>Ga0209578_10000065_pt1 | contig 252576 bp, 246 predicted proteins | sample tdAd472_FD_187127 | JGI IMG/M metagenome (GOLD analysis project Ga0209578, IMG submission 187127) | Marine sediment microbial communities from the Atlantic coast under amendment with organic carbon and nitrate - tdAd47.2 (SPAdes)... | ecosystem: Environmental > Aquatic > Marine > Coastal >... | reverse complement strand
ACCGCCCCATACTTCAGAGCAGACGCGCGTCAGCGCCGCTGTCAGGGTAGTTTTACCGTGGTCAACGTGACCGATGGTGCCCACGTTAACGTGGGGCTTGTTACGCTCAAATGTTGCTTTGCCCATTACGACAATCTCCTATGACACCGGCCGTAGCCTTGCTTTAAAACGCTTCAGTTAAAAACCCAACAATCCCAAACACGGCGAAGGAAGGTGGAGCTCATAACCGGATTTGAACCGGTGACCTCTTCCTTACCAAGGAAGTGCTCTACCGACTGAGCTATATGAGCCTTAACCTTCAAACTCTGGAGCGGGTAGCGGGGATCGAACCCGCATCATCAGCTTGGAAGGCTGAGGTTCTACCATTGAACTATACCCGCGCACCGCTAACCTGATTAAAAACAGGCCGAACAGCTAACCTGCCAGGCATAAACCCTTGCCCAACTTGCCTCATGCCCACTGTAAGAGCGCTTTCTGGTCCTTCTTACAAGCCACTCAAATAATGGTGGAGGGGGGTGGATTCGAACCACCGAAGCTTTCGCGTCAGATTTACAGTCTGATCCCTTTGGCCACTCGGGAACCCCTCCAGAAGGCGGCATATTGTCCGGATGCCCATACCCTATGTCAACCGCTTCTACCAATAAAATGATCGACTTACGCACACTTTTTCAGCAGCTGCGGGAGACGCCCTACAAACAGTTCTTTCCCCGGGCATCAAGCGCTGAAACGGGTAGTGCTACAGGTATGAGAGGGAGAAATTGGAGCTGGCGAGAGGAATCGAACCCCCGACCGGCTGATTACAAATCAGCTGCTCTACCTACTGAGCTACGCCAGCCAAATCCAGAATCGCGAGCTGCTGTTACTATAAATAGAAGGAAGAACCCTCCAAAAAAGGTACCGCCAGCTCAACGGGCGCTGATTCTATGCAAAGCGCCGGGGGGATGCAATAGTTTTGCGGGGAGATTATGACTCCGTTGGAACCCGCAGATCATCAGGCGTCAGGGCGACTTGCAGTCGGGCCGGCAATTGCCATCGCTTTCTGGTAAGCAGGTCTCTCGCTGACTCTCGCCACATAGGCCCTGGTATTGGGCAGACTGTCGTCCACCTCCCTCGCTCCCAGCATGGTCAGGGAGGTCAGATTGAACAATGACATGATATCGGCACAGCTGAATCGTGGGGCACCCAGGTAATCGGACTCTCCCAAACGCTGCTCCAGCGCGCGATAGATACCTTCTTCACGGCGCAAAGTCGTTGTCATCATCAGGCTGTCAGCGTCTGGCTCAGCATCCGCAGACTGCGCTGCGAGCTTGGTAAAGAGAATTGACTGCAGATTATTGTTGAACTGCATCCAGTACAGGTAATGAGGATAGTCCGCTTCGCCAGGCTGAACAGACAACCTACCCTCGCCATAACGCTGCGAAACATACTCGACTATGGCGGTAGATTCGGCCATCACCAGACTACCGTCCGTGATAACAGGGGCAGTCCCGGCAGGATGCAGAGCGCGATATTCGGGTGGAGCGAGAAAATCACTCCCCCGGTCGTACCACTTCAGCTCGTAGGGCAGGCCGAGTTCCTCCATCAGCCAGACGACACGGTCGGATTGCGAAACGCCGAGATGGTGAATAGTAATCATGTGCAACTCCTCTGTTTCCCTGCGACTCTGGTTGATTCTCCCGCAATGGTCAAGGCGAACGTGCAGGCGGGGCAGCTACCCTGTTGCCCGAACACCTCGCCTGCGCCTACTATGCAGCCAACAAAAGCAACTGGCACACACTACATGCGCACCACAGTCACCGGCCTGTTTCTGGCATCCGCCCTGGCCCTGGGCAGCACAACTGCCTCCTGGGGTGTTGGCACCAACCTGCCCGTTTCTGCGGAGCTGGGGACGAATATCGCCAGAGAGCAGTTCCCCCTCACGGTCAGGATGAACCGGGCCACCCTGTTCCTGACCAGGCCGACATTACGCTATATCGACCACAAGCGAATCGCCCTGGAGGCGAATTTTCAGGCCTACGACCATCGCCCTGAAGAAGGTGTGGCGATCAGCGAAACAGGACGCGCCTCTTTTTCAGGCGAGCTGGCGTACGAAGCCGACACACGTAAAATTCTTCTCCATGGCGCAAAAATAGATGAGCTGGTGTTTGATCGCGACAGCGCCGCCTCCCGGAGCCTCTCACAGGAAATCAGAGCAACATGGTCAGCGAGGGTCACGGATCCTCTGCGTGCCGACTTGCCGAACCACCCCTATCTGATTCCGTTCAGGGAAAACATCCATGACATCTCCTATGATGGTCAGCAGATCACCATCTCTGTGCGCTACCAGTGAGCGGCGGCATGCTGCTGGACTTGTCACCCGGCGCACGGTTAGGCTGCTGCAACCATGAGCACGTCTGACCTCCACCACACAACCAGAACTCCCCCGGTATCCCCATGTCAGTGAGGTTCGTCATTGTCAGCGCCCCGCGCACCGGCAGTACGTTGCTGGCCCGCACACTCAACAGCGTACCGGGTGTTTGTTGTCACGGGGAGTTGCTGCTGCCCAATCGCGTGCGCGGCTTCCGCGATGGTTTTGACCCGCTCGCGGCCAACGCCGATGAGCGCAAGGCCAGAGCCGGGGCCTTGCTGCAGCAGCGGGAGAGCGACCCCGCGGGGTTTGTGCAGTCAGCGCTGACGGGGCCTGAGTCCGCCATCGGCATGAAGGTCATCTATGAGGACCTGTTGCAGCCTCGCTGGCGGGCCGTGCTCAACACGCTACTGACCGACCCCGACCTGCGCTGGATTCACCTGCAGCGCCAGAACCCCCTGCGCCGCTACGTTTCGGAGCAAGTCATGCTGGCTGGCGGGGCTATTCACTCAGGAATGGGCGGCAAAGCGAAGTCAAAGGTCAAGGTCGCCATCGACATTGACGACTTTCAGGCACGAACAGAACAAATCCGGGCGCAATGCAAACAGATCGATGACCTGCTCGCAGACCAAACCGCCGTCAGTATCTTTTATGAGGACTTGTCTGCTGACCCCGGCAATACCGTCGCCCAGGCCTGCCAGCTGCTGAACATTGACGTCTCACCGGACCAGATCGAGCCCGCACTGGAAAAAGTGGGGGCCGCGGACCTGTCTGCCGCCATCAGCAATTATGCAGCACTTCTGGACAACGAACTCACGCGCCCCTGGGCGCTTTCACCCTAGCCGCACCCAGTGACCCGGTACCGCCCTGATATAGACGGCCTGCGAGCAATATCCATTATTGCAGTGGTCATCTACCACGCCTTCCCGGCCGCGCTGCCAGGCGGCTTCATTGGTGTGGATATTTTCTTCGTCATTTCTGGCTACCTTATCACCGGCATTATTGTTCAGGGCCTACGGGAGAACACCTTCTCCCTCAGCCAGTTCTATCGACGCCGAATTCAACGGATTATCCCTGCCGTTTTATTGGTACTGGCGTTCTGCCTGCTCGCAGGCTGGTGGGTGTTGCTGCCCTACGAGTACGCCATGCTGGGCAAACAGACGGGGGCTGCAGCTATTTTCGCACCCAATGTGTTGTTCTGGAGCGAGGCCGGATACTTCGATACCGACAGCAGGCTCAAACCGCTGCTCCATCTTTGGTCACTGGGCGTGGAGGAGCAGTTCTACCTGCTCTGGCCCGTGCTGTTGCTGTGCATCGCAAAAGTAACCAAACGGCCTGAGTGGCTGGTTGGCGGGCTTTTACTGCTTTCTTTCGGTGCCAGCCTGCTGGTGAGCGCGGATCCGGCGGCACTATTCTTTCTGCCACACTTCCGTGCCTGGGAACTGTTGCTGGGAGCGCTGCTGGCCATCGCTCCAGTTGCCGCGGTCAGCGTCAGCCTGACACGCGTCTTGCTGTCACTTGCCGGGCTGGCGATGTTGGGTGCAGCGACTGTGCTGATCGATCACAGCACACCCTTTCCGGGTTGGTGGGCGCTGCTGCCTGCTTTCGGCGCTGCGCTGGCAATCCATGCCGGCCCCGACAACCTCGTCAACCGGTGTCTGGGCACCAGGCTGCTGGTATTTATCGGTAAAATCAGTTTTCCGCTGTACCTGTGGCATTGGCCGCTTCTGACCTTCGCGCGCATCATGGAGTCGGGTGAACCCGGCGCAGGGGTGCGGGTCGCGGCCGTTATCCTCAGCGTGCTGCTGGCCTGGCTCAGCTACCGTTTGGTGGAAACGCCGCTGCGCTATCACCAGGACGCAAGGGTGCCTGTCCTTCTCATTACCGCGCTGTTCGCCTGCGGCGGTCTCGGCCTGCTGGTTATGGCGAAAGACGGTTTCCCCGGCCGCACCGCGGCAGTCAACGACGCCGCTACCTCACTCTACTGGAAGGAGTGGGGCCTGCATGAGAGGGACGATTGTTCACAAGCATTTGCAGTGCCCGGTCGCTGCCTGAGCAATGGCAAAACGCCCGGCATTGCCGTGCTGGGAGACAGCCACAGCACCAACACCTTCTTTGCGCTGAGCGAAGCCTACGCGACCACCGATACCGGCATCGTCAGACTTGGCCGCGGGGGCTGTCCGCCACTCTATGGCGTCCAGATTTCAGACTCAGGCAAACGCGACACCTGCCTGCACAGTACCGGCAGGCATATAGACTGGGTGCTTGCGCAGGACTCGGTCACCACCGTATTCCTTTCCTCCATGGGACCGATGTATCTCAATCCACGCCGCGGGCGCTTCCAGTTGAGACACCCGGATGAACCCGGGAATGAGAACCATGCCAGCATCTTCGCGACAGGCCTGGAGGACACGGTGCAACGCCTGTTAGCAGGCAACAAAGAGGTTGTGCTGGTCATAGACTGGCCCGGCCTGGGTTTTCACCCGGAGGCCTGCGTAAACACGCGCCCCCTGCGCCTGAGCGCTTTTGAGCCCAGGGACTGTCGCAGCCCACGATCGCGCTACGACCGCCTCAGCCGTCAGTACCGCGATATGTTGCTGGACATCGCCTCCCGCTACAGCACGGTGAAACTGTGGGACACAACGCCGGTATTCTGTGACCAACGTTACTGTTACGGGATGCGCGACGGAGTACTGCTCTACCGTGACCCCGGTCATCTGTCTTTACCGGGGTCACGGTATCTGGGCCAGCGCATGGAATTAGGTCGGCCGGGAGCGGATTGATTCCGCCGCCATCAGTTCCAGACCCTCAAAGACCAGGTCTGGCACAAGTTCTCCGCCGGCGCCCAACAACTGCATCAGCGTTTCTCCTGCGCCGCCACAAAAGAACAGGCTGGGTACCGGGTCTGCCGCCTGGCGCAGAGCCATAAGCAAGGCGCCGGTTTGTGCCAGGGAGATACCGTGGCGCACCGCCTCGGCCGTAGAGGTACCGGGCTGCAAGCGGTAGGCTACGGCTTCCTCGAAGCGGACCCTGTCCGTATCCAGCAGCAATGCCCGCTCCATCAGCGCCGGACCGGGAATGATATAGCCGCCCTCATGCCTGCCAGAGGCAGATACCAGATCAATAGTGAGCGCGGAACCGGCATCAACCAGGCATATCCGCCCACTGCAACGAGCCCTGGCACCGAGCATGGCCAGCCAGCGGTCCACGCCCATACGAGAGGGTTCCGCATAGCTATTGACCAGGCCAAGACATCGCGCTGGCGTGCGCGCAAACCAGGGTTTTACTCCCCAGCGTTGCTGCAGCAACGCCTCCAGGTCCGACTCGGCTTCGGGCCTCGCCACGCTGGAGATCCATATCTGCTCAACCACGTGGGTGCAGGACAGCAAAGCCTCCCTGTCATCGGCATCTCCATGCCGGTAACGGCCACGCGCGCGCAACGTGCCAGATTCCAGCAGGCGCCACTTGGCACTGCTGTTACCCACATCCAACTGTAAACACAGGCTCACGATGCCGACCTCAGGGAGATCTCACCGCCAAACACGGACTGGACACCGCTGCTCGCCGTTTCCAATTGCAGTGCACCTCGCATGTCCACGCCGCGAGCGATGCCCGCCAGTTGGTGACTGGCGCTATGCAGCACTACAGCCTCATCGGCGAAGGCATCCAGCGCCTGCCACGGCGCTTGCCAGGGGCCAAAGCCAGTGCTCTCAAAACTGGCCAGCATGGGCAGAAGTTCATCGAGAATAACCCCCAGCAGGGCTGAACGAGCGGGGCATTTACCCGGGCAAAGGCGCGCCAGATCGGTCCATGACTGATCGATGCCTTGCGCCTGCTCCGCCGGCATGTTGACGTTGATGCCAATACCCACCACTACCTGGCAGCTACCACTGGCATCGCCGGTCATTTCCAGCAATATCCCGCCCAGCTTGGCGCCGTCGGCCAACACGTCATTGGGCCATTTCAGCTGTACCGGCGGCACGCTGCAACGCTGCAGGGCGCGCGCAACAACCACCCCCACTGCTAGGCTCATCCCCTCCAGTGAGGCGGCACCCCCACTGTATTCCCAGACCACAGACAGGTAGAGGTTACGCGCATAAGGGCTCACCCACTCACGGCCACGCCGGCCACGCCCGGCACTTTGTTGCTCTGCGCTGCATACGTAGCCCGCGCCGCGACCTTTCTCTATCTGACTCAAGGCCTCGGCGTTGGTTGAACCGACGCTATCGCGCAAATCCAGGCAACCAAGCAAGCCCAGCGAGACCGGGCTCATTACTGAGCGCACGCGAGTTTCTTGCAACAGATCAAGACCACCGGGAATACGGTAGCCCCTGCCCTTCACCGATTCGATTTGCAAACCAAGATCAGTGAGCTTGTTCAATTGCTTCCACACAGCGGTGCGGCTAACCCCCAGCGCGTCGGCAAGGGCTTGTCCGGAGACATAGCGGCCACTGGCAAGTAGCGGCAGGAGTGTGGTGTCAGGCATGTGCGAACAATCGATGTAAGAGTTAGAGCTGATGATATCAGGCCTGGGGGAGGACGCGCAGTTCGCGTGAAGCAAGCCCAGCCCATAAATAACGTTTACGTTAACGTAAACTTGGGTTATATTTCCCGGATTAAACCCATAACCGTGCAGCCTGCTAACGTGTCCGATACCACTTTTACCATTTCAGAACTGGCCAGGGAGTTCGATGTCACCACACGCACCATCCGCTTTTATGAAGAGAAAGGCCTGATCTCCCCTGCACGCGAGGGTCAGAAGCGACTCTATTCACAGGCAGACCGGGTACGCATCAAACTCATTCTGCGCGGTAAGCGTATTGGCATGACGCTGGATGAGTGCGTTGAAGTCATCGACATGTACGACCCCGAGCACAACAACAGCGAGCAATTACACTCTCTTATCGATACCGTGCGCGCCAGGCGCGAGCGCTTCCTCCAGCAGCGGCGCGACATAGACGACATACTCAAAGGCCTGGACGAGGTACAAGCCCTTTGCGAACAAGCCCTGGCCAATGCCGGGGATACCCCTTAAACCCGAGACAAACCAGGACATCAACATGAATAGCGGTTACCCCACTCTCAACTTCGGCCTAGGCGAAGAAATCGACATGCTGCGCGACACGGTCTACAACCTGTGCCAGAAAGAACTCGCACCACGCGCAGCCGACATCGATCGCGATAACGACTTTCCCCATGATATGTGGCGCAAATTCGGCGATATGGGGTTACTGGGGATCACCGTTGAGGAGGAGTATGGCGGCAGCAATATGGGCTATCTGGCTCACTCTGTCGCCATGGAAGAGATCAGCCGGGCCTCAGCCTCGGTCGGCCTTTCCTACGGCGCCATGTCCAACCTGTGTCTGAATCAGTTGCGCAAGCACGGCAGCGAAGAGCAGAAACAAAAGTACCTGCCCAGGCTCTGCAGCGGCGAGCATGTGGGAGCCCTGGCCATGTCCGAACCCAACGCCGGATCGGATGTAGTCAGTATGAAGCTGAACGCGCGACGCAATGGCGACCATTACGTGCTCAACGGTAACAAAATGTGGATTACCAACGGCCCCGACGCAGACACCTATATCATTTACGCAAAAACTGACGCCAACGCCGGTTCCCGTGGAATTACTGCCTTTATCGTCGAACGTGACTATCCCGGTTTTTCCCGTTCGCCCAAGCTGGACAAGTTGGGCTGTCGCGGTTCCAACACCTGCGAGCTGGTATTCGAAGACTGTGTCGTACCGGCAGAAAACGTACTGCGCAACGAGGGCGATGGCGTAAAAATCCTGATGTCCGGCCTGGACTATGAACGCACTGTACTGTCGGGAGGGCCTGTGGGCATCATGCAGGCCTGTCTTGATCTGGTCATCCCCTACCTGCACGACCGTAAGCAGTTCGGCCAGAGCATAGGGGAGTTCCAACTGATGCAGGGCAAGTTGGCGGATATGTACGCCGACATGAACGCCTGTCGCTCTTATCTCTATGCCGTAGCGGCTGCCTGCGACCGCGGTGAGGAAACGCGTCAGGATTGCGCCGCAGTGATTCTCTACACCGCGGAGAAGGCGACGCAAATGGCTCTGCAAGCCATACAGGCGTTGGGCGGCGTGGGCTACACCAATGATTTCCCCGCGGGAAGACTACTGCGCGACGCCAAGCTGTACGAAATTGGTGCCGGCACATCAGAAATTCGCCGTATGCTGATTGGCCGTGAACTGTTCAACGCCACCAGGTAATTTGTTAACCAAACCCAATAAAAAGGGAGCACAACATGACCGTGCTGCAATCACGCATTAATACTCGTGACGCTGCTTTCGCGGCCAACCGGGACGCCATGCAGGCCCAGGTTGATGACCTGCGTCGGGTAGTGGACAAAATTCGCCAGGGTGGCGGTGCCCGCGCCCAGGAGCGCCACACCTCACGTGGCAAGCTGCTGCCCAGGGAGCGCCTCAACGCGCTGCTTGACCCCGGCTCACCTTTCCTCGAGCTGTCGCAACTGGCAGCCTACGGTGTTTATGAGCACGAAGTTCCCGCCGCCGGCATCATCACCGGCATCGGCCGCGTGGCTGGTCAGGAGTGCATGATTTTCGTCAACGACGCAACCGTCAAGGGCGGCACTTACTACCCGCTTACCGTGAAGAAGCAGGGGCGAGGTCAAACCATAGCTGCCGAAAACAACCTGCCCTGCCTCTACCTTGTTGACTCCGGCGGCGCCTTTCTGCCCCTGCAGGATGAAGTTTTTCCGGATAAGGACCACTTCGGTCATGCCTTCTACAATCAGGCGCGGATGTCGGCGCGGGGTATCCCGCAAATCGCTGCGGTAATGGGCTCTTGCACTGCGGGCGGCGCCTACCTGCCCGCCATGGCTGACGAATCCATTATTGTCAAGAATCAGGGCACTATCTTCCTTGGAGGCCCGCCCCTGGTAAAAGCCGCCACGGGTGAAGTGGTCAGCGCTGAAGAACTGGGGGGGGCTGACGTACATTGCCGCACCTCGGGCGTTACCGATCACTACGCCAATAACGACCACCACGCGCTGGAACTGGTGCGGCGCTCAGTGGCGCGACTGAATCGAATCAAACCGGTACATCTGGACATTCGGCAAAGCACAGAACCAGCCTATCCGGTGGAAGATGTTTACGGCGTTATTCCAGCTGACACCAGGCAACCCTACGATGTACGCGAGGTCATCGCCCGAGTGGTCGATGGTTCTGAGTTCGATGAGTTCAAGGCGCTCTACGGCGAAACCCTGGTCTGCGGTTTCGCTCGCATCCACGGCTACCCGGTAGGCATTATTGCCAACAATGGCATTCTGTTCGCGGAGTCAGCGGTAAAGGGCGCGCATTTTGTGGAACTCTGTGCCCAGCGCAAGATACCGCTGGTATTCCTGCAGAACATCACCGGTTTTATGGTGGGCAAGCAATATGAGCACGGTGGTATCGCCCGCCATGGCGCCAAGATGGTGCATGCAGTGGCCTGCGCCAACGTTCCCAAGTTCACAGTGATTATCGGCGGCTCTTTTGGCGCTGGTAACTACGCCATGTGTGGCCGCGCCTATGAACCGCGCTTTATGTTCATGTGGCCCAACGCGCGCATATCAGTGATGGGCGGAGAGCAGGCTGCCGGCGTGCTGGCCACGGTGAAACAGGAGCAACTGGCGCGCGAGGGCAAGTCCATGACGCCGCAGGAGGAAGCGGAGTTCAAGCAACCCACATTAGAGCTGTATGAGAAACAGGGACATCCCTACTACGCCTCGGCGCGGCTTTGGGACGATGGTGTGATTGATCCGGCGGATACACGCATGGTGCTGGGGCTGTCGATTTCGGCGGCGTTGAATGCGCCAATTAAAGAGACTCAGTTTGGAGTATTCAGAATGTAGAGGACTGGCCAAGGGACAGGGTGTCGGTGGTGTGACCCGGGACCGTCCGAGGCCATGGATGGCCCGGCCGGCGACCCGGGAGGCCGAGCGCAAATGGATGTGCATGTAGCGTGTCCCGGGGCACACCACCGGCACCCTGGCCCGCTAGATGAATCAGGACAAAAAATGAGCAAAGAGACAGTCAACACCCTAACCGATTCGCGAGGCGTGACCACCGTCACCCTTAACCGTCCGGACAAGCACAACGCGTTCGACGATGCTGTTATCGCCGAGTTGCGTGCGGTATTCGATCAGCTGGCAGCCAGAGACGATGTGCGCGCAGTGGTGCTCGCATCCACCGGCAAAAGCTTCAGCGCGGGAGCAGACCTTGGCTGGATGCAGCGTATGGCCGAGTACGACTACGCCCATAACCTGGCGGATGCGCGGCTATTGGCGGGCATGCTCAAGTCGCTCTACGAACTACCCCAACCAACCATCGCCAGGGTACAGGGTGCTGCGTTTGGTGGCGCAGTGGGCCTGGTCAGTTGCTGCGACATGGCGGTGGCTTCAGACCGCGCCAGCTTCTCGCTGTCAGAAGTCAAGATCGGGCTTATTCCGGCGACGATCAGCCCGTTTGTAATTCGCGCCATGGGTGAACGGGCCTGCAGGCGCTACTTCATTACCGGTGAACGTTTTGATGCCAGACGCGCTCACCAGCTCGGCCTGGTCAGTGAAGTCGTCGCCGAGGAAGAAATGGACAACACTGTTGCAGCAATGCTTGAACACGTATTGGCGAATGGGCCGGGCGCTGTCAGGGCAGCCAAACAACTGGTGGCAGATTTTGCCGGGCGTGAAATCACCGACGCACTGGCAGAGGACAGCTGTGAACGCATTGCGCGTATACGGGTATCGGATGAGGGTCAGGAAGGTTTGGCCGCCTTTCTGAACAAACGCACGCCAGCCTGGCTCAGCAGATCGTAAGCATGGCCTTCATCTGCGCACTGATGGCGGATGAACGGAAACAGAAATGAGGGATACTCAGCAATGTTCAACAAAATCCTAATAGCCAATCGCGGCGAAATAGCCTGTCGTGTCATCAGGACAGCCAGAAAGATGGGCGTGGCAACGGTAGCGGTGTACTCCGACGCAGACCGCGATGCACTGCATGTGCAGATGGCTGATGAGGCCATACACATCGGCGCTGCGCCAGCCCGCGAATCCTACCTGGTGGGCGACCGGATCCTGCAGGCGGCGCTGACGACTCACGCAGACGCGATTCACCCGGGCTATGGGTTCCTTTCGGAGAATGCCGCTTTCGCCCGCGCCTGCGCCGAACAGGGGGTGGTGTTTATCGGCCCGCCCACGGAAGCAATCGAGGCCATGGGCTCCAAATCAGCGGCCAAACACATTATGGGAGCTGCCGGCGTGCCTTTGGTACCGGGTTATCACGGTGACGACCAGAGCCCGGCAGTGTTGCAACAGGCGGCTGACGAAATGGGCTACCCGGTGCTGCTCAAAGCCACCGCAGGCGGGGGTGGCAAAGGCATGCGTCAGGTCTGGACCGCGGGGGAATTCGACGAGGCATTGGCCGCTGCCAGGCGCGAGGCAATGGCCGGTTTTGGCGACGACACTATGCTGGTAGAGAAGTACCTGACGCGGCCCCGGCACGTTGAATTTCAGGTTTTCTGCGACAACCACGGCAACAGTGTTTACCTTGCGGAGCGCGATTGTTCCGTGCAGCGCCGTCACCAGAAAGTGATAGAAGAAGCGCCGGCACCGGGCATGAGCGAGGCCCTGCGGCAGGAAATGGGTGAGGCCGCGGTCACAGCGGCGCGCGCCATTGACTACCGAGGTGCGGGAACCGTGGAGTTCCTGCTCGACGAGGACGGCAGTTTCTATTTCATGGAGATGAATACCCGCCTGCAGGTGGAACACCCGGTCACCGAGATGATCACCGGCCAGGACCTGGTGCAATGGCAGCTGCAGGTCGCCAGTGGCGAGCCACTGCCGTTGCAGCAAGACCAGGTAAAAATCCACGGTCACGCCTTTGAGGCCAGAGTGTACGCTGAAGACCCGGACAATGACTTCCTGCCCGCCACCGGTACCCTCGGCTTTTTGCAACCACCGGAGGAATCCGCCCACGTGCGCGTGGACACCGGCGTACGCCAGGGTGATGAAGTCAGCGTATATTATGACCCCATGATCGCCAAGCTTATCGTCTGGGATGAAACCCGGGAGCGAGCCCTGCAACGGCTGGGCAATGCCCTGGCGGAATACCGGATCGGGGGAACGGTTACCAACCTGGACTTTCTCTACAACCTGGCCACTTCCCGCCCCTTCTTCGAGGCCGACCTGGACACCAGCTTCATCGAGCGTCACAGCGAGCTGATATTTCATGAACGCAACCAGGACCTGGAGCGCGAGTTACCCCTGGCAGCGCTGGCCCTGCTACTGCACACGCTTGGCCAGAGCCCAACCCGCCCCGAAGACCCACACTCTCCCTGGCAGGACTGCAGTGCCTGGAGATTAAACGAACCCCACATTCACCGCATGACACTGCATTGTCACCAGAGCGACCACGACATCACGGTGGAGCAGCAGGGTACGCTTTACATCGTGCGCGCTGCAGATCGCGAGACCCGCCTGAGCGGTCACCTGGATGGAGACATCCTGCATGTGGACTGCGAAGGGCATCGCCAGCGCGGCACGCTGGCGCAGACCCACGATGGTTTCACCCTCTATCTGCCTGAGGGGGCCTGTCACTTCCACCAGGTTGCGGCGGATACCGGCGAGGCAGACGGCAGTGGTAGTGGCGCCGGACTCTGTGCCCCCATGAACGGTACCGTCGTCACCCTGCTGGTAGCGCCCGGCGCAAGCGTCGATGCCGATACGCCACTGCTGGTGATGGAGGCGATGAAGATGGAGCACACCATTCGCGCCCCAGGCAAAGGATTGGTGGACTGCTTCTACTATCAGCCCGGCGACCTGGTGGACGGCGGCGCAGAACTGCTGGGGTTCACCCCCAGCGAGGAGTAACTGGCCATGAACCTGCCCCAACGTGTAACCATCGTCGAAGTCGGCCCCAGAGATGGCCTGCAGAACGAGCCCGGCAGCATCAACCTTGCCGCAAAACTGCAATTGCTGGAGGACCTCGCCAACTCAGGCCTGACAGTGCTGGAGGCCGGAAGTTTCGTCAATCCGAAATGGATTCCGCAAATGGCCGACAGTGAGTCGGTCTTTCAGCAAGTGCGGCGCCACGAAGGCGTTCGCTATAGCGCTCTGACCCCCAACCTGAAGGGCTTCGAACGCGCCCTGGCTGCTGGCGCGGACGAAGTAGCGGTGTTTGCCGCAGCGTCTGAGTCCTTCTCGCATAAGAATATCAACTGCGACATCGGTGCCAGCCTCAAGCGGTTTGAAGACGTGATGGCTGCAGCGCGGGACACTAACACCCCGGTGCGTGGTTATGTCTCCTGCGTACTGGGCTGCCCCTACGAGGGCCATATCACGCCCGAGGCGGTTGCTGGGGTAACCGCGGCCCTGCTGGATATGGGCTGTTATGAAGTGTCCCTGGGGGACACCATCGGTACCGGCACCGCCGGCAGCATGGCGACTCTCCTGGACACTTTGCTTGCGCGCTTCGGCCCGCAACAACTGGCGGTACATTGCCACGACACCTATGGCCAGGCACTGGCCAATATTCTGGTGGCGCTGCAACACGGCATCACCACCGTAGACGCCTCGGTTGCCGGACTGGGCGGCTGTCCCTACGCAAGCGGTGCCAGCGGCAATGTCGCCACGGAAGACGTGGTCTACATGCTCAATGGAATGGGAATTGAAAGCGGAATCGATCTCGAGAAGCTGGTGGCGGCCGGCAACAGTATTTCCGCCGCTCTGGGCAAGCAGACCAGTTCCCGCGTCGCCAGGGCACTGATCGCCGCGTAAGCATATACCAGGCTGACCGTCGTCCTGCCGCAGGGAACATTGTGTTGGAAATCAACACATAGTGTTATTGCTGCGGCAAGAAAATGGTACATTGCCACTCATGCCGGTTCTATACACTACTTCGCTGCGAATGCTCATTGCCACTCTGATGGCGGCCTCCGGGGCAGCGCGCATAGCTTCCCTCTGGTTTCGCGACCTGGATGAGCGAGCCGTGGCAGCGGTATTACTTGGCGCAGTGTATCTTGTTATCGCCATAGGCCTTTTCGGGCAATCGAGATTCACCCTGTTTGTGGCAATAGTCGTGCCCTCGACCGTGGCTTTCCTGAATCTTCCCCAGCTCGCCCTGCAACAACTGTTACCGACTCTCAGTATCGCCCTGGACCTGCTGATGGCCGCACTCAGTGTTGTCGTGCTCTGGCAACTGCGCAACAGGCCCAGCCAGTAACCGTGCTTGACCCCATCATCATTCTTGTCGCTCTCGTCTGCGGCCTGGCCAGTCGAGCGCTGGGCCTGCCTGCACTGATCGGCTATCTCGCCGCTGGTTTTGTGCTGCATGAGACCAGCATTGAAGCCGGCCCCCTGCTGCATAACCTGGCCAACCTCGGCGTTACCCTGCTGCTGTTCACCATCGGTTTGAAGCTGGTGCCGGCACAATTGCTGAAGCCCAAAGTCTGGGGTACGACCATTATCCATATGGCGCTGATGCAACTGCTGTTCATGGCTGTCTTATGGGTCGCCGGTAAAGCCATGCCCGGGCTGGGCCTGCAACTCAACGAAATGCTGGTCATCGCCTTTGCCCTCACTTTCTCCAGCACGGTTTTTGTCATCCAGGTGATGCAGGAAAAAGGAGAGATGTCATCTCGGCACGCCAATCTTGCTATCGGTATCCTGGTCATACAGGACCTCGCGGCTGTACTGTTCCTGTCTGCCACCAAGGGAAGCATTCCTCACGTGGAAGCAGTATTCCTGCTCCTGCTCTGGCCACTCAGGGGTCCGATAACCCGATTGATGGAAAAAGCCGGGCATGGTGAGCTGTTCACGCTTTTCGGGCTTGGGCTGGCGTTGGGCGGGGCCGCCCTGTTCGAATATGTGGGGATAAAAGGCGATCTGGGCGCACTGGTAATTGGCGCCCTGTTGGCAGGAACGCAAAAATCCAAAGAGCTCTACCGTAACCTGATGAACTTCAAGGACCTGTTCCTAGTGAGCTTTTTCCTCACCATCGGACTTGACGGCTGGCCGGAGGAGGAAGCGCTGATACTTGCCTTGATCCTGGGCGCACTGGCATTCATCAAACCGTTGGTCTATTTCCCCCTGATGACCTGGCTGCACGCCGCTCCAAGAACGGCACTCCTTAGCGCCAGCGTGCTGGGCAACTACAGCGAATTCGGTCTGGTGGTCATCGCCGTGGCGGCGAAGTCGGGCTGGGTGCCCATGGAGTGGGCCAGCGCAATATCCCTGGCTATTGCTGCCAGCTTCCTCATGTCGTCACCGCTCAGCAAGCGCGCCCATGAACTCTACCGGCGATATCATTCCCTGTGGTTACGCTTCGAAACCCAAAAGGTCAGCGAGGCGAGGCCAGACACCAGCGGAGTGCGTATTATCGTGCTCGGTATGGGCAATATAGGTACTGGTGCCTACGACGATATTGCCGAGAAGCACGGCCACGAGGTACTGGGTGTGGACCTGAACGAACGCAGGCTGGCGGAGCACACGCGTAAACACAGGCGAGTGGTGATCGCCGACGCCTCGGACCCGGACTTCTGGCACCAGGTCAACCTGCAGGAAGTCAGGCTGATACTGCTGGCGCTCACCCACCATCAGGAAAACATGCTGGTAGCGGACCTGGTAAAGGACCTGGGTTACCTGGGACAGATCGCTGCGGTAGTGCGCTTCGCCGAGGAGGCCCGGGATCTGGAAAAACACGGCTTCTCAGCTTTCAATCTCTATGCACAGGCAGGCGCCGGTTTTGCCGACCACGCAGTGGCACAGTTGGAAAACAAGGATAGTTGAATGGCGCTCAAGCCAACGATCTACAAGGCTCAGGTGGAACTCGCGGACTCTGACCGTAACTGTTTCGAGTCACTGTCGCTGACGATTGCCTGCCACCCTTCGGAAACGCTGGAACGCATGGCGGTGCGCCTGATTGCTTACTGCCTCAACGCGGCAAGGGGACTGGAGTTCACGCGCGGCCTCTCAACCGCCGAGGAGCCGGACCTTTGGCGCCACACGGACAGCGGCGAACTTGAACTGTGGATAGAGGTGGGCCAGCCGGATGAGCCGCGGCTGCGCAAAGCCTGCGGCAAAGCCGACGAGGTTGTGGTTTACGCCTTTGGCAAAAGTGCCGACACCTGGTGGAAACTGCATGGCAGCGTTATCGCCGCCCTCCCTCGTGTCACCGTTCGACAGTTTGCGTGGCCCGAGGTTGAGGCACTGGCGGCTTTGTTACAGCGCACCATGCACCTGAACATCAGTATCGTAGGCGGCGTTATCTACGTCGACAATGGCGCAGGCTCTGTCAGCCTGGAGCTTGCGGAATTGTCTGCAAGCTGAGCAATAAACAGCAGGTTGGCGAACAAATACACTGCTCCCAGTATTGTGAATAGTGTTCCGGCGCCACCCGGAGCAGCAGCAATCAGCACGGCAAGAACCGCCATCAGGCGCAATCGTTCCCATTTCACAATACTGAGGGAACTCGTGCTGGTCTGGCGCAGGGCGGTGGAGAGGTTATGTTCTTCGCTTTGATGGTGGGCCACGTGTGCGGCCCAGAGCAGGGTGCGCTCATGACCAAGCCGGCGCAATCAGTAATAGCAAAAGTCGTAGAGCACGAAAGCAAAGCACCCAGGTCCATGGAGAGGCCGTCTACTGCATACTGGCGATGAATGCATCAGAGCTGGCAATGGCTTTGCGCATCTCGGCAATCAGCAGCTCAATATCACGCTCAATATTGCCAAACTCTACCTGCAGCGAAGCCACGGCCTTGGCGTTCAGGTTGTGCTTCAGGTACAGCACGTTGTCATTCAGGGCCCGCAGCACTGGCGGCATCTTGGCTTCGGATTTGCGCATGGCGGCCATCATACCGGTGTAGCGTTTCTGTGTTTCACGCAATTTGGCCTGGCTATCCGCCTTCAGGCGCGCGCTGGAGAACTGGCTGATTTCCTCTTCCCACTCCGCGAACAGGGACTGGGCAACATGCTCTACGGCATTGATGCGCTCGGTAACCTCCTCTGCAGCCTGCACCGAGTCTTCATATTCTTCGTTCAAGTCTTCATAAATGTCTTCCAGGTCACCCCCGTCAAAGCCGGTCAACGCAGACATCTGCTCCAGCGCGGACTGGAACTGTTCCTGGGCTTCCTGCTGTGCGTCACGGGAATCTTCCACCCGATCAACCAGAATGTCTCGTTTGTGATAACCAACCTGTTCCGCAGCCTCGTAATAGGCAGACTGGCAGGCGGTGAGCAGAAGGGCAATGGACAGGGCGATAATTGTGCGCATAAGGACCTCGATATTGTCTACGGCTTGGCGGTTACAACGGAGAGTGTAATTCTACCCGCCCATCGTAGTAATTACAGCCGGGATATACAGGGCCGATTCTGGCTAGTTTGGTGATAGTAGTGGCGCTATAGTGCTGCCATGACAGCCACTGACGCGCAAACATTCTCCCCTGCAGACAGCCTCGATGCGGTGCAATGCCGGCGCGCGCGCCTGGCGCGCGATCCGCGATTCGACGGTACATTTGTTCTTGCGGTTAAAACGACGGGGATCTATTGCAGACCGATTTGCCCAGCGCGGCAGCCGGCAGAGAAAAATGTCAGCTATTATCGCCTGGCAAGCCAGGCGGCCGCTGCCGGTTACCGCCCCTGTCTGCGCTGTCGCCCCGAATCCGCCCCCGGGAGTCCTGCCTGGAAGGGCACCTCCACTTCCGTACATCGCGCTCTCGGGTTAATACATAATGGGGCCCTGAACCAGGGTACAGTGGCTCAACTGGCCACCCGACTGGGTTTAGGTGAGCGCTATCTGCGTAAGCTGTTTCAACAGGAGTTGGGCATATCGCCCGCAGAAGTCGCACTCAACCAGAGGCTTTTATTCGCCAAGAAACTGCTGGCCGAAACCGATCTGTCATTGACCCAGGTAGCGTACGCTGCCGGATTCGGCAGTGTGCGCCGTTTCAACAGCGCAGTGCGCGAGCAGCTCGGCCTGACACCATCGCAAATACGCGGCCGACGTCCAGGACAAAAGGGTGCGGGTATCGTTCTGCAACTGCATTACCGGCCGCCCTACGACTGGCAGGCTGTCACGAACTTCCTCACACACCACGCGGTGAACGGCGTGGAAACGGTTTCGGCAGACTGTTATCGCCGACAACTGACCGCGGGAAGTGTGGAAGTACGCCCGATACCGGGTCGCGACGCGTTGGCCTTGCAGCTCGAGCTTGATGATAACCGTCAGTTAATGCCGCTGGTCGCCCGGGTGCGTCGCATGTTCGACCTTGACGCGAATCCCGTCGAGATAACGGCAACCTTGCAACAGGACGATAAACTGGGCGCACTTGCCGCGCGGTCTCCAGGCGCTCGCTCGCCGGGACACTGGAGTCCGTTTGAGGCCGCTGTAAGAGCCATTGTGGGGCAGCAGGTGAGTACCGCGGCAGCGCGTACGGTACTGTCGAGACTCGCCTTCGCGTGCAATAGAGGTAGCCGTGTGCCATTCCCCGAAGCCGCAGATATTGCAGCCCTGAAAGACAGCGACTTCCCCATGCCCGGTCGGCGGCGAGACACTCTACGCGCTGTATGCCGCGCATTCAGCGGCTGTGAGTATACGCTGAGCAATGAGCGACTCGCTGAGTTTTCCGGTATCGGCCCCTGGACGCTGGCACTGGTCGCCATACGCGGAGCAGGAGACCCGGATGTTTTTCCTCAAGGAGACCTGGGGTTGCAGCGCGCGTGGCAAGCGCTTGGGGGAGAACCAAACCAGCTCAAGCATGCCAGCGAAAATTGGCGCCCCTGGCGCTCCTACGCCGCCAACCTGTTATGGAGAAGCCTGTGACCAGCCACTATCAATATCTTGAAACATCACTGGGGCGCCTGCGTCTGGTGTCAGACGGCAATCATTTGACCGCCATCGAATTCCCCAACCGGCAGAATAGCCATCCTACGGGTATAGAACAGAGCGACCCGGTACTGGATCTCGCGGCTGCGCAGCTGCGCGAGTATTTTACAGGCGTTCGTCGCCAGTTTGATCTGCCACTGGCAGCCGGGGGCACCGCATTCCAACAACGCGTGTGGCGGGCACTTGGCAACATACCCTACGGCGAATTGCGCAGTTACAGCGATATTGCCCGGGCACTGGAGAATGACAAGGCAGTGCGGGCAGTGGGCGCCGCCAACGGACGCAACCCTATTCCCATCGTGGTACCTTGCCACCGTGTGATCGGCAGCGACGGCTCACTGACCGGATTTGCCGGAGGGCTGGAAGTAAAGCGCGCGTTGCTGACCCTTGAGGGGGCGACTATCCCGAGGCAGACATAGCGCCTGCTCGTTCATTACCGGGAAGGCGGAAAAGCCGCGAAGGTCAGAGGCTACCCGCTACGAAGCTAATCCAGGCGGCCTCATTGATAAAGCCAGCGCCATAGCTGGCGTACTCGGGCCCAAGACCCCGTTCAGCTATCTGCTCCGGGCCAAGACCCTCCTGGAGCAGCTCGGCGATGATGCTGACGCTGTTCTTCAGCGCAGTAAGGTCTATCTGCACATCCTGCTTGCTCATCAGCGACCTGCCATGGCCGGGCACCACAATCGTCTGCTCGTCCATCTGTTTCAGAGCACTTTCCACGTTGCTGATGTAGCCCAGTACATTGCCCCCTGATCCCAGATCGACAAACGGAAAGGCCCCGGCAAAATAATGATCACCCATATGCACTACGTTCGCCTCGGTAAAGAAGACGATGGAATCACCGTCTGTGTGGCCCGAGGGGTAATGCTGAACCTGCAGCGTGTCGCCATTGAAACGCACCGCAATGGCGTCTGCATAGGTCACCACCGGCAGCGCAGCCGCAGGGCTGGGTTCAACCACTCGCCCCAGTGCTTTCATCTCCTGCCGGGTACTCATACGCTGATAGATGTTCTCATGGGCCATGATAACGGTGCCCTGCTCGCCCCAGAACCCGTTGCCCCCGCTATGGTCGAAATGCCAGTGGGTATTCAACAGAAACCGCGGTGCCACCTGCGAGTCGGTCAACTCTGCCAGCGCTGCGGCGTGAGCCTGGGCGTACTCAGAATAGTCAGCGTCAATCAACAGCACGCCGTCTTTACCGACCGAGGCCACCACGTTGCCGCCACGACCGGCCAGCATATAGAGCGGACCCTTGACAGGAGTCACCGTCACTCTGGGTTTTTCGTCTGTCTGCGCCATCGAAACACTGGCCGATGACATTAGCAGCAGGCTGCCGAGAAGAAGGGTCAAGGTGTGCATCGCTGTTCTCCGATAGTCGAATCAGGCATTGAGATCAGGGATCATCTCATCTTTCAGGCGGGCTATGGCATCTTTCAGACGCAGCTTTTCTTTCTTCAGACGCTGCAGCAGTATCTGGTTCTGGTAGGGGAACTCATACATTTCATGGATACGGGCGTCCAGCGCACGGTGCTTGCTTTGCAAGTCCAGCAAGCGCATGGCAGGTGTCATAATCTCGTTGGCGGCCTCCGCTGAGGTGTCTCCATTGGGGCCTGTACTCTTGAACTCTGTCATGCGGTCATCTTGGTACTGCAAGCAGCTGGCGACAAAGCAATAACTCTATACCCACATTGATTGCCTGTACAAGCATTCTTCTCATTCTAGGGCCTGGTGTCGAGTTCCCGAGCGGATTCCCGAGCGGATTCCCGAGCGGATTCCCGAGCGGATTCCCGAGCCAACAGTTGCCGCCAGAGCGGGTGCTCCGGATCGCCAACACCAATGAAATGACGGCTGAGCAGCGTATCCCGACTATTATAGCGCAGCGGTTTGCCATCCAGGCCCAACAAGGCACCGCCAGCGGCCTCCAACAACGCCTGGCCAGCGGCTGTGTCCCACTCGCAACAAGGGGAATAGCGGGGGTATATATCCCCTTCTCCCGCCGCAAGCTGGCAGAACTTAAGTGCACTGCCACTGTTGTCGCGCTCAATGTCACCCCAGTGCTCACCCAGCCATTCAAGGTTGGCCTGCAGTCGTGGACCCCGGTGACGGCGGCTGGCAAGTACCGTCAGGGGGCTACCCTGCACCAGCGGCCGCGTGGACAACGCACGCACGCCATCATCTGGCAGCGTATAACGCCTTGCCCATTTCCCCGGGATTCCCACATAAGCCTGTGATCGCAAGGGCTGGTAGATAATTCCCAGGACGGGGCGATGATCTGCAATGAGCGCAATATTGACAGTAAATTCCCCGGTGCGTGCGAGAAACTCCTTGGTTCCGTCAAGCGGATCAACCATCCATAACACGGGCCACTCATGGCGACGAGCCTTGTCTGCATCACTGGATTCCTCCGACAGCACCGGCAAAGAGGGACGCAAGGCGCGAAGGCCGTCACTCAGCAGGTGATGTGAAGCCAGATCGGCCCGGGTAAGAGGTGAATCGTCGTCTTTAGCTTCGAATTGGTCAGCTTCTGGCGCGTGGTAATGATCGTTTATCACCACGCCTGCACGCTGGCACAGCTCCAGCAGTGGCGGAATGAGAGCGGGTATATCGAAAGCGGTCGTCGTCATAGGAGGCGTGCATTATACCCCGTCTGGAACCGGGGTGCGCGACTGCCAGCAACAGGGCATAATCTGTTCTGACCCCGGAGCGAGCCGCGCAATGATTGACTGGAAGCATATCGACACAGTGCTGCTGGACATGGACGGTACCTTGCTGGACCTGCACTTTGACAACTACTTCTGGATGCAACATGTGCCAATGGTCTATGCCCGGACCCACAGCCTGAGCGAGGAGGAATCCGCACGCAAGCTGCACAGCGCATTCAGCATTGAACAGGGCACGCTGGACTGGTACTCGCTGGACTACTGGTCGGAACAATTGCAGCTGGATATCCCGGCCATCAAGCGAGAGCTTGTCCACATGGTCAGCACCCGTCCCTATGTGGTGGAGTTCCTTACTCATCTGCACGCCTCCCCCAGGGATGTCGTGCTCGTCACCAACGCCCATCGTAAAACGCTGGACATCAAAATGGAGCAGATTGACATTACCGGCTGGTTTGATCGGGTAGTGGTCTCCCATGAACTCGACGCACCCAAGGAAGAGCAGGCATTCTGGCACCGACTCCAGGCACTGCACCCCTTCGATCCGGCGCGCACACTGCTGATCGACGACACCGAGTCGGTACTGGAGTCAGCCCAGAGATACGGCATTGCGCACCTGCTTACCCTGCTGCAGCCTGACAGCAAACGACAGAAGCGAATCGATACGCGTTTTCCAGGTATTCATCATTTCGACGAAATCATGCCAACGACCAATGCATAAACATGAGTGACTTTACAGCAGACAAACTGCGCCTGGACAAATGGCTGTGGGCGGCACGTTTTTTCAAGACGCGCAGTTTGGCCAAGGCCGCTATTGAGGGCGGCAAGGTCCACTTGGGAGGGCAGCGGGTAAAAGTGTCCAAAGAGATCAGCGTCGGCGACACCGTGCAGATCCGCCAGGGCTGGGATGAAAAAGTAGTGAGAGTTGTGGCCTTGTCAGATCAGCGCCGAGGTGCCCCACAGGCCCAGGCCTTGTACCAGGAAACCGCGGAAAGCGTGGCCAGACGGGAAGCAGATGCTGCCGCCCGCAAGGCTGCGGGAGGCATGATTGACAGGCCTGCCGGCCGGCCGAGCAAAAAACAACGGCGGCAGATTCACAGATTCAAGGAAGGCTCGTAACGGCCAGCGACATTGATCCGGTTTCTTCCTTCCTGTTTTGCCTTATACAAGGCTTTGTCAGCGCGGGAAATCAGTTCACCGGGGAGCATGTCGTTCTCGGGCTGGACCGTCACCACCCCCTGACTTACCGTGATGATATCCGCAACACCGGAGCTTTCATGCGGAATGCGCTCATCCTCCACCATCTCCTTTAACCGGTCAGCAGTGCGCAACGCCGCATCCGGGGCTGCGCCAGGCAAAACCAGGATAAACTCTTCACCACCAAAGCGGGCAACCACTTCACCCGCCCTGGCACTGGCCTGCTGCATCAGGTCAGCCAGTTTCTGCAACACCAGGTCTCCTGCCGGGTGACCATAGGTATCGTTGTAGTTCTTGAAGAAGTCCACATCCAGCAGTATCAGTGAAACATACCCGCCAATGCGCCTGGCCCGATTGATTTCCTCCTTGAGCGCCCTGTTCACCATACGCCGGTTGCCCAGCCCGGTGAGCTCATCAATGTTGGCCAGGTCGGTAAGCTGGCGGCGAGCATCACGCAACTGGCGATTCCGGTCCCGCAGGGAAGTGGTCAGGTCGGCCAGTTCCTGTGACATGGTTTCCCGCTCCCAATTCAGGGTAATCATATTGCGAAAAGACCGATAAACCCGGTCGCAAACCACCACCAATACCGCACAGAACGCCAGCAGCGAGAGCCCGATCAACAGGTTGTAAGGCTGTTCCCAGTAATGCACCAGGCTCCACCAGGCGATAGGCCAGAGTGCGGCGAACAGGTAGGCGATGAAGTACTCGCGGAGAATCACCGAGAAACCAACGGAAATTGCGGTGATCATCACGATCAGTAGTAAAAAAGTGTACTGCATGGTTATGGGGACGTGGTGCGCTGCAAAAATATACACCCCCGCCCAGATGGCTCCAGTAGCGGTAGCGCCTGCCAGCAAGCGCAGGTACACGCCCCTGGGGTTGGTGAGATAGCTGCGACTGACCAGGGCATTGCTCATTTGCAAAGAACGCAGCAACAGCAAAATCAGAAAACCTGCTGCCCACAGCAGAATGATCGTAATGTCCATAAAAGGCCAGAACATGGCAATGGTAGCGCCCACCCCTATCAGATGGGACGTAACCGTGGCCAGCTGGCCATTCTGCATGAGCAGCTCCAGCTGGGCGGAGAACAGTTCCTCCCGGGGTATGCGCCGTTGGTAAATCATCCAGCCATCCTACATCTCGCTAGTCGAAATCATACACGCGAGTGACCAAGCTGCGACACAGGTCACACCCCGAATGGGGCATTTATTGCTGAATGGGCGCGATTCAGCGACACTGTGAACACACAAAGAAGCCGGATCTGCCCGTGTGATTTCCTGGAAAACGCTACGCACCATCTGTCTGGTGCTATTACTGCTACCCATTGCACACCTGGTGTATCTGGTGTCCAGGGACACGGTCGCCACCCTTAACAGCTCGCCCGATGCCTGGGCTGCAGAGATAGCGGCCTACGCCAGGCAGGACAGCGTTTCGAAACTTCCGGCGGAGCCTATCGTCGTCGTCGGCGGTCGGCGGGTGAAACTGTGGAGTGGACTGGAGGAGCTATTGGCGCCCCATCCCGTACTAATGCGCGGCCTGGGTGAAGCTACCGTCGATGACCTGATCTACCACTACGAAAGACTGATCGGCTTTTATCAGCCAGACACCATTGTTCTGCTGCCTGGTAACAGCGAGTTCCATATTCGCGCCAACAAGGACGCGCAAGCCCTGGTCGAGGGTATTCAGGCACTGGTGAGCCTGGACGACTCGCTGGCAAACAGCCGCCGCTTCCTGGTCATTACACCACTGAAAACACCACTCTATCCCTCTGATGTGCCCGTCATTGAAGAAGTTCTGGAGCGTCTGCAAAGCTGGGCTGCCGACCATGAGAAAGTCACCATCCTCGACGCCAATTCACTGCTGACCAAAGCCGACGGCATGCCCAACCCCGCCTACTTCCGCGCTGATGGCATCAACCTCAATGAACATGGCTATGTTCGCCTTTCAGTGCTGCTACAGACCGCCATCGAGAACGATCCTCTGCGCCAATAGAAAAGCACATGGCCCGTCCCACAAGTGGTCGATATGGGATAGAATGCCGCTCATGTTTTCAGAAATCCCCACCACTGCACCCACTACCCCACTGCTTGAGGCTGTGGACGCGGGGCGCTCCCTGCATGGGCTGAACGCGCAGGAGCTGGCGCAACTGGCAAAAGAGCTGCGTGCCTACCTGCTCTATAGCGTGGGCCAGTCAGGCGGACACTTTGGCGCTGGCCTTGGCGTGGTGGAACTCACCATCGCCCTGCACCACGTGTTCAACACACCGGATGACCGCATTGTCTGGGACGTGGGCCACCAGACCTACCCGCACAAAATCCTGACTGGCCGCATGCGGGCAATGCACGGCATCCGCCAGGCCGGGGGCATCTCAGGTTTTCCCAAGCGCAGTGAGAGTGAATACGACACCTTTGGCGTGGGGCACTCGTCTACCAGTATCTCTGCCGCCATGGGTATGGCCCTCGCTGCGAGACAACAGGGCCTGGAGCGGAAAGTTATAGCCGTGATCGGCGACGGCGCCATCACCGGCGGCATGGCCTTCGAAGCATTGGCTCACGCAGGTCACGAGCGCCCCAACATGCTGGTGATCCTTAACGACAACCAAATGTCTATAGGCCACAACCAGGGCGGGCTGGCTAACTACTTCGCCAAGATCTGGGCGACCAAAACCTACCTGGGCATGCGCGAGCGGTCGAAGCGCTTTCTGCAACGTTTCAGTTTTCTCTGGGAATGGGCCAAGCGCACCGAGGAACACATGAAAGGCATGGTCGCGCCCAGCACCATGTTTGAGGAACTGGGCTTTCATTACATAGGCCCTCTGGACGGCCATGACCTGCCGCAGCTGATAAAAACCCTGGAAAACATGAAGGACCTGGAGGGACCGCAGTTCCTGCATATACGCACGGTTAAAGGAAAGGGCTTTACCCCGGCGGAAGCAGACCCGATTGGCTATCATGCCCTGAACAAAGTAGAGGCCAAGCCCACGAAGACGCCGCAGGCTGAGGTGCCTTCGCCCAAGCCACCGAAGTATCAGGATGTGTTCGGTCAGTGGCTGTGTGACATGGCTGTAAAAGATGACCGCCTGGTGGGCATTACCCCCGCCATGTGTGAAGGCTCCGGCATGGTGGAATTCGCCCAACGGTTTGCCGACCGCTACTACGATGTGGCCATCGCCGAACAACATGCGGTCACCCTCGCCGCCGGAATGGCCTGCGACGGACTAAAGCCGGTGGTAGCCATCTATTCCACGTTCCTGCAGCGCGGTTACGACCAGTTGATCCACGATGTCGCCCTGCAAAATCTGGACGTTACTTTCGGTATAGACCGCGCCGGCCTGGTAGGCCAGGACGGACCAACACACCACGGAGCGTTTGACCTCAGTTATTTGCGCTGTATACCCAATATGGTGATAGGCGCTCCATCTGATGAAAACGAATGCCGGCAAATGCTGTACACCGCGTATCAGCACCCGGGGCCGGCTGCAGTGAGATATCCACGCGGCACCGGTACCGGGGTCAACGTGAATGAAGAGATGGAATCGTTGGAGATTGGCAAAAGTGTCCAGGTGTTGGCGGGCGACCGGGTAGCAATCGTCAACTTCGGCACCCTGTTACCGGGCGCCCTGGAGGCCGCGAAGAACCTTGGCGCGACGCTGGTCGATATGCGCTGGGTGAAGCCCATGGATGAAGCAGCGTTGCTGGCACTGAGCAAGCGACATGACCTGCTGGTAACGGTGGAGGAGAACGCTGTTGCCGGAGGCGCTGGCGCTGCGGTGAGCGAGTTTTTGAGCAAGCAAGGGGAGTCAACCGCCGTCCTCCATTGCGGCATACCGGACGAATACGTTGAACATGCTGACCACAGCGTTCAACTTTCAGAACTGGGGTTGGACGGCGCAGGTATCGCCTGGGCCATTCGCGATCGCATGAACAGGATAGACAGCATCGACGGGAACCCTTCCACCCAGGAACCCTCCCCGGTCATTCCCGCGAAAGCTGGACGGCAGGCTTCCTGAAGCGTGCCCTGGTAGAAAGATGGAACGCGACTATCAGCTGGACTACTCAAAAATACGCCCATCAGTCTTCGACACCGATGCGCGCGCCCGCAAAGCCATAACCATTGTCAAAGTCTGCCAGGACTTTCTACAACAGACCGACCTTGGCCAGCTATCCCTGTTGGATGTCGGCAGCTCCAGCGGCATCATCGACAACCTGCTTGCAGACCACTTTGGCACTGTGCACGGGATTGATATAGACGAGCCGGCAATGACGTTCGCACAAACGCAATTCAACAAGCTAAACCTGCAATTTGCTGCCGGCGATGCCATGCAACTCGACTATGAAGATTGCCGATTCGACGTGGTGGTGTGCTCACACGTTTACGAGCACGTACCCGATGCCGGCAGAATGTTTACCGAAATCAGCCGCGTGCTCAAACCCGGCGGGTTTTGCTATTTTTCCGGGAACAACCGGGTGATGTTAATGGAGCCACACTACAACTTGCCGCTCCTTTCATTATTGCCGCGCGCCTTGGCTCATCGCTATATGCGTATCACAGGGAAGGGGCACTATTATCATGAGCAGCATGTCAGCTACTGGGCCTTGAAGCGGCTTTGCGGCGACTTTCACATTCACGACTATTCCGCGCGCATCATCGCTGAGCCACAGAAGTTCGGCGCCGACTACATGCTCAAGCCTGGCAGCGTCAAATGGCGCGCCGCCAAACTGGTAGCAAGATATTGCAAGTGGGCAACACCTCACATCTGGTTACTGCAGAAGAAACCAGGATGACATCGGCCGAATTCAGGCCAAAGGTGCTGCTGGTAACCAGGAACTTCCCGCCGCTGACGGGGGGTATGGAGCGCCTTATGCAAAAGGCCGCTGAGGGGATATCTTCCTACGCAGACATAACCATCGTCGGACCTAAAGGGTGCGCAGAGTATGCTCCACCTTCAGCGACGGTTCATGAGGTACCTTTTGGACTGCTACCGTTCCTGACACTAGGCTGTCTCAGTGCGATCCGAGCTTGCCTGAAGACAAAATTTGATGTCGTCCTGGGCGGTAGTGGACTGGCAGCACCAACGCTGTGGATACTCAAGACCCTGTTCAGGTTACGCACAGCCATTTTCATCCACGGCCTGGATATTGTAGTGGACAACGTCATCTACCAGAAGCTCTTCGTGCCTGCTGTAACAATGGGCGACCTGATCATCGCCAATAGCCGAAATACCCGATTACTCGCTATAGAGCGAGGCGCTGACCCCCAAAAGATCATCATTATCAACCCGGGGACAAGTTTGCCTGACCCAGAAAGCTTGTCCCGCAAAGATCTTTTCTCTTCACGCCACGGCCTGCAGGGGAGGAAGGTCATTTTGTTTACCGGCCGGATCACACGTCGTAAGGGGCTCTCCGAGTTCATCGCCTTGAGCCTGCCTGATATCCTCTCAGCTGAAAGTGATGCCACGGTGCTTGTCGTCGGCGACAGTCCAGCGCAAAGCCTTAACAAACAGGGAGAATCAGAAGACGTCGTCAAAGCGATAGCGCAGAGCAATATTGGCGATCACGTGCAGTTTCTTGGCAATGTTAGCGATGAAGACCTGCTGTCCGCCTATGCCGCAGCGGACGTACAGATTTTTCCACTTATAGCTATGCCAGGCGATGTCGAGGGTTTTGGCATGGTGGCCATCGAAGCAGCCGCCTGCGGCACCCCTACTGTCGCATTTGCAGTTGGGGGAGTAGAGGACGCTGTGTCAGCAGCAAATGGCTACCTTGTCCCAGCCAAGGACTACAAAAGCTTCACTGCTGCGGTAATCACCGCGCTGGTGACGCAAGCACCCGACAGTGAGTCGTGCATAGCGCACGCCCAGAAATTTAGCTGGGAAACATACAATGGCCTCTTAAGCGCAGCCCTGAAACGTCTTGCCCAGACATAAGCGCGTAATGAAATATACGACACCTGCCACCCTGGACACGCTCACGCTTTAGCCATACGCCTGACTTGATCAGTGTTAGTCAAGGACAGCCTTATACACCGACATGGTGGATCGAGCGCACGCCTCCCAGGTGAAGCGCTTGATGCGCTCGAAGCCAAGAGAACGTAATTCCTCAAGGCGAGCAGGATCGTATAACGTGTTCTCCAGAGCGGAGCACAGTGTCTCAGCCGAAGCGGGATCAAAGTATTCCGCCGCGCTATCCAGCACCTCAGGCAGACAACTTGTGTTGCTGCTGATCACCGGGCAGCCCTGTCCCATTGCTTCCAAAGGCGACAGGCCGAACCCCTCGTAGTAAGAAGGATAAATAAAAGCGCTCGCACCACTGTAGACGGACGCGAGTAAAGCATCGTCACCTGAAAGCTGGAGAACGGAATTCTGGCAGATCCCAAATTGATCTATCGAATCTCGTTCGGACCTGCTGAAGGGGCCACCGCCAAAGGCAACTATGTTGAAGTCATTCATCAGGCGCTCTGACATCGAATAGGCTCTTAGCAGTCCCGAGAAGTTCTTGTAGGTATTACGGTTGGCAACGTATAGCAAGTATGGTTTTCCTGCCGACGTTGCGTAGGGCTTTACGCTGGCGGCCGGACGAAAGTCGTCCATTCCAAGATAGACAACGGATGTTTTTTCTTCAGCAATACCCCAAAGTGAGACTAGATCACGTCGCGTGTTTTCAGATATACAAATGATGTGGTCTGCGCGATCCACTGCTGCGCGTTTCAACTCGGTGGTGTTATCAAAGCCACTGAAACTGTCACCGTGAATTTCGTGGATCATGTCCAGTACCGTGATAACAACTGGCACATTATCAGGCCCTGCACCGTGGCTGGCGTAATAGCTTTCATGCACCAGTTGCGGACCCCAGTGGCGCATAGGGCCTCTGGACAAAAGGGCATTCAATGGACGCAGAAATCGTTTTGAGCGGGGAGGGCAGTAAGGAAGTCGCCGGCCCGAGACACACATTGCAGGCAAGCACCCGAGATAATGATTACAGTGCAGAGGGGCAAAAATCCTGACCTGGTGCTGTTGCCGGTGCAACTCGGCCGCAAGGCTGGCAAAGTATCGGGAAACGCCACCATATTGTTGACTGCAAAATATCTGTGAATCTATTGCTACTTTCATCTGTCCCTTCAAAAAAAAACGATCGTAGCCTATGGCTAAATAACGGCAGTCGTACTACAAGGTTTCTGGCTTACCCGAGCGGGTATTGAAAACAGGCATACCCTTAATAACCGACAATCGGTCGGCGCCCCGCGCAAAATTCAAGGCGCCCGAGCTATCCCTGCCCTCCCGGAATCTCGAACAGACGTACGCATCTTCCACTGACACTGCTGACATACCCGCCTTCTCCAGAACATCGTTACGGAGATAGTAAGCATTGTTTCCCGCCACATTGCTACCCAGAAGGCTGTATCCTTTTTCGGTTGCTAAATCAGTCAGAGCCAACAACGAAGCACCAAAGTAAAGGTTGCTGTAATGTGCTTTCGTCCTGTCAAAATCAGGCCGATAGGGCACTGTGATTGCGCGGTCAGCGCCAAAAACCGAGTTATATTCAACAATTAGTATCGCAGGGCGCAGGTCCAATACATCCAGTAGCCAGTAATCATTGCCATCAACATCTATGCTGACCAGATCTGCCGTTCTGCCGGCTAGGCCTTGCTCCAGCTCCGCGTTGAGATTTTCTCTGGAGAGGAATGCACTGCGCGCCTCAAGGTCATACTTCCAGTGGTCGTCCCGACTCCTGATTCGTTCTATTGCGCTACTGGAACCATCAAAGATCAACCCTGACCAGTTATTGTGCATCATCAGAAAACGGCAATTAGACTCCAGAAAATCCTCAACCCCAAATTCTACGAAAAGACGATCTACAGGCGTTACCAATGATATGAGGAACTGGATAATCCCATCGTCGCCGAACTGGGAGAAAACCTTATACTCGTGCTCTGATATGTCCGTCTTGTGATAGTCACGCTTCGCATTAAAAAAGTGAGCACTGGCCTGCAACATCTTGTGTTGGTCAAGTTCTCTCTGGACTGGATAAAACAATCTTCTCAATCGGTTAAACATAGCGATTTACCTGATATGTGTTACACGGTGTTGCGTCGCTCATTCGCTCAAACCTGAATTGATTCGGAAAATCCTGGAAAAAACGTACTCAGCAAGGCATTCATTGAGACAGAATCTGGTAGAGCACCTTGCCCTGTGCTTCCCAGCCGGCCGGAGTCGAGTTCACTTCATAGGGTTCAACCAGCAAGGTTGAAATCTTATCTACGACAGCATCAATGTCATCAATGGGTACAAGACCTTGCCTGTTGTCTCGCATTACGTAGTCTACAGAGGCAGTAGAAAATGCCACAACCGGAACACCAACCGCCAGCGCCTCATATATCTTGACCGGATAGCTATAGTCCCCGAATTCCCCAGGCTTGTTGGCACACAACATCAAATCTGAGGCGCGCAGGACATCAGCGACCTTGTCGTCGTCGACATAACCAAGGTAGATGCAGTTTTCCGGCAACGTCACCCCCGATTCCAATCTCCCTGAAAGTACCCAGGCAATATCCGCCCGCCTTTTCAGAAGCGCTCTCATCACTTCGAACAACTCGTCAATTCCACGATTCCGATACAGACTCCCACTGTAGGTAACCAACAGTTTATCCTTTGGCAAGCCCAACAAGTCCCGGGCAAGAGCCTTTGAGCCAGGCGTAAACTGAGGATCGGCCGCCATTTCTATAACCGCTGCCTCACCCTCACTCCTATCGCTTCTCATCAGGCTCAGCAGCTCAGGGCCTGCAGCGGTAACGACGGAACAGCGGCGTAACGATCTTCTCCAAAAAACATGCAATGGCCAACACCAGTTCAGGTAGCTCTCGTAGTTGTCGTAGGCATCAACCAGAACTTTAGCGCCAACCGAGCGGCCAACAAAATCTGCACAAATACCAAAATACGTGTCAGAAAAGCCCGCTACCCAGTCGAACTGGTGACTACTCGCCAATTCAAGTCCATAGCGATAGTAGCGATAAGGATTGGGAAGCACATTGACCGAGTGCCAATGCATACCATCTCGAAACGTGGAAAACTCCTCAGACTTGCGATAACTTAAAAGAAGAATATGAATTTCAACTCCCCTTTCAGAAAGATACTTTGGCAGACTATAAAACCGCCCATAAGGGCGCTCCCACAAATCACGATTCTGAGGCGACCGCTTTGAGAATACCAGTAGCTTCATAGCTCAATTAACATACCAAGAATGGAATTATTTAAGGACAAGCCAGAACTAAAAGATTCAAAAAGTGACGGACATGGAAACACCACCGAAAGCAAACCCTGACTTCGTCCTTAATATTGCCATAGAAATAAGTTTTTCAGGAGGTTTATTTAGTTGAAGTCGCATCCAAAATAGCCATGCAAGAACGTCCACTCAATGCTTTCGTGGCAAACGAGCATCCAAAGGAAAAACGAGAATCAACAAAATTGTTCCGCAAAAGAAATTCAGTAGTAGCAGCATGGCAACCCCTCGCAGCATTGGGTAGCACGCAGCTTGGAGTAGAATTTTAGCTGCTCGCCACAGATGTCTTCCCAGATGCGCAAGTCAAGGCAGTGTCGTTATGATTTTTGGCGCAATTCTTGCCAGCCATAAGCTTGCATCAGTCTATACATCGCTTAATGGGTTATCGGCTGATAACCTTTCAAAGGTATACATTCAAATTCGCGTCATCTTATTTAAAAACCATCTTAGAACTGCTTCAGGAGTGTAGCTAATGCACATCCATAAACGGGCGTTTTTCAATTTTCGCTGTTTCAGCAACTGAGCCGACGCACATTTGCATTCCCTCTTCCTGGGTTAGGGCCACAACTGCGGCATTGGCTCCCATTTTACTCGATTACAACGGTCGGGCTTTCCGTAGAAACCCTGATTCCGCTACCCGACAATGCATTTCCCCAAACTGATTGCTAAGTCGAGTTCAATCTGACTATCCGAATCAGGTTGTAGCTTACGATCGACGACCAGACATCGGCCATAAACCCCGGCAGTCCTCGCCACAAACTGGGCCTCAGTCCATGGGCTCGCTTCAGTTATGAGATGTTTCCTTCAATTCCAGCACGGAAGTCGCACAGCTGCTTGTAGACTTTTTCCGAGCTGGTCATCGCGTCAATGCTCAGTCCTTTCTTTTTCTGGAAGGTGACTTCACTCACACCCAGAGCCTTGGCTTCTCTCAGATTGGCAGTGCTGGCATAACCACTGTCCGCCGCGACCCGGTCGGGAAGTTGTCCATAGACGGGCTCCTGTCGCTAGATCATCGGCAGGTAACGTACGGTATCGCAAGGGTTACCTGTTTCAATCGTCGCATCCAGAACCAACCTTTCTTTGCCCGTCGTCCGGTTGAATTTGTGTCCGCACTGCATATCGCGGCTACCCTTCACAATAATATCCGTATGGGCCTCATACAGGCTGAGTACTTTCTCGGTCGCCGGCACTGATTCACCGTTCAATGCACGCAGGCGGAATTGGCGAATGGCCCGGCGCAGCAATCGGCGATAGTGCTTCACTTGATCAATCCACTACCCATAGGCAGCCCCGCGGAAGCGATAGAGCTGAACGTGCCAAAAAGCATCTCTGCTTTCCTTCCTCACCTTGTCGGCATGTGACAAAAGGGTCTATATATAAATTCTCTTTCTTCGCCATTCCTTGTATGTAAAAAACCTGATGGGGCAGAATTCTGGCCGCTTTACTACGATCAGAAAACTCAATTCCTAGTACATTCAGTTTCTTCTTCGCGTTCACCATCAGCCGGGTCAGTATACGAACACCATCACTTAATAGGCTGCTGTCGGAAGGCTCATGAATGTTTGTTGCCACCACGGTGCTGTCTAATCGGACTTGATTTTTTGCACTCTACTCCAACAGTCAGCGCCTGGCTAAAAAACGCCCGATTCATGCGTTCCCCGGTCTGCGGTTTAATCCGACTGATGTTTTCCTGCAAAACTGATTTCTTTCTTACTACCCCTTGGGGTAACCGCGCAAAAATGCGGAAGCTGCCACTGTCCTCCAGATAGAATGCTAATTCCTCGTAGCTCAGCTGCCGGGCCTTTTTCAGTATCGCGCAGCGCAGCACACTCTCCACTGGGAGCCCGGTTCGACCAGTACGTTGCGCGCCCTCGCCAGCCAGGTCCGCCTCCACCCAACTGATTCGCTCGCCGCAGTTATCCAGAATACTGGACATCACAGCCAGTTGGCTTCCGATCTCGTGTTTTGCATAGTGATCAAATATACTTGCCTGAACGTTGCGGGTTTCTCGCATCGTAATCCCTTTTGGTGTTGGGTCTTTTTGGTTTGGTCACTTTAAAATTTACCAACATCACGAGGGACTTTTTATGCACCTGTGAAAGATATTTCTTTAATATTAAATCACTAGAGTTTCCGGATGCGCACTAGTTAATATGCATTTCCATCCAGACAATGCCTGTGCCGAGAGCATTATCCACTCGCTCAAAGTTAAAACCATTAATGGTGAGAGGTTCGCCACCCGAGAGGAAATGCGGCAACCAATATTCGAATTCATCGAAGTAGATTACAACCGAACCCGCCGACACAGCGCCAACGGCTTCATTAGCCCGGCGGCGTTTGAGGCAAACCAAGTCGCTTAACCGCGTGTCCACTGTTGTCGGGCGGGATCGTCTAACCAGAGGAAAACTAATATTCTCTCAAATGGCTCTCGTTCTAAGCGAATTGTATCGATTCTTGATATTACGGAGCGTCCTCCGCAGAAAACCGGGCCGAGTCTCCAGAATTGCGGCTGACACCACAGAGGCTTCAAAGACATCACGCATAGGTAGCACCGGAGAGCGAACCCGGCAAGAGAAAAAGATCAAGCTGATCTCTGACGGCAGCTGGCGAATGAATTGGAAAACCTGCCGGTTTCTCACAGACTTTCTGATAACTTCGTAGTTCAATCCATGGAGGCCTGCGAAGCGCCGACCCCATATCTCTACATCCTCTCGGTGCCGACCCGCTCGCTTCAACGCAACAGCCAATTGACGCGAATGAACGCGCTCTGGAAATCCTCGCCCAAGGTCTAGCGATTGCAAATGCGACTCATATATCATCGCGTGAAGCGATTTAGGATATTCCCCTGATGGTCCCATAGGAATATCCGAATGAAAGGGGATATTGTCTTCCGAAAGAAACTTATTCGCTGGTGTATCTCCATCCACCTTAACATTCGACTTCGAGCTCGCCGCAGGAACGCGGAACTGAGACGTGCCAGTGCTGTGCTTAGAAGCGCCGTTTATTGCAAAAGGCCTGAAGCTATAAAGATATTCGCTTGTTATTTTTGAGAGGGCTACAGCCGAGTAAACATCTGGAATACAACTTCGATATACAGTATTCGTTAATAACCTTAACTTCCGGATCATAGCAATTGACACGAAGCCACCACTGTAAAGTATGGGGAGCTCTGTATAAGGCGCACGACCATCTAGCACTTTTTTAAGCCAGATAGTGCTATCCCGAACCTCGACACCTCTTCGCAAGGGAACTTCTAGCTCACCAAGATTGCCATTGGCGTTAGTCGGCCATTTATAGCCACAGGTCATGGATCGGATAGCCTCAACACTGTGCGTGGCAATAAGGTCAGAGACTTCGTGTAAGGCGTTTGGTAACAAGCCGTCATCATCGCCCAAAATAGTCAGCCAGCCTTTTGATCCAATGCTATCGAGAGCGAACTCCCAGTGATGCGACATGCTCAATCGCCGACCAGGGTTTACGTAGCGGACACGTGTGTCGTCAAGACCCAATACATGCTCTCTCGTATCATCAGCACTAAAGTTATCGCTCACAATTATCTCAAGATTCTCATAATCCTGCGCCAAAACCGTTTTGAGCGTTGATTTCAGTACATCACAGCGTTCTCTTGTGGGAACAACGACAGTAAATTTAATTGCTTCCAATTTAAAGATTCTCTATGACTTAAGCATAAAATATCGGGCTTGAACCCGGAACCCATCGGGCTTGAACCCGCAGCCCGCAGCCTGCAGCCTGCAGCCTGACAATGATATCTTTTTTGGCGTTTAACTGAAAATTGACTGTACAATGAAACTTCAAATATCAAAAGACAAACAAAAAAAGAACAAGAAGCTCACACTTCGTTGCTACAACTCGGTCAGCGCTAGCAACCAGAAATCTAAAGATAAAGCTCGTTTTTTTATCTACCTATTAAGCATTCAACCCGGCACTGCCGATCGTCACTGCACCGGTTAGGGCCAATAGCACGTTACATACCTGTCATTTTCTAAGCACGAACTTGCAAGGCGAACAGCTAGAGTCGCGTAGAAATACGAAATCCGAGAAATGTCATGAAATGCGCTCGCACCTTTACGGCACCAAGGATAGAGCCAGAGACAATTATGACTGTAGCAACTAATACCATCACTACTTGGCCAAGGATCGAGTCGCTGTCGGGCATCACGATTGAAACCAAAGCCGCCGCTAGAGAACCAGAGAGCAGTGGGCTTAGAGTGTCTGCGAAGTACCATGCTTTCTTCTCAGACTGCAAAATTTTGCTATACATATAATATGCACCAAACAAGACGTATCCCGCGTTGAGGCCCACCCAAACTGTTGCGGCACCAACTCCCCCATAGATCGGCACAAGGAAAACGATTGAGGGTATCACCAAAATGACTGACACTGTGTTAACCCGGATCGCGTATCCGGTCCAACCATAAGCAAGCTGGGCCTGATAAGGTAATGTCATAATGCCGTTGAGCAAATTACCCAAAGCAAGCAGTCTGACCAAAGTGGCGGAGTTACGCGCCAGCTCTGCGTCCTGGGTCCATAATTGCAGGATACTTTCGGCGAACACAATCAGTACCAGTGCCGCGCTACCCATAACAACACTAACAAGTTGCGCACCGAGGTGATACGTTTCCGCAAACTTTCGCTTTTCCCCGGCAGCATGCAGCTGACTCAGCAGTGGGAACCAGGCCTGCACGATAGGGGTTAGCAATATATACAGTCCACCCGCGACGAGCGATGCCAGAGCGTAATAGCCATAAGCAGAAAGCGCGAGCATGTTGGAAAGCATTATTTTGTCAATCTGGGTCAACAACAGGCTCAGGAAAGTGATACCGAGCATACCCCCGGCAAAGCGGCTAATCTTTCGTACCTCAACCAGTGAAAATCGCGCACGGGTCTCACTTGGCTCCAGGCTCATATAAGTTGCGACTAGCAAGGCGATCAGAGCTAGGACGGAAACCCACAATTGCCAATAGAAAAACGCCTCGACCGTCGGTGACCGGTAAGCAAGAACAAAGACCGCACCTACATTTCGAATGGTCGCCATCACGCTGTTTACAAGATTAAACAGCACCTGCCGCTGCAATCCGATCAAACAGCTACGATAAATTCCTTCCAGGAATCGCAGCGCAATGACCATACCCATTATCGCAAAAGCACGTGACACCTCTTCGATGGGCATACTCTCGACTTGTAACCAACCGCTGGCAAACCAATCGGAAGCTGCCCAAACAACAGCGACCAGTACGGCCGCAATACCCAACGCTATCGCCTCCACACTACGCAACAGACTACGGATTGAACCAATACTTGAGCCGCCGCCCACAAACCGCCCCATCTCCCGGCTCATGGTGGGTGTTATGCCCATATCCAACAGCGTAAGCCACGCTTGCAGTAAAGCGAAGAAACCGATTAAACCATAGGCTTCGATACCCAGATATTTAATGTAGACCGGCACGAAAGCCAGTCCCATCAGAGCAGCCCAGCCTTGACCGAGATAGTTAGCGAGTAGATTTTTCTTAAGCGCGGCCATCGAATTGGGTCATTGCGCCATAATCAGGCAAGGCCCGAGGTCATCACCGAACCGCGACGAGGAACCGCAGACACCGGTAACGTCAACGTATCCGATGAAGATAACCACCTGGTGCGACAGATATCAGCAGTTTATTGTCTATGTGTGTGGCCACCTCAAACTCAGAATGCTTCTCGATATAATCGATTACCGCTGACCTGGGACTATTCCCCGGCCCCCATGGTCGATCGGGATACATATCCGCAGGAAAGTCCTCAATGATTGTGTCAAACACCACGCAATAACTGCCCACACTTGTTAGAGGCGCATAGGATTCCAGCTCTGTAAGCACATGTTCATGCGTGTGATTGCTGTCCAGGCAAACCATTACTTTGGAATAACCATCAGCGAACTCACGCACCTGCTCGACGATACTGCTGTCAGTACTGGACCCCTGAATCATCTCTATCCGCGAGGCCATGGGGTGCCCCTCGATCGCTTCTCGATTATGCGCCCGAATATCGATATCGACACCCAGAACCTTACGCCTAGACTGGGCAGGGTCCATCGGCAAACTCGCCTCGATCGCATCGCACATGTCCAGCATGGCCAACATCGATGCGCTGAGTACTAGCGAACCACCGTGCGCGATACCCGTCTCAATTATCAAGTCAGGCCTGACGGACCAGATCAACTCCTGCATGGCCACCATATCCTGGGGATACTGAATGATAGGCCTCCCCAACCATGCAAAGTTATAAGAGTACTTGGGCAGCGTGGAGGCGCTCATGAACTTGGCGGCGCTATCCACGAGTGATTTCTCTTCAGGCACATTCGCCAGGCGATCCGCTACTTCCTTTTGAAACGCATCCATCAAACGGGCCGCCTATTTCCATTGTTGAATTCAAGCATTGCAATGTTACTCATTCATTTTAGCCTTGTTGGAGTCAGGGCAGCCTAAGGTACCTTTGCGCCGGGAACATCGCTTCCCGCTCTGGAGCCAGATCGCGTACTGACATCGCTTCCTTCATGTGAGACCGGGCACACCGAGAACGCAGGGCGGATCGGTGAAATTGTCTGGACGCGCACCGAAATTAAGCAGGGCACGACGGCCATATTCATCGGCAATACTCTCGGCCAAAGCCCTTACCGTGATTGGCTTACCTGAACAAATGTTTACCACCCCCCGACCAGGATTGGTAGCCACGTCAGCAATCATTCTTCCCGCAGTTCGTACGTCCAGAAAATCACGAATCTGTTCTCCACTCGTCAAATCGGCCTGTTGACCCTCGGATAATTTCGACCGGAGGTAGGGTACCAAGCGTCTGGGATCTTCACCCTCACCATACAAGTAGAACAGTCGACACCAGCTGAATTGCGTCTCTTCCTTGCGAAACAGGGCATCCAAGGCGATGTAGGCTGCAGCCTTGCATCCAGCATACAGTGACGTAGGCTTCAGCGCAGTCTCGGAGGTTATCGTGCCGGCCGATAAATCGCACTCAAAACAAGTGCCAACTCCCACAAAGTGCCGAACACCTGCTCCCACTGCTCCCTCGGCCAGGGCCAGCGTACCCCTGAGACACTCGAGGTTTTTTGAAGACTGTAGATACAGCCCTGGCTCGACATACCAGGCAAGATGAATAACCACTTCAACGTCTTTGCACGCGTCTGCCCACCAGTCGACACTTTCCTGAAACAGGTCAGGCGTAAAGACAACCGACTCAAGACCACGAAAGCGCTCAATTTCTAGAGTATCATTATCACGCAGTACAGCCCTCACGCGAATACCACGATCGACAAGACAATTTAGTACTTGACGGCCAACAAAGCCGCCTGCGCCCGTCAAAATAACGAGGCCGCTCATTGAACATCCAGCCTTGGCACCGCTGTTACGAACCGGGCACCCTGCGCTCGAAGCCCCTCGTTCTGCTCCCTGACTTCGCTGGCAATATTCCAGGGGAGAATCAAAACGAAGTCCGGAACCTGCTCAAGCATCACAGAGGGGGGCACAATGGGCAGGTGACTACCCGGCATGAACTTACCCTGTTTTGACAAGGCCGCGTCACAGACAAAACTGATAAGGTCGGGCTTTACGCCAGCATAGTTTAACAACGTATTGCCTTTCGCCGCCGCGCCATAGGCCGCCACCTTTTTGCCCAAATGCTTCTGCTCTATTAAAAACGCCAGCAAGTCATTCTTTACTTTATCTGCCTTCTCCTGAAAATCTTGATACACACCAAGCTGCTGCAAGCCGAACTCGGCCTCTTTTGCCAGAACGTTCGCGACAGCTGGCGTATCTGGTCGCTCGTCATGTTGATGGCAAGCATAAACTCGCAGACTACCGCCATGTGTAGAAATTGGTTCTACATCTGTTACGCGAAGACCCGCGCGCTGCAGGATACCTGAAACCGTATACAGAGACAGGTAGGAAAAGTGTTCGTGATAGACAGTATCAAACTGGGAGTGCGTAATAAGTTCCAGCAAGTGTGGGAATTCAAGTGTTATAGTGCCCCGCGGTTTGAGCAAAAACTTGAGGCCACGCGTAAAGTCGTTAATATCCGGGACATGCGCATAGACGTTATTCCCCACAATCAGGTCAGCTTGCTGCCCGCGCTGGGAGAGTTGCCTCCCGAGCCCCTCTCCAAAAAACTCGCGCAAAACAGGCACACCCAGCTCCCGGGCCGCGCTAGCAGTACTTTCCGTGGGCTCAATCCCTAAACAGGGCACTCCCGCGGAGACAAAATTCTTCAGTAAGTAGCCATCATTGGACGCAACCTCAACTACGAGGCTATCCGCGGATAACCCCAGTTGCTGGATCACTGTTTCCGCATAATTAGCAGCGTGCTTTAGCCAACTGGCCGATGTGCTTGAAAAATAGGCGTACTCGGAATTGAAAAGTTCATCAGCGCCAGTATAGTCCTCGGTCTGAACGAGCCAGCAATGATGACAAACGCGAAGTCTGAGAGGGTAATACTTCTCCGAGTGCGAAAGCTGGGCCGGATTCAAATAAGCGTTGGAAGGCGGCGCGAATCCAAGGTCGAGGAACGTGTGAGTGACTGCCGTCGAGCAGCTTCTGCAATTCATCAGACGCTCAACCCTGCAAAGTGTTTATCGATAGCTGGATGCGCCCTATCACGCGCTGACATTTCCGAGACTGCCAGCGGCCATTCTATGCCCAGGCCCTCATCCAGAGGATTAAATCCCCCCTCTGCCCCTGGATTATACGCAGACGAGTGGCAATAGAGCATCTCCACATCATCTGTCAGTGCCTGAAAACCATGAGCGAAACCCTCGGGAATAAGCAGGGATCGATTATTGCTGGCTGACAGCACTTCTGCATGCCACTGCAGGTAGGACGGGGAGCCCGCCCTCAAATCGATAGCCACGTCCCAAATCTCTCCACGCATAACGCTTACAAGCTTCATTTCAACGAAAGGCGGAGTCTGATAATGAAGGCCCCGGACAGTGCCGCGAAAACGCGTATAAGTTTGATTGATCTGCGCGACGGGTTTACGCCACCCGATGGCGGCCAGTTCTTTAGAGCAGAACAATCTGGACAAAAAGCCGCGGTCGTCCGACACGCACTTGCGCTCAACAAGCCCAAGATCAGCCAACGGCAGCGCCGTGAAAGAAAATCTACTCATACCTGACTTTCATATGCCCTGAAGTCGTCGCTGCAGAGCTCGCGCGCGTCGCGGCCAGACATCTGCTCAACATACCAGTGTGTCGTTCTTTTAATGGCCTCCGACAGCTGCCATCGGGGTATTATCCCCAATACGCTGCGCGCCCTCTCAATATCCAGCATCAGCATACTGGCTTCATACGGACCGCTTTCACCTTCATCAAAATTAACCTCGCTATCGACGAAGTCGCGGCGCGCCAGCTCAATAACATCTTTCACACTGGCGGTACTCTCAGCCTCCGGGCCGAAATTATAGGCGCCCGCCAAAGCCGGCTTTTTCCGAAGCTGCTCTGCTAATCGAAGGTAACCGGCCAGGGGATCCAAGACATGCTGCCAGGGACGAATAGAATCTGGTCGTCGAATTTCGAGTGCACGCCCGGCTGCCCAAGCCCGAACCGCATCGGGAATCAACCTGTCTTCAGACCAATCTCCGCCGCCGATCACGTTTCCCGCCCTAGCAGCCCCTATCGCCACACCTTGCTCCTGCAAGTATGCCATCCGGTAGCTATCGACGACCATTTCGCTGGCAGCCTTACTTGCACTGTAAGGGTCCACGCCTCCCAATACATCATCTTCGATATAACGAGTTGGTCGATCGGCTTGTCGATATACCTTGTCAGTGGTGACCATGACCGCCACTCTCACGCTGCCCAGCCCACGTAGCGCATTGAGCACATTCGCCGTACCCATCACGTTGGTACCGTAAGTGTAAAGCGGGTCTTTATAGCCGGCCCTGACTAGCGACTGGGCCGCCAGATGAAACACCAACTCAGGCTCGGCTCCTCGAATAACCGCCGTCAGTTCCTCTGCATTCCTGATGTCGCATATATGGCTGGCACACAAGCGTTCCACCTCAGCAAGAGTGAAGAGGTTAGGCTCTGTAACAGGTGCCAGGCTGACCCCGGTTACCTCTGCTCCCAGTCGATGAAGCCACTGGACCAACCAAGCGCCCTTAAATCCTGTGTGTCCCGTTACAAGAACCCGCTTCCCGCGCCAAAACGGCTCGGGGCCGTTCACCAGGTTTTCCAGGGCGCTGCACCTGACTCCCACAAATTTTCGAGTGTGTTTTTATCCCGCAAAGTATCCATAGGCTGCCAGAACCCGGAATGCTCATAGGCCATCATTTCACCCATTGCCGCCAGCTCTCGAAGCGGAGCTGCCTCCCAACTGCTAGTGTCGCCCTCAATGAGTTCAAGGCACTTTGGTGACAAAACAAAAAAGCCGCCATTAATCTTCCCACCATCACCTCGGGGCTTTTCGACGAACCCGGTGACGACCCCATCCTGGCTCTCCAGGGCGCCATACCGTCCCGGAGGCAATACCGCGGTGACCGTAGCTAACTTCCCGTGCTGCTCATGAAAGCGTACCAATGCCCCGATATCGACATCACTCACACCATCCCCGTAAGTAAAGCAGAACGCCTCTTCGTCCAGCAAGTACTCACCGACCCGTTTCAGGCGTCCGCCGGTCATCGTGCCCTCTCCCGTGTCGATCAGCGTCACACGCCAAGGCTCAGCGTTCTGTTGATGCACTTCCATGCGGTTGTCGCGCATGTCCAGGGTCACATCTGACATATGCAGGAAGTAGTTGGCAAAATACTCCTTGATAATGTATCCCTTGAAACCACAGCAAATAACGAAGTCGTTAACACCGTGGGCAGAGTACATCTTCATGATGTGCCACAGGATGGGCTTACCGCCGATTTCAATCATCGGCTTTGGCTTGAGATGAGTCTCCTCACTGATTCGGGTACCTAATCCACCGGCCAAAATTACGGCTTTCATCTGTCGTTTTCCCCAAAAACGCTTATCTTCTATTGCAGGGTGAGTGCTGCTGCCTGTCATTGTCGAAAGTGCAGCGGCCCCTTTGCGTCGCATGCTTGAGTTTAAAGTACTGACGCCCATTTCTAAAGATGACTATGGCCATCAGGAGAGAATAGTTCGACTATCTCGCTGCACAGGCATACACTTTGGCCAGTGAGCACCGGCTTCCCTTTCAGACCCACCTATTCGCTGTTATCGGTAACCCAATGCCCAAGAAAAAGCCCCTAGACATGGAGTCCACCCTGACTCAACTCGATGCCACCGTGCAGACACTCGAATCCGAGAATACCAGCCTGCAGGACTCAATTGCTGCCTTTGAGCAAGGCATCGGCCTCATCAAGGAGGCACAAAGAACCCTGGATCAGGCCTCTCAGCTTGTTAACCAGCTACTGGAGGGGGAAGACGACTCACCCGAAGTGCTGTTGCAGGACAATCCGCCTCAATGAATACACCTTTTCCCGACTACATGGCTGCACACTGCGCGCGAGTCGATGACCTGTTCAGCTCAGAACAACTGGACGCTGATACAGGTGCATTGCCAGCACTATCCGCGTTTCAATCGGCATGTCGCCACGCCCTGACCAACGGCGGAAAGCGCGTAAGACCCCTACTTGTTTACGCGGCTGCCGGCAGTTGCGACCTGCGGGAGCAGACCCCGTGCCTGGACAACCTCGCCTGCGCAATGGAGTTAATACACACCTATTCTCTCATTCATGACGACCTACCCGCCATGGACGACGACGACATGCGCCGTGGCAAGCCCAGCCTGCATAAAGCCTTTGATGAAGCCACCGCCATTTTGGTTGGCGATGGACTGCAGACCAGGGCCTTTGAACTGCTTGCAGACGCGCCAGGCCTGTCTGCTGAACAAAAAGTGTGCATGATCAAGGTATTGTCCCGATCTGCGGGAAGTGAGGGTATGGTCGGAGGTCAGTATGTCGACATACAGGCGACGGGCTCAGATATGGGGCTGGACGAGCTTCAGACCATGCACAGAATGAAAACGGGGGCTTTGATACGGGCATCCCTGGCTCTGGGTGGCATAGCCGCCAATGCCACGCAGGAGCAACTGTCTGCTCTGGACGAGTATGGCGATCATATCGGCCTGGCGTTTCAGGTCGTGGATGACATTCTGGATGTGGAAGGCGATTCGGCGACGCTGGGCAAGACTAAGGGGAAGGACGTTGAGACCAACAAACCTACTTATGTGAAATTGCTGCGGCTTGATGGGGCCAAGGCGGAGGCACAGCGGTTGCTGGATGAGGCGCTGGCAGCACTGGATACCTTTGGGGAGCAGGCGGATCGGTTGCGTGAACTGGCTCGGTATATTGTGGAGCGAGATCGCTAGGGTGCTCCCGCTTGCGCCGGAGATGTGCTTAATTCCCGCCTTCGCGGGAATGACGGGTTACGGCGCGAATGACGGGGCTGGAGGAAATTATAGCAACTGCTGGAATGCGCGAGGGTAACTAACCCCTACCCTCAAACATATGCCCAAGTTTGCCCGCTTTGGTCAGCAGGTACTTTTCGTTATGGGGATTGCGGTCCGTGTACAACGGGATACGTTCAAGTACCGTCACTCCTTGCTCTTCAAGGGCTGCAACTTTGCGGGGGTTATTCGTCATCAAGCGCACGGACTTGATCCGCAAATGTTCCAGCATCGGCTTCAGAATACTGTAGTCACGCATGTCGGCGCCAAAGCCCAACTGTTCGTTGGCTTCTACAGTATCCGCACCCGCATCCTGGAGCTTATAGGCCTTGATTTTGTTGAGCAGGCCTATGCCCCGCCCTTCCTGACGAAGGTAAAACAAGGCCCCGCGACCCTCTTCGGCAATAGCCTGCAGCGCCGCCTGTAACTGATGGCCGCAGTCGCAGCGCATGCTGAACAGGGCATCACCTGTCAGGCACTCTGAATGCACCCGGGCCAAAACAGGCTCACCGTCGCCAACATCGCCCATAGTGAGCACCACGTGCTCCTTGTTCGTGTCGGGGTCCTCGAAGCCATGCATCTCGAAATCACCCCAGGCAGTGGGGAGGCGGGAAGACTCTACGTAGCGTGCACTCAAGAGGGAACGTATCCGTGAAACCATCAAAAGGGCGCGTATTCTAACAGCTTGGTCAGTCTTGAGCGAGCGCGCTCAGTGCGCTCGGCTGAGCGTCAGAATCCCTTGATTTTCTTCAATTTTTACATGACGGAGATAGGTCATCCCCAACAACACGGTGGCAGGGAAGGCACCTTCTATCACGGTTGCCGGAACGTTGTTCACGCGAATTCCACCGACGTCAACCGACTCCAGGTTCACGCTCCATGCTGGCACCACACCTGACGCTGTCTCCACCTGGGCCGGTGCCGCCTGCTTGAGGTTAATACCCATGCGCACTGCCTCAGCCTCGTTGAGCGCAACCATATTTGCACCGGTATCGACCAGCACCTCCACCGTTCTGCCGTTAATGGCCGCAGTGGTCCGGTACTGCAAACTGGCGTTACGAGTAATACTGACTACCTTCGCCGAGGGCGCTTCATAATTGGTGCCGACTTTTTGGGATAGCCCTAGCACCAATTGTTTGCCGTCAACCTCAAGAGTAGCGGTGCGTGAGTATGCTGCCACCAGGGTTACTCCCTTGAAAGACTGCCCTTCCCGGAGCATTTTGCGTTCACCATCAATCATCACAATGGCCGTCCCGGGCATAAGGCCTTCGAGGTCGATCTGCCTCGCCCCCTGTGCGGGAAAACATAGCGCCGAAACCAGCAAAACACCCAGCAAACAACGCAACACGGCTACGGGGTGCAAGGCCGGGCCCGCAAGGGAATGACGCCCCCCTGAGTTAGTTTTCACGGTATCAACCACATAGCCAGGTGCAACACCGCACAAGACATCAGGCCAGCAACAACATCATCGATCATAATACCCAGGCCTCCGTGTACCCGCCGGTCCAGCCACCCTATAGGCCATGGCTTGGCAATATCGAAAACACGAAAAACGATAAAGCCGGCAAGCATCCAGGCCCAGTCCACAGGTAGCGCCCACATCGTGATCCAATACCCTACAAACTCGTCCCAGACTATTCCCGGGTGGTCGTGCACCTGCAGCTGTTTGCTGGCCACCGAGCAGATCAGAATACCTGACAGAAACGCGCAGATTACCGCCGCAAAATAGAGACCCGGACCCAGCTGCGAGAGCAACCAGTAAAGCGGCACGGCTGCCAAGGTACCAAAGGTGCCGGGAGCCTTGGGCGCCAGGCCTGAGCCGAAGCCAAAAGCACAGAACTGGGCCGGTGAGCGAAAGGGCCTGTAGTCTACAGATTGGGACATGGACGCAAACTCGGAGCTTATTCCCTACAGATTAGTGGATGTCGACACTGGAGGCCACCCATCATGCTGACGACCACCGGTGGAAAAGTCGCAGGGACTCACGGGCCTTGCCAATAGTGGGCTGGTGCTCAGGCCCTGGCAATCTCCGCATCGACCAGCTTCGCGACCAGTTCGGGAAACTGGGTACGGGCCTCCCAGTTCAATTCTCGCAGCGCTTTCTCCGGGTTTCCACGGCTGTAGTTAATGTCAGAAGGCCGGTAATAGCTGTCTTGGATCTGCACATGATCCTGCCAATCCAGGTCAACCGCAGCAAACACGGCGGAGACAAAATCTCTCAGGCTGTTTGACTTTCCGGTGGCCAACACGAAATCCTCGGGGGAGTCCCGTTGCATGATAAGCCACATACCCTCTACATACTCCGGCGCGTAACCCCAGTCCCGCCACACGTCGATATTTCCCAATGCCAGACTTTCATCAGAGCCCCGCGAAATTCGCACTGCGGCCGAGACAATTTTCTTGGTCACGAAACGCTGCGCCCGCAGTTCGGATTCATGATTGAAAAGAATGCCGGAGCAAGCGTGCAGGCCGTAAGCCTCCCGATAGTTTGACACTTCCCAATATGCAGCCGCTTTCGCCACCGCGTAAGGACTGCGAGGATGAAAAAGAGTTTTCTCATCTGCAACCCCGGTCTCACCAAGGTCGCCAAAACACTCGCTGGAGCCAGCGTTGTAGATTCGAATGGGCTTGCCTATGAAGCGAACGGCCTCGAGTAGATTGAGCGTACCGGTAGCGATGCTCTCCAGTGTTTCGACTGGCAGCTGGAAGGAAAGACCTACAGAGCTCTGCCCACCGAGATTGTATATTTCGTCCGGTTCAACCTGCACCAGAGTCTGCAGCACGCTGCGGAAGTCGTTGTGGGCCATGGAACAGAGTTCTACCTGGTCGAGTATCCCAAGCCTTTGCAAATTGCTGAAAGCGGCCATCTGGGCGTCCCGACTGGTTCCAGTTACTTTGTAACCCTTGTCCAGCAGTAGTCTTGCCAACCAGGCGCCGTCCTGCCCGGAAATACCGCAAATTAGCGCTCTGGGATGGCTGGACACGCATACACCTCCTTGGTGGTGGATTGAGCCACGATACGGGAATCGCCAACGTTACGCGTAGTTGGCGAGTACAAAATGCAAGCTTCCTCCGCCGGTCGCGCCCGGGCGGAAATGAAACCATCATCATTGGCTAAAAATGCTGGTAGCCAGCCTCAAAGTCAAGGTCCAGGCCGGTGTAAACCCCTTCACCCTCCGTGACATCGCCAATGCGGGTGCAACCGTCCGGGGCAGCACAGTCCGCCGGCAAGGTGAAACACAGTTCGTAATCGTCACCACCTGACAGTGCCCAGCGCAATCTGGAGTTGTTATCGAGACAGCTGGACAGGGCAGGAGACAGCGGCAACGCCTCGGGCTCGATTCTCAGCTGCACACCGGAAGCAGCAGCAATATGCCCGGCATCGGCCAGCAGGCCATCAGATATATCAATGGCCGACGTGGCCACGCCAAGTATCTCCTGGCCCAGCGCTACGCGAGCATCCGGTCGATTAAACCGCTGCAGCAGGAACTCCGCATATACAGGAGCAGGCTGCCATTGACCATTGAGAAACGCCAGAGCACCGGCCGCATCACCGAGCGTGCCTGAGACAAACAACGCATCTCCCGGTCTGGCTCCACTGCGCAGCAGCGCCCGCTCCAATGGTAGTGCTCCCAGCACCTGTACGGTAATGGTCAGTGCACCGCGTGTCGTATCACCGCCGATCAGCGGCAGGCCATACTTCGATACCGCCTGCGCCACACCCTGGCTGAAGGCATTGAGCCAGAACTCGTCTGCCTTTGGCAGAGTCAGGGCAATGGTCATTCCCAGCGGCCGTGCGCCCATCGCGGCAAGGTCTGACACCGCCACAGAGACAGCACGATAGCCGATATCCTCGGGGAACATGTCTTCAGGAAAGTGGACACCCTCCACCACCGTGTCCACTGAGGTGGCCAGGCGCTCGTCTTTCTGCAGACGCAAAATGGCACAGTCATCGCCGACCGACAGGTCCACAGCCTCACCGCTGCCAAGAGCAGAGAAATAGCGATAAATGAGGGTAAATTCGGAAGCGGCCATCAGGACGCCGCGTCAGTCTCGGCCTTGCGCAGCTCGCGGGCTGCTTTATCCAGGACGCCATTAATGTACTTATGGCTGTCGGTAGCGCCAAACTTCTTGGCCAGCGCAACTTCTTCGTTGATGACCACTTTGAAGGGTACGTCAATGCGCTCTTTGAGCTCATAAGTCCCCATGCGCAGCAAGGTACGCTCTATCGGGTCAAGCTCATCGATGCCGCGGTCCAGCAGCGGCTCGAAGGTGGCTTCCAGTTCGTCTACGCAGCCCGGCACACCATGCAGCAAGGCCTGAAAGTACTCCAGGTCCACGTGAGCGAAATCGTACTCCGCACGAAACTCTGCCTCGATCTCGCTGAGCGACGCCCCGGCCATCAACCACTGGTAGAGCGCCTGCATACCGTAGTGACGAGCCTTGCGGCGCTCCGCCGCGAGCGTGTTGTGATTGGGCTTACTCATTCAGTCCAGCTTGCTCATCAGGCTGACCATTTCCAGGGCAGACATAGCAGCCTCTTCACCTTTGTTCCCGGCTTTGGTGCCCGATCGCTCCACGGCCTGTTCTATGGTATCGACAGTGAGTACGCCAAAGGAGACCGGCACACTGTGCTCCATGCCGACCATGGCCAGCCCCTTGGTACATTCGCCGGCTACGTATTCGAAGTGTGGGGTGCCGCCGCGAATAACCGCGCCCAGGGCAATTATTGCGTCCGCTGTACCCTTTGCGGCCACTTTCTTGCACACCAACGGGATCTCAAAAGCCCCCGGCGCGCGCACGATGGTGATCTGGCTGTCACTCACACCGTGGCGGCGCAAGCAGTCGAGGGCGCCTTCCAACAGGTGCTCTACAACAAAGCTGTTCCAGCGGCCAACGACAATGGTGTAATTACCCTTGGCACTGGTGAAGTCGCCTTCTACTGTCCTGATCTCGCTCATGCTCTCTCTCCTTGCTCCATTGTTATTGCCGCACTGGCTAGTCTGCTTGCGTATCGACGAAATCCATTACCTCCAGGCCGAAACCCGAGATGGCATTGTACTTGATAGGTGCCCCCATCAAATGGATTTTTCCCACCCCCAGATCGCGCAATATCTGCGACCCGAGACCAACCGTGTTATAGGTGTCGGGGCTGGCACTCGCAGCCTCGGGCTCCTGGCCGAGGGCCATATCAATACTGCGTAGCAAGCGTTCAGGCCCCTCGTCTTTGGCGAGCAACACGATCACGCCACAGTCACTTTCAGCCAGAGCCTGCATACAACGCGTAATGCTCCAGCTGGGGTGGCCCTCTACCTCACTACTGAGCATGTCGCGCAGCGCTGATTGCACATGCACACGCACCAGGGTTGGCTGGTCTGCCTTGATCTCACCGCGCGACAGGGCCAGGTGCACATTGCCTTCTGTCTGGTCACGGTAAGCTGTCAACTGAAACTCGCCGTATGCGGTATTGATACGCCCCTCGCGCAGCCGACGGATGGTGCGTTCGTTAACCATGCGAAAGTGAATGAGGTCGGCTATGGTGCCAATCTTCAGCCCGTTAGTGGCGGCAAACTCGGCCAGTGCCGGCCCATCTGCCAGGGTACCATCGGCGGTGAGTATGTCGGCGATAACAGCCGCGGGCAGCAGCCCGGCAAGGCGAGCATAATCCGAGGCAGCCTCGGTGTGGCCGGCGCGGGTAAGCACACCACCAGGCACCACTTCCAGCGGGAAGATATGCCCCGGCTGCACGATATCAGCGGGCACGGCGTGAGGCGCAACCGCGGCCTGCACAGTGCGCGCCCTGTCGGCCGCAGAGATGCCGGTGTCTATACCTTCGGAGGCTTCGATCGACAGGGTGAAATTCGACTTTTCTCCGATCGCAGATTCCACCATGCGGGGCAGGTCCAGCTGTCGACAGCGCTCTTCGGTAAGCGTCAGGCAGACCAGCCCACGGGCTTTGCGCGCCATGAAGTTGATATGGCTGGCGTCACAGTGCTCGGCCGCCACCATGACCACACCTTCATTATTACTGTCCGCGTCGTCGTCGAGCAGCACCACCATGCGACCCTGGCGCAGCTCGGAAATCAGTTCGTCTACCGTGTTTACTTGCATTATTCAGTGCCGTTATTTCAATTTACTTTGCCAGCCGCAGACGTTCACCGGCATGTCTATTTTTGCAGAAACCCGTTCTCGGCCAGCGTCTGCATGGACAGCGAGCCAGAGCCTGGATACGCCGCGTTGTCGCCCTGCATCAGCCGCTCCAGGTAGCGAGCAATCACGTCCACCTCCAGATTGACTTGCGTGCCCGGCTGATACTCGCCGAACACGGTTTCTGCCACAGTCTGGGGGATGATATTGAGGTCAAACTCGGCCCCGTTCACCGCATTGACTGTCAGGCTGGTACCGTCCACGGTAATGCTGCCTTTGTGCGCGATGTACTTCGCCAGATCATCCGGCGCGCGCAGCACAAAGCGAATGGACCTCGCATCCTGGTGCAGACTCACCACTTCCCCTATGCCGTCCACGTGACCGGATACGATATGCCCGCCCAGTCGACTGGCAGGTGTTAACGCTTTCTCAAGGTTCACCCGCGAACCCGGCTTGAGCCCACCCAAAGTGGTGAAGTTCAGGGTTTCCACGGATACATCCGCCCAGTAGCCGTCGCCCGGAAGTTCAATCACCGTCAGGCAGGCTCCATTGGTACAGATACTGTCACCCAGGGCAACGTCGGAAAGGTCCAGCTTGCCGGTGTTGATGCGCAGCCGCAAATCCCCCCCGGATGGCTGCATGTCAGCCACTTCGCCCACTGCCTGAATAATACCTGTGAACATATATTTCCCGTCGACCCGATGGCACGCGCAGCGCAACCGCTGCGCGCTTACTTGTATTGTGGTACGGCGGTGATGCGCCAGTCGTCGCCCACCTTACGCATATCCGCGATGTCCAATGACACCTTGTCTGCCATGCGATGTAACGGCAAGCTCAGCAATGGCCGCGCCTCGCTGCCCATTAACACCGGTGCCATATACACGATTATTTCGTCCAGCAGCCCCTGCTGCAGGAAAGCCCCGGCTAAACGGGGGCCGCATTCTAACAGAATTTCGTTGCTTTGCCGCGCATTGAGGAAGTGCAACAGGCCAGGCAAATCCAGGCCTGCCTCGAAGCTGTCCAGAGGCAGCCGTTCGACTGCAGTCGCGATGATGGCAGGGGGCACAGTGGTCTGGCGGGCATGGCACAGCAATGTTGGCGCAGCCCGGTCCAGAACTTTGGCACCAGCTGGAGTGCGCAGCTTTGAGTCAAGCACGACACGCAAAGGCTGACGGGCGCTTGCGCGTTCTGCCTCCAGGGCGGGCAGCCCCAGCTCACCTGCACGCACAGTGAGAGAACAATCATCTGCGATCACGGTCCCCACACCGGTCACCACGGCACAGCTCATGGCGCGCAGGCGCTGCACATCAGCTCGAGCAGCAGGCCCGGTGATCCACTGGCTTTCGCCGGACGCCATGGCCGTACGACCATCCAGCGACATGGCCAGCTTGGCCCGCACCCGGCCGCGACCGCGTACCATCCGCGCGATGAAACCCGGTATAAGCTCCCGCGCATCCGTCTCCAGCAGGCCACTTTCCACCTGCACGCCCTCAGCGCGCAGCAGATCAAAGCCGTTTCCGGCCACCAGTGGGTTGGGGTCCATCATTGCCGCGACCACGCGCCGCACACCGGCTTTGACCAGCGCGGACGCGCAGGGACCGGTTTTCCCCTGATGCGAGCAGGGCTCCAGGGTAACGTAGGCGGTAGCGCCCCGGGCCTCAGCCCCGGCTCGCTGCAATGCTTCAATTTCTGCATGATTGCCGCCCGCGGGCTGGGTAAAGCCTTCACCCACCACAAGCCCATCGCGCACCAGCACACAGCCCACATGCGGATTGGGCATGGCGGAATACTGGCCGCGCTTCGCCAGTTGCAGGGCGCGGGCCATCATGCGGGTATCGAGGTTGTCTGACATAGCCGGGTCGATCAATCGGACCGCGGTTCAGATTCCAGGAAATCGATGGCATCGCGGAATTCCGAGATATCCTCAAAACTCCGGTAAACAGAGGCAAAGCGGACGTAGGCCACTTTGTCCAGTTTCTGCAGATTCTCCATCACCAGCTCGCCCAGGAATACGGACTTGACCTCGCGCTCGCCGGTAGCACGCAGGGAATGCTTGATCTTGTTGATAACGGCCTCCACGTCCTCCGTCGGCACGGGCCGCTTCTCCAGTGCCCGGGTAAAGCCGGCACGTAATTTGGCTTCATCGAAGGGCTCGCGGTTGCCGTTTTGCTTGACTACCCGGGGCTCACCAGTTCGGCGACCTCGTAGGTGGTGTAGCGCTCGGCGCAGCTCAGGCACTCACGGCGTCGGCGCACCTGGTCTCCCTCGGCTACCAGACGCGAGTCGATCACCTTGGTGTCTTCGGCGGCGCAGAATGGGCAATGCATGGGTTAACCCCTGTTGGCTAAGTTGCTGAACTTTAACATATTTATTCGATGAGTTCGCCGAGCGGAGTGACCGTGTGGGATCTTTTGGGCCAAGCGGTACAGTGACCCCGGCAGGAGGGCAAAACGGGCACTCACTACCCCGCGTTTCCAGGCCGGCGCACAACTCAGCCAGCGGTTGCTGTTCGCAACCGCTGAGCGGCCTCAGACATCCACGACGGAATACCCCCGAAAGCGCGGCTGCGCTGAAAGCGGTGCCCTGACAGTAACGCTCAACCGTACACGGGGAAACGCGAGCAGATTTCCAACACCTTGCCTTTCACCTCTTCAATCACCTGCTCGGAGGTACCGTTCTCCAGCGATTCCAGCACGTCACACATCCAATGAGTCAGCTGCCTGGTCTCGTCTTCGCCAAAACCACGGGTGGTGATCGCGGGAGTCCCTACGCGCAGGCCAGAAGTGATAAACGGTGAGCGTGGGTCGTTGGGTACCGCATTCTTGTTTACGGTGATGTTGGCAGCACCCAGCGCCGCGTCGGCGTCTTTTCCCGTGTAGGGCTTGCCGATCAGGTCCACCAGCATGAGATGGTTTTCGGTGCCGCCGGACACAATGTTGATACCACGGTCAATAAAGGTGGCCGCCATCGCCTTGGCATTCCTGACCACCTGTTTCTGGTATTCGACAAACTCCGGAGTGGCGGCTTCCTTGAATGATATCGCCTTGGCGGCAATCACATGCATCAATGGGCCACCCTGACCGCCCGGGAATACGGCAGAGTTGAACTTCTTCTGCAGTTCTTCGTTGGCCCTGGCGAGAATAATGCCTCCACGCGGACCACGCAGTGTTTTATGGGTAGTAGAAGTCACCACATCGGCGTGCGGCACAGGGTTGGGATAGACACCGGCAGCAACCAGGCCGGCAACGTGAGCCATATCTACCAGCAAATAGGCGCCTACTTTATCGGCAATCTCGCGAAAGCGTGCCCAATCCATGACCTGCGAGTAGGCGGAAAAGCCGGCAATGATCATCTTTGGCTTATGCTCCAGGGCCAGGGCTTCCACCTGGTCATAGTCCACTTCACCCGTCTCGGCATTCAGGCCATACTGAATCGCGTTGTAGTTTTTGCCGGAGAAGTTCGGCTTGGCGCCATGTGTCAGGTGGCCTCCGTCAGCCAGACTCATGCCCAGAATAGTGTCACCCGGCGTCAGCAGCGCCAGAAACACCGCATAGTTGGCCTGCGATCCCGAGTGCGGTTGCACGTTGGCGTAGTCTGCGCCAAACAGCGCCTTGGCCCGGTCAATCGCCAGTTCTTCTGCCTGGTCGACATACTCGCAGCCACCGTAGTAGCGTTTGTGCGGGTAACCTTCTGCATACTTGTTTGTGAGTACTGTGCCCTGCGCCTGCATAACCCGCGGGCTGGCATAGTTTTCGGACGCAATCAGTTCGATATGCTCCTCCTGACGGCGCTCTTCCCGGCCAATGGCGGCAAAAATCTCGTCGTCGAATCCCTCGATGGTCATGCTGTTCTCGAACATGGGTGTCTCCCGGCTGCTGGCGAGGCATTTGCCCCAAATGGAAAGCGGCGCATTTTACAGAAAAAGACCGGCGCAAAGAAGCGGCAAACGATCAATATCTGTGCAGATCTACAGCACTGACCGCATTGCTGCACGAGGCAGGGGCAGTAAGCCCTCGATTTGATTAAATTGCGCCGGATCGCCATTTCTACTATATGCTTAACTGGCGTGCTCATTGCATAAGCATTGAACAAACAGGATCGGGCAGAGGTCAGGTGCGCCCGGCGCTTCAGATTATTCAGGGAACCTATGAAAAGCAGCTGGAATTCTTACGACACCGGCCCGTTCTTCGACGAACTGGTCACCCCTGCCGGCAAGGCCAGGGTTGCCGCACGCCGCGCGGTCAACCTGTTCAAAGGGCTGACGGTGGAGGAAATGGCAGCCAGGCGCTCTGCGGCGGAGCTGGCGATCATGGACATGGGCATCTCTTTCACCGTTTATTCTGAGGGTGAGAACATTGACCGGGCATGGCCTTTCGACATGATCCCCAGGATCATCCCGGCCAAAAGCTGGGCCAGGGTCAGTCGCGGCCTGGCCCAGCGCACCCGTGCGCTGAATGCTTTTATTGACGATATATACAACCGCCAGAAAATCCTCAAGGACGGCATTGTGCCTGCACAGACCGTGCTGGAGTCCGACAACTACAAGCCGCAGTGCGCCGGCATGTCGCCCCGATACGGTGCATGGGCCCATATTTGTGGCACCGATCTGGTGCGCGACAAAGACGGCAGGTTCTATGTGCTGGAAGACAACCTGCGGGTTCCCTCCGGTGTGTCTTACATGCTGGAGAACCGGGAGATCACCAAACGCGTACTGCCTGAGCTATTCGAGAACTACAGCATTCAGCCCGTCGATGACTACCCTTCGCGCCTCTACAGCACACTGGCCTCGCTTTCGCCACGCGATCGCAGGCGCCCGTGTATAGTCGTGCTCACCCCCGGGATCTATAACTCGGCCTATTTCGAACACTCTTTCCTGGCGCGCGGTATGGGCGCAGAGCTGGTGGAAGGCTCAGACCTGTTCGTGGACGACGACAACTGCCTGTACATGCGCACCGTTGACGGCCCTGAGCGCGTGGACGTCGTCTACCGGCGTATCGACGACGACTTTCTCGACCCTGAAGCCTTCAATGCGGACTCCATACTTGGCGTGCCCGGCATCATGCGCGCGTGGAAGGCCCGCAATGTAGCGATCGCCAACGCGCCTGGCTCAGGTGTGGCGGATGACAAGGTGGTCTATGCCTTCGTGCCGGAGATGATTCGCTACTATCTCAAGGAAGAACCTGCCATAGACAGTGTAAAAACCTATCTTTGCATGCGCGAGAAAGACCGAGAGTACGTGCTGCAAAACCTTGACAAGCTGGTGGTCAAGCCAGCCAATGAATCTGGCGGCTACGGCATGATGGTAGGGCCACACGCGAGCAAGGCGAAGCGGGCCCGGTTCGCCAAGCTGATTGAGAAAGACCCGCGCAATTACGTCGCCCAGCCCACGCTTTCGCTATCAACTGCGCCTACGTATATCGACGGCAAAGTAGAGCCCCGTCACCTGGATCTGCGCCCGTTTATACTCAGCGGGCGGGATACCTGGGTAACGCCCGGCGGCCTGACCAGGGTTGCCATGGTCAAGGGTTCACTGGTGGTGAACTCGTCACAGGGTGGCGGCAGTAAAGACACCTGGATAGTGGAGGGCTCAAAATGAGACTGCTTTCGCGCGTCGCGGAGCGACTCTATTGGATGGCCCGGTATCTGGAGCGCGCGGAAGGTACCGCGCGTCTGCTGCGCTCCCATACTCACCTGATAATGGATATCCCTGAGGGTTCTGAACCCGGATGGGACCTGTTGCTGCGCACGCTGAACACCGAACAGGATTTCAGCGGGCACTACCGTGTAGCAAACGAGATTAACGTGCTCAAGTTCCTCATGGCAGACGAGGGGAACGCCAGCAGTATCGCCCGCTCCATTCGATCGGCACGGGAAAACGTGCGCACCACCCGCGATGTGATGCCGGCAGAAGTCTGGGAGCACGTCAACGAATTGTATCTCTACACCAGGGAGCATGCGACGACGTCGGTGGGCCGACGCAATCGGCATATTTTTCTCGAACAGATTATCGGCCGCTGTCAGTTGATCAACGGACTGATGATGTCCACGCTGTGCCGCGACCATGTCTACCGCTTCGTCAAGATTGGCCAGTTGCTGGAACGCGCCGATATGACCACGCGCATACTCGACACCGGTATCGGTGCGCTGATGAATGAAGAGCGCAACCCCAGCACTGCAGACCCGCTGATCTGGGCAAGCGTACTGAGTTCACTGTCTGCCCTGGAAACCTACCGGCGCAATATAGGCCCGCTGGTAGACGGGCCGGAAGCTGTCGACTTTATTTTCCGCGACGCTTCCCTGCCGCGCTCATTGAAGTTCTGCCTCAACGGTATTCGCGCAGAGCTGGCACCGCTGAGCAACAATACCGGAGCTCTCAAGGTGATAGATCGCACACGACGCAGCCTGACCCGTATTGATCCGCACAAGTCAGGCAGACTGGAGATGCACCGCTTTATCGACAAGTTCCAGGCCAACCTGCTGGCCCTGGGCGCAGAAATAAACATCACCTGGTTCCTTACAGAGCAGGCTTGAACACTCACTCACGCAAGATTATGCGGGAAACACCATGACCATTCGGGTAGCAATCAACCACCGGACAAGCTACAAATTTGACCGGCCCGTTAATATGTCGGCGCATACCGTGAGATTGCGGCCGGCGCCTCATTCTCGCACGCCCATCCACAGCTACAGCCTGAAGATCAAGCCACGAGACCATTTCATCAACTGGCAGCAGGATGCCTTTGGCAACTACCTGGCACGCCTGGTCTTTCCCAAGAAATGCACTGAGTTTGAAGTGGACGTGGAAGTCATTGCCGATATGACGGTGATCAATCCATTCGACTTTTTCGTTGAAGACTATGCTCAGGATTATCCGTTCAGCTACCCCGAGCAGCTGCAGAAGGAGCTGCAACCCTACCTTGAAAAGGGAGAACACGGGCCGCTGTTTCAGCAACTGCTCAGCGAGATCGAGCTGGACAGTATCCCCGTCAACGACTTTCTGGTAGAGATAAACCGGCGCATAGAACAGAAAATAGAATATCTCGTTCGCCTGGAGCCAGGCGTACAAACACCTGAAGAAACGCTGCAACTGAAGAAGGGGTCATGCCGCGATTCGGCCTGGCTGCTGGCACAGCTATTCCGCCACCTCGGCCTTGCGTCACGCTTCGCCTCGGGCTACCTGGTGCAGCTCAAGGCAGACGAGAAATCCCTGGACGGTCCTTCGGGAACAGAAGAGGACTTCACTGACCTTCACGCCTGGTGTGAGGTGTACCTGCCAGGTGCCGGCTGGGTGGGCCTGGACCCCACATCGGGCCTGTTCGCCAGTGAAGGGCATATTCCCCTGGCCTGCACGCCGCACCCGGTCTCCGCCGCGCCCATTGCCGGTGCCACAGACAAGTGCGAAGTGGAATTTGACTTCAGCAATACGGTAACCCGCATACTCGAGGACCCGCGCGTCACCCTGCCCTACAGCGAAGACCAATGGCAGCATATCCGCGCGCTGGGCAGCGCAGTGGACACGATTTTCGAGAGCAACGATGTTCGCCTGACGATGGGCGGGGAACCCACTTTCGTGTCCATAGATGATATGGAATCAGACCAGTGGAATACCGATGCCCTGGGGGCCGAAAAACTCAGCCTGGCTAAAACACTGCTGCTGCGACTGCGCGACCGCTTTGCACCGCAGGGACTGTTGCACTACGGCCAGGGCAAATGGTACCCGGGTGAAGAACTGCCGCGCTGGGCACTGGGTGTATTCTGGCGTAAGGACGGCGAACCACTTTGGCGCGACCACAGCCTGCTGGCCCGGGTAGACAAGGACTATCAGCGTGACGTGCAAGACAGCATCCGCTTCGGCCGCAAACTTTGCGACCTGCTCGGAATACCCAGGGCCTGCAGCCAGCCTGCCTACGAAGACGGCATTTATTACCTGATGCAGGAACAGAACCTGCCCAAAAACCTGGACATTCTCTCAAGCCGGGTGAGCAATGACATGGACAGGCGCCGCCTGGCCAGACTGATCGACCGCGGTATCAACCTTCCCACCGGCATGGTGCTGCCCCTGGAACGCAATACCGGCTGGCCCATACAGAACAACGCCTGGCGTTCCAGCCTGTGGCCAATGAAACGCGAACGCATCACCCTGATTCCGGGAGACTCACCCATGGGTTTGCGGCTGCCGCTGGCAGACCTCCCCGAGATGACAGAGAAGGCTGACCACTTCCGACCACAGAGAGACCCTTTCGAGCCACGCAAAGGGCTGGCAAAGCGCGAGGAAATACGCTTTTCGGAAGTGGACGAGCAGGCCGATGTCAGCCTTGCGGAACCGGAATACGAACAGGTAGTGCGCACCGCCATGTGCATCGAAGCGCGGGAAGGACGGCTACACATATTCATGCCACCGCTGGAATACCTGGAGGACTACGTTGAACTAATAGCGGCGGTGGAGGAGACGGCCGCCTCCTTGCAGGTTCCGGTGATTGTTGAGGGATACGAGCCTCCGCGGGACCCGCGCATGCAAAAGCTGCTGGTTACCCCCGACCCCGGGGTGATCGAAGTGAACGTGCACCCGTCAAGCAACTGGGAAGACCTGGTCGCCAACACTACGGCACTGTATGAAGAAGCGCGACAGTCGCGTTTGTCGACAGAGAAGTTCATGCTGGACGGCAGGCATACCGGCACCGGTGGCGGCAACCACATCACCCTTGGCGGCGCCACGCCTGCAGACAGCCCACTATTGCGACGACCCGATCTGCTGCGCAGCCTGATCACTTTCTGGCAACATCATCCCAGTTTGTCGTACCTGTTTTCGGGCATGTTCGTGGGCCCCACCTCTCAGGCACCGAGGGTTGATGAAGGCCGCGACGAGATGCTCTATGAACTGGAGGTGGCATTCGCCCAGATGACCACCGGGGAAGTGCCACAGCCATGGCTGGTGGACCGTCTGCTGCGCAACCTGTTGATCGACGTGACCGGCAACACCCATCGCGCGGAGTTCTGCATAGACAAACTCTATTCCCCCTCCGGACCAACAGGGCGACTGGGTATCCTGGAGTTTCGCGGGTTCGAAATGCCGCCTCATCCGCGGATGGCACTGGTGCAGGCATTGCTATTGCGCTGCCTGGTAGCGCGCTTCTGGCAAACCCCTTACCAGAAGCCCCTGGTTCGCTGGGGCACCGAACTACACGATCGCTTCATGCTCCCTCACTACATCTGGGAAGACATGAAATACGTGGTAAATGACCTGCGCGAACACGGTCTTGACTTTGAGCTGGACTGGCTGCTGCCTTTTGAGGAATTTCGTTTCCCCCACTATGGCCGCGTGCAACTGGACGATATTGAGCTGGAACTGCGCTGGGCGGTGGAACCCTGGCATGTGCTGGGTGAGGAAACAACCAGTTTCGGCACCTCTCGCTACGTCGACTCCTCGGTGGAGCGCCTGCAGATTCGTTGTACCGGGCTGACTGACGGCCGCTACGTGGTGGCCTGCAATGGCCGCCGTGTGCCCATGCGCAGCACGGGCGTGCAGGGAGAATACGTGGGTGGCGTGCGCTACCGCGCGTGGCAACCACCCTCTGCCCTGCACCCCCTGATAGGGGTGCACGTGCCGCTCACCTTTGATTTGATCGATACCTGGAACGGGCGCTCACTGGGCGGCTGTACCTATCACGTGTCCCATCCGGGAGGGCGCAGTTACGAAACCTTCCCGGTGAATGCCTTCGAGGCAGAGTCGCGTCGTATCAATCGCTTCGACACGGTCAGTCACACCCAGGGCCCCTTTATACCCATGCCTGAAGTGTCCGCATTGCGCGAGTTCTTCCCCACCGGTGGTATACCCCGACCAATGGAGCCGCCGCCTGAAGAGCCCGCGGGAGAGTACCCCTATATCCTGGACATGCGCAGCCCAAGGCGGTAGTAGCGGCGGGGCGGCTTATTGCGTATATTCGACACCCCTTTCCAGCGTCAGCTGTCACAGGTTAAGCTCAGGCCCATGTCCCAGATACAAACCCAGTCAACCGGTAAACCGGCGGAGGCGCTCGCCTCCGATGTACTGCAATACAGCCCGCCAGCCGGCCTGATGGACGAGTGCCGTTCCGCGGACGGCAGCCTCAAGCCAGGCTGGCAGTATCTGCTGGAAAGCGTGAGCGACCTGGGCGCGCAGGCCATGCGGCAGCGCGAACAGAAAGCCCGCCGCATCCTGCGTGATGACGGCGCCACCTACAATCTCTACGGTAAACCGGGCACACCGGGAACGACCTGGGAACTGGATCCTCTGCCCTACGTGATCGACAGCGAAGACTGGGCCGGGATTGAGGCCGGTCTGCTGGAGCGCTCTGAGCTGTTCAACCTGATCCTGCGAGACCTCTACGGGCCGCGCAAACTTATCCAGCACGGCGCACTGCCGCCTGAAGCGCTATTCAGCCATGGTGGCTTTCTGCGCGCCTGCCAGGGTATACGGATGCCCGGCGAGCAAGAGCTTATCGTTCATGCCGTGGACATGGTGAGGCGCGCTGACGGCAGTATGTGCGTGCTGTCAGACCGCACCCAGACACCCTCCGGGTCGGGTTATGTGCTGGAGAACCGCACCGTCATGTCACGGGTGTTCCCCAGCCTGTATCGCGACAGCCACGTGCACCGTATTGCCAATTTCTATCAGCGGCTGCGACTGAAACTGACCAATCTGTCTCCTACGGGAGACATTCCGCGCATTGCCCTGCTCACGCCCGGCACGCGCAACGAGTCCTACTTCGAGCATGCCTACCTCGCCAACTATATGGGCTTCCCGCTGGTGCAAAGCGGTGACCTGGTGGTGCGGAACGGCCTGTTGTGGATGAAAGCCCTGGAAGGCCTGAAGCGAGTGGACGTGCTGTTGCGTCGTGTGGATGATGAATTCTGCGATCCGGTAGAGCTTCGTGCAGACTCCCAACTGGGCGTACCCGGCCTGCTTGAGGTGGTGCGCACGGGGAAAGTCGTCATCGCCAATCCGCTGGGCAGTGGCGTACTGGAAAACGCGATACTGCTCAAATACCTGCCGGCCATATCCAAGCTATTGCTGGGCCGCGAGCCCCGCCTGGCATCCGTGCAAACCTACTGGGCTGGAGACGATCAGGATCTGGCATTCATCAGCAACAATATCCGCAACCTCATCGTCAAGCACGCCTGGCGTGGCAGCAACGAAACCAGCGTCTATGGCGGCGACCTGAGCGACGAACAGGTGCAGGCTTTACTCGGGCGCATCCAACGCTACCGCTACCACTACGTAGCGCAGGAGAAACTGGAGAAATCCTACACCCCTGCGTTCAACGGCACTGCCCTGGAGCACCGGCCAACCCTGCTGCGTACCTTCTCGGTAGCGTCCGAGAGCTCTTACGCAGTGCTCGCCGGCGGCCTGACCCGCATCGGCACAAGCACCGACGGGCAGTTCATCAGCATGCAGGAGGGCAGCCCCTCCAAGGACACCTGGGTGACGGCTTCGGAGCCGGAACGGGCACTGCCGCCGGGACAGACACCACAACGCCTGCAAACGGCCACTGAATCCGCGCCGGACATACTGCCCAGTCGCGTGGTGGAAAACCTCTACTGGATGGGCCGGTATGCCGAGCGCGCCGAAGCGTCAATGCGCCTGCTGCGCACCGTGTTTGTCATGCTTAACAGTGAGGAGCCTATCAGTACCGACGCACAGCGAGTTCTGCTGCAAACAGTGTCGGAAATTACCTACACACTGCCAGGATTCACCACCGCCAGCGCTGCCCAACTGGCGGAGCCGGAGGAGGAGTTGATGCAGATAGTGGGCAATGCAGATCGTATCGGCAGCGTGCGTTCAACCATCAACTCCATGCTGCTGGCAGCAGATGAATCCAAAGAACTGCTGTCTACGGATACTATTCGCGTAATCAACGACCTGCGCGACGCGCTGTACGAGTTGGACGAGGATCTCGCCGGGGGGCTGGGGTCGGCCCCGGAAGAGGCCCTGGACCCACTGGTAACGGCATTGGCCGGGCTCTCAGGCCTGGCCCAGGAATCCATGATCCGCGGGGTCGGCTGGCACTTCATCGAAATGGGCAAACGCATTGAGCGCGCCCTGCAAACCATCGCCACGGTCAAGGGCCTGCTGACTGAAGTGAGCGAAGAAATGGATCAGTCCACCCTGCTGACCGCCTTGTTGACCAGCATGGAAGTACTGATCACCTACCGCCGTCGCGGCCGGGAGAAACGCGGTATCGAATTGGGGCTTGAACTGGTCCTGCTGGACAGCACCAACCCCCGATCGCTGATTTTCCAATTGGAGCGCCTGCAGGAACACCTGGTGGAATTGCCCAAAGCCGCGAACAAACCGGGAGAGCTGGATGCAGAGAGTCGCGCACTGCTCGAGGCAACCACCGTGGTCAAGCTCACCCGACTGCCGCAGTTGTTGCAGGTAGCGGATGGCAGAAGGCCGGCGATGGAGGCGCAGATGACGCAACTGACAGAACTACTGCGCGAGTTCAGCCGCCTGATCAACGACAAGCATTTCGATCATCGCAGCGGACCGCAACAACTTTTCAGCAGTTTTGGAGGCGCTGCCATCGGTGCAGCCGCCATCGCCGGGGAAACTGACGGCGACCCCACGCCAGCGGAGGCTGCTGATGAGGCGGCCGTCGACGCGAGGCAAACCTGATATGCGCTACCGCGTCACCCACACCACGCACTACCGCTACGCTGCCAGGGTCACCTCATGCTATAACCTGGCAAATCTCGTACCCCGCGACACCCCGCGCCAGCGCTGTCTCAGCAACCGTATCACGGTTTCTCCACAACCTGCGGTCAGTCGCTCGCACACGGATTATTTCGGCAACCAGGCCTATCACTTTGAAATCCAGAGAGCGCACAAGGAACTGGTGATTACCGCCGAAAGCGAGATTCAGATATCCGCCCGGGACCAGGCGTTGAACCTGGACTTTGGCATCTCCTACGGTCAGGCACTGCACCAGATCCGCAACAAGCGGTCCAGGGAAATTCTGGCAGCGCGGGAATTCCTGTTGGACTCGGCGATGATCGAGGCCAATGAGGAGCTGGCGGTCTATGCGCAGCCCTCATTTATACCGGACCGCTCGTTGAAATCCTGCGTGTCAGACCTGACCAGCCGTATCTTCCGCGATTTCGCCTACGACCCGGACTTCACCACTATCGCCACTCCACTGAGCGAGGTGCTGGAGCATAAACGGGGAGTCTGCCAGGACTTCGCCCACCTGCAGATTGGTTGCCTGCGTGCGGTGGGCATTCCGGCCAAGTACGTGTCGGGGTACATCGAAACGCTGCCACCGCCGGGCAAGGAAAAAATGGTAGGTGCTGACGCGACCCATGCCTGGGCTGCCTACTACTGCCCGGACGAAGGCTGGCTGGAATTCGACCCAACCAACGATACAGCGGCCAGCAGCCAACACATCGTTACAGCGTTCGGGCGGGATTACGTTGACGTGACCCCCATCAAAGGCGTCATCTTCGGTGGCGGCAAGGCACCCGTGCTCAGCGTCTCCGTTGATGTAGCGCGCCTCGACGAAAACGCCTGAGCCATATTACTTCCTGGCTATTCCCTTGTTGCACGGGCCACGGGGTGCGCGCGACGCAAGGCACTGCTAGAATCCGCGCTTTTACCAGCCCATTCAAGAGTTCAATATGGCCCAATACGTATACACCATGAACCGGGTAGGCAAAATCGTGCCGCCCAAGAAAGAAATTCTCAAGGATATTTCCCTGTCCTTCTTCCCCGGCGCCAAAATCGGTGTACTGGGACTGAACGGCTCAGGCAAGTCCACCCTGCTGCGCATTATGGCGGGGGTCGACACCGATATTATCGGCGAGGCGCGCCCGCAACCCGGCATCAAGATAGGCTACCTCCCCCAGGAACCACAACTGGACCCTGATAAGGACGTGCGCGGCAACGTTGAGGAAGGTGTGCAGGAAGCCATAGACGCGCTGGCGGGCCTGGAAAAGGTTTACGCCGACTACGCTGAGCCCGATGCCGATTTCGACGCACTGGCCAAGGAGCAGGCAAGACTGGAGGATATCATCCAGGCCAGTGATGCTCACAACCTGGACCACCGCCTGGAAGTGGCAGCGGACGCCCTGCGTCTGCCACCCTGGGACGCGGATGTAACCACCCTCTCCGGTGGCGAACGCCGACGGGTAGCGCTGTGCCGCCTGTTGCTGTCCAACCCGGACATGATCCTGCTGGATGAACCTACCAACCATCTGGACGCAGAGAGCGTCGCCTGGCTGGAGCGTTTCCTGGAGAGCTTTCCCGGCACCGTTGTGGCCATCACTCACGATCGCTACTTTCTCGACAACGCAGCTGGCTGGATTCTGGAGCTGGACCGAGGCCGCGGCATACCCTACGAGGGCAACTACTCCGACTGGCTGGACGCCAAAGAGAAGCGACTGGAACAGGAAGCGCGCCAGGAGGCTTCACACCAAAAAGCGATCAAGGCGGAACTCGAGTGGGTGCGCTCCAATCCCAAGGGGCGCCAGGCCAAGAGCAAAGCGCGCCTGCAACGGTTTGATGAGCTGCAGTCGCAGGAATTCCAGAGTCGCAATGAGACCAACGAAATCTACATTCCCCCAGGCCCACGCCTGGGCGACAACGTGGTGGAAGTGAAGAATCTCAGGAAAGCCTACGGCGATCGCCTGCTGTTTGATGACGTAAGCTTCGTGGTGCCACCAGGGTCTATTGTGGGCATTATCGGCGCAAACGGCATGGGTAAGTCCACGCTATTCAAGATCATCACCGGTGACGAGCAGCCCGATGGCGGTGAGGTAAAAGTCGGCGAAACGGTCAAACTCGGTTACGTGGACCAATCACGGGACGACCTGGATGGCAGCAAGACTGTCTGGGAGGAGGTCTCCGACGGCCAGGACATTATCCGCATAGGCAACTACGAAGTTCAGTCACGCTCCTATTGTGGTCGCTTCAATTTCAAGGGCTCCGACCAGCAGAAATATGTCAAGGACCTGTCCGGGGGTGAACGCAACCGCCTGCACCTTGCCAAGTTGCTCAAGCAGGGCGCCAATGTACTGCTGCTGGACGAACCCACCAACGACCTTGACGTGGAGACCCTTCGCGCCCTGGAGGAAGCCATACTGGCCTTCCCCGGAGCCGCTATGGTGATCTCGCACGACCGTTGGTTCCTCGACCGTATCGCTACTCACATTCTGGCCTATGAAGATGACGGCGGCGTGGTCTTTCACGAGGGCAACTTCACCGATTACGAGGAAGACCGCAAACAGCGACTGGGCGCTGCAGCCGATCAACCGCACCGGGTGAAGTACCGCAAGCTGAAGTGATGGAGGCAGGCGTGTGCCAATAGGTTGGCGTCTGCCGTGACCAGCGCTATAGTGCGTTTAATATAAGCATCACAGGACTTCAGCATGTCAGACGTACGCAAAGAGCGACGCGAATTCACTCGCGTAACACTGGACCTGCCAATCGCCATTCACCAGGGTGCAGACAAATGGTCACAGCGCCTGGTGGACATTTCACTGTCCGGGGTATCTACCGACCAGCCGGACGTATGGGATGCGCAGTACAACGAACCCTTTACCCTGGTCATCACTCTGGAGGACGGCTCTGAGCTGGAGTTACACGCCTATCTGCAGCATGTCGAGGCTGAACGACTGGGCTTTACGGTGCGCCACGTTGACCGGGAGAACATAGAGCCGCTGATGGAACTGCTGGGCCAGCACATGGACATGACCACGCTGGCAGAGGAGCTGTCGCTGCTGGACTAGCTTTGCCCGCGGCGGCCAACCGGCTTGGCACAAGACAGGCTGCTTACCCTGCGGGCGTCACTCTACAGCGTCCAGGGCCTCACTCAGTTTGGACACGGCAATAACCTGCATGCCGGGTATAGCCCCTTTTGGCGCATTACCCCTGGGCACAATGGCCCGCTTGAACCCGTGTTTGGCCGCCTCTGAGAGACGCTCCTGGCCAGAGGGAACCGGGCGGATTTCTCCCGACAGCCCGACCTCACCAAATATCACCATGTCCCGCGGCAACTGCCGGTCACGATAACTGGAGACAATCGCCAGCAACAGCGCCAGGTCAGCGCTGGTTTCCAGTACCTTCACCCCGCCCACGACATTTGCGAATACGTCCTGGTCGCCCACCTGCAGGCCACCATGGCGATGCAGCACTGCCAACAACATCGCCAGGCGATTCTGCTCCAGGCCCACCGCCACGCGGCGAGGGTTGCCCAACTGACTATCGTCCACCAGCGCCTGAATCTCGACAAGCAAGGGGCGCGTACCCTCCCAAACAACCATAACAGCTGACCCGGAGGCCGGTTCATTGCTGCGGTCGAGAAAAATTGCGGAGGGGTTTTTCACTTCGCGCAGGCCCTGCTCGGTCATCGCAAAGACTCCCAGTTCGTTGACCGCACCAAAGCGGTTCTTTTGACCACGCAGAGTTCGAAAACGGGAGTCGTGGGTGCCTTCGAGCAGGATGGAGCAGTCGATCATGTGCTCCAGAACCTTGGGGCCGGCGAGCGAGCCGTCTTTGGTGACATGCCCTACAAGAAACAGCACCGTTCCGGTTTGCTTGGCAAAACGCGTCAGGTAAGCGGCGCACTCGCGCACCTGCGAAACACTACCCGGAGCAGAGGCTATTTCATCGGTATGAACGACCTGGATGGAGTCCACTACCAACACTTTTGGTTTGAACTGTTCGGCAGCGGCAACCAGTGTTTCCACGTTGGTTTCTGACATCAGCCGCAGCTTGTCTGTAGGCAGCTGCAGGCGGCTGGCGCGCATGGCCACCTGTTGCAGGGATTCCTCACCGGTAATGTACAGCGCCTCCATGGTCTGAGCCAGGTGACACATGGTTTGCAGCAACAGAGTGCTTTTGCCGGCCCCGGGGTTACCGCCCACCAACACCGCGGAGCCAGGCACCAGGCCACCGCCCAGCACGCGATCGAACTCCTCGGTACCGGAGGAAAACCGCGGCAGGTCATCCAGATCTATATCGCTCAGCACGCGGGCACTGTCCAGCGCGCCGGCAAAGCCAGCCCTGCTGGCCGAGACGCCGCCACCAGCGCGGCCTGAGCCTTTGGCGCCTCCGGCCCGGCCCGGACCCAGCTTGATCTCGGTGATAGTATTCCACTGTCCGCAGTCCGAACACTGGCCCTGCCACTTGGCGTAGTCAGAGCCACACTCGTTGCAAACGAAAGCTGTTTTCTGTTTCGGCATGGTCCTTCCGTCACCCTGGGCGAACGGTGGTCCGCCGCCCGGGAATCCCGTGATTGTCAGGTCCAGACGGCCAGATTATCTGGATTCTCGCGGGTACGGGAATGACGACTGGATGAAACCCCGGTATCCTAGCAGACCCTTCACCAGCACTGTAGGCACGATGTCCGATTCTTCCCTGGTACCCGAACGACAGCTGGTATTCTCGCCCGGCCTGGCGTCTACCATCGGTCTGGAAGAGGCCATTCTGCTGCAGCACCTGCAGACACTGTTTGAGCACCGTAAGGCACAGGTGCGGGACAATTTTGCCTGGTTGAATGTCCCGCGCAGCTACCTTCTGCACAGCCTGCCGTTCTGGAATGCGGTAGACCTGCATCGCATCACCCGCTCACTGAGCGACAAAGGCGTGATTCTGATGGAATCACCCCCGCTGCACAGTAGTGAACACCTGCTGTTCGCACTCAACGAACCGGTTGAAGCAGACCGGCCTGCGCCCGTTCGGCAGCCCGCACCGGCACAGACCACCAGCCGCCGTACTGCGGCTTTGCTGCCAGTGCACTGGTCTCCCAGCGAGGACCTGCTGCAGCTGCTGGCACTCAATCACACCATACCGCGGCAGTTTGCCCTGGACCAATTGGAAGATTTCATCTTTTACTGGCGCGAGCGCGGCGAGACCTCGCACGCCTGGGAGAACAAGTTTCGCCAGCATGTGGTGAGCAACTGGCGCCGCCAGCAAAGCCAGGGGTCCGGCTTTCAGGTGGCAACCCCCATGGCACTGGATAACAACTGGCAGCCCAGTCCGGACGCCATGGAGATTATGACGCGCAGCGGTATAGACAAGGACTTTATCGCCCAGGCGGTTCCGGAGTTTATTCTCTACTGGCGCGAGCGTGGAACGCCGCCGAAGGAGTTGAACTCAAAGTTCATCCAGCATATTCGCATTCAGTGGGCCCGCTTTACCTCCAGCATGGAACACAGTACCGAGCCGAAACGCATTGTTGACCACTGGCAACCCAGCGCGGATGTCTACGATATACTGCGTATGTCTCACATCGACCTGGAATTTGCACGCTCGCTGCTGGCGGAGTTTATTGTCTACTGGAGAGATTCCAACCAGGCGCACACGTCCTGGAACAGCAAGTTCATACAGCATGTAAAATACCACTGGGCCAAGCGTCACCAACTGCAACAAACGGATAACAGCCATGGCGGACAGCAGGGAACTCATTCAACGGGTCGCACAAGAGATAGAAGCCTCGAAGACGACCTCACCGACACCAGCTGGGCAGGCTAAGGCCAGGAAGGCGCCGGGAGACGGTCACGTAGAAGCCATCAACCAGGTGTTCGCCCTGTTCCGCCTGAATTACCACAACCAGTACTACGCCGCTTATCCCGATCAAAGCCAACTGCAGCAGATCAAGAAACTGTGGTTGGATGCGCTGGCCGAACTGCCAGTAGAGCAGATCCTCAAGGGTGCCAAACACGCTATCGAACACAGCGAGTATCTACCGACGTTGCACCGCATGATTGAGTGCTGCCAGGCTGGCCTGGTGGAACTGGGGCTACCTGCCGCGCACGATGCCTACATCGAAGCCTGCCGGGCAGCCTCCCCCAAATCGGCACAGCAATGGAGCCACCCGGCGGTCTACCTGGCCGGGCGAGACAGTGACTGGTTCTTCCTTGCCAATAACGAGGAACGCAGGGCCTGGCCGGTGTACCGCGAGCACTATCAACGCTACGTATCCGCCGTGTTGCGCGGCGAAGAGTTGGAAGTGCCCTCACCCCAGGCGCTGGAAAAAAAGCCCGCTCACCCGCTGTCCAGGGAAGAGCAGATTGCGCACTTGAAAAAACTCAGGGCCGATTCAGGTTTGTGATCGCCCGCCCTGGAGGAAGAGCGACAACGTTTCATCACATCCGACCCAGTCATTCCCGCGCAGCCAAGAATCCAGTACGTTGCATTCCATACCCATGCCACGGAGGGCAGGGATGGCCAAGCAGGCTGCAGTGTACATTCTCGCGAGCCGCCGAAACGGGACGCTCTACATCGGCGTCACTGGCAATCTACTCAGGCGCGTCTGGCACCACAGGAACCTCAGTGCTGAGGGTTTCAGCTCACGCTACTCGGTGCATAAACTCGTCTACTTCGAAATGCATCAGGACCTCCACGAGGCAATCACCCGTGAACAGCGCCTGAAGACATGGCATCCGGCGTGGAAACTGAGAATCATTGAAGAGAAGAACCCGCAGTGGATAGACTTGTGGGACCAGATTATCCCATAAGCATAGTTCTGTGAGCGCCTGTCAGGCTCGAAGGCGCGAGTGCTAGCGCTCCTCCGCGAATCCCCTGGCGAGGTTTTCGAAACGGGTGTACTGGCCGATGAAAGCAAGGCGACAGCTGCCGATAGGGCCATTCCGTTGTTTGCCGATAATGATCTCGGCTGTGCCCTTGTCGGGGGAGTCTTCGTTGTACACCTCATCGCGGTAGATGAACATGATCACGTCGGCATCCTGTTCGATGGCGCCGGATTCACGCAGGTCTGAGTTCACCGGGCGTTTGTTGGGGCGCTGTTCCAGAGAGCGATTAAGCTGCGACAGTGCCACCATCGGCACTTTGAATTCCTTGGCGATGGCTTTAAGGCTGCGCGAGATTTCGGATATCTCTGCGGTACGGCCTTCTGAAGAACCGGCCACTTGCATCAGCTGCAAATAGTCCACCATGATCATGCCGATCTCGCCGTTGTTTTCACGCGCGACTTTGCGCACCCTGCTGCGCACCTCGGTGGGTGTTAACGCAGGGGTGTCGTCAATGAACAGCGGCATGTCGCGAAGCTTGTTCACCGCAGCAGTGAGTTTGGGCCAGTCTTCCTGCTCCAATTTGCCGGTACGAATGCGAGTCTGGTCTATCCGCCCTATAGACGACAACATACGAATAATGAGCTGATCGGCAGGCATCTCCATGGAAAACACCAGAATTGGTCGCTTTGCTGCCAGCAGTGCATTTTCCACCAGGTTCATTGCAAAGGAGGTCTTGCCCATAGAGGGCCGACCGGCAACGATTACCAGGTCCGATGGCTGCATGCCGGAGGTCATGGTATCCAGGTCTTTGAAACCGGTAGTCAGCCCGGTTATATCCCCGCCTGAATTGAACAACTCGTCGATGCGGTCCAGGGCTTTTTTCAGCAGCGGGTTGACGTCCTGCGGGCCTCCTGATTTGGGGCCCTGCTCGCCGATCTGCATGATGCGACGTTCCGCCTCATCAAGCAGCTCCAGCGAGGTCCTTCCCTCCGGGTTGAACCCGGAATCGGCTATATCCTGGGCCGCCTCAATCAACTTGCGTAAACTGGCACGCTCACGCACCACCTGCGCATAGGCGCGAATATTGGACGCGCTTGGAGTATTCTGAGCCAGTTCAGCCAGATATGGCAGGCCGCCGGCGCCCTGCAATTCACCGCGAGCTTCCAGTTTATCTGCGACAGTAATCACATCGATGGGCTCTGCGGCATCAGCCAGCAGGGCTATTTCGCGAAAGATGGCGCGGTGCGAAGGGCGGTAAAAATCGCTGGCTGCTACTTCCTCGGCTACGGCATCCCAACCATCCGCAGATAACAGCAATCCTCCGATGACTGACTGTTCGGCCTCCAGAGAATGAGGCTGCATCTTGATCCGGGCCAGCTCGCCATCGGCATGCCCCGGGAGTTCAGATACGTTGGGTGGGTAGCCAGGATCTTCCATTTATCGTGTTTTCTCGTTGGGCCGGACAGAGTAACGAAAATAACCGTCCCCGTCAGCTTCCTCAGGGCCTAACCAGGCTAAAATCCGGGCACACGCCGCTACTGCCACACCCAATGCAGCGGGGTGAGCTCTCCATGGCTCACGCGGGATACCTTAAACCCTGTACATAAAAATGCACCGGCCACTGCTGACCGGTGCATTTCGAGCTCTCTGCACTCCCGTTGCTACGGGAGTAGCGCGGGTCTTACTCGGGGACTACCGCAACCGCGATAGTGCCGGTAACGTCACCGTGCACCTGGATGCTGATCTCGTACTCACCCGTTTCGCGCAGAGCGCCTTCTGGGAGGCGCACTTCGGACTTGTCCACTTCCACGCCAGCTGCGACCACCGCGTCGGCAATGTCGCGGGTGCCGATAGAGCCGAACAGCTTGCCCTCTTCCCCGGCATTGGCAGTGATCGTGATCAGCTGCAGTGCGTTGATAGCAGCAGCGCGCGCCTCGGCAGCAGCGAGTGCCTCGGCAGCAGCGGCCTCGAGTTCAGCGCGGCGCGCCTCGAACTGAGCAACCGCATCTTCAGTGGCTGGCACTGCCTTGCCCTGGGGGATCAGGTAATTGCGGCCAAATCCGGCTTTTACATCTACTTTGTCACCCAGAGTACCCAGGTTGCTGATGTTCTCCAGCAAAATGACTTCCATCTTACTTTCCTCGTTATGGGGAGCGAACTCCCGCTACTTCATAATTCTCACTCGTCGTCACCGCGACTGACATCCTGTTCAGGCTTTGCCGTCCAGCGCTGGCGAAAATCAAACCAGCTGTCAGCGATGGCGGCGAAAACAACCATCAGTTTTACCGGGTCCAGTAACAGCCACGCCAGGTAAAACCCGACCAGCCAACCTGTGCCCTGGCCCTTTGCATGGACCCTCGCATGAACCAACGCCAGACCGGCGAAGCTCAGCGGTAATAACACAATCACAGCCCAGGTGCGGTACTGCATACCTACAGCCGACAGAGCCACTGCGGCCAGCGCCATTCCCATGGACAGCGCCGGCGTGTACCGCAACAGCCTGAACTCGCTGCCAAAACCACCGGGATTAAACAAGGCGGCCTGCCAGTATCGGCCCAGCATCAGGCACAGCACGGCTGTTACACCGGTGCCGGCGCCCATCATGCCGGCAATTTGCGCCGCAGTCGGCCGGGCCAGCTGCACCGCTTCGCCACCCTGCGACAGCTGTTGTTCAAGGTTGGCGAGAAACTCGCCAAATGCCGCCACCATCTGTTCCAGATAGAGGCTGCCGAACGCCATCATCAGCAGTCCGCTGAGGATGCCGACGGCGATACTTGCCAACACCGCCAACGACAGGCTCACTGTGGTTCTCAGCACCGCGGCCAGTAGCGCTGTGCCCAGCAACAGCGAAAGCGGGCTGCCGTCACCGACCGTGTAGAGCAACAACCCCGAGGGCAACATAGCCCACAGCAAAAGTTGCGCACCTGCCCCCACGCCTTTGCGCAGGGTGACCAGCGCGAGTACCGCAGCGCTGACCCAGCAAAACAATATGCTCCCGGACCCGGCGACAGTCACCACCAGCGCCTGGAAGCGCCCGCGCATGGCAAACTCAGCTATCGCCTTCATGGCAGGCCTCGCAGCGGCAATACGCGGGTCAAGAGATTCCTAGCTGTGGGAATCCGCATAGGGCAACAAGGCAAGGAAGCGCGCGCGCTTCACGGCAGTTGCCAGCTGACGCTGGTACTTGGCCTTGGTACCGGTTATCCGGCTGGGAACAATCTTGCCGGTCTCGGACACGTAAGCTTTCAGGGTTTCCAGATCTTTGTAATCGATCTCTTTAACGCCTTCGGCTGTGAATCGGCAGAACTTGCGGCGACGGAAAAAACGGGCCATGACAATACTCCTCTCTATTACTCTTGCTCAGCAGGCTCGGCGGCCGCTTCGTCTGCAGGTTCTGCAGGCTTCTCTTCGGCGACGGGCGCTTCGGCAGCCTTGCGCTCTTCATAACGGGTTTTGCGCTCGCGGGATTCTTTCTCGGCCTTCATGATGAAAGACTCATCAGTGACGGCTTCGTCGCGGCGGATTACCAGGTTACGGATCACGGCGTCGTTATAGCGGAAAGTGGTTGTAAGCTCGTCCAGCGCCTCGTTTGACGCTTCCACGTTCATCAGCACGTAATGTGCCTTGTGGATCTTGTTGATGGGGTAAGCCAGTTGCCGGCGGCCCCAGTCTTCCAGGCGATGCACCTGGCCACCATCTTTGGTGATGGTGCTGGAGTAGCGCTCGATCATGCCGGGCACTTGCTCTGACTGGTCCGGATGGACCATAAATACGATTTCGTAATGACGCATTGAGTAGCTCCTTACGGGTTAATGCTACCCGTCACTTCAACAAAGGCGGTGTAGCAAGGAGGATCGGCGGCATCAAGCCACCGGGCAAATTTTGAGGCGCGAAGTGTATAGAGTTTGAGCGGCCCACGCAAGCCGTGCACGCAGGGGTATTAAGACGAAGAGCCCCCGCCTTTTGCAAGCCGCTACCCCGCCCGCTGGCGAACCACCTCGAACAGGCAGATACCGGCGGCAACCGAGACATTCAGGCTGCTCACCGAGCCAGCCATGGGTAATTTGACAAGAAAGTCGCAGTGTTCCCGGGTAAGGCGGCGCAGGCCGCCACCCTCGGCCCCCAATACCAACGCCAATGAGCCACTCAAGTCATTGTTGTAGATGGTTTTTTCCGCTTCGCCCGCCGCGCCGTATATCCACACATTGCGCTCCTTCAGCGCGCTGAGCGTGCGCGCAATATTGGTCACACGCACAAAAGGCACCACTTCAGCAGCGCCACAGGCAACTTTACGGGCTGTGGGGCTGAGGTCTGCAGACTTGTCTTTGGGCACTACCACCGCGTCCACCCCGGCGGCATCAGCGCTACGCAGGCAGGCGCCCAGATTGTGCGGGTCGGTTACGCCATCCAGCACCAGGATCAGCACCGGGCCGGGCTTTTGCTCCACCACGCGCAACAGGTCCGACTCCTGCCAGATATTCGACGAATACGTAGCATCCCCTGCGGGAGTCTCCAGTGTCTGCGCTATCACCCCCTGATGGCGGCCAGTGACCAGCTTGTCCAGTTCCTTGCGTGGCTCACGAACAACCTGAACTCCCTGGTTCCGCGCCAGCTCCAGCAACGCGTTAATGCGCTTGTCCTCGCGGCCCTGCTGCACGTTCAGCCGCTGCACGGCTTTGGGGTTCTGCCGCAACAGGCCGTCTACCGCATGGATTCCGTATATGTATGGCATGGTGTTGCTGCTCGCTGTTCTCAGGCGGGTTCCGATCGTGCCGCAGTACCGGCCTAGTAGCGCTTCCTCAGGCCGGTCTTGCCCTTGCCCTTCTGTCCGGGGCGACCCTTCTTTCCACTGCGGCGTTTCGCACCTTTAGCTGCCGCCTCCTGCCCTGATTCTGTCTTGCCGGATCTGGCTTTGCCGGCTTTCTTCTTCGGCGAACCGGAATCAACCATCTCCAGATCGATCTTGCGGTCGTCGAGATCGACCCTTGCTACCTGCACGCGCACCTTGCCGCCAAGCTGGAAGCTGCGCCCGGTGCGCTCGCCGGTGAGGCGCTGCTTGGCGTGGTCGAAGTTGTAGTAGTCGCCGGGCAGCGCCGTTACATGCACCAGCCCTTCGATATAGAGGTCGCTCAACTCCACAAACAGGCCGAAACTGGTTACTGCTGCAATCACGCCGTCGAACTCGTCACCCACATGCTCCTGCAGATACTCACATTTGAGCCACGCATCCACTTCTCTGGTGGCATCGTCGGCGCGACGCTCGCTCATCGAGCATTGATCGCCAAACACCACCATGGCGTGCGTATCGTAGGGAAAAATCTGTTCCCTGGGGATGGGCTTCGCGCCTTTGACCCGCAAAACGCCCTCAGCAGATGCTTTCTGGCGCACCATAGCGCGGATTCCGCGATGCACCAGCAGGTCCGGATAGCGACGAATGGGGGAGGTAAAGTGCGCGTAGGCATCATAGTGCAAGCCGAAGTGACCGCCATTATCCGGCTGGTACCTGGCCTGACTCAATGAGCGCAGCAGCATGGTCTGGATGATGTGCGCATCGTCCCGATCAGCCACCTCCTGCAAGAGTTGTTGATAGTGAAGCGGCGTAGGTTTTTCGCCACCGCCAAGGTTGAGGCCCAGTTCTCCCAGGAACTTACGCAAGGCCTCCAGCTTTTCTTCCTTGGGACCCTCATGCACCCGATAAAGAATAGGCAGTTGATTGGCATCGAAAAAACGCGCCGCAGCGACGTTGGCACAGAGCATCGCCTCTTCAATCAACTTGTGGGCGTCATTGCGCACAACGGGAACAATGGCCTCGATCTTCTTATGTTCATCGAAGATGATGCGCGTCTCCACCGTGTCGAAATCGATGGCTCCACGCTTCTCGCGAGCGACGCGCAATACTTTGTACAGGCTGTGCAGGCGCTTCAGATCCGCTACCCGCTTTTTATCCACCTCGGGGTGACTGCCCTGCTCCAGCACTTCGCCCACCTGCGTGTAAGTCAAACGGGCATGAGAGTGAATCACTGCCTCGTAAAAACGGTAGCGCGTGAGCCTGCCCTGGCGAGAAAGCTCCATCTCACACACCATCGCCAGGCGATCCACTTGAGGCTTGAGCGAGCACAGCCCGTTGGACAGGGCCTCGGGGAGCATGGGCACCACACGCTCAGGAAAGTACACCGAGTTTCCGCGCTTGATGGCCTCTTCATCCAGGGCCATACCGGGGCGAACGTAATGCGACACATCGGCAATGGCGACAAACAAACGCCAGCCCCCCAGCCGTTTTTCACAATACACAGCGTCATCAAAGTCGCGAGCATCTTCGCCGTCTATGGTGACAAATGGCCGGTCGCGTAGATCCACGCGATTCTGCTTGTCCGCCTCTGCGGGTTCCTCGTCCAGGCTTGCCGCCTCTCGCTGCACCTCTTCGGGCCATTCAAAGGGAATATCATGAGAACGGATGGCCACATCTATCTCCAGACCCGGATCAAGATGATCACCCAGAATTTCGGTAATGCGCGCCTTGGCACCCAGGCGTCGAGTGGGATAGTCGGTGATTTCAGCGGTCACGATCTGACCATTACTGGCGCGGTTCCGCTGGTTTGGAGGAATCAGGAACTGGTGGGTCAGGCGCCCGTTGTCAGGGATCACAAAGCCAATGCCACTCTCCTCCTGATAGCGCCCTACAACGCTGGTAATACCGCGCGCGAGCACCTCAACAACCTTGCCCTCCAGGCGACCGCGACGGTCTTCGCCCGTCACCATGATCAACACTTCGTCACCGTCGAAGACAAAGTGCATCTGTCGGGCGCTGAGATAAATATCGTCGCCTTCCCCCAGTGGCATGGCAAAACCGTAGCCATCGCGATGACCCTGAACCCGGCAATGCACCAGGTTCATCTTGTCTACCAGACCATAGGCGCCCTTGCGGTCCGACATGATCTGGCCATCGCGTTCCATGGCGCGCAGGCGGTTGCGCAATGCGTCGATCTGCTCCTGATCAGCCAGGCCCAGTCTCTTGCACAACTTGCTGTGACCCAGTGGCTTGTTCGCCTCACGGAGCACGTCGAGAATGACTTCACGACTGGGAATAGGGTTGTCGTAATTGGCAGCCTCACGCGCGGCGTGAGGATCTTTGATGGTACTTTTCTTTCTGGCCATGAAAATGGGGCCTATAGGTTGAGCGTACGGTGAATCACCCACTCACTCCCGTGCAGGCGGAAATCCAGTGAGCAGTGGAAAAAAGCCGGGTTGCTGCTGGATTCCAGGCTGCGCGGAGATGAAGGCGGTTTAAATGTATTTACCGCATTATACGCGAGGGAGCGAGCGAAGGCGCTACTTTAGCAGGCAGGCGCGTCAGATCACGCCGTAAGCCAACATTGCGTCCGCCACCTTGATAAAACCCGCGATATTTGCGCCTTTCACGTAGTTCACATGGTCCTCTTCCTGACCGTGCCGCACGCACTGGCGGTGAATGTCGGTCACAATGCGCTGCAGGCGTTGCTCCAGGTCTTCTGCAGACCAGGCCATCCTCTGGCTATTCTGGCTCATCTCGAGACCGGATACCGCTACTCCGCCAGCATTGGCAGCCTTGCCCGGACCATACACGACCCCCGCCTCGCGGAGCACCGCTACCGCTTCAGCCGTAGTGGGCATATTGGCGCCTTCCGACAGCGCCACGCAACCATTGCTCACCAGTTTGCGCGCATCCTCCACGTCCAACTCGTTCTGGGTGGCGCAGGGAAAAGCCAGGTCGCAGGGAACCCCCCAGGGGCGGCCTTCATGGAATTCACAGCCGAATTCCTCAGCGTATTCCTCAATCCGTCCCCGGCGCTTGAATTTGAGCTCCTTGATCCATTCCAACTTCGGTTGATCGAAGCCGTCCGGGTCATATATATAGCCCGATGAGTCGGAAAGCGTAACTACTTTCCCGCCCAGTTGGGTGAGCTTTTCACTACAAAAAACAGCGACGTTACCAGACCCTGAGACCACGCAGGTCTTGCCCTCGACGCCATCACCGCGATGCACCAGCATTTCCTCCATGAAGAACGCGTTGCCATAACCGGTCGCCTCGGTACGGATAAGGCTGCCGCCATACTCCAGGGCTTTGCCGGTCAGTACGCCGGTAAACTCTTTGGCAAGGCGCTTGTACTGACCAAACATATAACTGATTTCGCGAGCACCTACGCCAATGTCACCAGCAGGTACATCCATATTGGCGCCAATATGGTGCCATAGCTCGGTCATGTAGGACTGGCAGAAGCGCATGACCTCACGGTCAGACTTGCCTCTGGGATTGAAATCCGCGCCGCCTTTTCCTGAGCCCATAGGCAGCGTGGTCAGGCTGTTCTTGAAGGTCTGCTCAAACCCCAGGAACTTCAGAATTGAGAGGTTCACCGAGGGATGGAAGCGAAGGCCGCCTTTGTACGGACCTATGGCATTATTAAACTGCACCCGATAGCCGCGATTAATACGCACATTGCCCTCGTCGTCCTCCCAAACCACGCGAAAGATCAGCGTGCGATCAGGCTCGGTCATGCGCTCCAGAATACGCGCGTCGCGGTAGGCCTGCTTATCGAGAATATAGGGGATAACGTCGGCAGCCACCTCGTGTACCGCCTGGTGAAATTCCGTCTCGGCAGGGTTTCGCTTGATCAAGCCCTCCATGAACCGGTCAAGAGTGAGATCGTCATAGATCATGGGCGCGGCCTTTTTTTGTAAGCTTATGATTTCGCTAAGATATAGCCCATCGACAGGCCGTTACAAGAACAATACACCGCTGCCACGGATTTTGTCCGCACTGCATTGACAAAAAAGGCCCGGATCAGTAAAGTTCGCGCCCTCAGCCGTTGCGTATGCGGTGGCTAGAAGCCCAGGTGGTGAAATTGGTAGACACGCTAGCTTCAGGTGCTAGTGCTCGCAAGGGCGTGGAGGTTCAAGTCCTCTCCTGGGCACCATTTCAAAGAGTCCGATCACCCGGACTCTTCTCTCAGAAAAAACTCTTTACTCGAATCCGCGCTGTCGCTATGGCACCTTTCCTCAAGGTGCGTCAGCGGTTTGCGAGCGCCACTGCTGTGGTGCCCAGGTGATAATCGCCTCGGCATCCTCCTGCAGCAGAAAACCAGCTTCCAGCGCCGCATTGGTGGCGTCTGTCACCGCGTCCACAAAGCCGCTTTCGTCCACATATAGTGATGCCATTTGCTCGGCGGTAAACAGGGAGGTGGTGCCAAACAGGCGGCAGAAGCCGGCGCCGGTATTAGGTTCACCGCGGAGAATAGCTGAGGGCGCGTCTACGTAAGGCGTGCGGATGCCGCCCAGGGCATTGCCAAGGTCATCGTATAGGTAGTCCGAGCCATCGTCGTTGATCTCCAGCAGAGGGGAACTCGCTGGAGGTGTCCCTGTGGTCACCCAATCGTTAAGCGCTCTCACCGCGGTGTTGAATACATAGTGATGAGGGCCGTTATTAATGGGCCTGTCGCAGGAGATGAAGCCCAGAACTGAATTCTCCTCGACCACTGACGCAAATACGGGGTCGCCCACGGTGTCATCTCTACCCGTCACAAACGTGTAGTAGTCACCGTGCGCGGTGCCGGCCACTTCCCAGGTCCTGATCATGTCCGTGTCGGGCTGGCGCGCGTCCGCATAGCCAAGGAAGACGACATCCGTTTCTGTTTCGAAGGTCATCACCGGCACGTTCAGGTCAGTGCGTACCTGCGGTGCCTCCGGAGCGGGAATACTGACCAGGGGGTCCTGGGACAGCGATGAGCTGCCACGGCCGCGGCTGTGAATCATGTAGCCGTCGAAGGTATTGTAGAGCGGGTGTATGGCATTCACGTAGGTAGTGAGGCGCCCGGCTGATTGCGACTCACCATAGGCAATGATGTGCTCCGCCACCAGACCGTCCAGTGGGTCGATACCGGTTGGCTCCCGCACTGCCTGGGCGACCTGCGAAAAGATGTCGTAGGAGAAGCTGTCGCCCGGGTGGACCAGCGAGCCGTATCGAGCCGGGTTGACCGCTTTAAGGTGCAGGGGCAACAGGCCGTTCTCACTGCCTTCAATGCCGACAAACTGTGCCGACACACCAATCCAGATCGAGCCACCGCGGCGCATTTCAAGCTGCCCCGTACCCCAGCTCGGGGGAGTTTCAAAACCCGCCGTAACATTCAGCCACTCCATCAACACGATGCCGTTGAAGTCGTCCGGATCAATCGGACGATAGACGACGATGCGGGTCTTGTAGGCCGCCTGCTCCACCGGTTCGGCCTGCCACTGTCCATCCGCCAGCAATTCGTTCAAGTTGGTGAAGGCAGAGGCGTTGCCCTCAAGGAAATACTCCGCCTGCTGATAACCCACATCAGCCAGATCGAAATTCTGCGCCAGCAAATTTATGCCGCCCTCATCCGGCGGCATGGAGACATCTGCCACCGCAATGGGAAGATATTCAGGCTCGGGCGGCAGGGAAGGTCGGTCGCTGCTGTCCGAGCAGGCGCCCAGGACGGCAATACACAGCGCAACGCCGAGGCAGCGCGTCAGGTAAAGGGATTGCTTTGGCATACAGGTTTACTCATTCATTTATTGGCGAACTTATTGCTAACGGCGGCCCATGGAGATGATCAGCCACAGAAACAGGATTACTGTATCAATTCCCCCACGGCACGGACAGGCTGAGGCTGCAATCACAGCGGGGAAGACAGTTATTGCATGCACATGGTACAAATTAAGCTGCGACCAACGATGATGCGACGTCTGTATTTTGCAGGCCAGCAAAGATGCACCTGTTTAACTTCTTTTGTATACTGGGCCGGTATTATCCTGCTGGTATCCACCATGCGGCTCACTGCCTATACCGACTACTCTATTCGCGTGTTGATTTACCTGGCTGTCAGCACGGAAGAGCGCGCTACCATCCGCGAAATTGCCCAGCAATACGACATTTCCAGAAACCACCTGATGAAAGTTGTTCAGGAATTGAGCCAACGAGACTATGTAGTGGCCCTGCGAGGCAAGAACGGTGGACTGAAGCTCAAGCGCCCGGCATCGGAGATACGCCTGGGCGAGCTGGTCAAGGCAATGGAAAACGATATGGCGCTGGCTGAGTGCCTAGGCGACAACAACCAGTGCATTGTAACGCCCGCCTGCAAGCTAAAGTTCATGCTCGCAGAAGCCTTACAAGCCTTCCTCTCCACCCTCGACAGCTACACGCTGGAGGATATTGTCTCTGGCCCGGAAAAGGCAGACCTAATCCGGATTCTCAACCTCAATTGATACGCCGTTCGCTCTACGTTTCACTGGCGAATCCGCTATATTATGCATATAATATGAATCTTATTGAGCGGCATCGCTTCGGCGTCACCACAGTAACGATCAGGATTCGCTCTCTGCCCACAACAGGTCGATGCGGAGGAACTAGCCATGAACTCAGCGACTAGCAACCCACAGCCAGCAACCGTCGAGGTGCATGACAAAAGCGCACCCGGCCGAGGTTACGTAGTGGTGATTTACGGCCTGTACATAGGCAGCATCATGGCAGTGATTACAGCGCCGCTGGGCGCACTGATCGCACACTGGCGCCGCGGCCGCGGCGCCGCCTGGCTGGACACCCACCTGCAGTTCCAGATACGCACCTTCTGGCTGGGCATGCTTGCCACAGCGGCCGCCATATTACTCTGGAAGGGTGCCGGCCAACTGGGGCTGTCATCTGTCTATGCCTGGACATTCGGTTATCTGTTCTTTACCGCGGGCATCATCTGGATGATGGGCCGCTGCGCGGTAGGAATTCATCGGCTAACCTCGAACCAGGCCATCGATGCACCCAGGAGCTGGCTGTTTGGCCTGGGTAACTAAGCATGACGGCTGCACCACAGGACGACTGGGGGCCGCTTTCCACGCTGCCTGGTAACCCCTTGATGTGGGTCCTGATCCTCGGCGAGATGCTGGTCTTTTCGGCTTTCTTCGTCATCTTTGCCTGGCAAAGGACACAGCAACCGGCACTGTTCAACGCCTCTCAGTTGCATCTGGACCCAGTAGCGGGGGGCCTCAATACCATGGTCCTGCTGACCAGCGGGCTTTGCGCTGCGCTGGCGGTACAGGCCATCACCGCAGGCAAGGTAGGGCGCAGTCGACACTGGCTCTCACTGACCATGGCACTGGGCCTGGCGTTCTGCGTGATCAAAGTGATGGAGTATGTGGACAAGCTGGGGGTCGGCCTCACACCTGAGACCAATACTTTTTTCAGCTATTACTATCTGCTTACAGCATTTCACCTGGCACATGTGATATTCGGCCTGGGCCTGCTGGCACTGGCTGCCTGTTATACGTCACGGCAAAACGTTGAAACGGTCACCGCATTCTGGCACATGGTTGACCTGATCTGGGTAATGCTCTATCCGCTGCTCTACCTGCTGCGCTGAGGACCACACACCAATGCAAGACGATCAGGTCGCACAGCTTCCAGGTCACCGACGCCTGCTGACAACATGGCTCATGCTGATGGCGCTGACGCTGTTCTCCATGTGGTCGGCCCAGTTGGGCAATGACTCCCGCATGCTGCCCTTACCACTCTGGAGCATTGCCCTGGTACTGCTGAGCGCGGCATTCAAAGTGCAGCAGATACTGATGGTCTATCTCAACCTGCGTGCCTCCAGCCCCGGCTGGCGCGGCGGCTTCCTCTGCCTGTTGGCAGCCACGATACTCCTGGTGGGGCTGGGCTACTGGGTTGCGCTGTAGTTACTGCGCGTCATCAGGATAATCGGGATCGGGGGGGTCCGTGTCGGGCTCATTGCGGGCCCAACGTTCCAGTTTTTTCCCGGCCTGAAGCAGCAGCCAGACAAACACCGGGGCCGCCAACATCAGGCCAACTCCCCAGTCGTAGTAGTTGATCGCCAGTACAAAGGGCGTCACAGCGGCAATACACAGCACAACACCTGCCACCAGGGCAACGGCTTCGCGAGACACTCTCATACCACTTCCCTTAGCGCTGGCATATCAGCTGGAGATAATCTGCCGGTAAATACCCGGGAGCGCCTGGGACAGATGCTCTGGCTTGTGCACCATAGCGTAGCCGCCTCGTCCGAACAGCTGGCCGATGTAATCCTGCGCGTCACGGTCTATAGTCACCCCGAACACCTTCAGTTCCTGTCTGCGAGCTTCCAGTATCGCACGACGCGTATCCTCAATGCCGTAGCGCCCTTCGTAATAGTCACTGTCATTCGGTTTGCCGTCAGTCAGCACCAGCAACAAGCGGTGCCGGTTGGGGCGCTTGCCCAGATCTACCGCGGCGTGCCGGATAGCCGCCCCCATACGGGTGTAGTGCCCGGGCTTGAGCGCAGCGATACGCCGCTCAGTCAGCTCGCTCATGGGCTCATCAAACGACTTGAGGGTGTTCACCCATATCCGGTGACGCCGGTGTGAAGTAAAGCTCTGGATACTGTAGTCATCGCCGCAGGTGGCGAGCCCATGTGCCAACACCAGCAGCGCTTCCTTCTCGATATCGATCACCCGGCGATCCTCCACCCACGCATCGGTGGAGAGGGAGACATCTATCAGTATGGATATAGCCAGGTCCCTCGCCTGGGCGCGGGTGCTCATGTACAACCCCGCGCTGTTGTCCCCTACCGCCGCCAGATCGCAATGCGCGCGCACCACTGCGTCCATATCCAGTTCATTGCCATCGACCTGGCCGCGCAGCCACTCCCGACGCGGTCGCAGCGCTTCGAACTGCTGTCTCACGCGACGAATACGCCGCCGGGTTTGCTCATCATGCGCCTGGTTGTCACCCTCCTCCTCGTGCGTTCCGCTCAGCACTTTACAGTGGCCGGGCTGGTAGCACTGTTTGCGAAAATTCCATTCCGGGTAGGTATGCTCACCACTCAATTGCTCGCCAGATGCCGCACCCGGCGACAGATCGAGGTCCATTTTCAGCTGGGAGGCTGCGCGCTGCTGATTGGGGCTGAGGGTAATCTCATCCATCTGCTCAGCGTTGCTGCGGGCGTTCTCATCTTCGTCCTCATCAACCATACGGTTAACATTAACCATCTCAGCAAAGGAGAGAATTTTTTCGAAACGATTGAACACCAGCGGGTCATCGCGCTCGGACTGGTCCTGACGGCGCCGCTCAGCTTTGCGCTTGTCCTGAATCTGTTGGTTGGACGGCGCGGGCGGTTCCGCAGCATCCTCATCTTCCACCAGTGGACCGGCGGCTGTCCCCAGATGGTTGAGACTGGCCCAAAGCGGCACCGGCAGAGGTTGCCGGTAAGTCTGCGGAGCGCGATACTCGCGCAGACTCATTTCTTCGTCCTGCACTGCATCAAGGTAGCGCATAGCTTCGGCGGACAGCTCCCCATCTGCGCCCAGCAGGTGGCAAATCACCTCTTCCATCGCAGCTTCTGCAGGCGGTAGTTCACGCTGCGGACGCATCGTTAGCATTTCCCGCTGCAGCCAGCTGTGGCTTTTTTCCAATCCGGGAAAACCTGCCAGCGCAGACCGGGTTGCCGCAACCACCTGACGCAGTGCAACCAGATTCTGTCGCAGTGGGTCCTTGAATTGACGCATGGGTGTCATGGCGGCAAGCATCGCTGCCAGCCAGAAGTACAACTCCCGATTGCGCCGGGGGTCGTCGAACAGGGCGATGCGCGGGGGCAGCAGCAGGTTTTCTTCGTCGAGGCGCGCAAGGTCCAGCATCTCCTCGTCCAGCCCAAGGCGCTGGCGCAAGCTGAGTCGGTGCGAGGAAGCCCGGGCGGCAATGGAGGAGACGGCTACACCCCCCGGCCCGCCGCCAGCACGGAAGAACACGGCCAGCGGGCCGGCAATACTCTCCAGCGCCACGGCGGCCTCCGGATAAACGGGAAAGCTGGCGCTGTGAGAGGATACCCAGCGATGCCAGAATCGACCCACGTTTTCCTCAAATTCCAGCCATTCAAGCACAGCAAAAGCCCGTCAATCTTCGCCGAAGGTGGCGCGAACCGCCTCCATCAGTCCCTCCTGAACGTCGGCATCGTCGCTCAGTGGTTCTACCAAGGTTGCCCGGGCGGCCTGGGTGGCAGGCATGCCATCGGCGATAAGCGTGGCACAGTAAATCAGCAGACGGGTGGACACACCCTCCTCCAAGTCCTGGCCTTTCATAGCCCGCAGCCGCGCAGCCAGGTTGATCAACGCAGCACACTGCTGTGCGGGCAACCCGCTTTCGGCGGCGACTATGTTGCGCTCCAGGTCAGGCGGGGGAAAGTCAAAACTCTTGGCAACAAAGCGCTGCCGGGTGCTGGGCTTCAGCGATTTGAGTATATGCTGATAGCCCGGGTTGTAGGACACCACCAGCATAAAGTCGTCCGGGGCCTCCAGCAGTTCACCGGTGCGTTCCAGGGGAAGCAGGCGACGGTCATCGGTGAGTGGGTGCAAGACCACCGTCACATCCTTGCGCGCCTCCACTACCTCGTCCAGATAACAGATACCGCCCTCACGCACGGCCTGGGTCAGCGGTCCGTCAACCCAGCGCGTCTCGCCACCCTGCAACAGGTAGCGGCCGGTGAGGTCTGCGGCGGTGAGGTCATCATGACAGGACACGGTAAATAGCGGACGGCCCAGCCTGGCCGCCATATGACTGACAAACCGGGTCTTGCCACAGCCGGTAGGGCCTTTCAGTAATAGAGGCAGGCGCTGTTTGTAAGCCTGCTCGAACAGTTGACACTCGTTTCCTACCGGCTCATAGAAAGGGACATCGTGCTGTAAATGCGATTCGGTGGTAGCCAGGGTGTCCATTGCTTATCTCCTGCAATTCGGTTTTCTTCATCTCTGTGCGAACCGGGAGGGAAGCGTCACGTGAAACGGTCGCATTTGCGCCTTAACGAGAAAGCAACTGCATGTGACACTCTCGATACCCACCTGGCTACAGCTGGCGAAACTACAGCACAAGCGGGCCGGCGCAATATCTGCTAGCTGCTAGCTGTCAGCCGCAGCCGAGGCCTGCTCCCTCACTGGCCCGAATATCGAGATGAAGAAGACGACTGCTGCGATCGCTACAACAACTCCCGCACCCAGGCGCATGAAGTAGAACAACTGCAACTGGTCCTGTACTTCCATGTAGTTCATGCCCATCACTCGCTGCAAGTGCGTCTGCACCACACCGGCAAAGGTCAGCGTGAAGGTCATGAAGCACATGGCCGAACTCATCAACCAGAAACTCCACATATTCAGGATCTGGTTGTAGGGTTGCACTCTGCGCAACTGCGGCATGGCGTACGTTATCACTGCCAGGATCATCATCACATACGCGCCAAAGAATGCCAGGTGACCGTGTGCCGCCGTAACCTGCGTCCCGTGAGTATAGTAGTTGATAAACGAAAGCGTGTGCATAAAGCCCCACACGCCAGCGCCAAAGAAAGCCAGGGTTGCACTGCCAAGTGTCCACAGCATAGCGCTCTTGTTGGGATGATTGCGGCGACCCTTCCAGAACATGAAGAAAGCAAACATGACCATGGCAAAGAAGGGCAGTACTTCCAGCGTTGAGAAGATACTGGACAAAGGCTGCCAGTAACCCGGCGCTCCAATCCAGTAGTAATGGTGCCCCGTGCCCAACAGGCCGGAGAACAGCGCCAGGCCGATAATCACATAGAGCCACTTTTCGATCACTTCGCGGTCTACACCTGTCATCTTGATCAGCAGATAGGCCAGAAGTGACGCCATGATCAATTCCCAGACGCCTTCCACCCACAGGTGAACCACCCACCACCAGTACAGCTTGTCCACGGCGAGATTGCTGGGATTGAAGAATGCGAACAGCCAGAACACGGCCGCCAGCCAGAGGCCCAGCATCAACACCAGGTTGATAGCAGTTTTACGGCCTTTGTACAGCGTGATGCTGGTGTTATAGAGAAACATCAGGAAAGAGACAGTAATCAGTATCTTCGACCACAGCGGCTGCTCGAGAAACTCCCTGCCTTCATGAATACCGAACTGATAGCTGAGCAGGGCACCGGCACCAGCCACGGCAAATATCGCCAGTTGCACGTAGGCGATCATCGGGCTGTGAATTTCCTGTTCGGCCTCCTCCGGCATGAGGTAGTACGTGCACCCCATAAAACCCATCAATAACCAGACCACCAGCAGATTGGTATGGCTCATACGCATGATATGGAAGGGCATAGCCTCGGCGAGGAACTCAGGCATGATGTAGACGGTGGCTGCCAATATCCCGAACAGGATTTGCAACGCAAACAGTGCCATTGCAACGGCGAAGAACGGATAGGCCACCCGCTGTGTTTCATATTTCATTGTTCTAACCCTCTAACGGTAAACTTCTAGCGTGCCGTGATATGTGCATGCTGCCCCTGGCTTAACCTGCCGGCGTCGGTGGCCAGCCCTGGGTATCAATTGAATCCGTCCATTGCAGGAAATCGATCAGCGCGTCCAGTTCTTCCTCGCTGAGATCGAATTTCGGCATGACACGGCGATCCGGGATATTCAGTGGCTGCGCGCGAATCCAGCCTTTGAGGCCAGCGCGGGCAGCTTCTGCATTTTCCCTGCCGCCATACCGCGTCCACACATTGCCCAGTTCAGGCGCGAAATAAGCACCTTCTCCCAGTATGCTGTGGCAATTGATGCAGCTGTTCTCTTCCCAAACGTGCTTGCCCTGCTTCACCTGCTCGGTGAGGCCCTCGCTGTCGGTAGAGACATTGACCATGTACCAGTGGCTATGCGCCGTCAGTCCAGCGAACAAAAGGAAGAAAAACAGCGAACCACCGTAAAAGATGTTCCGCGCCGCTGATCTCGTTAGCACTTCGGACATTGGAGTTCTCCCCGATTTTCAATTGTTGGTTCTTTGACTGACCCGCACGGACCGGGACAGATCATTAATATGCACATAATATGCATTTTATGATGACCTCGCAAGCCTCTTTTATCACGCCGGGAAATGGCTGTGATATCAGGGGCCTGGTGCCGCAGTTACTACTGTTTGGGTGCGGGCTGCAGGGCAGTGCTGCTCATACGCCTTAGCCCAGCCATCCACCACCGCCCTGAACCCAGTTCTCGCACAGCGTGCTAGACTCATTCCCGTTCAGCTTCATTTAAGTCACACTCGTATACTCCACACGCTTCACCCTGGCGATACCTGTGCGCTGGATACCAATAACCAATAAAAATGAGAATGCAGCAATGAAAATACCGACTCACCTCGCCGCCCTCGTAATGCTGATGGGGCTGGCCCTGCTGTCTGCCTGTTCCGACGGCGGCAGCCGCTCATCGCAACAGCTGGAGCAACCGGACACGGAACAGCCGGAGACGCCCGTGGACCCCAATCTGGTGACTATTACCGGGGGAGATGGCTTCCAGACACGGCTGATCGAGGCGCTGATTGGCGCGCGACCAGGCCAGATCATTGAACTGCCAGAAGGTGAATTCACGCTCGATACGGCGCTGGGGCTGGACGTCAACAACATCACACTGCGTGGCCAGGGGCAGCAGCAGACCGTGCTCAACTTTGCCGGCCAAAATAGCGGTGGCGAGAGTCTTCTGGTAACCAGCAACAACGTGGTGCTGGAAGATTTTGCCATGATTGATCCGCCCTCGGACGGCATCAAGTTCAAGTTCAGCAACGGCGTAACCATGCGCCGCATGCGCGTGGAATGGACTTGCGGCGCCTGTGAGGAAAACGGCGCCTACGGCCTGTACCCGGTGCAGACGGAAAATGTGCTGATTGAAGACAGCACCGTCATCGGCGCATCGGACGCAGGCGTCTACGTGGGGCAGTCAGACAAGATTATCGTGCGCCGCAACACCGTCTCGCTGAATGTGGCCGGCATCGAAATTGAAAACTCTACAAATTCGGAGGTCTACGACAACACCGCTGTAGACAACACCGGTGGCATTCTGGTGTTCGACCTGCCCAACCTCTCCCGGGAGGGAGCACGCACCCGTGTGTACAACAATATCGTGCGCAACAACAACACGCCCAACTTCGCCCCTGAAGGCAATATTGTCGGTGTGGTCCCTACCGGTACCGGCATGCTTATCATGGCCTTTTCCGACGTACAGGTTTTCGACAACACCATTGAAGACAACCAGTCAGCGGCCATTGTTATCGTGCACTACGATATCAGCGGCTTCACCACCGACGACCCCAACTACGATGGTGCACCGCGTCGCGTGTATATTCACGACAACAGCTACAGCAACAATGGCTTCGAACCCGCAGACCTGGCTACCGATGTTGCTGACCTGTTCATCAATGCCGGTGGCATTCCTCAAATCGTCTACGATGGCATTGGCGAAAGCGCCAGCCGCTTCCCCGAGCAGGACAGAATCTGCATCGCTGAAGACTCATCGGTTAGCCGAGGCATCGTCTTCGGCGCGAACGGCGCTGAAATCACCGAAGACTACTTCAACTGCGCCCATGCCTCGTTGCCCGAAGTCGTACTGGATACGCCCGATGTGATTGCCGAAGGTGAACAGCCCCTGACCGAAGAAGAGATTGCGGCCCTGTGTTCGCCCGAGGGCAGCGAACCCAATTTTGACGCACTGGAAGTCAACTGCCCCTCGCTGGCCAGCTACAACCTTTTCAGCGATGCGCTGGAACCCAGGCGTGCAGCCAACGGCGGCACCCACTATCAGCTGATCACACCGCTGTTTACCGACTACGCAGAAAAGTACCGTTTTGTGTTCGTGCCACCAGGCAAGCAGGCCGCCTACTCCAGCCGGGAGAGCCTGGACTTCCCGGTAGGCACCATCATTGCCAAAACGTTCACCATGCCCAACGACTTTCTTAACGAGGCCGCGGGCGAGGTGATAATTGAGACCCGATTGCTGCTGCACCGCAAGGACGGCTGGGCGACCCTGCCCTACACCTGGCGCGAAGACGGTACTGCGGCAGACCTCACCCTGGCGGGCGGCACCCGGGAACTCACCTGGATCCATTCCGATGGCAATACACGCAGTACCAACTATGTTATTCCTGACGCCAACAGCTGTAAAACCTGCCATAACCTCACGCGGCCGGAAACAGGCAGTGGCCGCAATATGGAGACGGTGGTTGTTCCCATCGGGCCGAAGGCGCGATTCCTGAACATGAACAACATGTATGACGGTGAGTCCGTCAACCAGCTGGAGTACATGTGGGAGCAGGATATACTCGCAGGCGCGCCAGCGGATGCGGACAGCATCGACACCGTGCCGGCCTGGGACGACCCGTCACTGCCGCTGGAAGCGCGTGCCAAAGGCTACCTGGACATCAACTGCGCTCATTGTCACCGCCCCGAGGGGTTTGCCAGCAACTCCGGCCTGTCACTTGAATACTGGCGCGAGCTTGGTACGAGCTATGGCATTTGCAAACAGCCGGTGGCAGCAGGTTCCGGCTCGGGTGGCCTGAAAAACGATATCGTACCCGGTGACGCGGACGCCTCCATCACGGTCTACCGCATGGCCTCCAACGAGCCGGACGTGCGCATGCCGGAGATAGGCCGCAGCATCGTCCACGATGAAGGCGTGGCGCTCGTTCGCGAATGGGTAAACAGCCTCTCTGGAGGCTGCGATTAAGGGCTGGCAGATTACAAGGTAAAAGAGGAAGGGCTGGTTGTTTGACCGGCCTTTTTTCGGCTCTTCGCAGATTAGCGGGGTTGCCTGGTGGATAGACACTTTCCAGCTGAGCGGCCACTGAAATCGCGGTATACCCCCGAGCGGTCGAACCCCCTTTGACTCCCTTTCGGGGGTATACCACGATCACAGCGGCCTTCTGTTTGAGCGCCTCATTCCCCGCTAATGTGCGATGAACCTTTTTCTGCAGACACCCCCGACTGTCCCCATGGCTTGATTTTCAGGGCCACTCAACGCAACCTGTGCATCACGCACAGCAGCAGGGACAGTAGAGATGAACCTCAACCAGACCGTCGTCGTTTCACCGGAAGTCATCTCACAGGAGGTGTCTGGAGAGACGGTACTGCTGGACCTGCAAAGTGAGCACTACTTTGGCCTGGATGAAGTGGGTACGCGCATCTGGCAGCTAGTGCAGGAATGCGGAGAATTACAGGCTGTGTATGACACCCTGTTGGCAGAATACGACGTAGCGCCAGAGCAGTTGTTACACGATATGGAGAAACTGCTAACGGCGATACAAACTGCGGGGCTGGTCACGCTCGATGGCGCGTCCTCCCAATCATCCACGAAATCCTGAGGCTCACTCATGACGAACACCCACTACCGCGCCTGCCACCTTTGCGAAGCCATTTGCGGGCTGGTGATAGAAACCCGGGATGAGAAGATTCTGTCGATCAAGGGTGACAAGAACGACCCCCTCAGCCGGGGGCATATCTGCCCAAAAGCGGTCGCGCTGCAGGACATCCACGAAGATGCTGACCGCCTGCGCCAGCCGGTGCAGAAGGTCACTGCGGACGACGGCAGCATTCACTGGCAGACAATCAGCTGGGAAGAGGCCCTCGATAAAACTGCCGAGGCGCTGGTAAACACCATCAACCAGCACGGGGTAAACGCGGTGGGCGTGTATGCCGGTAACCCCTCGGTACACAACTACGGCATGATGACGCACCAGGGAAACCTGTTCCGCCATATACGTACCCAGAACCGCTTTTCCGCGACCTCAGTGGATCAGTTGCCCCACCACCTGACCTCAATGTGGCTGTTTGGGCACAAATCCCTGTTTCCCGTCCCCGACATAGACCACACCCACTACTTTCTGATGCTGGGCGCCAACCCACTGGCCTCAAACGGCAGCCTGTGGACAGTTCCCGATGTCAAAAAGCGCATCAAGGCGCTGAAGGCCCGTGGCGGTAAGCTGGTGGTCGTGGATCCGCGGCGCACCGAAACAGCGGAACTGGCCAGCGAGCATTTTTTCATTACCCCGGGAACGGATGCATTACTGCTGCTTGGTATTCTCAACACTTTGTTCGCTGAAGGGCTGGTCGACCCGGGCCATCTTGCGCCCTTCACCACTGGGCTATCGGAAGTAGAACAGGCCATAGCGGGCTTCACCGCCGGTTTCGCAGCAACGCATACTGGAATCAATGCCGAAGACATTCGCCGTTTGGCGCGTGAACTGGCCTCTGCCGAGGCAGGAATTTGCTACGGCCGCATGGGGCTGTCAACACAGCGCTATGGCGGACTTTGCCAATGGCTGATACAACTGATCAACATCGCCACCGGCAACCTGGACAAACCGGGTGGTAGCCTCTTTGCCACGCCCGCGGTGGACGCAGTGGCTACCAGTGGCCCCGGCGGTTTCAACCGCCACCAAAGCCGGGTGCGCGGCCTGCCGGAATTCGACCGCGAACTGCCGGCAGCGGCGCTGGCAGAGGAAATTACCACGCCCGGCCAGGGGCAGATTCGCGCCTTGTTCACGGCTGCCGGAAACCCGGTATTGTCTACCCCCAACGGCAGGCAACTGGACGACGCACTGGAGCAGCTGGACTTCATGGTGTCACTGGATCCGTACATCAACGAAACCACCCGTCACGCAGACATTATTCTGCCGCCCACTTCGCCACTGGAGCACGACCACTACGACCTCTCTTTCCACCTGCTGGCAATGCGCAACACCACCCGCTATAACCCGCCGGTCTTCGCCAGGCCCGACGGTGCCTTACACGACTGGGAGATCTTCAGCGAGCTAGGGCAACGTGTTGCCAAAGGCCTGGGACAAGAGGCGCAGCCGGCGGTACCCCCTGAGCAGATAATCGATATGGGCCTGCAGGCGGGCCCCTGGAAGGATCGCGGCCTGAGCCTGGATGAACTCAGAAAACATCCCTCGGGAATTGATCTGGGGCCCCTGCAATCGCAGCTGCCGGCGCGCTTGCTCACGGCAGACAAACACATTCGCTGCGACACACCGGAGCCACTGGCGGACCTCGACCGACTGCGCGCAGACTTCGCAAATGCCGAGACCGGCCAGCTGAAGCTCATCGGCCGGCGTCACGTACGCTCGAATAATTCCTGGATGCATAATTACCGAAGGCTAGTAAAAGGCCGCGATCGCTGCACACTACTGATGCACCCACAGGATATGCAGGCGAGGAATATCAGCGATGGCAGTCAAGTTCAGGTTAGTTCGCGTGTCGGCGAGGTAGCCGTTATCGTGCAGGCCAGTGATGAAATGATGCCGGGGGTGGTAAGCCTGCCACACGGCTATGGCCACAATCGCCAGGGCACGCAAACGCGTATTGCACAGGCTCATGCGGGAGTGAGCTGCAATGACCTCACCGACGACCATTTTCTGGACGACCTGTGCGGCAATGCAGCCGTCAATGGTGTTCCGGTAGAGGTCCGCCCTGGCCAGTGAGCTGACCCTGGGGCAGGCTTTCACCTGGTGATTTCTGTTGATTTCACTACGACCCTGGAGCCATCACTTGCTAATATGCGAGCGGGCACCAAAAAACGCTGTATCCAAAAACGCACAGGTGTGGGGAGAATATTATGTCCGGCTTTACAATACTGCTGCTGGTAGCACTGGCTCTGGTGATTTACATCATCAGTATCTACAACAAACTGGTCAGCCTGAAAAACCGTTTCAAGAACGCCTTTGCGCAAATAGAGGTACAACTCAAGCGCCGCTATGACCTGATCCCCAATCTGGTTGAAACCGCGAAAGGCTATATGGATCATGAGCGCGAGACGCTGGACGCAGTGGTAACAGCCCGCAACGATGCCGCGGCGATACTCAAGGCGATGGAAGGTGGCAACCTGGGCGGGGCCGATATCAGCAAACTGGCCAGCGCAGAAAACGCCTTGCAAGGCGCACTGGGCAAACTGAACGTCACCATGGAAGCCTATCCGGACCTGAAAGCCAGCGAAAACATGCAGCAGCTGTCAGAGGAACTGACCACCACCGAGAACAGGATTGCTTTCGCCCGGCAGGGTTATAACGATGCGGTAATGGTATTCAACACCTATCGCCAGAGCTTTCCACCGGTGTTCTTTGCCGCCTCTTTTGGCCACCCGGAGGATGCGCAACTGCTGGAGTTCGATGACTCAGCGCAGATTCAGGCAGCGCCAAAGGTCACGTTTTAGACAGCAGCGCCAGGACACGGCATTGCCTTGTCCGCCTCGCAACGCCCGGTAGACTGAGCCATGGACTTCTTCCAACAGCAGGACATCGCCCGCCGCAACACGCGGGTGCTGGTGTTGTTGTTCAGCCTGTCAGTGCTGGTATTGGTCCTGCTGACCAATGCAGTTGTCGCAGCGTTTCTTTTTTTCGGCGACGATTACAACGTCTACAGCGGCAGCCGGGCCACCATGCAAGGCTTCCTCTCCTACTTCACCTGGCAGCGCTTCGGCGGCATCGGGATGGCCGTCACCGCAGTGGTCGCCCTGGTGGTGCTGGTGCGCTGGATACAACTGTCCACCGGTGGCAAGGTGGTGGCGGAAAGCATGGGTGGCGAACGCATCCTGCCACAGACGCGAGACAAGGCCGAGCGGCGCTGCCTTAACGTCGTGGAAGAAATGGCGCTGGCAGCCAACATGCCAGTACCCGCTGTTTACGTGATGAATCACGAGCGCGGCATCAATGCATTTGCCGCCGGCATTGTGCCGGCAGACGCGGTAATAGCTGTCACCCGAGGCACCATAGACCACCTCAAGCGCAGTGAACTGCAGGGCGTAATAGCCCATGAGTTCAGCCACATTCTCAACGGTGATATGCGCCTGAATATTCGTCTGGCAGCGATGCTCAAGGGGATAACCTTCATCGGCGACGTGGGGCATATCCTGTTGCGCAGCAACAATCGCGTGCGCACGGGGGCGAGCTCCCGCGGACAGGGCGCCGCATTGCCGATTCTGGGCCTGGCACTTTGGGCACTGGGCTGGCTGGGCGGCGTGGCCGCCGGCTTCATCAAGGCGGGCATAAGCAGACAGAAGGAATACCTTGCAGATGCGAGCGCGGTGCAGTTCACGCGCGATGCCAGTGGCATTGCCGACGCCCTTAAAGTCATCGGTGGCTATATTCCCGGCTCTCTGGTCCACGCGGCACGAGCTGCTGAAATGTCGCACATCTTCTTTGGCCAGATAGAGCATCACCTGTGGCAAGTGTTCGCCACCCATCCTCCTCTGCAAAAGCGCATTCGTCGCCTGGACGGGAATTGGGATGGTCGTTATATCCAGCGCAAGCCCAAACACTACCCCAATCCCAACACCAGCGCCGCAGCGACCGCCGGGCACGAGCGCGCGTCCATAGTGGCTGCAGCCATGGCGTCAATGGCGGCAGTGGAACAGCTGAAACCCTCACCACCTGCTGCAGACGCAGATTTCGCTGAAGATGCCGCCGACCCGGTCGCCACAGACTATGAGGCGGAGACTGCGGAAGACGAGGGTATACCCGTAGCACTGGTGCGACACAGCCACGAGCCGCTGGGTGCGCATGCGCTGGTAAGTGCCCTGTTGATGAGCCCGGAAGAAGACATCTACCAGCGGCAGATGACGGTACTGCAGGCAGCGCAGACCAGGGGACTGCCCGAGCTTGCGCATACGCTGTACCCCGCTGTGGCAGCGCTCGGGGCACCGCGTCGCTTACCGCTACTGGAACTGTGCCTGCCCGCATTGAAAAGCATCTCGTTCAAGCAATACCGCAACCTGAAAAACACCCTGTTGCGACTTATCCAGGCGGACGCCAGGATCGAGCTGCACGAGTGGTGCCTGTATCAGTTGGTGCGCCACTACCTGGACCCGGAGTTCATCCAGGTCAAACCCAGCCGCGCCCGCCACAAGCGGTTACAGCGGGTAGCAAAAGAGCTGCAGGTGGCACTGTCGGTGCTTGCCCACGAGGGCGGAGGCCACGCGGAGACGGTTTATCAGCTGGGCATGCAAGAGCTCGGGCTGTCCGGTGTGGCTCTGCTGCCGCGTGAGCAGTGCAGTGTAGCGGCGTTCAGCAAGGCAGTGCATGAATTGGCTGACTGTTATCCACTGCTGAAGCCACGGGTTCTCAAGGCCATGTCACTGGCCGCGGGTGAAGATGATCACCTGACCCCGGAAGAAAAAGAGATTATTGCCGCCATGGCAGCGGTGATGGACTGCCCATCACCAGAGTTACTTTAAAACCCGCCTCACCGACAACTGCGAAGTCACCCCATACTCCTGGCATCAATTTCGCCCCGGAACTGGGCAATGACGATTGCTGTGCTAATCTGAATACTGTGCCGCTCGAACGCGGCTAAAACTGAAACTCCCGAAACCACGACAAGGATGTTATGGCGATGGAACAATCAATGCCCCCGAGTGCGGGGCAGCCGCAGAGCTACCCGCGCACTACCCGTTACCCTTCCCAACCCCGTTTTCGCACCACCGACCGCGTGCTGCAAATACTTCTCAGCGGCGATCTAGCCCGGCTGCGCGCAGAGTCCGTTGCAGAGAGCATGGGTATCAGCACTACCACCCTGCGCCGTCGATTACGTGCAGACCACACCCACTATCAGTTTCTGCTTGATCGCGCGCGCCAGTATCGCTGTGAGCAACAGCTGCAGACACACTGGCTGCCGGGGAAGTGCCTTGCAGATCAGCTGGGCTACCTGGAGGTAAACAGCTTTTACCGCGCTTTCCGGCGCTGGACAGGGCTGAACTACAGTCAGTACAAGGAGCGCTTTCACATGTAACTGTGTTTGCGTCCGGAGGGGTTACCGTCGAACACGGCGGGCGGGTTGGCGAGACCCTTGAAGCGCCTAGTTAACCAGGCTAAGGCCGCGGAAGTTGCCGATCATGACCTTGTTACGGCCACTTTCCTTGCCGTGATAAAGCGCGGTGTCGGCGCGGGCGATACAGGTATCCAGCGATTCGCCCTTGCGGAAACCCGCCAGGCCGAAGGTCATGGTAATGCTTAGTCGCTGTTCGCCGAACTCGAAAACATTGTCGGCAATTGCCTCGCGCAGCTTTTCCGCAAGAATGGCGGCGCCCTCTATATCGGTGCCCGGCAGCAGCAGAATAAATTCCTCGCCGCCCCAGCGAGCCACGCGGTCTACGTCGCGCAGGCGACTGCGCATCAGCTCAGCCACGCGTTTGAGAACGTAATCGCCGCAGACGTGACCGTGCTGGTCGTTGAAACGTTTGAAGTTGTCCACGTCAGCGAGGATGATGGAGAAAGGCACTCCGGCTCGAAACGAGCGGCGAATTTCTGACTCACCTTCTTCGGTGAAGCCGCGACGGTTCAATAACCCGGTAAGGTGGTCCACCCGTGCTACCTCGGCCAGCTGCCGGTTTGCATCCCTTAGCTCTGCGGTGCGTTCAGCCACCTCCGCTTCAAGCTTGCCGAACATCGCGGTGAAACGATTCGCCAGGGACACCGCCATGGCCACCAGCACCGCGATAAACCCCAGCGGGGCAAGACGGGTGGTCTCCAGGTGCACCAGGTCAATAAGCATGTCATTGACTGCCGTGCCCAGAAAAACAAGCGTACCCAACAACACCGCCCGCGCCTCCCTGTTGCCATCGCGGGTTTCTCGCAAGAGCACCCAGGGCACCAGCAGCATGGCCGGTATACTCCAGTACTGCCAGGGGCCCAGGCTAAGATAATGCACCGTATGGCCAGGGATGCTCACTACCAGGAAGGAAGCAGCAATAAAACTCAGCTGATAAACACGCAGCCAGCGCTGGAATGGCAGTTGCAACAGAGACCAGATCATTTGTATACCTACCGCCGGGAAGAGGTAGACGGCGCCGAACTCAATCTTTTTCATTGTCAGGAAGGAGATATCCGTGGCGTATTTCCATTGCGTGAGCATCACCCCGTAGACAGCAATGTTGCAGGCCATCAGCCCGAACCAGAAGAAGGATTCCAGGCTGCGATTCCGCCAATAAAGATAGAGATGGTAGATACCGAAGAACAGCGTCAAGGCAGACAATACCAGCCCCGGCAGTTCAGCCGTCACAGCGTCGAGCATAAGCTCGCGATAGTTTCCCAACATAAAATGGCCGGATATGGGACCCGCGCCCCAGGCATCAACCAGCGCTTTCTCACCACCCCAAACCCTCAAAGCGAGCACCAGGCGACCGTCATCGGCAAAGGCAGATTCGGGAATGCTGAAGACACGCTCGCGGTCGTAATCCACCTCGTTGAGCGGCGGCAGGCGGCCGACACTGCCTATCAGGTGACCACCGGCGTAAAGTTCGTAAGCACTCAGTACTTTGCCCATTCTCACCGCGAGTTGATCAAGCAGCCGCACATCTCGCAACGACGGGTCTACTCTCAGGCTAAGCCGGTACCACCCCATATTATCGTGCTCAGGGTAGCCACCTACCGGCCAGCGTTGGGGCATTCGCACCAGTTGCCAATGCTGATCGTCCAGGGCAGGTCGTGCCCAGTTCATGTCATCACCAGGCCGGAAGCGCCACTCACCGCGCAGGGACAAACCCTCCGAAAAAAGCGCCGAACTGACGCGCGGTATTTCCACCACGGCGGCCTGCGTGCTCCCCTGTTGGCTCACGAGCAGCAGACAGCAGGCAGCAACGAGCGCCAACAGCATTGGTGTGCTCGGGAGCCGCGAGAGTCGGTAATGTTTGGTCAAACCGGGCATTGGGTTGTAGCGATTCCCCTACTTATACTGCGCCCATTATAGTTTTACCCTGGCCCTGCGTGCTTGCAGTCTGCCTATTCCTTGAATCAGGTCACATAAAATTCAGCACTTAAAGCCAATTCCTGTACTGATAATACAGGTAACCTGCATATTCCCGAATGGCATAAGTGGATCGTTCCAGAGCCTGCACGCTGGGTAACCAGCGCGGCACATCGTGCTGTACTACCTTGCGGCGGAAATCGGTGGGAGCGGGTATCACCTGCAAGCCCTCCCGTTCAAATAGTGGCACGGCACGGCGCATATGGAATGCCGAGGTGACAAGCAGGATGGTACGCGCTTCACGGGCACGCAACAGCACAGCACTGTAAAGCGCATTTTGCTGGGTATCGCGACTCTGACGTTCCTGTAACAGCGCGCCGGGAGGCACGCCCATTAATTCCATGTACTGCGCCATCTGCTCGGATTCAGGCCTGTTTCCGGGGGCCGCTCCGCCGGTGAGCAGAATCACCGGCGCCTTACCCGCTTTATAAAGCACTGCTGCGTGCGCCAGGCGATCGGCCTGGTCATTCAAATCGGGCAGGCTACCCAGGTGCGTGTCACCACGAATCGAGCCGCCCAGCAATACAATGGCATCCGCCGTGGGTAGCACCGACATGGCACGCGGTGGGTAAGCCTCTTCCAGTGACGCAAATAACCAATCAGCCACCAGTGCTGTAGAGCACGCATAAAGCCAGCCCAACGACAGCACCAGAAGCACCCGGGACAATCTTCGCCAGCGCATGCACAACAGGGCGAGAAGACCCAGCAACAAGGCCTGGGTGAGCGGAAAGACCAGCAGAGACAGCATTTTGGTAAGCGCGAAAGAAATGGTGAACCTCCTGTATACTGCTGTGCATTCTAACTACCCGCACAGGAAACTGCTCATGGAATACGTTGCAATTGTCACCTTACTGTTGCTCATTCAATACACCATCTACAGCATGCTGTGCGGCATGGCCAGAGGCAAGGATACGGTTGTCGCGCCTGCGACCAGCGGCGACGAGGCCTATGAACGCGCCTTTCGCGTGCAAATGAATACCCTGGAGCAACTGGCCGTCACCCTGCCCGCCATGTGGATCTGCGCCCTGTTTTTCAGTCCCCTGTGGGCCGCCGGGCTGGGCGTAGTGTTCATGCTTGGCCGCCTCCTCTACCGCCAGGCCTATACCAAAGACCCTGCAACCCGTGGGCCAGGGATGATGATTGGCTTTTTCGCCAATATGGTAATGATTGTGCTGGGAATGTGGGGCGCCTTGTCCGTGATGTAAGGTCGCTCAAGCGTAACCGTTGGGGTTAGCCTCTTGCCAGCGCCAGGCGTCGGCGCACATTTGCTCGAGTGAGTGACTGGCCTTCCACCCGAGCAGCTCTTCTGCCAGGGATGGGTCGGCCCAACACTCGGCAATATCGCCAGGACGCCGGGCTATGATGTTAAAAGGCACCGGGCGACCGCTGGCCCGTTCAAACGCACGCACCATATCCAACACCGAGGTACCCTGACCGGTTCCCAGGTTCACCGTGAGCAGCCCAGCCTGTTGCAACACGTAATTCAGCGCGGCTACGTGCCCCTGTGCCAGGTCTACCACGTGAATGTAGTCGCGCACCCCGGTGCCATCCGGTGTGGCGTAGTCGCCGCCAAAAACAGACAGGGCTTCCCGCCGTCCCACCGCAACCTGCGCCACATAAGGCAGCAGGTTGTTGGGTGTCCCTTGTGGGTCCTCGCCAATGCGCCCGCTGCTGTGCGCTCCCACGGGGTTGAAATAGCGCAACCTGCCAAGACTCCACTCCGGCTTTGCCACATGCCAGTCGGCGAGTATTTCTTCCACCATCAGTTTGGATCGGCCGTAGGGATTGGTCGCGGAAGTGGGAAAGTCTTCGCGTATGGGTACCGACGCCGGGTCACCATAAACGGTGGCAGAGGACGAGAAGATCAATCGCTTGACCCCTGCCCGCTCCATTGCCGCCAGCAACACCAGGCTGCCGTTGACGTTGTTATCGTAATACTGCAACGGCTGCTCTACCGACTCTCCCACCGCCTTGAGACCAGCGAAGTGAATCACTGCGGCAATGTCGTAGCTGCTGAACAGGGTATCCAGGCAGTTTGCGTCGCGAACATCGCCCTTCACCAGCGGGATATCTGCGCCGGTAATATCGCGCACACGGCGCACAGCCTCCTCGCTGGCATTGCACAGGTTGTCCAACACCACAACGGAAAAGCCGGCTTCCAGGAGAGCCACACAAGCATGGCTGCCAATATAACCCGCGCCGCCGGTAACCAGGATCGTCTGGGACATAGCATCACTCGTAGAAACTGAATTGTGCGCGTGCATCTCGCGCTCACGGCATGTTACACGCTGCCTCGGCCGACACCAACCGCAGTGTGACACAGTTGTCAGTTAGCGCCGATGACTGATGCACCGGGCTTTCCTATCGCGTATTCTCTTGTTTTTCACACTGTCTCGCGCGCGGCAGGTACCGCTGTGTGTGAGTCGGAAAGGGATTTTGTCGGCTGCATTGAATCTGGCGCGGCCGAAAGCCGGAGATTGATCAGGGGATCTTTTATGCATGTTGTAATGATTGGGGCAGGCTATGTTGGCCTGGTTTCCGGGGCTTGTTTCGCCGAATTCGGCCACAACGTTACCTGCCTGGATAAAAACGAAGAACGTGTGGCCGCACTGAAAAGCGGCGAGATCCCTATCTATGAACCCGGACTGGACGATCTGGTTGCCCGCAACGTCAAGGCTGGACGACTGGCTTTCGACACCAAATCCAATGGCGCTATAGAAGAAGCCGACACGGTGTTTATCGCCGTGGGCACACCAACACGTCGCGGAGACGGCCACGCAGACCTCAAGTATGTGTATGGCGCGGCCGAGGATATAGCTGCCCACTTGCGCGGCTACACCGTGGTGGTGGACAAATCCACAGTGCCTGTGGGCACAGCGCGCGAAGTGCAGCGGGTGATCAGCAAAGCCAACCCGGAGGCTGATTTTGACGTAGCCTCGAACCCTGAATTCCTGCGCGAAGGCTCTGCCATCGGCGACTTCATGCGCCCGGACCGTGTGGTGATCGGTGTGGAAAGTGAACGCGCAGAAGCGAAAATGCGTGAGCTTTACAGGCCGCTTAACCTGATTGAAGCACCCATCATGTTCACCAACCTTGAAAGCGCAGAGATTACCAAGTACGCCGCCAACGCATTCCTGGCTACCAAGATCAGCTTTATCAATGAAATTTCCCAGCTTTGCGAACAAACCGGGGCAGATGTACACGCCGTGGCCCGGGGCATGGGACTGGACGGACGCATTGGGCGTAAGTTCCTGCATGCGGGCCCCGGCTACGGCGGTTCCTGCTTTCCCAAGGACACCCAGGCGATGATTCGTATGGCTCAGGAATTCGGCACATCCAGCCGCATCGTGGAGGCCGTGGTGGAGGTCAACGCCTCACAAAAAGCCCGCATGGTGTCCAAGATAAAGGACGCCCTGGGTGGCAGTGTGGCCGACAAAACCATTGCCGTGCTGGGGCTTACTTTCAAGCCCGAAACAGACGATATGCGCGACTCGCCTTCGCTCGCCGTGTTGCCGCCCTTGATCGATCGTGGCGCTAACATCCGCGCACACGACCCGAAAGGCATGGAGGAGGCGAAGAAAGAGCTGCCCGAAGGGGTTTACTACGCCAACAGTATTGAGGATGCGGTCACCGGTGCCGATGCGATCGTACTGCTGACGGAGTGGAACGAGTACCGTGGGATGGATCTGAAGGCCACCAAGCAGCTGATGAACGGCAGTGTGTTCGTAGATTTACGCAATGTTTACGAACCGGGCCCTATGGCCGAGCTGGGCTTTGAGTACTCCTGCGTGGGGCGGCCAAGCAAAGCCTGAGCAAGACCGCATCTGAAAAAGCGGGCAGAGTACGGTTGCTCAAAACAACAGACGGCTGATTTGCAACTCACCTGATTCACTGCGAGACACCTCAAACTGCAGCTGGTTTTCCAGCGTTACCGCCTTGCCGCGAAAGGCCGGCGCGGCGGTAATACTAACCCTCACCTCGCCCTCTCGCAGTGCGCCACCCGGCTGCCAGACCACTTCACCCAGACGCAGACGCTGCCCTTTTATCTCGGCAAAAACCCGCTGGAAGTAAGCGCTGATGTTATGTCTCCCCTGGCCGCTACTCGTTTGCGCGTCGACGGAAAACAGACCGGCAAAGGCATCTGCATCACCATTTTCGTAATGTTCACCGAATGACTGCAGCAAGGCTGATAATTCCTCATTGGTAATGGGCTCTACCGCAGGCTCGGGCTCGGGCACCACCGATTCCGCCGTGACCTCCCTGTCCGGCGCCGACACTTGCGCCACCGGCAGCGGTTCCGCCCGCGATGCGCCAGGTGTGAGCTTGCCATCCGCTGTATCAGCAGCGCCAGCTAGCGTACTATTTCCATCGGTTACCGACTGTTGACGGCCAGCAGTGGCGGGCGCCGGCTCCGGACTGAAGGCATAAAACAAGCCCATGAGCATTACGCCCAGTACCAGCAGTGCCACATACAAAAGCGGGCTTCGCCACAGGGAAGCTTGTTCCGCGGTACCAGACTCCACCGGGCGCGCATCCGTCTCGGGTGCGACCGGCTCCTCCACCGATTTTTCAACTTTGTCCACCAGGTTCTCGGCCAGTTCCTCCAGCGTTTTACCCGTGCTCTTTTCAATAGCTGGTGTTGCTACCGCCTCAGCAACCGGGACGACAGTATCGCTTTCGTCTGCGGCCGCAGAACCAGGCGGCGGTGCAGCTGTCAATTCACTCCCTTGCGCAGCCCCGGATGCGAGCCCAGGGCCAGGGACTGGTTCGGCCTTCGCATCGTCTTCAGGCTCCTGGTCCTGCCCTGTCGAAGGACTGTCTACTGCTTTATCTACAGGTTCGGCTTGCGGTTCATCTTCCGCCGTCACAGGCTCGGCCACTGGGTGCACCAGAGGCTCACGCAATGCCTGCCAGGCTTCCTCGACACGCAGTCTGTAAGTAGCACGCCAGCCTGGTTCACTCTCCGGCCAACCCATTTCGAGCAGCCGGGTTAGCAGTTGATAGTGGTGTTTTACCTGCGGCTGCTCAGCGCCCGGCGCGAGACCAAGCAGGCGATAATGGTTTCCCGGCGCATCCAGCAGTAAACGAACATAGAGCATGACCGCTGCCCGGCAGTCATCAGGCGTAACGGCCAGATCGGTGGCAGTGGCGTCTATATTGTCATCGCTGAGACAGGTGTCCGGAACGGCCAGGAGCTCACTTATCCCCGGGGGCAGGGATTCCGATGTTGAGCGCTTTTCGTCATAAGGACTGGGATAGCGAAAGCAATCCAGCGCCAGAAAGAGTAGTTCGGGAATCTGCTTCATGCTCAACAATCCTGTTAAGACCTGCCGTTACCTTACGCAATACTTGATTTTCCTGCCTACATTCTTGAGCAAACATCCTTGTCGTACAAGCTGAACGGGCGTAATTCTGCCGCTTCTGGCGAGCTGATAGTCTTGGCCAACCGTTCCGGTGTAAAATCGTGGTTCCTTGTAATTGGAATGCGAATAACCCAAATGAATAAGAAGAAAGCCCTGATCACCGGCGTAACCGGCCAGGATGGCTCCTACCTCGCTGAGTTTCTGCTGGGCAAAGGTTATGAAGTACACGGTATCAAGCGCCGCGCCAGCTCTTTCAATACCGAGCGCATCGACCATATCTACCAGGATCCGCACGCCCAGAACCGCAATTTCATTCTGCACTATGGTGACCTTACCGACACATCCAACATCACCCGCATTATTCAGCAGGTACAGCCGGACGAGATATACAACCTGGGTGCCCAGAGCCATGTAGCGGTGAGCTTTGAAGAGCCGGAGTACACCGCTGATGTAGATGGCATAGGCACGCTACGCATACTGGAGGCAGTTCGTCTTCTCGGGTTGGAAAAGAAGACACGTATTTACCAGGCCTCCACCTCCGAGCTCTATGGCCTTGTACAGGAAACCCCGCAAACAGAGAAGACGCCATTCTACCCGCGCTCGCCCTACGGCGTCGCCAAGCTTTACGCGTACTGGATTACCGTGAACTATCGCGAATCCTACGGCATGTACGCCTGCAACGGTATTCTCTTCAACCACGAATCGCCGCGACGCGGCGAAACCTTTGTCAGCCGTAAAATTACTCGCGGCCTGTGCAATATCAGCCAGGGTCTGGAAGAGTGCCTGTACATGGGCAATATGGACGCACGGCGGGACTGGGGTCATGCCCGCGACTACGTGGAAATGCAGTGGCTAATGCTGCAGCAGGAGCAGCCCGAGGACTTTGTCATCGCCACGGGCCAGCAGATATCGGTACGCGATTTTATAGAGCGTGCAGCAGCGGAACTGGGTATTACCCTGGCATTTGAGGGCGAGGGCCTGAACGAGGTGGGCAAGGTAGCATCAATAGATAGCGAGCGAGCGGATGCAAATATTGCAGTACAACCGGGTGACATCGTTGTAGCAGTGGACGCCAAGTATTATCGTCCGGCTGAAGTCGAGACGTTATTGGGTGACCCCGCAAACGCGCGTAACAGACTCGGCTGGGAGCCGACCACAACGCTGGAAGAAATGATCACTGAAATGATGGCTACAGACCTCAGCGAAGCACGCAAGAACCGCTTGCTGTTGCGTGAAGGTTACGAGGTAAACCAGGCACGTGAGTAAGCGCATTTTTATAGCTGGCCACCTTGGAATGGTAGGGTCCGCGCTCGTGCGCGAGCTTGAAAAGAACGCCGACAACATACTGCTCACCCCAAGCCGAGATGACCTGGATCTGACCGATCAAGGCGCAGTGTCGGCATTTTTTGCAGCAACGGACGTGGATGAGGTGTACCTGGCGGCGGCAAAAGTTGGCGGAATTCACGCAAACGACACCTTTCCCGCGGAATTTATCCGCGACAATCTCGCCATACAGACCAACGTGATCCATGAAGCCTGGCACAACGGTGTGAACAAGCTGTTGTTTCTAGGCAGCTCCTGTATTTATCCGCGTCTCGCCGAGCAACCGATGCGCGAAGATGCCTTGCTGACTGGATTGCTGGAGCCCACCAACGAACCCTACGCTCTGGCTAAAATAGCTGGTATAAAAATGTGTGAGAGCTATAACCGACAATACGGTACCGACTACCGCAGCGTTATGCCGACCAACCTCTATGGGCCCGGCGACAATTTTCATTCCGAAAACAGCCACGTTATTCCTGCATTGCTACGCCGCTTTCATAAAGCAAAATTGAGCAATGCCAGTAGCGTCACCAACTGGGGAACAGGTAAAGCACTGCGTGAATTTCTCCATGTAGATGATATGGCTCGGGCCTGCACGTATGTAATGGACCTACCCGCAACCAACTACCAGTCAGTTACCAGTCCGCGCCTCAGCCACCTCAACGTAGGCTCGGGCGTTGATTACTCTATCGCTGAACTTGTAGAGATCGTTGTTGCCGTGACGGGTTTCAAAGGCCGAGTAGAGTGGGATACCAGTAAACCCGATGGCGCGCCACGAAAGCTGATGGACAGCAGCAAGCTGTGCAGCCTGGGTTGGACACCTGAACTTGACTTGCGTACAGGATTGGAAAAAACGTATGACTGGTTTGTGAAAAGGTCGTCATTTTGACACTTTAACGTGTCGATAAGCCCTTGCTTTTACGTATAATTACCTAAAGCAACGTAGCCGGAGAGCTGCGTTAATTGACGGGGCGTCATAAAAATAACCTGGAAATGGAATTCTCGCGACCCATCAATGGGCGACGTAACCCAACGGAAGGTACGACTGACATGCTGTTCATAGTTGTTGCCATATCTGCATTTATTCTAGCGCGCCTTTGCGTGGCATTGGGTGTACGCGTTGGGCTGGTGGATTATCCGGACGCGCGCAAACAACACATCGGCGCCGTTCCGCTCACCGGCGGCATCTTTATTTTCCTCACTATTTTATTTGGTTCGCTGGTGCTTGCCATTCCTGCTTACAGCAACGGCATGCTGGCCATTGCCGTTGGCGTCTTTCTGGTTGGCGTGTTCGACGACATCAACCACATCAATCCATGGTTACGCCTGGGCATTCAATACGGGGCGGGCATGTTGCTTGCCACTTATGGCGGCGTGGTCATACTCAATGTTGGCGACCTGTTGGCCATGGGCGATATTCCGTTACTGATGCTGGCCATGCCGCTGACTGCCCTCGCTGTTGCCGGCCTGTCCAACGCCTACAACATGATTGATGGAATAGACGGCCTCGCCGCTTCTACATTGGCGCTGCCATTGCTGGTTCTGTATCTGCTTGCAGTGTCAGGCGGACATCCCAACGCAGGTTTCCTGCTGCTGATGCTGATTCCCCTGATGGTGTTTCTGGTATTCAACCTGGGGCCCAATACCCGGCTTCTACCCAGGATGTTTCTGGGTGATGGCGGCAGTGTGACGCTTGGCGTGCTGGTGGCCAGTTCGCTGATTTATTTTTCGCAGGGCGAGGATGCAGTTATTGCGCCGGTTACAGCCTTGTGGCTGGTGAGCGTCCCGCTTATGGATATGCTCTCCACGATGTTGCGCCGGGCCAAAGCGCGGCGCCCGCTGATGAAAGCGGACCGCAACCATTTGCACCATACACTGATGGATATGGGCCTTAACCGCCGTGAAGCGCTGACCACTCTGTTTACTTACGCACTGTGCTGCAGCCTGACTGGTCTGTTGCTGGAGCAGGCGCCTGCCTACCTCAGCCTTGCAGCCTACTTTGCCCTGTTCATGGCGCACTGTCTGTTCGTTATAAAACGCCAGCCCGCGACAGCGAACTCCACTCAACTGGCGGGCCCGGCCCTGGGCGAACAGCTAAGCGACAGTGCGTGACCGGCAGGCACCTCACCGCTGCGCTGCTGTTATTGACATCACTGCAATGCTGGGCCAACTACAGCCTTGAAGACGGCTACGATGCCTTTGAGCAAGGCAACGTGGCCAAAGCCATTGGCATCTGGGCGCAGCTCGCCGACGCCGGCGACGCCACCGCACAACTCAACCTTGGACAGATTTACCGGCTGGGCAATGGCGTCGAGCAAAACGATGCCGAGGCGATAAAGTGGTACATAATGGCTGCACAGAACGGCTCCAAAACCGCTGCCGCCAATCTGATGTTAATGGAGCAGGAGGGCCGCGCCAGCCGGGAAGAAGTCGCTCAGGCTTTTGTTAATCAGCAGCCTGGCCAGAGCAGCAAGCCAACAGCCCCCGCCGCAAGCCCTGCAACGCAAACCACTGCAAACCCCAGGACTGTGCCGGCACCGGTCGCCCCGGCGATAGCGCAGGTAACTAAACCTCAAACGGTGAACAAACCTGCTCCCGCCCCGATAGCCAGTATTGCAAAACCAGCGATGATTCCAGCACCAAAACCAACGGCGCAAAACACGCAAGTCGCGCGAGCCGGCACCATGCCAAAGCCGGCTGCCAAAGCCCCAAAACCACAGCGCGCCTGGATAAACACCGTGCCGCGGAAAAGTTATGTCATACAACTGCTGAAGTCCGCGGATGCAGAATCGCTTTCGCGCTATGCAGAGTCCAGGTTGCGTAGCGTGAAAACAGCGGAGCATATCGTGCCCACTGTAAGGGGCCTGAAAAAGGAGTACCTGCTACTGCTAGGCCCCTATAACACCAAAGCCCAGGCAGACCATGCATTCCAGACGCTACCGGCCAGTGTCAAGCAGGGGATGCCCTGGGCTGGAGGGCAGCCATGGGTGAGAACAGCTGAGTCAGTGCAGCGGATCAGCGGCTAAGCACACGCGCCAGCCAGGACCTGCTTGCCGGCGGACTCACTGGCGCATCAGCAGCAAGACCGGGGGGCAATGGCACCAACTCTGGATCGGTATCAGCGAGTACCGCCTTTGGCCTGTCGAATACCAGCTGCCAGGACTCATCCTCTCCTACAATGCTTGCCGCCGCTTCGCGGGCCTCAGCCAATACCGGTGCGCGCCCCTCCAGATTGTGCCCGTCAGAGCACAACAAGTGAGCAACCCCGTCCGCCAGAAAACGCTGCGCAGAATGTTGCGCCTGGGCACCGAACTGACCCAACAGGCTGCCGCCGGTTAATTGTAACCATGCACCCGCTTGCGCAGCTTGCACCATAATATCGTAGTCCTGCTCGATGTAGGCAAGACGCTCCGGGTGGGTGATAACGGGCACATAACCCTGCAACAGCGCCGCGTGAGCCAGGTCTGCCAGGCGTGGCAGGCGCGTGTGATGTGGCGGCTCAAACAAGAAATACCGGCTGCCATGCAAGGTGGGTAAGGTGCCGGATTGCAAGCTGGCAACCAGATCCGGCACCACCTGAATATCTGCGCCATAGCTGATTTGCAGAGGAATGTCTGCGGCGACCAGTTCGCAGTGAAAGTCCCACGCCGCTCGACGAATCCCTGCAAGTGTGTTGGGAAAAACCCCCGGGTAAATATGTGGCGTACACAGGGTAACCGAAATGCCGTCAGCCACCGCCATTTCCGCCATTAACAGCGAAGTAGCGAGGTCTTTGGCGCCATCGTCTATGGCCGGCAGCATGTGGCAATGAAGGTCTATCATGTGGCTTCCAGGAACCGGGCTTTGATCATAGCAATGATTGGCAAACGGGCGCGAGAAAAACAGCGGTCTGGGGCAGTACTCATGCGACAATATGTCCATGATAAAAGTCCACAATTTGAATCAAAGCGACTCGCAGCTGCAGGCTGGCCCGCGGAGAGTACGCAGGCCCGGTAAGCCCACTGCGCATAAAACCCGCTACTACCGGCCCGGTGGCAAGGGCCGTTCGCAAACACCCCGCAGGCGGCAGCGGCTTAAAGCTGTGCTGGCTGTGGTGTTGATGGTTGCGCTTATCGCCTGGCTGGATCAAGCCAGCGTCAAGCCGGCTGTGCTGATTGACGTAAGTGACGGCGACACACTGCGCGCATCGGTAGAGGGTAAAACCTACACAGTGCGGCTGTACGGAATAGACACCCCGGAGTACAAACAGCCCTACGGCGAAGCAGCCAAAGCGGCCTTGCAGAACATGGTCAGCAGCGCAGAGCTAACCTTGAAAGAGCGCGACAAAGACCGCTACGGCAGGCTGGTTGCGACTGTGTATGCGGACGGAAAAAGCGTGAACCTGCAGCTGGTAGATGCAGGTTACGCCTGGTGGTACCGCGACTATGCCACGTTCAACGTACCCTTGGCGCTGGCAGAGTTCAGCGCCAGGCGCAACGAACGCGGTCTGTGGCAGGAGCATAACCCCACTCCGCCCTGGGCATGGCGGCGCGACCGACGCTGACCACCACTTTGCGCTACTGGACTTAGCGCGGAAACCGCCAGCCAGCGCTAGGAACCTGCGAGCCCCGTAACAAACCACACCGCACCAGAAAGCATCAATTTGCCATCACGATAATGGGGCTCCAGCAGCGGCACTGCGTCGTCCACTACCCGCTCCAGGATTTCGGGCGGCTGATCCGCCAGTAGACGCGATACAGGACCCAAAGCCATCAACTCTGCAACCGCAGTTCGCAGTTCTCCGCCGGAGCCGAAGGCGAGCTGCACATCCCGCGAAGCAATGTCTATGTCGCTGAATCCGCTGACGGACAGTATCGATTCAAGATGCCGAGGATCAGCCAGAGCAAACGGCCCAGGCGCGTGCGGGTCTGGTGACTCTGGTGCAGGCACGTGGCGCAGCGCCGCCTGCACCGGCAGCAACGTCCATTGATTATCCTTCATGGCCCGCCAGCAGCAAAAGCCAAGTCGGCCACTCGGCTTCAGCGCTCTACGCATGTTGTTGAACGCGGCAATCGGGTCGTCAAAGAACATAACGCCGAAGCGAGAGAAAAGAAGGTCGAAACTCGCCGCACTGAAAGGATAGGTTGCAGCATCCGCTTCCAGAAAGGACAAGGCCGCCGCGCCAGCCGGCTGACCTCTGCGCCGCGCGATATCCAGCATGGGCGCCGAAATATCCACACCCAGCACCTCACCGCCTTCTCCTATGTGCTGGGCGAGCAGCGCGCTCTGGCTACCCCCTCCGCAACCGATGTCCAGCGCATGAATGCCGGCTTCAGGCTGCAGATAATCCAACAGTTCCTGCGCAACAGGCCCCAGCAGCGCCGCCATAGTGTCATCTTCAGCCGCCCACCGCGCGCCAGCCTCACCGTTCCAGTATTCGTGTTGTTGTTCGTTGGCCATCATCGTCACTCCGTATAGCTGCCGATATTTTGACATAGACAGGCTTAGGACAGCATGACTTCGGTTAAGGAAAACAGGGAACAGGAGCGCTATAACGCTGAAGAACAGAGCGTTGGGCCGCGGATAGGCAACCCGCTTCAGGAAACCCAATTAAAAATGGTCTGCAGCATGGGGATTGCCACCGCGACCAGAATAACCCCCAGTAAAACATTGATACGGGCGAAGCGAACATCGATGGAGGCAAATCGCGCCTCTGTTTTCGCATCCGTCTCGGCGAACCGACGCTCCATCTTCGAATCCATCTCAGAGAACCGACCATCCATCCTCGAATCCATCTCAGAGAACCGACTATCCATCTTCAAGTCCATCTCAGAGAACCGACTATCCATCTTCAAGTCCATCTCAGAGAACCGACTCTCCATCTTCGCATCGGTCTCAGCAAACAGGCGCTCCATCTTCGCATCCGTCTCCGCGAATCTGTGCTCGGTTCTGGATTCCATCTCCGCGAACAGGCGCTCGATCTCTGCGAATCGAGCGTCTACCCGCGTGAAACCCTTGTCCATTCTCGCGTTGAGCCTGGCCTCTAGCCGCGTCTCAAACTCGGAAAGTCGCGTGTCCAGGTAATCCCGGGTAACAAGGGCGTCCATGTTGTGAACGAATACTTGCGTCATGGCTTTGGCATGCACCTCCGCCTGCTCTCGAGGAACTCCTGACGATTCCAACGCGCGGGCATATTCCAACGGATCGAATGCTATGGCTGCCATGCTACTCCCCTGCTCAGTAATTGAACAGCCTACACAGACACCTCCCCAACCGGAACGTCAAAAACAATCAGGACCCACCCACAGCTACCGCTACAACAAGCATGGTGCGGCGGATCGGTCATTCACTGAACAAGGGGCAACAACGATAATATATACTGCGGATACTCCAACGCGAGAAGAATAACAATGCGACAGCTAACCCTGGCTCTGCTGTTCCTGATGACCACCACAGCCGTGGCTGCATCATACGACGTGGTAATTTCGAATGGCCGGGTGATGGACCCAGAAACAGGCCTGGACGCCATACGCAATGTGGGCATTAGCGGCCGAACCATCGAGGCAATTTCTGAAGAGCGGCTGCAAGGCGCGCATGAAATTGATGCCAGCGGCATGGTGGTTGCACCGGGTTTTATAGACCTGCACACGCATTCGCCCACGGAACTGGGCCAGTACTACCAGTTGTTTGACGGCGTGACCACGGCACTGGAACTGGAAGCAGGCGCCTACCCGGTGACAGACTATGCCGAGCAAATTAGTGACACCCCTCTGATCAACTTTGGCGCATCGGTGGGCTACCTCAATATTCGCATGTTGCACAAGAGCGGTATCGCAATGGCAGACGCCACCGCAACCCCCTGGCCCTCAACAGTGAGCGGGTGGTTCAATGCCCTGCGTTTCCTGATCTCCGGACCCGACGTCGCGCTGGCAGACACCTTCCAGGCCGCCGCCACGGAAGACGACCTGACCGCCATGCGGCGCATGCTCATCGCCGGAATCGATGCCGGTGCACTGGGCATAGGCCTGCCACTGGACTACGCCAGTGAGGCAATTGACGCGCGCGAGTTGCGCGCAATTTTCGAGCTGGCGGCAATGCGAGACGTGACGATATTTGTGCACGTAAGGCGCGGCGTCAACGGCGACCCGGCCGGGCTGCGTGAAGCCCTGGCCCTTGCGGAAGACACTGGCGCCAGCGTGCACATTTGCCATATCAGCCATAACGCAATGCGCAACACAGCGTTGTTTCTGGACGAGATCCGCGAAGCCAGGCAACGAGGCGTCGACGTGACCACAGAAGTGCTGCCCTACAACGCAGGTTCAGCACCCATTTCCTCAGCGATTTTCGGGCGAGACTGGCAAACCGTGTTTGCGATCAGCTACGAAGACGTGGAGTGGGCCGCCACGGGCGAGCGCCTGACCCGCGAAAGCTTCGACCACTACCGCGAAGATAACCCTCGAGGCACCGTCATCCACCACTACCTGAAGGAAGAATGGACCCGCCGCGCCATTGCCGAACCGGGGGTGATCATCGTGAGTGACCTGATCGCCATGCAGGATCGCGATAAAAACGTGGCCCCTCACAATGGCGCCTTCACCCGCATTCTCGGGCGCTTCGTGCGCGAGCGAGACGTGATTGAGCTGATGACCGCACTGGAAAAAATGACGCTACTGCCAGCGCGCCGGCTGGAGAAAGCCGCGCCAGCCTTTAAGCGAAAGGGCCGCCTACAAGCGGGCATGGACGCAGACATCACCGTATTCAACCCCGACACCGTTATTGACCGGGCCACTTACCAAAAACCTTATCAGGAAGCAGTTGGTTTACATGCCGTGCTGGTAAATGGGACGCCGGTGATACTGGACGGTGCTTTGGTAGCTGACACCTGGCCGGGTGAGCGGGTGCTGGCGACGGGTGTTGACTGACGAGCATATGCAATGGCCTCAAAGAAATGAAGTATCAAATCGTCAAAACGTCGAGGCGATCTCGCCCTTCGCTTCAACGCCGAGAACGATTATCGGATCACCAGCTTCAACCGGTAGCTCGCACAACGGGTTGAGGGCGTGTAGCATTCGCGCATGAGCTCCGGCCCCTCACAGCTAGCAGATAAAAGGCGAAACTATTTAGAGCTACTGCGTTTCTGCAGAGATCTAGAGAACGATGCCAATACCGACCAGGACACGGGCAGCGTCGTACTGGCACTCAATAGCTTGCAAGACGGACCGGGTGCGGCACGTTCGCTATTTCCGCTGCTGTATCAGAACGCGGGGACGACCGGCCTATGGGATCAACTCGAACAGGATGCACAGCAGTTCCTTAAAACCACGGCGATGGTCCTTGTTGCACGTGAAGCCGCCAGTCAACGGTGGTTAAAGAAAGCGATAGAATCGTTTCAAAAGGCCGATATACCCATCATCCTGCTAAAAGGTGCTGCTTTTTCCGGGTACCTGTACACTGAAGAAGCGCCAAGGCCGGGCGTTGATGTAGACCTTCTGGTACAGCAACGGGATTTCAAAACGGCGTGCGACATTCTCCAACAAACAATGAATCCACTCGTTATTGATGAAGACCGGCTAGCCACTCATGAAAATCTCTTTGAGCGGGTTTTCATGCCCGACAACTCATCAAACCCTGCGGTAGAGTTACACCGCGGTCTGACCAACCCCCATATCTTCAACATAAGCGAAGACGCACTTTGGCAGGCAAGCGAACCACACTGCAACTACAATAACGAGAATGTAAGGGTCCTGTCCCCCAATCACACTCTCTTACACCTTGCGGTTCATGGATTTCGCGATCTGGATTTTTGCAGCCACAGCTTACTGGATGCTGATCGCATGGTACTACTGCGGGGCATCGATGAAAAAAGCCTGTATAAGGATGCTCAAACCTGGGGCGCCAAGGCTGTCTTGTATCACTTTCTTATAAACTGTAAACAGCTTATGGGAACCCGAATTCCTGTCAGCCTGCTATCCCGACTTGAACCGAGGCGACTCTCAAAGCGCGCGCAGTTGATGGCTCTTGCTAACGCGCCACTCGAGACAAAAGGTATATCCCGGCACCGATTCAGGCAGTTGTGGAGTCAGCTGATATTTCCAGACCGGCTGAGCGCTGCGTTGAAATTTCAAACACATTATTCCGTGACCAGGTTCAAGGACCTGCTTTTGCGTTAGAACCAAATCTCTGCAGAAGAACATGCCAGACGAATATGGGCGCAGAAACCCCCATCCGTCGCCAAAGCCTTCTTGGTTGTTGAATCAGTCTCGGAAGCCACTCAAGATGGAGCCTCTGGAAGACAGGGTGTGAACGCTTGACATTACCGGTGTAGAAGTCGAACACCGCTCCTATCGCGGCGGCGAATTTAACCTGCAATCGCGGACTTAGATCATGTATCCATTTTTCCTGCTTTGGGGCCGTCATCCCCACCCAGAGAATATCGGGACGCACGGAGTTGATCGCCTCCACCATCTCATCCAACTCAGCGTCGGAGTATTCCGCCTTGAAGGGCGGGGAGTAAGTGCCTACCACCTCTAGCTTCGGGTAATCCCTGGCCATCCTGCTCTTTATGCTAGCGAGGGTCTCTTCAGTGGATCCCAGGAAAAATACTCGACCACCCCCAGTTGTATTCATACCTGCAGACACACCGTAAAAAATGTCACTGCCCGTCACTCGCTCTTTGATAGAGCCGCCAAGGAGCCCAGAAGCCAGCACTATTCCGCTACCGTCTGGAATCAGCCAATCCGCGTGACGCAATGCAGAGTCGAAGGACGGATCACTCAGAGACTGCGCAAACGAATGCGGGTTGATGCAGGCAAGCCACTTGCAGCTAACCGCATCGCACTGTGCCTGCAGGTGTCGCAGAACACTTTCGACACTGTCTGTGGCGCCCAGCGTATCAACCTGGAAGCCTGCAATATTCTCACGGGGTATAGTAGTCATGCTCTCTTTCTGCTGCGGCTAACCTCTTTAGCCTGCTCATAGATGTCCATAAGTTGCTGGTAATTAACTTCTTCGGTGTACTTGCTCTCATAGGTATTCCTTGCCCCGACTGCCAGTGCGCTCCTGGTATCAGGAGAATCCCACAACGCCTGGACTTCGCGCAGCAGAGACTGAGGGTCGCCTGCCCTGAATACCACTCCATTCTCTCCATGTGAAACTATAGTAGGCAACGGCCCCAGGTCAGACACCGCTACTGGCGTGCCAAAGGCAAACGCCTCCCTGATTACCATTGGAAAACCCTCATAACAGCGAGAGGGTAAGACCAGCAACTGTGCTGTGGCTATATGGTTGTGTGCCTCTTCACCAGAAAGCTGCCCCAAAAACCGAATTGGAATATCCGGGTTCTGCCGCGCTATTGATTCCAGTTGGCTCCTGATCTCTCCATCACCTAGAATACGAAGCTCAGGTGCAGATGCACCCCAGCGAATCCATGCGTGCAAAAGGTCGTCTACACCCTTCTCAGCGGAAAGGCGTCCGGCGTATATAACGGCGGGCTCCCGATTCGCCCAAGGCAACGTGTCTGGCTCTCCAGGATAAAAATTGGGCTTTACATGGGTCAGTTCGGCAGGCAGCCCTGCCGCCACCATAAGGTCACGTTGAAAATCACTCAGGGTTATGAATGCATCGACATGCTTGACCCATGTACCAAGTGAGCGATGAAGCGCAACATTAGCCGCCAATGGCACGGTAGCGGCCTTACTATTTCTATAACAGCCGTGTCTCAGTGAAGGTACTACTGAGCGCTTAGTCATGCATTCCGTACACACGCGGTTGTTACGCATGGGTATGGCTGCAGGGCAGAAAAGCCTGTAGTTGTGCAGTGTTAGTACGCGGGCAGACTGGCTACCGATGGCGCTGAATATAGAGGGAGATATTAGCGGAAACGTATTGTGAACATGCACGATGTCTGGCAAAACCTTATCCAGCGCGGCCCTGATAGCCCTTACTGAGAACGGGTTCCAGGGTGTCGCCATAGCGCCGGTCAGCATGCCTCTAAAACCAGAGTTACGAATCTCATCGCTATGCCGAAAAAACTGGCTGATCTGGTGACCACGTTTTTCCAGCAACGCACGCTCAACCTCTAACACTATTGTTTCGCCGGAGGGTGCCTCTGAACCATAGAAATTATTAGCCAGCAAGATCTTCAACTTCTTTCAGTGCCTTCAAGACGTACCTTTCCCAGTTTGAGGCGATATATCTGATTAACCCGTGTTGCCTTTTCTTCCCAGGAAAAGTCTTTTGCCCGCTGCATAGCTCCGTTAGCCAACAACTGCCTCTTATCTTCATTGTGATAAAGATAGTTAACTGCCTCATAAATCCCCTTAATCACTTCTCTAGGCGACGTAACAGGCACCTTAATACCACACTGCTCATTAACCACTTCTGCGAAACCGCAATGGTCCAGACACACGACGGGCAAACCCATCGCCAACGCCTCTATCGTAACGGTTGAAGTTAGATCCCTTAGGCTGGTTATTAAAAGGAGATGACCCCCGCGCATTACCGACATAGCCTCGTCACGTGGCAACCAACCATGAAAACTGCAGCGTTCGGCTATACCACGCTTCTTCGCGAGAGCCTCCCAGTTCTTAGTCCGCTTCCCCTCACCAAGCACGTGTAACTGCCAGTTCACGGAAGACCCCAGGCAAGCCAATGCCTCTATGCCAATATTGAGTGCTTTACCCGGAGTATGGAGTCCGGACCAAACCAATTGCAGTGGTTCGTGCTTCGTCCTCGAGGAATGTATCGGTGAAAGCGCATCAGGAAGACCAACTTCCGGGATAACCTTGCCCGATACCGACCAGTGATATAGAGCACCCCGGGCATTCTCCGGGGTAGCCAGGAACAAGCCATCCCCGGCCAAAGTAGCTGCTTCTTTCGGCCGGCTCAGCAAGCGTAGCTGAACGAGATTGTAAATATTGTAAGCAAAGTAATAGCAAGCACCATACAGCCCTACCTTAGTCAAAAATCGCCACGGAAAAAGCCCCATACCTCCCACAGGACCCCATACAAAAGGGACGTCTAGATTACTAAGGTAACCTGGCTCACGAAAGCCAACCATGGTCAGCTGATGCACAACATCGAACTGCAGTTCCGAGTTTAACTCACAGGCGAGCTCACTAGCTTCTGCTTGCCATTGCCGATAGTAGCGATAATAAGAGGGTGGCCATATCTTTCTAAGCGCTCGATTGCGCCTTTTTCTAATGAAGAAGAATGTTACAGCTTTACCAAATTCAGGGTGCTCTAGAAGATACCGCTCGATGTCTTCTCTGAATTTCTCCTCTTCAACAATAACCCAAAGGTCATGATGCTTTGCAAGAGCGCTCACAAAGCCCCAACCAACCGCTGGCTCAGACCCCTTATAGGGGCTACAAGCGTAAGCCGAAACAAGTACTCGCAGTCTTTCACTCACGACCAGTCCTCGAGCAAAGCAACGGCCATATTAAGGTATAGTGCTTGAGAAGATGATTGGCGCAATAACCACAGCGCCATGTATAAGCGGCAATCAACGGCCTTCAGACTGGACTGCAATACCAGCTCCCTCGTGAAAGCCATTGATACGCGCAACGCGCGCCGACCATCTACGCTGTTGTCAACATGCATCAATGGTGCGACAGTGTAGTAGATGGCATCACTTAACGCGAGATCACTTACCTTGCTTTCTTCCCAGTCATACACAAAGAACCCACGTTTGGACCAAGAGCAGTTCCAGGGCGCAAAATCACCATGACTTCTGTGACAATAAACGGAGGTGTCCAATGACAGAGACTGGACCCGCTGCAACAGCGGAGTGTACTCTTTCGGCATAGTGGCTGGTACCGATTCTAGAAAAACTCGCAGCGAAGTCTCTCGGAAGTTTATCTCGGTCAGAAGACTAAGAAACTCAAGCACAGCACGATGCTGTCGGGATCTTCCTACGGAACAAGCCCGCCTATACTCTTGAACTATCGAAACCTGACTACTACCGTCTTCAACAGACAGTAGCTCCGGCACCTGATGCGATAAACCGGTTTCACGTATCGAGGAGAGTGTATTCGCCTCATTTCTCAGCGCATTACACGCTTTTGCCTTTTCAGCACTTTTGATAACACCATTCATCTTGGTAACCGGAACGGGTAAGGCGACTGTTTTTCGGTTTCCATCTGCGGAGCCTAGATAGAGCGCAAAATCCTCTATATCCGGCATAGATAAATGACTGGCTAGTACGGATGCACCAACAGGGTTGTATTCATCGCGGCACGCTATCAAGAGTAACTTTCTCTTTAACAATCCATTACAACCAATCCGCGCAAGAACGCCAGCAAGCCCCAACATAATCCGAGCAATACGCCGCCCAGGTCGATGTAAACGCAATCCATCTGCGACTACTTGAGACGACCCCAAAGGAACAATCACCCGGGGCAGTGTCGCTGGCAGCATCGCGTACTGTTTTACGCAACGAAAATCAACAAGACTCTCAGCTACACGTTCAACCAACCTGCCCTCGCCCCAAGCACACAGCCATCTATGCGAGCTAGGCACCAACGCTTGATCAATCGTTCCTTGCGATAACTCATCTACAGCCAGGAGCACCCCATCAGCTTCTTCTCCTGGTGACACTTCTTCGTTGTGGTATTGCCACCACTCGACCGACCTACTATCAAGGCCGAAGAATGCTAAAGTATCATCATCGCGTAACGGCAGGAGCCAGCGCCATCCAAACTCGTAGTCCAGATCGCTGGTCTCATCCAAAACTGTCGACTCGGTCATCACGCCTTGCTGCGCTCCCGGCAGTAATCAGCGAGCGACTGCAGAATCTGATTACTGCAATCTTCTACTGAATTCTCGGTATTAATTGCGATGGCACGTCGCTCCTTCTGCGTGAATGCCTTCAGCGCTTCGACCTGACGAGCTACTTCTTCTAAGGGCAACTCCCGCTTACGTGCCACCAGAACACCTGGAGAACCAATCAAACAGAATATCAGGTCCGGTTTAGGCGCCAACCTCACAAAAGCCCTGGTAACTGAAGGCGGCAAGGAGATGCGAAAACGAGCGGGATCGATCCCCATATCGTAAGCGTAACGATCGAAGATCACGACATTCGGCTGCTTAGCAATTTGAAATCGAGTCTCAAACCAGTAACCAAGCACATAGTTCAGTGTTGCATATGAAATGCGTATCAAAGAACCAAGAGAACCGGACGGTCTTGAGCCATGCGGATCGGTGACTGGCCCGAAGGTAGCCTTGTTGCCGCCTTTGAATTTGGACAAAGGCGGCAAGAAATTTGGACGAAGATGACGAACTACAACAGCATTATGTGTGGCCTGATCCAAGAAGGGCTTAATCGAATCGATGATGGTTGACTTGCCAGCCCCGTCGGCTCCCAGAATCGCAACAACTGTTCCTGAAGGACTAAGATAGCGAAGAATTCTTGAACCCATACTGTGAGCGCGACCTCGAACAAACTCAAGAGGACGATCAGAAAGCACATGCCGAAAAAAACTATTTCGGATACCAATGCATAAAGCTTTCTCCCCGCGTGGTTTATCCATGATGGCTTTTTTAATAAGCGCTAGACTATTGTCACCCATAGGCATAAGAAGCTTTTCGACCGACTCCCATTCCGTGGTCACAAAGGAACGCGCAGTTTTCACATAACGTTCGGGAATCACACCATTATTCAGAACTTCCTTTAGAACACCCAACACAGCGGAGAAGCCATCGCTAAGCACATAGATATCATTGTGAATAGTGGTCGACAAAGGGTGTGAGTCATTTAGCAATGAAAGCCCTTTGTATTTCAGCCCAATATTCACATCAAGCCTGAGCCCCCACCAATGCTCTGCATACTTACTATTTTTACCCAGCACAAAAACTTTTCTAAACCCTGGAGCAGAGGTCTCACCCAACAATGTCGCCTCAGAATCCGCGATTACTTTTTTCAGTATCGAAAGAAAACTGCGCCCATGATCTGGATTGACGAGAACGTCTAAATCAGTATCACGACACGAATAAGGGAGTGTTTCGTGATTTCGCATCACAGCATAACTTACGCCATTTTCGTTAAGCACAGAGAAGAACTTGCAAAGAAAATCGCTTTCGGCACGCGAAGACATCGTAGGGGAAACCCCGGACTCAGACATGGGCTGAAACTGCGCTCGTCGATCTCGTGGTAAACATACTAGTCAATTTTCCTTGTATTCAATCAATGTCGGCCAGCGAACAGGTGTGTTGCGATCTATAGTCTACTGAGCTCAATCTCTTCTACTAAGACAATCAAGATTTCTCACAAATATCGCAGAAAGAATCAAAAAAAACGAAAAAGAACAAGCGCCTCTTTTCCACTGTGGTTTTCATTAGTATAGAATTTTTAGCAGCTTCCAGAATACCGCTATCTTTTCGCCACCGCCGCAGCCTTACCTCCAACGTAATCAATAGCAACGGAGGGGGTGTTTGTGCCCAACTGACGAGGGTATTTACGGATACCATTTCGAATACTGGTTAGCGCCATAATAGAAACCATAAAAAACACCAAGTTATAATGCAGGACCTGAAATGAAGACGCTGTTAATGATCTGATTACAATAACCACTACAAATGACATCAAGACCACTGAACTACTGAAGAGTTTTCTATCAGCCCGCAGGGCCAGAGAGAGAGTATTCCTTGCAAGTAACACAGCTGAAAAAGCAAAAAGTGAAATGAGAGAAAAACCGACAATTCCTAGGTTGACCAAGGTCTCTACATAAGTATTGTCTGTGGTTTCCAGAAAACCCCGATAGCCTAATTGGACATATTTGTGCCCGACAAAGAACCCATGCCCGAACCATGGGCTACTCCTCCAGCCCTCCAACGCAGCCTCCCACATGTAGGTTCGACCAGAGAGGCTAGTAAACTGTTCTGTAGACTGGCCTCTGGCGAGATAGACCAAAAAGGAATCAGCGAACAACAAAGACAAAATCGCGACAATTGGCACGGACAGAACAACCAACGAAAACTTTCTCATAAGAAACATAAGCAGCACGGCAACAACGAGAGTTGCTACTATCGAAGTGCGTGAGTAGGCAAGAAAGAGTGTCGCCAACCCGACCAGGACCAGGATAGTACTGCCCAACCGATGACTCGTATCAGAAGAAAGTAGTCGAGCAAAGCCAACCAGAAATACGATGGACCCCAATTGACCAAGAGTGTTGGGATTGACGGATGGCGCCACACCCGCCATGGACCTAGCCCCTATACCTTGCATGCCGAAGTCAAGCCACGCATGCTCAGGGGCGACGAAACCTCCTACGATGGACATAAGGCAGAGAGTAAACGCGATATACGCGATCGCATTGGTATCCGCCACCGCATTCATCGGTCTCATTTGATACCCCTCGTACAGCCTAAGACCAAACAGCAAAACCACAATCAATTCGAAAGCCTTCCAAGCCGTTTGTAATGGTTCCGGAGAGTAAACGGCCGATATCCCTGCGTAGACGCCGTAGATGAGGAATAGTACGACGGGAGCCGATGCGGGTAGCCTGAATCGACTTTTCCGCGTGATTTCCAATAAGTAGTAAAAGAAAAAACCTATAAAGAGAACTATTCTGGCATAACGCTGCCATCCAAGATTCGTGTTATCTCGAAACGACTCAAGATTTTCTATTGGCCACCCGAAAAGAAGTAACAATGGGAACATGAACCAGAAGAACTGCTTTTGAGAGATAAAATCATAAAGCCAACCTCGCATGGGTTGCACGCGCGAGATGAGCATAAGAACTGTTAAACCTATGAGGAATACATACAGCTTGTTCACTATGACACCCTAGGCTTGATCCTGAAAAAGCAACTTAAGCAACAATAAACACAGTATTAACTCCGCAACACCAATCGCGACAATTGCTCCAGCAGCGCCCAGGCTCCAAGCGAGAAGAGCTGCCAAAACAGCGGCCGCCGCTGCTGCTATTACGTTCACTACCATCAGTCCACGAAACCGTCTTGCGACTTCTAATGCGAGAGTAACGCCATTGCGAGCGGCCATTAGAATTGCCACAAGGCACCATAGAGCAACTAAGTTTCCAGTATCTTGATAGCTCTCACCCAGTAGAAGCGGCAACAACCAAGGTAGAAACGGGATCAATAGAATTGCATAAAGGGAGGCTAGGCCAACCAACCCGGCTACAGTGGCAGCGGTCTGTTTACCAGCAATACTTATACCTTTCGCTCTTAGTTCAGCGAGCATCGGCATAATAATCTGACTCACAGGAGGAATGGCCATCAAGGCCGGAGTTACCAGAACTCGCGTAGCGTTAATTTCGGCAAGTGCAGCTAAACCCAGCAAAGGTGCAACAATGAAATTATGGGCTTGTAGGCGAAGATTATGTACGAACGACGTCATTAGACTCCATTTCCCACCTCTCCAGGAATCAAGAAATGCTTTTTTCAGTCCAAACCAGCAGCTAACAGACAGCGGCAAGCGCAAAAGGAACACAAGAAGAACTGTACTGATGGCATAACCGATCGCGAGAACTGTCAGGGCCCGTCTTGCTGACATACCCCGATCCATAAACTGGTGCACCACAGCAAACTCAATAATAACAACTGCCAGCAAAAGGATTGAACTGTAGAGCACATATAGCTCCTCCTTGGCAGAGTAGGCTATTCGCACCAGAATTTCTCGCAAACTATAAGCGGCGCATGCACACAAAGTGACCACGGCAACCGCCTCAAGTCCCGAACTACCGAACAACAAGTGGCCCGGTAACAGAGTCAGAAATCCGGCTATAGAGACTAGCCCTATAGATAGCACAGCAACGGCGTTGACATGATTCACCGCATAGCTAGAACGCTCCATCTCTGGCTGATCTGGCAGATTCACCACATACTGCACAGCAATCGACGAAGATATAAGTGCTGCTAACAACAACATGGTGGCGAACCCCAAGCTATAAATACCGAATTCAGCCTTGTCCATTACTCTTACTAGATAGAGCACAATGGCAAAGTTTGTACCACTGCTTACGACCTGGTTGAGCACGCCGACAGAAAGGGCCTTGCCCAGAGATCTACTCGACATTTTCGACTACTCTAGAAAAGGCTCACGCGTCAGAAAAGCTGACGTGCATTAAACCATCGCCGGCAGCGAAAACCGCAAGCGATGAGCCAATTGACAACCCTAAACGATATAGCGGCTCACGCCCCCTGCCCCGCCCGGTATTCATACGCATAATTATAATAATCCTTCCCCGCCCCCCTAACATCAAACTGGTTCAGCACCACACCCGACAGCGGCGCATTGTTCGCTCGCAGCGTGGCTATGCCCTTCTGCACGTCCCTCGTTGAAGTGCTGTCAGCTTTAACCACGTAGATCACGGTATCTGCGAGTGAGGCCAACACCATGGCGTCGCTCACTGGCTGTGTGGGTGCCGAGTCTATTACGATGCGGTCGTAACGCTGGCGTAAGGCGTTCAGGGCATCGGCGAATTTTTTCGAGCCCAGCATCTCCAGCGGGTTGGGGGGAATCAGGCCTGCGGGCATCACGTCCATGCCCATGGCGGCAACGGGTTCTATGCACGCCTCCAGGCTGGCAGCGCCCGACACGAAATGGCTTAGCCCTTTGTGGTTGGCCGCCAGCTCGCACTTGGCGGCGAGGCTGGGGCGGCGCAGGTCTGCACCTATTACCAGGGTTTTCTCCATCTGGGCGAAGGCGGCACCCAGGTTGAGCACCGTGGAGGACTTACCCTCTTCCGGCAGGGTTGAGGTCACTACAATCACTTTTGCCGGTGTGTCCAGGCTGCCCAGCACTACACTGGTACGCACCGTGCGCACGGCCTCGGCATATACCCCCTGGGGTTGCTGCCAGATATCGGCAGGCTTCGCGTTCTTGCCGGTGTCCTGCCTGGGCAATGCACCCAGCAGGGGCACATGCAATTTGTTCTCCACGTCTTCCGGGGTCTTGATGGTGTTATCCAGCAACTCCAGCAAGTAGGCCACGGCACAGCCGAACAGCGTGCTGAGGAACAGCGCCAGCATCAGGCTCAGGCGTTTGTTGGGTTTCACCGGGCGCTCGGGCACCGCCGCGCGGTCTACTATACGTGCGTGGGGTCGCTCAAAGCCGCCGGTTTCGCTCAGGCTTTTTACCCTGGCCAGGAATATGTCGTACAACTGCCGGCTGGTGTCCACTTCACGCTGCAACTCCTGCAGGCGGAACTCAATGCGGTTGAATTCCTGCAGCTCGCTCTTGCTGGCCTCCCAGGTGGCCTGCAGCTGTTCTTCGTTGCGCAGGGCTACTTCGTACTCCCGCTCTATGCCGGATACCACTTTGCGCACCTCGCGAGCGAGGTCTCTGTCTGCGGCACTTACATCTGAACGCGCAGCTATCATCTGCGGGTGCTTTTCACCGTAGCGTTTACCCAGCTCGGCCACTTTGCGTTCTGCGGCAGACTGGGTTTTGGTGAGGTCACGGATGAGTTGATGCTGCAGTACTGCCGGCACGGTCATCAGCTCTTCGATGCTGGCGTTGGTCATGCCCTGCACGTCTTCCATTATATTCTGCGCCTCAATGCGGGCGCGGCGAGCATCCTCAAGGCGCTGCGACAGCAACTGCAGTTCACTGCCGCCCAGTGTGGTCTCACCATCCACGCTCACCAGGCCCTCGGCATCGCGAAATTCCTGCAACGCCAACTCAGACATGCGCAGTTGCTCGCGCAGGTGACTCAGGCGTTCATCCAGCCAACCGGTGGCTTGCACGGTGCCGGACAAACGCTGCTCCAGGTCCGAGGCAATAAACTCAGCCATCAGCTCATTCACAATCTGCGCGGCCAGCTGCGGGTCACTCATCTCCACGCTCAGGTAGGCCAGGTGGCTGAAGTCCACGGGTGCCACCTGCAAGCTCCCGGCGACGATATTCGTTACCGCTTTAATTTCGCGCTCTTCCAGCTCGGCCTCGCTCAATTGCTCCGGCACTTCTTTATGTGCAGCGGGCAGCAGTGTCTGCAGGCTGAAATCAAAATCGAACCAGCCACTGTCTTGTTCTTCTTCCGGGTCTGGCAGGAAGTGCGGGTGCTTGTGCAACTGCAGCTTGCGCACCACGTTCTCTGCGAGGCTGCGGCTTTTAAGTATTTCAAACTGGGTTTGAAAGTAGTCGTAACCAAACTGGCCCGCGCGGTAGTACTCCTCTACAGACATCAGGTCCCTGTCCTGCGCTTCCAGTTGCAGTGAGCCGGCAGCTCGGTACACGGGCTGCAGGGAGTACACGTAGAAGCCGGTTGCTATGGTTACGGTTAGCGCCAGGCCGGCAATGCCCCACTTGTAGCGAAGAATGGCGCGCAGTATCTGCCCCAGGTCGATGAACTCGTCGTCATCTATGGCGGCAGCCGCTGGGTTGCCGGCGGCAAACGGGGGCTTGGCGTTCATCTAGAAGAAGGTATCCCGTACAGTGATGATATCGCCCGGTCGTACCCGATAATCCAGGCCGGCTTTGCGCTCTTTCTCTTGTGGGTCGTCGTCGGAAATCACCAGAAACTCTTTCTTATTCGCGCGCTCGGTAAAACCGCCGGCAAGTGAGATTGCCTTGCGCAGGGTGAGGCCAGGCTGGAAGTCTACACCGCCTGGGCGCTTCACTTCACCGTTCACAAAGAATGGCCGGTACTTCACTATGGACACGGACACGCGCGGGTTGATCAGGTAGTCCGGGCGCAGGCCCTCAACCAACTTGTTCTGCAGTTCAGCGGCGGTGCCGCCGGCCACCCGCAGTTCGCCCAGAAAAGGGTAGGAAATGCGGCCGTTCTGACCAATAAGCATGTCGTCAAAGGTGAGGTCTGGTTCGCCATAAACGTGAATACGCACGGCGTCTCCTGCGTTCAGGGTGTATTCCTGTTCTTCCTGGGCTGTTACCTGCAGGGCAGAACCCAGCAATAGAAGAAAGATCAAACCAATACGCCACATGGATTACTGCACCTGTTTCGCCAGTTGTTGATACTCAAGCAGCTTGCGCCTGTCCTGCGGCCGTGCGGGGCGGGCCGCAACCGCCAGCGTCTGGCTGGCCACGGCCTGCTGCAACAGAGCGGCAGCGTCGCTGCGCCGGGTAGACCAGTACGCCTGCCAGGCCAGGTCATTGGCCCGGGCCGCCAGGTAATCCGGGTGATGCGGGCGCATAGCCAGTAGTGTGTCGATGGCCGCCGTGGTCTCCTTGATCGTGGACGACGACGGCTGATACGACTCTCTGCCGCGAAACCCCAGTTCGGCCTGCACCGCACTGAAACGAATATCATTGCCGAATTGCCGGCCGGCTTCCAACAGCATAAACCCGCACAGCAAAATCGCCAGCCCGGGGAGCCAGAATGATTTGACCTGGATCCTTCCCCCAGCCATCACCAATACCCTACAGGCTCAGCTCAAGCTCGAGAAAATAGGCATTGCGCGTATAGTCGAAACGCCGCAGGTTGGAGTCGCGGTCTTCCAGACGGTAGCCAAAGCCCAGGTCCAGCCAGCGCCGTGCGGCATAGGTGTACCCCAGTTCCAGGTTGATGAAGTCGTCATCACGGCTGGCACCGGAGTACTCTTCCTGCAGGCTCGCTGCGCTCACGTAAGTGCTGGAGCGGCCGCTCCAGTCGTGATTCCAGTCTACGGTGTATTCACGCGTGTTGATGAAGTCACCCAGACCATTGGTTTCGGCGGAATAGCGCCGTGCGCCCATGTCCACCCGGGAGTAGGTGCGCGGCCAATAGGTAAGGCCCAGTTCCCAGTTGAAACCGTCATCGTCCTGGCGGCCACGGGAGTCATAACTGCGGTCATAGCCACCAAGGCGCACATTGCCGCTGGTACTGGCAGTGGCTTGCCACTCCACACCGAGGAAATAATTGAATTCTTCACTGTCCAGACTGCCACCGGGGCTGAGCGGATTTACCCGGTCGTACTCGTTGTCTATATAGCGCACTTCGGCCAGCAGGTCGGTGCGCGGCGCCACTTTCATAAAGAAAGTGGACGCAAAGTCGCGCTGGGCACGGTCAAAATACCGGGTTTGCTCACGGTAATTGCCGTATTCCAGGTCCAGTGCCCTGGCGGCCAGTACCAGGCGGCCGGACGAATCCCGGTTACCATAGGTATATTCGATACCGGCGCGGGTACGATCGAACTCCACGGGCTCGTCCAGCAGCCCGGCCACGCCCTCGCTGAGCCCGGTACCACTCTCTTCGTGGCCCGCAAGGTACTCGCCCACTACGGCCACTTTGTGACGACTGGTGAACTGGTGGTCTATGTCCAGGTTGACCTTGTGGTCAGTGAAGTCTTCCTGATGGCGGCTGAAGTAACGGTAATCGGTGAGTTCGTAGGACAAGGAATAAAGGCTGGGGCCAGATTGCACCCAGGCCTGTATTTCCGGGGCCACCTGGGTGGACCAGGTACTGAGCTCGCTGCTTCGGGTGCGGTAGAGGTTATCGATGTAGCGGGTTTCGGCTTCAACGGTGGGCGTTATATTCACCGGCCCCACGGTGACATTACCCGGCTCCACGGCGAGCACCACCTGAGGCAACGCCCACGCGCCCGCCAGTAACGCAATAGCGCCCGCCAACGGCTTCACGCGAACGCCCCTGGGTGCCCTGACTCCAGCGACCTGTGTCAACATAGCAGCATGCACCGGCTACCCTACGATAAAGTTCTAATTATCAATTACTTATTAGCGGAACTGCAACAGAACTATTACACAATATACCGAAAGACCACAAGTACATAAAAGCGACTCATTTGGGCTCTGCAGAGCGCAACGAACCCCTGGAAGGCAGGGTGCGCGCCACCCAGGCGAGAGCCAGCAACACTACAAAGGTCAGCGCATTGGCTGGTATCTGCAGGTTAAAGTCTACCGCGGCATGCAAAAGCGCCCAGGCAATGGCCATCACCACGGCAAAGGCCACACCGTGCAACAGCCGGGAGCGCCGCGTGCGCAGTACCTCCAGCGCCATACGCAGGCCAAGCAGGACAAACGCCGCCAACAACAACGCCCCGGGCAGCCCCAGTTCGCCAATAAACTGCAGATAGTCGTTGTGGGCATGGATATACACCACCTTCGCCTCCACCGCCTGGTAGCGCGGAAAAACGCCATAGAAGGACCCGCCGCCAGAGCCCGTGAAGAGAAAATCCCCGGCGTAGTCCAGCAACTGTGGCAGGTTGGCGCTGCGCGCCTCGGTTTCGGTCTGGGTGGAGGCCAGGCGGTCCAACAACCGGTCGAAACCAAACCATCGGCTGAGAATGGCCATATCCACCACCACCAGGCTGAGCAGCAGCAGCGCCAGCCGCCGGGAGAAGTACTGGCCGGCATACTGCATCACCGCGCCGGCGAACAGTAGCGAGATAAAGAATGCGGCATTGCCCATGCGGGAGCGCGTCAGTACCAGGGTGATCACCATCAGCGCCAGCAATACGCGCAGCCGCAGCCGGGAACTGAGCAACAACCGCAGGCCTCGGCGCAGCTGCTCGCGCAGGGGCGGGCTGCCACTGCCCTGTGATCCAATCTGTGCGTACAGCAACCCTGTGCCGGCAGCCAGGCACATCACCAGATAACCAGCCAGGTGATTGCGATTGACGAAGGTACCGGTTGCCACTCCCCGGCCCACGTACTTTTCTACAAAAAAGCCCCACTCCAGGCCACTAAGCAGCATTAGCGTGCCATAAATGGCCTGAAAGCTGCCGCTGAGCACCAGCAGCCATAGCAGCTGCGTGAGCCGCTCGCGGGTGTTAACCAGCACCAGGGTGAGAAAAAAACCACCCGTGTAGGCCGCCCCCAATAACAAATAATGACGCGTGTAGGCCGGGTCCAGCGAGAGCGGAATCCAGCCGGGGGATGTATGCCACTGAAAGGCGGCCGGCGACAGCCAGGCCACCACCTGCGGCGGCAGCGGCAGGCACTGCAGAGCTATCCACAGCAGCAGCAACACCAGCAACAACAGCGGCAAGCGCATGCGCTGTCGCAGTTGCGCGCCCAGGGAGGCCGCGCCAGCGAGCCACAGCAGCAGCCAGCACAGCAGCAGAGCCGCCACCAGTCCAGCCAGCAAGGCACCGCTCCAGATACGCGCAGACGCGAAGGGAAGCGGCGCCCAGAACAGCAGCGCTAACAGTAGGAAGAAAAGGCCTTTTTCGAGCTGCGGCAGGTAGCGAGCTGGCAAATTACCATGCCCCGCTGTCAGGCCGGGGCGGCCGGCTGATCATGGAAACACCGGGGTATAAAACCCGGGGCCGTTGCCCAAGGCGACTCAGCTCGCCGGGCTCACGCCTCCCCCGCCTCCGGGAAGCTGCCTGGAGTCGAAGGTTGCGGGTGGTTCAGTAAGAATAGTAGGGGCGCAGCCACCAGTGGACCAGGTTTCCGCGGTGCGGCGAATCTGTCCCAGGTCGTCTTCGGCTATACCCTGCAGCTCCGCCAGGGCGGCCACCACCTGCAGCGCCTCTTCACCGTTGTCGGCGGCACAGACACCGGCAATGCCAAGGCCGCGATGATAATTCGCAGCGGCATAACGCAGCGCCACTTGCGTGGCGGCGGGCACATCACGCCCGTCTTCGCGCAGAGCGGCCAACACCTGCTGTGGCGAACTGCCCTCGGCGAGCATGGCTTCAATTGCTGACGCAGCTTCCGGTTCACTCATCATCGCCTGCACCGCCAGCGACATGGCACCCAGCGCCGCGCCCAATCCCAAGCTTCTGAAAAAACCCGCCATAGTCATCCTGCCCCATTGCGCCGCTGCGCGAACCCCGCACGGCTTTGTCGCCACACTAGTCAGTTTTGAAAAACCTGTCAATTTGGCGAATCGTCCTGTTCCTGAGGAATCTCGGCAATCTCCGCGAGAAACGACAGCACTTCGGCAATAACCGGGAAGGCCGACTCCGGAATCAACTCTGCAGCCGGCGCATCCGGCAGGGCGTCGGTGTCCCAGGGAACGGACGAGGCCTCTTCGGCGGCAACCGTTTCGTGCCGGCTGGCACCTGCGGTGATGTCAGGCGGCAAATTCTTGCCGGGCTCTGTTTCGTCAGTCATACGTTAACACTCAGGTTCTGGTCCCAGTCACCTGCACCCGCCGGCGGATCATAGCCCCCCATGTAGCAGCGCATGGTGGACACATCGAGGCCGCGCTGCGCCAGCGCCTGCTGCAACACCGGCAGATGTTCGCTGAGCAGCTGCCGCGTGGCCACTCGCTGCGCTCGCAGCACCACAGACACCTTTCCGGCCCGCTCGAATATCTCCACCTCCACCGCTCCCAGCGTAGCCAGGTCCAGACGCAGGGTAACCCGCCATCCGGCTTCCTCTTTCTTCTTTGCCCTGCCCCGCTGGCGAGGACGCTCGCGCTCCAGCTTTACCGCCAGGCTACCGGCCCGGTCGCGCCACTGGTAGGGCAGGTCGAACAACCACATGTACGCTGCCCGGTCAGCTGCCTGCGCCTGGGCCATCGCCAGCTGGTTCAGCGCGAGAGTCGCCAAAGCCCCTTGCAACGCCCCGTTGAGCGACTGCATGGCACTATCTGCCGCTTTCAACGCCGGGCCGGACAGCCCCTGGCCTGCGAACTGCTGACCACGCTGCTCCGCCAGGCGCTGCAACAACCGCAGCAGGGCCAGCCTCAGGTCATTCCCCGCATTATTGGTGGCAGCACTGAATGCCCCGGCATTGAGCAACAGCGACTGCAACTCGGCGGGGTCGGTCAATTGCCGTAACGAGGGCAACAATGCGCGCAAACGTTCCGATGCGTCATTTCCCAGACCCAACAACGACAATAATTTGGCACTCTCTGTGCTCAGCAACAACCTCGCCAGCGGCGCGGCTACGCTGCTTTGCATCGGCAGTAGCACCCGCAGCTGTTGCCCTATCGGGTCTGCGGTAGCTGCACCCACTGGCTTATCGGCCACCAGCTTCAATTGAGGTAGCGGCAGCAGCGCACTGACCTCAAAGCGTACCGCAGAGCCAACAGGCAGCGTGAAGGGGGCGCGAGCCGTGATTTGATGGGCCCCCAGCCTGATCAGGGCGTCGCCGGCGGGCGACTGGCTCAGTACGCGCCCACTGAACTGCTGGCCCAGGCGCCATGTTTGCAACCAGGCGTCTACTCCTTTCTGCGCAGGCGTAGCCGCTGCGGAAACTAGCTTCACGTCAATCATGATTACCGGGGCTGAAAAGCCACTCAGAACTTAGGCATGTTTTATGCATATTGTTTGCCAACATTGGTCAGGGCAAGCCATGGCGAAGAAAGATCTCAATCTCACGCTGGACGAAGACTTCGCCCCGGGCGCCGGGTCGCGACCAAAGCAGGCGCACAAAAACCGCGTCATGCGCGCCGAGCCCCGACCTGCCGTCGTTCGTCAGCAACGGCTATGGCCCGCGGTGCTGCTGATCCTGGTGGTCAACATCACGTTCATGGCCACGGCGGTCTACTGGTACAGCGGGGGAGACCTGAGCACGCTGGCTGAGCGGCCCGGCAGTGCGCGCGCGCCATTGGAGCGACTGGCGGTGCAACTGGCATCACTGGAGGTGCGCATGGGCGAGCTGGCGGGCGCGCTGCAACCGGCGGTGCACGGCAACCGTGAGGAGATAGCTGCCGTGGCGGCATCACTGCAACAGCTGCAGGCACAGGTCAGCGGCTTGCAAGCGGATATGGCAGCGCCATCGGCGCCCATAGCCAGCAAGGCAAAGGTGCCTGAGTGGCTGCTGAACCTGGGTAGCTTTGACGATGCAGGTCAGGCCCGCGCGCTGATGGAAAAATGCCAGGCGCTTGGCTACAGCCCGGAAATTATAGAGCAGTCTGCCGCCGGAGAAGCGCTATACGTGGTCGCGCTGGCCGGGTTCGAGGATCGTGACGCAGCAGAGCTGAGCGCGCAGGCCATTATGGAGCAGACTGACCTGAACGGACTGTGGGCGTGGAAGCGGGAATGACGTCTGCGCCCGGTGTCCGGATACGACGCACCAGGCATCACGCGTAATGAGATTACCGCGTACTCCGGCACTGGCCAGAGGCGCACCGAAACGTAAACAAACAACGTAAGACTGGGGAATACTTATGGATCTGGCAACACTACTTGGCCTTTTGGGCGCTATCGGCATTGTGCTGGCGGCCATGCTGTTCGGCGGCTCGGCGCTGGTTTTCGTGAACGTGCCATCGCTGCTGATCGTCTTGGGGGGCACCTTCGCCGTGGTGATGATCAAATTCTCCATGTCGCAATTCTTTGGTGCTTTCAAGGTCGCGGCTCGCGCATTCGTGTTCAAACTGGATTCCCCGGAAGACCTGATCGAACAGATCGTTAACCTCTCCGGCATCGCGCGCAAAGAAGGCATGTTGGCACTGGAAGAAGAAGAAATCGAAAACGAGTTTCTCGACCAGGGGATCAAGATGCTGATCGACGGTAACAGCCACGAGGTCATCAGCACGGTTATGAAAAAAGACCTGCAGCAAACACTGGACCACCACACATGGGGCGCCAAGGTGTTCAGTGCCACCGGCGATGTTGCACCGGCTATGGGCATGATCGGTACGCTCATCGGCCTGGTGCAGATGCTCTCCGCCATGGACGACCCCAAGTCCATCGGCCCGGCTATGGCGGTAGCACTGCTCACCACCTTGTATGGTGCGATGCTGGCCAACATGGTGGCCCTGCCTATTGCCGACAAACTCACCCTGCGCAAGAAGGATGAAAGCAAGATCAAATCCATGTGCATAGACGGCGTGCTGGCCATACAGGAAGGACAGAACCCACGCATTGTTGAGTCCATGTTGAAAACCTACCTGGAACCAAAGCAACGCGCCCTCGCCAATGAAGCCGCAGCGGCGAGCGCAGCCGAGGCAGCCTGATGACCGATATCGCACAAGAAGAAGACGAACAGCCACCGGGCACGCCGGCATGGATGGCGACTTTCGCCGACCTGATGTCCCTGCTGATGTGTTTTTTCGTATTGCTGCTCTCCTTCTCGGAGATGGACCTGCAAAAGTACAAGCAGGTTGCCGGGTCGATGAAGTTTGCTTTCGGCGTGCAGAACCAGGTGAAGGTAATGGACATCCCCAAGGGCACCAGCATCATCGCCAAAGAGTTCAGCCCGGGCCAACCCGAACCCACGCAAATCAAAACAGTAAACCAGTTCACCACAGAAACCACCAAGCCCTCACTCAGCGTGGGCAACCCCTCGGCACCCAAATCCAGTGCCCGCGAGCTGGACAAGGAAGAAACCGAACGCCTGTTGCGCGAAAAGCTGGAGGGTCTGATTGCCGAGACCCAGCAGGACGCCGAGAAATTGCGCGGCATTCTGGAAGACGATATTAACGATGGCAAGATCGATATCGAATCCAACGGCCGCTCCATTACTATCCGGATTCGCGAGCGCGGCTCATTCCCATCGGCATCGGCCACGCTCAGCCCGGAGTTTATCCCGGTAATGAGCTCCTTGCGCGGGGCGCTGACCTCTATCGAAGGGCAGATTTCTGTGGAAGGCCATACCGACAATATTCCTATTCGCACAGCGACGTTCCAGTCCAATTGGGACCTGTCTGCCACGCGCGCATTGTCAGTGACTCACGAACTGATCAAGGACGAAACCATTGACCCGAAACGCTTCATGGTGGTCGGCCGCGCTGACACACTGCCGTTCACGCCCAACACCAACTCCCAGGCGCGGGCGCAAAACCGCCGCGTGGAAATTATCATCCGCCAGGGACTGGACCAGCAACTGACTACCGACATCAAGAAACTGCAAAGCGGGTTTGACGACCTGTTGCAGGGCATAGACCTCAACGCCGCAGGATAACCAGGACCGCATGCCAGGAAAGGAACCATGACCCACACCAAGGAACGCAGAGATTATTTTCGTATCAACGACATCATCGGCCTTTCCTACACCGAACTGACCGGCGAAGAAGAAGAAAAGTACCCGGACCAGTCAGGCGACATGGGGTTCCCGCTGGCCAACCTGCTCAGTGAGGTAGACGCCAGCTTCAACAATGTAGCCAATACGGTGTGGAAGGAAGAACCCAGCGTAGCCCAGGCGCTGGGACTGCTGAACCGGAAAATATCGCTACTGGCGGCGCACGTGATGCAGGCCGACGGCTCCCTGGCCGACTCCTATGAAGACATTATCGTCAGCCTGAGTGGCTGCGGGATGGGGTTTCACAGTAACGAACCGCTCACCGAGTCGGGACGCCTGCGGATGAACGTGATACTCAAGCCATCGCATGTTGAGGTCAGCTTCACCGCCACGGTGGTCAGCTGCGAGGCGCTGCCCCCCGAGAAAAAGCATGCTTACTGGGTGCGCATCAGTATCGATGAAGGCAACGATGCCGCCCAGGAACAAATCATTCAGCACGTGGTGCAAAAGCAATACTCATCGATCGCCATCAGCAAATCGTGAGCCAGGCCGGGCAGCCCCACTCAAACGTGGTCGTCGATATGCCCACCCTTCAGGCCATCATGCTCGGATGGCGATTCTTCTTCATCAGGCTTTTGCTGCCGCTGTGGCGGCTTGCGTTCCTCGTCCTTGCCCGCGACGGGTCGCGGCCGGTGTATGGGAACGATGTGGCCCGGGCCCAGTTTATCAACCATCAGAACCTCCTGCGGCTGCACAGCAGCGCTCTCAGTTTTCCTGCAGTGCCGACATGGCGTTATCCTTGAGCATCTCGAATTCGTAAACCCGCTGGTTGCCGTCCTGCTCCAACGCGGCCATCACGACGACAACAACACGGCGATTCTTGGCGCGCCCTTCTTCGCTGTCGTTGTCCGATACCGGCTGGTGCTCGCCATACCCGATAGAAGCCAGCCGCGCGGGGTCAATACCATTGCGCTCAAACAGGCGCACGACGGCCGCAGCGCGGGCTGAGGACAGCTCCCAGTTTGAGGGAAAGTTGTCGGTGCTGATGGGCTCGTTGTCGGTAAAGCCCTCAACGTGGATGCGGTTAGGCAGATCTACAAACACGCCAGCCAGATTGACCAAAGTGGGCACGGAAGCGGGTATCAGTTCACTGCTGCCGCTGAGAAACAGCAGACTGGACTTGATCTCCACTTCCAGCCAGAACTTGTTGCGCTTGACGTCGATGAGGTCGTCATCCAACCATTCTTCCATCTCCCGTTCCACGTTACTGGAAATGTCATCCACTTCCTTTTCCGCGGCATCGAGCAGGCGTTGCGAGAAATCATCCTCGGGCTCGACAGGTTCTGCCTCCTCCGGCGGAGCATCACTGACCGGACGCAGGGGCGGCAGCACAGCGTCACCGCCGGGGCCCTCGGTGGCGAGCAGTGCAGCGGTGAGCATTTGTGCGCGGACGTAGTCATCCACCGGCACTACCTGTGCAGACACACCGTTTTCACCGAAGGCGTTTACCATGGCTCCGGAGAGCACGCGGTACTTGTCCTCGTTGACCGAGCTGATGGAGTACATAACGACAAAAAAGGCGAACAGCAACGTGATGAAATCCGCGTAGGAGACCATCCACCGTTCATGATTGATCGGCTGGCTGACCACCACCCGGGTCCTTCTCGCCATGTCCTTGTCGCGCCCCTACCTCAGGTATCCTTCGAGCTTGCTGGCAATGGTGCGAGGGTTCTCGCCCTCGGCGATACTCACCATGCCATCCAGCAACATCTCACGGTACTGCGTCATTTCATCTGCTATCGCCCTGATCTTGTTGGACATGGGCAGGAACAGGAAGTTGGCAAAACCCACGCCGTATATGGTTGCCACAAACGCTACCGCGATACCTGGCCCCAGTGCGGCCGGGTCAGCCAGGTTATTCATCACGTGGATCAGGCCCAGCACGGCACCAATAATACCGATGGTGGGAGAATAGCCGCCCATCGCCTCATACACTTTGGCTGCATTGGACTCGTTGATCGCCAGGCTGTCTATCTCAATTTCCAGCGCCTTGCGAATCTCCTCGGGCTCACTGCCGTCCACCAGCAACATCAAGCCTTTGCGGGTAAAGGCGTCCGGCTCCTTGTTGGCAATCCCCTGCAGGCTCAACAAGCCGCCCTTACGTACCGTTTTACTCCAGGTGTTGATGCGGCGCAGCGACTCCTGTGGCTCCAGCTTGGGCGGCAGGAACACCCAGGACCCGCGCTTTATTCCCTGTACAAAGGTTTTCAGCGGCATCTGCACCAGGGTTGCACCCAGCGTGCCACCAAAGACCACCACAAACGCGGTAAGCTGTATCAGCGAATCCGTGTGGCCGCCTTCCAGCAGGTTGCCCCCCAGCACCGCCAGCAGCGAGAGCACGATGCCGATTACCGACAGGTAGTCAACTCTGCGGCCGCCTTTTGCCTTTACTGCCATATAGGCGAACCCACTGCGATTGCTTTTGGGCGATCAGCTGTCATCTTGTCGCATCTTGGCCCGCAGTCGCGCCAGGGCCTGTCCGTGGATTTGCGACACGCGCGACTCGGAGACACCCAGAATCTCGCCAATCTCTTTCAGGTTCAACTCCTCGCCGTAATACAGGGACAGCATCAGCTTCTCTTTCTCCGGCAGCGCGGTGATGGCAGCAAGTACGTGCTCGCGAGTCTGCCCCTGCTCAAACATATTCAGAGGATTGGCGTCATCACCATCGCCCGCCTCTTCAACGTCATCGAGAGAGGACAGCCGGCTGTAGGCCAGTTCAGCGCTGAGATCGTGATATTCAGTTATACCCAGGCCCATCTCGGCGGCTATCTCCTGATCTGTAGCGCCGCGACCCAGCCTTGCCTCGGCGCGTGCGATAGCCTCACTTACGTCCTTCAAGCCCTTCTGGACAGACCGTGTCGCCCAGTTGTTGCGGCGCACTTCATCGAGCATGGCACCTTTAATGCGTATACCCGCAAAGGTGCTGAAATTGGCACCCCGTGACGGATCATAGGAAGAGCCTGCCTGCATGAGGCCGATGATGCCCACCTGCATCAGATCATCCAGCTCGATGTGCGCGGGCATTCGCCCCACCAGGTGCAGGCCGATCTTCTTGACCAAGGGCAGATATTCGCGGACCAGTTCGTCCACGCTTTTCTGCTGTATCTCTGCGTAGATATTCGCCTCGCTCATTGGCTGAGTTGCGCCCCCTGGCCGTTACCAACAATACGCTCAAAGAAAAAGCCCAGCCCCGCTGCCGCATTCTCTCCTGGCGGTTCGTCGTTGAGTTTCTCCGCCAGTCGCGTAATGGCTCTGGAGGACATACAAAATGGGTAGGTGTGGGCTACTGCAACCTGTTCGCGTATTGCCCTGCGCATCTGGTGGTCGCGTGGTATCGCGCCCAGGTAGGACAGTTTCACGTCCAGGAAACGGTTCACCACTTTATCCATCTTGGCGAACAGGCTTCTGCCATGCGACTCGTTCTCCACCATGTTGGACAGCAGGTTGAACGATTTCACACCACAGTCCTGGCTGAGTACCTTGATCATGGCGTAGGCGTCGGTAATGGAAGTAGGCTCGTCACACACCACCACGATGATGTCCTGGCAGGCACTGCTGAATCGCAACACACTGGAATCCAGCCCGGCGGCGGTGTCTACTACCAGGGTATCCACCGGTACCGACAGTTCACTGAACGCGCCAATCAGCCCCGCCTGCTGCTGCTCACTGAGCCGGGACAACTCACCGATCCCCGAGGCCGCCGGAATAATGCGCACTCCGCCCGGCGCGTCCAGCATCACATCCTCCAGGCTTTTCTCGCCATTGAGTACGTGGCTTATATCCCATTGCGCGCGCAGCCCTAATGCCACATCCACGTTTGCCAGGCTCAGGTCCGCGTCGAACAGGATTACCTTGCGCCCCAACTTGCCCAGGGCGATAGAGAGATTCACGGCCACACTGGTCTTGCCAACCCCGCCCTTGCCACTGGTCACCGCTATCACTTTCATCGGCACATCGCCAAGCCCGGTACTTTCTTCTTGAGTTTGCGTTTTCATAGGTCTCTACACTGTTACTGATTGCCGTGCGTAGGAGCGCTCATCACGCTGCTCGCCCCTGTCTTGTTCAATATCCATCGACTTCACTGCCTGCGACAGCAGGTCAGCTGCTCGCGCTGGCCGCATATCGCGCGGTATCTTCTGGCCATCGCAAACGTAATTCACACGCAGGCCCTGTTCGATAACCACGTCCAGCACGGTACCGATAGCCGCTGTCTCGTCCACCTTGGTAATGATTGCGCCGGCCAAAGCCTGCGCGCCGAACACCTGCACGGTTTCCTGCAGGGACTGCAATTGCGCTGATGCGGGGAGCACCACATAGCTCTGGATGTCATAACCAACGGAGTTGATCATTCTGAATTGCTTCAGCATCAGCGCATCTTTCTGGCTTAGCCCGGCGGTATCAATCAGCACCAGCTGCTTCGACTTCAGACGCGACAGCGCACGCTTCAGACTGCGCGCATCGGTGGCAGCGATTGCCGGTACCTGCAAGTGATCGGCCAGTGTCTGCAGTTGCTCCTGCGCACCAATGCGATAACAGTCAGTGGTAACCAGTGCCAGACCCTCGCGTCCGTGACGTTGCACGAAGCGGGCGGCGATCTTGGCCAGTGTGGTGGTTTTACCGACGCCGGTTGCCCCTACCAGGCAGACGATACCGCCTCTGTCGACGATGTCATCTGCTGCAGCTACCCCTATACGCTGGGCAATCAGGCCCAATGCGCGCGTCCAGTTCTCTTCCAGATCACCCTGCTCTGGCAGCATATCGGCAATAAACCCCGACAGGGAGCGTGACAGGCCCAGCTTCTGCAAGCGCGCTACCAGGGCGCTTTTTACCGGCGGCGCACCGGCGGCCTCACGCCATGACAGATTGGACAGACGCCCCTCAATCATCGAGCGCAGGCTCTCCAGCTCACGCTGCAACTCCGCCAGGGTAGCCCCCTGGCCACCACCGGGGAATGCGAGGGTGTCACCATACGGCCGGGCCGGCGAAGACGCCGGCGCCGCTTCACTGGACGCTGCAGCCGCGGACAGCTGTGCCTCATCCAGATCCAGCGCAGCCACCAGTTCAACCTGCCCCCCCACCTTGCGGTTGGAGACGATGACCGCGTCGGGCCCCAGTTCCTGTCGCACCCGCGCCATGGCGCTGCGCGTGTCCTTATCCAGATATCTTTTTATTTTCATACTGTGTTGTCACCCATCCCCACTGCCCCTGGGTCTACGCGCTGGCATTTTCCAGCTGTGCATGACCGCCAATTACCTCAACCACCTTGATGGTCTTGCTGGCCGGCACCTCCTCATACGCCAGCACATGGAGTTCCGGCAGGCGGCTACGAACCAACCTGGAGAGCAACAGCCTTATACCCCCGCTCACCAGGAGTACGGCTGTGCTGCCCTCAGCTTCCAGGCGCATGGCAGCGTCCGCTATCTTGTTGATCGCATTTTCAATCAACGATGGTTCCAGGCCACCCGCGCCCCCTTGAACAGTTCTCTGCAATAATTGTTCCAACTGTGGGTCCAGGGTGATTGCCGTCATCTCTCGCCCCACACCCGTGACTGACTGGCATATTGCGCGGCCAAGGGCCACACGCACCCTGGCGGTCAGAGCGTCAGTATCCTGACTCTTTGCACCCTGCTCCGCCAAGGCTTCGGCGATTGTGCGCACATCGCGGATGGGAATGCCCTCGGCCAGCAGGTTCTGCATGACCTTCGTTACCTGCCCCAGGTCCAGCAGTTTGGGCACCAGGTTTTCCACCAACCTGGGTGCCGATTGAGCCAACTTGTCCAGTAGCTGCTGCACGCCATCCTGGCCAATTAACTCTGCCGCCTGACTCTTGATCAGGTGACTCAGGTGCGTAGCAATCACCGTACTGCAGTCGACCACGGTATAACCCATGGCCTGCGCGTCGCTGCGCTGGCCCGGGTCTATCCATACCGCCTCCAGACCAAAGGTCGGATCCTTGGTGGCAACGCCGTCCAGGTCGCCATAAACCTGGCCGGGATTAATGGCCAACTCCTTACCCGGGTACACCTCACCCTCTCCCACCATCACATCGTGAAAGCTGATCTGGTAATTGTTGGGCGGCAGATCCAGGTTGTCGCGTATGTGCACCGAATGCACCAGGAAGCCCAACTCCTGCGACAGCTTCTTGCGTACCCCCTTGATACGACTGAGCAACTCACCACTCTGGTTGCGGTCTACCAGGGAGATCAAGCGGTAGCCAACCTCCAGGCCAATCTCGTCAACCGGAGTGACGTCTTCCCAGCTCAGGTCACGCACTTCAGCCGGGCGATCTTCCATGACCTCTTCAGCCTCCAGCACTTCCACCTCCTGGCGCTGCGCCCGGTTGTAGGCAATGAACAGCAAAATAGCGGCAAACGACAAAAACACCAGATGCGGCATACCTGGCACCAAACCCATGATGCCGATGAGTGCCGCTGTCACCTGCAGGGCTCGCGGGTTGCTGAACAGCTGGCCAATCACCTGCTGGCCCATGTCCTGGGCATCAGAGACCCGGGTGACGATGATGGCCGCGGCCGTAGACAACAACAACGAGGGAATCTGCGCTACCAGACCATCACCAATCGTCAACAGGATGTAGTTGTTGGCGGCTTCGGCACCGCTCAGGCCATGCTGGAACACACCGACGGCAAAACCACCGATGATATTGATGAACAGGATAAGAATGCCGGCAATGGCGTCGCCGCGCACAAACTTGCTGGCACCGTCCATGGCGCCGTAAAAGTCCGCTTCTCTGGACACTTCATCGCGACGGGTTCTGGCCTCGTCCTGATTGATCAGCCCCGCGTTGAGGTCGGCATCTATGGCCATCTGCTTACCGGGCATGGCGTCCAGGGTGAAACGCGCTGTCACCTCTGAGATGCGCCCCGCGCCCTTGGTCACCACAACAAAGTTGATGATCACCAGTATCGCGAACACAACAATACCCACGGTGTAGCTGCCGCCCACCACGAATTCGCCAAAGGCCTGAATGACCTTGCCCGCCGCCGCTGTCCCATTGTGACCTTCCAGCAGCACCACGCGTGTGGACGCCACGTTGAGCGACAGGCGCAGCAGCGTGGCCACCAGCAGCACGCTGGGAAAAGCGGCAAAGTCCAGCGGGCGCGACGCATACACTGCCGCCAGCAGGACGATCATTGCCAGCGCAATATTGAAGGTGAACACCAGGTCCAGAAAAAACGCCGGTAACGGCAGTATCATCATTACCAGAATAAGAAACAGCAGCAGCGGCGTGCCAAGACCACTCAGGGCTGACATGCTCATGCCGCCCATTCCTGGATTGCTCACTGACTCACTCATGGCCGCTCACATCCCGTTTGTAGAGGTCTCGATACTCTTCTGGTACGGAATCGTCGTCCGGCCGTTCAAGATTCGCATCGCTGCCACTGGCTCTGAGCTGGTAGATGTAAGCCAGCACCTTGGCCACGGCCAGGTACAGATTACGGGGAATCTCCTCACCAATTTCCGTACTGGCATAAAGCGCGCGCGCCAGCGGCGGGAACTCGTAACTCGCCACGTTGTGCTCGCTGGCGACGGCGCGGATCTTCAGGGCGATAAGGTCGCGCCCTTTGGCAACCACCCGCGGTGCCGAGCCCGTGGATTCGTCATAGCGCACGGCCACGGCAAAGTGCGTCGGGTTGGTGATGACCACGTCGGCAGAGGGTATCTCCTGCATCATCCTGCCTTGGGCAATCTCGCGCTGCAGCGTTTTGATACGGCTCTTCACCTCCGGCCTACCGTCGGTCTCCTTCATTTCATCCTGCACTTCCTTGCGCGTCATTTTCAGCTGCTTGTTGTGGTTCCACAGCGTAAAGGGGACGTCGAAGGACGCGATAACACCCATGGTCAGACTGAGGATCACCAGGCCCCACGCGAGCATGGACGACGACTCGGTGGACGCCGCGCCCGGCGCATGCCTGGCAAGGCCGAGAATTTCGTCAACCATCGCCATGAACAGCAACGCCGCCGCACCACTGAGAAAGACGAACTTGAGCAGCGTCTTCAACAGCTCCATCAGCCCGGTGGGAGAGAAGATTTTCTTCAGGCCTGCCAGCGGGCTGATCTTCTCGATCTTAAAGGCGGCGTTGGACAGAGTGAAAATCCAACCTCCCATGATCATGGGGCCGAGCAGCGAGCCCACAATGGCGATGAGAAAGAACGGCGTGAGGATAAGAATGGCCGATATGATCACCTCCACCAGGCGCACCACGATCTGCTCTTCTGCATAAACCATGCTGGGATCAATGGTGAGGGAATCAGCAAACAGCTGCGCGAAATCATCCGCCATTGAGCCACCCAACAGGGCAATAGCCAGCGCACCGGAAAGCAGCGACAGCATGGTGTTGAGTTCGCGCGAACGCGCCACCTGGCCTTTCTTGCGCGAATCCTGCTTGCGCTTCGGCGTTGGCTGTTCTGTTTTCTCCTGTGCACTGTTGTTTTCTTCAGCCATTCATATCCCTACCTGAAAAGCTGCAGAGCTTGCGCCAGGCTTGCGTCGAACATTTCAACGAACAGCGAGAGAGCCACGGGCAAGGACAGGAAGATAAAGACAAAACCGGCGAGTATTGTCACCGGGAAGCCCACTGCAAAAATGTTCAACTGCGGTGATGCCCTGGTAATCACGCCGAAGGCGAGGTTAATCAACAGGATGGCGGTCAGAGCAGGCAAAGCGAGCATCAACGCGCTGGCGAACATCTGGCTACCCCAAGTGACCAGGTTCATCGCCGTTTGCCCCGCCAGTAATGGCTCGCCCACGGGCAGCAAGGTAAAGCTGTGGACCAGAGCGGTAATCAGCACCAGGTGTCCGTCCACCGCGAGAAACAGAAGCGTTGCCAGAATGACATAAAGCTGGCTGAGCACTGGCACCTGCACACCATTTTGCGGATCCACCGACATGGCGAAACCCAGGCCCATCGTCATTGCCAGCGACTGGCCCGCCACCACGGCCGCAGCAAACACCATCTGCAACAGAAAGCCCATCGCCAGGCCAATAAATACCTGCTGAGCGGCCAGCAGCGCTCCCGCGGGGGATAACAGGTCGACGGGCGGCATGAACGGCAAGGTGGGCGCTATCAGCACGGACAGTAGAGCCGCCAGCACCACCCGCGTTCTCACCGGCAGCCCGCCGGCACTGAACACCGGCGCGGCCAGGAACAGCGCAGAAAGCCGCAGGAACGGCCAGAACAGACGCTCCATCCACGCTAGCAGTTCTACGTCTGTAAACATGAGGGCGTCATCCGATCAGCGCCGGTATGGCGGCGAACAGGTTGCGTGAGTAGTCGACCAGCACGTGCAGCATCCACGGGCCCGCGAGCAACAGCGCGAAGACCAGGGCAATCAATTTCGGGATAAAACTGAGGGTCATCTCCTGGATCTGAGTCGCAGCCTGGAACACGCCGATCAACAGCCCCACCGCCAGTGCAGAGAGCAGTAGCGGTCCTGCCAGCAGCATGGTCAGGTGCAGCGCCTCCCTGCCTATATCCAGAACTGATTCAGGGGTCATATCTATTCGCCGCCTACGTCACAAAACTGCTGGCCAGGGTGCCAACAATCAGCGACCAGCCGTCAATCAGGACAAACAGCATGAGCTTGAAAGGCAGCGAAATCAGCATAGGCGAGAGCATCATCATACCCATGGACATCAGCACGCTGGCCACCACCAGGTCGATCACCAAAAACGGTATAAATATGAGGAAGCCAATCTGGAACGCCGTCTTCAGCTCACTGGTGAGGAACGAAGGCAGCAGCACCTTCATCGGCACTTCCTCTTCGCTCTGGAAGGCGTCGTAACCCCCCAACTCGGCGAACATCAGCAAGTCTGCCTCGCGGGTCTGGTTGAGCATGAAGTCACGGAAGGGCAACTTGGCGTTCTCCAGGGCGGTCTCGAAACCAATATTGCCTTCCATGTAAGGCCCGAGCGCGTCGCTGTAGGCCTTCTCCAGCACCGGAGCCATGATGAACAGGCTGAGAAACAGCGCCAGCCCCAATAACACCTGGTTGGAAGGCGTTTGCGCCGTGCCCAGGGCCTGGCGCAGAATGGCCAGCACAACAATCACCCGGGTGAAGGAGGTCATCGCCAGCAACGCCGCGGGCAACAGCGTCAGCGCCGTCATCAACAACAGCACCTGCAGCCCCAAAGAGTAGCTGGCTCCCCCGTCAGCCGTAGGCTCCATGCTCAGCAGCGGAATGCTGGCCTGTGCCGATGCAATAGCCGGCGACAGCAACAACAGGCCAGCCAACAGCACAGTAACAGGCTTCATGTTTTGCTCCTGCCCTGACTCGCTGCCTGCAGCAGTGCTGCAAAACCGACGGCCGGCGCTCCGGCGGCCGGCGCACCGGCGTCCGACGTTTCGTCCGCTACGTTGAGCTCCGCATCCGCGGGGAAGGTATGCAGGGTTCGCAGGTTGCCGGGGGCGACGCCCAGCACCAGTAACTGGTTGGCTACTCGCACCAGCATCAACTTTTCGCGTCCGCTCAGGCGCGTGGAGGCCAACACCTGTATCGACTTGTCGACACGTCCCCCGGCAGCACCAAAGCGCTTGAGCACCCACGCCAGCACAAACACTGCCGCCAGCACCAGCAGCAAAGAACCCACCACCTGCAACAGATATTGCGTACTGAGCATGTCACCACTCTTCTGGCCGACGGCAGCAACAGGCTGCGACAGCAACACCGACGCACAGACGAAAGCGCGTAATGCCCCGGCGGTAAACTGAGCGCCAGCGTGACTCACTTCAATCCGTTGAGACGTTCGGAAGGACTGACAATATCCACCAGGCGCAGACCGAACTGGCCGTCGACAACCACCACCTCACCCCGCGCCATCAATGTGCCATTAACCAACAGGTCGAGAGGCTGGTTAACCTCGCGGTCCAACTCCACCACTGCTCCCTGGTTGAGCCGCAACAACTCCTTTATAGGCAGGCGGTTGCGACCAATCTCCACGGACAAGGTAACGGGTACATCCATCAAGGCGTCGAGGTTGATCTCCGCACCCCCGGAAGCTGCCGAGGCATTCCCGTTACCGGTGGCCGGGGACGTCTGATCGCCCGCTTCGGCAGGGGCGCCCTCAGCTCCTGCTGGCGCGTTGTTTTCCACGGCCTGCTCCAGCATCTGACTCAGCGGCACGTTTTCTTCTTCAGCCATTTCCATACTCCCAGGCGGTGCTAAGCGACCCGTGCACCATTCTCAAACAGGTCTTTTATCTTGATTGATTTCTTACCGTTTATGACTCCGTGCTCCCCCATGGAAAAAGGCACACCCTCAATCAACACGGTAACTTCGTCAGGCATCTGAATTGGCACAATGACGCCTTTTTTGTAGGTCAGCACATCTGCAATACTTACCGTGCGCGTGAAGAAAGCGCCGGTTACTTCCAGCCTGACGGACTGCAGCGCCTCGCGAAAATGCCGCTCCCAGTCCGCACTTGCCTGGGGACGAACCTCTGGCGGAAGAGCACCCAGGCGCGCCCGCAAAGGCTCCAGCGTGGCGTAGGGCATACACCAGTCAACAGTGAATTCGCATTCCAGCGCAGTCACAGCAAAGGAGAACTTGAGTATCAGGTCGTCCTCGGTACCCAATTGCAGGTGTTCGGCACATTGCTCCACCTTGTGCACCGAGGGGGTTAGCGAGACCTTGTCTTTCCACACATTTTGGAGACAATCGAGAAAACGCGAACAGAACACATCGTTAATACGCCGCTCAGTGGGCGTAAGTTCCTTGCCACCAAGTACGCCCCCGGACGCACCGGGGACGCCGCCAAAATAGCTCTCTACAAGAAACGAGAGGAAGTCGCTGGGCACAACCACGCAGGAAATTCCGTTTAGCGGGGCAAGGCTGAACAGGTTGATGCCCGCTGGCTCAACAACTCCCTGCATGGCTTGTGTCGCCGGCAACATGGTCACCGCACCCGGAGACACGGTAACCGGCATCTTGTAGGCGTCCATCAGCACCTGAGCCAGCGAGGCCGCGTGTCGCTCGGTCAGCGTTTGCAGCGCCGGCATCTGCGCCAACAGCATGTGCTGGCGGCTGGCAAAATCAAACAGCTCACAATCCAGGGGCGCAGCATTACCCTCTCCATCGACGCCATTCTCGGAGATCGAGTCCATGAGGGCGTCGAGTTCCTGCTCGGTGAGAACCTCGCTGCTTTCCATGGCAGGCTACTGCATAACGAACGCAGTGAAGTAGACTTCCTTGACGCCGTTCTCTTCCGGAAACTTCACTGTTTCATTGATGGCGGTGAGCACGTTGGCGCGCAGGGCCTCCTTGCCTTCCTGCGTACCCAGCCCGTCGAAATCCATACCCGACATAAGCATTATCAGGGTATTGCGTACAGCCGGCATATTGGCTTCAACCTTGTCTATCACTTTCTGGTCGTGGGCCATGATCTGCAAGCTCATCTGCAGATAGCGAGTGCTTCCACCGTGTTGATAGTTGATAATAAACTCGGGATGAAGAGCGAAGTAGATAGGCTCCTTTTCCTCGATCACAGGCGCAGCTTCCGCACCACCCTCTGCCGCTGCCGGCGCATCGTCTTTCATCAGCAGGAAGTAGGCCGCGGCACCACCGCCTACCAGTAACAACAGCACGACCGAAATGATGATCACTTTTTTCATTGGGTTGGTTTCCTTAACCTTCTTTCGCCAGGCTCGTGGATGAGCTGTGGAGCACCTCTACAGGTACGCGATAAAGACTGTCGACAATACCGCGAGCACAGTCCGCCTCAACATGGTTTAGCAAAAGCCATGCCATGTTATTTTCTTCTTTTAAATCAGTTAGTTACGAAATTTCTGCAGAGAAGAGTCAGAGAATTGACGTCCTGACGATAGCGCCATGGACGGTTGGCTGGCGGCGCGGGCGCACCGTCAGCCAGGTCCCGAGGGGCATCACACGTAGTGGTCTATCATCCCCCTGGGCTGCAGCGAGGATGCGCCCGTGGCGTTATCGCCCGGCAGCGATGCCGAATCTGGCGTGGACGTCTCGGCACTGGGGCTGCCGGCAAACGCGCGCTCGCGTCCGTTGGACTGTGACTGATCGGCTACATCGCTGTGTGCCAGCTGCAGCCCGCTTTGCTCCAGCATATCCCGCAACCTGGGCATGGCTTGTTCTATGGCATCGCGAGCAGCCGCGTTCTGCACCAGAAAGTTGACTCGCGTCTGGTCGCCTTCTGTCGCGATCTGGATTTCCAGTCGACCCAGTTCGGCAGGGTTGAGCTGCAGACTCGCCTGCTGTACGCCGTTCTTGACCATCATGGTGAGCCGGCCGGCAAACTCGCCATCCCAGGCGCGGTCACCCGGACGCGGCAGCAGCGACGAGGCTGACTCCATGCGCTGGGCCATTTGCAGTTCACTGCCGCCCTCAGTGAGCGCAAACAGGGATTGCCCCACGCCGGGGGCAGTGCCCGCAGAGTGCGCGGTGGTTTCAGGGGTCCTGGATAGCAGACCGTCAGGCAAGGTGATATCAGCTACTGGAGCTTTATCACTCGGCGGTTGCATGATGACATCCTGTGGCACGGGAGCAGTCGATACCTGAGGTACGGGAACAGCCGAAGCCCGGGGCGGTGGGGTGCTTAAGCCGGAAGCATTATCGGCCGCTGTAGCCCGGAGACCCTCCTTCCCGGCAGTCGGGAGCAAGCTGTCAACGGGAAGCGCTGCCTGCTGCGCGCGGCGCGGCAAAACCTCGGCTACCGGAGCCGTCGCCAGAGCAACGGGCACAAGAGCATCAACGTCAGCCCCTGCCGGTGATATGACCGGCAATTCGCGGGCGATAACCGCAGCCGGCGCATCCATCGGCGAAGCGCCCACATCCAGTGCCGGATCAACCGCGTCCGGGGTTAGTTTAGTGGCCACGGGGGAGGAAGGCACCGTTTGCGGCGCTGAGTCAGGGAGCAAGACCGCTGTGGCACGGGTCATCAGGGCTTCCTCGCGGACTACCGTACTCACGGCAGGGTCCACGCCGCCTACCTCGCTATAAGCTGTTGCTGGATCCCCGGCGGACTCCTCGGCCAAGCCAGATGGGGTATCCGCAGCCGCTCTTTCAGCGGGCGGCAGACTCTCGCCATCGGACTGCAAGTTTTTGCCGCTTGCGGTGTCCTCGCCGGGTGCTGCGGCGGACGTCGCGCCAGGCGCTTCGTCCCCGTAAACCTCACCAAATGTCCTGCCGGTGTCTGCTGAACCTGATCCGGTGGCCCCGGGCGCGGCGCTGCCAGCGCCAGCCAGGGGAAATACCTGTTTTCCGTCTATGGGAAGCACGGCCTCTATCCTTCATAAAATGAACAGACGTCACAACGCGCTTGATGACGCTTCATGACACTTTATGAAGACAGAGCAATTTACGTGCCAGACCCATCCCCATGATCTGAGCGGTAGCGAACCATAGCCCTTTCGTCAGACTCTTTCTGTTCCGCCTTTTCCTTGCCGCGCGCCTCGGCTTTGAGGCGCTGATCTACCAGGTGGTCAAGCGCCTGCTTGCGCTGCGACCGGGAACGATAATTGGCTTCCACACCAGCCAGGTCTGCAACCGAACTATCCACGTGCTGGCGCTGCTCTTCGATAGCCTGATTGAGATTGCCAATAAACTTCCTGTAGTCCTGCATTTCAGCCGCAGACATACCGGTCTGGCTTTTTTCCTTGAGCGCGTGCTCGTACTCCTCGCGAAAACGCAGCAGCTTTTCAAGCTGCTCAACACAGTCCCGGTGGCTCTTGTGTGACGCCGACAGCTCGCGCGCCGACACCTGCTCCGCCATTTTCGCGACCACCGCCAGCTTCTTCAGTTTGCCTGCTGTCATATCTCTTTGTCCGCGATCGGGGCCGAGCAAATATCAAACAGCGCGCCCAGCGCCTGTAAGCTGCTGGCCATGTCAATTTTTTCGGAAGAGTTCTGGGCGATAAAGGCGCGGATATGTGGCGCTGCAATGATCGCCCTGTCGACACCCTCGTCAGTACCCTGCTGGTAGGCGCCGATATTGATGAGATCCTGGTTCTGCTGATACAAGGCATACAAACGCTTGACCTCGCGAGCCATCTGCAACTGCGACTCATCGGCGATGGAGGTCATCAGGCGACTGACTGAAGGCTCAATATCAATGGCGGGGAAGAGACCAGAGTCCGCGACCTCGCGGGAAAGAATAATGTGGCCGTCGAGAATGGCGCGCGAGGCATCAGACACAGGGTCGTCAAAATCGCCGCCTTCCACCAGCACCGTGTAAACCGCGGTGACTGAACCACTGGCGCTAGTGCCAGCACGCTCGACAATCGCGGGCAGCACCGAAAATACCGAAGGCGGATAGCCTTTTGAAACGGGCGGCTCGCCCACTGCCAGGCCAATTTCCCGCTGCGCCTGCGCCACCCGGGTAAGCGAATCCATCAGCAACAGGACACTCTTGCCGCGCTGGCTGAAATACTCGGCAATGGCCGTCGCGCGCCAGGCGCCATGTACGCGCATAAGCGGAGAGTCATCCGCTGGCGTAGCCACCACAATCGCTTTGGACAGCGCGGTTTCGCCGAGAATCTCATCGACAAATTCGCGCACCTCCCGACCCCGCTCGCCCACCAGACTGACCACAATCACTTCGGCTTCAGTATGACGGGTCATCATCCCAAGCAGCGTACTCTTACCCACGCCACTGCCGGCAAACAGACCCATGCGCTGCCCCTTGCCTACACTCAGCAAGGCATTGATTGCACGCACGCCCACGTCCAGTGGTTCGGTAATCGGAGTACGATCCAGCGGATTGATGGGCGTGCCACGCAGTGGAATGTGATGCAGGCAGCTGATAGGCGGCCCCCCATCGATGGGCTTGCCGGCGCCGTCAATTACCCGGCCCAACAAATTATCGCCCACGGCCACCACGCCACCGGTCTGCAAGGGCACTACCCTCGCTCCCAGGCGCACGCCGCGCAGGTTACCCTCAGGCATCAGGAACAGGCTGCCGTCCGAAAAACCCACCACTTCAGCCTCCATGGAGGCGCCTTCCTCGGTAATGATCTTGCAGCGACTGCCGATGGGGGCCTGACACCCCACGGCTTCCAGTTTTATGCCGATCATCCTTATCAGCGAGCCCTCTTCCTGGAACAGGCAGGGTCGCACGGCTTTGGCAACACGCCCCATTCGCTCGCTGACGCGTTGCTCGCGCTCTGCCTCCAGGTGCGCTGTCAGGCTCAACTCAGGACTCCACCAGGCTTTCGCTGACGTCCAGCAGATTGGAGAATACCAACTCCATTTGTTTTTCCACTGAGGCATCAACAAACGAAGTGGGCGTTTTCACCTGGCAGCCACCGGGAGAAATCTGCTCGTCCTCAACGATAGTCCAACGCTTGCCTTCCAGAGGCTCCGGCACCAGTTCACGAACCAGAATCGCGTCCCTTGGGTTGAGGAATACCACTATCTCGCCCTCGAGGCGGTAAAGCGTTGCAATAGCCTCGGCCACCACGTCGGTGATGAAGTCGGAACTGATACTCAGTTCCCTGCGAATAATCTGCTTGCTCAGCAGGGTAGCCATTTTTGTCAGTTCGTGAGCTATGACACCATCCATGGCACGAAATGGATTTACCATCTGCTCCAGCAGCGTTGCCATATCGCGAGCCATCTCCTCGACCTCTGCCCGCCCGGACTCCAGGCCCTCGTTCTTACCCAGCTGAAAACCCTTGGCCTTGGCCACTGCTTCCAGTTCATCCAGGGACATACGCGATTCCCTGGACGCCGGCTGTTCAAAAAACGGGGCCTGCCATCGTTCTACGCCACTTTGATCAGACAAAGTCGCCGCCTCCTTTACCGATGAAAATTTCGCCATCGTCAGCCAGCTTTTTGGCGATGGTAAGGATCTGCTTTTGTTCCGCTTCGACATCAGACAGCTTCACCGGTCCCTTGGCTTCCATGTCATCCTGCAACATTTCGGCCGCTCTTGAAGACATGTTCTTGAAGAACTTGGCTTTCATCTCCTCGTCTACGCCCTTGAGCGCAACCAGCAGGCTGTCGCCTGATATCTCCCGGATCAGGCGCTGCATACCCCGGTCATCAAGCTGTAGCAGGTTGTCGAACACGAACATCAGGTTCTCGATCTTCTCGGCCAGGTCAAAGTCCGTGGTTTTGACGCTTTCCAGCACCGCGGACTCCAGCTCCGTTTCAAGATTATTGAGAATGCCCGCGGCCAGTGTCAGCCCGTCTACTGAAGCGGGCGGGGAGTCGTCACTGGTAGCGAGCTGAATTTCCAGCACGCGGTCCAGCTCTTCCAGGGCGGCCGGGTCCACTGTGTCCAGCCTGGCAATGCGCATCACCAGGTCCGAGCGACCTTCCTTGGGCAACAACTCCAGCACCCGGGCGGCCTGATCCTCCTGTAAATACGCCAGTACCAAAGCGATGATCTGTGGGTGTTCGCCTTTGATCATGCGCGCGACGGATCGCGCATCCATCCATTTCAGCGCGTCAATACCCTTGGTTGAGCCGCCCTGCATCACTTTGCCGAGCACGCTGCGGGCACGGTTTTCGCCCAGGGCCTCTACCATCACCCGGCGGGTGAAATCACTGGCGCCAATACTGATGGGGCTGGTCGCGCTGACTTTGTCGGCAAATTCCTGCAGGACTGCGGCGATCTGCTCATTGGACACGTCAGACAGGGTAGCCATAGCCTCCCCGACCTGCTGCACTTCTTTGGGCACCATATGACGCATAATGGAAGCAGCACCTTCCTCACCCACGCCCAGCAGAAAAATCGCGGCGCGTTGTGGTCCGGACAACTGAGCCTGGGCCGCAGTATCAGTCATCAGCGGCTACCCAACCCCTCAACACGTGTGCAGCACGCTCGGGCTCGCCCTGCACCATATTGCGGGCCATATCCAGTTGCTGTTTATAGGCCGGCTCTCCCGGCGGTAGTCCCTGTGCTCCCTGAAAGCCCAGGGTTACCCGGTCGTCGCCCATCATCATGGCGTCCTGGCCGCCACCCGGCGCGCCGGCCATGGCGGCACCGGCACCAGCGGGCAGTGCCGCGGGCGCGGTCGCCGTGGACGCCTGCATCAAAGGCCTGACCACAACGAAAATAGTGGCAAATACGGCGGCCGCAGCCAGCAGCAGTTTGCCGCTGCGCCACAGCCACTCGGCCTCCAGTATGGACGCGGCGGGCATCGGCTCAAACTCAGGCGGCGGTACGAAAGAGGCATTGACGACGTTGACCCGATCACCGCGGGCCTCATCAAAGCCGATGGCCTCCTTGACCAGTGCCGTCACCTCAGCCAGTTGCACCTCGGACAGCGGCGCGCGCTCTACCTCCCCCGCTTCATTGACGGTATTGGTGTAGTCCACCACTACCGCAACCGTCAGCCGCTTGACGCCGCCTGGCGTCTCGCGAATGTGGCTGATGGTACGATCCACTTCGTAGTTACGAATTTCCTGCTTGTTGGAGCGAGCGGGAGAAGCTGCTACTTCCTCACCCTCGGCGTTCTGCACCGGCGGCTCTTCCTGGGGAGGCTGGTTGGACAAGGTACCCGGAACACCGAGAGCACCCAGGTCCGAGGTGATCTCTTCTGACAGCTGCTCGCTGCGGACGCTGGTTTCCGGCTCGTACTTCTCGCTGGTGGTTTCCACCACAGTGAAGTCCAGTTCGGCGGCCACCTGGGTCTGCACCGCGCCTACGCCGAGAATGGGCGTCAAGATTTCGATAATACGATCGGCGTAGCGCTCTTCCAGCAACTGGGTATAGCGAAAGTTTTCCGTGGTCAGTCCAAAACCACTGTCCTTGGCCTGCGAAGACAGCAAGCGGCCGTCGTTGCCCACTACAGAAACCTGCTCCGCTTCAAGGCCGGGCACACTGAAGGCGACCAGGTGGACAATGCCGGCCAACTGCCTGTCCGTCAGCTGTCTGCCGGGCGCGAGGTTTACCAGCACAGATGCCGCCGGCTTGTCTTTCCTGCGCACGAACGCTGACTGTTTGGGCAATGCCAGATGCACCCGCGCGCCGTTTACATTTTCCAAAGAGGCAATAGACCGCGACAGCTCATGCTCCAGCGCGCGATCAAAACGCGCTTTCTCCATAAAGCTGCTGAGGCCCAGGCTTTGCTCCTGGTTCAGCGTGTCATAGCCCTGGGAGCTCTGACTGGGCAGGCCTTCGCTGGCCAGCTTTATTCTCAACTCACGCACGCGGTCATGAGGAACAGTTACCAGGCCACCCATACCCTCAACCTTGTAGGGCACTCCCTGTTCATCAAGCTGACGAATGATCTCCGCCGAGGACTCCGCGGGCAGGTCGCCAAACAGCGGTGTGTAATCCGGAGCCAGCGCCCACTGCACCAGGCCTATCCCCAACGCGATACTGGCGGCGAGACCCAGCAGCAACTGCATCTGGCGTACTGCAGGCAGCGCACTGACGCGATTGAAACGGTCGATCAACTGTTGCGATTCGAGAGCCATAATTACCGGGTTACCAACATATCGTCAGGGGCGGGTCTGACTCAGACCTGCATATTCATTACTTCCTGATACGCGCTAAGCAGCTTGTTGCGCACCTGGCTCATTGCCTGGAACGAAATACTCGCTTTCTGCAACGCAATCATCACTTCCGGCAGTTCGACACTTTGGTCGCCTGACTCGAATGCATCGGCCAGGCGCCTGCCTTCAGCCTGCGCTTCGTTAACCTGCTGCAGGGACTGTTTCATCAACTCACCAAAGTCAGCTCCCGCAGCATCGTCGACGGATGCCGGCTTGTCACCGGCTGCCGCCGCAGACATGGCGCGCATCTGCGCCAACACCTGATTGATCTCTACACTGCTCATCTTCTCTCCTTCTGCTGCACACTCGGCACTAGCCGACGGCCGGAATCGCTACGCCCTGTTCTTTTAACCGCGCCAACTTGTAACGCAGGGTTCGTGGGCTTATCCCCAACAGCTTGGCCGCATCCTTGCGACTGCCGTCTACTGTTTCCAGGGCCGTGACAATCATCTGCTTCTCTTTGTCCTTAAGCCCGCCATTGAGAAGCGGCTCTGCCTCATTGACAGTGGCTTCGCCAGCTGCCGGGCGCTCCGCATCCGGCACAAAATCATCCTCAAAATAAATATCCTGGCCTCTCACCTCATTCCCGGCACACAGAATGGCCGCCCGCTGAATGCAATTGTCCAATTCACGCACGTTACCTTGCCAGCGGTGTTGCAACAGCTTCAACTCAGCGGCGGAGCCAAGCGACAAGGGACGGTCCTGGGCGTAGCGAACCAACATAAGCTTTGCCAGCGGCAGGATGTCACCTGGCCGATTGCGCAGCGGCGGCAGACTTACGGGGAACACATTCAGCCGGTAATACAGGTCCTCACGAAAGTTACCAGCCGCCACTTCTTCTTTCAGGTTGCGGTTGGTGGTGGCAATCACTCGCACGTCCAGGGGAATCAGCGCGTTACCGCCCAGCCGCTCCACTTCTCTTTCCTGCAACACCCGCAACAGCTTCGCCTGCAGTCCCAGTTCCATTTCAGATATTTCGTCCAGCAGGAGCGTGCCACCGTTGGCCTGCTCGAACTTGCCGGCGCGGGATTGATAAGCGCCGGTATAAGCGCCCTTCTCGTAGCCAAACAACATCGACTCGAGCATGGGTTCGGGAATCGCCGCGCAGTTGATCGCGATAAACGGTGCATCATGGCGCTCGGAGCGACTGTGCACATAGCGCGCCATCACTTCCTTGCCAGTGCCGGACTCTCCACTGATGAGCACAGTGGCAGAAGAGCGCGCCACTCGAGCAACCAACTCACACATCTCGGCCATAACCGGATCCTCGGCAACCATGCCGATATCGGTATCCTGTTCCACGCGCTCGAAACGACTCACCACCTCCAGCAACACTTCCGCCTCAAAAGGCTTGATCAGGTAGTCGGTGGCGCCCTCACGCATAGCACTTACCGCCCGTTCTATACAACCGTGGGCGGTGACCAGCACGAACGGAAGCTCGGGACGGCGGGCTCTCACTTTGCCTAACAGGGCGTGGCCATCCATCACATCCATTTCCACGTCACTGATAACCAGGTCAACCCGACGCTCGTCCAGCACTTCCAGGGCCTCGCCGCCGTGCGCGGCCGGAATCGCCTGGTAGCCGCCATACTTCACTGTGTCACACATTGCATCGCGCAGGATTTCATCATCCTCGACGATCAGCACTGTGGTTTTCTCACTCATGCGGACATCCTCTCATCGTCTTTGCATATGGCGGCCTCTGGTGCGGCAGCGATAGGAAGGGTAATAGTGAACTCGGCACCACCAAGCGAGTGGTTGGACACCTCAATCTCGCCGCCATGATTGGCAACGGTCATCGCGACAACCGCCAACCCCAGGCCCGTACCTTTACTGCGAGTGGTAAAAAACGGGTCAAAGATGCGATCCATAATATCGGGAGCTACCCCCGGACCATCGTCGCGAAACTTTAACTGCATGCGGTTCTGGTCCAGCGCTCCCACCCACACTGAAATATTGACGCTGTCGCCCGCCGCTTCCTGGGCGTTCATCGCGAGATTGCATAGCGACCCCACCAGTTCGTCGCGCACGCCACACAGCGCCAGCGAATCGTCAACCGGCTGAACTCGCACGGAAGAGCCCTTCATAGCAAGCTGCGGCTGCACCGTGGACTCGAATTCGCTGAGCACGCTATTGAGCAGAATACGTTCGCTGACCGGGGTGCCGCCACGAACAAAGCTGAGCATACTGTCAACCAATGCCTCCATGTGACTGAGGCGATCGACCACTTTGTCGGAGATGGCGCGACGCTCTCCAGCGTCCAGGTCTGACCTGCCCAGTTGCGACAGGTAGAGCGTAGTTGAGCTGAGTGGTGTGCGAATCTGGTGAGCCAACCTGGTGGCCATTTCACCCAGAGCAGTCAGCCGCTTCTTGCGCCCCAACTGCTCCTGCAGCTGATGCACCTCGCTGACGTCTGTGATCAGCACCACCTGGTCGCCGCGTTCATCCAGTTTACGACTTACGATGGAGAAGAAGCGCCCGTCACTGCTGAAGATCTCACCGGAGGGTGCGACATTGCCGCCAGTCACCCGTGACATCACCGCATCCCATGGCTCGCTGATGAGCGGGGCACCCAACAGTTCGAATGCCTGGGGATTGGCATCGGCAACACAGTGATTGCGATCGAGAATCAGGACCCCGCCAGGCAACGCCGCGACCAGTGCGGAGAGGCGGTTGGCGAGGCGCTCTTTATCGGCAAGATCCTTGAGACGTGCAGAGCGCGCCTGCGCCAGCTCACTGGTGAGGCTGGATACTCTCGACTCGAGCTCTCGATACGTGGTGTCCAGCTCCGAGGACACACGACTGAACACCTCGAAAGCTTTCTCCAGCTCCTCTACCGACAATGACTCTGCCTGCTCCATAGCGCACCTCTGCGTTCCGGGGCCGCGATGGCGCCCTTGGAACAGCATTATGCAATTAGCATGCCTATTTATTTTTTATAGTTATATCAACGAGTTACAGAAACCCGCTGGAAATCAGTCAAATTTCCGTCGCACCCTCCGGGCGCTGTATTTCGAACTTACGCATCTTCTCGACAAGTGTCGTGCGCTGCAGGTTCAGCAGCTTGGCAGCGCGCGCCACTACCCACTCGGACTGAGCCAGCGCCTGAGTCATCAAGTTGCGCTCTATGGCTGCCAGATGCGGACGCAGGTCAATTCCGTCACTGGGCAGCAAGACCTGATCCGGGGATAACTGGCCGCGCACCTGCGCACGAGCGTCCTCTACTGACTCGGGAAAGAGCTCCTGATTGGGGCGGAATTTTTCGGGAAGATCATCCCACTTGACCGTTTTACCCGGATGCAAAATGGATAGCCGCTCCAGGAGATTGAACAGCTCACGCACATTGCCGGGCCAGTAATAGCGCGACAGGCTCGCGAGGGCGCAATCACTCAGGTGTAGCGCGCGTCCATGCTCGCGCTCCATTTTCCGCGCATACATGTGCACCAACAGGGGAATATCGCCGACGCGGTGACGCAAAGCCGGTATTTCTATGGGGAACACGTTCAGCCGGTACAACAGGTCCATACGGAACTTGCCCTCGGCAACCAACTGATCCAGGTTCTGGTGTGTGGCAGCGACGATACGCACATTGGCGCGGATCGTCTTGTCACTGCCCACCCGCTCGAAGGTCCGCTCCTGCAGAACACGCAGCAACTTGACCTGCATTTCCAGAGGCATATCACCGATCTCATCAAGGAACAACGTTCCTCCCTCGGCCACCTCAAAACGCCCACGCCTGGAAGAAATTGCGCCGGTAAACGCGCCTTTCTCGTGCCCGAATAACTCGGATTCAAGTAAGTCCGGCGGAATGGCGCCACAGTTGACAGGAACAAAAGGGCGGTCGTAGCGATGGGACAATCGGTGAATACAGTGCGCGACCACTTCCTTGCCTGTGCCGGATTCTCCGGTGACCAATACACTGGCCTCGGTGCTGGCGACCTGACTGACCAGATCGCGAACCCGGTCTATGCCCTCGCTGAAACCCACCAGATGCCGGGCCAGGCTGCGAATGCTGCCATCCTTGGCCGCAGCGGGACTGACAAAAGACTTCCATGCCTTGTCCAGGGCATCCCGCAAACTGCTATATCCTGCATCGATGGAGATTACGCCCCCAAAGGCCGCGCGCAGACCCGGGGGAACGGCATCCGGGACCCCGTCTTCGGTGATCAGGCAAGTGGGATAATTCTGGCCTTTCTCCGCGGCGGCTTTGAGGCAGGCGGACAGCAATTGATAGCTGTCGTCCACCGCCACCAACACCATAAATGGTGCGGTATGGCCACCCAGCATGGCACTGAGCTCTGTCACGCTGGAGGCAATCTCTGCATCGTATCCGAGGAACCTGACCAGCATGGCAATGCGGTTGGCGGCTTCGGCGTCCGGATCGACAATCAGTGCGTACAGCTTTTCTTGCATCAGTCTCCCCCTTGTTCCGGCGTACCTGGCACCGAGGGCACACGGGCAAGCGCTGCTCGTGCCCCAGGATCGGGCCTTGGTTTATTATGGCTTGGATGCCCCGGATTGCGGGGGTGGGGGGGTGCGCCCGAACGAGGTCGCGCGTAACAGAAAAATGCCTGTGTTCGCATGCCGGTCAACGGGAAACCGGCTGGCTGAGTCCCTAGCACTGCTTCTTATTCCTTTGGCAGGCCACACACAAGGACCCGCAATACCCCTACCAACAGTGACACGCACATTTAAAGTTGCGACGCACCCGCGCCGCATGTGTCTCTCTCACTTGCATAACAAGGTATAGAAAAAAGCAGTCAATAAAAATTCGGGAAAATACGCAGATTTATGTACGTAGAATTACGTAGAAAACCTAGTTTTCTATCTGAATGGCCATTTGTACGAGGTCGGCGAGCGACTCCGCCTCCATTTTCTTGATGACATTGCGTCGATGAACCTCAACAGTGCGTGAGCTGATGTTGAGAATATTGGCGATGACCTTGTTGTTCTTCCCGGCCACCACCCAGCGCATCACTTCCTGCTCGCGACTGGTGAGAGACTCAAAGCGCTGGCGGATCTGGGCAATTTTCATGCGCTCAAAGCGCGACTTGAGGTCGATGCTGATCGCCGCGCGGACTGACTCAACCACCCGGGTGGGCTCAATAGGCTTTTCGATAAAGTCCAGTGCGCCGGCTTTCAAGGCATTGACCGCAGTGGTTACGTCATCCGCACCGGAGAGGAAAATAACCGGTGTGGTATCGCCCCGCTCAGACAATACCTTCTGTAGTTCCAGCCCATCCATGCCTGGCATCATAATATCGAGTAACAGGCAGCCGCCATTGTTGCCGTCGTAGCGAGCCAGGAACTCCTCGGCGGAGGCATAGGTTTCCACACTGAGATTCGCCGCCTTGAACGTCTCTTCCAGAACGATGCGGGCAACAATGTCGTCGTCAACCGCGTAAACAGTGGGTTCAGGAGCCATGGCTGGTATTTTGGGGTCACCTCTTCGCTGGGTACATTGCGCGGGAATATCGAGGCACATTAGAGCCGCAACAAACCCGTGTACACTACCTCATTACGCTCACGAATAACCTAGCAATTTTCGTTACTAATAACTACTAACTTATTCTCAACAGGCAAGTCAAGTCACCTGCAACACCGACAACTGGCGGGCTCGGTACTGAATTCATCAAGCGTCCGCGCCAACTGACTTTTTAAACGCCACCTGACGACGATGGTGCCGGAAAATAAGCTTGTCCAACCAGCTTCGCGTCTGCTCACTCAGTCCAACATAACGCACCCTGGCTTCCCCTGAGGCATGTTCCTCCAGGGTACTCACCACTTCACCGTAAAAGCAAAGCGGCTTGGGCGTACCATGCTGGATATACACTTGCATGAATACCGTCTGGCCTGGCTCTGGCAGCACCTCTCCCTGCCATTGGATCCCGCCGGATGAAATGGTGGCCCGGGTCCGCTCTGGTATGTCCAGTTGCGCATACACTAACTGACTGACCAGTTCCAGCAACAGGTTAATTTTCAGGTCCAGCCGGGATATTTCCTGGAAAACGGCGGCGTTCTCCTCGGCCAGGTCACCAGGGGGCACGCTGACCGCGGCCACTGCGCGCAAAAATGCCTGATTGGACTCATTTACCAGAGAGAGCAACTCTGCGTCCGGAGACTTTTCTGCCACCTGCCACTTTACTGAGATGTTATCCGAGAAAACCAAACCTTCCTTAGGATAACTCTGGCTGTCTTCCATAAGCCCGAACCTGAATGAACCACCGACACAGTGTGCAGTAAAATCACCGTAAACATCAATTCTTCATCAATAGGTCGACAAAGGCAAAAAAAAGATAAAGAGATTGACCAGGGGCCCCCTGGAAGAGGGGCCGGAAGAAACCGAGCGAGCTATATGTTCAGGGGCTGGCAACCGCCTCTACACCCTGATAACTGGTGAGGGCTGTACGCTTACGTGAAAAGTCACGCCCCTGTTGCATGACTGTTGAACGCGCCACCTTGAGTCGGGCCATCAATTCCTCGTTGAGATGCAGCAACACGGCCAATGCTTCAGCCACCACATCACTCTCGGCCAGCGGCACGGCCTGCGAAAAACAAAGCTTCAGATCATCTCGCCTGTCGCGCTCAATATCCGCCACGCTCTCCCAATCGCCGGCATCGGCATGTTCCACCATCTTACGGGTCATAACCAGCACCCTGGCAAGGCGTCGGCAGCTGCTTACCTGATCATGCAGTTGCACTTCTGTCAGCGCAGCATTCATGACTGCATGCTCCGGTACTCCTGCGGAATAGACTCCCAACCAGCACGTATTTGCACCAATAGCGCACTCACTTCGTCAAGAATAGCACCGTTCGAGGCAAGATTAGCCTCGACCAGGCGCTGCTCGATGTAGTCATAGAGATCCGCGAGGTTAGCGGCAATCTCACCACCCTGCTCCCGGTCCAGGCTGGCACGCAAGCTATCGATAATCGCTATCGCGGCAGACAGCAATTCCCCCTTACGCTGCACGTCGCCTCGAGCAACAGCACCTTTCGCCGAAGCGATGCGGTCCAATGCGCCGGTAAGCAGCATGGCGATCAACTGATGCGGACTGGCATCGGTGACGCCGCACTGGACGCCTACGGTCTGGTACTGGTTCATTGCTGCCTGATTCATGGGAAATCCTTTGTCATTGCATTAATTGGAATTATTAAGCGAACCGGCTTTTGGCAGGGCTGCCAGTTGCTGGGTCAGAAAATCGCTTGTAGTTTGTAACTGGGAGAGCAGTGTATCCAGGGCGGTAAACTGCGACCGATAGCGCGCTTCCAGCGCTTCCATGCGGCGGTCCAGTTGTACGCGCTGGTCGTCAATATCGTCCACGCGATCCTGCAGGCCATCGGTGCGGGAATCTAGCACGCTGTCAGCATCGAGCATATCGCCGATCAGCTTGAACATCTGGTAACCGATACCCTGAGAGAAATCGACAGTACCACGCGGGCCCAGCGCGCCGCCGTCCACGTTCAACTGTAAACCCTCCACAGGACTCCCCGTGCCGCCGCGCAGAACCTGCCCGTTACCGATAGCAGCCACGCCACCGATGGTGCCGGCTACGTCTGCACCGACAACGCCAGCACCAATCGCCAGGCCAAGATCTGCTGCGCTGTTGGTGTCCACAGCGGTGATCTCTACGCGGGAGCCTGAACCGTAGCGGTCAGAGGTAATCTGCAACTGGCCACCCACAACACTGACGTTCACACTCAGCGCTTCGGCCGACAAGGCCGGATCGCCGTTGATGCGCGCCTGGATTTCGGCCGCCAGTTCTTCGCCGCTGGCATAACTACCCTGAGTCAACGCAAGGTCGCCGCTGTTGATGCCGTCGATCAGTACAGAAAAATTGTCGTTGTCAGCGTCAATCGTCAACGGGAAGCCGACTGCCGCCCCGGTAAACTGACCGCGACTGGCAAGCCGGGTGATATCAACCGCGTAGGAACCCACCACAGTCGCATCAGATGACGACACGTAGTCGATACTGCCATCACTTGGGAAACCCACGGCAGCAAACAAACCAACAAGGTCGTCGAAGTTCTCGTCCAGCACCCTGTCCAGACGCGCGCCATCCAGGGACAGTGTACCGTCAGCCTGAGTGGTAATACCTATTTCGCTAAGTGAAGTGAAGGGTCCGTCAAAACCCGCCACGGCATTGGTGAGCACCTGACGCACCTGGCCGACAGCTGAGCGCACAGAGAAGTCGCCCTGCAGTGGCCCCCCAACGCCAGTAGCGGCGTTATAACCGGTCAGGTTATTCACGGTTTGCACAAAGTCGTTATAACCGCTGATAAACCCACTGATCAGCTCGCGCACGCTGCCCGTATCCCGCTCCACCCCGACCTCTATCGGTGCTCCGTCGGTGGTGCCGTTAAGCGTGAGCTCCAGGCCCTCAATGACATCATTGGCACTGTTGCTGGCACTGCTGATCGCCAGCCCGTTAACGGTAAACAGGGCATCCTGCGCTGCAACCGTCTGCTCCAGGTTGGTTGCCGCTGCGTTGAACGCGAGTGCGGAAAGACCCAGACCGTCAGTGTCGTTGCCGTCGCCGCTGTCACTGACGGTGATTTCAATACTGTTTTCAGCACCTGTTGACGCCGAGTTGAGCAGCAGGCGATAGCCACTGCCGTCATTGACGATGGAGGCATTGACGCCGGCGTCGTTCAGCGCGTCACGCACGCCTTCAAGCGTGTTGTTGCTGTTATCAATCGTAATGGTAACGGCGCCACGTTCCGGGTTCAGCGTGAAGCTGTTATAACTCTCCGGGCCGGGCACAGGCGGCTGGTAATCGGTACTGCCAAAGCGCAGCGTGAGTGTTCCGGTGCCGACCGTGTCTGCAGGTGAGGTATAGGCACCACTGGCCAGCGAATGTGCGCGCGCCAACTGATTCACCTCGATGGCATAATTCGAGGCAACTGCACTGTCATCTGCACTGACTGCGAGCGTATCGGGATCACTGCTGGCGACGGTACGGCCGCCGAATGACGACAACTCACCCAGGTCCTGTACCGTATTCTGGAAGGATGCAAGAGCTCCCTTGAACTGACCAAAAGCGGATAGCTCTTGCGTCAGTTGCACTTCTTGGCGTGTCAGCCTGTTCGCCACAGGCGATCGCTCTGCTGCTACCAACTGGGTTACCAGGCTTTCGATATCGAGGCCGGAACCTATTCCCGCTGCTGTAATCATGAGCTTAGCTGCTCCTGTCCTATAGGACGCACGCCGCACAACACCCATTGCAGCGCGGGCCGCAACAACAAGGTATGCAAACTAGATGCCAGATAACCGCACATGGACTCTTACTTCACCCTGGTGTCTAGCAGAGGATTCGACCGCTGACGGTCCATTTCCTGCTGCAGGTAACGCGATACGGCCAATACCTCTTCTGAAGGCACCTGGCGCACCACGGTTTTGGTTTGACTGTTATAGACGGTCATCACCGGATTACCGGTGGCATCGTCAATACGGAACTGCAATTCGTTGGCGAGATCTGTCAGCGACTGCGCCAGCGCCTCTGCCACGCGCCTGGCCTGCTGCAAACTGGCATCAACCTGTTGTTCCACCGGTGAGCTTTTTCCGCTTGCCGGCATATCTTGCCGCACACGCTCTGCTGCAGTGGACTCGCCACCGTTTCTGGAAGCTGCGGTTGGTGTTACGGTGGTTACTGGAATTGCATTACTAATCATGATTCATTCCCCCCGGACCTCTGAACTGGCCCAAATCGGGTCTTGCCGTTTGGCAGTCACCGAGGCATGGCAAGCCATGCCCCGGTGACATCAGCTCTGGCTCCTTACTGCAGGAGAGCCAGAACGTTCTGCGGTGCTGAGTTGGCCTGCGACAACATCGCTGTACCGGCCTGCTGCAGAATCTGCGCGCGGGTCAGGTTCGCTGTTTCCGCGGCAAAGTCAGCATCGCGAATCCGCGAACGTGCAGCTGACAGGTTTTCGGAGGACGTCTGTACGCTGGTTACCACCGACTCGAAGCGGTTTTGAATGGCACCCAGGTCAGCACGGGCCGAGTTGATGGTAGTCAGAGCGCTATCCACCTGCTCGATAGCTGTTTGCGCTCCGGCGTAGTTGGCTACGGTCAAAGAGGCAATGCCAGTAGTAACAGTTGCCGAGCCAATAGCCGCGTTGGCGTAGCCGGCGACAGTCGCGTCGTTAACGGTACCGCCGACGGTGACAGTAGTTGCACTGTTCAGCGAGATTTGTCCGGTGGCATTGTCATAGGCGGCGCCTACACCCGTTTGCTGAGATACGTTATTGATTGCGTTTACCAACTGGCCCGCGCGCTCTGCCGCGCTTGAAGCGGAACCAATAGCACCGATGTCAGTACCGTTGATAGTAACGCCACCAGCTGCGATTGCAGTACCGAAGCCAGTGAGGCCGGTAGCGGCAACAGACAATCCAGCGTCATTGTTCTCGCTTACTGAACCCAGCGCAGCGATATTTGCGTCTGTGGTAGAAGAAACCGTGATTGTTTCACCGGCATTGGCACCAACCTGGAACACGGCGCCAGTGAAGCTGCCGTCGAGCAGGTTTACACCGTTGAACTGAGTCTGGTTGGCAACACGGTCGATTTCATTCAACAACTGGGTTACTTCCGTTTGCAGCGCGTTTCGGTCGCTACCGGAGTTGGTTGCGTTTGAAGACTGGATAGCCAGTTCACGAATACGCTGCAGGTTATTGGTTACTTCCGCCAGCGCGCCTTCTGCTGTCTGCGCCAGGGAAATACCGTCGTTGGCGTTACGCGCCGCCTGGTTCAAACCCTTGATCTGGCTGGTCATGCGCTCAGAGATCGCAAGTCCGGCCGCATCGTCTTTGGCGCTGTTGATACGCAGGCCTGAAGACAAGCGCTGCAGTGAGGTGTTCAGCGAGTTCTGAGAACTGCTGAGGTTACGCTGTGCGTTCAATGACGCGATGTTACTGTTAATTACTGAAGCCATGGGTAAATCCCTCTTTTTCGTTAGACCGTTTCACGGCAGCTAATTGCCACACTGGTCTTTAACATTCCGTTTGGAATCACTTATCGACCGTGATTCCCACTGCCGACACCCTATAAATCGACCCGCCGGGGGAAAACTTTAGGAACATAAAGAAAGATTTTAAAAAATGGGCGTTTTACACAGGAAAAAACGGAAATCTCAAGCGAAAGGTACTAAATGACCGTTATACCAGGTGACCAAAGAGCCCCCAGCATAAACACCCAGAGTCCGGCAACCTCAGCCACTTCCCGGACGCCTTTGGCGCCACTCGATAGACGTAGATAATGGATAGTCGAGGCAAAAAAGAAAGAAGGCCAGCCCGTCCGGTGGGTAGCCCCTGAGTGAGTTTGCCTCTCCGATCGAAGGGGTTACCCACCGGACGGGCTGGCCGCCTGGCCAAAACAACTCAAAGATAATTAAACAACGACAAACCCTGCATCTTCACGTAGGCCTGCTGCGCTGCCTGCAACGCCGTCAGTTCCAGATTAAACCGGCTGATTGCCTCCGCATAATCCAGATCCTGTATCCCCGAAAGCGTTTCCTTCAGACCAAGATTGAAGTTGTCGTTGATCTGGATCTGCGTATCGACATTGTTCAGCCGAACGCCCACGTCCGTTCTCACCCGTGACACATTACCCAACGCCTGGTCGATGTTCTCCAGACCACGGGCCATCGCATTGTTGACCTCAGCGACCTCATTCGCCGCCGAACCTGCGTTTTCCAGCGCGCTCACAATGCCCTGCAAACTGCTGAACATATCCTGACGCACAGACGAGGTTACGGAAAAACTGTCGCCCTCACCAGGGATACCGCTGAAATCAATACTGGCACCGGCGAAACTCACGGTGTCACCCTCCTCGTAAGTACCCGAGGAAATCAGCGCCGAGGACGCATCGCGTACTTCATAGCTGGCAGGCCCGCCGACAGGATTAGTAAAATTGATACTGTATTCACCTGACACAAAACCAGAGGCCGCAGATGTAGTGCCCGCTACGAGCGTGCCAGTGTTGCCCGCAGCAGTGTCCACCGCGAAGCGCCCATTGCCAGTCGGCACCGCTACAAAGACATCGTAGCCGGAGTCACGCACGGCAACGCGAGCGCTGCTGCCTATCTGCATAAAACGCTGGCCATCATCCCCCTGGTAGAGCACATCACTGCCCGAGCGTGTGAAGGGCTGGTTCTGCGCCTGGAAACCGCCGAAGATGTATTCGCCACTGGCATCGCGCGTATTGGCGAGCGCCTCCAGTTCGCTTATTCGCGCTGAAATCTCGGTGGCAATGCTGCGCCGGGTTTCGGGGCTCTGCGTAGCGTTGTTGGCTTGCACCACCAGCTCACGCACGCGCTGAAACGTGTTTTCGACTTCCGTTAGTGTGCTTTCTTCCAGGGCCAGCTGGCCCTGTGCCAGGTTGGCGTTGCGCTGGTACTGGTCCAGCAATGCCAGGTCCTCGGAGATATCGAGAATCTGCGCGGCCGCCACCGGGTCGTCCGCCGGGGTGAGCACACGCTTGCCTGTCGCCAACTGGTTTTCGGTATTACTCAATTTGGCCTGCTGGGCCATGATCGAAGAAATACCCTGCTGGAACATCTGTAAACTTGAAACACGCATAATCAATACCTATCGCCGCGTTGCGCTGAGCAGCGTCTGGAAGACCTCATCCGCCACCGCTATGACCTGCGCTGCCGCTTGATAGGCCTGTTGGTAACGGATCAGGTTGGCGGCCTCCTCATCCAGATTCACTCCGGCCACCGAATCACGTGCTGCAACCGCCTGCTGTAATAGCACAGACTCCGAAGCCATACCGGTTTCCGCCTGCCGCGTACGCACGGCAACGTCCGTTACCATGCGGCTGTATGTATCCTGATAACTCGCAGTGCCACCGAGCAGCTGGCGCTGCGTTTGCAATCCCGCCAGAGCCAGTGCGTTGCTGTTATCACCGCTGCCGTTGGTATTATTTTCAATGTACAGCTGGTCGCCTGCCTGCGGCGTGCCACTAACGCTGAAGCTGAAACCGGCCAGCGTGAATTCAGCACCGCCTGCATCGATCGCCGGGTCGTAGGCCAGCGGCCCACCCGCTATCCCGCCAACATCAAAGCCTGGTACGCCAGGCCCCAGTGCGTCCGGGTTGAATGACAGTGTCACGCGCGAAACCAGGGGCAATGTCCCCGGATCATCGGCATTGAGGCTACCCAGAGCAGCGCTGCCTGTATTAGCGAGCTCCTCACCGCCGCGCAGCGGAGAAGCAGCTGCGATGTCCTCCGGCCTGCTGACGGCCAGCGAGAACAAGCCCGCTGACTGACGCGTCGGCTGCACCAGGAAAACGTCGCCATTAGCCGGGGCACCACCAGTGATTGCAATGTCCACGCCATCGATGGAAAAGGGGCCGGGGCCGGTCTGCGAGGCGCCACTATTGCGGTTGGTCAGGGTCCAGTTGCCGGCGTCAAAGCGCAGCGTATATTCGTCGCCTGTCAGCTCGCCGACATCCGTGATCGACACCGCCAGCGAGGACGATCCCGCATTGTTTACCTGCGCAGCGAAACCTGGTTCAGGAACGTTGAAGAAGTCACCACCCGGTTGACCGTTCAGGTCAAGGCCCGCCGCGTGTTGCTCGTTGAAAGTGGTCGCCAGGCCTACCGCTGTGAGGCCCAATTGGTCCCGCGCAGGATTCAACTGCTGGTCCCTGAAATCAAACATCGCACCCAGTTCACCTCCGCTGAGGAAGCGCCCCAACGGCGTACTGATACCTGAGGGACCTACAACACCCACCTCCAGCGCGTTGCCATCGAAGCGGCTGCGCGAGGTTTGCAGTTGCTCGGGCGTAAAGCCGACCACCAGAGCCTGACCGTTGCCAATCATGACATTGAGCGACCCATCAGACTGCTCAACTGTGGTAACACCTATTTTTTCAGAGAGTTGGGCCAGCATCTGATCCCGCGCGTCCAGCAAGTCGTTGGGCGCTTGCCCGGGGGTAGAGGCCGAGGCCTGTACTATCTGCTGGTTAATGTCAGCGATCCCGCGCGACAGGGTGTTGATCTCCGCTACGGTTACCTCGATTCTACCGTTCAGTTCCTGCTCCAGGTCGCGAAAGCGTCCATCGAGATACTCAAAACGATCAACGAGCACCTGGCTTTCTCCCAACAGGGCCTGCCGCTCGGGGAGTGAACCGGGGTTATTGGCCACGTCCTGCACGGCATTGAAGAAACCGGCCAATGCACCTGAAAGGCCGACCGAGGGGTCAGCCAGCATACCGTCCAGACGACTGGACAGGTCGTAATAAGTGGCGGATTCACTCTGCGAGGACGTTCGCGAACGCACCTCCGCAGTAAGAAACTGGTCATAGGAACGTTCTATGGAATCGACCCGCACTCCACTACCGAGGTAATTACCGCCGAGAAACTGCGACGGCAGGGTCTCCATATTCACGCGCTGGCGACTGTAGCCGGGCGTATTCACATTGGCGATATTGTTGCCGGTGGTATTGATCGCGCGCTGCAGCGAAAGCAGTGCGGTCGTACCAAGGTTCATCAGATCTGCCACGTGTAATTACCTGTCGGTTCCTTTAACTGTCATCAGGCGGTGCCACAGCGGTATTGATACCGCTCACCCCCTCTTTAGCGACCACAAACGGAATTTCTTTAGTCATGGTGCTGCACTATCGGCCTGCAGTCCGCTCAGCACCGCCATCACCTTGTCGGCGTAGGCCGGATCCGTGGCGTAGCCGGCACTCTGCAACTCAGCTAGAAATGCCTTGCTATCGCTGCTGTTCGCCAGCGCATGTTCATAACGCGGGTTACGGCGCAGAAAATCCACATAATCGTTAAAGCTGTCGGCTAGCGAGTCATACCTGCGGAACTGCGCCTTCTCCGGCCGGGCAATATTGTCGCGATACTCAAGAGTGCTTACCGTTACTGCCTCACCCTCCCAGCGTGCGTCAGCCTTGATACCGAACAGGTTGTAACTGGAACGGCCCTGCTGGTCACGAATGACCTGCTTACCCCAGCCTGTCTCGAGTGCGGATTGCGCCACCAGCACGCGAGGGTCCACGCCCAGATCCTGCGCCGAGGATCGGGCAAGCTCCCAGACTTCGCGAACAAACTCCTCTGGTGATGCAGGCTGCCAACGATCGCCTTTGGCTGCAGCCGCAGCAACACCGGGCGTTTCTCGCGGCGTAAAGTCTCGTACCGGCAGGGCACGCAGGCGGTAGCTCGCCAGATCTTCCATCAATCCCGCGGCAGGGCTTTTTCCTGTTGCGCGCCCGTCACCGCCAAGCTGCTCGCGCAGTGTGTCGGCCATGCCGATCCCGCCCTGCTGGGACAGGTCCAGCGAAATCTGCTGATCAAACATTTGCTGGTACATGTCCATCTGGTCACTTTCGAAGAGGCCTCCCTTCGGCGTGGCGTCGCGCATGGACTTCAGCATCATCTGCACAAACAGGGATTCAAACTGCCTGGCAACCTTGTCCACGCCATCTGCGGATTGACTGCGTGCTTCCACTCTCAGCGACTCAAGACCACTGAGGTTGTGATAGATATTGGCGGCTGCAGTCATCGGTTCGTCTCGCTAGATGACAATCAGCTCGGCGCGCAGCGCGCCGGCCTGTTCCAGCGCTTCCAGAATGGCGACCAGGTCACCGGGTGCCGCGCCCACTTTGTTAACCGCGTCTACCAACTCCTTGAGGGTAATACCCGGGTCCATGTAGAACATGCGCACATTTTCTTCTTCCACGCTGACCTGTGAATCCGGAGTGACCACGGTGTTGCCGCGACGCGCGAAAGCACCAGGCTGGCTCACTTCATAGTTTTCGGTCACGCTCACACTCAGATTCCCGTGAGCCACAGCCGCAGGACTCACACGCACTTCGCTGCCAATTACCACCGTACCGCTGCGAGAGTTGATAATGACTCGCGCCGGCGCAGAGGCGGGGTCTACCGCGAGGTTCTCCAGAACCGAAATGAAAGCCACTTTTTCGCCAGGATCGGCCGGCGCGGCTACCGCGATAGTCGCCCCATCTACAGCACTGGCCACGCCTCCGCCGAAGTTCTCATTGATACTGGCCACCATTCTTGTCGCCGTGGTGAAGTCCGGTGTGTTCAGGCTCATCAACAGGCTGCCTTCGTTGCCAAAGGGGCTGGCCACTTCTTTCTCCACCGTTGCGCCATTGGGAATGCGGCCTGAGTTGGTGACATTCACCGCAATGCTGGAACCATCTGCACCCTCTGCACCAAAGCCGCTGACCGTGAGGTTGCCCTGCGCCATGGCGTATACCTGGCCGTCGGCTCCGCGCAACTGTGTCATCAGCAGCGCACCGCCACGCAAACTCTTGGCATTGCCCAGCGAAGATACCGTCACGTCAATGGTCTGGCCGGGGCGGGCAAACGGCGGCAGTTCCGCATGTACCATTACCGCCGCTACGTTCTTCAACTGCGGATTGGTGCCGCCCTGCACCACCACACCCAGCTTGGCCAGCATGTTCTTCACGCTTTGAACGGTGAAGGGTGTTTGCGTGGTCTGGTCGCCAGAGCCATCCAGGCCCACCACCAGGCCATAGCCGATCAACTGGTTACTGCGCACCCCCTGAATAGTAGCAAGGTCCTTGATGCGATCTGCAGTCGCCACAGGCACCTGCAGTAGCGCAACGAGCAGCATGAAAATCGGGCCTGCAGTTCTGATTGTCATGCTCATGCCTCTTGCTAGAACGGCCATATCGGGCTCAGGAAAAACCGCGACAGCCAGCCGACACGGTTGGCATCTGCGGTGGCGCCGGTGCCGCTGTAGGAAATTCTGGCATCGGCTATCTTGGTGGACATAATGGTATTGTTGGTGGAGATATCCACCGGGCGAATAATGCCGCGCAGGCGAATATACTCGTCGCCCTGGTTAATCTGGATCCACTTCTCACCCTGCACATAAAGGTTGCCACTGGGGTATACCTTGGCCACAGTGACAGTAATACTGCCCTGCAGGCTGTTGCTCTGGTTACTGGCACTCTCGCCCTCGAAACTCTGGTCTGAGCCCAGTTCAAAACCAAGATTGGAGTCCGTGCCAATAGTGCGCAACTGGCCGGCTAACACGGGGTTTTCGATTACGGCCGAGTTGCTTTTTCCCAACGACGTATCGCTGCTCTTGGCAGCATCGGTTGCCTCTGCCAGAACCACGGTCAGGATATCTCCTACCTGGTGCGCGCGCATGTCGTCAAACAGAGTCAGATTATGCTGTGCGTCCTGGTAAATGCTTCCCGTTGCGGGCACGGGAGGCTCCTCGGGGATATCCTGTTCGGCGAAAGACGGGGCAAAGTCCGGGTGCACATGCCTGGGTGAATTGCTGCAGGCAAACAACAACGAGCAGGACAGTGCCAACATCATCAAACGCAGGATAATCACCTTGGCTCCCTATATGTTATTGGACAGATACTGCAGCATCTGGTCCGTTGTGGAGATTGCCTTTGAATTCATTTCGTAGGCTCGCTGTGTTTCTATCATGTTGACCAATTCTTCGACCACGTTCACGTTGGAGCTTTCAACATAGCCCTGAACCACCACGCCCAGACCGTTAAGCCCGGGGTTACCCGCCTGGGGTGAACCACTGGCACTGGATTCTACGAAAAGATTGTTGCCCACCGGCTGCAAACCCGCCGGGTTGACGAAGTCGGCAAGCTGAATGGTGCCGATCTGGGTGATCTGGGCGGAACCGGCAAGACGCGCCGAGACCGTCCCGTCACCCGCAATGGTGACCGATACCGCATTCTCCGGAATAGTGATAGCCGGCTGCAGCGGAAAGCCCGAGGGCGTCACCATCTGCCCCTGTGCATCCATCTGGAAGGTACCATCGCGCGTGTAGGCTTCAGAGCCGTCCGGCATCAGGATAGGGAAGAAGCCGCCGCCCTGGATAGCCATGTCCAGCTGGTTGTCGGTCTGCTGCAGGTTGCCCTGGCTGAACAACTTCTCAGTGGCTACCGTGCGCACGCCGGTGCCCACCGTCAGGCCCGACGGCAGCTGAGTGTCCTGTGAGGACTGGGCGCCCACCTGCCGCAGATTCTGGTAGAGCAGGTCGGCGAACACCGCGCGACTGCGTTTGTACCCGGTAGTGCCGGCGTTGGCGAGGTTGTTGGCGATGGTGGACATCTTCGTCTGCTGTGCGTCCAGGCCAGTTTTCGCTATCCATAGTGACTGGTTCATCTAGTCGGTCCTCAGCTCATGCTCATCAGTTCGGTCGTCGAGCGATCCAGCTGCTCGGCGACTTTCATCATCTTGGTGTGGTGCTCAAACTGACGGGACAGCTCAATCATGCGTACCATGGCAGCCACCGAATCCACGTTGCTCGATTCCAGCGAATTACCTATCACCGTCACCTTTGCGTCGGCTGCGGGCGCCTCGCCCTCCTGCAGTCGAATCAGACCCTGTTCGTCTTTCTTGAGCTGATCTGCCGGCGGATTAACCAGCTTGATCCTGTCAATCACCGCCAGGGTGGTGGCGCTTTCGCCAATGGGCACTATGGATATGGTGCCGTCTGAGCCGATGTTTATCTCCGAGTAGGGTGGCACGGCAATCGCACCGGCATTGCCCGCGATCTGCCGTCCGGCGCCGTCCCGTAATTGGCCCAACTGGTCTACCCGCAAATCGCCGCGGCGGCTATAAGCCTCCTCGCCTGCCTCATCCAGAATGGTGAACCAGCCCTCTCCGTTAATGGCGACATCCAGATCACGGCCGGTGAAATTGACCACACCCTGATCCACGTCGATACCGGTGTTGGCCGACTGGGCATAGGCGCGGCTTTCCACCTCAAGATCATTCGCCACCGCTGTCTGCGCGGCCACCAGGTCAGCGCGAAAGCCGGGGGTGGCCGCATTCGCCAGGTTGTGCGTGTTGAAGGCCTGCGCCAGCATCGCGTCACTGGCGCCCGAGGCCGAGATGTAAACCATACGGTCCATGCCGCGATGCTCCTCTTATTAGCGCAGATTGATCACGGTCTGGGTGATCGTGTCTTCGGTCTGAATCACCTGGGCGTTGGCCTGGAAGTTGCGCTGCGCCACGATCATATTGACCAGCTGTTGGGTGATGTCCACGTTGGAGCCCTCCAGCGCACCGGACTGCAGTACACCCAGCCCCGAGCTGCCAGGCTCTCCCAGAGTGGCGACACCAGAAGAAAAGGTTTCTGCCCAGGTGGTATCACCCAGTGGCTGCAGCCCGTTGGGGTTGGAGAACCCGGCGATCGCCACCTGGCCCAGCGATCGCGCCTGACCATTGGTGTAACGGGCGAACACAACGCCCGAGTCATCAATCTCCAGCCCGTACAATTGTCCGGTGGTAAAACCGTCCTGGGTAGCCGAGCTCACTGCAAACTCAGCACCAAACTGGGACAGGTCAGAAAGCGAGATATTGAAGTCCTGTGGGCTGGCGCCGGTGGGTATACCTGCCTCGTTAAGTGGGTTCCAGCCAGTGACGTTGAGGTCTATCGGCAAGGTCGATGGGTCAAACTGGCCGTTGGACTGAAAGTTCAGTGTGTCCGGGCCCGAGGTCGTTACCCCATCCACCAGAGAGTGCACCTGCCACTCGTTGGGGTTGGCTGTTTTCACAAAGTACAGGCTCATCACATGCGAGTTGCCCAGGCCGTCGTATATGGTCACCGACGTGGTTGCATTGAACGACTCCGGGTCAGGCACTACAGGAGGCACTGCAAAGGCGTCATGTGGACCGCCGAACGGTATCGTCGGTGGTACAGAGCGCGAGTCCAGGTTGGCTGTCAACGACACCAGGTTGGTAGGCTCGGGGTCGATCAGGGAAGTATCCAGCTGCAGATCGCCAACCTGGCCGTTGATCTCACCGGCATTGTTGACCTGAAAAGCCTGCAGTCGCTGGCCCTGGTTAGTGACAATAAAACCTTCCCTGTCGACCTGGAAGTTACCTGCCCGGGTGTAGGCGGCCGCGCCGTCATCGCTGAGCAGGAAGAAGCCATTGCCGTTGATGGCAAGGTCCAGCGCATTATTGGTGAAAGCGATATTGCCCTGGGTAAATTCCTGGGTGACACCGGAAAGCGACACACCCTTACCAATGGCGTTGCCACCAGCGCCAAGCAGGCTGGTAGCGTAAACGTCGGCGAACTCAGCCCGCGATGTCTTGAAGCCCGTGGTGGAGCTGTTGGCAATGTTATTGCCGATGACGCCGAGGTCTGCGGTAGCGGCATTTATGCCTGAGACAGCTGTATCAAAAGCCATGTTTCTCTCCTGGTTAAAAAGTATCCCTGATTATAAAAATGCCTTCACCGACGACAGGCTGACCTGCTCGCCACCGGCCAGGTTCAACTGCACGCCCTGAGTCGAAGGGTCCACGTTCACTGACTCCACCAATGCATGGGTATACACAGACACCGCCTGCGTCTGCCCACCTATGGTCGCTTCTGCACTCACCCGGTACGCTCCGGGCGGCAGCGGGTTGCCGCTATTGTCCGTGCCGTCCCACTGCACTTTGTACTCTCCCGAAGGCAGCGACCCCAACTCCCGGGTGTGCAGTAATCGACCCGCCAGATCCTGCACATAAAGCTGCACCCCGGCACTATCGCCGGGTACCTTGACGGTGGCTTCCAGTGCATTCTCCGGGTCAAGCACGCCAACATTGGTTTCCGTCAACACCTTGCTGCCAACCAGCGAGGCTGCGCCGACCACCTGGCTGGCCTGCATGCGCGAAGTCATGTCAGTAAAACTGTCCTGCAGGCCCTGAATACCGTTAACGGTGCCAAACTGGGCAATCTGGGACAGAAACTCGAAGTTATCCATGGGCTTGGTGGGATCCTGGTTTTCCAGCTGAGCCACCATCAGCTCCATAAAGTCCTCCTGCCCCAGTTCGGACGCATCGTTGGTCGCCATAGCCGAGCTGGCGGGTGCCGGAAACAGTTCAGATATCGAGGGTGTGCCTTGCATGGGTTGCTCCCGCGCTTACTTGCCGAGGTTCAGCGTGCGCATAATCAGTTGCTTGGTTGTCTTCATCGCCTCAACACTGCTCTGGTAGGAGCGGCTGGCCGAAATCATGTTGGCCATCTCGTCTACCGTGTTGACGTTGGACAGGTAGATGTAGCCCTCCTCGTTAGCCATAGGGTGAGCAGGTGAATATTCTTTCACCGGCTCCACCTTGCTTTCGACAATCCTGTCGACACGCACACCGCTGCTGCCCGAGCGCGACATTGCTGAATTCAGCATGGAGGCGAAAACCGGGTGGCGGGCACGATAGGCGCCTTCGGCGGTGCTGGCGACGACTTCCGCGTTGGCGAGGTTGCTGGCAATTGTATTGAGACGCACGCTCTGCGCTGAGAGCGCGGTGCCCGATATATCCATAACGCTAAAAAGACTCATCCCTATTCTCCCCGCAGCGTGCTCTTGATTGAGGAAAGCCGTGCATCCAGGAAATTGAGACTGGCCTGGTAGCGGATGGCGTTATCCATAAAAGCTGCATGCTCCTGGTCCGTTTCCACCGTATTGCCGTCCAGCGAGCGCTGCACGGGCACGCGATAGAGCTGCTCTGGTGAAGAACTGCCTGTGATCGCAATGTGATCGGGGTGGCTGCGCGCCTGGGGGGACGCCAACTGGCGCGCCTGCGACATTGCAGCGCGAAAATCAATATCAACTGCCTTGTATCCCGGCGTGTCGGCATTGGCGAGGTTTGCACTCAACATCTCAAAGCGCTGGGCACGCAGCGTCAATGCCTGCTGGGTAATTCCAAATACTCTGTCGATCATTTGCATGAAGCACCTCCTGTCTCACCAGCTGTTACACAGAGCGTGCCATAGAATATTTTTTCTATATATAACAAAAGGTTACGGCATATCACTTCAGCCAAAAGGCGCTGATTTACGGCAAGAGGCAACCTCTGCGGCAAGACTTGCCGTCGACAGGCGCACTGCGCAATCTGGCATGAAAGGTGCATCGATAAGAGTTATGAACAAGCGAACGACAGTATTTTGGCGCTACCTGGTGCTCGCGGTCTGGACGGGCTCAGCGGCGATCGCGGAGACGCCGCTACAGCCACTGGACAGCATTGTCGAAATCGCCAGCAAAGCCAGCAAAGCGAGGGCCATGGAGCAGGGCTACGAGGGCGTCACGGTCTCTGTCAGAGCCCTGGACAAACGCCTCAGATTACCTCTGTGCGAAGAGCCGCTGGAGGCTCTGGACGCGCGCTCCAGTGCAGTTCTGGGCCCCTTGAGCACTGGCGTCAGGTGTTCGGGGGACACCCCCTGGACCATTTATGTGCGCGTAGAGGTGACGGCGGTAAAATCGGTTCCCGTGCTCGCTCGCGCACTGCCGCGCCATGCACGCATCCAGGCCAAAGACCTGAAAATTGTAGAGCGCCCGCTTGCCAGCGTGCCTAAAGGCATATTGTATGACGCCGCGCACATCATCGGCATGGAGCTGAACCGACCGCTGGACGAGGGAGCAACCATCAGGGCAAGCCAGCTAAGAGCGCCAAAAGTGGTTAAACGGGGTGACCAGGTTACCGTGCTTTCCGGCACGGCTGGGCTCACTGTGAGAAGTCAGGGCAAGGCCATGGAAGACGCTATCGCCGGTGAGCGGGTGAGCGTGATCAACAGCGTTACGGGCGTTAAAGTGGAGGGCGTAGCCGGTACCGATGGTACGGTCACTGTGCCATAATAATTTTGTGAAGCTTGCTAAAGGTTCTTCTGAAACGGTCGATAAATAAACAGAGTCCACCTATTTTATGAAAAATGTAGACAACAACATGAACATTCGACCCGGTCGTGGAGACCTTGAACAGAGCTCACAGCCTACTACCCGCGTAGCGGATAGCAGTGCTGCGAACCCCGCTGCCAGCGCCAACACGCGCAAGGCCGAGGGCGACAAGGTTACTTTCACCGGTATCGCGACGGAAATGCGTTCTCTCGAAGCCGACCTCGCGAAAATCCCCGACATTGACCACGATCGCGTCAAAGCCATCAAGGCCTCTATCGCCGAAGGCAGCTATGAGGTCAATGCAGACAAGATCCTCAAGAACCTTCTCGACCTGGAGCAGGCGCTGGGCCGCTAGGGTGAACCAGGCTCAACAGAAGCTGTTGGCACTGGTGACCGATGAGGTCGCCTCACTGGAAAGCCTGCATCAGATTCTGCTGCAAGAGCAGCAGGCCCTGCTGGCAGCTGACATCACCCGCATAGAAACTCTTACCGCTGAAAAAAACCTGGCGCTGGACAAACAGTCCGACATGACGCGACAACGTCAGCTCTTCACCGAACAACACACCGGTGCGCACTCTGTTGCAGCATTGCTGGAGATGGCCGGACGGCCGGAGCAGGCCAAAGCCCTGGTGGAACGTGTGGGTGCCCTGCAGGCCCTCGCTGATCAATGCCGTGATCTGAACCGGAGCAACGGCAGCCTGATCCAGCAACGGCAACAGCAAACCCGGGGCGCCTTGCAGGTAATTCGCCAGACCGGCGACGATACCAGCACCTATTCAGGACGGGGAAAGACCGAGGCCACAGACAGGCCGCGCACGCTGGGCAAAGCCTGAGCACCACCTGCCCTTGCGCCGGGCACTGCCCGGCGCGGGAATGGAATTATTGTGCGCGCAGCCGAGACGCCCTGCTCACTTCTTACCGAACCACTTCCTCTTCTCACCGGCGACGGCGACCTTGTTTCTGCCCGCCTTTTTGGCATCGTATAGCGCCTCATCGGCTGCTTTGATCAGTGCCTTCTTGTCCGGGACCTTGCCATCTTCAGGCGTTACAGAGGACACGCCGAAACTGGCGGTAACACTGTGTTTGACGCCATTTTCCCTGAATTTGGAGACCTCAACAGCCGTGCGCAGCTTCTCGGCAACAAAGGCTGCGTCTTCACCACTGGTGTCGGGCAGGATGATGGCGAATTCCTCACCGCCGTACCGCGCCAGCACATCGTACTGCCTGAGATTAGCGGCGAGCACCTTGCTGAACTCGGCGAGAACGAAGTCACCCACCAGATGACCGTGCTCGTCGTTAAACCGCTTGAAATGGTCGATGTCGGCAAGTATGAAAGATACATTGCTGTTACGCCGCGAAGCGCGCTTCAATTCTCCGTCCAACGACTCCTGGAAGAAGCGGTTGTTATACGCACCGGTCAGGCCATCTACATTCGCCAGATCCTTGAGGATCTCGTTCTTTTCCTTCAACTCCCTGGCCAGCTTCTCCAGCGCCATTTTGGCCTGGACCAGTTCTTTGTTGACCTGCTCGTAGTCAAGATTCAGCAGACTCAGACGAATATTCGCCTCTTGCAGAATATCCTGAACGGAACGACTCTTGTCCATATCCAGACCGAACTGCTGAGCCGCCAGGTCCAGATCAAGGTGCGCGTTCTCCAGGATCCCCTCGACCTGATCTGGCGTAAACTTGAAGATACGCCTGGCCTCCGTGCTGAACCGGCGGTGATATTCCTGTGGCTCCTCGGAGTAGAGTATGTTCACCAGCAAGTCAGACAGATACAGCGCCCGGGAATAATTCTGTATCTCGGCATCGGAACTTTGCGCTTCGTCCGGGCGGTGATGGTAGAGAATCGGCAGAGACAGTGCCGAAGGAAAGCTCCAGTAATGAGAGACTTCGTAGCCGATTCGGGCGTGATCCAGCTGCAACAGCTCGCGCTCTATCTCGCATTGGTTCCGCTCGCCTTTCTCCAGTTCTTCCAGCACCGCCTCAAATTTTTCCGGCACGGTGCACGCGAGCACCAATTCCCCCAGGTTTTGCAACAAGCCTGCCAGAAAGGCCTGCTCAACATTGGCACCCGGCAACTGGCCAAGGATCAGTCTGGCAGATACGGCCGAGGCCAGTGATCGCTGCCAGAACGTGTTGAAATCAAAGCGCGTGGCGCCCTTTGGCTTACTCAGGGAAAGAAACGAAAAAGACAACACCAGGCTGCGGACTGCATTCGTACCCAGTACCGAAACGGCCTGTTGAATGGAGGTTATCTGCTGTGGAAAGTTATAAAACGCAGAATTGGAGACCTTGATGACCTTAGAACACAGGGCCACGTCCTGAGAAATCAGGCTTGCTACGTCCGCCAGCTCCGTGTCCTCTTTGGACATCAACGTCAACAGTCTGGAGGCCACGTCCGGAAGCGATGGCAATTCATCGGAACTCAACACAAGCTCGAGCAGTCGATCCCGCTCCACATGGAAACCGGTATCTGCTATTGCTGCTTCACTCATTTTTTTTCTCCCTACCCTTAGCTCTAAGGTCTTGTTCTATTGTGATGATGCTTCGGCGGCACCCCAGTCCCAATCCCGATCACTGGCAGGTGCTTCCGCTTGTTTGTCTGATTGGTCCGGTTCCTGCGCAGCAGAGAACGTCGGCCCCCGCCCGTAGCGCGGCAACTGACATGCTGCCGTGTTCTCTTCCCTGCCCACAAGTTTGAAGGTAGACGCTGTATCTGCGGCAGCGATGTCAGCCTTGCGCATGTTGAGCAACACATCCAGGGCTGTCGCCAATGACCAGTTATGACGCCTTCCCTCTCCTGCAGCCACCGCGCCAATTCCGCTGACGGCGCTGCCTCCCGGCAACTGCAGACCTGTGGCGACCGGCGCGGCAGGTTCATGTGATGCACTTATCGTCTCGTCGGGAAACTCGTAACGCGAAGCGATAAACCGGTACTTCAGCGCCCGAAAATACTGTATGTAGAGCTCAGTGTTGAGAGACTCTGGGGCCTTGAGGTCATGAAACAGTAATAGCTCGGGCGGCAGCACCCCTTGCATGTTCTGCAACAGGTCAGCGATAAAACAAAGGCGCAGCGCTGCGTAAAGCTCATCGCCGTTGCGGATGCCACAGGGCATGTAGAAGTAGTCTCCAAATTCGGAGCTGCCTTGCTGACGCACCATAATGTCTACAAGGCCCGCGAACTGCCCTGTAACCAACTGACCGCCAACGATGATATCCGCTCCGCCGTGCATCGCTTCCAGAGTAAGCCCCTGGCGCGCGCGCTCGGCCACATGCCGCGCAATCGGAACCACCTCACTGCCGAGGATATTCACCGCAGCGGGCAGCGTTGAACGCAGCCGCGAATCCTCGCTGGCGTGACTGTTGATATAATGGTCCAGCCCTTCCCAATAGTGGCGGCCCGGTGCAGTCGCGCCAATGACGTCGGTACCACCAAAGGCGATAGACTCTGTTTGCGCTGAATCCTTGACCACAGCATGATCCGGGAACTCACTGTCACCCGGATACTCAAGCGTCAACTGCTCTGTGCCCGGCGTCAGCTCGGATTCGATAAAGAACAGCATCTCCTCATAGGTGTAGGCAAACGAGGCGGCTGATTCAGTTCTGTTCATACAGCGTTACTCAATAGTTACCGCCTCGCGGTAACACCATCGTTGAACATGGCACGCACCAGAGCGGTCTGTCTGACCGCGTCCGGAGCCATCACGTCGAATATGTGCGCAAGTTCGTGGCTGGCATGTTGTTCGCAACGGCGATCCCTCAGCATATGAATGACATTGGTCCCTTCAGCGGTGCAAGCGCCAGCTGTTGCCCCGCACAGGCTGTAGAGTTCATCCCAGGAATCCACGAAATCCACACTCACGCGCTTTACCTGCCCGTTGTAGTTCACCGCGACCACGTCTCCATCACCGCTATTGCATATTGAAGCTACAGCGTTGCTTTCGTATTCCGGCGGCTGATGCATCGCACACCCGCTTACCAGTAGGCATATCAGTATCGCGAATCTCATTGCTTCCCCTGCTCGCTCCTCTGGTTCGCGCCGGGCACATAGCGCAGGTAAACCGGTTTTTGGCTATCCCGGAACCCGTTCCAAACCAGATATGGTCGTTAAACAGATAATGCACACGGGCATCATGCCCACGGCAGCGTTGCTTCCTTAATCCTTTATCGTCACCCGGGACTGAAGCTTTAGAGTTTTTTGGGAAATAACAGGACTTTATGCGCTTCTTTATTTTTTAGAGGTGTAGCGAGTATGCAAGCACTAACTTACAGCCAAAAGACGGGTAACCGCGGAAGGTGCCGGCAGAGAGTTAACACTACCGTGCAGTAGCGTGTGCGCAAACGGCGAGGTAGGTTTCCCGCAGACGCGGGAGTGCCCAGGGGCGATGCACGCAATATACCGGCACAGCATCTAACATTTGCCCCAGCCAGGCCAGGCGATGCTCCAGTAGATGATCAAAATTAAACAGGTATTGGGGCAGCAACTCCTCAAACTTGCGAAAACCCACAAGCTCCTCAATGGTGATATCGGCGGCTGGATCCTCCGCTCTCAGGCAGTATATGGCGCGAATCGGCCTGGACTGCGGGGCGAAGTTCACCACCGGCCTGCCCAGCACCTCAAACTCCCGCCATGGGCGGTGATGGGGGTGTGACGGTGCCGCCCAGTAATCGTCTTCGTGATGAAAGGTTGCGAGCTTGTCATCGGACCACAGTGCGTGGCCTTGCTGGAGGAAAAACGCCGCCAATGTTGACTTGCCGCCGCCGCTGGGAGCAATGAACAATGCCGGGGCACCACCCAGGTCTACCGCGGCTGCGTGAAGAAAATCATACCCGCGCTCCAGAGTCAGTTGCAGAGGCAGGACAATATGCGTGAACCAGAACGCCATCAACTCCCAGTTACCGGCTTCGCGCAGCTCATAAAACATGGAGTGTTCCCCACCACACCAATGAAAGGAGACCACGCGCTCAACATCCAGGCGCCACGGTTGGCCGGGGAGACTCTGCGCCAGCGGTCGATCCGAGTACAGCCCAAGCTGTCGACCATGCGTCAACTGGAAGCGGGTCTGCTCGGTCAGACCCACCTGGTCTGCCAGCTGGTCACCACGCAACGCGTCCCTTTCTAGCAGTTGCACCGCCGGGTGGTCTCCAGGCGCAGCCGCCCCACCGTCCGTATGCGTGCGAAAGAGCGGGCGGGCACTGTGCACCTCTATCCCGTAAAGCCAGGTAGTGCTCATCTTTCCAGCCAATTGTAAGTCGACACCACGGTAAAGCGCTCATGCCCTTGCGCGCCATTGATGATCTGCTCGCCACAACGCAACCAGGCGTGGGCGCTGAGCTCACCACTGCCGGACTCGCGCATCACGCCAAGATAGAAACGCCCGCCCAGGCCCTCCTTCGCCATCATCCTTTGCAGCGTCAATACCTGCACCAGGCAGCGGCTTTGCCAGGGTGTGAAACGGGCGGCACCGGCCACCAGATACCCAAGGTGCGCCGCCCGCTGCATTTGCTCCGCAGTTGCCGGTACACGCGGTGGCTCCTGACGATGGTGCTGCAATGACGAGGACAGGCGTCGAAAGGAGCTAAGCAGGATTGCCGCGCGGTAATAACCAAGCAGTAGGTAGATTTGAAGCAGTAACGCTTTACTGCGGGTTGTCAGAGCGAGGAAGTGCCGAACGGCGCGGAACATGGGCTGACAGCGCCTGCGGGAAGTGATACCAACCGTCAGCTGGGGCAGATTACCATGTTGCTGCACATTCCCCCGAAGAAGAAAAACAGGTTTTCATTAATGTTGGTGAAACTGCCACTTTCTGTGGAGGGCAGACCCAACTGGGTCAGCACTGGCGCAGACCAGGCTTTCTTGCCAATGGCGCTTTGCGCAGAAGGCTTTTGGCTTGTGTTCTGTTCTGTCATCACGTCACCCTCAGGTTACTGTGTCCCTGCACCGGACAAAAACGTACCAATGCTTTGATTATTATACCGTTTTCAGCCCCCCGCGAAACCCTCAGGACAGTGGCATATCACCTTTTAGCTCTGCCACCATCAGCGCGCGTTTTACCCGCAGCAGCGCATTCAATGCGTCCTCAGTGGGGGGGGTACCCGGTTCCGGCAAGGCGCTCGCTTCCCGCTGTAATGCCCGCACGTCAATCCACGGGTTTTCTGCCGGAGGCGAGGCCAACAGCTGCTGTTTGATAACCGCCACCAGAATGTCGTATATCTCCTGCACCCGCTGCGGTTCCTGCTTGCTGACGTCACTGCGCAATGCCTGCGGAAAGCTGTTGGCAAGTGCCTCACGAAACACCCTTCGAGACATTCCTGCCCCGCGATACTGCTCTGGCGGCAGAGCGAGGGCAAACTCGACAACGCGCTGGTCCAGCAGGGGGTATCGGTACTCCACCCCCATACGGCTTCCGGATGCAGACCAGGCGTCGATACGACTATAGAACGCACCGCGAGCCAGCTCTTCAAGCTGTAAGCTACGCAGCCGCAGGCTGGGCGACACCCGGGGAACAGGACTGGATTCCTGGCGGCACCAGGTTCTGAATTCAGGCGTGAGCAGTTGCAGGGCTGCATCGCCCCAGCCGTCGAACGCCTCTCGGCTGTAACGCCAGCGCAGGTAGCCGAGCAGCGGCGCCAGTAATTGGTGCCGGGTAAGACTCAGTGCCGCCCGCAACGGGCGACGACTGCGCCCGACCATCGCCGCAAGATCCAGCAGTGTGGGTATCGCCCGGCGCGAAAACAAGGCTTCCAGGTACCCGCTTTCACCTGCATTGGAAATAAACTGGTCACCGCCCCAACCGGAAAGCAATACCGGTATGCCTCGCTGCTGCAGCTGTTGCCGCAGCGGGAACTCGTACCAGAGGTCGGCACAGTCGTTATCCAGCAGTGGGCGGCGTGCCAGGATAGCCTGAAAATCGGCCGCACTGAACGGCGTAAACTGCAAGGGCACCTTCCACTTCTGCGCCACAGCAGCAGGCAGGCGCCACTCTGCCTGTCGCTCTTCTGTGGCCGAGGCGGGCGGGCGCACCCAGCTCCAGGCCTGTAGCCGGCCGGTTCCCTCCAGCTGCAATGCGGCGAGCGCTGTAATTGCCGATGAATCGAGACCGCCACTGAGGTGAGTGGCAACCGGACCCTGCCCGGGGAGACGGACACGAACAGCATCACTGAGCAATTCACGTAATACGTCCGCCACATCCCTGGCATCACCTGGTGCCGCTGCAAACGCGCCGTGGAGGCCGCCCGGCGCCGCGGGATTCCAGTACTGCTTCTGCCGACGCGAGGACCCACTCACCGTCTCAATGTGGCCCGGTGGCAGTTTCTGGATGTGCCGGTACAGAGTGAGTTTCCGGTCGTGGAAGCCGCCTCCAAGCAGGTAGGAACATACCGCCTGGTTGGATACCTCTGCGGCAAGCTGTGGATGCGCGAGCAGACAGTGAATGTCTGTGGCAAATGCCAGCCAGCCCCCGCCCTGGCTGACATACAGAGGGCGAATACCCAATGGGTCGCGAGCCAGCAGCAGGCGTGGACCCTCTTTGACGGCGAAAGCGAAGTCTCCCAGCAGGTATCGCGGGCAGTCTTCACCCCAGCGCAGGTAGGCAGCGAGAATAAGGGCCGGCGCGTCCATCATGGCTGCTTCAGCGCGAGGCAGGGCCAGCCTGTCTGCGAGCTCCTCACGATTGTCGATACGGGCATGGGCGAGAACGCTTACCGGGTGCTCCCCGGCGCGCCGGGCGAGCAGCGAGGCGGACGCGGCTATACTCTCTGCGCTGGCGGGGAGACTACTGGCAGAGCGCCAACTACCGCCCAGAAAACCGGCTGGATCCTGCCAGTTGCAGGCAATGCTATCAGCCAGGACAGCACACCCACTTTGCATGGCGGCAGCACTATCGACATCGCTCCCCGCAGCCGGACCGAACCGATGCAGGCCGAACATAGCAAGAACCTGGTCAGCCAAACTGGCGTGCCAGTGAACGCAGCAGGCGCAAGGCTTCACGCTCGGTGGCAAAAACGCCGGGGTAAGCCTCTATCAGGGCCTGCGCCAGCTCTGCCGTACTTCGGCTGCCATCCATATGGCTCATCGCCCAGACCACAGCCCGGCCCTTCTCTGCGAGCTGCGGCTTATGGCCATCGGCCTGCTTGATCAGGTCGGCCGGGCGCAGCGGCATGGACAGGAAGCTGCTCTGGCGCTGAATCGCCCCGGCGCGCCGGGTAACCCAGCTCCATTCACCATTCTCAGGGCGGCTGAGGGTAAATTCCAGGCGTTCGCCTGCTGCCAGAGAAAGCGGTTGCAGCAGGGGCAGAAACACGTCGCTCCAATGGGTTGGGCCGGCCGTCCTGCTGGCGTCATACCATTCCGCTCCCAGACGCATGGCAAACCAGCCCAGCCAGCCGTGCTGGATCCCGCTGCGCTCGAGTTCGAGGCTAACAGTCTCCTTACCCCCGGCCTGCTCCGCACGAGCAAGGTCCAGCTGCATTAGCTGGGCAGCTTCAGCCAGAGGATTCAGCGGGTATTTGTCCCCGTTTACATCGTAAAGCAGAGTATTTGCCGCGAACGGTCGAACAGCGCTGTAGTCCAGGGCGGGCAGCCCCGACTCTGCGCAGAAATCGGCGTACCCGGCCCAGGATTCAATGTGGTCTGCGTAAGCCGCGGGAGCTGATACCGGGCAGACGTGGACACGCGCGGCGTCAGGCAACAGCGTCCCGCCGGGTGCAAGAAAACGGTCCCTCGCGTGAAACAGTGAGGGGAGGAGGTCTTCCCCAAACAGCAGGTTTCCGGTGAATACAGAAATGATAATGTCGGCCTGAATGTCGACTGTGAGCTCTTCTACGCTGGCGCGAATGCACTCCACATTAGCAAGACCACTGTCTGCTGCCACCTGACGCGCCATTTCGATCACCGGCTCCGGCTCCACCAAATATACCTTCCGGGCACCGAGACGGGCTGCAAAAAGCCCCAGCACACCCATGCCGGCGCCTATGTCCAGCACCACACTATCCGGCGTGACAAGTTCCCGCAGTGCGCGCGCGTACGCCGCATTGCGCCTGGCGTCAAAAACCATGTGACGGTGAGAGGTGACCTGAGAATAGCTCATTAGCTGCCTGAGAACATTGCCAGTGCCGATTATTCGCGAGACGGGCCTGGCAATGCAAATCGGTGAACAGGGCGCTGGCTTTTCGGCGTCGCGATTGTGTAGGCTTGCCCCTTCGCAACTCGAGCCCTGCCAAAGGTAATGAGACAGCTGTTACGCTACATCACACCATCCTCGAGCGCGCTGGCTATAAGCGTGCTACTGATGCTGGCGGCCACCATACTGGCCTTGCTCAACCCGCTTATGGCGGGACAGTTGACGCGTACAGTGCTCGCCGAGCCCGGTGAGCAGGCCTACCCCATGGTCTGGATAATTGGCGCATGGGCCGGCCTGGTCCTGTTACGAACGCTGCTGAAACTGGTAAGCGAATACTTCCAGGGGATGCTCGGGGAAAAAGTGGCTAGCGGACTGCGCGAGCGGGTTTACGCGCATATGCAGGCACTGCCACTGGTTTGGCACCAGTCACGCAAGCGCGGTCAGATACTGAGCCTGCTGACTAACGATGCCGATGCTGTGAGTGGCTTCGTCACCACTACCCTGCTGCCCCTGCTGCCCCTGCTGCTGACGTTGGCAGGCGCCTTCCTGATGATGCTGCGACTGGATGCCACCCTTGCTTTATTGATCATCGTCGGCCTGCCTGTGTACTTCCTCGGGTTGAAGGTGATAGGACGGGACATTCGCCCGCTGGCTCGTGCCTGGACGGAGCAGTACGGAAACATGGTGGCGCGTGCCGAGGAAAACCTGGCGCTGTTACCGGCACTGAAAGCGTTCGGCCGGGAACCTGTTGAAGCTGAGGCTTTCCGCGAGGACAACCGCAAGCTACTCAACATATGGCAGCAGCAGCTACGCCGCCAATCGCTATTATCGCCAGCTGTAGACCTGGTCGCGGGCCTGGGCATTCTGAGCCTGCTCTGGCTGGGCAGCCGCAAGATCACGCAGGGGGCCCTGGAACCGGCCGATCTAGTGAGCCTGCTACTGTATGCGGCGATGTTGTTAGCGCCACTGAGCAGTCTGGCTGGCGTCTACGGCCAGATACAGCGGGTGCGGGGCTCCGCGGAGCGACTGGTAGCGTTTTTCAGCGAACACCCCGAGGAGCTTGATGGCGGCACAGAACTGGTCGACGTTAACGGCGCTGTTCACTTCCAGGATGTGACGTTCGCCTATCCGCAGCGCGACCCTGTTCTGCGCAAGCTCAACCTGCAAGTGCGCGCCGGGGAGACGGTTGCCATTACCGGTGTCAATGGCGCGGGAAAATCCACCCTGGCTCACTTGCTGCTGCGGTTTATTGAGCCCCAGGGTGGAGCCGTCTTCATCGACAATTCAAACATTGCTGATATCAGCCTGACCAGTTTGCGCTCGACAGTGGGGCTGGTTGCCCAGCACGTGCTCCTGCTCAACGGCAGCGTTGCCGAAAACATCGCCTATGGCCTGCCAAAGGCGACTGCAGAGGATATCCAGCGGGCGGCTTGTGCCGCCCATGCCGATGAATTCATCAATGCGCTGCCACAGGGGTACCAGACACTCATTGGCGATGAAGGTGTCAAACTGTCCGGCGGACAGCGCCAGCGCCTGTCACTGGCGCGTACCCTGCTGCGCAAACCTGCAATACTTATACTGGACGAAGCCACCGCGATGTTTGACCCGGCGGGGGAAGCTCACTTTATTGAGCAGTGCCACGACATCCTGCAAACCCGTACCGTGATCCTCATCACTCACCGGCCGGCAAGCCTGGCGCTGGCTGACCGTGTACTGAAATTAACCAATGGTGTAATGCGCGAAACAGCTCACCAGCCACCTGCGGGCGCCTGAGGTTTCAGGATCACACAGCGCTGGTCCACTGATCAGCCAACGCCCACTTACTATCCGATTTACGCCTGCCCAGAGAATGCCTGCGCTCCTCGCTGCCGGACATATTGAAGCGTTCAGCCGACATGCGGCCCGCGCTGCGACGGTCACCAGCGGGTTGGCGCCTGTCGGCATGGTGCACGTAATGGCAATGACAGCGTGCAACAGAGCAGTCAGGCACCGGCAGTGGAGGGGCGTTGCCCGCGAGGAAACGTTTTCCCCTGTAGGAGTTAAGGCACTCACAGTCACCCGCCAGCGTGACACAGTGATAAGGCTGGTCGCTGCCGCCGCTGCGAGCACCAGTCTTTCGCGTACGCGAGCCGTCGTTTTGCCAGGCGCTGAACACCCGGAACAACACCAGAGCCAGCAATGCCAGTAGCGCAGCCAGCACTATATCCTGCTCCATTGGGAACCTCCTTCGTCCACCTGCCTTGCACAAGTATAGACAATATTTGAAAGGTCAAAGCAGTTGTGCGCGGAGCACGCAGCTATGCGCTGCCGGAGCAGCGCGACAGAAGAAGCAGTGGGTTGGGCTCAGGCGTCGAACGGATGACGCAACACAATCGTCTCCACACGGTCCGGCCCGGTAGAGATGATATCGATAGGTGCGCCTACAACCTCTTCGATTTTCAGTATGTAATCGCGCGCCGCCTGGGGCAGTTCTTCCAGGGTTTTTGCTCCCAGCGTTGATTCGCTCCAGCCTGGCACTTCCTCGTATACCGGGTGCAGGCCTTCGTAGTCGTCCGAGTCCACAGGATTGGGCACAGGCTTGCCATCGGCGCAGGCGTAACCTACACAGATACGAATGGATTCAAGTCCATCCAGCACATCCAGCTTGGTCAGGCAAAGGCCGCTAACCGAGTTGATATTCACCGCAATACGCAACGCCACTGCATCGAACCAGCCACAGCGCCGGGGGCGACCGGTGGTAGCGCCAAACTCATGGCCTCTTTTTGCCAGGTAGGCGCCCGTCTCGTCGAACAACTCGGTGGGGAAAGGCCCGGAGCCTACCCGCGTGGTATAGGCTTTGGTGATGCCCAGCACATAGTCGAGATAGAGTGGGCCGAAGCCAGAGCCGGTGGCCGTCCCGCCAGCTGTGGTGTTGGAACTGGTGACGAAGGGGTACGTGCCGTGATCAATATCCAGCAGGGAGCCCTGTGCGCCCTCAAACATGATCTTGGCGTTGGTTTTGCGGCACTCGTGAAGGATAGCAGTCACGTCAGCTATCATCGGTTTGAGCTGCTCTCCCATCTCGAGGGTATCCGCCAGAACTTTCTCATAACTCAGTGGCTCAGTGCCGTAGTAGTGCTCCAGAGCGAAGTTGTGATACTCCATCACTTCCTTGAGTTTGCGCGCAAAACGCTCTTTGTGCTGTAAATCACCCAGGCGCAGGCCACGGCGCGCAACCTTGTCCTCATATGCAGGACCTATGCCGCGGCCTGTAGTACCGATCTTGTCATTGCCGCGGCGCGCCTCACGGGCCTGATCCAGCGCCACGTGATAGGGCAGGATAAGTGGACAGGCAGGGGAAATTTTCAGCCGCTCGCGTACCGGCACACCCTTCGCCTCCAACTCGCCCATTTCCTTCAGCAACGCGTCCGGCGCCAGCACCACGCCATTGCCGATAAGACATTGCACATGTTGCCGGAGAATGCCTGAGGGAATCAGGTGGAGCACCGTCTTTTCCCCATCGATTACCAGCGTATGTCCGGCGTTGTGGCCACCCTGGAAGCGCACCACGGCGCTAGCCTGGTCGGTTAACAAGTCAACGATCTTGCCCTTGCCCTCATCACCCCATTGGGTGCCAAGGACGACTACGTTCTTACTCATGCTGTTGTTCTGCCCCGTTTCGCCCTTGGGCGAGTTTACTGATAACCGTCACGACCATGCAGGCGGCGCTCCGCCAATGCAGGGGTGACAATGCGTGTACATCCTGATTCTTGCTGTCCCACAGCTGCCCGCATAGCAGCGTGACGCAACGCCTTTCCAGCTACAAGTCCTGCACCTGCCAGGCCCCGTCTGCGTCCACCAACACCCGGTCACAGCGGTCGTCATGAGCGCCGCCCAGGTTACTGATCACCACTTCTCCTGCTGCGCGAAGCTGCTCGACCATGCGCAACAGGCCCGGATCATCGCTATCGGGCATGCTGATCGCGCTCAAGGTCTCTGGCGGAACGGACACCAGCCCCATCAGGGCTTTCAGGTCCGTCGCGAAGCCAGTGGCGGGACGTGCACGACCAAACACCTCACCCACGCCGTTGTAACGGCCACCATTTGCCAGTGCCTGGCCATGCCCCTGGACATAGGCGGCAAAGACAATACCGGTGTGGTAGTGATAACCGCGCAATTCAGCGAGATCGAAATACACAGGCAAATGTGGACGCTGCCTGCGAACAGCATCAGCGACCTCCTGCAGCGCATCGACGGCGGCGAGCGCGCGCGGCGCCCGATCGGCGAGCAGGTCACGGGCCGCTGCCAGTACACTGTCGTCACCATGCAGGTCCACCAGACCCATGATCAGGGCGGCAATGTCTTCGGCCACGTCATCCAGGGCCAGCGTCAGGTCAGGCACGGACTTGCGTTGCAGGCAGTCAAACACGCTCGCCTCCTGCTCAGCGTCCAGGTCGGCGGCATCCAGCAATGCTTCGTAGATACCCACATGCCCCAGGTCCAGGGTGTACTCTTGCGACAGTCCGGCGGCATCCAGCGTAGCCAGCATCAGATTGATAACTTCAACATCTGCCGCCAGGCTGCCATCACCATAGATCTCAGCGCCCAGTTGAATGGGAGAACGTGAGGCCATCAGCGACTTTGGACGCGTATGCAGGATTGATCCGGCATAGCACAGGCGGGAGACGCCTTGCGGCGCAAGGCTGTGCGCGTCGATCCGCGCCACCTGCGGAGTGATATCGGCGCGCACGCCCATACTGCGGCCGGAAAGCTGGTCCGTCAGCTTGAACGTGAGCAGGTCCAGGTCGTGGCCCAGGCCAATAAGCAGGGAATCGGTAAATTCCACCAGCGGGGGAATGACCAGCTCATACCCCCAGCTGCGAAACAGGTCCAGCAGACGTCTGCGCAACTGCTCCACAGTGGCAGCCTGCGCGGGCAGAACCTCTTCAATACCGTCCGGCAGTTGCCAGCGATCAACCGATGTCATGCAAAGCCTTCAATTCACCAGATAAAGCAGGGCGACGCCCAGCAACATACTGCCTAAGCCGATCCTGCGAATCACTTGATCATCCATCTGCGCCACCATTGCGAGCATATTGCGCCAGCGATCGGGGCTGATAAAAGGCATCAAACCCTCAATGATCAATACCAGTGCCAGGGCCGCGGGAAGTACGTGCCAGAAATCCACAAAACCTCCATACAATCAGCCAGACACAAAAAACCGCGGGGCCATCGTTTGTGGCTCAAACGACGGTTCCCACGGTTGCGGAATGCTATCACAGTCTGCTGAGTCAATACCCGTGATTTTTGCCGGTTATTGTCTCTCTTACCGTATGCGAGGCGCTGGCTAACTACCGCCTTTGGAATCCTTCAGGTAGCGAAAGAACTCACTGTCAGGCTGCAGCAACAACACATCACCCTGTCCACTGAACGCCTCCTGATAGGCTTTCAAGCTACGGGTGAAGGAATAAAACTCCGGGTCCTGGTTGAATGCCTGGGCATAAATACCGGTGGCCTGCGCATCACCCTCACCCCGAATCTGCTCTGACTCCTTGTAGGCGTTCGCCGTCAGTACCGTTACTTCGCGATCAGCGGCAGCGCGAATCCCCTCGGCCAGTTCCTGACCTTGAGAGCGTAATTCGCGTGCTTCCTTCTCACGCTCAGCATTCATCCTACGATAAACAGACTCGGACACATCCGGGGGCAGATCGATCTTCTTGACCCGCACGTCCACAACGCGAACACCCAGTTCTGTCAACGCGACCTTATTCAGCTCGTCAGTGATGTCATCCATCAGCTGATCGCGCTCGCCCGAGACAACTTCCTGTACAGTTCGAACAGCCACCTGGTTACGCAGACCATCGTTGATGCGCTGCGCCAGCAGACCGGCGGCTCGTGCCTCTTCACCATTGGTAGCAGTGTAGAATTTGGCGGTATCCGCTACCTGGAACTTGGCATAGGAGTCAACGATCAGAGCCTTTTTCTCCTGGGTGAAGAAACGCTCCGGCTGTGAGTCCACGGTCAGCACACGCCCATCGAACTTGCGAACATTATTCACGAAGGGAATCTTCACATGCAGCCCGGGCTGGATATCGGGATTCACCACTTCACCGAAGCGAAGTAATACGCCACGCTCGGTTTCCTTGATGACATACAGCGCGCTGTTGGCGACAAACACCACCAGGGCCAACAAAATCAATACAGTCATATTACGGCTGGACATGATCAGCGACCTCCACGGCGAGTCGAACCGGACGCGGCTGCGTCGCGACGCAGCTGTTCGGTTACGGCATTGGTAATTTCACGAAGTGCGTTGCTGTCCAGAACAGGCGCCCTGAGGGCACGGTTCTGGCTTTGCTCGGCAAGCTTGTCCAGAGGCAGGTACATCATATTGTTACCTCCTTCCACGTCTACCATCACCTTGCTGGTATTACCGTAAACGGCCTGCACCGCATCAAGGTACAGGCGCTCGCGGGTAACCTCTGGAGATTTGCGATATTCCGCCAGCAATTTACTGAAACGGGACGCTTCACCTTCGGCGTTGGCGATCACCTGTTCCTTGTAGGCGTTGGCCTCTTCAATCTGCCGCTGGGCGGCACCTCTAGCCTCTGGAACGATCCCGTTGGCATAAGCCTGCGCTTCATTCTTCACCCGCTCCTCGTCTTCCCGTGCCTTGATTACATCATCAAAGGCGGCCTGCACCTGACTGGGCGGCTTGGCGTCATCAACGTTGACAGTGCTTACCAGAATGCCCGTCTCGTAGAGATTCAGATACTCCTGCAAGCGACCTTTCACGTCTCCGGCAATCTTTACCCGGCCTTCAGTCAGCACCAGATCCATACCTGTATCGCCGACCACATGGCGCAGAGCACTCTGGGTAGCGTGCTGCAGAGAGCGCTCGGGATCGCGCACTTTCAACACAAATTTATCAGGATCATTGATGACGTATTGCACCGACATGTTCACCTCGACGATGTTTTCGTCCTGGGTGAGCATAGTCTCACGGAAGCTGGCTGCCCTCACCTTGGTGGTATTGACCTTGATCACTTCGTCGATCATGGGTGGGTTCCACTGCAAGCCCGGTTGCACCGTGTCGTGGTACTTGCCAAAGCGCAGAACCACCGCACGCTCCTGCTCGTCGATCTGGTAAAAACCCATCAACGCCCAGACTACCAGCGCAACAATTGCTATAACGCCAAAAAAGGCTCCTGACACAGCCGGAGTATTGCCTCCACCGCCAGAGCCGGATTTACGGCCGAACAGGCCGCCCATTTTCTCCTGTAGCTTCTTCAACGCCTCGTCGAGGTCCGGTGGCCCCTGGTCACCTCCACCCCATGGGTCTTTCGGCCCTTTGTTGTTACCGCCACCCGGTTCATTCCAGGCCATAATGTACTCCTGTTTTCAAAGTCGGAAGAGTCTAGCACTACGGGTGCGCGGTGGCACCCTGCAATGGTTCGGTTTTTCTCCGCTGAAGGTTCGGCCGACCGCCGTTACGCTGTCTTTCACCACAGCGGCTCCGGGCCTTTTTTCATCAGTCGGTTCCAGTCTGCTCTGGGCAGACGCACCTGCAGGTGCGCCACGCCATCATCTGAATACTTTTCCCTCTCTACCGCGCCAAGCCGGTACAGGGCGGCGCGCAGACCGCCCTGCTCAGGCGTGATATCAATTTCTTCATTGACCATATCCTGCCCGACCAGTTCGCTGATCGCCTCGAACAGCAGGTCGACACCCGCGCCCGTCACCGCGCTCAGCCAGACCCGTTCAGGCTTGCCTTCGCTGTCCCGATCTATACGCGGCGCTTGCTCAAGCAGATCCAGCTTGTTGAAAACCTGCAAAAGCGGGATGTCCTGTGCGCCAATTTCCGCGAGCACCTCTTCCACCTGATAGATGTTGTCTTCACGCTCACCACTGGCAGCATCCACCACGTGAAGCAGGAGATCCGCGTTGAGAGTCTCTTCCAGGGTAGCCTTGAAAGCCTCCACCAGTTTATGCGGCAAATGGGCGATAAACCCCACCGTGTCGGCCAACACAACGGGGCCCACATTGTCGAGTTCCAGCCTGCGCAGGGTTGGGTCCAGCGTTGCAAACAGCTGATCAGCCGCATACACACCCGACTCGGTAATATAATTGAACAGGGTGGACTTCCCGGCGTTGGTATAACCCACCAGGGAAACAGTGGGAATCTCCTGACGCCGACGCGAACGGCGCCCCTGATCCCGTTGCTTACGCACCTTCTCAAGGCGAGCACTGATGGACTTGATACGCGCGCGCAGAAGGCGACGGTCAGTCTCCAACTGGGTTTCTCCAGGGCCGCGCAACCCTATTCCACCTTTCTGTCGCTCCAGGTGAGTCCAGCCTCGAACCAGGCGAGTACTCATGTGTTGCAACTGCGCCAACTCCACCTGAAGCTTGCCTTCATGGGTACGCGCCCGCTGGGCGAAGATATCCAGGATCAGGCCGGTGCGGTCCAGCACCCTGCAACACAGTTCCTGCTCGAGATTACGTTCCTGGGAAGGGCTGAGACTGTGATTGAACATCACCACCTCTGCCTCATTTTCAGCCAATTGATCGCGGATCTCCGCCAGCTTCCCTGAGCCGACGAACGTGCGCGGGTGCGGCGCGCTGCGATGACCCAAAATGAACGCGGCTGGATCTCCTCCTGCGGACAGCACGAGTTCTTCGAATTCGCGGGGGTCTTCCCGCTCCGCTTCACTATCAAGATTCAGGTGCACGAGAATGGCTCGCTCTCCGGAATCGGGACGATCAAAAAACAAGGTTACCTCGGATGTGGGAGCCGCAGCGGCCGCATTCGCGACCGCCCGGGGGTTTGGCTCTAGCTGTCACCATCCTCTTCCGGAGGATGCTGCATCGGGAGCCGAACCACGCGGCTGGGAACAACAGTTGAAATCGCGTGTTTGTAGACCATCTGGCTGACGGTATTCTTCAGCAGAACGACAAACTGGTCGAAGGACTCAATCTGGCCCTGGAGTTTGATTCCGTTCACCAGGTAAATGGAAACCGGAACACGCTCCTTGCGCAGAATGTTCAGGTAAGGGTCTTGTAGCGTGTGCCCTTTTGACATAGCTATTACTCCTACAGGCTCAACTCGAGCCGAAAAAAATGAAAAACGGGCCTTCTGCCATCACCGCGCAGACCTTTCCTGACGGAGTGGATACGGACCCTCGTTACTGCTCGCGCACAGTATAGTGCATTCCAGTCAAACTACATGGGGCCTTCCTGCAAAAACTTCAAGGCAACTTCCACAGCACTGGAGTTCACCGGAAAATTGTACGCAAGCACCTCATCGCCGGATGACTGCCCCGCTGCCGGCAGACCCTCGCGAGCACCGCCAGGGACGACCATTTTCTCGACGTTACCGGCCTTATCGCTGTATATCCAGGCAAGATCATCCCATTTTCGTAACCAGGTCAGCTGCCTCTTGGCCAATTGCCGGGTCGCAGCCACCGCATTGGTAACGGCGTCCTGCAGCGATAACTCGCCCTCCAGGTACTGCCAGAGCTGCCGATAACCCACCGCACGAATAGCCGGTAGGTCTGCACGAAGATCGCCGCGATTGTGCAGCCCCCTCACTTCCTCGAGGAACCCGGACTGCAACATGAGCTCGAAACGCCGGGCAATCCGCTGGTGCAGTACGGCTCGATCGCCGGGTGTAATCGCCAGTTGCCTGACGCGGTACAGGTCATGGGGGCCAGGGGCGCTCGGTTGCGCTGAATGCCAATCACTGAGGCTGCGCCCGCTGCTGCGATACACCTCCAGAGCACGGGTCAGGCGTTGCGAATGATGAGGGTGAATACGGGCAGCAGATACTGGATCAACGGCGGCCAGCTCAGCGTGAATATGCGGCCAACCCCGCTCGGCGGCCTGCTCCTCTATCGCGAGTCGAATCTCTGCGTCGGCCGCCGGCATGGCCGCCAGCCCGTGCAGAAAGGCCTTGAAGTACAACATGGTCCCACCCACCAGCAGCGGTGTCTTGCCCCTCCCGACAATTTCCGCCGACAGACGATCTGCATCAGCGGCAAACGCAGCAGCGGAGTATGGATCAGCCGGATCACGTATATCCACCAGGTGGTGCGGGTAATCAGGCTTGGCGCTGCCGATGTCCAGGCCACGATAAACCAGAGCCGAATCCACGCTGATCAATTCACAATCGAGGTGCTCGGCGAGCGCAATGGCCAGGTCAGTCTTGCCCGAGGCTGTTGGTCCCATCAGGCAGATCAGTTGTGGCCTGGGCTTGCTCACCTCCCTACCCCTGACGTGAGCGCAGGGGCATAGCCCAATGGCAGCGGGCGGCTCAACCACGCTCCACGGCGGGCTCCACCGCGGGCTCTAACGCCCACGCAGAAACAACTTGTCCAGTTCATCTATGCCCAGCTGCGTCCAGGTCGGGCGACCATGGTTGCACTGCCCGGAACGTTCTGTCTCCTCCATGTCCCGCAGCAAAGCGTTCATCTCCGGCACAGTAAGACGTCGATTGGCACGCACACTGCCATGGCAGGCCATGGTGGAAAGGATCTCGTCCATGTGCGCCTCTATGCGTTCGGAGCTGCCAAACTCGATCAAATCTGCCAGCACATCGCGTAGCAGCTGCTCCAGGTTGGAATCCCGCAACAACACGGGGACCTCACGAATGACCAGTGACTCCTCTCCCGCAGCGTCAACACTCATCCCCAGGCGCCGGAACAAGTCGGCGTGCTCACCGGCCACCTGAACTTCACGCTGGCTAACGGCCACAGGCTGGGGCACCAACAGGGGTTGACTGCGAATACCCTGCTGGTCTCGGGCAGCCTTGAGACCTTCGTAGGTAATTCGCTCATGCGCAGCATGCATGTCCACCAGCACCAGCCCAGCCGCATTCTCTGCCAGAATATAAATACCTTTGAGCTGCGCAAGGGCATAGCCCAAAGGCGGGACATCTTCCTCTGAATCCTGTCCTGGTAGAGCCTGATGAAGTTGCCGATAGGCCGCCAATTGCGCCTGCCCGGCCGCGCTCGATGCTTCGCTGTAACGCCCGTATGCACCTGACGGTGCAGCGCTGGTGCCGCGCTGCCCCTCGGCCGGCAGGCCGCCTGCCGCAGCCGCTGAGGGCTGCACGCCCCAGGACAAGCCCCCCTGCTCGCGAATTTCGCCGGTGCGGGTATCGATCATCGTACCATCGCCAGCTGGCACCAGGTTGTCCGGCAGTTGCTCGACGTGCGCTGTGCCCGGCCTGACCTCGGCAAGAGCCCGATGCAAGGTGGAAAAAATGAAATTATGCACACTGCGACCATCACGAAAGCGCACTTCATGTTTGGTCGGGTGGACATTCACATCCACCTGGGCCGGGTCAACATCGAGATAAAGCACGAACGCGGGGTGGCGGCCATGATAGAGAACGTCCCGGTAGGCTTGCTTGACCGCATGCGCGATAAGCTTGTCGCGTATGACCCTGCCGTTGACAAAAAAGTACTGCAAATCCGCCTGGCTGCGTGAAAAGGTGGGCAAACCCACCCAGCCCCACAATCTCAGACCATAGGCCGCCTCACCCCCTCGCTCGTTTTCGATATACAGGGCCTGCTCCATAAACGCAGGCCCACATACGGTGGCAACCCGACGCCTCCGCTCCAGCTCGTCGGTGCCGGCTTTCAGCTGGTGAATCGCACGCCCGTTGTGACGCAGGCTGAAAGCCACGTCAAAGCGTGACAGGGCCAGTCGCTTGACCACTTCTTCAAGATGATTGAACTCGGTCTTTTCAGTGCGCAGAAACTTTCGCCTGGCCGGCGTGTTGAAGAACAGGTCGCGCACTTCCACTGTCGTGCCGCGAGGATGCGGGGCGGGCCTGATCACCACATCCATCTCCCTGCCCTCACAGGCAGCAGCTATGCCCTCGCTGCCGGTGCCAGCTGCGTTACTGGTGAGAGTCAAACGGGATACAGAGCCTATGCTCGCCAGCGCCTCTCCGCGAAAACCCAGGCTGCCTAACGCCTCCAGGTCTTCCAGTGAACTGATTTTACTGGTGGCGTGACGCGCCATGGCCAGGGGCATATCGTCCGGGGCGATACCATCGCCATTGTCGCGCACCCGGATGAGTTTTACACCGCCGGACTCGACGTCGATATCGATCCGCGATGCCCCCGCATCCAGACTGTTTTCCAATACCTCCTTGACCACTGAGGCGGGGCGCTCTACCACTTCACCGGCGGCAATCTGGTTGGCCAGCCTCGTGGAGAGGCGATGAATTCTAGACATATCGTATCGCTTGGGTCTCGGTTTCTGCAGCCGCGGGCAAGTCAAAACAGGACGGCGATGACGAAACGCCGGGACGACTGTAACGTTGCATCAGGTCGCAGGAATAGTCAGTTTTTGCCCGACCCGTATCGTTGACGTGTTTAAACCATTGCTGCTCTTGAGCACAGCAAGGGATACGTTAAAACGCTGGGCTATACCCGAGAGCGTATCGCCACGAGCTATGGTGTACTCGGTGCCACCCTGCGCTTTTTTCCATGCCACCAGTGTACCGGAGGGCGGATGAGCGCCCAGATAGTTCCTGATACCAGAGTGAATCGCCCGGGCCATTTTCTTCTGGTAGCTTCGGGTCGCCAGCTTTTGCGCCTCACTGGGGTTGGAAATAAAACCAGTCTCGACCAGGATTGAGGGAATGTCCGGCGACTTGAGAACGGCAAAACCAGCCTGTTCCACGTTGCGTTTATGTAACCTGGCCACGCTGTCCATATTGCGTAACACCTCAGCCCCTACCTGCAGACTGGCGTCAAGCGTGGATGTCATGGACAGGTCGGCAAGCACGCCGGCAAGCATGTCGTCCTTGTCGGACAGCCTCACCCCGCCCACCAGGTCTGCCGCATTCTCACGCTGCGCCAGATAACGCGCTGCGGTGCTGGTAGCTCCGCTGGTGGACAACGCATAAACCGATGCGCCGTTGGCTTCGCGACGCTTGAACGCGTCGGCATGAATGGATACAAAAAGATCTGCCTGTCTCTTGCGGGCCAGGTCACGACGGCCTTTCAAGCTTATATAGTAGTCGCCAGTGCGAATAAGCGTTGGGGCGTATCCGGGCTCTGCCTTGAACAAGTCGTAGACCTCCCGGGCAATGGCCAACACCACATCTTTCTCGCGCTGCCTGCCCGGACCCAGAGCGCCCGGGTCCTCACCACCATGGCCTGCATCTATGGCAATGATGATGTCGCGCTTGTCGTTCTGGGCTACGGATTTTTTCACCGCTGGCTGTGTGCTGCCGCCACCCTTGTCATAGAGGTCCAGCACAAGGCGATCGCCGGTCTGCTCATTAGCCTTGAGCGCAAAGCTACGCGGGTCAACCGCGGCACTGACATCCAGCACGATGCGCAGGTCGTCACCCTCGCGCACCGCAGATCGCACTTGACGGATAGGCGTATCAGTGAGCTTCAGATTTGATAGATTGGCTTTCAGACGGGTGTTTTGCACGTCCAGTACAATGCGCGCAGGGTTACCCAGCACGAAGAGCTTGTGCTCGACAGGACCGCTCAGGTCAAACACAACGCGAGTATGATCCGGCGCACGCCAGAGCCGCACATCATGCACCTCCACCGCCTGCACGGTGGCCGCAGCCAGCAAACCCAGGATCGCCCCGATCCACGCCCTGCCCATGTTACTCCCGCGCTCTGCGCTTGTTTATTGGTATCGCCCCTGCGTCAGGCTTCCGCATTCAGTCGCTCCAGAACACCGACTCCTTCTGCGGTCAGGCCAGACAACCAAAGTGTCCGACCGCTGCCACTGCGCTCTATGTTAATGACTAAATCGGCCGGGGGCAAAACTCCTTCGCCCCTGGCAGGCCATTCAACGAGGCAAAGGGATTGTGCGGTGAAATAGTCTCGAATCCCCATGAACTCCAGTTCTTCCGGATGCCCCAGACGATATAGATCAAAATGGTACAGGGTAAGTTCCCCTAATTCGTAAGGTTCCACCAGGGTGTAGGTGGGACTCTTTACCGCCCCCCTGTGCCCGAATGATTGCACCACACCGCGGCTGAGCGTTGTTTTACCCATGCCCAGTTCCCCTTGCAGGTGGACGACCATCCCCGGCCGCAGCGCCTTGCCGAGCTTGGCACCATAGGCCACCATGGCATCTTCGTCCGCCGCCTCCCATCGCAGGCGCTCCTGACTCATCCCAGCAACTCCCGCAGCCAGGGCATAAGATCAGTCGCTGCCATTCCGCGCATACCCTCTTGTGCAGCTATGTCGGCGGCAGCCCCGTGCAGGCAAACACCCAATGCCGCCGCCTCCAGCGGGTCCATTCCCTGGGCGAGCAATGACCCGATAACGCCGCTGAGCACGTCGCCCATGCCGCCACTTGCCATCCCCGGATTGCCATAGTCACTGAGCAGGAGATTGCTCTCGCCTGCAATCAGTGAGCCATTGCCCTTGAGCACTGCAACGCCGCCTACGTGGTGTTGCAGTGCTCGAGCCGCAGCGAAGCGATCAGCCTGAATCTCCCCGGCAGAGCAGTTCAGCAAGCGGGCTGCCTCCCCGGGATGAGGCGTTATTATCATTCCCGGGCGCGGCCGCACCTTGCCGGCGGCGAGCAGATTCAGACCATCTGCATCCAGCACCAGAGGCTTGCCACTGGCCAGGGACGCCTGCAACAAATACTCAGACCAGGCTGACTGCCCGAGACCCGGGCCGACCACCAGCACGTCGGCAGCATCCAGCAAGGGTTGCAGGTCCGCTCCGCAGTCCACTCCTGTCGGCATCACTTCAGGTGTGCGCGCAATCAGGGCGGTCACGTGTTCCGGACGCGTGGCAACCCGCACCAGGCCGGCGCCACAGCGCAATGCGGCCTCTGCAGCCATCGCTGCCGCACCAGCCATGCCATAGTCGCCGCCTACCACCAGTACCGTCCCATACAGGCCTTTGTGGGCAGTGGCCGGGCGCGGCGGCAGTGCTTCGAGCAGTGCATCCAACTCAAGCCTGTGGCAGTCTGCTGCCACCTGCTGATAAACCTGTGCCGGTACAGCCAGATCGGCAAACTGCACATCGCCAACAAAGTCTCCGGCTTCCAGGGCAAACAAACCGCGTTTCAGGCCTATGAATGTCACCGTAATATCGGCCCTCACAGCCCTGCCCAACACCCTTCCGGTGTCCGCGCACAAGCCGGAGGGAATATCAACGGCCAGAACCGATGTGCCGGCGGCATTTATTTCGTTGATCGCTTCTGCGTAGATACCTCTCACTTCCCCGCCAAGCCCGGTGCCCAGCAGAGCGTCCACCACCACGCCAATGGGCAGCACAGCACCTTCTTCAAAGGGTATGATTTCCACACCATTGGCCATGGCCTGCTGCTGCGCAAGCCGCGCATCCCCGGTAATTTTTTCCGGGTCACCCACTTGCAGCACGGTGGTCCTTATGCCGCGCTTGTGCGCCAGGTCGGCCAGCAAAAAACCATCGCCGCCGTTATTCCCCGTACCGCAGAGCACCTGCACGCATTCAGGTTGCGGCCAGGCTTCGACAAGGCTATCGAAAGCGGCGGCCGCGGCGCGCGACATCAGGGTAATACCCGGCACCTTGTATTCATCAATGGCACAGCGATCCAGGGCGCGAGTCTGCGCGGCGTTGTACAATGCTGTGTATTTACTTGTATCCATATGCAGTTCCCGGCCATGCATTGCTGGGTGAGCGCCTGGCGCTACTGTAACGACTGCGGGTGCAGCCCCCTATTGACGCCTGCGCGCCAATGGCCTTTTCATTGAAGCTGACGGAATTATACTCAGATGTCATCACAAGATGACCCACAAATCACGCTTGCTGACCCGCAAAAACTGCTGGCAAGCATCCGCCAATGGGCAAACGAGCTGGGCTTTGACCAGGTGGGGGTCAGCGACGTGAACCTCGGCGAGCACGAAGCCTATCTGCAGAAGTGGCTGGACGCCGGGTACCACGGCAGCATGGACTACATGGCTCGCCACGGCAACAAACGATCGCGGCCCGCCGAACTCGTGCCGGACACCTGCCGTGTACTGTCGCTGCGCATGGACTACCTGACAGATACGCGCGCTGAAGAAATACTGGCTTCATCAGAGAAAGCGTACATTTCGCGTTACACGCTTGGCCGCGACTATCACAAATTGATGCGCAAGCGCCTGTCACAACTGGCGCGGCGCATTGAGCAGGAGGCTGGAGGAGGCCGTTTTCGTGCGTTTGTCGACAGCGCACCTGTGCTTGAGCGGGCAATAGCCGAGCAGGCAGGCCTCGGGTGGATCGCCAAAAACACCATGCTGATCAACTCTGCTGCCGGCTCCTGGTTTTTTCTCGGCGAAATTTATACCGACCTGCCGCTACCCACCACGTCCGCGCAACACAGCAAACACTGCGGCAGTTGCACCGCTTGCCTGGATATCTGCCCTACCAACGCCTTCGTCGGCCCCTTTGAACTGGACGCGCGCCGCTGCATCTCCTATCTCACCATCGAGCATCACGGCAGCATCGACCCGGCCTTGCGGCCGCTGATGGGCAACCGCGTGTTTGGCTGTGATGATTGCCAGCTGGTCTGCCCGTGGAACAAGTTCGCCCAGGCCACCGACGAAGTCGATTTCAGGCCGCGCCATGACCTCGAGGACAGTGAATTGGCAGACCTGTTCCTCTGGGATGAAGATACGTTTCTGGCACGTACAGAGGGATCTGCAATACGTCGCATCGGTTTTGAGCGCTGGTTGCGCAACCTTGCCGTTGGGCTGGGGAATGGACCGGCCTCAGCCCAGGCCATTACCGCGCTGGAAAAGCGTCGCAACTTCCCCAGCCAGATGGTACGCGAGCATGTTGACTGGGCACTGCAACAACTGCGTGGATGACCCGGAGAGGCGCGCTATTGAGCCAGGCGCAGAAAGTGGTCACGGTAGTAGCGCATCTCATCAATAGACTCGCGGATGTCATCCAGCGCCAGATGTGTGGCCGTCTTGATAAAGCCGGCTTCCAGCTCCGGCCGCCAGCGCTGCATTAATATCTTCAGGGTGCTCACATCCAGGTTGCGGTAATGGAAGAATGCCTCCAGCTCGGGCATGTGCCGAGACATGAAGCGGCGGTCCTGACAAATAGTATTCCCGCACATGGGCGAGGCTCCGGGCGGTACCCACTGCTCCAGAAAGGCAAGGGTCCTGGCCGCCGCTTGCTGCTCGTCACAGTCACTGGCGCGCACTCGCTCCACCAGACCAGACCGGGTGTGGTGCGTCGTGTTCCACTCGTCCATTGCGCCCAGGCGATCATCGCTCTGGTGTATGGCGATCACCGGCCCCTCCGCCAGGGTCTGCAGATCACTGTCGGTGACAATGGTGGCGATTTCTATCACCACGTCGTTCTCCGGACTCAAGCCGGTCATCTCCATATCAACCCAGATCAGGTTGTTTGCACTTTGCATAGTTGAGCCCTTTGGCATTTCCCAACCGCTGAGTGTAACAAATTGCCTCGACAGGCCAGCAAGCTGCCCCAATAATGCATTGATGTCGAAACGCAAGTTGAGCCGCCAGCAGACCTGGCGAGTGGAAAAAATCCAGGAAGAGCGCGCAGCCCGCGCTGCCCGCAGGGACGCTGCTGCGGAAGAGGCACTTACCGAAGGCGCTTTGGGACCGGAACAGGAGGGGCTGGTGATAGCTCACTACGGAACCCAGGTAGCGGTAGAGTCGGCACCTGGGGTGTCCCAGCGCTGCCACATTCGCGCCAACATCGATGGCCTGGTAACCGGTGACCGGGTGGTCTGGTGCGAGGGGAGGCCAACCGGAGTGGTAGTTGCACAACTCGAGCGACACAGCGTGCTGTGCCGACCCGACCCTTACGGCAAACTCAAAGCCGTCGCGGCCAACATCGACCAGATCCTGGTGGTGATTGCCCCCTATCCGCAACCCCATGCCAACCTGCTGGATCGCTATCTGGTGGCAGCGGAGGTGGTAGGCATAGAGCCGGTAATCGTGGTTAACAAAACCGACCTGCTGGACAACGATGCCGCCCTGCGTGCGCAGATGGACACGCTGATGGCCCCCTATCCTGAGCTCGGCTATCGCATCCTGCATACCTGCGCCAGGCCCTCGGGCCTTGCCACCTTGCACGCAGGTCTGCGCGAGCGCACCAGCGTGTTTGTCGGCCAGTCCGGCGTGGGCAAGTCCTCACTGGTCAATGCGCTACTGCCGGAAGCCGCATTACGCGTGGGGGAACTGTCGGAAAATACGCGCAAGGGCACCCATACCACCACCACGGCGGAACTGTTTCACCTTGATTGCGGGGGCAGCCTGATCGACTCGCCGGGAATACGGGAGTTCGGGCTTTGGCATATGCAACGAGAAGACGTTGAATACGGGTTCCGGGAATTCCGCCCGCATCTTGGACACTGCAAATTTCGCGACTGCCGACACCAGCAGGAACCGGGCTGCGCAATCCTGGCTGCGCAGAAAAATGGCGAGATCAACGCTACACGCCTGGCCAGCTACCGTCACATAGTGGCTTCGCTGGAGCACTAGGCGCCGTGCTGAGGTTTCGCCCAAGGGGCCTTGTGCAGGCAGCCAGATCAGCGCGCTCAGCTGCTTTGCAGGTCCGCAAGCGGCTCGCCCAGACGCGTTGGCGTCCCGGCTGTAAAGCGCTCACGCCAGCTCACAGCGCCGGGAGGGAACAGCAATATGACCGTTGAACCGAGCTTGAAACGCCCCATTTCCTCACCTGCAGCCAGGTCGATAGCATCCGGCACTTGCCGGTAATCCCGGCGCTCGGGGGTTTTCGGCGGCGGTGCAACCTGACCTGCCCACACCGTCTCGATACCCGCCACCACCATGGCACCGACAAGAATCATCGCCACCGGACCAGCGGCTGTCTCGAAATAACTCACCAAACGTTCATTGCGGGCAAACAGGCGCTCAACGTTCTGCGCAGTCGCCGTGTTCACAGAGAACAGGTCGCCCGGGACATAGGTGGTAGCCAGCAACCTGCCCGCCAGGGGCATGTGCACCCTGTGGTAATCCCGCGGAGACAGATAAATCGTGGCGAAACGACCATCGGCGAAGCGCGCAGCCCACTCGGGGTCGCCGCCGAGCAGTTCCACACAGTCGTAGTCCTGACCCTTGGCCTGGAAAATACGCCCGCCGACGATATCACCCAACTGACTGATCGCGCCATCTGCGGGACATATCACATCAGCCTCTGCCAGTGGCCGGGCGCCCTCGACCAACGCACGGGTAAAGAACGCATTGAAACTGGCGTACTGACGATAATCCGGTTCGCGCGCCTCACTCATATCCACGTCAAAGTGCCGTATGAAGGCGCCAATCACCCAATTCTTCAAGGTGACAGGGCGCTCCAGATCGGCCAGCCACCCGGTCAAACGGGAAAGCAGGTGTTGGGGAACAAGGTGCTGGAAAAAGATGAAAAGCGACGTCATAGCGGGTAGTGTAACCCTAATGCCCTGAAAGGTAATCAGCCCAAGACTGTGAAGATTTGGCTTGCCGCTTTCTTATTGACAACACTTCCCGCGTTAGCGGAAACCACGAATGTCAGTGCGCCCAGGATTGACGGCGAAACGACCTGGACGGCGCCCGAGCCACTTCCCCAGGGTGAAGATCAGGAGCCGGAAAGTCCGCCGATTAACTGGGTAGATACCAGTCACGCCGTAGTCACCAACCAGGCCCAGGCCCTCACACAATGGATGGACGCCTTCTTCGGTGATCCGGAATACGATGCCGAACAGGCTGAGTCGTTGCTGCGGCTGGACTTTATTCATGAGTGGGACGAGGAGGACGGCAACGACTTCAGTGTGCGCCTGCGGGGCAAGTTGCAGTTGCCCAGAATTTCCCGCCGCCTGGACCTGGTCTTTGCCGGGGAGGACAGCGAGCTGGAGACCGAAGAAGAACGCCGCGAGGAAGACCGGATTGGGCTGCAGTATATGGTGCGGGAAGGTTCCCGCTCGCGCTTCGATATGACGCTCAATTATTCTTCGGGCGATCTGCGACCAGGGGTGCGCTACCGCAACGAGGGCTACTACCAGGCAGATACAAGCTATCGCTATATCCAGCGCCTGCAATGGGACCAGGACGAGAAGTTTTTTACTACGGGAACTTACGATATCAACCACGCCCTGGACGAGAACAGTATCGTACGCTGGGGCAACAGGGTGCGCTGGGGAGAGGAAACCGGAGGCGTAGAATGGCGCACCCGACTGGCCTTGCGGCAGCGCAAAAAACTGGCCAGCAGTCGCCCGATCGCGCTGTCCTATTTCGGCAGCATCAGCGGTGAGACAAGACCTGATCCACTGGTCAAGAACTATCGCCTGGGCGTGTTGTGGCGGAGGCAGATCTACCGTGACTTCCTGTTTGCGGAAATCGAGCCAGCGTTCAACTACCGGCGCCGTAACCAGGACGTTGACCGTGCCGTCGCCTGGAGCATTGAGTTGCGGCTCGAAATAGCTCTGGAGCGTGACCTGCGCCGCGTCAGGTCCGCCACCAAGGAAGAATAGCGCCGGCTTTTCAGGCCCGACTGTACTACAGGTTTTCCTCTGCAAAAGCCGCCAGGCGCGAGCGCACAATGCCATTGACGTGCATGATCCCCGCGTGAGGATACGGCTTGGTTTTCTCCACCAGATATGTCAGACCGGACGTCAGCGGACTGATGTACTTGTTATCAATCTGCGCCAGATTACCCAACACCACGATTTTGGAATCCGCACCCACCCGGCTGATGATGCTCTTCAATTGGAACTGGGTAAGCCCCTGACTCTCGTCGATAATAATATAGGCATTGTTGAACGATCGGCCGCGCATGAAGTTGAGGGACTTGAACTGAATATTCGCCCGTTCTTTGACGTAGTCGATACTGCCATGGCATGACTCATCGGTGCCGTGGAGGATCTCCAGGTTATCGTCAAAAGCTGCCAGCCAGGGCGCCATTTTCTCCTCTTCTGTGCCCGGCAAAAACCCGATCTCCTCGGCAATGGGCGGCGTGGAGCGGGCTACAATCAACTTGGAGTATTTCTTTTGTTCGAGAATGGCGTGCAGGCCATAGGCCAGCGCCATCAGCGTCTTGCCGGACCCGGCGGGACCGGTCAGCACGGTCATATCGACGTTATCGTCATCCAGCATCGACATAGCCATGGCCTGCTCAAGATTACGCGGTGCCAACCCCCAGAAGCGCTTATGCATGAGACTATCGCGCGCATCACAGCGCAGATACACGAACTCCTTGTCCACCCGCTTCACGAAAGCCATAAACTCGTGGTCATCATAAAGAAACTGGTTGGGATAGGCAGCAGGCAAGGACTTGCGCGGGATACGGTGCAAGGTGCAATCCCCCTCGCGCAGCGTATCGACCTCACTGATGGTGGACCAGAAGTCACCCTCAATATGCTCGTAGCCCTTTGCGAGCAGGTCGATGTCGTCCAGCACCCTGTCCCTGCGGTAATCCTCCACATGCATCAGACCGGAGCCCTTGGCCTTTATGCGCATGTTGATGTCCTTGGTTACCAGACAGACGAACTCCTCAGGACTTTCGGCCTGTAAACGCAGCGCCACATTGATAATGCGATTATCGTTGGCCTGGTGCGGCGTGCCGTCGAGATAAGGCACATCGGTGTTATCGCCCAGTAACTGATCGGGGAAGATGGCAAGGGTACCGGATGGCATACCCTCCAAACCTGTTCCAGGCACCTCTACCCCGGCCTGTATTTCCTGAGGCGAGGCGGCATCAACCACCTTGTCGATCATCTGAATGGCAATACGCGCCTCGCGGCTGACCGTCTTGTCCCGCCGGTCCTTGATGTCATCAAGCTCTTCGAGCACGGTCATGGGGATCACGACACGATGCTGCTTGAATGCAGTGACGGCAGTAGGGTCGTGCAGCAGCACGTTCGTATCCAACACATAGGTTTTCTTTACGACGGGTTTCAGGGTGTTTGTCTTTTCTACGCGCAGGGCGGCGCCTGAATCCATAGGGCATTCCTCAAAGGTGATTCAAAAATAGTTGCTTGCCGGGTGTGGAAAAAGGGAAACGGGACGCGCAAGGTCGGCCCTTTGGTACTGGTTCTGGTCTGTCCTCGGTTGCGGTCGACTTCTGCGTTCGAACCATGATTCGCCAGGGGCTGGCAGGGTTGCTTGTAATGACTTGGTTTGGGTGGGGCGAGGAGAGCGCGCCACCCCCGGGCTCTTGCAGCCAGCGGGTTGCGCTGTAGCGCGGATACAGGGCGCGTAATAGCCAATCGTCACCGACTGGCCTGCGCCGGACACTGTTTCAAATTCAGCTTCCTGACGAATTGCATGCAGCAGTCTTTCTGCAATATCAACACCCCAGGTCGCAGCTGTCAATGGCTATGGCAAGTTTGTCTGCGCGGTGCAAGCAAACGGCGATAACGCGCTGACAGGGGTGGCGTTTTCCGCTACGATAGGCGGCTTCAACCGATAATCGTAAGAACTCCCCTCCATGCTCAACCCGGACTCTCTTTCCCAGCTCAAAGGCCTCAAATCGCAGATGGAGGCAGAGAAGGAGCGCGCCGAGGCAGTGGTCAAGGGCACCCAAGCCCGGTATGGCTTTGCCGTACTGGACGATGGACGTGAAATTTTCATACCACCCGACGAAATGCTGAAAGTGTTTCCGGATGACAGGGTTGAAGTTTGCATCCGTCCGGCAAAAGACAACAAGACCATCGCCGATGTAGAGAAGCTGATCGACTGCCCGCTGGGCGATTTTACCGGTCGCTGCGTGCGCAAGGGTAAAGCGCTTTTTGTAGAACCGGACCTACAGCACCTGAGTCGGTGGCTGTTCATCCCCCCGCATGCCCGTAACGGCGTCAAGGAAGGAGACTACGTACGCAGCGCCATTCTCAGACACCCTATCCGCGACGGTAAGCCCCAGGCAAAGATACTCAGCGTTATAGGAAACGAGGAAACGCCGGGGATAGAAAACCTCTATTCAATGGCCAAGTATCGTCTCTCTACTGATTGGGGTGCAGCCAGCCGCAAAGACCTGGAAAAGCAGCTGTCCGAATGTCGGCCATTGTCCGCAGATTTCCGTCAGGACCTGACCGATCTGGAGTTCATTTCAATTGATGCCGCCAAGACCCAGGATATCGACGACGCACTCTACGCGCAAATATCTGACGATGGCTGGACATTGTTCGTCGCCATCGCCGACCCGACCTCCTACATACCCCCGGACTCGGACCTCCACCGGGACGTGGCCGCCCGCGGCACATCGGTTTACTTCCATGGCGATGTACTGCCAATGCTACCGGAGGAACTATCACAGGAAACCTGCGCGTTGTCGGAAGGAGCTGACCGGCCAGCATTGGTCTGCAAGGTCGCTATTAACGACAGCGGACAGGTGGGAGAGTACGAGTTCATGGAGGCGACAATCCGTTCACGCGCCAAACTTTCGTACTACGCGGTCGACCAGTACCTGAATGGCCAGAATGAAGAACTGATGATGCACGCTTCGCCACTGGAAGCGCTATACCAGGTCTACAGGGCCCTGCGCGAACACCGCGAAGCAAACCACCTGGTGATGGAAGACCGTCAGGAATATCGCTGGATCATGGATGATAACAAGCAGATCGACCATATCGAGCCCTTTGAGAAACTGCTGTCGCAGCGACTGGTGGAAGAATGCATGATCGCCACCAACCGCTGTGCCGCACGACTACTCGCGAGACATGAAGCAAGTGGCCCCTTTGTCGCGCATCCAGGTTTCCGCAGCGACAGGTTGGACGAAACACGTAAATTTCTGGAAATGCACGCACCCGATATTGCCACCACCGACCTGATGACGGTTCAGGGCTACCGCGAGATTATGCGCAAACTGTCAGCTGCGGAACAGGCACTGCCCCTGCGGGCCATGGTCAATCGTCTGCTCACCCGTGCTGAGCTAACTACCCGTCCTGCGCCACATATGGGCATGGCGCTGGAGCATTACACCAACTGCACCTCTCCGCTGCGCAAATACGTGGACTTTCTGGTGCACCTGCAGATCAAGTCCATATTGCGTGACAAGCCGGCAGATCTGGTAAACCAGACAATGGTACAGGAGGTTGCGGCACGTATCGCCAGGGGACGCGCAGCAACGCTGGAAGCTGAACGCTGGCTGGCTGGAAAACATCTGGCACGCGTGACGCAACGCCAGGAAGACAAGACCTTCAGCGCCCGCGTGGTGCACGTGAACAGTAGTGGCTTCAATGTGCGCCTGGACGACAACGGCCTGGAGGGGTTTGTAGACCTACGCAGGGACCCGGAAAAGTTCAGCTATGACAAGTGGACTGCAAGCCTGACCAGCACCACGCGTCGCTTCCAGCTGGAGCAGAGTGTGGAGTTGCGTTTTACCGGCGTGGACCGGGACAACAAATACCAGGCCAGCTTCGAACTCGTGCCAGGGTGCGGCCTGAAGCCGGCCAGGGAAGAAAAGAGCTCAGGGCACCTCTGATCAGTGCACTCTGCGGTCCAGCGCAGAGCCGCGCCCAGCGTCGAGTTCACCCCTGCTTCCCAGCGCTTGCAGATCCAGTAGCAACTGATCCTGCACCAGCGCCACCAGGTCTATCATTTCGGCAACACCAAGTGCACGCAGGTAGGCGCCCATTTCTCGATGGCTATCAAACAGCACGAGCTTCTCTACCGCCCTGAAGGCCTGAATGATCATTAACTCACGATTGGTATAGTGGGTGTCTTCACCGAAGATAAGCTTGGTGAATGTGTCGACTATGGCCATTTCACTCACCGGGCCCATGTCCATGCTGCTGGCTGCTCGTTTCATTTCTGTTCCTGCCTCTGCACGTCCGGCGCTGCCGACTCCTCTGGCCAGGCTCTGTTTCCCGATAGCTGGCGCGCGATTTTCTGCTGATTCCTTATCAAGTATCGCCCAGCTGCAGAAAGGGCTTGATTAAATATTAGGCAATATTTCACATTTTGCGCCCAAATATTGCGTTAATTACCTGTTTGGGTCAGGTTCAGGGGCAGCCGAACTTCAACGACCCGAGCCCGCAGCGGCCAGAGGACCTCTGGTCGGGAGCACCAAATGCAGATTGAGGCAACCGGAGAAAGCGAGCGATCTACCGGTAGAGCCCTGAATAAAAACCTGTAAGTCGCCGGACAGACTCAGAAGTGCGCACTACCCGGCGTTCTGGGAAAGGGTATCGCGTCGCGCACGTTGTCCATGCCGGTCACATAGTTCAGCAGGCGTTCGAAACCCAGCCCAAAACCAGCGTGAGGCACGGTGCCGTAGCGGCGCAGGTCGCGGTACCACCATAGTTCTTCACGCAGGTGCTGATCCATACGCGCGTCCAGAACCTCCAGGCGCTCTTCGCGCTGGCTACCGCCGATAATTTCGCCAATGCCCGGCGCGAGCACATCCATGGCTGCAACGGTCTTTTCGTCATCGTTGAGACGCATGTAGAACGCCTTGATGTCCTTGGGATAGTTCATCAGTATCACCGGGCGCCCCACATGCTCCTCGGCAAGAAAACGCTCGTGCTCTGAGGCCAGATCTACACCCCACTCAACCGGAAACTCAAACCGCTTGCCACTCTGTCTCAGGGTATTGATGGCGTCTGAATAGTTCATACGCTCGAAACGGTTATCGATAACGCTGCGCAGCCGGTCGATTACCGTTTTATCAATACGTTGGGCAAAGAACGCCATGTCATCCTCACGCTCATCGAGTACCCGGGTAAACACATACTGCAGAAGACTCTCAGCCAGATCGGCATCATCATTGAGATCGGCAAAGGCGATTTCCGGCTCCACCATCCAGAATTCGGAAAGGTGACGACTGGTATGTGAGTTCTCGGCTCGAAAGGTTGGGCCAAAGGTATAAACCTTACTCATGGCCAGGCAATACGACTCAACTTCCAATTGTCCGGACACGGTGAGAAATGCCTCACCGTGGAAAAAATCCTGGCTGTAATCCACCCCCCCATTGTCCGTAAGCGGCAGGTTGGCCATGTCCAGCGTGCTCACACGAAACAACTCACCAGCACCCTCACAATCGCTACCGGTAATGATGGGTGTATTGATCCAGTTGAAGCCGTGCTGGTGAAAATAGCTGTGGATGGCGTTGGCCAGTGTTGTACGCACCCGCGTGATAGCACCGAAGGTATTGGTGCGCGGCCGTAAATGCGCCTGGGTGCGCAGGTATTCAAAGCTGTGACGTTTCTTGGCAATGGGATAGCTCTCGGCGTCGTCCACCCAGCCAACCACCTCCACCCGGGTAGCCTGAATCTCCACGCTTTGCCCTTTGCCCTGGGAGGCAACCAGCTCTCCGCTCACCTCAACTGAGCAGCCCGTGGACAGCAGCAGTACCTCGGCGTCGTAGTTGTCGAGCGTATTGGGAACCACGGCCTGTATGGCATCGAAAGCGGTCCCGTCATGTACGGCAAGAAAGGAAATACCAGCCTTGGAGTCTCGCTTGCTGCGCAGCCAACCCCGCACTGTAACCTCGGAACCAATGCTGACCCGGCCTTTCAGCGCAGCCTCTATGGTAATGGTCTTGGACATGACGTTTGCTCCTGCGAATCAGCGCAGCAGGATACCGGATTCAAGTTTTTACGTCATTCTATGTGCGCGGTATACCTGGCTTTGGGCAAACCTGGACTGGACAGCAGGAGATCATGCTAACGGGCCAGCCGAGTGATTTTGGCTCCCTCCAGCGTCAGGTTAGCCATCAGTCCTTCATTCGAGAAGATAAATGCCACCACCGGGTCTTTCACCTCGCGAGACGTGAAGGTAGCACCGGCACCGGCGTCAAACACGGCGACACTGCCGTCAACACCCACCGACCAGCCCCGACTCTGGCGAAAATGTGCCAACGCCTCCTTCGTGCGGAACACAATCACCTCCGATTTTAGCTGCATTCCCAGTTGCAGCCCGAAGGAGGCACCCGAAGTGGCATAGTAAGCAACCGGTTTCCCGGCCACCAGCATCACGCCCTCCCCATACTCGCCGCCTACACCGAAACCCAGTTTGACGATATCGGGGAAAACCAGCACGCCGGCTGCATTTTTGATCAGTTTGTCGGCGCCCTTGACGTGACCACGCAACACTTTCAGCGCCTGCTGGCTTCCGGCGTTGATCTGCTCCACCGAATCGGCTCGCAACGGCTGGGAGGCAAACAGCATCGCCAGGCACAATACGGCCAAAACAAGCCGGAACCCGGGCAGCACTCCCTGTTGTTCAGGCGAAATCAAAACGCTCTCCCACCAGTGTTTCCGACAAGGCCCATAGCTGGTCGGCAGCCCCAGGGTCCAACGCGTAGGCCTCCACACCACCATTGCCATCGGGTTCGGCTGGCTCGGCTATGTGACAGTCTTCAAGGTACAGACCGCCCTGCCCCTCCAGTGCTGTGGATGTCGCGGCCCAGACAGTAGTCGCTGCGCCTTGAGGCACTGATTTAAAGGGTAGCTCTTCAGGCTTGCGCCCGCGGGCCAGATTGGTGAAATCATCTGCACTCATGTGCCGGCTCAGTTCAGTCATGATCATTCCCGGATGCACTGCGTATGCACGCAAGCCCCGGTGACTCAAACGCTGGTCCAGCCCCACGGAAAACAAGGCGTTGGCCGTTTTGGACTGACCATAGGCCTGCCATTTGTCATAGTCACGGTGCTCATAATTGGGATCTTTCATGTCCACCGGCGAAAAACGGTGCCCGGCGGAACTGAGGTTGATCACCCGCGCGGGCGTTCCCGCTATCAACGCCGGGGCCAACAGGCCGGAGAGAAGAAAATGCCCCAGGTGATTAGTGCCGAACTGCATTTCAAAGCCCTGTGCCGTGCGCAACAGCGGGCAGGCCATGACACCGGCATTATTGATCAGCAAGTGGATGACCGGATATCCGGCGAGGATGTCCGCCGCACCGGCGCGCACGCTCTCCAGATCAGCAAGGTCCAACAGGGCACTATCGAGCCGGGCCGCCGGAACCGCTGCCTGTACCTGAGCCACGGCCGCATCCAGCTTGGTCGGGTCGCGGGCAACCATCAGCACGTCTGCGCCACAGCTTGCCAGAGCCCTCGCAGTCTCCACGCCCAGCCCGGAAGACGCTCCGGTGATAACGACCTGCCTGCCCTGGAGGTCCACGCCCTGGATCAGGTCATCTGTGGTGGTATCGAATCCTGGCTCAGTCACAGCTGTTCTCCTCTCATGCATTGCCTGTTATTGTCGCGAGGCAGCGACTCCCGGTAAATGACCCGGGGGGCCGTCAATTACAGACCGGGAGAACAGCTTCAACCATGAATGCGGAACAAATCAAGCAATTTGAGGCGGGAGAGTACATTAGCCTTGCCACACTGAAGAAATCGGGTGACTACGTGGCTACTCCGGTTTGGTTTGCCCCTCTGGAGGGCGAATACTATGTGTTCTCAGCCGGCAACGCTGGCAAGGTAAAACGCCTGCGTAATTTCAGCGATGCGCGCATCGCCAGATGCACAGTGACCGGCAGGGTCATTGGCGAAACCTTTCCGGCAGATGCGTATTTATTGCAGGACCCTGATGATGAAGCGACTGCATTGCGGGCACTGCACAAAAAATACGGGCTGAAAATGCGGCTCACAGACCTGCTTTCCTCACTGACGGGAAAGAAAGGTAAACGCACCTATATTCGCATTGTCCCCCGATAAACGGCCCTATTGCCCGGCGAGCAACCGTCGGCTGATCTGTTCATATTCAACCGTATAGGCCTGTTTTTCGGACACCAGCGTGGCGTGCCTGCGCGCCTCGTCAATGTAGCGCAACGCGGCTTTCAGCTCTCCCAGTTGGCGAAAAATGAGGCCGGTCGAGAACATCAAGCCCGGGTCTGCTGGCGCCAGAGACATCGCCTCACGGTAATGGGCCAAAGCGTCACGCCAGTCTTGCTCTTCTGCGGCTTGGTCCCCCAACCACGCGTGATAGTAAGGATTGCGATCGCGATACTTCGTCACGCGCAACTCCCACTCGGCGCGCTCTTTCTCACGCCCCTGAACGCCATACAGCACCATCAGATTATTCATGGCCGAGCGATCGTACGCGTCCACAGCCAGTGCCTGCATATAGGCCGATTCCGCCGCCGGATAGTGTCCGGCGTGTCGGTAGACAACGCCCAGGTTGACCCACAAATGCGACATTCCTGGACTCAACTGCAGCGCCCGTACAGCATTGGCCCAGGCAGCTTCAATTTGCTCCCCCGCCAGCGCATCCATGGCGATATTGCTGTGAAACAGGGCCTGGGCATCGGTATCGCTGATCTCCCTTGAATCAGTGATATCCCGCGCGGGCAAGGGGTCCAGATCCACCATAAGTCGCTCGCGCCTCGTGAGGTGCACCACCGTGTTCACGTGCAGGCGGACCGCCACCCTCTCCCCCATTCTCGTCCACTGGGGTCGCAGGTCTACCCACTGGTAGCGCGCGTCCAGGCCGACCTCCCTGGCCAGGGCAATGAACAGGTTGGCGTAAGCAAGACAGTTGGCGGTCTGTGCGTGGAAGGTCTCCCTGGCGCTACCCTGCGCGGCCGGATCATAGTCCACACCCAGCGTGGCTGACCCCGTCACAGCACGGTGCAGGTTGCGCAGGCGTTGCCGGGGCGAGGAAGCATCTGCCGTGTAACGGTGGGCAAAGTTGCGCATCACATCGTCCACATCGAGGAGCGACGGCGTTGGTGCCAGACGGTGCACCTGATCATGGCCGATTACACGACCCTGAAAGTCCAGGGGCGGCATACGCGACAGCGCTTTCGCGGGCGCGTGGCCAGTGGCACAGGCGCTGGCAAGCAGACACATGAGAGACAGCATAACCAGCCGCCAGACCGCTGCGGCGCTACCGACCGTGATAAGCAAGAGCCGTTGCATCGACGCGAACCTCCACAGGCAGTATAGCCCAGCTTGATCCAGGTCAATGCGCGCGGCCAAACACGGCAGCAGACTGATACCAATGAGAAGTGTATCCGCCTAATTCTAAATAAGGAGCATGGACATGACCCAACACCTTCTGGAAGAGGACACGCAGGAAGATATCAAGACGCTGAAGCGCCTGGGCGCTGTCGTGGGTGGGTTTCTGCTGGCGACAGCCCTGATGGCCCTGGCAGTGGGCATCACCATGGGTTAGCGTTTAGGCCCTGAGAGCGTTCCCCCTGCTTGCAACACGCAGGGAGCCGTTCACGCCGCCGTATGCAGGCCGCACTCCCGGCCATCCAGCACCTTGGTGGGATCAAAGTAGTGCCGACAACTGGGCAGGTCATACTGCTCCATGTAGGCCTCTATGTCTTCTTCAGACCAATCGAAGATCGGGGCGACCTTGATGATACCCCGGTTGTCCAGTGAGACAATATCCAGAGTCTTGCGGTGTTCAGTTTCTTCCCGGCGAATCCCCGTGAGCCAGACTTCCGGCTGAAATTCGTCCAGCGCGCGAGCAAAGGGCTCAAGTTTGACTTGCCGGGTAAACTCCTGGTGCCTGGCCTCCTCGTCGACAGTCGGCACACCGCCCATGATCGCGTTGCGTCGTTCAGCCGTCATCTCGGGCGTATACACATGAATATTGAGGTCCAGGTCGCGAATCAGCCGCTCGGCGACAATATAGGTATCGCGCAGGTTATACCCTGTATCCACCCAGATCGTGGGCACTGTCTTATCCACCTCACTCACCAGGTGCAACATTACGGCCGCATTCTTGCCCATGCTGGTGGTAGCGATGGTTTTCGCCTGCAATGAGAGCGCCCAGCGAACTACATCTCCGGCGCTGGCACCGCGAAGTGAGGCGTTCACACTGTGCAAATCCAGATCCAACAAGGGATTATGATTCCAATAAACTTATCAAGGTGCGAACTTTAAAGAATCAATATAGGGTTTACAAATAACTGAAGCTTATATGGATATGCCCCGCAGGGGCGCCATGGTGCGGTAAGCCTGCCGGCTTTAGTGGCAGTTGCCAAAGAGCGCGCCCGCGTCGAAAAAGTGCTATACGGGCGTCAGCAATCAACCGCTGATCAGGCCGCGACCCGGGAGGCCGTTTTCTCCAGCTCTGCATGTAAATCCAGAAACTGGCCAGTAAGCTTGTGACTGGGCGCCAGGTCGATCAACGGTCGGTGGTCGCGATGAGACTCCTTCATTTTTACCGAACTGTTAAGATAAGTACTGAAGACGGGATAGCCCTCCTCTTCCAGTTCAGCAACCAGCTCGCCCGGCAACCTCGCCTGAGAATTGAACTGATTGATGACTATACCCTCGACTTCCAGTTCAGGGTTATGGTCCTCCTGCAGTTCAGCGAGATTATCCATCAGTGAGTACAGGCTCTGGCGTGCGAAGCTATCACAGTCGAATGGCACCAACACGGAATCAGCGGCGATCAAAGCCGACTTGGAGTAAAAGTTGAAATTGGGAGGAGTGTCGATATAGATCCGGTCATACTCTCCATCGAGCTTCTGCAACGCGTCGCGCAACTTGTAAATCTTGTAGCGCGACTCCAACTCCTTTTCCATCGTGGACAACACCGGACTTGATGGCATCAGGTAAAGGTTCTCGTAAGGCGTCTCCCAGACAAAGGAGTCCGGATTCTTTTGCATCTTGCGCGAGCCGACAGTCTGCTTGAACAGGCCTGCCACGCCCTGGGCCTCTGCCGGGAATGCTTCAGCATCAATTTCCCCGACGAGGTAGTGCGTGCTGTTGCCCTGGACGTCCAGATCCATGACCAGTGTCCGGTAGCCCATCTGCGCCCCAATGGCCGCCAGGTTACAGGTAATACTGGTCTTGCCGACCCCACCTTTCTGATTGAATACGACACGTTTCATGCTGGCGATACCGCGCTGAGTAATGACTTGAGGAGAACGTGGAAGTGTAATCAATCAGCGTTTTCAATGTAAGCATACGGCGAAAATTTTCATTATCAGCGGCACGCCGGCGTGTCCGGAGCCTTCCAGACGCGCTGGTACAGGCCAATTATCTGCTCCACATCAGGTACACGAGGATTATTCGCCGGCGACCCGGAGGCCAGTGCCTGCTCTGCCATACGTGGCAGGGCGCTGTGCCAACTACTCTCGTCAATACCGTACTCCTCCGGCGTTGGCACGGATAGATCCGCATTCAACTGGCGCAGTCCCTGGACGAGCTTGTCCAGCGCCACCGCGTCGGTGTCTCTGTTCCCGGCAAGGCCCATCGCCCTGGCCGCCATGGCATAGCGTTCGCTGGCATGCTCCACAGACCAGGCCGTCACCTCAGGGAGAAGCATCGCGTTGCTGAGCCCGTGAGGCACATGAAACAGACCGCCTATGGGCCTGCTCATCCCATGTATGAGGGTTACAGACGCGTTTGAGAACGCCATGCCTCCCTGGGTAGCGGCAAGCATCATCGCTTCACGAGCCTCAATATTGTCCGGCTGCGCACAGGCGCTGCGGATATGGCGGTGAATTGCGGACATGGCGGCCAATGCGATACCGTCCGTAAAAGCGTTGGCCTTGCGACTGACATAGGCCTCCAGCGCATGACACAAGCTGTCCAATCCTGTGTCCGCTGTCAGCCTGTAAGGCATGGTGAGTGTTAGTTCATAATCCACCAGCGCTGCCACCGGCATCAGCCCCAGCCCCATGCAGAGCATTTTTTCACTGCTGGCTGAATCAGTGATCACCGCAGCCCGCGTCACTTCCGACCCCGTACCTGCCGTGGTAGGAATGGCAATGACCGGCAGGCCACTGTCCAGGGAATGAGGCACTTTATAGTCGCACAGCGCGCCTGGGCGGGAGTGCATAACCGCAATTGCCTTGGCGGTATCGATGGCGCTGCCACCACCCAGCGCCAGCAGACAATCGTAATCACCGGCCCGCAGGGATGACAGTCCGGCGTCAATGCTGTCGGTGGTCGGGTCTGGTACTGAGTCGGAAAACTGGCCATATTCAACAGCTGCAGCTGCCAGGGTGTCACCAATCCGCTGCGCGTAGCCGCACTGCACCATAAATGGATCGGTCACCAGCAATGGCCGTGACAGCCCGAGCTGCTGCAAAGTTGTTGCCACTTCGCGGCTGGCGCCAGCGCCCACTCGCAGAATGCGGGGAAGGTTTATTGTTGCAATCATGACGGCAGTGCTCGCCTCTCACTAACTCTTGATGTCGATAAGGTGAATGTCAAACACCAGTGCAGTATTGGGCGGGATACTGTCTCCAGCGCCTTGATCGCCATAAGCGAGATTGGGGGGACAGGCAATGCGCCACTTGTCGCCTACCGACATCAACAACAGCGCCTCGGTCCACCCGGAAATGACCTGCGTCACGCCGAATTCGGCCGGTTCACCGCGTTCCACCGAGCTGTCAAACACAGTGCCATCGACAAAGGTGCCATGGTAGTGCGTCACTACAGTAGACTGCGGCGTAGGCCTGGCACCGTCACCTGACTCCAGCACTTCGTACTGCAGGCCGCTGTCAGTCACCGTGACGCCCTCACGCTCGGCATTGGCCCGCATGAACTGGTCTGCCAGGGCATGGCGCTGCGCCGCCAGTTCGGCAGCTCTGGCTTGCTGTCTATCCTGAATGACCTTGTAGCTGGGATTGATCTCATCGTCCGTCAGCTGTGCCTGGCGATGCTGGTACCAATGCTGAACACCAGCAAGCACCGCCTCGAGGTCCAACCCATCAAAGGCATTGCGCAGCAATTGGTCGCCAAACTGCAAGCCAAATCCGTAGCTGACTTTCTGTTCATCGGTGGTCAGCTCCACCTCGGGGAGTAGTGCCATGGTAATTTTCCGCTATGCTGTGAGAGAGTTGAGAGGAACCATAGCACACTGTCTGGCCACTGGGAGCATGCGCTTGGACAAGGACATCGACAACATTCATGCCTTCTGGTTCGGCGACCTGGACGCCTCTGGAATGAGCCCGGGTGATCGCCAGAAGCTGTGGTTCAAGCCCAGCCCCGAGACAGACGAGGAGTGCCGGCAACGTTTCGGCGCCCTGGTGGAGGAGGCACTGCAGGGCGGACTTACCGGTTGGCAAGGGAGTGACCGGGGAATCGTCGCTCTGGTCTTGTTGCTGGACCAACTCACTCGCAATATCTACCGCGGCAGCGCGCGGGTCTTTGCCGGTGACTCACGGGCCCTGGCATTGAGCAGGCACTACATCGCTGGAATGCACCACCTGAGCCTGCCACCTGTACACCAGGTCTTTCTTTTCATGCCCCTGGAGCACAGTGAGGATATCGCCGCACAAAACCAGTGCGTGGCCTTGTTCGAGAGCTTGAGCGCGAGCACCGGGTTACAGGCAATAGAGGGCTTTGCCCGCTATGCAGTGGCGCACCGGGATGTGATTGCGCGATTCGGGCGCTTTCCGCATCGCAATGAACTCCTGGGGCGAGACTCCTCGCCAGACGAAATTGACCACCTGAAAACTCACGGAGGCTTCTGATGCGCCTGATCGTCCTGCTGCTACTCATCCTGCCGATGGCCAGCCACGGCCAACAAACAACCTTTGACTGTTGGGCGTCGCCATCGCACCGGCAGTTCGACTTCTGGCTGGGCGAATGGGAGGTGCACGATGGCAAGGGCAAACTGCAAGGCCGAAACAGCATCGAGTCGGTAGAAAAAGGCTGTGCCATCAGGGAACAGTGGCGCAGCGTGCGTGGCGGCACTGGCCAGAGCATGAACGTGTACCAGCCAGCTAGCGGAGAATGGCGCCAGTTATGGGTTGATGCCGGGGCCAGCATTATCGACATCAGCGGTGGGCTGGAGGGAGAGACAATGCTGCTGGAGGGCGAAATCTACTACCTCAAACGGGGAATGAGCCGGCCTTTTCGCGGTCAATGGACGCCTCTCGCTGACGGCCGGGTACGGCAGTTTTTTCAGGAAAAAGACGATAACGGACAGTGGCAAACGTGGTTCGAAGGTTTCTATAGCCGCAGCGGGCAATAGATTCGATCAGCGCTGGTCAACGGACCAGAAATCATAGCGGCCTTCTGTCATTTCCGCCTGCCAGACGTCGAACCGCCCCGTTTCCAGATCAGCATAGGCCTGCTCTACAGAATCATTGACCTCGGGGTAGGCCACCGCTTCCCAGGGGCAGTCCTGGCGCGAGAAAAAACCGCAATCCAAGGATTCCGGACCCGGCTTGCAATAGTCCGTATCCACTCTGGCGCGAAAGCCGATATAGACCTGGTTGATGAAGGTAATGGTGCCAGTCATGTAAAGTTGCAGCTGGTCCGCCGGCAGCAAAATGCCGGTTTCCTCATGCAGTTCGCGCGCCGCTGCCGCAGCCAGTGTCTCCCCCTGCTCCATAAACCCACCGGGAATAGCCCAGGCACCACGCTGCGGCTCAATACCCCGCTGCACCCAAAGCAGCCTGTCCTCGTAAGCCACAAAGCAGGTCACCACAATCATCGGATAGGCGTAATCCAGCTGCCCGCAGCCTGAGCATCTCCAGTGATTGCGTGTTTCACCGCCCACCACATGGCGCTGCAGCGGTGCACCGCAATCGGGACAATACTTGTGCTCTTTCAACGACAGGCCTCCCACCCGGACAAGAAAACCATAGCACTTTGCCCATACGAAAGCATTGACGCTATGCTTGCACCCACAACGATGGCGCGAGACACCAGCATGAGAAACCAGACACCACGGGTACAACTGCTACTCACCGGCAACGAGATCATGAGCGGCGATACCGTGGACTCCAACTCCGCGCTGATTGCCAAACGGCTGGATGAACTGGCGATACCGGTTTACCGCAAAGTCACTGTTGGTGATGACCCCGACTTGCTCAAGATAGAACTCGCTTCCATGGCAGCGAACGCTGACCTGGTGATCGTCAATGGCGGGCTGGGCCCAACGATAGACGACCTGACCGCAGAAATCCTGGCGGCTGTAGCTGGCGTGCAGTTGGCCGAGCACCCCCAGGCAGTCGCCCACCTCGAAACATGGTGCGCCGCGCGCAACCTGAAATTGAACGCCGCGAATCGAAAACAGGCAATACTTCCCGCTGGCTGCCTCATCGTCGACAACCCGATCGGCAGCGCGGTGGGTTTCGAGATGCAGGTGTCAGACTGTCGCATCATTTGCACACCAGGAGTGCCCAGCGAGCTGCGAGCCATGATGGACACTATTGTGCATAGCCTGGCGGCGCAGCTGCAGCGTCCGGTGGAGCGCGACATCCTTCGCCTGCAGACTTTCGGTCTGGGCGAGTCTTCGGCGCAGCAACTGATCTCGGACCACCTGCCTGACTGGCCGGCGGAAGTGGAGCTGGGATTTCGCGCCGGAGCCCCGCAGATGGAGATCAAGCTCAGCGTCAACCGCAGGGCGGACCTGCCCGCAAGACAGCGTTGCCGGGAGCGAATCGAGCACCTGTTTGGCGATCACATAATCGGTGAGGGTGATAGCCTGCTGGCAGAGCGCGTGCTGGATCTGCTGCGCCAGCGCAGCCAGACTCTGACCACGGCGGAATCCTGCACCGGTGGCCTGATTGCCTCCATGCTCACCAGCATCCCGGGGTCATCCGATGCCTTTCATGCCGGATTCGTCACCTATGCCAACCATATCAAGCATTCCGTGCTGGGTGTGTCCGAGGCGGCACTTGGCGAGCACGGTGCAGTCAGTGAGGAGGTGGTGCGTGAGATGGCGCTGGGCGCGCTGGACAGGTCCGGCGCAGACTATGCTATCGCTGTTTCCGGAATCGCCGGCCCGGGAGGAGGCACCGACGACAAGCCCGTGGGCACGGTCTGGCTGGCCTGGGGTGGGCGCGACACCCTGCTGACCCGGTGCCTGTGCTGGCCGGTAGAACGCAGCCTGTTCCAGACGATGATAGCTGCGGCCGGGTTGGATATGATCCGGCGCCTGCTGCTGGGGCTCGACTCGGAGCCGCGCTACTTCCGTCAACGCAAAGCACGTTGACGTCATCGCGTCAGGCCTCCGTCTCCAGCGGCGGATTATCCTCTGTCGGCAGTGAGCGATGCCACACCAGCGAGTGAAAGCGCTCCACCTCACCTACGCTGTCTTTGCCACTCAGCACCAGCGTATGGCCGTCCAGTTCCGCGTGGCGTAGCTGTTCTGTTCCGGGAAAACCAGGATTCAGGCTCATACTGACATAGTGAATAACGTCACCATCCTGCACTCGATAACGGCCCGCATAGTGAAAGTAAGTGCTGAAGGCACGCCCCTTCAGTTCGTCCGATACTTTCCGGTAAGGCACATCCGCTGGAAACTGATCCCGGTCACTGCGGGCTATGGCGGCACTCATCCAGCCGTCCGGGCTATACACCAGAAGACCTTGCGGGTCCTCCCCGTAAGGATAGCTGAGGTCATCCCGATCTGCGTATCCTATCGCCCAGGATTCCAGTTCCCAGGCACCGATAAGGTCATTTTTGCTGATCATGAAGTACTCCTTGGACGTTAGGGTTGTAGCTGCTCTATTATCCAGCCACCTTCGTGCTGGCGCCGGTAGAGGAAACGATCGTGCAGACGATGCTCGCCGCCCTGCCAGAACTCGAAGCGCTCTGGCAGCACTCGGTAGCCGCCCCAGAAATCGGGCAACGGGATCTCGCCATTGCCAAAGCGCTCTTTCAGCACGGACACCTGCTTCTCCAGCAGTGCGCGGGCGGAGACAGGCCGACTCTGGCGAGAGGCCCAGGCTGCGATCTGGCTTTCCCTGGGGCGGGTGACAAAATAGGCAGCTGACTCAGCAACCGTCATTTTCTCGACGCGCCCGCAAACAATCACTTGTCTGTCCAGTTCATTCCATGGAAAGTGCAGCGAAACCAGTGGGTTGGCTGCTATTGCCCGGGCTTTGTTACTGCCATAGTTGGTATAGAACACCAATCCGCCATGTGACATGCCCTTGAGCAGGACGATTCTCTGCCAGGGCATCCCTCCCTCGCCCACGGTGGCCAATACCATGGCCGTGGGATCCTTCAGCCCGGCAAGCACAGCCTCCTCCAGCCAACGCTCAAACTGACGCAGCGGGCACCCATCCAGCATCTCGCGAGTGAGCCCCCCCGCGGTATACTGGCGCCTGAACTCCTCGTATTGCAATATAGTTTCCTGCTACTCTGCCGACAACGAATAAGACATGCCATATTAGCGACCGCAGGACGCACAGGCAAAGGAGGCAGCCATGCAAGCGGCAGCAGAGATCATAGGTGCAGGTGAAGCGCAGAGCGCCAGCCTGGCCGATATTCTGGCCGACGCCTTCGCCAACGACCCGGTGCTCAACTGGGTGATCCCTGAGCGCACCCTTTACCCAGATTTCTTTCGTCTGATAATCCGCGATACCTTCCTGCCCGGGGGCATCATGCATCTGGAGACGGGCGATCGCGGAGCAGCGCTGTGGCTGCCTCCCGGCCGAAAACTGACGGTTGCTCCAGGCCTCGCCATGCTCAGTCTATTTGCTCGTTTACTGCTGCGACGCGGCCCGATGCCACTGCTGCGCATTCCCCAACAGGGAAAGGTGTTTGAGCGCCATCACCCCCAGGAACCACACTACCATCTGGTTTTTGTGGGTGTCCGGCAGAGCGCCCAGGGCCTGGGAGTGGGTTCAACGTTACTCAAGCAAGGTACTCGAATCTGCGACCAGAACCACCTGCCAGCCTACCTTGAAAGTTCTAACGAAAAGAACATACCGCTATATAAACGGCACGGCTTTGAAGTCATTGCCCAGGAAAATCTGCCGGGAGGTGGCCCCCCGGCCTGGTTTATGTGGCGCGAAGCCCGATAACCCGTTAAAGCGGAGGAAATTCGGCAAACACAGCCCTGGCCGCCTCCTGACGCCGCATATCGGCCTGCTCCGGATCCGGCTGTGGTTGCAGGCGAGAGGCAATAACAGACCGCCATACCGACTGGTTACGCAGGGGGTCTATCATGTCTGTTATGAACGTACCCTGGGTATATTGGCGCACGCTTACGTCAGCTACCGCAGGGCCACAGCGCCAGCAATTGTAGTAGCTCATGCTGTTGTAGCTGCGTATATCGGTGCGCTCTTCCGTCACCAGGTGCCAGGTGAGATACATGTCGGCCTGACGGTTATCGGTAACAATTTCGAAGCCTTTTGCCTGCAACTCGGCGGCCAGCGCTTGATCGATACGCTCAACCTGCATGTCACTGATAGTGATCGTGGACAGCTCGGTTCTGTCCACCGGTTGAATCGCGATTTTTCGTACAGTCGAAAAGTCGAACTGCTGATCATAGTCCATAGTCGACTCAAGCGTGGACGCGCAGCCACACAACAGGCCCAGCAGGCCGATACCACCTAAAATGCGAAACAGTCTGGACATCATAGTCACGGCTTCCTCAAGAATTGACGCCATTATAGTCAATCCTTTGTACTGGGATATACAGGGGCACGCTGAGCGAACGCAGGAATTTGCGGAAACGGGAAAAAAACACGCCAGTCCTCACCGAAAGACTGAGACAGGCTGCGTCCGAAGGCCTGTTGAAAGCAGGCATCCATGGCACGGGTCAAATCGGCCTCACTAAAGACCCCGGCCAGGACCGCCGCCTCCATCATGCCCTCAGTGCGAAGCAGTTTCCCGGGAGGCATGTCGTCCCCCCTCGCCAGGGCGGCGAACATGGATTGCCAGCGCTGCTGCAATTCATCCATCATAAGCTGCATAACGTATCCTCAGATGCTTATCATTGAATTATGCAGCCAGCAGACACATTTTTCAGCTCATTGGCAAGGGTATATACTGCTGCGCTATCGAATGACGACCAAGCTTGTGGCTGCATGCCAAAGGAGGCGACAAGAGAGAGCATGAGCAGAGCGTCGATCACCGTGGTCATCTCCTGTGCCATGCTGCTTCCTGCAATAACAGGCAGCATGGCGGTCAGTGCGGACCCGTTATCGCTGTCCAGGGCAGATCAAGACGCCCCGGTCACAACGCGTAGCGATTACGGGCAAATCATCGCGGAACTGGAGTCCAGTGAAGGCGCCTATGCACCCGAGCTCTCGGAGTCGCTGCTGAGCCTTGGCCTGGAGTTACAACGCCAGGGCAGACACCGCGAGGCGATTGCCTCATTCAAGCGCGGCGTGCACCTGGCTCGTATCAACGAGGGTCTTTACTGCACCCAACAACTCCCCATGCTCGAGCGGGAAATCATAAGCCACCTGGCTCTGGGGCAATATGCCAAGGCAGATGAGCGGCAAGCCTACCTGTACCGGGTGCAAATGCGCAGCATTGAAGCGGGCCCGTTGAGATCTCGCGCTTTCCTGCAGCAGGCGCAATGGCAATACACCGCCTACCGGCTGGATCTTGACGACCGGGGCTTTGCCAGGCTGATGAGCATGTGGGACCTTTACCGCCTGGCGCTAACCGACATCATTGAACAGGATGGAGAGACGTCCAGTCGGCTGCTGGAACCACTGCTGGGCATGCTGCGCGCACAATACCTGATTGCAGACTACGACCTGGAGGAGCTACAGGCCGCCAGTGCCGGTATTGACAACTTCAGCGTGCAACACCAGGTGAGTCGATTCAGCGCCTACCGAGCACAGAGTTACAAGCGCGGCCAGGCGATCATCCAGTCTATTTATGACATTCAGAAGGCGCAGCATGGTGCCAACAGCCTGGAAACCGCCCGAACCCGCGCCATGCTGGGTGACTGGATGCTATGGCATGGCAATACCGACCGCGCAATGAAAGCCTACAGGGAAGCCACTGCGGAACTTACCCCGAGAGATGATGCCGAAGAATTGATGGCGACCCTGTTTGCCCAGCCAGTAGAATTGCCTGATCTTGAGGGCGCCGGACGCCTGCCCATGCAGGCAGACGATGATGTGGCTAACCTGCTCCTGGAATTTGGCGTAGACAGGCGAGGCAGGGTTGTCGACCTGGAGCGTGTGGACGAGAATGATCTGAACAGGGCAGAGGCCAATCGAATAATGCGCATGCTGCGCAAAACGCAGTTTCGCCCAAGGCTAGCCATGGGAGAACCGCAGGCCACCGAGGGAATTACCAGAGCATATGAAATCCAGTAACAAACCCGCCGTTCCTCGTACCCGGCTGCCGCTGACGGCTACCGTCGTGGCTGCCTGCCTGCTCCTGGCTGGCTGCCCCAGCGCGAGCAACCCCAGCAAAGAGCAACCCCCCGCCACACCTGCGAGCAGCTCATCGAGTTCCAGCACCTCAAGCTCAAACTCTTCCGGCGGCGCCCCCTCAGACGGCAGTCAGTCCAGCGCTGCCGGCAGTGCGTCATCCAGCGGCGCTTCCTCGTCAGGAAACCCGGCAGCAGTTGAGGCAGGCACGGCAGAACAGGGCGGCGCAGCATCTGCTGCCGGCGCGGAAGGGCAAGGTGATGCCGCTACCGGCTTTCCGCAGAGTGAGTTCCCGGCAGAGACAGGGGAGGAGGCCGGCACAGCAGGTGGCACGGGAGAGCCCGGCTTCGAGGACACCGCAGGTGATCCCGGTTTCGAGCCTTCCGCTACAGCCGGCCTTCCGGATATGAGCGACTCGCCGTCCTTCGAAGACGTACTCGCAGGTATGGAAGACGCAATGGGAGACACACCCGGCGGGGTCAGTAACAGCCCGGGACAGCCTCCAGCAGGCACCGCGAGCGGCTCTGCGAGTGGACAGGGTGCCTATGGCTCTGGTCAGGGCCCGCTGACACCAGCGGAACAAGTGGCAATACTTGACGCGCGCCTTGAGCAGGGAACCGGAGAGTTCGACACGATGATTCTGGAAGAGCAGCAAGAGCAGCGGCAGGCGGCTCGCGCTCGTGGCGACCAGAAATCCAGCTCGGATACTCACTCAGCCGGTAACCGAGACAACGGCGGCGCCAATGGCAGCGATTACGGCGGCCAGGCCAGCAGCGGCAGCTATGGCGGGGGCATTGGTGGTGTGTCCGGCGGCGGTCCGATACCCAGGGATACCGCCAGGTACCCTCCGCCCGCGGATATCCCTGACGGCGACGATGACGATGTTGTGGCCCGCCAACTGCGCGAAGCGGCCATGCGTGAGCCTGACCCCGCAGTGCGCGAAAAACTCTGGGACGAATACCGCAAGTACAAGGGTATAGATCGGTGAGCAGGTGCTTTTCTCGCGCCCTGCCAGCGCGGCTGCTGGGTAGCATAGCGATGCTGGCCATGCTTTCCGGGTGCGTCAGCCAAACGATCAAGAGCACGTCGGTGCCCAACATCAACTCACCCGATGAGGCAGTGCCAGAGTCGCTGCTCCTGGACGTGGGTATCGCTATCTTCGACCCGGGAATCGACGAGTACGACGAAGATGAGCAGATCTACCCGGAGGTGCGCAAGGCCGAAGCGCGCTTTATCCCCAACATCCTTTCCCAGGCGATGCAGCAGAGCGGCGCCTGGGGTGCGGTGCGAGTCGTTCCGGACCCCGAACGAATTTCCGATCTGTCGGTGCGCGGAAAAATCCTGCACTCAGACGGAGAAACCCTGGAGCTGGCGATCACTGCGGTAGATTCACGCGGCTATGAATGGCTGGACAAAACCTACAAAGGCCGTGCCACAGCCTACGTGTATCGGACCAGCACCCGAGAGCGCTACGACCCATTTCAGGCCGTCTATCACACTATCGCCAATGACTTGCTCGATGCCATGGGCACGCTGCGACCGCAGGACCGCAAGACTATTCGCCTGACTACCGAGTTGCTGTTCGCCAGGGATTTTTCGCCCCAGGCCTTCGACGACTACCTCGCAAAAAGTCGCTCAGGCGTCTATCTGGTAATGCGCCTCCCGGCAGAAGACGACCCCATGCTGGATCGTATACGGACTATACGTGAGCGCGACCATACCTATATCGACACCATGCAGGAGTACTACAACAGCTTTGGTGTCGATATGGCCGGGCCCTACAACGACTGGCGCAGATTAAGCTACGACGAGGCAGTGGCCATGCAGGAGTTGCAGGCCCAGAGCCGCAGGCGCCTGATTGCAGGCGCACTGGCGGTCGCTGCCGGTATCGCCGCTGCCAGCAGCGATAACAGAGAGAACCGCACCGCGGGTAACGTGGCTATTATTGGCGGTGGCTACCTGCTCAAGAGCGGGTTGGAAAAACGTGCCGAGGCGCAGATCCACGTACAGGCACTGGAGGAACTGGGTATGTCTCTGGAGGCGGAGATCACACCACAAGTCATCGACCTGGAAGACCGCTCAGTGACCCTCAGTGGCAACGTGGAAGAACAATATGCGCAGTGGCGCCAGCTGCTGGCTGACATTTACGCAACCGAAATCGGCGCCCTGGAGTTCCCCGAGGAGTCCGGATCCAAGGCTGATACACTCTAGGCTTTACCGTCAATTCACCCCACACAAGGTTCGCGCTGTAAATGTCAGATCACAACGAGCAACTGGAGCCCACTCCCTTCGAGCTCGCACCCGCTGACGAACAAACCACGCAGAGTGAACATCGCGGGGGGCCGCGTTGGATTCTGCCAGCGCTGGCCGGCCTGGCAATACTGGCATTGCTGGTTTTTTTCTGGCTACCGCAGCAGGTAAGCGAGCCGCAGGACCGCGGCGTCAACACAGACGAAGCTATGAGCCCCAGCACACCGGCGGCACCGCAAAGCCCAGCCGATGCATTGGCTGAGGACGCTTCGCCATGGTCCGAAGCACAAGCCGCCAGGCTACGAAAAGAAGCTCAGGAAGTGCTTCAGGACCTGCTGGACCTGCAGTTCACGCTTGAGGAGAGTGCAGCCGAGCGCTGGGCCGGAGAGCAATGGGCCGACGCGGTGTCTACCGCTAAAGCGGGAGATGAGCTCTATCGGCAACGCAGATACGTTGAGGCTAAAGAAGAATACGCCAGTGGGCTGCAGCAAATGCGCGAGGTCGAAGCACGCCTTCCTGCGGCGGTAGAAGAGCAACTGGAAATGGCCAGAGCGGCGCTTGAGGCCGGGCAGGTACAAGACGTCAACTCAGCCCTGGAGTTGGTAACTCTTATCGCACCGGAAAACGCGGAGCTGGCTGACTTGCGGCAACGGGCTGACTCACTGCCCTCACTCATAAAGCACCTGCAGGAGGCGACTGCCGCCGAAGCCAGGGGTGAGCTCAACGAGGCGGAAGAGTCACTGCGGCAGGCGGTGGCGCTGGACCCCCAACACCAGCGCGCCGCAAGTGAGCTGGAGCGCGTCAGCATTGCCAATACGGAACAGCGCTTCAACGCAGCAATGAGCAGCGGCTACCTGGCACTGGATGAGCAGGATTTCACTGAGGCGAGCGCTCAGTTCAGTAGCGCACAGAGTCTCAAACCGAACTCTGCTGAAGCGAGCAGCGCGCTGCAAGAGCTGCAAGTGGCGCGGCAGGCGGCGCAGCTGGTGGCCATCAAGACGCAAGGCGCCAAACTGGAAAGTAACGAACAATGGCAAGCCGCGGCAGATGCATATCAGCGCGCAGTGAAGCTGGACTCCAGTGTGCTGTTCGCCAGTGAAGGACTCAAACGCAGCCAGGCAAGGGCAAGACTGGATCAACAGTTTCGCAAGGCCATTGAGCAACCTGAGCGGCTTGCCGACGTGGCTGTTGCGGACGCTACTGCCAGCTTACTGGAGCAGGCGCGGAAAATTTCTCCACGAGGCCCAGTACTGGCGAAGCAGGTCAACACGCTGGAGCAACTGCTGGAGCAATACAACACCTTGGTTCCCGTGAATTTTCGCTCTGATGGGGAGACCGAGGTGATCGTCTACAAGGTTGCGCGATTGGGACGCTTTCAGGAAACAACACTGACATTGCGTCCAGGCAGCTACCGGGTGCGAGGCAGCCGCAGGGGGTATCGCGACGTGCTGCACACATTCACAGTAAGCCATGAGGGTGACGTGCCTGCAATCACCGTCACCTGCACCGAGCGCATACTGTGAGCCAGCCAGGGAAAAGCATCGCGCCCGAGCCCATCGAACCGAGTGCTTTTGCACCGTTGGATAAAACACAAGCTGCCCCGCGGAAAGCCGTGCACCCGTTGCGCTGGTTGACTGGCGCCGCAGCACTGGTTTTTGCACTGGCGATGGCCTTTCTGTTAAGCGCGCGCTCGCTGCAGGTAATCGTGGAAGCCGAGTCGCCGGTAACGATCGACATCTCCGGTTTCGCGCTGCCATTCGGCGAACGCTACTTGCTGAGACCGGGTGACTATACCCTGAACCTGATGGCCAAAGGCTACCAGCCGCTGACCACATCAGTGACTGTGACGCGGGAAGACAGCCAGGTCGTTACTCTGCAAATGTCACCGCTACCAGGCCGCATCAGTATCGACTCTGTACCTGCCGGGGCCAAAGTCCTTGTTGACGATGAGCCTGTGGGTGAAACACCTTTGGAAGACCTGCCACTGGCCGCCGGAACGCGCTGGATCAGGCTTCAGGCAGAGCGCTATCTGGAGCACAGCCAGGAACTCCGGGTCACCGGGCGAGATGTTCAGCAGTCGGTAACTGCAAACATGCAGCCGGGCTGGGCGGAAGTCAGCCTGGACAGCTCGCCTGGCGGCGCAACCATCCTCGTCGATGGAGAGAACGCCGGCACCACTCCGGCCCGCATCGAGATCATGCAGGGAGAACACCAATTGATGCTGCAGCGGCCCGGCTTCGCCACTTGGCAGCAAGATGTAGACATTTCGGCGGGAGAGGCATTGGAACTGGGCGTGATCAGCCTGCAACCTGCCGCCGGTCTGTTACAGCTGGACAGCAAGCCCAGTGGTGCCAACATCACTCTGAACGGTGAGTTCCAGGGGCAAACACCGCTGGAGTTGGAAATCGCCCCGGGACGCGCGCACCGCCTGGCAGTCTTCAAACCCGGTTACCGGCGACACAACGAGTCGCTGGAGATGGAAGCCGCAGCCACCAACATTCGCAGCATCACGCTGCAACCGCGCCTTGGAGAGGTTAAATTCCGCCTTGCCCCTGCTGATGCGGTATTGAAGGTTAACGGCAGAGTATTCGGCAAAGGCAACCAGGTCCTGTCTTTACCTGCAGTCGAACAGCACATAGAGGTTTCACTTGACGGCTACGCCACGATCAAGCAACAGGTCACTCCCAGGCCCGGCTTGCAGCAGCTGGTGGACGTCACGCTGAAAACCCAGGCCGAGGCCAGAGCCGCACGCATCAAACCGGAGGTGACGACTGCACTCGGCCAAACCCTGCGCCTGTTCAATCCAGGAGACTCGCCCACAGCTGATTTCACCATGGGAGCCTCGCGCCGTGAACCCGGGCGTCGCGCCAATGAAGTACTGCACCCGGTTGCCCTGCGTCGAAGCTTCTATCTGCAGACTACCGAGGTCACCAATGCGCAATATCGCCTGTTCGACCCAAGCCATGACTCAGGCCAAATCGAGGGCAACAGCCTGAACCGCGACCACCAGCCAGCGGTTCAGCTGAGCTGGCAGCAGGCAGCCTCCTTCTGCAACTGGCTGAGTCGGCGCGAGGGCCTGCCGCCCTTTTATCGAGAGACCAACGGCATCATCAACGGCTACAACCCTTCCGCCACTGGCTATCGCCTGCCCAGCGAGGCGGAGTGGGCCTGGGCTGCGCGCAGCAATGGAGATTCCTTACTGAAATTCCCCTGGGGAGATAATTTTCCCCCTACCGAGGCAGTGGAAAACTACGCTGACAATACCTCCGCCTACGTCACCGGCCGTATCCTGAGTGGCTATCGTGATGGCTACGTGGTGAGTGCGCCGGTGGCATCGTTTCCGGCGAGCCCGCAGGGACTTTTCGACATGGGTGGCAACGTGGCAGAGTGGATACACGATGTCTATACCATCCCCTCTGCAAACGGCGCAACTCAAACCGATCCGCTGGGAGACCAGTCCGGTGACAATTACGTGATACGCGGTGCAAGCTGGTCCCATAGTCGAATTGCCGAGCTGCGTCTGTCGTATCGGGATTATGGGCAAGCTGGACGGGATGACGTAGGATTCAGGATTGCCCGTTATGCGGAGTAAGGCATGAGCACTCGACTTATTTTGGCAGCCAGCTTGCTGAGCCTGCTTCTTACGGCAAACAACCTGAGCGCGCAGGATACCAGCGATGCAGGCAGTGATGCGGCGCCCGGCAGTGCCCGCGGGGAAAGCGTCGGCACAGGGTCACAGCCGGAGTCAACTGGCCAGCCAAACGAACCGGGTGCCGAGGCAAAGCGCGACCCCTTCGACTACCAGGCCTCCGAGCAGATTTCCGAGGACCTTTCAGTCTCCTTACCGGTGGATATATAGGACCACGCTATGAAGCAGAGGATGTCATCCGAATTTATCTACCAGCTATTCGCGCTGCTCATCGCCGTTATCGTGGTGCATGCGGTTTACGTAGGTGCCATACGGCCTGCAGCAGACTCTCAGCTTCGCGAGGAAATGGCGCTACAGGCTTCCGGGGCAGACTACGTTCCTGAACGCAGTTTCGTGGTGGTCATTCGCGATTTCGAGCAGGAGGCATGCTTTATCCTCCTGCTATGGGCGCTGGCGATCATGGCCTACAAGGGCAAGCGAGCTCTCAACGAACAGTCTCTCCTGGACCGGCGATTGCTGGACATACCCGAAGGCACCAGTGTATTGCCGCAGGATGCCAGAGAATACAGTCGCTCACTGGAAGCGTTGCCAGAGGCCGAGCAGGATTATCTGCTGCCGCGCACGCTGCTCTCTGCCTTGCAGCGTTTTGCCACCACCGGCAGTATTCAAGCGGTCTCCGACACCATCAAGGAAAACTGCGAAATCGAAGCTGACCGGCTGGACTCGGAGCTTTCAATGGTGCGCTATATCGCCTGGGCAATTCCCTCCATCGGCTTTATCGGCACGGTCCGCGGTATCGGCGAAGCGCTGGGCCAGGCTTACAAGGCAGTGGAGGGCGACATTTCGGGCGTCACCGTCAGCCTGGGGGTGGCTTTCAACAGCACCTTTGTAGCGCTGGTGCTGTCAATTGTTATCATGTTCTGCCTGCACCAGCTTCAGTTGTCCCAGGAGCGCCTGGTTCTGGACTGCCAGCGTTACGCTGACAAGCGCCTGCTGCGTCACCTGGTATCGGCATGACAGCCCTGCTTGATATCAACGACTGCAATCTCCAGCTGTGGGCAGGACAGGGGCGAGTACAGAGCCCGGGCTACGCCTTGCTGGAAAGTGGAGAGTACCGCTTCGGCAACGAGGCCAGGGGCAGCGCACGACTGCGACCACGTGACATCAACAATCGCTTCTGGTGGCAACTCAGCACAGAGCCGTTGCAACCTGCACTGGGACCGGCGCGACACACAGCAGATCTCGTACATGCGCACCTGTTGCAAATTCATGACACCAGCGAGGGCCCCGAGGAACTCCTACTTGCTTGCTCCGGAAGCATGCAACGCGAGCAATTGAGCCTGTTACTGGGCATTGTTCAGCAATGTCCTTTCAAGGCCGTAGCACTGCTCAATCGCAGTGCATTGCTGGCCAGCCATCACGGCGGTGAAGATGGATTGTTTCACCTGGAACTGCAACTGCACCAGGGGCTGCTTACGGAGCTTACGCAGCACGACAACACCATGTCGGTAACACGAACGGTAGCCCTGCCCGGCTGCGGCCTGCTACAGCTCCAGGAGCGTCTGGTAGAGTCCGCTGCCAATGCATTTATCCGCCAGACTCGCTTCGATCCGCGACGCAAGGCGGCCACGGAACAAAATCTCTACGACGTCCTGCCCGCAGTTTTGCAAACGCTGGCCGCGCAGCCCGAAGCCAATATTGAGGTGAACGGTTATCGGGCACGCGTATCTGCCGCGGAAATGGCCGGAGCAGGACAGCACCTGTTCACGGCTGCTGCGCAGGCAATGGGCAACAACCGGCAGACAGACCCCATACTGGTCGACCCGCTGGTGTCGCTACTCCCCGGGCTTCGGGACAGTTTTCCCCGGGTTCAGGTTGCTGCAGAAGATGCTCTGTGGCTGGCTGCACAGCAACAGGCTGATCACCTGATCAACCGTGACGGCCCACTGGCTTTTGTGTCCGCTGTCCCCTGCCTGACCCGCGCAGCCAGCACAACCGCTATCACTCCGCCGCCCCAGAGCGTGGCCAGTCCAGACGCTCAGCCCACCCACTTGCTGCAAGGCGCCAGGGCCATGCCGTTGGTAGACGGCATGCAACTGGCTCCGGATATCAGCATTACCGGAAGCGTCCGCGGCTGGCATTTGTGCGGTAACGCTACGGTGAATGGCGACGCCGTGACCGAAGCGGCATTGGCACCAGGAGACCGCATTGAACTGCCCGACGGAGAGGCGCTAAGTTTGATTGAGGTTCAATCCTGATGTCGCCGTGCGCTGGGGGCGGCAAACACCCTAACTGCGCAGGACGGGCCGGCTCCAGCGCGAAATGCGGGTGACCGATGGGCCGAAGAAAGCAGCGCGATTTCACTACCTTCAATCTCAGCTTTCTGGACATCATGTCCTGTGGCTTTGGCGCAGTTGTGCTGGTCTTTCTGATAATCGATCATTCCATGGCAGTACACTCTCGCGATCTGAATCGCGACTTGCTGTCTGAAGTCAGCTTTTTGGAAGAAGAGGTAACAGAGGGCGAGGCGGGCCTGGTTCGCCTGCGCAACACCTTGTCTGACCTGGATCTGCAAATGGTCGAGGCGCAAGGCCGTGCTACCCGCATTACTGAGGATATTGATGAGTATGAGGCGCTCATCCAGTCCCTGCGTGCCGATGGCTTCACCGAACAAGACGATATAGAGCAACTCAAAGCAGAGATTCAATCTCTGGAAAGCGAAGTAAAGAAACTACGTGATTCAGCCCCCGATGACGGTGGCAACAGTGCCAGAACATTTATCGGCGAAGGTAATCGCCAGTATCTGACGGGCCTGAACCTCGGCGGTCGTCGTATCGCCATCCTGCTGGACGTCTCCTCCAGCATGCTCGCGGACAGGCTGGTTAACATCATTCGCTTGCGCAATATGGGAGAAGATGTGCAGCGGCGTGCGGACAAATGGACCCGCGCACTGAACACCGTCGACTGGTTGACAGCCCAGTTGCCCGTGAACGCGGAATACCAGGTGATCACCTTCAACACCCAGGCCGTACCAGCGCTTGTTGACACCGCAGGAAAGTGGCTGGAAGTAGCAGACCAGGCCCAATTGGAAAACTTGTCCAGGGAACTCCGCCGTATCGTACCCGAAGGCGGTACCAGCCTGGAAAACGCGTTCCTCGCACTGCAACAACTCTCCCCCGCTCCCGACAATATTTTCCTCATCACCGACGGTCTGCCCACGCAAGGCACAACCCCTCCACGGGGCTCACGAATCAGTGGCCGCGAACGGCAAAAACTCTACCGGGAAGCCATACGGCAACTGCCGGGGAACGTCCCGGTCAATGTGATCCTTGCGCCCATGGAGGGCGATCCTATGGCTGCAGCGGAATTCTGGCAGTTGGCCCAGGTCACGCAGGGCTCGTTCCTCAGCCCCTCAAAGGACTGGCCGTGATGGCACGCCGGCGCGCTACAGAGCAATTCTCGCTGTCGTTTCTTGACGTGATCTGCTGTGGCTTTGGCGCGGTCATCCTGCTGTTGATGATCACCAAGACCGTGCAGCCACAAATCATCGAGGCATCCACGGTGAAGCTCGAGGGCAGGCTGGCAGCATTGCAGGAACAGCTGTATGAACTGCGCGGAGAATCCGTGGTTCTTAACCGGGATCTGAACGCAAAGCACGAACAGCTTTCCGAGTTTGAGCAGCGTATTGCCATACTCCAGGGCCAGCTGGCCAGCGCTCGCTCTCGCCACGACAGCATTCAGGTGGAAAGCAGCAGCAATAATATCATCGGTGAACAACTGGCCGTCGCGAGGCAGCAGCTCAGCGCGGAAATGAAACGCCTGCTGGGTAAACAACACCAGTCAAAGAACAATCTGATAGGCGGCATCCCGGTAGACAGCGAGTACATCATATTCATCATAGATACCTCCGGGTCAATGTTTTCCTATGCCTGGGACCGCATGATCCAGGAAGTGGAAGCAACTTTGAGCATATACCCGGAGGTAAAAGGTATTCAGGTAATGAACGACATGGGCCAGTATATGTTCAGCCGCTATCGTGGTCAGTGGATACCGGATACGCCCGGAAGACGCCAGGTGATTATGCAGAACCTGCGCAACTGGAATGTGTTCAGTAACTCCAGCCCGGTAGAAGGTATTACGACAGCTATACGGACATTCTATGACCCTGGGAAGAAAATAAGCCTCTATGTATTCGGCGATGAATTCACCGGTGAGTCCATTTCGGACGTGGTGGCCACGGTGGACCGCATAAACCGGGAGGACAGCCAGGGCAACCGACTGGTACGCATCCATGGCGTGGGTTTCCCCGTACAATTTATACGAGCCCCACATTTGCAGACGACAGGCATCCGCTTCGCTACACTTATGCGAGAACTCGCCTATCGCAATGGAGGTACTTTTGTCGCCCTCAGTGATTTTCGCCCCTGATATGCGCCGTTTATACCTGGCCATGATCCTGGCATTGCTGGCAGGATGTGGGCCGACCCAGGTGAAGGTTGAGGGCAGTTTTCCGACACCACTAATGGAGCCATTACCTCTGAAAATGGGTGTGTGGTATCCGGAAGCGTTTCGCAATCACGAGTTTTTCGATGACGCGAAGAGCCGCGGAGAGTCCAGCTGGGTCGTCGATACGGGTGAGGCACAGGTTGCCATGTGGGATACATTATTGGCAGGTATGTTCAAGGAACTGGTGCATATGAAAGGCATGCCGGCGCCGGAGCAAATGAACCCCGTGGTTGATGCCGTGCTAATTCCCTACGTAGATGAATTGCAGTACTCAATACCCCAGCACACCAATGTAAAAGTGTACGAGATATGGATGCGTTACCGCTTTGCACTGGTGACGACAGGCGGTCAACCCATCGCCGAGTGGACCATGTCAGCCTATGGTAAAACGCCCACCGCTTTTCTGCGTAGCGACCAGGCGGCCGTGAACCTGGCGGCCGTGATGGCGTTGCGCGATGCCGGTGCCAATTTCGCTACCGGCTTTCACCGCGTTCCGGAGGTGGCTGCATGGCGCGAGAGCCGGCGCGGAGGGAAGGCACGGCCGGCCACTAAAACTACTGCGGAGGGTGCAAGCCCGGGAGGCAGACAACCATGATCGCACGCAACCTGCTCCTGATCGGGGCTTGGGCCCGCCTGCCAGCGGCACTGGGCTTGTGTATCGGCATCATTTTGACGACTGGCTGCGTCACCTCCACCGTTGATGAAATGGTATTCAACGAACCGGTGGAAGGTATCGGTGATGCTACTGTCGTCATTCTGGGCAGGCGACACGCCAGCGACTACGAGACCGAACCTGACTTCATCGATTGCGTCGGCAAACACATAGCGTCCCGCGACAACTCCATAACAGTTATAAGTGAGCTGGACTTCGTCAATTCACTCTACCCCTGGTTTGAGCCACGCACTGCGCCCCTTCACCCGGCCGATATAGAGCGCCTGCTGCAGCAGCGTCCGGTGGCGCAGCGCCTGGAGGAGTTAAAAACTGAATACATGATCTGGATAGACGGGGCTACCGTGCAATCTGATTCTACCGGCACCATGACCTGTGGTATCGGACCCGGAGGGGGAGGTTGTTTCGGCTTTGGCACCTGGAGCAACGACTCTGATTACGAGGCAGTTATCTGGGACTTTACCGACAGGGCAGAAGTAGGCAGGGTCAATACCACCGCCACCGGCCAGTCCTACATGCCTGCAGTCGTTATCCCCATCCCTATTATTGCTCCCGTACAGGGCACCGCCTGTGACGGCATAGGAGAGCAGTTACTGCAGTTTCTGTCAGCGGAATACTAGGGTCGCCAGAGGATGAAACGTTCGCAACAACAGCTTGGAGATTGAGAGCATTGCTTGACAGTGATGACGATCGGATGGGTTGGCGACACCGCTGTGGACGTGCTTCGCATGGCGTGTTCGCGGCTCTCCTCCTGTGCCTGACAATGCTTGTTGCGGAGCCGGCTGCCGCAAACAAGGGCGAAGAGGCGCACCAGAAAATTGTCGAGGCGGGCCAGATCTATGACGACCCGGAACTGCAAGCCTATGTTAATCGGGTTGGGCAGCGCCTGGCTGCCAATTCCGACAAACCTGATCAACGTTTCACCTTCACCGTGCTCGACACCGAAATGATCAACGCTTTCGCCGCACCAGGTGGGTATATTTACATCAGCAGGGGCCTGCTCCCCTATCTGGATTCGGAAGAAGAATTGGCCGGTGTGCTGGGCCACGAGATTGGCCACGTTACGGCCAACCACCATGGCCGGCGCGGCAGAGCAGACATTACCAACAAGATCGTGGCAACCACTGCTTACATTCTCACCGGCAGTGCTGACGTTGCCGACGCCTCTGTACTGTATGGCACAGAACTGATCAGTGGCTACGGCCGTGAGATGGAACTTGAAGCCGACCAGTTGGGGGCCGAGATCATGCACAGGACCGGCTACGATCCTCAAGCATTGCTGCAGGTCATTGGTGTACTCAAAGACCAGGAGCAATTCCAGCGGGTCAAGGCCAAGGCCACTGGCAAACCTGCCGGTACCTACCATGGACTCTATGCCACTCACCCAAGAAACGATAAACGCCTGCAGACAGTCATCCGCAAAGCCGGCGAACTGGAACTGGACGAGTACGTAGAGAGTCCGGAGCAGCCCGGCGAGTTTCGTCGACAAATCAACGGCCTGGTCTGGGGCAAGAGTGTGCAGGGTAAACGCCAGGAAAACCGCTACTATCACAGTAAACTGGCTTTCACCTTTGAGCTGCCACAGGGCTGGACGGTAGCGTCAGGCAGCCGGGCAGTGGTGGCCACCTCAGCGAACGGCTCCGTATCACTTACCATAACCCTGCGCCGGAGAGATGGCACTGTCAGTCCCCAGGACATACTCCGGGACAGTGCGAGAGGGGAACTTTCGCAGGGCAAGGCGCTTGAGCAGGCAGGCCTCAAAGGGTACACCGCTATTGCCAGCAGTAATAACAACGTCAAGCGGCTGGCAGTCATTGATTACAACTACACCTACCTGTTTGAGGGAAAAGCAGAGGACCCCGAGGTCGGTGACGCCACCTTGCTGGGCATGATTGAAAGTTTCCGCCCAACTCATCCCCAGGAAAGGCAGGCCGGCACTCCGCGTTATGTTCAGTATGTACAAGTGCCGCGGGGCGCGACATTTGCCAGTCTCGCCGCGAGTATACGCATTCCCTTTGCGGAAGAGCAGCTGCGTTTGCTCAATGGTATGTACCCGCGCGGTGAGCCGCGCACAGGGGACTGGATCAAAGTCATCCGCTAATCGAGCCAACAGCCGAACGCGACGCCTGTGCTTCATTTAGTCTATGCTTGACACATTCACCGTCAACATAGCCCCCCAGACATGACCCGAATGATTCTTGCATTACTGTTGCTGAGCTTGCTTAGCCAGACAACACACGCCGGCGAGCTGGTGGTCTATACGGCCAGCAAAATAATCACCATGGAACCGGCCCTGCCAGTGGCAACTGCTGTAGCGGTAGAGGACGGGGTGATTGTCGCCGTGGGGTCGGCAGAGGACCTTGAGCCATTACGCCGGCAACGCGGTGGCAGGCTGGACCATAGCCTCGGTGGTAAAGTTCTGATGCCCGGATTCATCGACCCCCACGTGCACCCCTCGCTACCGGCAGTATTGACGCAGCTCCCTTTTCTGGCTCCAGACGACTGGACACTGCCTACCGGGAGCTTTCCCGGCGCTACCACGGCAGATACGTTCAGAGCGAGCCTGACCAAACTGGTTGCACTGCACCAGAACCCGGATGTCCCATTCATTGCCTGGGGATACCACCCACTCTGGCACGGAGAGATTTTCAGGGAAGAACTCAACGCCTGGTTCGGCGATGTCCCGGTGATGTTATGGCACCGGTCGTTCCACGAACTGATCGGCAACGATGCCGCCTTCGCCCTTTTGGGGATAACCGCAGAGGATGTGCAAGGTCAACCTGAAGTGGACTGGGCGCGAGGGCATTTCTGGGAGAACGGACTGAAATTCCTGCTGCCTTCCCTCAGCTTCCTGTTTGCACCGGAGCGCTATGCCGAGGGCATGGCCAACTTCCTGGAGATGATGCACCAGGCCGGAATCACTACTGCGCTGGACATGGGTACGGGAATCTTTGGTAATCCGCAGCAGGAAATCGCCATGATACGCCAGGCAGCGGAAAAGCTGGAGGCACCGGGTCGCATCATACTTACACCAATAATCACCGACTTCCTGGCACGCGGGAAAACGCCCGAACAGGCATTAGCGGAAATAGAATCCTGGCAGGCCGCCAGCTCGCCCCGCGTCAGCGTTGGCAAACACTTCAAGATCATGATGGACGGCGCAATATTCAGCGGTCTGGCGCAAATGGGACCGCCGGGTTATCTGGATGGTCATGAAGGTATCTGGATGGCCCCGCTTGAAACGAGCACGGAGTGGGCGCGCTTCTTCTGGCAGCAGGGTTACCAGATCCATGCGCACACCAATGGCGACAAAAGTGCGGCAGCGCTGATCGACATGGTGGCAACTCTGCAGCGCGAGCACCCCAGAGCAGACCACCGAACCGCATTGGAACATTTTGCTTATTCCACCGAAGACCAGAGCAGACAGATGGCCGCTTTAGGTATGGTGGTATCAGCCAACCCTTACTACCACTACCTGCTGGCGGATATTTATGCTGAACGCTGGCTGGGTCCTGACCGGGGCGCACAGATGGTCAGGCTGGGCTCTCTGGAACGAATCGGCCTGCCCTTCGCTTTCCATTCCGACTGCCCAATGGCTCCTTTGTCACCGCTAACCCTTGTATCGGCCGCCGTCAACAGAGTCACCATAAACGGTAAGCTCAGGGCGCCAGCAGAGCGAATAAGTCTGCACGCAGCCCTTCGCGCCATCACTATTGATGCCGCCTGGATTATGGGCGAAGAGGACCAGATAGGTTCGATAAGGGCCGGGAAACGGGCAGATTTTGCTGTTTTGGAGCAAGACCCCTACAAAGTGGAGCCAGAGAGGCTAAAGGACATCGCCGTGTGGGGGACTGTATTTGCAGGTGAGCTGCATCCAGCACGCGCGAGATAGCCGTATCGGCAACACTCCCTGGAAAACAGCGACGGGATGGCAGGCTAGTCACGCATCTGCACGAGTACCCAGGGTGGCGCCACTACCGCCCACAATTCCTGATTTTTCTCATACCAGGCGAGCGCCTGCTCATCGCGCACCGGGGCGACATCTCCCGCCGCAATCCACTGCTGAAATTGCGTGGTGTTATCCATCCCCAGCTGCACCGCCACCTCCACCAGATCCAGGCCCGCACTCACGGCAACAACACTGCCGTGGGCGTAATAGGTCTGTAAATCGTGCCAACTTATCCGGGCGGTCTGGCTATGGTATTCGTTGCGCAGCAGGGACTCCCTGTCCGAGGGCAGTTCAGCCATAGCGGGTGTCCGCCACAAAAGGATTGCTGCGCCGTTCCTGCCCAAAGGTGGAAGTAGGGCCGTGCCCGGGGATAAAGGTAATGTCATCGCCCAGGGGAAAAAGTTTTTCCCGGATGCTGCCGATAAGCTCCTCATGATTTCCCTTGGGGAAATCCGTGCGCCCAATGGATCCCTGAAATAACACATCACCCACCCAGGCCACTTTTTGCTGGGGATGAACAAACACCACGTGACCAGGCGTATGGCCTGGACAGTGCAACACCTGCAGGGTTTGCTCACCAACCGTCACCGTATCGCCGTCCTCCAGCCAACGATCCGGCAGGAAAGCATCAGCGTGGGGAAAGCCGGACATCTGGCACCATTCCGGGAGCTTCTCCAGCCAAAACGTATCAGCTTCCTGCGGCCCTTCAATCGGAACGTTGAGCTGTTTGCGCAAAAGATCGGCAGCGGCACAATGGTCCATGTGGGCATGCGTCAGGATGATCTTCTCCACGGTTGCCCCCATCTTTTCGACAGTTTGCAGAATACGTTCCACGTCACCGCCCGGGTCAACAATAGCGGCCATGCTCGTGGTTTGGCATTTGATAACGGAACAATTCTGTTGGTAGGGAGTCACCGGCACTATGGTGCACTCAATAGGCATAATCAAGGCTCTGGTCGTTTGCTAGGGCAGGCAAGGATACCACAGGCCGATGCCTTGCTGCGGCACAGGCGTTACACCGTGTTCGTGTGCGCCGCTGGCTCGTCAGCGCCTCGTTGGTCGGCCAGTGGGTCGTCGAACACATGCTGGTCAAATTCTTTTTCGCTTTTACCAACCAGCACCGCAACTGTCGCGTCACCGGTAACATTCACTGCAGTGCGCACCATGTCGAGCAATCTGTCTACGCCTATGATCAGTGCAATGCCCTCCACAGGCAAGCCGGCTTGTTCCAGCACCAGCGCCAGGGTGATGAGGCCTACCCCGGGTACAGCGGCGGTGCCGATGGAAGCGAGCGTCGCAGTGAGAATGACGGTAATGAAGTCACCCATGGAGAGGTCCACGCCGTAGACCTGCGCTATAAAAACCGTCGCCACGCCCTGCATGATTGCTGTGCCGTCCATGTTGATCGTGGCACCAAGAGGCACTGTAAAACCGGCCACAGAATTGTGCACGCCCATACGCTTTTCCACCGTCCGCAGCGTAATGGGCAGGGTCGCTCCAGAAGACGCAGTACTGAAAGCAAAGGCCCAGATAGGTCGCATTTTGCGCAGCATCATCGCCGGCGACACTCTCGCCAGGCTTTTTAATAGCAAGCTGTATACACCCAGTGCATGCAGCAGAAGAACGCCTATCACCGTAAATACGTAGGCCGCGAGGTCGAGAATTGCGCTGATGCCCAGATTGGCAAACAGTTTGGAGAGCAATGCGTAAACGCCATAGGGCGCCAACGACATCAGGATCTCGACCATTTTCATGATTACCGCGTCTAGATCACGGAAAAAGCTGGCCAGGCGCCGGCCGGGTTCGCCCGCGTGTGAAATTGCATAGCCGAATAGCAGCGCAAACACGATAATCTGAAGCATCTTTCCCTCAGCCATCGCCTGCACCGGATTGGAGGGAAATATATCAACCAATACGTCGGTAAGCGCAGGTGCCTCTCGCGGTTCAAAACTGCTGATCCCGACCATCTCCACGCCAGAGCCGGGGCTCACCAGTACCGCAAAGAACAGCGCCAGGCTGATAGCAATAGCAGTCGTCATAAGGTAGAGGGCCAGAGTCTTGATCGCAATGGGCCCCATGCGCGCACTATCTCCCAGAGAAGAGGCACCGCATATCAATGACACCAGAACCAGAGGTACTACCAGCAACTTCAGCGAGGCAACGAAAATGCGCCCGAGCACATCAAACACACCGTTGACCAGGTAGACATCGATAGCAGCTTTAAAACCTTCACCGACACCCGGGGCATGCAGTAGGAAGTTCAGTAGAGAGCCCGTGGCAATGCCCGCTACCATCGCAAGCAGAATGCGGTTGGTGAGAGTCACTGTGGACACTCTCCAAGCCGATATCCGCTGACCAGATCATCAGCACAGGCATTGCAGGCAGACGAATACTGTTTTAAGCCGCCAGCTGATAAATCAGCGCACACCGGTGCATACTCCATCGTGCAGACCTGGGGCCTTGGCTCGGTACACCCGGTGACAAGACTGGAAGGTGGCTGTATCTGACAGGCTGACAGCAGCAACAGAAAGAGAGTCGCCGAAACGGTACGCATGATCGTTAATCATCCAAGCTAACTAGAATGGGCCAAAGCCTACCATCCTTTCTCGGATGAAGCATTGCGCAACAGTCTGGTAACAAGTGACCTAACGCGCACCGTTGCGCAATATTCGCTCAGCAACCCTGATCGTTTTTTCAAAACTCTCAATGGATATTTGTTCATCCGTACCGTGAATGCCGTTGGTGTTGGCAGCTGGCACCTCCATCCCATGAAAGCGGTATTGGTTCTCGGCGAGGTCGGTATAGTGGCGCGTATCCGTTGTCGCCACCAACAGGGACGGCACCGCCACGGCGCCCGGGTAGACTTCAGCGACTGCCGCTGCGATCGCGATGAAGCCTTCCCCTTGCTCATCTGCGATTCCTGGACGATTTTGCCAGGCGTTGTGGCGAATGGTGATCAGCGGGTCATCAACCACCCGGGTAACATGCTCTACGACCTCCTCTGTGGTGGTACCCGGTAACAGCCGGAAGTTCACGGCCGCCTCAGCTCTTTGTGGCACCACATTGTCTTTCACCCCGGCGTTAAACATGGTGAGGGCCGTGGTAGTGCGCACCATGGCACTACTGAGACGGTCGTCCGCAAGTTGCGACGCTACGAATGGGCCGGTCAGCCAGAGGTTTTCCAGCACAAAACGCCTTGGCTGGTCCGCATAAGGCGCCAGTGCGGCGAGCATTGCATCCACAGGAGGAACCAATTCAGCTGGGAACGGATTTTCCTCTATCTTGACCATAGCCCGCGACAAGCGCCCGATAGTGCTTTGCAAGGGCGGCTGTGATGAATGACCGCCCTCACCTGTCGCTTCCAGGATCAACGTCAGGTACCCCTTCTCCGCCACATTGATCATCGCCAGGGGACGATCTGGCAGTACCGGGCTATCACTGACAATCAAGCCGCCCTCATCCACCATCCATTCAAAGTGCAGTCCTCGTTCTCGCATAAGTTGTGCAAGCTTTGCCGCACCCAATTCGCCACCTACTTCTTCATCGTGCCCAAAAGCGAGGACAATGGTCTTGCGGGGCTTAAAACCGGCTGCCAACAATGACTCTACCGCCTCCAGTAAACTGATGACACCCACCTTGTCGTCCAGGGTGCCACGGCCATAGATAACGCCATCCGCCATCACGCCAGCAAATGCAGGATGAGTCCAGTCTTCTTCAGTGCCTGGCTCTACCGGCACGACATCTGTGTGGGCAGTCAGCAGAATCGCTCCCGAGCGGGAGACACTTCCCGGCCAGGTTAGCATCAGGCTGTATTCGCTGACGGTATCGACTTGCAACGTGGAGAAAGTTCGCGGATAGGTGGCGCGCAGAAAAGCATTGAACGCCAGAAACGGCGCATAGTCTGTTGCCGCAGGGTCCTGCGAGCTTATAGTGCGAAATGTCACCGCTTGCGCAAGGTTCTCAGCAGGTCCGGCCTGCAATATCGGGCTGACAGCGAAGGTCAGAATCGCGGCCATCAAGCCGTACAGATGTTGCAGTGCATAGCGCATTACTATTCCTCCAGGTGCCTTGGTAGAAGTAATTCATCAAGCTGGGCGCAGCCGCGGCGAAGATCGCGCCAGGATTCAATGCCCAGGTTAAGCCGCGCATAGCCGGCGGTGGGCAGATTATCCAGCGCAGCGGTGCCGCAAAGTGTATTAATAATGCAGGTGAACGCCGGATTATGTCCAATGATGAACAGCGAACTCAGGCTGTCATCCTGCGCCCTGATCCAGTCGGCGACATCGGAATCTGAAAAAGTATAAAGAGCTTCTTCCTGGCGATGAGTGAGCTTAGCGATTGCCGGCCAGCCGATGCACAGACCCTCCAGTGTAAGCTGTGCGCGCCGTGCCCTGCTCGCGGCTATGGTCATTGGCTTAATCCGCTCAGCGAGGGCTCGACCAATTCGAGGCGCATCCCGTCTTCCTCGCTTGTTAAGTGCTCGATCGCGGTCGGCAAGACCAGGCTGGCTCCATGATGACTTGGCATGGCGTAAAAGGTGAAGGATTTTCATAGGGCACCTTCCGGGCTTGTTGACGCAGAGTATGGTTCAGCGATCATAAGAGTCTATACTGAGTCACAACAAGCCTAGAGGAGCGTTTCATGCTGAAATCCGTCAAGCTTCGCGACTACCTGATCAGCCACCCGGCAAAAGTTCGCCCTGAAGATAGCGTAATGGAAGCAATGCGAGTCATTATAGACAACAAAATATCCGGCGTATGTGTAGTCGATGACCAGGAGAACCTGGTCGGCATCTTATCGGAACTGGACTGCCTGAAGGCGGCTGTAAGCTCTTTATACAATGACAGCGGCGTCGGCCTGGTGCGCGACCACATGGCGGCAGACAACCTCGTCGTCGCGCATCCCGAAGAGGACATTATTGACGTGGCGCAGGATATGCTCGCAAAGAACAAACGCCGGCGCCCGGTGGTGGAGAATGGCAAACTCATCGGCCAGATAACGTGCCGTCAGTTGCTCAAGGCCATCCGCGGGTTCAGCCAGTAATTGCATCAACACGTTTGGACCCGTAAATCCAGATCGCAATAGCAGAGGCGCTAACGCATAATAGCCGCCCACGCAGTGACCACAACACATACTCACACAAGACACCAGTCATATGATACAAACGATTAGCCGGCGAATTGCTGAAGAACTCGCTGTGCGTGAAGCGCAAGTAGAAGCAGCGATAGCACTGTTGGATGAGGGTGCAACGGTACCCTTCATCGCACGTTATCGAAAAGAGGTCACTGGGGCGCTGGACGATACCCAGATGCGGCATCTGGAAGAGCGCCTTCACTACCTGCGCGATATGGAAGACCGCCGCAGCACCATCCTTGCCAGTATTGAAGAGCAGGGAAAGCTCACTCCGGCGCTACAACAGTCCATTATGGATGCCAGTACCAAGAACCGCCTTGAGGATCTTTATCTGCCCTACAAACAGAGGCGCCGTACCAAGGCCCAGATCGCTAGGGAAGCTGGTCTGGAACCACTCGCCGAGACCCTGCTGGCAGATCCCGAACAACAGCCGGAAATTGTTGCAGAGAAATTTCTCAACCCGGCTGCGGGCTTTGCCGATAACAAGGCGGTACTCGACGGTGCCCGGCAAATCCTGATGGAACGATTCTCGGAAGATGCGGATTTACTGGAAAAATTACGCGTATTCCTCATTGATAATGTCAAGCTGGCCGCTTCACTGATAGCTGGCAAGGAGCAGGAAGGCGCCAAGTTCCGCGACTACTTTGAACACATCGAGCCACTGGCGAAGGTCCCATCCCACCGCGCTCTGGCAATGTTCCGCGGGCGCAACGAGGGTGTGCTCAATCTATCGCTGCTGATGCACGAGGGAGAGAAACCGACCGAAACCCACCCCTGCGAAGCCATGATCGCTGAACATTGGGAAATTGAAGACGCTGGACGCGCGGCGGACTCATGGCTGCGTGAAGTTGTGCGCTGGACCTGGCGAGTCAAATTGCTCACCCACCTGCAGACAGACCTTCTGGGGCAGTTGCGAGAGCGTGCTGAACAGGAGGCGATTGAAGTATTTGCGACCAACCTGAAAGACCTGTTGCTGGCGGCTCCAGCAGGGCAGAAGGCCACCATAGGTCTGGATCCTGGGCTGCGTACAGGCGTGAAGATGGCCGTGGTGGATGGCAACGGCAAGGTGCTGGACCACGCTACCATCTTCCCCAATCCGCCACAAAAACGTCTGCAGGAAGCGGAGGCTGCACTACTGCATATGATCCGTCACCACCGCGTGGAGTTGATCGCCATCGGTAATGGGACAGCAGGCAGGGAAACTGACAAATTCGTCGGTGAACTGCTAAAACGCAACCCCGAGCTGAATTGCCGCAAGGTGATGGTCAATGAATCCGGCGCATCCATCTATTCCGCGTCGGAGTTCGCGGCCAGGGAGTTCCCGGACCTGGATGTCACCATTCGCGGCGCGATCTCGATCGCCCGTCGTTTGCAGGATCCGCTCGCAGAACTGGTGAAGATCGACCCCAAATCTATAGGCGTGGGTCAATATCAGCACGACGTCAGCCAGCTACAGTTGGCAAAGCAGCTGGACGCCGTGGTTGAAGACTGCGTGAATGCCGTGGGTGTGGACGTCAATACTGCGTCCGTGCCACTGCTGGCACGAGTATCGGGTCTGAACCAGAGCATTGCGACTAACATTGTGCAGCTGCGCGATGAGCTTGGTAGCTTCCGTAATCGCAAGGCATTGCTCAAAGTTGGCCGTTTTGGCGCCAAGACGTTCGAGCAAGCGGCCGGCTTCCTGCGCATCCATGGTGGTGATAACCCGCTTGATGGCTCAGCCGTCCACCCCGAATCCTATGGCGTAGTAGAGCAAATAGCGGCGAGAGAAGCCAAGGACGTAGGTAGCATCATCGGCGACAGCCAGTTTCTTCGTGCCCTGAATGCAGCCGACTACACTAACGACCAAGTGGGCCTCCCCACGGTGCGCGACATTATCGCCGAATTGGATAAGCCTGGCCGGGATCCGCGTCCCGAATTCAGGGTGGCACAGTTTCAGGAAGGCGTGGAGAAGATCTCCCACCTGCGCCCGGACATGGTGTTGCAGGGGACTGTTACCAACGTCACCAACTTTGGTGCGTTCGTGGATGTCGGTGTTCACCAGGATGGCCTTGTACATATTTCTGCACTCGCAGAGAAGTTCGTAAAAGATCCCAGGGATATCGTGAAAGCGGGTGACATCGTCCGCGTTAAAGTCATGGAGGTCGATGAGAGCCGCAAGCGGATTGCGCTGTCCATGCGCCTTGGAGACACGCCAGGAGAGCAGCCGGGAAGTCAGTCAGCTCAGCGTAAATCCGGTAATGCCGATAATCGTCAACAGCGAAGGGTAAAAGAAAAACCGGCTGCGAGCACAGCCTTTGCTGCTGCTTTTGCTAACGCCAGGCGCAAATGACCCCATGCCCTCCCGGTTTCAGGCCGGAGGCTGGTTCACTCACCACATAGGAACCTAATTCCAGGACTGGAACGGCGATAACGCCTGCAAGCGGACTTGCACGCAATGTAACTTCGGTGCACAGTCGTCAGGACTTGCAACCGGGGGAGCGCGACGTGGAACAATTGACTGAAGTAGATAATGCCTTCGTACAAATGGAGAGCAGTCGCACGCCCATGCATATCACGCCGGTGATGTTTTACGACCAGTCTCAGGTTCCCGGCGGCCGAGTCCGTTTCAAGGACATTCTGGAGGTATTTCGACGGAACCTGCACAAGTCAAAGATTTTTCGACGCAAGCTCGCCGGTGGAGCACTCGGTTTTGACACGCCTTACTGGATTGAGGACCAGGATTTCGACCTGGAATTTCACGTTAGGCACATCGCGCTTCCCAAGCCAGGAGACTGGCGCCAGCTATGCATTCTGATGGCGCGGTTGCATGCTCGCGGACTGGACATGCGGCGCCCGCTGTGGGAAGCCTACGTTATCGAGGGGCTCAATGAGGTAGAGGATCTTCCCTCGAACAGTTTCGCAATTATGCTCAAAATTCATCATGCAGCCATAGATGGTGTTTCCGGGGCAGAAATTATCGCGGCGATCCACACTCTTGCCCCGGACGCTCCTCTGCCGGAAGCAGAAGACGACTGGCGAGGCGAGCAACCCCCGGCGACCAGCAAAGTCTGGACGCAGGCCTACATCAATAACATGAAACGGCCGGTCAAACTGGTAAAGACTGCCAGCGCCCTGATCCCGAATCTCATCAAGGCCAACCAGTTGAACGAAAAACGCCACCGGGACGAGGCCGAAGCATCCACTGAGAGAACCCGTTTCAATGGTCGCGTCAGCTCTCACCGCGTTACTGACACGCTGGTAATGGAACTGGCTCGCATCAAGAAAATACGCCAATGCGTCCCGGGAGCAACAATCAATGACGTCATCGTTTCGGTTGTAAGTGGTGCGATGCGTAAATACCTTCAGGACAAGAATGAACTTCCCGAGCACAGTCTTACTTGCGCGGCACCTATAAACGTGCGTTCACAACGCAGCAGTGAGTCCAAGGGCAACCAGGTGGGCGTCATGACCATCGAGATGGCCACGGATATAGAGGATCCCGTTGAGCGCCTGCAGGCCGTTTTACAACACTCCCTGAATTCAAAGGAGACATCACAGGTAGTGGGGACCGGCGTGATGATGGATGTGACCCGCAGCCTTTGGCCCCAATTCGCCAATCTAACCTTGCGTGCAGCCTCGCTAGCCGCCAACTGGGACGCCCTCCCAATGCCGATACACACCGTTATTTCAAACGTACCAGGCCCCCAGGCGCCTCTTTATCTGGCCGGCGCCAGGGTGCATACGCTGATGGGGCTGGGTCCACTGGTGGATATGAGCGGACTGTTTCACGCGGTGATCAGCGGCATGGGACGAATCACTATCAACTTCATATCGTGCCGCAACATGATACCGGACCCGGATTTCTACAAGCAGTGCCTGATGGAGTCCTATAGCGAATTGGAACAAGCGACTTTTCTCGCCAAGAAGCCCCGACGGCGTAAAAAAGCCTGAGGCCAGTTTTATTCCCAGCCCTGGTCTGCAGCTCGTAACGACAATTCAACGCTCGCTGCCCCGGTAAATCGCTTTTGCAGCCAGTTCATGACTGAAGGCAGAAGAAGCGGGGAGGAGTACGTCAGCGGTAGAGACGCCAATATGGAATCCCCCGATGAGTTCAAGGTGACAAGATGGTCAGTTTTGCCCGGCGTGGATTTGATTCGCAACTCATCCCAAATGACTTCCACGCCGTGTCGCTGCTGCCAGGCTATCTCCGTCGCCAGAATTTCCAGCTCCTGCATCAACTGCTGACAAAGGGCTTTCTGTGCTGCGATCGCGCCATCCGAACGAAAGCTCACCCGGATGCCACGATAGTGGCAAACCGGGCCCTGCTCGGTAAACGTCCACAATGGAACAATGCTGTTAGCCGAGAGGGGGATTGCCGCCCGCTCTGGCGGAGCGGTCAATGCGCTGCAAGTAATGCCGGTGCAAAATGCATCCAGCACACGGTGCTCATATTCAGCCTGCTGTCCATTGCGCGGATGAGCCAACATCACCGTGCGTCCATCCACGCTGACAGAGGGAACTTCTCGCTGGTTGAGCCTCAGGCTGACGGGAGAGCCCAGTTCAATTTCTTCCAAAAGGCGGAACAGACCTTCTGCATAGCGATCTACCGCTTGTGACCAGGTGGCAAGCTTGCGCTGCTGACCAGCAGAACCCGCTTCGGCTCGAGCCAGATCGGATTCGGCAAGATAGACTTCAGCTAGTTCCAAAAGCGCTGTGCTGGCAAAGCGCGCCTTGAGCTCTTGATCAGTTGACGCTTCGACCGCCAACACAGTTCTCTGAAATCGGGATTCGGTAGTGCTCCCCCACACCAGGGTGCCTGCCAATACCACAAAACCAAAAAACAGCGATTTGAGTGTGTAGAGAAGACCAGGCGCCATTATGCTTGCCAAAAAAAGGGGCTGATCAAGCCCCGTTTCACTGTGCAGGCCCTGAGGGCCTAACCGAACACGTAGAAAGCCAGTTTGTTGCCATCCGGATCTCTTACATATGCCCCGTAGAACATGTCAGGAATGCGTTGTCCTGGCTCACCCTCGCAGGTACCACCCAGCGATTTCGCTTTGTGATAAAGCTCGTCTACTTTCTCTTTACTTGGTGCAGTGATCGCGACCATGTTGCCGTTACCGGGCTGTGGTTCCTGCTCATTATGAGGTATGCAGACTGCCAGCATAGGCGCGTCCATTCCTGTACCCAGAAAGGCGATGCGATCCATATCCATTATGAGGGAGGCTCCCAGATCCGCGAGCAGTTCCGTATAGAAGGCTTTTGCCTTCTCCATATCGTTTACACCAATCGTTACATAACCAATCATGATTTTTTCCTTCTGTCTGTTGAGCGTGGAACGAGGCATAAGGCTACAGTATGTTCACCAGCTTGAATAGATCACGCAAATTGAGGCGGGCGAGGTACGCCAGGCAACGAAAGGATGCAGGTCCTAAGCCTGGGCGTTTTCCCCAACGGGAGTGCGCCTATCGCACATAGTAAAACACCCTGACCGGATTCCGATCAGGGTGTTTTCTTTAGGTGCCTGGCGATGACCTACTCTCACCTGGGCGGTGCGACGACTCGCAAACCCCACCTATAAAAAGCGGGCTTCGCCGTGGGAGAGTAGATCATCGCCCCACCGGCCTGCACATCCGCCCATAAAAAAACCCCGCCACTCGAGCGAGTAACGGGGTTTCGTATTAAAGCCTG
>Ga0209578_10000062_pt1 | contig 263910 bp, 213 predicted proteins | sample tdAd472_FD_187127 | JGI IMG/M metagenome (GOLD analysis project Ga0209578, IMG submission 187127) | Marine sediment microbial communities from the Atlantic coast under amendment with organic carbon and nitrate - tdAd47.2 (SPAdes)... | ecosystem: Environmental > Aquatic > Marine > Coastal >... | reverse complement strand
TGCGGGCCGCGGTCGAGGACTGGCGCGCCATGCGCGAGCGCATGAGCGCCATCATCGAGGAACTGGTGGTCGAACCCGCGGGCACCCCGCCCGAGGACGCCCGCGAGGTGCGTGAGTTCCTGCGCTGGATCCATGACAACCACTATACCTTCTTGGGGGCCCGCGAATACGACCTGAAGGGCAGCGGCAAAAACCTCGGCCTCTCGGCGCGCAAGGACAGCGGTCTCGGCGTACTGCGCGATCCCAAGACCACGGTGTTCAACTTGGAAAGCCAGAGCGCCAACCTGCCGCCCGACATGCGCGACTTCCTGACCAAGCCGTCGCTGCTATTGGTGACCAAGGGCGACCACCGTTCCACCGTGCATCGCCAGGTGCCGCTCGACGTGGTCGATATCAAGAGGATCGACGGCTCCGGCAAGGTGGTCGGACACCGCATCTTCGTCGGCCTGTTCACCTCCGTCGCCTACAACAAGAGCCCGCGCGACATTCCGTTGCTGCGCCGCCGCCTGACCAAGGTCATCGATCAGGCCGGCTTCGAGCGCACCAGCCATGACGGCAAGGCGCTGACCAATATCCTCGAGACCTTCCCGCGCGACGAGCTGTTCCAGGCCTCCGACGCGCACCTGAACGAAACCGCCATGGGCATCCTGCATCTGCAGGAACGCCAGCGCGTGGCGTTGTTCGCGCGGGCCGACAACTTCCGCCGCTTCGTCTCGTGCCTGGTGTTCGTCCCGCGCGACAGTTATTCGACCGAGGTCGGCCGGCGCATCCGCGACATTCTCATGCGCGCCTTCGACGGGACCGACGCCGAGTACCAGTCGCGCATCGGCGAATCGGCGCTGGCACGCATCCACTACACCATCACCACCGACGTGACGCCCGACATGCTCGACCGGGTGGACGAGATCGAGGCCGAGATTGCCGAGGCGGCCCGGTCGTGGAACGACAAGCTCACCCGTGTCCTGATCGAACGCCACGGCGAGGCCGGCGGGCTGGAACTGATGCTCCGTTACGCCAAGGCCTTCGGCCCCGGCTACCAGGCGCGCTACCTGTCCGACGAGGTCGACGCGGACATCACCGAAATCGAGCGCATTCTCAAGGTTTCGGGCATCGGCATGAACCTGCACCGCGAGGCCGGCACCGAACCCGACGAGGTGCGCTTCAAGCTCTACCACTTCGATCATCCGGTGCCCTTGTCCGACGTGCTGCCGGTGTTCGAGCACCTGGGCTTTCGGGTCATCGACGAGGTCGGGCCGCACGTGGTCGACTTGAGCGCGGCCGGGCGCGGCAAGCTCATCATCCACAATTTCGGGCTGCGCTCCGCCAGCGGTGCCACCGTCGACCTGGACGCCATCCGCGATAACTTCCACGAAACCTTCGTGCGCGTCTGGAACGACGAGATCGAGAGCGACGGCTTCAACGCGCTGGTCGCCTGCGCCGGGCTGGCATCGCGTGAAGTCATGGTGCTGCGCGCCATCTGCAAATACCTTTTGCAGGCGCGAATCCCCTTCTCCCAGGCCTACATGGAAGAAACCCTGATCGCCAACCCGGGCGTCGCCGCCGATATGGTCAAGCTGTTCCAGGCCACATTCGATCCCGCCGGCGCCGACAAGGCCAAGGGCCAGGCGCAGCGCATCAAGCGCCGGATCCTGAAGGCGCTGGAGGCGGTGGAAAGCGCCGACCAGGACCGTATACTCAGGCGCTATCTGAACCTGTTGGACAGTATGCTGCGCACCAACTACTACCAGGCCGGCGGCGCCAAGCCGTATTTTTCCTTCAAGCTCGATTCCAAGGCCATCGAGGGGCTGCCGCTGCCCAAGCCCTTCCGCGAGATCTTCGTCTACAGCCCGCGGGTCGAGGGCGTGCACCTGCGCTTCGGCTACGTGGCGCGCGGCGGGCTTCGCTGGTCCGACCGGCGCGAGGATTTCCGCACGGAAATCCTGGGCCTGGTGAAGGCACAACAGGTGAAGAACGCGGTCATCGTGCCGGTCGGCTCCAAGGGCGGTTTCGTCCTGAAGCGCCCGCCGGCCTCGAACGACCGCGCCGCGTTCCTGGAAGAGGGCATCGCGTGTTACAAGACCTTCATCTCCGGGCTTCTGGACATCACCGACAACATCAATGGCGCCAAGATCGTGCCGCCCAAGGACACCGTGCGCCTCGATGACGACGACCCCTACCTGGTGGTCGCCGCCGACAAGGGCACCGCGACCTTCTCCGACATCGCCAACGGCGTGTCGATCGAGTACGGCCATTGGCTCGGCGATGCCTTCGCGTCCGGCGGCAGCCAGGGTTATGACCACAAGAAGATGGGCATCACCGCGCGTGGCGGCTGGGAATCGGTGAAGCGCCACTTCCGCGAGATCGGCACCGACATCCAGTCGGAGGACTTCACCGTCGTCGGCGTCGGCGACATGGCCGGCGACGTGTTCGGCAACGGCATGCTGCTCTCGAAGCACATCAAGCTGTTGGGCGCCTTCAACCACATGCACATCTTCATCGACCCCAACCCGGACCCGGCCAAGAGCTGGGCCGAGCGAAAGCGCCTGTTCGACACGCCCGGCACCACCTGGGAAAACTACGACCCCAAGGTGCTGTCCAAGGGTGGCGCCATCTATTCACGTAAATCCAAGTCGCTCGAGCTCTCCAAGGAGGTGCGTGAGCTGCTCGGCATCTCCAAAAAGTCGGTGACGCCCGAGGAACTGATGGGCATCCTGCTCAGGGCCGAGGTGGACCTGATGTGGTTCGGCGGCATCGGTACCTACATCAAGGCATCCGTCGAATCGCACCTCGACGTGGGCGACCGGGCCAACGACGCCATCCGCGTCAACGGCCACGAACTCAACTGCAAGGTCATCGGCGAAGGGGCGAACCTGGGCGCCACGCAACTCGGCCGCATCGAGTACGCGCTGCACGGTGGCCGGCTCAACACCGATTCCATCGACAACTCGGCTGGCGTCGATTCGTCCGACCACGAGGTCAACATCAAGATCCTTGTGGATGCCGTTCAGGCCAAGGGCGGGCTCACGCAAAAGAGCCGCAACGCGCTTTTGGCGAAGATGACCGACGAGGTCGGGCACCTGGTTTTGGCGCACAACTACCGCCAGACCCAGGCCATGAGCCTGATCGAGACCAAGGGCGTGCATGGGCTCGCCAATCACCAGCGCCTGATGCGTTTCCTGGAACGCCAGGGCCGGCTCGACCGGAGCGTGGAATACCTGCCCGACGACGAGGTCATCGGCGAACGCGCGCTGGCGCGCCGCGGCCTGACACGGCCGGAAATTTCGGTCATGCTGTCCTACGCCAAGATCTGGCTCTATGACCAGATCATGGCCTCCGACCTGCCGGACGACGCTTACCTGTTCGATGACCTGGTCACCTATTTCCCGGGGCCCTTGCGGAGCAAGTACACCAAGGAGATCGGCCAGCACCGGCTGCGGCGCGAGATCATCGCCACGCGCGCCACCAACTCGCTCGTCGACCGCGCCGGCGACACCTTCGTGCTGGAGTTCATGGAGAAGACTGGCCTCGCCGCACCGACAATCGCCCGCGCCTACATCATCGCGCGGGACGCCTTCAAGCTGCGCGACATGTGGGCCGACATCGAGGCGCTCGACAACAAGGTCGCCAGCGACATTCAGATGGACATGCTCGCGGATATCAACCACCTGCTTGAATGGGTGGTTCTCTGGTTCCTGAGGAACGGCGATTCCGGCCTCGCTCTCGGACCCAACATCGAGACCTACCAAGCCGGCGTGCTGGAACTGATGCACGGCGTCAACCAGGCGCTGCCGGCGCATTACGTCACCGACGCCGCGAACCGTGCCAGCGCCTATACCGACAAAGGCGTGCCGCCGGTGCTGGCCGCCCGGGTGGTCGGGCTGGTGAACCTCTATTCCGCCTGCGACGTGGTGCGCCTGGCGGCGCGGCGTAAGGTCGGCGTTATCGATGTCGGCAAGGTCTACTTCATGGTTGGCTCGCGCTTCCGACTGGGCAGGCTGCGTGCCGCGGCCGAGAAGATGGAATCCGACAGCCACTGGCAGCAGCTTGCCATCGCCGCGCTTATCGAGGAGATCTACGCGCATCAGTTGGCGCTCACCAACCGGGTCATCGACCACGCCGGCGTCAAGGGCGACGCGGGCAAGGCGGTGCAGGGCTGGATCGACGCCAACCCGTCGCTGGTGGCGCCGACCGAGCAGCTCTTGAACGAGTTGTGGGCGACGGAGGTCAACGACCTCTCCATGATCGCGGTCGCCAGCCGCCAGTTCCGGGCAATGATCGAAGCCGGTGGCTGACGGCGCCGGCCTTCCGGACGGCGAGGACAAGAAAGGCCTCGCCGCCTGGTGCCTCTACGACTGGGCCAACTCCGCCTTTCCGACGGTGATCACGACCTTCGTCTTCGCCGCTTATTTCGCCAAGGGCGTGGCGGCGGACGAGGTCACCGGCACCAGCCAGTGGGGCTACGCCCTGAGCTTGTCGGGCCTCGCCATCGCGCTCGCCGCGCCGGTGCTGGGCGCCATCGCCGACCAGTCGGGGCGCCGCAAACCCTGGATCGCGCTGTTCACGTTGATCGCAGCGCTGGCCAGCGCGGCGCTCTGGCAAGTGACGCCGGAGACCCGGTCCGTGACGCTGGCGCTCACCCTGGTCGCCGCCGCCAACTTCGCCTTCGAAATGGGCATGGTGTTCTACAACGCCATGCTCCCAGACCTCGCCTCGAAGGCGCGTATCGGCCGCTGGTCGGGCTGGGCCTGGGGCCTCGGCTATGCCGGCGGGCTCGTTTGCCTGGCGCTGGTGCTGGTCGGTTTCGTGCAGGCGGAAGCGCCCTGGTTCGGCCTCGACAAGGAAGGCGCCGAGCACCTGCGCGCCACCGGACCCTTTGTCGGCCTGTGGATGGCCGTGTTCGCGGTGCCGTTGCTGCTGTTTACACCGGACCGAAAGGCCACGGCCCTATCGATGGCGGCGGCCATGCGCCAGGGACTGGCGGCGCTGGCGGCAACGCTCCGGAACCTGCGTCACTATCGCGACGCGGCCTGGTTCCTGGCCGCGCGCATGATCTACACCGACGGTCTCAACACGCTGTTCGCCTTCGGCGGCATCTACGCGGCCGGCACCTTCGGCATGGATTTCCAGGAGTTGATCCTGTTCGGCATTGCCATGAACGTCACCGCCGGGCTCGGCGCCGTCGCCTTCTCCTGGGCCGACGACAAGTTGGGTGCAAAGTGGACCATCACCGTCGCCGTGGTGGCGCTGATCGGGCTCGGCTCGGCGGTGCTGGTGGTCGAGGGCAAGACACTGTTTTGGATATTCGGCGTGCCCCTGGGCCTGTTCGTCGGCCCGGCGCAGGCGGCCAGCCGCTCGATGATGGCGCGCCTGGCGCCGGCCGAGCTGCGCACCGAATTCTTCGGTCTCTACGCGCTGTCGGGCAAGGCGACCGCGTTCCTGGGTCCCGCCCTGGTGGCGCTGGTGACCGACATGTTTCAAAGCCAGCGCGCCGGCATGGCGACCGTCGTGGTGTTTTTCCTGGTCGGCGTGGCGATGCTGAGAAAAGTGCCCGATGTTCGTTGAATTGATCGGCCATCGGGCCTAGCTTTCGCACATGACGTTTCCGGACCATAGCTATGCCGTCATCGGCGCCTTTGCCGACGACTACTTCGACCGCCTTGCCGGCGCCTCGGCATCGGTCGACCGCGCGCGGCTGACGGCCGCCGCCGATCTTCTGGCCAAGACTTACGCGGCCGGCGGCACGGTCTTCGCCTGCGGGAACGGCGGCTCGGCGGCAATCTCAAATCACCTGCACTGCGATCATCTGAAGGGCGTGCAGACCGATACGGCGCTCAAGCCCAAGGTGGTCAGTCTCAGCGCCACCATCGAGACCATCACCGCCATCGCCAATGACATCAGCTACGACGAGATTTACGCCTATCAACTCCGCACCCTGGCGGAAGCCGGCGACGTGCTGATCACGGTGTCGTCGTCGGGCGATTCGGAAAACATCGTGCGCGCCTGCCAATGGGCCAAGGACAACGGCGTCGGCACGATCGCAATGACGGGCTTCGGCGGCGGGCGCTCCGCCGCTCTCGCCGACATCAACCTGCACGTCGATGCCGACAACTACGGCGTCGTCGAGGACGTGCACCAGAGCCTGATGCACATCCTGGCGCAGTACGTGCGGCTCGATCACATGGATGCGGGGCTGATCGCGGAACGCAAGTTCTGAGGCCTGGACGTGCGGCCTGATTCCCCCTAACGTGGCGCCATCATGAGCACCATCGACACCCCCGACAAGCTGCGCGCGCTCTATGGCCATGCCACCGGGCGCGCCGTTTCCAAGGAAATCACCAAGCTGGAGCCGCACTCCAAGCGCTTCATCGAACTGTCGCCGTTCCTGGTGATGGCCACGTCGCGCTCCGACGGTTTGGCTGACGCCTCGCCCAAGGGCGACCATCCGGGCTTCGTGCAGGTGCTCGACGACGAAACCGTCGCCATCCCCGACCGCCCCGGCAACAACCGGCTCGACACCATGGAGAATATCCTGGTCAACCCGGCGATCGGGTTGATCTTCTTCATTCCCGGTGTCAACGAGACGCTGCGCATCAACGGCACCGCCGCGATCAGCGACGATCCGGACCTGCTCCAGCGCTTCGAGGTGAACGGCAAGCTGCCGAAGACCGTCTTCGTGGTGAAAGCCCAGGAAGTCTACCTGCATTGCGCCAAGGCGCTGATGCGCTCCAAGCTCTGGTCCCCCGACGCGCAGGCGCCCGAGCGTCCGATCCCGTCCATGGCGCAGATGCTCAGGGACCAGACCACCGATGAGGTGGAGCTGGAAAGCCAAGAAGATATGGAAAAGCGCTACCAGAAGGTTCTCTACTAGCGCCGCCGCGTTCGGCACCACCCGAAAATCGCATCGGTTGATCCAAATCAACGCTTGTGCGGCCAGTAATTGATAATGATACTCATTCTTATCAATAGACTGCTGAGTCCATCGCCATGAAATCCTTCAATCACTCGCGCCGCCTCGCCCCGCTATTCGTTGTGCCGTGGCTCGTGTTGATCGCCCAGCCGGCCGCCGGCGCCGAGTTCCCGACCGTCGCGGCGCTGGGGAAGGCGCTGTTCTTCGACACGAACTTGTCGAAGAACCGGACCCAGGCCTGCGCCACCTGCCATGACCCGGAGACCGCCTTCACCGACCCGCGTGAGACCGAGGCCGGCCGCGCCGTGTCGCTCGGCGACGACGGCACGTCACTGGGGGACCGCAATACCCCGACGGCGGCCTATGCGCGTTTCTCCCCCGCGTTTCACCGCAACGACAAGGGCGCTTACGTCGGTGGGCAGTTCCTGGATGGGCGCGAAAACGACCTGGCCGGCCAAGCCGGCGGGCCGCCGCTCAACCCGATCGAGATGGGCATGGCCGACAAGGCGGACGTGGTGGCGCGGCTGCGCGAAAAGCCCGATTACGTCGCCGCGTTCAAGGCGTTTTACGGTGCCGGTATTTTCGATGACACGGCGGCGGCCTACGCGGCCATGGCCAAGAGCATCGCCGCTTTCGAGCTGACGGATTTCTTCGCCAGCTTCGATTCCAAGTATGACCGGTTTCTGCGTGGCGAGGAGAAACTCAGCGACCAAGAAGAGCTCGGCCGGTTGCTGTTCTTCTCGCAGCAGTTTACCAACTGCAACCTCTGCCACCAGCTGCGCACGTCGCAGACGGCCAGGGACGAGACCTTCTCCAACTACCAGTATCACAACATCGGCGTGCCGGCGAACGCGTCGGCACGCAAGATCAACGGGGTGAAGCCGGGCCATGTGGATCACGGACTTCTGGACAACCCGGCCGTCAACGACCCCGCCCAGGATGGAAAGTTCAAGGTGCCGACGCTCCGGAATGTGGCGGTTACCGGGCCCTACATGCACAATGGCGTGTTTAAGGATCTCCGCACCACCATCCTGTTCTACAACAGGTACAACTCGAAGAGTGAAGCGCGCCAGATCAATCCGGAAACCGGTGAGCGCTGGCTGCCACCGGAAGTGCCGGCGACGCTTTCCACCAAGGAGCTGACGCACGGGCCCGCCCTCGACGATGCGCGCGTCGACGCCCTGGTGGCGTTCCTGAAAACGCTCACCGACCGGCGCTACGAGGCGCTGATGAAGGAGTAGTCCCTAGCGGATAAACTCGCCGACGAACACCAGCCGGTCGTCGAGCGCGGTCTCGGAAAGATGCAGGCGAACGGCGAAGGGTTGGCCGTTCCGGTGCCGGGCGGTGACCTCGCGCTCGGTACCGATGATGCTCCGCTCGCCGGTCTTCAGGTAGGTGTCGAACATGCCGGCGTGTTCCGCCGCTGTTTCGGGAGGCATCAGGATGCGGACGTTCCTGCCGACCAGTTCCTTTTCGCCGAACCCGAACAACTCGCTTAAGGCCCGGTTGGCGACCAGGATGTCGCCGCGGTCGTCGGTGCAGACCACCGCATTGACCATGGCATCCAGCAAAGGCTTGAACCGCGCCAGTTCGGATGCGCGGCCGAGTACGTCCTCCATGCGCGCACGGTTGCGCTCCGCCATCATGCGCACCAGGCTGGCCGTCGCCTTGTGGTTGTCGGTGAAGGCGACGCCGCAACAATAGCCGTCGACCCAGGCGCAATGGCCTTCGAATGAGCCGAAAGTGGGGACATCCAGCTCGACGGCCTCGCCCGGCCGCAACTCGGCCAGCGCTGGCGCGTCGGCGTCGAACATCGCGCCCTCGCCGGCAATCGACAGCAAGACGACGTCGAAGCTACCGCTGGCATGGTGGGCTTGCGCCTTGACCATCAGCGGGAAGCGTTCAGATTGGCGTCTTTCGGATGATTCGCTCGAATGATCCATGGCCTGGAGTCCCATAATACCTGACAAATTCCCTTTGTTTCTGAATCGTAACGTTATCCGGAAGATACGGCATAACGCATGGAAATCATGTGATAATGGTCACAGGGCCCGGCGATTCGGTCAAAAAAAACCCGGATTTGCACCCGGGTTTAATCGTTCTTGAATTTAATGTCGTTCAGTGGCGGAAGTGCCGCATCCCGGTGAGCACCATGGCGATGCCTTTTTCGTTGGCGGCGGCGATCACTTCGTCGTCGCGCATGGAGCCGCCCGGCTGGATGACCGCCGTGACGCCCGCCTCGGCGGCGGCGAGAAGGCCGTCGGCGAAGGGGAAGAAGGCGTCGGAGGCCACCACTGAGCCTTTGGCCCAGCTTTCGGCGTCGCCGGCGACGCGGGCCGCGTCCTCGGCCTTCCACGCCGCGATGCGCGCCGAGTTGACGCGGCTCATCTGGCCGGCGCCGACACCGACGGTCATGCCGTCCTTGACGTAGATGATGGCGTTGGATTTCACGTGCTTGCAGACGGTGAAGGCGAACTTGAGATCCGCCATCTCGGCGTCGGTCGGGGCGCGCTCGGTCACCACCTTCAATTCTTCCAGGACGCGGTTGTCGCGGCCTTGCAGCAGGTAGCCGCCTGCGAGCGAGCGAACCGTCATGCCGGCGCTGCCCGCGTCGGGCATGGCGCCCGTGGCGAGGACGCGCAGGTTTTTCTTGGCGCCGAGAATTTCGCGCGCGTCCGCGCTGATTTCGGGCGCGATGATGACCTCCGCGAACAGTTTCGCCACCTCTTCCGCCGTTGCCCCGTCGAGCGCTTGGTTGAAGGCGATGATGCCCCCGAAGGCGCTTTCGGTGTCGCACGACAGTGCCCGCAGGTAGGCGGTCTTCAAATCGTCCGCTTGCGCCACGCCGCAGGGATTGGCGTGCTTGACGATGACGCAGGCCGGGCCCTCGGTGAATTCGGCGGCCAGTTCGAAGGCGGCGTCCGTGTCATTCAGGTTGTTGAAGGAAAGCGCCTTGCCCTGCAGCTGCTCGGCGGTGGCAATGCCGGGCCGGGACTCGCCGCCCGCGTAGAAGGCGGCTTGCTGATGCGGGTTCTCGCCGTAGCGGAGCGTCTGGCGGAGCTCGCCGGCGAAGACGGCGCGGGCGGGGAATGTCTCGCCGGTCTGATCGGCGAACCAGGCCGCGATGGCCGCGTCGTAGGCGCCGGTGCGGGCATAGGCCTTGGCCGCCAATGCGCGCCGAAAGCCGTCCGAAGTGGCGCCCGATTCCGATTTCATCTCGTCGATGACACGCTCGTAGTCGGACGGGTCGACCACCACGGTGACGAAAGCATGGTTCTTGGAGGCAGCGCGGATCAGCGCCGGGCCGCCGATGTCGATGTTCTCGATACAGGTGTCGAAGCCGGCGCCCTTGGCCACCGTGGCCTCGAACGGATAGAGGTTCACGGCTAAAAGATCGATGGGCTGGATGCCGTGCTCGGCCATGGCCGCTTCGTGTTCGGCGTTGCCGCGCACCGCCAGAAGCCCGCCGTGAATGGTCGGCTGCAGGGTCTTGACCCGGCCGTCCATGATTTCCGGAAAGCCGGTGAAGTCGGAAACCTCGACCACCGGGACGCCGGCGTCGCGAAGCGCCTTGGCGGAGCCGCCGGTGGAGAGAATCTCGACGCCGGCATCGGCCAGGGTTTGGCCGAACTCGACCAGGCCGGTCTTGTCGGATACGGAGATGAGCGCGCGTTTGATGGGAAGGGACATGGCAATTTTCCTCGGGCGATTGTCTTCAGCCGTTTTCTTGTTCAGCCGGATGCGGCGGCCTTGCCGTCCGTCGCCTCGCCGGCGTATTCGGGGACCAACTCGTGCAGCACCCGGAGCGCCTCGTACCGGTCGAGACCGCCGCAGGCGGCGCCGAGCCGGTCGACCGCCTGTTCGATGGCGTTTATATCAGCGGCCCTCGGTGCGGCAAGGAGAATCCCCGGCGCCGAGGTCTCCATCAAGGGCTCCGAGCCGTGGAATATTTCCTCGAACAGCTTTTCGCCGGGCCTGAGCCCGACGACCTCGATCTTCACGTCGACCTCCGGTTTCAGCCCGGCCAGGCGGATCATCTGCCGGGCCAGGTCGATGATCTTCACCGGCTCGCCCATGTCGAGGACGCAGATGTTGCCGGGCGGCACTTCGCCGCCGGTCTCTCCGGCACCGAGCGCGGCCGCCTGCAGCACCAATTCGACGGCTTCGCGGATGGTCATGAAATAGCGCCGCATGTCGGGGTGGGTGACAGTCAACGGGCCGCCGTGCTCTAGCTGGCGGCGGAACAGCGGCACCACTGAACCGGTGGAACCGAGCACGTTGCCGAAGCGCACGGTGACGAAACGGGTCGCGGCGCCGGCGTCGTCACCGGTTCGGGCTTCCAGGTCCCTCGCCTGGCAGTAGATCTCCGCCAAGCGCTTGGTGGCGCCCATGATCGAGGTCGGGTTGACCGCCTTGTCGGTGGAGATCAACACCATCTGCCGCGCCCCATGCGCGCGGCAGGCATCGGCCACGTTGACGGTGCCCAGCGTATTGGTGGCGACGCCTTCCAGGATATTGTTTTCCACCATCGGCACGTGCTTCAGCGCCGCGGCGTGGAAAACCACTTCGGGCCGGGCGGTGTTGAAGACGTCTTGCAGGCGCACCGTGTCGCGCACGTCGGCGATTACGGCGCTGCGCGGAATGTCGGGGAAGCTTTCGGAGACCTCCAAGTCTATGCGGTAGAGCGCGTATTCCGAATTGTCGAGAAGCGTCAGCGCCGCCGGGGCGAGCGCCGCCACCTGGCGCACCAGCTCGGACCCGATGGAACCGCCGGCGCCGGTCACCAGGACACGCCTGCCGCCGATCAGCCGTGCCATGGCGTCGCGGTCCAGCGGCACCTGCGGCCGGCCCAACAGGTCCTCGACGGCGACCGGCTTGATTTCCACCTTATCCGAAAGCCCGGCCTTGAGATCGGTTATCTTGGGCAACCGCGCCAGGGTCAGGCCCAGCGCCGCGGCCTTGTCCAGCAACTCGCCGACGCGCTGCCCGTCCATGTCGTCCTTGGTCAGGATCAGCCTTTGCGGCGCGGCCCCTTCGCTTTTCAGCCGCGCCACCGCGCGGTCCAGGTTCTCCAAGGTGTCGACCACCTGGACGCCGTGAATTTCACGGCCGACCCGGCCAGCGCCTTCCGACAGGATACCGACCACCCGGTAAGGGGCATCGGGCGATTGGCGGAGCGCACGCAGGAACATCTCGGCGCCGTCGGCGGCGCCGGCGAGCAGCGCCGGGATGCGTTCCCCCGGTTGCGCCGCGCGCTCGAAGCCAAACTGACGGTCCTTGAGCAGGCGATAGAAAAAGCGGGGCCCGCCCAGCAGCGCCATCAGCACGAACCACTCGATCACCAGCACCGAACGCGGTAGCGGCTCCAGCCGCACCCAGATGAACATGGTGAAAGCGAAGATCACCACCGCCAGCGAGACGGCGCGGGTGATCGCCCAGAGATCGTTCAAGGATGCGTAGCGCCAAACCCCACGGTAGAGTCCGGACGACCAGAACACCACGGCCGCAATGGCCGTGAACAAGGCGCCCGCGACCAGCCAGGTGTCGCTCAGGTACTCGAAAATCCAGAAATCCAGACGCAGATAAACCGACAGGACAAACGACAGCGCCGCCATGAAGATATCGTGGGCGAAAACGATCAGTCCGCGCGGATGAACCTTATGCAGCATCGCCGTCCGTTCCATGCCTGGGTTCTTGGTCCTTAAACCAAGCCGCCGTCCGTTCCAAGCCCTGATCGACGGAATAGGGCGGCTGCCAGCCCAGTTCGGAACAGAGCGCCGAACCATCGACCCGGAGCGAGCCCGTCAGCCGCGCGATGGCGGCGCTCTTGCCGGTGAGTTTGCCGGCCAGTTTCAGCAGCGGCGTCGGCACCGGCAACAGACGCGCCGGGATGCCGAACGCCGCCGCAATCCGGCGTACCAGGGACGTGGTCGAAAGATCATCGCCGTCCGACACCAGGTAGGTGCGGCCCGCCGCCTTGCTGCTTTCCAGGCATTGGATCAGCGCCGAACAGAGGTTCTCCACATAGATCAGGCTGCGGCGGTTGGCGAGCGAACCGAGCGGCAACCAGCTTCCTGCCGCGACGGCGCGCATCAGCTTTTCGAAGTTGCCTTTGACACCGGGTCCGTAGACCAGGGGCGGGCGCAGGATGACGAAATCGGTCGAGGTTCCCTCGGTGGCGCGGGCCAGTTCCTTTTCGGCCGAGAGCTTGGTGCGGCCGTAGGCATCCTCCGGCGCCGGGGTGTCGTCGGCGGTGTACGGCCGGTCCTTGGGCGTGGCTTCCCCGTTGACCTTAATGGAGCTCATGAAGACGATGCGTTTGATGCCCAACAGCGCACATTCGTTGGCGAGCCGCCGGGTGACCTCGACGTTCATGCGCCGGTAGGCCATTTCGGGATTGCTTTCGGTTTCGTGCATGACGTGGGTGCGCGCCGCCAGGTGCACCACCGCGTCCTGGCCGGCGAGCGCGTCTCGCCACAGCGTGCCGGCGCTCAGTTCGCCGACGTTGACGACGCCGATGCCGTCGGCGAGCGCGGGAGACGGCTCGGCGCGCACGGCGGCCCTCACTTCGTGGCCGGCGTCGATCAGCATCCGGCAGAGATGGCGGCCGACGAATCCGGTGGCGCCGGTGACCAGGACCTTCACGTCGTTCCCTCCGCTGCGGATTGCAGCACCGCCATCATATCCCGCGCCTGGGTCTCGCGGCTATGGCTTGGCGCGGCGGCCAGGCTGGCGGCGGCGAGCGACCGTAACAATTCCCTATCGTCACGCAAACGCCGCACCGCGCCGGCCAGCGCGTCCGGGTCCTCGGCCGGCACGTGCAGGCCGGCGCCGTCGGCGGCGAGGATGGCGCTGGCCTCGCCTTCCGGTGCCGCCATCAGGATCGGCAGACCCATGGCCATGGCCTCGAACATCTTCGACGGGATCACCTCCTGGAAGACAGGGGAATCCTTCAGGTGCACCAGCGCCACGTCGCAGAGGCTCCAGATCGCCGGCATGCGCTCCTTCGGCTGACGCGCAAGGAACACGACATTGGCGAGCCCGCGCCGCTCAGCTTCGGCCATCAGCATGTCGCGCTCGGCGCCGCCGCCGGCCAGCAGGAAGGCGATGTCAGGGCGATCGCGCAAGCGCTCGGCGGCGTCCAGTACGTTCACCAGTGCGTGCGCCATGCCGTGCGTGCCGACGTAGCCGACGACGAACTTGTCCGCGAGCGCGGTCTCGCCGGCCAGCTCCTGGTCACGCTGGCGCGGGCCGTAGCGCCAGGTGTCGACGCCGTTGATGACGACGCTGATCTTCTCCGCGTCGATGCCGCGTTCCACCAGGTTTCGCTTGAAGGCATGGGTCAGCGCGGCCACGGCGGCCGAGCGGCGATAGAGGAAGAGCTCCAGCTTCTCCATCATCCTGAGCCCGAGACTCGGACGCATGGCGCCGACGGCGACGATGGAGGCAGGCCAAAGATCGCCCAACTCGAACACGAAAGGCACGCGCCTAACGAAACCGAGCGCCCAGCCGCCGACGGCGGCAAAGAACTGCGGCGATGTGGCGGCAATCACGTCGGGGCGGCGCTCGAACAGGCCGGCGGCGAAGGCGGTGACCATGAAGCTCAGGAAATCCAACATCCGCTTCACGGTGCCTCGGTTGGCGGCGATGAAGGTTTTCACCCGGACGACGCGGATGCCCTGCATCTCTTCCACCTGGCGCCAGCGGTTCTCATAGCCCTCATAGACCTGGCCGTCGGGGAAGTTGGGCGCGCAGGTGAGGACCGTCACCTCGTTCCCCCACTCGGCCCAATAGCAGGCGCGCTCGAAGACACGGGTGGCGGCGGCGTTGGTTTCCGGCGGAAAATTTTCGGTCAGGAACAGGATCCGCATCGCCCGCTCATTCGGTCGGCCCGCCCTTGGCCAGCAAGAACAACAGCAGCGCCGTCGCCGCCACGGCGCCGGAAACCGCGGGCCACGGCAGGCCGCGCATGGCGACCATGGTCAGCGCCACCATGAACAGCCCGGCCACGGCGACGATACCCGCGACCTGATCGTGTCGAAGGCCGCTTTTGATGGCGAGCTGGTAGAAATGATCGCGGTGCGCTTCCCAGACGCGCTCGCCGCGCACCAGGCGCCGCAGCAGCGTCAGCGTCGCGTCGCCGACGAAATATGCCGGCAGGATCAGCGCCGGTGCCGGATAACCCGAGGCGGCGAGCCCAAGCAATAGCCAGCCCAGCAGGAAGCCCAAGGGCACGCTGCCGACATCGCCCAGGAAGATCTTCGCCGGATGCCAGTTCCAGCGCAGGAATCCGACCGCCGCGCCGGCGGTGGTGAGGCCCAGCGCCAGCCAGGCAGGGTCGAGCTTGCCGATCTTGGCGGCGATGAAGACACCAAGCCCGATGGCCGCCGTCTCCACCCCGGCGATGCCGTCGATGCCGTCCATGAAGTTGAACAGATTGATGAACCAGAGCCACATCAACGCCGTCAGCACCAAATCGACGGCCGGCGGCACCAGGCCGCCGAACACCGGCCCCGGCAACGGCGCTAGGACAAGCACCGCCGTCACAGCCAAAGCCTGGGCGCCGAGCCTGAGCAGCGGCGAAAGACCGCGCAGGTCGTCGGCCCATGATACGGCGGCGAGGGCCACGGAAATGAGCACCACCACCGGCACCGGCCCGGGGGCACCCGGCAGCCAGGCCCAGGCCGCCAGCCACATGGGCAGCAGCGCTGCCAGCACGGCGATGCCGCCGCCGCGCGGCACGGGGCTATCGTGGCTGGAGCGGTGATTGGGGTGGTCGAGAACGTCGCGGCGCGCGAGCATGCCGATCAAGACCCGGGTGCCTGCGTAGGCAACGAGGAGCGCGACAACGGCCATGAAGGCGGCCACGGGAACGGGGGGGAGGTGCTGGAACGTCATGGTCGCAGTCTAGACCGGGGCGGCGCCCGGCCCAAGCAAAGCAAGCCGGGTGTCGAAGAAAAAATCAGCCGCGGCCGTAGGTATCTTCCAGCCGGACGATATCGTCCTCGCCGATATAGCTGCCGGACTGCACTTCGATGAGATGCAGGGGCTCATCGGCCGGGTTTTCCAGGCGGTGCGGAGCGCCTTGCGGGATGTAGGTGGACTGGTTGGCTTGTAGGTCAAAAGTGCCCTCGCCGTTGGTCACCCGCGCCACACCGCCGACTACGATCCAGTGTTCGGCCCGGTGGCGATGGTATTGCAGACTCAATTTGGCGCCGGGCTTGACGACGATGCGTTTGACCAGGAAGCCGTCACCGCCTTCCAGGTTCTGAAAGTGTCCCCAGGGCCGATAGACGCTGGTATGGGAGATGTGTTCCTCGCGCTCCGCTTCTTCCAGGTGGGCGACGAGGATCTTGACGTCCTGGGCACGGTCGCGGGGCAGCACCATGACCGTATCGTCGGTGGCGACGATGATTAGGTCGTCGACACCGAGTGCCGCAATCAGGGGTTTTTCCGAGCGGACATAGGTATTGCGAGAATCCACGATCAGCGCCTCGCCCTCGACGACATTGCCGGCCGCGTCCTTGTCGCCCAGCGCGGCGAGTGAGTCCCAGGAACCGACGTCGCTCCAGCTTGCCGTCAGCGGCACGACCGCGGCGCGGTCGGTCTTCTCCATCACCGCGTAATCGATCGAGATGGCCGGTGCCCGGGCGAATGCGTTCTCGTCCAGGCGGAAGAAATCCAGGTCCTCGGTGCCGGCTTCGACGGCGGCGTTGGCGGCGGCGGCGATGTCGGGCTGCAACCGCGCGAGTTCCTCCAGATAGGCGCCGGCGGAGAAAAGGAAGATACCGGCGTTCCAGGAATAGCCACCATCGGAGAGATAGCGCTCGGCGGTTTCCTTGTCCGGCTTTTCGACGAAGCGCGTTACTCGCCAGCCGATTTCGCCCAGCGCCTCGCCTTGCTGGATATATCCGTAACCGGTTTCCGGGCGCGCCGGCTCGACCCCGAAGGTGACCAAGTGACCGTCTGCGGCGAGCGATGCGGCACGGGTGACGCAATTTTCGAATTTGCCGGCCGGCTCGATCACGTGGTCGGACGGCAGCACCAGCATCAGTGCATCCGCGTCGCGTTCCAGCAGTTTCAGCGCCGCTGCCGCGATGGCCGGCGCGGTGTTGCGGGCGAGCGGCTCGAGGATAATGTCGGCCGGTGCGATGCCGGCGGCCCGCAACTCCTCTGCGACCAGGAAGCGGTGCTCGTCGTTGCAGATTACGATGGGTGAGCTGAACGTCGGCCCGGTGACGCGACCGAGTGTTTCAGCGAAGAGCGTGGTGTTGCCGTGGATGTTGAGGAACTGTTTGGGACGCAGACGCCTGGACACGGGCCACAGCCGCGTGCCGGCACCGCCTGAAAGGATCACCGGTGAAACCGACCCTTTCACCATCTAGAAGAACCTTTTCGCGAAGATGGTCCGGAACACGCCAATGACATGATGGGCGCGTATTTTCTTGCCTTCTTCGAAGGTGCGGCCGTGATAGCTGATCGGCACTTCGTAGATATTGTGCCCCCGCTTGCAGGCGATGGAGAGGATTTCCGCGTGTTGGTCCCAGCCCATGCGGTGAAGCTCGTCTGCCGGCACGAGATCCCGGCGAAACAGCATGTAGCAGCTATAAATGTCGGTGAACGTTGTATTGTTGAGGACGTTGAAGAACAGCGTGATCGCCCGGTTGCCGACTTTGTTCCAGAAATAAGCGACACGGGTGAATTCCGGCGCCGCGAAACGGCTGCTCATGACCAGGTCGGCGCCGAAGGCCTGTACCGGTTTGAGCAGCTTGGCGTACTCATCGGGGCTGTATTCCAGGTCTGCATCTTGAAATATTACGTAGTCACCCGTCGCCTGCTCCAGCCCAGCCTTTACGGCGGCGCCCTTGCCGCCGTTCTTCGGCATCTTGATCAGGCGGCTGTAAAGCGCGGGGTTGGCTTCCAGTAGTTCGACGGTACCGTCCTTGGAGCCATCGTCGACGACCAGCACCTCGAACTCGACGCCATCGATTTGCTGAGCCCTCACCTGGGAGAGGATTTTGACAATGGTCGCTTCCTCGTTATAGGCGGGGACAATGACGGAAAGCGTCAGCATGGCGGATTTCTATTGCTTGCCCGAGTAGACGCCATCGGACCAGTCGAGGAAACGCTTGAGTCCGTCGTTGAGCTCGACCGCCGGTTCGAAGTCGAGTTGCAGGCGCGCCTTGCGAATGTCGGGCGCGCGGCGGTTCGGCTCGTCGGCGGGATAGCTGTCCGGGTATTCGACCACGTCGCAGGCGACGGGGTGGGCGGAGACCTTCTCGATCCGCTTCACCAGATCGAGCATGGAAATCTCCGGTTCCGGGTTGCCGATGTTGTAGGCCTCGCCGGCGACGCCCCGGAGCACCACCTTGAGAAAGCCGACGATGGCGTCAGTGATGTAGCAAAACGTGCGGGTCTGGTTTCCGGTGCCGTAGACGTGCAGCGGCAGCCCGCCCTTGATGCGGCTGGCGAAGTTGGGCAGCACCCGATAATCGGTCTCCTGCATGCCGGGACCGAAAACGTTGAAAGGCCGTATCGTGTTGGTATGAGTGCCCTTGGTGCCGTGGAAGATGTAGCAAAGCGTCTCGCCGACGCGCTTCGATTCGTCATAGCAGGCGCGCGGCCCCTGGCAGGACACGTTGCCGCGGTAGCTTTCCGCCATGGGTACGTGCTTGGGGTCCGGGTCGCCATAGATTTCGCTCGACGAGAAGAAGGTGAAGCGTGCGTCGTGGGCGTCGGCCAGTTCCAGCATGCGCCGCGTGCCGGTGATGGCGACTTCGAGCGTCTCCAGTGGATAGGCACGGTAGTAGAACGGACTGGCGATGCCGGCGGCGTGGATCACATAGTCGAGCGGCCGGTCCCATTCGAACGGCTGGATGACGTCGTGCTCGATGAAATCCACGTTGGCAAGATCGGGGACCTCCCGACCTTCCTTGCCGGCGGTGATCATGTTGTCCATGGCGACCAGTTGCACCGGCTCGTCCAGCACGGTCTCGTTGAGCGCGTTGAACACTTCCATGAAGTAGCGCCCCAGGAAGCCGCGCCCGCCGGTCAGCAGCACGGTCTTGCCGGCGAAGTCGGCGGCGTCGTCCCTCAGACGATCGACGATCTCGGCGATGTCGGACTCAAGCAGAAATTCACTCACGATCAAAAACCTCGACTTTCGGCAGCGGAACGATGAAACGGCCGCCCCGTTCCAGGTAGCGGGCGTGGTTTCGCATGATGGGTTCGGCGAAATTCCAGGCCAGAATCACCACGGCTTCCGGGGTTTTGCTGTAAATAGCCTCCGAGGGCAAGACCGGAATGTGCATGCCGGGCGAAAAAAGCCCCTGTTTCAATGGGCTGTCGTCGACGATGAAGTCGATGACATCGGGCCCGATGCCGAAATGATACATCAAAGTTGTCGCCTTGGCGGGCGCGCCGAAGGCGGCGATTCGCTTGCCGGCGCGCTTCATCTCGCCCAGCACCGCCGTCAGCTCGTCGCGCACCCGGTCGATCTTGGCGCCGAACCGTTTCAGGGTCTCCGCCGTGTGCAGACCGAGATCGGCTTCGCTGGAAATGGCCGCCGCGACGGAGTCGTCGACGGCATGCGGGCCGCCCGCCAGTTGCGCCGTGCCGCGCAGGCTGCCGCCGTGCGACGACACCCGCTCGGCGGCGATCAGTTCCATGCCGTGGGCGGCGAAGAATTGCACCAAGGGCTTGACCGAATGATAGGCCAGGTGCTCGTGGTAGATGGTGTCGAACAGCGTGTTCTCGAACACGTCCACCAGGTAGGAAACCTCAAACACGAAAACGCCATCGGGTGCCAGCAATGCCCGGATCCCATTGGTGATCCCGGAGAGGTCGTCGGCATGGGCGAAGACGTTGTTGGCGGTGATCACCTGCGCCGGGCCGCGTTCGGCGCGGATTGTATCGGCCAAGCCGGCGGTGAAGAAAGTGGCCAGCGTCTCGACGCCGTCTTCGGTGGCCCGGGCGGCGATGTCGCGGGCCGGATCGACGCCGAGGACGGCCATGCCCTTGGCCTGAAACTGCTTCAACAGCGTGCCGTCGTTGGATCCGATGTCGAGGGCGAGCCTGCCCGCCGGGTCAGGCAGGTAGGCCCCGCAAACAGCGTCGGCGTAATCCTGGAAGTGTTTGACGAACACGGGCGACGTGCCCGACACGTAGACGTAGTTGGCGAACAGCAGTTCCGGGTCGACCACGTCCAAGAGCTGCACATGGCCGCAATTCTCGCAAAAGAATACGTCGAGCGGAAACGTCTCTTGCGGTTGGTTCAGTGCGGTTTCGGGAACGAAGGCGTTGGCCGGCGGCGTCGGCGCCAGCGCCAGGACCTGTGTCAATTCAGGACTTCCGCAAAGCCGGCAGTTATCGCGGCGGTGGCAGGCGGTGCTCAATCGCCGTCGTCCTCGCCGCGCGATTGCGCCTCGCCGGGACGCCAAGAGGTCCAGCCTTCGGTCGGGACGAAATCCACACGCACCACGTCGGCCTCATAGGTGGCCTGGTCGCGGGGGTTGCGCCCCAGCGTCAGAAACACGGTATCGATCGGAAAACGCATGCCGTGATCGACCATCGGCGGCGTGAACACCATCTCGCCCTCATTGACGACGATCACCGCAGGCTCATCGGTGGAGCCGGTCGGTCGGTGCAGATATTCGAGCTGGCCGGAAATCACGTAACAATAGTGCCAGTCGGTCTTGTGATAATGGTTGGCGCGAATCGAGCCGGCCTTGGATTCGATCATCACCGCCGAACGCATCATCTCGTCGACGAGGGGTTGGATGGTGCCGCGCGCGTCGATGAAGGGTTTTTCCAGCTTGACGACGCCATGCGCCGGCCAACGGGCTTTTTCTTCCGCCGTAACGGGAGGGATATGGGGGGCAGACATTACGCTTTCTTTCTCAACCGGTTGCAGCCGGCCTGATTTTAGAGACAACCTGCGGATTGTCCAGATCACGATGCGACGGCCTTCGGTGCACATCGAGCGGTGTTTTCGCCCCTCTGCGAGGGCTCCGCGGTACGGCGATTGCCAATGCATTTCCAGCACGGCCGGCGAGCCGGTGAACCGAACCGCGGCGAAGGGTTGCCCGGTTGCGTCGGGTTCGCGGATCGTCAAGAATGGGATTGCGCCGCCGCTGGCTGGAGCCCGGGTTGCGGGCATGACGGGAGAGCTTGTTTGCGAAATCACCGGGACAAATGCCCCCCGTTCCAAGCTGCCGTCATCGCCGCCGCCGGATTGGCCGCTGGAGGCGTATTGTTTCAAGGGCTTGCCATTGAACTTTTCAGATGGTCGGCGCTTGCGCTGCTTGCGGCTCAGGTTTGGGTTGAGGCGAGGGCCGGGCGCACGCTGTATCTGACGTCACCGCTTTTCCTTCTGTCGGCTATCGCGGCGATCCCGTTTTCCTTCCTCCAGGGCATGGCGCTTTCGTATTTCGATGTGCCGGATTATGACTTCGTTTCCTACATCGGCACCGGCGCGGAACGACTGGTGATTGCATTTTCAATGGCCGGCCTGCTTGGGCATGGCATCGTCAGTTGTCGCGCCAGCGTCGCCGCCGCAAAGGGCCGGTCGCAACAGCAGAGCCGTCTTCTAGGCTATGCCTTTATGGCGCTGATCGTGACGATCACGGCTCTCAATGTCGCGGCTTTTCATATGCCCACGCTACGTGCGATGCCGTTTGCGCGGCCGCTCCATTTTCTCGCGCCTCCGGCTCAGGCGTTTATGCTGCTCTTTCTGATTCGCCAGGGATTCCAACGGGGACTCGGATTTAACGCTGCCGTTGTGCTTGCTATGGCGATTTCCATTTCGGGCATGTTTGCAGTGCTTGAGGGCAAGATTCCGGTGTTTATTTTGGCCGCGTCCTTCCTGTATTGGCTGCGCATGACCAAGGCCTCCCGAGTGAAAATGCTGTCCGGCGGAGTGCTCCTCGTCATGTTTGTCATCGGCGCCCTCCAGATCATGCAGGTGCTGAGGGTTCCCAGCCAATCCGTTTTCACCAACAACCCGGCCGTGGGTTCGGCGGCGGAGGTGTTTCAGAGGATTGTCGTCTGGAAAGGCGTTTGGCGCCAGACCGATACCGGTTATTGCCTGAAGAACGTGATCGAGGCCCATCAAGATGAGAATTTCCTGCTCTCCAAACAGCTCTTTTGGTTGCAAGGGCTGGTGCCGCGGGCGTTGTGGCCGGGAAAACCGAGTCTGTCGCTGGGAGCGGACTATTCGACACGTTATTGCGGCCGTCGGAGCGTTAGCAATCACAGCTCGTCGATCACTCTGCTCGGACAGCCGATCATTCACGGCGGCCGAATCGGCCTGGCCGTCCACGTCGGGCTGTTGATCGCGGCGCTGGGCTGGCTGACCAGCTTGAGCCGTGCGCCCGAAAGCCTGCCGTCGGTGGCGCTGGCGGCGCTGTTGCCGTGGTTGATCGATTTCGATCAGGACTTCGCCATGTATGTTGCCAATGCGGTCAAATTTTTCACGCTCGGCATGGCGCCCTTGGCGATCGCTGCCGCCCTCGCGGAGCGTCTCCCGGCGATCCGGCCCTGGCACAGGCCGCCGCCCGACGATTGAAAAACCCGACGGTCTTATCGGCCGGGGGCCGCGGATTCCCGCGGCCAAGGCGCTTGACGTTCACGCGGCGAACGGTGTAGTGTTCGTTACATGAACAAAGCTCCGGGCCGCGATCGGCGATAGGTTTCATGGTCGGCAACAGTAAATCCGCACAGAATTCCGTGGCGAGCGAGGCCGAGATCACGCTCGGGATGCTCAATGCCGTCGAGCAGAGCAGCGCCGTCACCCAGCGTTCCCTGGCGCGCGAGCTCAACATCGCGCTCGGTCTGGCGAACGCCTATCTGAAACGTTGCGCGAAAAAGGGTTTCATCAAGATCAGGCAGGTGCCGCGAAACCGCTATGCCTATTATCTCACCCCCGAGGGGTTTTCCGAAAAGAGCCGCCTGACCCGCGAATACCTATCGCAGTCGCTGAATTTCTTCCGCGCGGCGCGCAACCAGTGCAACGAACTGCTCGGCCAGTGCGTGGCGGCGGGCTGGCGTCGCGTCGCCCTGGCCGGTGTCGGCGACATGGCTGAAATCGCGACCTTGTGCGCGCATGACCACGAGGTCGAACTCGTCGGGATCATCGAATATGGCGACTTCAGCGAACCGGCCTTCGCCGGGTTGCCGGTGGTTCGGTCGGCCGAAAGCCTGGATCGCATCGACATTGTCATCGTTACCGATACCATAGAGCCGCAGAAAGTTTTCGATACCTTGTCGGAGAGCTTTCCGGCGGACCGCTTATTGACGCCGGCCGTGTTGCATGTCTCCCGGGTCCGGCCCCGGTTTTCGAGTGAATGAAAACGTGATTTACTGGTTCGCCGTCAACACCCATGCTCGCTCCGAGGAGAAGGCGCGGTTCAATCTGGAGCGCCAGGGCTTTCAAGTCTATCTGCCCCGCTACCTGAAGAAGCGCAGCCACGCCCGGCGCACGGACACGGTGCCGGCGCCGCTCTTCCCGCGTTATCTGTTCGTCGCCATGGACGTTGCCACGGCGCGCTGGCGCAGCATCAATTCCACCTTCGGCGTCAGCCATCTGGTCACCAACGGCAACGAGCCGCTTCCCGTCGACGAACAGGTAATCGAGGAAATACGCGCCCGCGAGGACGAGCAGGGCTGGGTCAAGATCGGCCAGTTCTTCCGCTACCGCAAAGGCGAGAAAATCCAGGTCGTGAACGGTCCGCTGGCCGGCTTGGCCGGGTTGTTCGATTGTTTCGACGGCAACGAACGGGTGTTTGTCCTGCTGAACCTCATGGGACAGATGGTGAAAATGCGGACGGAAGCGGAAAACGTTGGTTTTGCGGACTGACGACGTCTTCCGGCGCGTTCAGTGAGGAACGGTCATCCGGGCGGCGTGTCACCCGGACTGCGGTAGCGTGGGATTGCCGCCCGCACCAATATTGTCCTACCGGCCGGAACCCGGCGCAGGATATGAAATGAGCCTATGAAGCAAAATGAAGCCAATCCGTTTCTGTCCATGAAGGCGGAAATCGAAGACCTGACCGACGACCGCCAGGAGCGCAACCGCATGTGGTGGGAGCGCATGCCCATGACCTATGCGGACTGGAATGCCGGTAGCGAAGACCGCATTCCGAAAACCCGAGAAGACTTCGTGCGCATGGAAGACATCCTGTTTGCGCACAGCACCTATTTGCGCGAGGTCTTTCCCTTCACCGCGCTCAAGGGCCGGAAGGTCATCGATATCGGCTGTGGCGGCGGCGTGCTGTCATGCTATATGGCGAAGCAAGGCGCCGAGGTCACGGCAATCGACCTGACCGACACGGCGACCAGGCTGACCTCCGAAAACGCCCGCATCCAGGAAGTCGAACTCGACGTCCGGCAGATGGACGCCGAGCGGATGAGCTTCGAAGACGCGGCCTTCGACTACGTCTTTTCCTGGGGCGTGCTGCACCACTCGAACAATACGGAACAGGCGCTGAAGGAGGTCGGGCGCATCCTCAAGCCGGGTGGTGCCGGCATGATGATGGTCTATCATAAGACCAGCATCGTCTATTACCTGCGCGGCCTTTATTGGATGGTGCGAAACGGCATGCGCACCCTGGAGGCCAGCCAAGACGCCTGTACCGACGGCTATTTTCACCGCCATTTCACCAAGGCCGGCCTGGCCCGCGCCCTGGAGCAGGCGGGCCTGACGCCGACCGCCCTTTATGCCACGCAACAGGAGCAGAAAATCCTGCCCTTGGTCCCCAGCTGGCTGGATCGCTGGTTGAAGCATCGCTTCGGATGGTATCTGGTCGCCGAATTCGCGCGGCCGGCCTCCTGAGCAGTGGCCCCGGCATCGTAAAAGGAAGAAACGTTTGTCTACGGAATTCGACCTGAAGGAAACGGAACTGACGGGCCTGATCGGGCGCGAAGCGCTCGAGCGCCTGTCCGTGTTGCATGAAGGCGAGGCGTGGCGGGCTTACCGCGACACCTACGACAAGGCGAGCCGCCTCGAAGTGTTGACGGAGCGTCCCCTGCAGCTCGATTTCGAGCTTAATGCGACCTGCAACTTGAAATGCCCCATGTGTCCGATTTCGGTCGAATCGAACAAGGACAAGCCGCGCAAGGACTGGTTCAAATTCGAGACGTTCTGCGCGCTCATAGACGAAGGCGTCGCGAACGGCCTGAAGGCGATCAAGCTCAATTACATCAACGAACCGCTGATGCGCAAAGACCTACCGGACTTCATCTCCTACGCCGTCAAGGCAGGCATTCTCGATGTCTACTTGAGCACCAACGCCATTCTGTTGACGGAAAAATATTGCCGCGAGTTGGTGGCGTCCGGGCTGCATCGCATCCAGATTTCCATCGACGCATTTACCGAAGATACCTACCAGCAGGTTCGCCCGGGTGGTGATCTGCAAACGGTGATCGACAATGTGCAACTGCTGAAGCGTGTCCGCGACGAAATGGGATCGGAGTTCCCGCTGATGCGCGTCAATTTCGTCCGCACCGAGTTGAACGAACACGAACTGGACGATTTCGTCGCATTCTGGCAGGGCCAGATCGACATGATCGGCGTCCAGGAAATGATCAAGCCGCCGAAAAGCAGCCGCGAGATCAAAAGCGCGACCAGCCGCGACAAGAAAAAGGAAGGGTTCCGCTGCTCGTTTCCGTTCAAGCAACTGGTGGTCAACAACGAAGGCTGGATATTGCCCTGCTGCACCTTCTACGGCGAGGAGTTGAAGCTCGGCAACATCAAGGACATGACCATTGAGGAAGCTTGGAACTGCGATCAAATCAATGAGCTTCGCCGCATCCACAGCGAAGGCCGCTACGAGGAAAATCCGGCCTGCAAGGCCTGCGTCGAAGGGGCGATGATTTCCTAGAGCGCTCAGGCGCCGCCGGTCAGCGGCATTTCCAGGGCCCTTTGTGCCGGCGCCGGCCAAATCTCCGGATCGAGGCCGAACTGAGCGAGGAAGGCGAAGGCGATGCGTTCGAACCCCATGCCGAAGCACCCGGTGTTCGCCGCCGCCCCGTCGTGCAGCTTGATATCGAGAATGCGGCCGAAGAAGTCCTTGTGGCGGTTGAACGAGCTGACCGCGACGGTTTCGCCGTTGTAGGGAAGCAGGGCGCGGATCTCGTACTTCAACTCGAAGGCGTTCTGATAGGCGGCCTGGTCGCGGAAACTGCCGATGAAGAACGGGTCGTTGGCGTTTTCGACGCGGTAGGCCATGCCCAACTCGTCAAGCAGGGCGACGATCCGTTCCTGCACCTTGATAAGATTTTTGGCCACCATGTCGTCGTCGCCAACGAAGATGATTTCACGCATGGTGAAATTCCAGGTCCGCTCCAACGCCGCCATGTTGATCGATTCGTAACGGAAACAATGACCGTCGGCCGTCGCGCACAAGCCTTCCGGCGGCAGCGTTTTGCCGGCGAGCGCCAGGTAGAGGTGATGGCAGATCGTCGGGGCGAGCATCGCCTGGATGTCCGCCATGGCATCCTGTTGGTCGGCCAGGACCCCATGCGTGCAGCAGGCGGTTTGCGAAAACGCCTCGATCACGTCGAGATCCTCGCGCAGGTGCGTCACAAAGCCGAGCGAATGGGGAAAGTTGCTGAAATATTTCACTTTCTCCAGGTATTCCGGCGAGATCAGCGACGGAAACCGGTACGGCGCGGCGTTGAAATCGTCGGCGATGGACAGGATCCGGTTTTCGATCCAGTTGACGAACCGCGTCGGCATCGGGCCCATGACGAAATAGCCGGGGCCTTCCTGCACCACGTCGCCGCGCTCAAGCAGCGCTGGCATCGGGTTCTCGGCAAAGGGAACGGGCCGGTCCATGTGGTCGATGGCGACCTTCAAGTCGGGCTCGAAGGCGCCGTCGGCCATGGCCTCGACCAGGTGGCGGACCTTGCGTTCGATTTCGGCCTGGGCCGCCGGCGCGGTGGACAGGAACAACACGATTTCGCGGCCCCCCTCTCCGATCTCGGCGGATTGAACGGTGGGGTCCAAATAGGCCAGTTTGGAGACAATGTCCTTGTACAGAAAACCGGGGACAGGCTCGTCCAGCGGAATGGAAACGGGGATTGCGGGGACGGTATTCATTTTGGCCCTGGCGAAAAGAGATGGCGATGCGGGGAGGCGCGAGTTTATCGGCATCACGGCAGCGAAGAAAGTGCATATTCCGGCGCTGCCGGCCGACCGCGCCGATCTTCGGAGCCGGTGCAGTTGACCGTGACGAATCAGGCGTGATAGGACGCCGGATGTACCGCTCGAACCCTGAAATTCCCGCCGCATCAGCCCCTTGGCAAATCATTCGGAAAGTATACGGCTAACATCGATGAGACACTGGTCGCGCCAGATATTGACCCACCATCCGGTTGTCGGGTGGCTGTACGTGCCAGGCCTGCGTGCGCGAATCCCGCATGAGGCCGGGGCCTATTGGGTTAATACCAACGATACCGGATTTCGCTCGGAGCACGAGTTTTCGAAATCCCGCAGCGCTGGTTTGGGCCGGCTTGCGGTGCTCGGCGACTCGATGACCGCCGGCGACGGCGTATCGAACGGCCAGCGCTACACCGACCGCCTGCACCACCTGCTGGCCGACACGGAGGTCTACAATTTTGCCGTATCCGGAACCGGAACCGGACAGCAACTGCTGATCCACGAGGACATCGCCGTAGACTTCGACGCGGATGCCTTTTTGTTTGCGCCCGCGCTCTTGAACATCGAGCGCAATGGCTCCGGGGAAGCGCCGTTCCTGGATCGCGCCAGCGGTGAGGTGCGGTTCTACCAGCGCCCCTATTTTGCGCTCGCCGGCAATGGCCTCGAACGGCACAACATTCCCGTTCCCAAGGGCTTTCGCCCGGCGCCGCCGTCGGGCGGCGCGCCGGCGCGCAAACCGAATTGGATTTCCAACACGCTGAAGCCGGCCGTGCGCGGCCTGCTCGGCCGCCACCCGTTCGCGCAGTACTTGAGCGGGCAGGACGATGCGTGGCGATTGATGGCGGCGATCCTTGACGCCTTCATCGATTCCGTGAACGGGAAGCCGGTGATCCTGGCACCGCTGCCATCGTGGCATTACATCGAACTCGGTCTGCGGCCGGTCTATCTCGGCCGCTTCCGGGAAATCGCCGACCGCCACGACAATGTGACGCTCATCGACGTGCTGCCGGGGTTTCGCGCCCTGTCGGGGGCGTCGCGGCGGGCTTGCCGGTTCGAAACGGATTTACACTTCACGCCGCTCGGCCATGAAGTCGTCGCGGAGCAATTGGCGGCGGCCATGCCCGCCTTGGGGTCGGTTTCGGGGCCCGCTGTGACGAACGGCTCGCCGTCATGACGGTCACCCTCGGCATTTCCTGTTTTTACCATGATTCGGCCGCCGCCCTCGTCCGCGACGGCGAGATCGTCGCGGCGGCGCAGCAGGAGCGATTTTCGCGGATCAAGCACGACCCCGGGTTTCCCGTCGACGCCATCAACTATTGCCTGGAACAGGCGGGGTTGGATGTCGACGAATTGGACTTGGCGGTGTTTTACGACCATCCCGTCGAATCGTTCGACCGCCTGACCCAGAGCATCCTGTCGAGTGCGCCCGGCAGCCTGACCGCCTGGCTCGACGGCGTGCCGGCATGGCTCGGCGGGAAGCTCAACCCCGGGCGCGTCCTGCGCCGGGAGATCGGCTATGAGGGCCCGGTCGAATATGCTGAGCACCACATGTCGCATGCCGCCAGCGCATACTATCCGTCGCCATTCGAAGATGCCGCGGTGCTCACCGTGGATGGTGTCGGTGAATGGGCGACGGCCTCCATCGGCAAGGCGGCGGGGAACCGGATCGAGCTGATCCGGGAAATGCGGTTTCCGCACTCGTTGGGCCTGTTGTACTCCGCGCTGACATATTTTTGCGGATTCAAGGTCAATTCAGGCGAATACAAGTTGATGGGGTTGGCCTCCTACGGCAGACCGCGGTTTCTCGATGTCATCAGGTCCGAACTGGCGACACTGCATGACGACGGATCCTTGACCCTCAACCTCGATTACTTCGATTTCATCGCCGGGCGGTCGATGATATCGCCGCGCTTCGACACGCTGTTCGGCGGCCCCATGCGCAAGCCGGAGTCCCGCATCACGCAGCGGGAAATGGACCTGGCGGCGTCGATCCAGGTCTTCACCGAGGAGGCCATGCTGAAAATGGCCGCCGAGGCGCATCGGTTGAGCGGCTCGAAAAACCTGTGCCTCGCCGGCGGTGTCGCCCTCAACTGCGTGGCCAATGGAAGATTGCAACGCGAAGGGCCGTTCGAAAACATCTGGATCCAGCCCGCCGCCGGCGACGCCGGCGGCGCTCTCGGCGCGGCGCAGTGGCATCAGCACAACCGCCTCGATATCCCGCGGCCCGCGAGCAACGGCCTGGACCGGATGGGCGGCAGCTATTTGGGGCCGGATTTTTCCAAGGCCGAGATCCAGGCTTTTCTCGACGCCAACAACGTGCCGCATGCGTATCTGTCCGGTGACGAAAAAAGCCAAACGCCAGCACAGGCCCTGGCCGACGGCAAGGTCGTCGGGTTTTTCGCCGGCCGCATGGAGTTCGGCCCGCGTTCGCTCGGTGCCCGCAGCATCCTCGGCGATCCTCGGCGAGACGACACGCAATCGCGCATGAACCTGAAGATCAAATACCGCGAGAGTTTTCGGCCTTTTGCGCCAGCGGTTCTGGCCGAACGGGTGCAGGATTATTTCGAGCAGACCGAACCCAGCCCTTACATGTTGCTGGTCGCGCCGGTCAGACACGAGCGCCGAATCGCCAGGGAGAGCGACGAACTGCCGAGCGACGACTTGCTGCAACTTGTTAATCAAAAGCGCAGCGACATTCCGGCGGTGACCCATTGGGATTATTCGGCGCGCATCCAGACCGTGCACCGCGAAACGGCGCCGGATTTTTACGATCTCCTTTCCGCCTTCGAGCGCGCGACCGGCACCGGCGTTCTCGTCAATACGTCGTTCAACGTACGCGGCGAGCCGGTCGTGTGTACGCCCGACGATGCCTATCGGTGTTTCATGCGCACGGAAATGGATTTTCTGTATCTCGACGGCTATTGGTTATGCAAAACCGACCAGCCCAACAGGACCGCCGACGATTCGTGGAAAGAGGAATTCGTCCTTGATTGAACCGATCGATAAATTCAAAGCGGCGCTGGCGAGAGCGGCGTTGCTGCTGGTCTACGGATTTCTGATCATTCCGCTCTCCTTGGTCGTCCGCCGCCGCCTTGCGGCCGTCCGGGCCAAGGCGCCCTCGGCGACCACGAATTGGGTCGAGTACGCCGCCGTCGATCCGATCCAGGCGGAGGATGAATTCGCCGGGCTGCATCAAGCCTGGCGGCGAAAGCAACTTCCGGAGCTTCGTCTCCTTGTTCTGGCGCTGAGGCTGGTCCGCCCGTTGGCCGGGAAGAAAGCGGACGCGAAGATAAGAGCCGATATCTACGCGATGTCCTGACAGCGGACAATCGCCCGACCTCAAATGACCGACATTCTTCTTGTTGATTGCGAACAGGCGCTGGCGGCGGCGGACACGGCGGGGGCGCTGATCGTTGCCACCACCGCGACCGGCATGGCGGCCTGCGAAATGCGGGGGCTGGACTATCGGCGCCTCGATGAATGGTGCGCGCCCGGCGACATTGAGGATCTGGGCTGGCGGAACTATCGCGCACTAAATGATTGCTGTGACGCCTGGGACGAGAAAGCGACGGCGTTACTGCCGCAAGCGGCGTCGCGCGGTATCCGGATTTTTCGTTTCTCCTACTACCAGATCAAGATCGCCATGGATGCGATTTCCGTGAAGCTGCTGTGCCTGCTCCGCATGATCGAGGCGGAAAAACCTGGGCGCCTGATATATGCGGCGTCACACCCAGGTCCCGGCGACGGTTGCCCGGCGTTCACGCCCGACACGCATCTCTGCGCGGAAATCCTCGACGTCCTTCCCGTGGCGCCCGGTTGTGAAATCCACCATGTGCCGCTGGTGCGCCGCGCGCCGCGCGTGCGCCCCGGATTGCGCAACCTCGCCGGGCGGCTGAAACGGCGGGCGTGGAATTTCCGCAAGAGCAAGAAACCGGGCAGGCACCTCTTGCTCTTCGATACCGGCCACGACATCGAGAACTTTCTTCCCGCATTGGCGCGTGCGGGCCTGCATCCGATTCGGCCGCGCCGGCCGGCGCCGCCGAAAGCCAGGGCGACAAAACCGGTTCTGCAGGCCCTCGGCGAGGCGCGCCGCGGCGCACGTATTTTCGAGGTCGATGGGGTTTCCTACGAGCCGCTCATGGAGACCTTTCTTTTCGAACCGCTGGCGGCGTGGCTGCCGACGGCCTTCGCCGCCTTCGATGAGATCGCCGGGCAGGCGAAACACCGGGGAATTCGGTTTTGCCTGACCGCCTCCATCGGCCTCGGCCTGATTCCGCGCAGCCAGATGGAGGCCGCGCGGCAAAACGGCGCCCCCCTTATCACCGTTCAGGAAGGCGGCGGCTACGGATCGATGATCACGCCGATCTACGACTATATCGAAGCCGTCGACGGCGACTTGATGCTGACCTACGGGCCCGGCAATGCGGAGTACTATCGCGAGAACGGCCTGCCGACCAAGCCCCTGGTCGCTGTCGGTTCCTCGCATCAGGAAAAGGTGCGCGCGCAACTGAAAGCCGCCGCCATTTACGACCGCCCGTTCACGGTACTCTACGTGGGCACCGGCGTGGGCGCGAATATCATGCACTGCCCCAACAACGGCTTGATGGATACCTATTATTTCGGGCAGCAAATGCGAATCTTCGACACACTTGCGCGATTGCCGGCCGCGGTGCGGGTGCTGGCCCGCCTACATCCCGTCGACCGGGCATCGGCGACCCTTTTGGCGTTGCCGCGATATGGCCGGATCGTTCGGGAGGACCGGCGTTTCGAGGACGCCCTGCACGAGGCGGACGTCATCGTCATGGATTTTCCCTCGACCGTCCTGCTCAGCGCCTGCCTGTCCGATGCCGACATCCTGGTGCTGGCCTCGCCCGGCGTGGCCGGCCTGACCCGAACCCAGGCGGAACGCCTGCGCACCCGGGCCGAGCTGTTTACCGATCTCGACGCCTTTTGCGAAACCCTTGCCGGTCTGCGGCCGGAGACGGCCCGCCCGCGGCTGCGCGGCGACGATTATCTGCGTGCCTATGCCCTGCCGGATACGGACGACAGCGCCATCGCCCGCGCGGTGTCGGTGTTGAGCGGTATTGCGGAAACCGGCGAGTTACCGGTTTCTTGATCCGGCACGGACGCTCGGGTACAACTTGTGCCGCCAGCGCCAAGCGCTTCTTTTCCTTCCCTGAATTGTAACGACGGTCCGCCATGCAAGACGATCAAATCTACGACCGGCTTTCGTCGGTGTTCAAATCGGTGTTCAACGACGAAGACCTCACCCTGAGCGCCGAAATCACCGCCGACGATATCGATGAGTGGGACAGTTTCACCCATATCCGCTTGATCGTGGAGGTCGAGAAGGCGTTCGGCATCAAATTCGCGACCTCCGATATCGCCAGGTTCGAGAACGTCGGCCAACTGGCGGAAATGATCGGTCAGAAGCTGGGCTAGGGCGCCGTGCCGGAGGTTGCATCGGGGACGAAGATCTTGGCCCGGCAGCGGCCGGCGCTGTCGTTGGCTTGGCTGTTGGTCAAGCTGGCCGTGTACCTGGTGTTGTCGCTGGCGTCCCTCGATGTTGTCATTGTCGCTTATCAAGTGTTTTAGATGAAACGCTCTCCGCTGGCGCTGGACGACGATGCACCGGTTGTGAGAACGGTGGTGCTGGCCGGGCTGGTCCTTCTGGTCGGCCTGCTCACGACCGAAACGGTATTCCGGACGCTGGTTTTTCCGCAGTGGCGGGCGTTGCAAACAGCCAATCTCGTGCACCATCCGGTCTACGGCACGTTCCAAAAACCCAATATGGAAGTCCGCCGTTTCAGTCCGCCGAACTACGATGTCATCAATCGGACCAACGGCCTTGGATTCCGTGACCGCCAGCAGGATTTCGAGTCCGAAGACCTCGCCGGCATTTGGCTGGCGGGCAGCTCCAACACCTTCGGCGCCGGCATCGAGGACGACGATCTCTATTCGGCGGTCGTCGAGGGGCTGGGCTATCGGGCCGCCAACCTGGCCTCGGAGGGCCACAAACTTTGGAACCAGGTCCTCGTGGTCCGGCATTTGGCGTCCCTGGGGTATCGCCCGCGCGCGGTGATCTTGGAGATGACCATGAACAACACGCTGATCGACGTCCGCCGTCATATGGACGTGTTTGACCGGCCGTTGGCGAGCGCCGATGCCGATGAGGCCCCGCAAAAAGGCCCACTGGCGGTCTTGCGCGGCAATATCGACGATCTGGCGTCGCGTTTTCGCTTCAACCTTCATGCGATCAAGACGAAGCTGATCAACAACAGCGCCATCTATGGGTGGCTCAAGGTCGGCATCAACGGCATCCCGCTGTTGCGTGAAAAGATGCTGGCCTGGGGCCTGCGCGCCGACGTCGCCGATGCGTCGGGCGGCCCAATCGAACTGATGCGCGATATGGCCGACAACCCGACCGACGAGCTAATCTCCGGGACGGCGGCATTCATTGCCCGCTTGCGCGCCTGGGTCCGCGCCGAGCTGGACGCGCCGCTTGGCGTGATCATCATTCCGAACCAGTACCAGCTTGCCCCGGAAAGGCTGTCGCGCCTCGCCCTGCATCGCGGGATCGATCCGGGCCAATTGGACGCCGGGCGCCCGGCGCGGTTGTTCGCTGAAGCACTGGCCGCGAACGGAATCCCGGCCCTGAACCTGACCAAGCCTATTCTGGCCCATGACCTGAAGCGGTATTCGTTTCCCGATGACGCCCACGTCACGCCGGCTGTGCATCGCATCATCGCCGAAAACCTGGCCGACTGGCTGGAGCGCGAATTACGGGTCCCCAAGCATCCATGATGGCGTCGCTCGGGATTGCGACTTCCAGCAGCGTCGGCTTTCTCGCGGTGGCCGGGGTGTTGGTGCTGTTGGCCTGGTCACCGTGGGTGCGGTATTTTCTGCCGGCGTTGCTACTCGGCAGCCTGTTCGTGTTGGCGAGTTGGCTGGGGCCGCTCGATGCGGTGGCCATGGCTCTGTTCGTCTTCGCACCCTTTCCGCTGATCCGAATCCGCTGGCAAAAAGGCGATGCGGCGGCGCATTGGCCGCTGGTTTTGGGAATCACGCTACAGATTGCGATGTTTGCGGCGATTCGTCGCTATGCAGGGATCGATCTCGCCGATCTTTTCGGACAACCCGTGGCGGTGATCGGGCTGTCCTATATCATGTTCCGCCAAATCGCGCTTTTGGTGGAGGCCCCGCACGTCGGCGAGCTTCCCCTGAACGCCACCCATTACACGGCGTTCCTGATCGCCTTTTGGACTTTGATCGCCGGCCCGATCCAGTCTTACGCCGGATTCGTCGCCGGTCTGTCCCGCGTCGGGCGGCCGGACACCGGCATGACCGTCGAACAGATGCACCGGATCGTCAATGGGCTGATCAAGTCGGTCTTGATTGCGCCGTTGTTCCTGGAGCCGTCGCGAGTTGGGCTATTGACCAATCCGGATGCGACATGGCTGGACTTCGCGATCGTTTTCTACAGCTATCCCATATACCTGTATCTCAATTTCGCGGGTTACGTGGATATCGTTATCGGGTTTGCCAAGCTTTGCGGGTTTGATACCATCCCGGAGAACTTCAACCGCCCCTACCTGGCCCGTAATACCCAGGATTTTTGGACCCGCTGGCACATTTCGCTTGGAATCTGGATCCGCCACTACGTGTTCACGCCGCTGTCGAAACTGTTGATCGTGCACTGTCCCGACGGCCTGCATGGTCTGGCGCTCGTGGCAACGGTGCTAATCACGTTCCTGATCGTCGGCCTGTGGCACGGACCGACCCTGAACTTCATCGTCTTCGGCCTGCTTCAGGCTTTGGGAATCATTGTCGTCGGCATCTACGGACGCGTGCTCAAGGGCGCCTTGTCGAAGGCGCAGCGCGCGCGGTTGAGCGCCCATCCGGCGACCAGCGCGCTCAGCATTTTCCTGTCCTTCAATTTCACCTGCCTGAGCTTCCTGTTTCTGGAGAACTCCGTTGCCGACACCGTCGACGCCATCGGAGCGGTCGTGTTCAAATGACCGGCGCGCGCATATCGGCCTTCGCCTCGTATTTGCCCGGCGATCGGCGTCCGCTCACCGAGGTCGACCCGGGCCCTGGGCTGGAAAAGCGCCTGGCCAACCTGGGCCAGGCCTTCACCCATATCGCCGAGGGCCAGAGCTCGACGGACCTGATGGTCGAGGCGGCGGGCCGGCTGGTGGCCGGGCATCCGGACGCCAAAGCCGGTATCGGACAGGTCATATCGGCGCCGTCGCTGCTGAGCGGCTACGGTTTTGATATCCCGGCGATCGCCGTCAGCGCCGCGCTCGGCCTGGAAAACGCCGAGTGCCTGAATATCGCGCAAGGCTGCGTTGGCGTGCTGAAGGCGCTCGATTTAGCCCGCGCGCGGGTGCTGCAATCGCCGGAAGGCGGAGACGTGCTGGTGGTCGCCGGCTGCGTTGCCTCGACGCTGACCGACAACATGTCGCACGGCGTTTACTACTGGGGCGATGGCGCTGTCGCGATGCTCGTCACCGCCGAGCCCGGAACGGGATTTCACATCGAAAGCTATGCGGAAGTTTCGAGCATCGAGGATTGGGGGGCGATGCGCGTGCCCTTCGGCGATGCGCCCAATGCCGCCGGCTGGTCGGCGCCGGACGATCTGCGCATCACCGTTGATTTCCCCGATGCCGTCGCCATCGAGCGCTATATCGCCGGAGAGCACCGGCGGTTCACTGACGTCGTCGAAAAGCTGGCTGCGTCGTGCGGCCTGGACAGCGGGGACGTCGATGCGCTTGCCCTGCCGTCGTTCGGGGAGAACCGGTTGCGCGCGCTGTTCCAGTCTCTGCCGGTGCTCCGAGACCGGGTTGTCACCGATTTTCGCTACGGCCACATGGGCGGGGTCGATCCGCTGTTGTTTCTTGAACGCCAACGGGCCGACGGCGCCATTGCCGACGGCGCTTGGGTCATGGCCTTGACGGCCGCCTTTACCGCGCAGTGGGCCGGCCTATTGCTGAGGAATGTCGAGCCGCGCGATGCGTGAGCTTGCTCAATGAAGGGGGTTTTACCATGAAGGTTGTGATTTTGTGCGGCGGGTTCGGCACCCGCATCCGCAACGTCGATGAGAATCTCCCGAAACCGATGATTCCCGTCGGCCGGTTTCCCATTCTTTGGCACATCATGAAGTACTACGCCCATTGGGGTCACAACGAATTCATCTTGTGCCTGGGGTTCCGCTCCGATGCCATCCGGCAATTTTTCATCGACTACAAATACCATTCCGGCGATATCACGATAGCCTTCGGCGAAGACGCGGATATCACCTTTCACGATCGCCATGACATTTCCGATTGGCGCATCACGCTGGCCGAAACCGGCCTCGATACGCTGACCGGATCGCGGGTCGCGAAAATCAGAAAGTATGTCGGCGGCGAGGATTTCTTGCTCACCTACGGCGACGGATTGAGCGATATAGATCTCGAAGCCCTGGTGGGGTTTCACAACCGGCACGGCCGCATCATGACGGTCAGCGGTGTCCGTCCGCCGGCCCGCTTCGGCGAAATTGAGGTCGACGAATCGGGCTTGGTCCGCGAGTTCAACGAGAAACCCCAGGCCACCGGCGGGCGCATCTCGGGCGGCTTTTTCGTCTGCAACAATCAGGTCTTCGACTATCTGTCGGAAAGCGAGAACCAGATGCTGGAGCAGGAACCCATGAACCGGTTGGTCGAGGACGGCCAGCTCATGATGTATAAGCACGACGGGTTCTGGCAGTGCATGGACACGCCGCGCGACCACCGTTTGCTGAGCGGCCTGGAAGAACAGGGCGCGGCGCCTTGGCGCCTTTGGTAGACGGAACGCGAAGAGGGCGGCCTGATTCGATGAGACGGACGGTACAAGGGTTGGTACTGGTTTGGATGGCGGGTGTGATCGCCGCCTATCTGTACCAGTTCCGAGACATTTTCGCCTATCTGCTGCGGGCTTATTCTTGATCCAGGCGCTATCGACGAATGGCCTCATGCTGATGGCCGTGATGGGGCTCGGCGCCGGCGGGCTCAGGGTGTTTGGGGTTTGGCATGCCTTGTGCCGCCGCGACAAGATCGCGTTTGCGATACCGCTTGGTTTCGGGCTGCTCGGTTGGCTGATGTTTTTCGCCGGCATCGGCGGTTTCCTCTCGGACGGATATCTGGCCGGACTTTTGGCGGTCTGTGCGCTAGGGGCGATGCAGTGGCGGAGCGAGTTGGCATTTCGGTTCCGGCCGCCGCGCTCGCCTTGGTGGTGGGCGGCGTTCGCCGGCCTCGTCTTGGTGATCGCGCTGAACGTCGTCAACGCGGTGCCGCCGCCGACCGACGCCGACAGCATGGCTTATCATTTCGCGGTGCCGAAGCAGTTCCTGGCCGACGGGCGCATCACCTTCATTCCGCGCGCGGTCAGCGGCGCGGCGCCGCTTCTGGTGCAGTCGACCTATATGCCGGCCCTCGGGCTCGGCGGTGAATGGGGCCTGACGTTTTGGACCATGCTGAGCGGGCTGCTTGCCGGCGCGGTGTTCTACCTGGCGGCGCGGCGCTACCTGAACGAGGCCTGGTCGCTGGTTCTGACGCTGGTCGTGCTCACCGTTCCGGCGGTGCTCTATGGCGCCGGCTCGGGCCAGGTGGAGGTTCGCAACATGATGTTCGTCATGGCCGCGGCGCTGGCGCTCGCCGACGGCCTGAGGACGGGCAACCCACGGTTTTTCCTGCTGGCCGGCGCGGCCGCCGGGTTCTTCGCTGCAGCGAAGTATATCGGCCTGATGTTCGTGGCTGCCGCCGGATTGACCGTGCTGCGGTCGCCCCGCTGGCTGGTACATGGGCTGCTGTTCGGCCTAGCCGCCATCGCCACCGGCGCGCAATGGTATTTTTGGAACTGGTGGCATACGGGCGACCCGGTATTTCCCATGCTGTTCGAATTTCTCGGGTTGCCGGATTCAGACATATGGACTGCCGCCTATGACAGATATTTCCACGCGGTGTTTCCCGGCACGGCCGAGATCGGGGTGCCGCAGTCGGTGTTCTGGTTTTTCGCCTATCCGGTCAAAGCGACCTTCTATCCGTCTCCGGTATTTGAATCGGCACGAACCGGGTTCGGCGTCATCGCCATGGTCTTGGCTCCGCTCAGTGTTGGCGGCGTTTGGATTGCCAGGAAAGCCCTGTTTCGTCATCCCTTGTTTGCGATCGGACTGGTTGCGTTGATTTTTTACGCGTTATGGTTTTTCACGGGATCGTCACAGCGGATTCGCCACCTGCTTCCGATCTACCCGTTGGTCTTGCTGTGCCTCGCCGTTGCCGCGCATCGCTTTGCCGAAGCCATTGGGGCGCTGCGGATCATGGCTATTGGCGTGGCCGTGGTTCTGGTCATCCAGCTCGGCGGGTTGGCGGTGTTCTCCAAAAACGCCCTGCAATTCATCATCCGCAACGATACCAGGGACGCCTATCTGGAGCGAGTGCTGAAGGATTACGCCGCGGCGCGCTGGATCAATGACCACCTTGGTCCCACCGACCGGGTCGCATTGCTTCGGCGAACGTTGTTCTATTATCTCGATGTTCCTTATTTATTCATCCATCATCAATTTCAGACGCAGGTGGACATCAGTCCGCAGAGCCGAAATCCGGCCCGCTACCTCAAACAACTCAGGGTGCGCGGGGTGACCCACGTCCTCTACGCCCGTCATCCCGGTGAACGCAGCAACGACAGCGGTCTGTTGTGGCTAACCGAACGCCTGATCGCCGCCGGCGACGCCAAGGTGGTGGGCCGGATCAAGGGCGTGGGCATTGCTTCTCGGACGCTTTCCAGCATGTCGGCCGGGTCTGACTATGAAATCCGGATTGTCGAGCTGCGGGATGGGGCGGTGCGATGAAGCGCCATCTTGCGCCCGGCAGCCAAACCATGCTTGTTTCGGCGGCTGCCGAGGTGTTATGGCGCAACGTTCCCCCCGCACTGGCGACGGCATGATTTCAGATCTCAGAAAAATTTGGTTTTTGCTTCCGCCCGAGGCCCTGGCCGCCTCTTTCCTGACGTTTTGCTGGATGTTTCTTGCCGCGCTGATGGAGATCGGCGGACTGGGCATGTTGGTGCCACTGTTGAACGTGGCGATCAACATCGACGAAACGATCAACAATTACGCTGTGCTGCAATACCTTTACGATTCGATGGGCTTTGCCTCGACGACGGCGTTTTTTGGGTTCATGGCGGTTGCCGTCTTTGCCCTGTTCCTGGGTAAAAGCCTGCTCGCGATCTATGTCACCTACAAGCAAAACCACCTGGCCGAACGACAAATCGCGATCTTGTCGAAGCGCCTTTTGACGAGCTATCTGAACACGAGCTATTCTCTGCACCTGAAAAGCAACTCGTCGCTGCTGCTGCGCAATATCATGACTTCCGTCCCGGAGGTTTTCTCGGGCCTGGTTCTGCCGACGTTGACCATATGCGCGCAGGGCATCCTGGGCCTGACGGTGGTCAGCTTTCTGGTCGCCTTCAACCCGCAAGCGACGGTCATTGCCATCTCGATGCTGTTCGTTTTGGTGCTCGGGGTTCAGCGCCTGGTCAGGGGGCCGATCCGGGCCATCGGCGCCAAAACGCAAAAGTTGAATGGCGCCATGCTGCTTTGGAGCAACCAATCGCTCAGCGGCATCAAAATGATCAAGGCACAGGGGCGGGAAGCGTTCTTCAGCGACCAGTTTGGGCAAAGGGCGCTTGAGCAGTCGGACGCCAAGGCGGCCTACGCGGCGCTGATCCAGGTTCCGACACGCCTGATAGAGACGGCGGTGGTCGGCCTCGCCCTGGCCTGGCTCCTTTACCTGATATCGACCGGCACGGATTTGAAATCCGAAATCACCACCCTCGCTATTTTCGCCGTGGCGTTCGTTCGCCTGATTCCGTCGGCCAATCTCGTCGCCGGACAACTCAATCGTATTCATATGGGCAGTGCCGCGGTGGACATCGTCTATGAGGAATTCAATAAGATCGGCCGAGAGGCGGTGGATCAGATCGCCGCCGACCAAGACCATCAGCTACGCATGCATCAGGAGCTTACCATCGATAATTTGAGCTTCGCCTATGAAGAAAACGAGGGGGCTGCGGTTTCCTGCGTGAGCCTGCGAATCCCGAAGGGCGAGGCGCTGGCCATCGTCGGCGAGTCCGGCGCTGGGAAGTCAACCTTGGCGGATCTCATCATCGGGTTGCTGCGCCCAACGTCGGGGACGATATCCGTGGACGGTGTTGCCATTGACGGACAGGAACGCCATTGGCGCAAATCCCTGGCATATATTCCGCAGGAAACCTACCTGATCGACGATACGTTGAGGCGCAACATTGCTCTTGGGATTGCGCCAGAGGATTGCGATGACGCACGCATCGACAGGGTCGTCGAAATGAGCTGCCTCAAGGAATTCGTCGACAGCCTGCCCGAGGGCCTTGATACACCCATGGGAGAGCGCGGCGTGCGCATGTCGGGGGGGCAGCGCCAGCGGATCGCCATCGCCCGTGCCCTCTACGAAGATCCCGACCTGATGGTCATCGACGAGGCCACCTCTGCGCTCGACAACAAGACCGAGGCCGAAGTTTCGCGCAGTATCAGCGAACTCAAGGGCGAGAAGACGATCATCGTCATCGCCCACCGCCTGAATTCGCTGAAATACTGCGATCGTGTCCTGGTGATGGCGAAAGGGCGGGTTGAGGCCCTGGGCACGCCAAAAGAACTCTACGAAACCAGCGAGATCTATAAGGCCATGGTCGACCGCGCCCGGCTCGACTGACGCCCTGCCGGAGTTGCCTGCGCCATGTATGAAAATCGCTTGGAACGCTTGGATTTTCGAGTGTTCATTCCGAGAACGCGACTTGACGTTCACCCCGCGAACATGCTACCTACTGGGTTCTAAACATGGCTTGTCGCCGACTGTTGCTGGGTCGTGGTGACCGGCTGAAACATATCGGGTTTGCTCGATTCTCGGCCGTTCAGGCGCGATTTTCGGGAAACCCGCCCAGGCAGGCCGCAGTCGTGTTCATTGCGCCAACTGCCTGGGCGCTCCGGGAGGCAAGTCACCCGGAGTGCGGTAGCGTGCATAAGCCGAGCACACGAGTCCATGGGCCGGCGGCTCGAGCCGCCCGACGCTCGACACCTATCATCGACTGGGCGGCGGGACTGAAACCGATCCAATGATTATCGACAAGAACATTTCCAAATACCTGATCCTGGACGCCGAAACCTTAGGCGCCGGGCTGTCGAAGATCGAGTCCAACGAGGACGGCATCATATTCGGGGTCACGCCGGAAGGCGTGTTGACCGGCGTGCTGACGGATGGGGACTTTCGGCGCTGGGCTATGACCGCGGAGGCGGTTGACATCAACAGCCCATTGTCTGCCGCGTTGAACACGGTTTTCGTTTCCGCCTCGATTCACGACAGCAAGGACCGAATCGCGGCGCTGCTCGATGACCGCATCTCCTTCCTGCCCCTGGTCGACGATCATCAGCGTTGCGTGGCAATGGTGCGCCGCCGCCAGCCGGAGTTTTTCATTGGCGGCCACAAGGTCGGCCGCGGCCATCCGGCTTTTATCGTCGCGGAGATCGGCAACAACCACAACGGCAGCCTGGACCTCGCAAAGACACTGGTCGACAAGGCCGTCGCCGTTGGGGCAGATTGCGCGAAATTCCAGATGCGCGACCTGAGCGTTCTGTACAAAAACGCCGGCGATGCCAACGATGCCAGCGAAGACCTGAACACCCAATATACCTTAGATCTTCTCAGCCGCTTTCAATTGTCGACCGAAGAGATGTTCGAGGTGTTCGATTACTGCGCAAGCAAGGGCATCATGGCACTGTGCACGCCGTGGGACGAAAACAGCCTCGCCGCCCTGGAGCGATACGGGATTAAAGCCTACAAGACGGCGTCGGCCGATCTCACCAATCATCCCTTGCTGACGGCCATCGCGCAAACCGGAAAGCCGATGCTCTGTTCGACCGGCATGTCGACGGAGGCCGAGATCGCCGACGCGGTGCGCCTGCTGCATGGTCAGGGCGCCGAACTCGCTCTGCTGCATTGTAACGCCACCTACCCGGCGCCGTTTCGCGACGTCAATCTGGGCTTCATGGAGAAGCTGCGCCAAATCGGCGAATGCCCCGTCGGCTATTCAAGCCACGACCGCGGCAACGACGTTTGCGTGGCTGCGGTGGCGATGGGCGCCAACATCATTGAGAAGCACTTCACTCTGGACCGCGACATGGAGGGCAGCGACCACAGGGTCAGTCTGTTGCCCGACGAGTTCGGGCGATTGGTCACCTCCATTCGTCAGGTCGAGGAGGCGCTGGGCGCGCCCGGGCCACGGCGCTTGAGCCAGGGCGAAATGATGAACCGCGAGGCGCTTGGAAAAAGCCTGGTGATTTCCTGCAATCTCGATGTGGGTGAGGTGATCCAGGACCACATGCTCGATATCCGCAGCCCTGGGCGCGGCTTGCCGCCCTATCGTGTTTCCGATGTCATCGGGCGCGCGGCGAAGCGCAAGCTCTCGGCCGGAGACATTTTGTTCGAGGCCGATATCGCCGATACCCAGATCGAGGCGCGTGCTTACGCCTTCAACCGCCCGTTCGGCATTCCCGTCCGATATCACGACATGGATACCCTCGGGCGCATGTCGAACTTCGATCTGCTGGAATTCCATCTCTCCTACAAGGACATGGACGAGGACATCAGCAAATATTTCTCGGGACCGCTGGACATGGACTTCGCCGTCCATGCGCCGGAACTGTTCGCCGGCGATCATTTGCTCGACCTTTGCTCCGAAGACGCGGACTACCGGGCACATTCGGTCGAGCAACTGGCCCGCGTCATCGACATTACCAGGCGCCTGCGTGAATACTTTCCGTCCGTGGCGACGCCGGGAATCATTGTCAATGCTGGCGGCTTCACGCAAGACGCGCCGTTGCCGGTCTATGCCCGCAAGGAGCGCTACGAAAAGATTCTCGACAGCCTCGACGGTCTCGATACCGACGGTGTCGAAATCTGGCCGCAAACCATGCCGCCGTTTCCGTGGCATTTCGGCGGCCAGCGGTTTCAGAACTTGTTTATGGACCCGCAGGAAACCGCGGACATATGCGCGGCATCGGGGCTGCGGGTTTGTCTCGATACATCGCACTCGAAGCTCGCCTGCACGCATCACAACTGGTCGTTCGCGGATTTCATCCGCCTCGTCGGACCGCACACGGCGCATCTGCATATCGCTGATTCGAGCGGCGTCGACGGGGAGGGCCTGCAGATCGGCGACGGTGAGATCGCGCTTGAGGAAATGTGCCGATGCTTGAAGGATTTCGCACCCGGTGCCTCCTTCATTCCCGAGATATGGCAGGGCCATAAGAACGGCGGCGAAGGGTTCTGGGTGGCGTTGGAGCGCCTGGAGCGGTATTTGTAATCCCGTCGAGGGATACTTATGTAGATCGTGGGTTTTGGACACACGATGGCAACAGAAATCGAAATTCGATCATGAAAACCATTCTCTGCACGACGCCGATCCGGCCCTATCCGACGACTTTCCCGCCGATAGGAAGTCTCAGCATCCTGAACTATCTGCGAAAAAACGGCGTCGATGGCGTCGAGTTTTACAATATCGACGGAAACCGGCCGGAATTTGACGAAGCCGTCGCGCATATCGGCAATGCGCGTCCCGACGTGTTGGGGATCAGCGCCGTGGTGTCGACCGCATACGGCTATACGCGCGATCTCATTCGCGAGGTAAAGGCGATCTCGCCCGATACCCTGGTTGTCGTCGGCGGTGGCTTGGCGGCCAGTGCCGAGATTCTCCTGCGCCGCGCCGGCGCGGACATCTGCGTCCTGGGCGAGGGCGAAAAGGTCATGCTGAACCTGGTCCGGCGCGCCGAGACCACCCATGACGTCGCGGCGTTTCGCGATATCCCCGGACTGATGATCCTCGACGAGGACGGTGCACTGGTCAACACCGGCTACGAAACGCCGCTTGGCAAGGATGAGATCTACGATATCGACTGGCAGGACCTCGAGCGGTCTTCCGACATCGGCCTGTTCATCTTCGACGCCTTCGACGAGAAAGGCAATCCGTGGCTCTGGTTCGCGGGCGATGAGCGCATGCATCAGCCGCACCGCAAGGGAAAGAAGATCGCAAGCCTTCCAGGTGCCAAGGGCTGCGTAGCAAGGTGTACCTTCTGCCACCGCTGGGACAAGGGCATCCGCTACATTCCGCCGAACCTCATCGCCGAGCGGTTGGAATACCTGATCGAAACCTACAACGTCGGCTTCGTCTCCATTGCCGATGAAAACTTCGGCACTGACAAGAAATGGCTGAAGGAATTCTGCGAGACCATCAAGCGCTATGACATCTTGTGGCAGGTCGCGGGCATGCGCGTGAACTGCGTCGACAAGGAGCGCCTGCAGATGATGCATGACGCCGGCTGCGCGACGATCGCCATGGGCATCGAATCGGGCAGTGCGCGGATGCTCCAGGTGATGGAGAAGAAGGTCAAGATCGAGAACAACTACGATGCCGTGACCCTGGCCCAGGAGGTCGGCATTGCCGTCGTGCCGGAACTGATTTTGGGCATGCCCGGCGAATGCCCCAGTACGGTCCGGGAGACGGCGGCCTTCGCTGCTTATGCCTTGACCCTGGGGCCCGACCGCAGTCCGCTCGGCCTGAGCATCAATTATGCACAGGCGCTCCCTGGTACGCCGCTTTACGAATATGGCCGCAGAACAGGCATTTGCGGCACCGATCTCGAATCGGAAGAAGAGTACCTGGTGAAGGTTTCCGATACCAACGCCGCCAACTTCCTGCTGTCGCTGAACTACACCAACTATCCGGATTTCATCCGGATGTCGTGGCGGCGGCAAATCCTGACCCACGTGGCTGCCGCCTACATGAAGAAATTCGGCCGCGAGCACTATTACAAGGTGCTGATGGCCGACCCGAACATCCAGCCACTGCTGAAACGGAAAAAGGCCTTCGGCGAGAACCCGGTGGTCGACCGGGGCCTGGACCTGAAGCGCGATCCGAGCCTGTCGGACACAGATGAGGAAGATCTGGCTCTTCCGGGCTTGCTCGAGCTGATCGTCAAAGGGCGGTTCGGCCTTCTGGTGTTGATGCATCCGCGTTTTTTTGATGCCTTCCGGTTCTTGATACCGATGCACATGCTGGTGACGATGGTCCGCCAGCAAGGCGTTGGCGAGGTGGCGAGGGATATCATCGCCAAGCTGAAGCCGTCGGGTCGGAAGTTCCGCTTCGATTATAAGTCCTTGCGCAAGATCGTTGCCGACGATGTGCCGGCATTGCCCACGGACAGCGCCGAAATGATGCCATTGCGCCAAGGCCGATAACCTCGAGCTGGTTCCTGGGCCGACCCCAACCGAAACCAAAAACCGAGCATTCGATGAGAATTTTCAAGCAGGTCCCGCGCATTCTTTTCGGGCGCGGCGCCGTGGATCGCCTGGACGAATTGCTGCCGCCGCGGACGCCGGAAACGCCCTTTTACGTTTTTGTCGCGGACGGAGTGCACGAGGGCACCGGTCTCGCGGACAGGCTTTTGCTGCATGATGACGATATTCTCGAATGGTTCGACGCCTCTGCCGGCGAACCGAGCACCGCGCAAGTCGACGCCCTGCGCGACAAGGTCGCTTCGAGCCGGGCTCGGCTGCCGGCCGCCATCGTCGGCCTGGGTGGCGGGGCGACGATGGACGTCGCCAAGGCGCTTTCCGTCATGCTGACCAACGCTGGATCGTCGAGCGAGTACCAGGGCTGGGACTTGGTCAAGGCGCCCGGCATCTTCAAGGTCGGGGTGCCGACGCTATCCGGCTCGGGCGCCGAGGCGAGCCGGACCGCGGTGTTGATGGGTAAGGACAAGAAGTTCGGAATCAATTCGGATCATTCGATGTTTGATGCGATCATTCTCGATTCGTCGCTGATTGCGGGCGTCCCTGCCGACCAGCGGTTTCATTCCGGCATGGACTGCTACATCCATTGCGTCGAATCGCTCGAGGGCACGATGATCAACGAGTTGTCGCGGTCCTACGCCGAGCGCGCGCTGCATCTCTGCGAGAAAGTGTTTCTCGGCGACGGTGATGACGACGAGCTGATGACGGCGTCCTTCATGGGCGGCTGCTCGATCGTCAACTCCGAGGTCGGCGTCTGCCACGCGCTTTCCTATGGGTTGTCGATGGAACTGCACTACCGGCATGGGTTCGCCAATTGCGTCGCCTTCGACGTGCTGGACGACTACTATGGCCCGGCCATCGCCAAGTTCCGTAAAATGCTCGATCGCCATGGTGTAAAGCTGCCTAAGGGCGTGACCCGGGACCTCTCCGACGAGGCCATGGAACGCATGGTCGCCATGACGCTGCGCATGGAGCGGCCGTTGACCAATGCGCTGGGCGACGACTGGCGGGATATCCTGACCCGCGACAAGATCATCGCCCTCTACGAGAAGATGTAATGACGCCGAAAACCGAAGGGCAGGCCGTTGAGACGCTGGCCCGCATCAAGGGCGCGCCGTTCCGCGCCTACCGGGAACGTTGGGACCGGGTCAACACCTTCGACCTGGAAACCGACTTCCCGATGTTTCTGCACATCGAACCCAACTACAAATGCAACTTTGAATGCCCCATGTGCACCCAGGGCAATCCCGAACTGAAGGCGAAGTTCGGTTACGACGAGCAGATCACCAGCGATCAGGTGGCGGCGATCCTCGAGGAAGGACGCCGGCATGGCTGTCCGTCGATTTCCTTCCAGGGCGACAACGAGCCGTTCCTGATCAAGGCTCTGCCCGACTGGTTCGCGATGGCGCGCGATGCCGGGTTCCTGGACATCATGGTCAATACCAACGGTTCGGTGATGACGCCGCGGTTGGCAGAGCGCATTCTCGATTCGGGCCTGACGCGCATTCGCTTCAGCCTCGACGCCGTCACCCGCGAGACCTACGAAAAAATCCGCCTGAAAGGCGATTTCAACAAGGTGCGGCGCAATATTCGGATGTTTCTCGAGGCGCGCGCCGAGCGCGGCGCCGAACTGCCGGTGGTCGGGGTGAATTTCGTCAAGATGGCGGTGAACGCTCACGAGGTCGAACCGTTCATCGCCGAATGGAACGACAAGGTCGATTTCATTGTTATCCAGGACTTCATGACCCCTGACATCGAGGGCGACTATGCCGAGCTGGATATCGAGAACCGCGAGCCGGTCGACGATTTCAAATGCGCGCAGCCATGGCAGCGCCTGTATATCCGTGGCAACGGCGACGTCACGGCCTGTTGCGCCATGTTCAACAAATACCTGAAGCTGGGTGAGTTGGGCAAAAACAGTTTGCAGGAAATCTGGCAATCCAAGGCCGCCAGCGATTTGCGCCGGTTGCACAAGGAGGGCCGCTATCGGGAAAATGCCGTCTGTCTGAAATGCTCCAAGAACGGCGGCGCGGAGGCGTGAGGAAAACATGAACATGCGTATCAACTGGTCCGGACGCGGGCATGACTACAGCGAGGAAGACATTGCCGCTGTGGTAGACGTCATGCGAAACGGCGACCCTTTGACCCAGGGCCCGTATCTCAAGGGCTTCGAGGCCGATTTCTCGGCGCAAGTCGCCGGCGGCCAGGCCTGCTTCGGGATGACCAACTGCGCGCACACCCTGGAGATGGCCGCGATCCTCTCCGGCGTCGGTCCCGGCGACGAGGTCATCATGCCGGGCCATACCTATTGCGCCTCGGCGATCCCCTTCGCCCGCACCGGCGCCATGCTGCGCTGGGCCGATATCGACGCCGATACTTTCCTGGTTTCCGCCAACACCATCGAACCGCTGATCACCGACAAGACCAAGGCGATTGTCGTTGTTCATCTCTATGGCATGATCATTCCCGACATCGAGGCCATTGCCGCCCTGGCGCGGGAGCGGGGACTGATCCTGGTCGAGGATTGCGCCCAAAGCCTGGGCGCCACCCTGAGCGGCAAGTCGGGCGGCACCTTCGGCGACTTCGGCTGTTATAGCTTTCACGGGCAGAAAAACATCACCACCCTTGGCGAAGGCGGAATGTTGACAGTGGCCGATCCTGAGACGGCGAAGCTGGTTCCCGGCTTGCGCCACAACGGCCACCGCCCGTTCCAGAACCAGACCGACTACTGGAAGCCGGCGATGGCCGATGTCGCCAGCGACATGGACGGGCAGTGGCCGCACAATTTCAGCCTCGGCGAGGCGCAGGCGGCACTGGGCTCGTCGCTGCTCAAGCGCTTGCCTGAAATGACCGGACAGCGCCGGTTGCGCGCCCAGGCCTTCCGCGATGCAGTCGCTATGTACGACGAGTTGGTGTTCCAGAAGGTGGAAGAACCTGAACACCACAGCCATCACCTGATGGCGGCGCGCTACGACGCGCCGCGCGACGGGGTCGGCAACGACGACCTGATCCGCAGCCTGTCGGAGGACTACGGCATCAAGGCGATCGTCCAGTATTACCCGCTGTACCGCTACGACCTGTTCAAGAAGAACGGCATGGGCGCCGCCGATTGCCCCGAGACCGACCGTTTCTACGACAACATGGTATCGTTCCCCGCCCACGTGGGCATGAGCGAAGACGATTTTGACTACCTCTGCGACTCCACCAAGGCCGCGTTGAAAAGGCTGCGGCAATAGGCCGCCATGACCCTTAAGCACCCGCGATACCAGGACTACGTCATCAAGGACGGGCGGCTGGTCGGCGAATTCGAGGAGATGTATCGCGACCATGGCGACCCCTGGGTGCAGTCCATGGAACTGGCGGCATCGTCGGAAAAGATCGTCGGCCTGCACCTGCTGGAGCGATTGCGCGAGCGCTTCGGTTGCGGCCGGGTCCTGGAATTGGGGTGCGGACATGGCCATTTCGCCGAGGCGATCCGCGCGCGCGGCTTCGATGTCGTCGGGATAGATATCTCGCCGACGGCCGTTGCACAGGCCAAGGCGCGCTACCCCGGCCTGGATGTCCGCGCCGGCAGCCTCGCCGATCACGGGATGATCCGCGAGATCGCCCCCGACGTGATCGTGATGGCGGAGATTACCTGGTATGTGCTCCAAGATCTCGCGGTATGGAAGGATTTCCTGTCGCGGCAATTGCCCGATGCGTTCCTGCTTCACATGCTCTCCATGTATCCGCCGGGCGAGCAGAAGTACGGCCGTGACTACTTCACCACCCTCGATGAACTGACCCTGTGGTTCGATATGACCTACCTTGAGCGCGGCGCGGTTTTCCGCGGAGACGGATTGACGAGAACCTGGTTCCTGGGTTGCCAGGCGCCGGCGTCGCTGGCGCGCTGGAACGAGGGGCTGTAAATGACGACGCTCGCCGTCATCCCCGCGCGCGGCGGCTCGAAGGGCCTGCCGCGCAAGAACGTGCTTCCGCTCGCCGGCAAGCCCTTGATCGCCTGGTCGGTCGAGGCGGCGTTGGCGGCGGATGGTGTGGACCGGGTCGCGGTCTCGACCGAAGACGAGGAAATCGGTGCCGTGGCCGAAGGCTTCGGCGCTGAGGTTCTGTGGCGGCCGGCGGAACTGGCGGCGGACGCATCGACGACCATCGCCGTCATGCAGTTCATCGCAAAGGAACAGGCCCCGGAGGCGGACACTCTCGTTGTTCTACAGCCGACATCGCCATTGCGCGACCCGGGCCTGATCGACGCCTGCCTGAAGGACTATCGCGACGGCGGCCATGACAATCTGGCGACGGGCTACTACTGCAAGGCGCAGGAATTCGGCAGCCACAACAACATGCGTCGGCAGGATTATTCGGGCTTCTTCTACGACGACGGCAACGTCTATATCCTGGACCGCGCGCTGGCCTTGGCCGGCCGTTGGTTCGGCGACAATATCGCGCGGCTCGAAATCGCCCGCCATCAGAACTTCGAGATCGATGATGAGATCGACTTTGCGGTCCTGGAATGCCTGATGGCGAAATACGGATCATGCTCCTGATTACGGCCTGCGATGTCGGCACCGCAAACTACCTGGCACCGGTCCTGCCGATGCTGAACTGCCCGTGGAAGGCTTTCGCGCAGCCCCGAGCGGCCGCAGTTTGGGACGGATTGAGAATAGCGCATACCTTGATTGAAGATTCCGCACCGCAAACCCTGACGAATACCGCCGAAGATATTTTCCGGCGCGACCGCTACGGCGCGCTGTTGGCGGGCACGTCATGGGGCATGACGATCGACAAGGCGGCGACGTTGGCGGCACGCGCGCAAGGCCTACCGTCCGCGGCGGTGGTCGAGCACTGGGGCCTCTATCGGGAGCGGTTCTCGGATGTGTCGGATGGCCGGATCGTGCGCGCGGACGCCTATCTGCCGGATTGGATTTGGCTCAACGACGAAGACGCCATTGCCGCCGCCGCCGCCGCGGGGTTGCCCGAAGATCGGCTCCGGGCTCTCGGCCAGCCGCACCTGGAACGCCAAAGGGCGGCGTTGGCGCGGCGCTCGGAAACGCCGGACGACGGTAGTGTGGTTTTCATCTCGGAACGTATCCGCAGCGACTTTCCCGCCGGCTCGGACCTCGACATGGGCTTCGACGAACACCTGGCCCTGCAAGGCCTGCTTGAGGCCTTGCCCGAAGGGGCCGAGCTGACGATCAAGCTGCATCCGCAAGAAACACCCGACAAATACGATTATTTGAAGAACCGGGGCATGAGGGCCGAAATCGTTCAAGTCTGCGATTTGGAACAGTTGATTCTTAAGGCCGGCACCTTGGTCGGCATGGTGTCGATGGTTTTGCTGGAGGCCGCCTTGGTCCGGGATGATGTCGTCAGTTTCATGCCGGGTGGGCGACCGGAAGATTTCATCGGCAACGAGCTCGGTGCGACGACTGCGATCACCACGACGGAAGCGTTGGCGAAAAGATTGTCCGCGCCGGCGATGAATAAGCGCGCCGCCGCATCCTTCGGCGAGCGTTTCGACGGCTCGAACGATCGGGTCGCCAGGGCCGCGGAGGCGTTGCTGTGACGCAGGTTACCGCGACCATCCAGGCCCGCATGGGGTCCAGCCGGCTGCCGGGGAAAGTGCTGAAAACCATCGCCGGTAGGCCCATGCTGCAGATTCAGATCGAGCGCGTTCTGCGCTCGCGGCTGGTCGACCGGGTGGTCGTCGCCACCACCACCGACCCTCGCGACGACGCCATTGCCGAACTTGCAGAGAAAACCGGCATCGACTGTTTTCGGGGTTCGGAAGACGATGTGCTGGGGCGCATCACCGACCTGATCCGGGCACTTGGCGTCGAACTGCACGTCGAGTTGATCGGCGATAGCCCGCTCAGCGACCCGCAGATCATCGACGAGATGATCGGCATCTTTCTCAAAGCCGACGGCGCCTGGGACTACGTGTCGAACGGCACTCAGCTATCCTATCCGTCCGGCATGGAGGTCAACGTCTATCCCGGCGCCGTGCTGTTGGATGCGGAAAGCCGCGTTGCCGCCGATGACCCATTGCGCGAACACGTGGACATCCACATCAGCAAGAATGACCGCTACAAGCGCCTGCTGGTTGAGGCGCCGGCGTGGTTTCATCGCCCGAACCTGTTTTTGGAAGTCGATACGGAACGCGACTTCGAAATGATGTCGCAATTGATCGGCCACTTCCTTGAGCGGGGCTGTCCCCATTTCGGCCTTGGGCAAATCCTCGATTACCTGGATCGAAACCCGGACCTGGCGGCGTTGAACCGTGACGAGCCGCGCAGTTGGTGGGCGTTCAAGGAAAAGCCCGAGGGCTATCGTGGCTAAGGCGGCGATCATCGGGTGCGGCATGATCGCGGGGTTGTACGAGGATTATTCCGAGGCACGAACCTATTCGCACGCCAAGGCCTACGCCCAAAATCCCGCGTTCGACGAGACCGCGCTTTACGATATCGACAGCGGCCGCGCCGAGGCGCTGGCGGAGAAAGCCGGCGGTGTCGTGATGGGCGGGCTGGACGATATTCTTTCGCGCTTTCGCCCCGATGTCGTATCGGTTTGCACGCCCGACGACCGTCATGTGGCGGACCTGGAAATCCTGCTCCGCCACGAAAACGCACCCAAGGTGATCTTCTGCGAAAAGCCGGTCTGCCAGACGCCGGAAGAGCTAGAGCGGATCGAGGCGTTGGAGCGCGCCGGCGGGACGCGGGTGATCGTCAATCATTCGCGTCGCTTCGATCCGGCCCATCGGAATCTGAAAGCCCATGTCGAAACCGGCGTTTTGGGCGCGCTGGTGCAGGGCCATGTCGATTACTACGGCGGCTGGCGACACCTGGGGGTGCATATCGTCGATATCCTGCAGTACCTGCTGCGGACCCCGCTCGACATCGCTGAGGCAGGCTTTCGCTGTGAATCGAAATACGCCGACGACCCGACCTTGAATGTCCTGGTTCATGCCGGCGACGCGCCGATCAGATTTTCGGGGTTCCCGGAACCGTTCTATCAGCTCGTCGATATCGTTCTGTTGTTCGAAAAGGGCCAGATCAAGATCACTGACTTCGGCCAGCGCATCGATGTTTGGACCAAGACCGTGAACGCCGAACATGAGAACGTGTTGATCCACGATGCGGCGGCCTCCGGCCCGGCGATGACCGGCCCGATCACCAACGCCATTGAAATCATCACTGATTTCCTGGCGACCAACGACGAAACCGAGCTTCTGCCCTATGGCCTGGCCGAGGCGAAGCAGACCATGGAAACCCTCTGGAACGGAAGCCGACTTTATGCCGCTCAATCTTCTTGATCCTTCCCTGGCGGTGAATGGCGGGACGCCCGTCCGCACCAAGCCGTGGCTCGACAATTTCACCACCGGCGATGAAGAACTCCGAGCCCTGAAGAGCGTTCTCGACAGCGGCTATCTTTCCAAGTTCGAGGGGTCCTACACGCCGGATCCGCCGTTCAGTTTCCACGGCGGTCCGTTCGTCCAGCGGTTCGAGGCGGCATGGCGCGAATACTATGGCTGCCGGCATGCGGTATCGGTCAACAGCGCGACCTCCGGCCTCTATGCGGCGCTCGGCGCCTTGAATGTCGGGTTCGGCGACGAGGTGATTGTCTCGCCCTCGACCATGAGCGCCTGCGCCGTCGGGCCTTTGATCTATGGCGCGATCCCTGTGTTTGCTGACATTGAGCGCGAAACCGGCGCCCTCGATCCGGCGTCGATCGAACGTAACATCACGCCGCGCACCAAGGCGATCCTCGTCGTGCATCAATACGGTATTCCCGCCGACATGGATCCGATCATGGAACTCGCCCGCCAGCACGACTTGAAGGTCATCGAGGACTGTGCGCAGTCGCATGCGGCCAAGTACAAGGGCCGATACGTCGGCACCATTGGCGACATTGGCGTGTTCAGCCTGAACGTCAACAAATCCATCCAGTCGGGCGAAGGCGGCGTTTGTATCACCGACGACGACGATTTGAGTTATCGCCTGGAGCTGATCCGCAACCATGCGGAAGCCGTGGTCGGCCCGGCGGGCTACGAGAATATCGTCAACATGATCGGCTTCAATTACCGGCTGACCGAATTGCAGGCCGCCGTCGCCCTGGAGCAATTGAACAAACTCGATCGTATCAACGAGGTCCGCATGGGCTATGTGGATTATCTAAACGAGAAACTCGCCGAATTCGATTTCCTCGACCTGATGCCCGGCCGCGAAGACAGCGTCTCTACGTTCTACACCTATCCGTTCCGCTTCAACCCCGAGGTCGCGGGTGTCGATTACGACGCCTTCCACGAGGCGCTGAATGCAGAAGGTATGTATTTCCTGAAAGGATACAGGCCGCTCTACATGCAGCCCATCTATCAAACCCGCACGGCGTTCAAGAAGGGCTATCCCTGGGCGGCGCCGGAGAACCGCGACTCGAACAGCGTCAGTTACGCGCCCGGCACCTGCCCCGTGGCCGAAGAAATGGAGAAGCGCGTGTTGGTCAAGGAATACGTCCGCCTGCCGAATACCATGGAAGACATGGACGATATCGTCGCGGCATTCGAGAAAATCGCTGGCTGCGCGTCGTGAACGCGCAAAAGCCGCAAAATGACCGTTCCAGCGAGAGCATAGGCCCATATTAGCTTGAAATATCGATCGGGACCGACAACATGGTTGCTAGAGCACGGTGCCGGGTGCTAATTGATCGATAAAGATTCTGTTCTTAACACGCATAATAATTATGGTTTTTTTTGAGCCGAGAATGGCTTAAAAATCGAGAAATTAAGTTCTAACTTAGTGAAAAATAAAGATAAATCGAGCTACAGAATTGTATTTGGAAATCTTCGTGCTCTAAGTACTAGGAGAAAAAGGCATGACCTCCAGTAAAGCAAAACCCCGTCTGTTTCTTGCTGACCTGACCCACGATACCCATGCGATTTCGAATGACATGTTTCCGATCGCGATCGGATACATCGCCGCGTACATCGAAAAGATGCTGCCCGGAAAGTTCGATATCCAGTTGTTCCGCTACCCGGATCATTTGCTCGACACGCTTGACGAAAATCCGCCCGACATCATGGCGATGAGCTACTGGCCGTGGAACATGAAGCTGACGATGTTTGCTGGAGAGCACTACAAGAAAGTGCATCCCGACGGCATTCTGGCGCTCGGCGCAAACTCGGTTCCGGTCCACAACAAGCGACAGAAGGAATTTCACGACAAATTTCCGATCGTCGACTTGCAAATCATGTGGGATGGCGAGTTCGGCATGGTCGAGGCCCTCAAGCGATATCTTGAGATGGATGGCGACCGGGCGAAGATGCTGAGCGAACAGGCCATCGACGGGTGCGGCTATTGGGACGAAGATGCGCAGATTATGAGGACGGGCGGTGTGGTCGATCGTCCGAAAGAAGTCGATATCATTCCGTCGCCTTACCTGGAAGGTTGGATGGATCCGTTTTTCGATGACATGCGGATGATCCCTCTCGTGCAGACGACTCGTGGGTGCCCGTTCAAGTGCGCGTTCTGTTTCGCCGGCACGGACTATATCGGCCAGACCAAGCATTTTTCCATCGAACGCATTCAAGGTGAACTAGAATATATCGCCGAGCGCAGGGCGGGTACCGAGAGCGGCATCTTCTTTTTCGCCGATTCCAATTTCGGCATGTATAAGAAGGATGAGGAAATCGGGACGATCATTGCGGGTCTGCAGGAGAAATACGGGTTCCCGACATCGTTCTCGACGCCGTGCGGCAAGGAAAACAAGGATCGCATGGTCAAGATCGCCAAGCAGATCAAGAACATCTACCTTACCGTATCCGTGCAATCGACGGACGCCGGCATTCAGAAGAACAATACGCGTAAGCCGATCAAGGTCGATCAATATCGCGATATCGTTCAGTCCTTCAAGCAACTGGGCATTCCGGTGGCGACCGAGATCATTACCGGCCTGCCGGGCGAAACCCGCGAAACCCACCTGCGGACGATCCAGGACCTAATGTACATGGGGATCGACGAGGTGCATGCCTTCACGCTCATGATGCTCGAGGGCATTCCGATCAACGACGAAGATTCCCAGGAAAAATACGAATGGGACCGTCGCTATCGGGTGATGCCGAGGGGCTTCGGCACCTACCGTGGCCACAATATTTTCGAACTCGACGAGGTTGCGGTCGGATCCAACACCTTCAGCTACGAGGACTATTTGTACCTGCGCGGCTTCCATGGCGCGCTGCGCATTACTTGCAACAGCGACTTCTTCGGTGAGTTCGTCGATTATCTACGCCAGAAAGAGGTCAATATCTTCGATTTCAGCCTGCGTTTCTACGAAAGCGTCAGGAAAGACGATGGTGCGGTCGGCGATCTGTTCAAGCAGTTCCTGCACGAGGCCAACTACGAGGTGTGGAGCACTGTCGAAGAGCTTGAAGAGACGCTTGCCGATCCGGAAAATTTCCAAAAGCTGGCAACCGGCGAAATCGGCGAAAATCTGATGGAGAAGTACAAGTTCCTCTCGACGTTCCGCCATTTCGACGAGATCTGCACGTTGATCTATCAGAAATGTGTGGAAGAGCTCAAAGCCGTCAATGCTTATGATGACGACGCCGCATCGGAACTTATGGACATCTACACGCACACGATGGCCAAGGCGAGCGGTGTGTTCGGCGAAGCCAACATGAGGGGCGAGGCGGTTATCGTCGAGATGACGCACGATGTGCCGGCATGGCGTGCGTCCCGTGGCGATGCCCTGTCCAACTACCGGTTCCCCGAAGCGAAGGCGCTGACCTACGTGATCGAAGAGCGCAATCGTCCAATCGTCAACGAAATCATCAACGTCCATTCGAAAAGTGAACGTTCGCTATCCCGGGCAATTGGCAACCGGTATTACTTGCCTGCTGTATTCAGGATCGGGCACGTTTCCGAAGACGCCAAAATCGCATCCTAATGCTGATCGGGCGCGCCGATAGGCGCGCCCGACCGGCTGCCCAGCTGGCCTTCAATCCCCGTGCCGGCTCCGGTGATCTTGCTTGCAAAAACCGCACATGCATTGCGAACGACAATGAGCCGGCGGTTCACGGCGGCTTGAGAAACTCCCATGGCATCCACATACAGTTTCGATGATTTGCTGGGCGCATACCGAAGCCTGCTGGTGCCGAAGGGGGCTGTACTGTTCGTCACTTCCGACCTGGCGCGTCTTTGGGCTTACGAGAACCCCGACAAGACAGCGACGTTGGAAGCTCATGTGCGGGTGCTGGAGCAGGTCATTGGACCGGAAGGTACGCTGGTCGTTCCGACCGGAAGCGTGCATTTGTGCAATACCAACACCCCGTTCGATCTCGAACAAACGCCAAGCCATCGGTTGGGGGTCTTATCGGAATTCGTAAGGACGCTGCCCGGTGTGAACCGCAGCTTCCATCCGTTTGTTTCCTTTGCGGCGAAGGGACCGAAGGCCGAAGCAATTACGGCCAATACATCGCGGCATGCTTTCGGCCCTGAGAGTCCGATGGCGCGAATGCTCGATTTAGACGCGATCTGCATCAGTATCGGCCTTTATCCGCGTTGGACTTGCACGACGATACACCATGTGGAGCATATGATGGCTGCGCCGTACCGCTACACAAAGGAGTTCATCCACCCCGTGATCCGAAACGGCAGGATGGTCAGCGAGCCGTTCTACATGAACGTGAGGTACATGGACTCGGATGTGGAACGGAGCGCCAACCGCCACATATTCGAAAGGCTGGAGAAAACGGACCTTTTGCAGCAAACGCCGGTCGGTGAAGGACATATTTGGGCCTATTCCATGAGGGCGTTCGCAGAAATCGTTACCCAACTGATGGTCGAAGACCCATATATCTGGTGTGAGATACCGCCGGCAATCCGGCCCTGGCAGGAATGAAGTAGTTATTGTGGACCGTTGGAATTCCCTTACCTGTGCCTCGGTGTCGACCCGAGTGAACTTCGTTTTTCTCGGACACAGGGACTACGTTCACGGCACGTCGATGCTCGATTCCCTGCTCGACGCGACCCGTCCCCTGCTCAATGGTGCGTCATTGGACAACGGTAAGATACGATCGTTTCGGGTCATCCGCGAGATCGCGCATCACGGTGTTACCCATGCCATGCCAACGCGCGACGCACATGGGTTCCGGGACAGCGACGCGGCGGCCGCGCGGCTGGATATCGAAGTCGAGGACGAAAAGTTGACGGCTTTCCTGATCGCCGACGAAACCAGCCCCGTGACCGAGACGCGCGGCGATTACGAAGCGGGCGACTACGTCGCTGCGTACGATCCCGGTGAGGATCAATCCTACGAGGTCCGGCCGCAAAACGTGGAAACCCGGATCGACTTGATGCGTGCGATCATCGAGGCCATGCGCCAGATCGAGTTGCGTGAACGCGGCGACACAATCGCCACGCAGCGATGGGGGTATATCACGGATTTCCCGCTGATTTCGGACGAGGTTTCGTCGCTGGCCGGTGGATTTTCCATATCGGCGTCGAAGTTCGTCAAGGCCGAAGGCGCGAAACGATTTTCCATTCGGAACATCATGCTGAACGGTTATGATGGAAAATTGCCGCAGATGTGTTTCTTCGTCGAGCTGAAAAATGCCTGAGAGAAAGAGATCTAAAGAGGTGCCCCATGGGTGATGTGTTAATCGTTGTCGAGCGCTCTGCCAGCGACCATCCGGATATGATCGGAACGATCATCAAGAAGGATGTTCGCTCGTTCTTCGACTCCCTCAACTTGGAGCCCGACCAGATTCCGGAAAATCTGCGCCGGCCGCCGGTTGAGATTGTCGCCAATCACGGCATGGCTGCCACGGTGTCGCTGACCAGCATCGTCTTGGCGACCGCCCTGCAGCAGGCGGATATCTCGTTCTCGATCTTCGACGACGACGGCATTATTGCGAAGTACGGCGAGCGGTTTTTGGACGAGGTCCGCGACGCCAAGGTCATTGCGGTTTCGACGACCTATATCATTGCAAGAAAACACATTCTGAATTTGCTTCAGGTCATACATGAGACCGCGCCTGGTGTGCCTGTCATCCTGGGTGGCCAGGGTATTATGGCGTTGAAGCTGGATCCGTATTCCGAGACGGATCAAGGCATTTTCGATCTGGTGGACGCCGTCGTTTATGGCGATACGGAAGAGAATTTCACCGATATCGTGAGGGGCTTTCTGAGCCGGTCCAGCGATCCCGAAGGCCCGGGCGTGTTGCGTAAGATCGATGGTGCCTGGGTTGGCAGTTCGGCGCCGAACGCGGCGGATCTCGAACATGCACCGATCCCGGATTACGGCATTTTGAACAGATGCAAGATCAATGGCGGGACCCTGCCTAAGGACTTCAGGCCGGGCTATGCGGCGCTCGAAGAGGGCCGGGGCTGCAATTTCAAGTGCCGGTTCTGCTCCTATCATGTCTATTCGCCGTTCCGGCGGAAATCGCCTGAACGTATGGTTGCCGAATTGCGGGCGCTCAAGCAGCAGGGGTTTTCCAACGTCTCATACGTCGGCGCCGAGTTCATGGCGCCGCTCAAAGCCAGCAAGCCGGTGTTGGAGGCAATCCGCGACGCCGATTTGGGCATGGGGATCTGGCTTTATGCCCGTCTTGACCTGATCGCCAGAAATCCCGAAATGTTCGAGATCCTGCGATCGGCCGGCGTCACGCACTTGGTGTTCGGCATGGAGTCGGGCGATGAAAACCTACTCAAGGCGATGAAGAAGTACTACGACGTCAATGGCATGTCCGTTGGCGCACAGCAGGCGCGCGACTACGGTTTCGAAATGATGTCGTCGATCATCGTCGGCTATCCGGGGGAAGACGAAAGTACCATTGCCGCGACGATCGATGTGCTCAACCGCTGTAATTTCCATACGGTTTTCCTGCATGCCCTCAACATTCTGCCGGACACGCCGCTTTGGGACCTGCGCGACGAGTTCGAGATCAAGATTTCCAAATCCGGTTACTGGACACACAAGAGCATGGGCCTTGGGCAAATCCCCGCCGCCGTCAAAAAGATCATGATGGAGGTCCATGAGAATTCCGACAGCGTGTTCATCAATGTCATCCGCGATCTTGCGCCGTCTTTCGTGCGCCCGGGTGCGGACTATAGCGACGAAAAGCTGGCTTCCGTTTCGAAGGTTCTGCAAGACGTTCTGAACGAGGAATGGAGCCAGTCGGATGACTATGAGCGGAAGTGGAAACTGTGGGAAAAAATCTGTGCCGAGAGCACGCAACTTCCCAATTACGTTTTGGAAAACGTAAGGCGCGAACCGGAGCAGGCGCAAAGCGCCTGACGGAGAATGCCCGCCACGCGGATAGCCGCATGGCCGTCCATGAACGGCCGTGCGTGAGGCTGGTCTAATGAGACCAAACATGTTATCCGGTGGCCCCTTGCAAAGGTAAATCGTTTTCAAGGTTATCGTGAATGACACTTAGCGAACACAATGCCCCGAATTTGACGCGTGTTGTCGAAGCCATCGGCAGTAAATCGCCGTTCCAGAAGAAGTCCTCTAACCAATACCTCAGCACCGCCGACGCGCGGTTCTTCGAATTTGCCGAGGGTTGGGTTTCGCGCCTGATGGCGGCCTTGGGCGACCAGGGGACGCCGGACAAGCTGGCGGAGGCTTATGTCTGGTACACCAAGTTGATTCGAATCGAAGAATTGTATTTCGCCAAGGAAAAGAAATATCGGTTCGAAAATTTCGATGAGGTCAACGAGCGCGTCTACAGCCGCGACGACTACATGGTCGATTATGTGGTCGGCCTTGGTATGACTCAGCTGTTCTGGCCAAATCACTACGGCATCGTCCGATTCTTTCTTGATACCTTCATTCCCACCGTGCGCGCGGCCAAACGCGGCGCCGAAGTGGGGGTCGGCCACGGCCTGTTCCACTCGCAACTGCTTGCGGGCGCGCCCGAGATCGAAACCCATATGCTGGATATCAGTCCGACATCGCTCGCGTTCACGCATAAGGTCATCGAGGCGATGGGCATGGACAAGGACCGGGCAACGCCGGTTTTGGGCGATATCCAGAAGCAGATGCCGGTCGAAGACGAGTCTCTTGACGCGCTGTTGTTCGGCGAGGCGATCGAGCATCTTCAGGAAGGGGAAAAGGTCTTTTCCCAACTGGCAACGAAAATGAAACCGGACGGCCGCTGCTTTTTCACGACGGCGGCGAATGCGCCCGCCGAAGACCACATTCTACTTTTCCGTGGCGTCGGCGAAATTCGCGATGTGATCGACGCTTGCGGTTGGAGCATCCTGGAGGAGTTCACGGCGACCCTTGGCGACATGAGCGTCGAGCAGGCGGAACGTGAAAACCAAAACATCAACTATGCGGCCGTTCTCGCCAAAAAATAGCGAATGCGCTGGCCTATGGAGGAAGTGAAAAAATGAGTGAGATTCGACAAAAGATCGCGACCGTTTTCGCCGAGGTCATGAATGTTCCCACGGATGCGATCAACGACAACACGAGCCCGGAAACCCTGGCGGAATGGGACTCACTTTCGCACGTGCAGCTTATCCAGGCGCTTGAGGAAGCCTTCAAGATTTCGATCGCGCCGGATGAAGGTATCGACCTCGAGACGTTCACGATGGTCCTGGATTTCGTCCAGAAAAAAGTATCCTGATAGATCTTTGGCGCTCGGGAAGTTATTCCGATGAGTTTCCCCCATCTCGATGCCCTGCTTGAGGATCCCGTGTATGGCCTCGGAGGCGCGGCCAAAAAGACAAAGCTGCTTGCCGCCATGCAGGAAGTTACCGGCTTTCACTACGACAACTGCGAACCCTACCGGCGGCTTTGCGATCAGCGCGGATTCAGCCCCGAGGCATTAACTCGTCTGGAAGACATTCCCTACCTTCCCGCCTCGCTCTTCAAGGACCTTCTTCTGATTTCCGTGCCCGAGGAATCGATCCACCGTCAGATTCATTCGAGCGCCACCTCCAGCGGCCGGCCGAGTAAGGTCGGCTTGGACCGCGAGACGAGCCGGCGTCAAAGCAAGTGCTTCAATCGGGTGGTCATGGACCGGATCGGCAACGAGCGCCGCAAGTTCATCGTGCTGGACGAGCCCAGCACCATTGGCCGCAGTACCATGGTTTCCGCGCGGGCGTCGACGATCCGCTCCCTGCTGTTCTGCGCCAGCGAAGCCGATGCCTGCCTCACCGAGGACGGCGGCAACCTGTCTCTTGACGAGGAAAAATTCATCGGCCTGATGGAAGCGGCGCAGGCCGCCGAAGAGCCGGTGATGCTGTTCGGCTTCACCTTCATTCTGTATATGTTCGTGGTCAAGAAGCTGATGGACCAAGGCATGAGCTTCACGCTGCCGCCACGCTCCAAGGTCATTCATATCGGTGGCTGGAAGAAGCTTGAGGCAGCGAAGGTATCGCCGGAAAAATTAATTGCCGATTGCAGCCAGGTATTCGGATTGCAGGCCGAGGATATCGTCGACTTTTACGGCTTTACGGAACAGTCCGGCATGCTCTATCCGACCTGCGAACAGGGACTTCGCCACGTGCCGTCCTGGGCCGAAATCGTGGTTCGCGACCCCTTCACCCTGGAGCCCCTTGGGCCCAACCAGGAAGGGTTGCTGCAGTTTTTGACACCGATTCAAACTTCCTATCCCGGGCATTCGGTGCTCACCGAAGACATCGGAATAATCGTGCGCGAAGAAGGGTGCCCCTGCGGCCGCCATGGCACGGCTTTCAAGATGACCGGCCGAGCGGCGGACGCCGAAATCCGGGGATGTGGCGACATCATGGCTGATCAATTTGCATGAGCGCTGACTTAACAGTCGATTTCCTTTCCCAAACAGAAACCACCTCATCGGACCCGACGGCGCTTGTCGAGAGCGTTCGGAGGGGCGGCGAGACGTTGCGGGAACTCGGCGTCGATCAGATCATCTCAATCCTCGATGCCTTTTCCGCGCGCCTGTTGGATCGGGATCTGGATATTCACGCAAAGTATCCGGGCTCGGGGATTCCTTATATCGCCAGTTGGTGCCGGCGCGCACGGCTGGAGCCGCTAATCGACGATGCGCTTGTATCCAGGGCCTTTCTTGACCGCTTCATCGCCAGCCCCAATCGACCGGATCGGGCCTACATGGCTTTTCCCAGGGGGCTCGCCGTGCACTGGATGGCGGGAAACGTGCCGACCCTCGGCTTTCTGTCGTTGATTCAGGGCTTGCTGACGAAAAACGCCAATATCATCAAGATCGCCTCTCAATCCGATCGGCTTTTGGCCGACTTGCTGGGTGTCCTTGCCGACGTGAAAACCCCGGACGGCCTGCTCGGCCGCACGATCGCCGAAGCGGTATCGGTCGTGCGATACGACCACGAGCGCAAGGACCTGGGGGCGGTTTTTTCCCAGGCGGCGGAGACGCGGATCATGTGGGGCGGGGACGATAGCGTGGCGCAGATCAAGGCGCTGCCCATGCAGACCGACGTCCAGGATATCGTCTATCCGGCGAAGACCTCGCTGATCGTGATCTCCCGTGAAACCCTGGCGCTCAACGACCTGGAGCCGGTGACGCGCAAGATCGCGCAGGACATCGCCGTATTCGACCAGAAGGCCTGTGCCTCGCCGCACACCATATTCCTTGAAACCGACGACGACGCGGACATCGAGCGCTTTGCCGGGGCATTGCGTCAGAGCATGGAGCGAGCCGCCAAAACCCTGGTTTCGGCCGTGCCGTCGGGACAGTCCGTTTCCGCGATCATGAACCTGCGCGCGCAATACGACATCCTCCACAAGGCGTGGTATTCGGAGGGCGTCCAGTACACGATCCTGAGCGACGACAAGATGCAGCTGGGTCCCGCGATCGGCAACCGGACCGTCTATCTGCGAAAGGTCGGTGCTCTGGAGGCGATTGCCGCGCTGATCACGCCGAAGGTTCAATCGGTCGGCTTGTCGGTGCCGGAGCCGCGCATGGACAGCGTGACGACAGCGCTTGGCGCTGCGGGGGTGCAGCGGTTTACGCCGTTGGGAGCCATGACCCATTTCGATTCACCCTGGGACGGTTTTTTTGCGGCCCAGTTGCTGGTGCGCTGGGCGTCGCGACCCGCCGGCATCTGAACGAACGATGCCGGCAACGTCCACGCACGACGCAGCGCGAGCCCGGCTCGGCCCCGGAGCGCGCGATACCGATACGGGGCTGCATGTCATGACCCGCGGCGCCGGGACACCCGTGGTTTTTCTCCATGGACTGGCCTCCTGTCACTATACGTGGCGGCATGCCGCACATGCCGTCGCGGCACATGGCTTCAAGGCGGTGGTCGTCGATTTGCCAGGTCACGGTTTTTCCAGCGACCCGTCGCGCGATGAGGCCAACTTGGCGGGAACCCTGGCAGCATTGCGCCGTGTGTTGGGCAATATGGGTATCGGGAAAGCCCATTTTGTCGGCCATTCGATGGGCGGCGCCATTGCCGAAGCGTATTTGCGGGCCTACCCCGGCGATGTCGGGCGCCTGGTACTAGTTGCTTCCAGCGATCTCAATATCGGCATTGAGGTCGACGACACGGTTGCGAGAAACATCTTGCTGTTTTCATACCATCACAAAAAAAATATCACCCGCGAATGGCTCTCCCTGCTGGAACAATTCAAGCACCGTGCGCCTTGCGCCGAAATCGGGCACCCCGAAAGGCCCGTAACCGGTGAACCATTGGATACCCCTTGCATGATCGCATGGGGGGCGGAAGACCTGGTGCTGAAGCATGGCACGGAACGAGCGGCTGTGATCGCCAGGCGGTTCAGAGACCACCAAATCAGAGTTTTCGAACAGGCCGGGCATGCGTGCCATGAAGACCAGGCGGATGCTTTCAATGCCGCGCTGGTGTCGTTTCTGGCGGAATCGACATAACCGGCGCGGGTTGCCGACAGGCGCGCCCGATACCCGACTAAGGAGTTTAACGAATGTCACAAGTTGTCTACGTGGTTCATTGTGTGGATACCGAGGGTCCCGTCGACGAGACCCTGACGGCAACCTTTGAGCGCGTTGAACATGCGTTTGGCGTTTCCATCGAGCCGAGTCTGGAAAACCTGGAGCGGCTTCGGCGCAAGGAAATTGATCTCAATGGCGGCGAAGATGCCTGCTGTCTGATGGTCAGCACGGAGGCGCTCGCCTACAACAATAACTGGGCGAAGATCGACGACATGCTCGCTGAAGCGCTCAGCGAAGGGTTTCGGAACGAATTACCCGATTCGTTCGGCGGGGGCTGGATCTATAGCTGGTTTTGCATGGATCATATCGGATACGAGCTGAACCCGAGGAAGCGCGACATCGGCTTTCACAATATCTTCGAGAAGTACCAACTCGCTCTCGCGACGGCGCCATCGCAAAACGATGAAATGGGATTCCATATTCACCCGTTGCCGTTCAACAGGCAGGGCAACCTCTGTGCGACCCATCATTTTTCCAACGACAACCGGCTGTTTGAGATCCTGGCGCGCCGCATCCTCGATCACTCATGGTTTCCAAGCTGCAATCGGCCAGGGTTCCACGTCACCCGCCCCGAAAGCCATTGGTTTTGGGAACAGTTTGTGCCTTTTGATTATGCCAGCCAATCCTACGATATCGACGAGCAAGAGCAGAACGACTTGGCCAACGGGCGCTTCGGCGATTGGCGCCGGGCGCCGATTACCTGGCGGCCCTATCGCCCGGCCCACGACGACTACCAAGTGGAGGGCGATTGCCGGCGCTGGATTTTCCGGTGCCTGAACATGAACTCCAGGATTCGCAATCTGCGTCAGGAAGACGTCGATCTGGCGTTCGCCGAGAGCCGCGAGGGAAAGCCGGTGGTGCTGTCGTTCACCGACCACGACTACCGCGACATTCGCGCCGACGTGAACCAGGTTCGCGGCCTAATCGATCGCGCGGCGAAGAAATATCCGGACGTGCAGTTCAAGTATTGCGGTGCGCGCGAGGCGGCGAGATTGGCCCTCGGACTGCCGCAAAAGAACCCCTGCGGGGTTACGCTCACGCTCGACAACGGCGTGTTCCACATTCGTTCTGACAGTCCGACCTTCGGGCCGCAGCCCTATTTCGCCATGAAAACCAGGGATGGCCGTTATTTCCACGACAACCTGGATTTTCAGAAGCCGTTTTTCGAGTGGAGTTATACCTTCGACGAATCGACGTTCGATGTCAGCGCGCTTGAAAAGGCCGGCGTTGCCGCATGCGATGACACGGGCAACGTCAGCGTCGCCGTGATGGATATGAGCAGTGGCGTGCAAACCGATCGGTACTGGTGATCGAAGGTCATCAACGCCGGTGATAGCGGTTCCGCACGTGCCGTCGACAAGGGAAGCTGATGAAAACCAATAACAAAAGCACCGACGTTTATCTCGTCGGCCTCACGGAAACGTCACTGTTTTATGTTCTGTGGCAGGCGATGAAAGGAAAGAATGTGGGAATCCTGTACGCCGATTCCCGCTTCTATCTGGCGCGACCATTGCTGCAGCGCGTCATGGCCTGGCTTGAGGGCATTGGCGTGGTCAAATCGCTCGAGGCCTTCATTCCGGACCTGAAGGAGCACTTGACGATCGGCTTCATACGTTCGGTGTATTTCGAGCATAAATCGATCGTCCCTTACGCGATGCGCCATTTCAAGTTCACGTCGATTCCCCAATCGCTGAAGGATTATGCCGCCGCTTACAAGCACGTCTGTTCGAGCTACCTGTTGGCGATGGCCGGCTCGGTGATGGCAGTCAATTGGGCGGCGACGAAAACCGACAACAGGGTGCGAGTCCATGGTGTCGACGGGGAGTTCAGGGGGCTGTATGCCAATGAATTCGGTGCCGACGGCGCGCCGAAAATTGCCGAAAGGGCGACATGGGCGCGTAAGTATTTCAATACCCTGTCGTTCGGCATCTTATTCGTCGTCAATCTGGCGCGTCTCTTGGCCCGGGTCAGTCTGCGGCTGGCGACGGGAGATCAAGCGCTGGTCAACAGCATCGCTTTTCCGAACGAACCGACGCTGTTTGTCGGCTGGTCCGAGATATTGGACGATCCGCAAGACCTGTTGGTCTTCTTCCGCGACCAGAAGCATTTCGAGCGCGGCGGTCATGCCCTCAACGCGGGAAACAGGCATGCGTTCTTTTCATCGGTGAAAATTCCGCTGAATGACATGCCGGGTCTTTTGCGAATATATTTCCGCGATACGCTGAGACTGGCGTGGTTTTGCAGGAATCTGCCGGAATGGGCCTTTTGGAAAGTCGTATCGCTTCCGTACAAGCGCGTCTTTTACAGGGCCGTCTACAAACAGTTCAGCTTCGAAAACTATTATACCTATGACGAGTACAGCGAAGAGCATCTGATTCGGACGCAGGAACTGCGGCGTGCCGGCGTCACCACCATGGGGCAGGTCCATGGTGTTACGTCGACGCAATTCACGGATGGATTTACCAGCTATCTAGATTTCGACATTTTGTACGTCATGTCGAAAATTCATTTCGAAGGACGCTATGGCGAGACCTTTCCTCCGCACATGAAAATCAGGGTCGCACCAACGCCCTACAAGGTTCCGGGGAATTCCAATATTGCCGAGAAACGGACGTCACCCGACATCGCGATTTTCCTGAACAACGCCATGCGCGCGCCGAGTACGGTCGCTCTGATACGACACTTGGCGCAGGAGTTTCCGGAACGCTCGATATACGTGAAGGTGAAGCCGCGTGAACTGTTCACCCGCGCCTGCGAAACCATAAGACATCAAACCGAAGGCTATCTGCCGAACATCGTCTATCCCGATGAAACCTCCTATGAAGTCATGGACAAGATCAGCTACTGCTTCTCGGATACATCGACCATTACGCTCGAGGCCGTGCAAATGGGGCTGATCTGTTTCGCCATGGACTTTGCGCCGAACCTGCCGCATTTCGAATATCGCCTGTATCCGGATTTCTGCATCCAAACTTCGGAACAAGCCGTCGCTCGGATTCGCGAGATTGAAAATGGAAAATGGATATACCCACGCCGCGCCTACCTGGAACTGATGGCGCTTGACGGGGCTACCCGCGCAGAGGTGATCCGGGAAGACCTCGGCCTGGAAAACCGCGTTGTTCAAACCCTGGCGAGCTAATGCCGAATCGAGCCAAAACCCCCGGCCTTCTGGACCAAGATTGAAATGAGCGACACGGACGACAAATTGTGCCCCGTCTGCGGAAGTGAGCGGACCGGCGAGTTTTGGCCCCATGTCTGGGGAAGTCCGGACAAGACGGTCCATGTCTGTGCGACGTGCCGGTCCTTTTTCATCTGGCCGCAAAGTACCGCGGACGAGCAGGCCGCGTTCGACCAGGACTATGCCGCCTATATCGATGCCCGTGCCGCCGAAGTGGCGGTCCATATCGACTCGTCCTTCGACGACATGGTCGACGACAGTATCGAAAAACGCTGGGCCGACATCGGGCATTGGTTCAAGGACGCGCAGACAGTCCTTGAGATCGGTGCCGAGAAGGGAGGCTTTCTCGATCGTTTGCGCGCCGACGGGCCGAAGACCAGCCTGGTCGGCGTCGATGCCTGTCCGGCATATACGGAGTTGCTGGCCGAGAAGGGCTATGCGGCCTTTGCTTATGTCGAAGACGTTCCCGAAGACAAGAGGTTCGAGCGGGTATGCTTTTTCAGTCTTCTCGAACACATCCTCGATCCGGTGGCGTTTTTGCGCCGAACGGCCACGCATCTGGAACCAGGCGGCCTGATGGTGATCGAGGTGCCGTTGTCGCGCGACCCCTTGGTTTCGATATACGACATCGACGCCTTCAAGAATTTCTATTTTCAGGCCATGCATCCCTATGTCTTCGGCCTCGAAGCGCTCGACCTGTTGCTGGAGCGTAGCGGCCTGATGCGGGTCGATGTCCGATTCAAGCAGCGTTACGGCTTGGCTAATCATCTGCAGTGGTTGAAGGAGGGGGCGCCCGGCGGCTCAAGCGCTTTGTCCGCCATCTTCGACGGCGCCGCGGAAGGGGAGTATATCGCCGCCCTGGAAAAGGCGGAGACCACCGATACCGTCTATGTCGCCGCGAAATTGAATCCGGACACAGGGGGCGCCGAGTGAGCGAAGCCGCCGCTGCCTGCCCCTACTGCGGTTCCGAACAGGCTCGCCTCGAGTGCAAAAAGCACCATTGGCCGGGAATGACGGAAGCGTTTTTCGACGTGCGCCATGACCTCTATGTTTGCGAGGACTGCGACCTGCGATTTTGCCATCCGTTGAGCGACGACCTGTTGGACGGAATCGGAAATTTCTTCAAGACCCGATACCATGCCGATCGCGTCAACGACCTGGATCGGACGCTCGTCAATTACTGGGGCACGGATATCCGTTCCAGGCTGAAGCGCCGGCTGACGTACCTTCGTTTTCTCTTTCGGGTAACGACGGGTCTCGGGACCCTCAACAGGTATGAGCAGGTTCTCAAGATCGTCCGGCAAGGGCGGCCGCGGACCCTTCTCGATGTCGGCGCCTCCCATGGATTGTTCCTTTCCATGTGCTTGAGCGCGGGCATGGACGGATATGGTGTCGAGCCGTCTTCCGAGATTGTCGCGGCGCTGGATGCTTTCAATGGCGGCGGTCGTATCGCCGAGGGAAATTTCCCTGAAACGCGGGGCAAACTGCCGACCTACGACGTGATCACGTTCATTGCCGTGATGATCTGCTTCGCCTATCCCTCGCGTTCGTTCTTTGCCACATGTCGCCAGGCCTTGAACGAACGCGGCCGGTTGATCATCCACGACTACAATCCGGCATTGGCGTCGGTCGATACGTTGACGCACAGCGTGCTGGGTGGGCCGGTATGGCTGAGTTTTTACTCGCCGAAGTTTATGCAGCGGGTCTGCCGGGATGTCGGGTTTTCGAGCTTCGAAATGTTTTCCGACCACCTGGACGGCGAAAAATCGATCTATGTACTGACGGCATGATTTCCTCAATACCATGACCAGTTTTCAGAAAAGATTCAGGAGAATTTGATGGCAGGTAAGGTTGCTCTCATTACCGGCACGACCGGTCAGGACGGAGCGTTATTGGCGGAATTTCTCCTCAAGAAGGGCTACATCGTCCATGGCGTGGTGCGGCGCTCCTCAACGTTCAACACCAAGCGAATCGACCATTTGTACGTCGACCGTCACAGCAAGGGCGTTCGCCTGTTTCTTCACTATGGCGATATGACCGACGCGACCAACCTGATCAGGCTGGTGCAAGAAACGCAGCCGGACGAAATCTACAACCTGGCCGCTCAAAGCCACGTGCAAGTCAGTTTCGAGACGGCGGAATACACCGCCAATGCGGACGGATTGGGAACGCTGCGGTTGCTGGAAGCGATCCGGATCCTGGGCATCGAGAAATCGACGCGGTTTTATCAGGCGTCGACATCCGAACTCTACGGCGGTGTCGGCAAAACGCCGCAAAACGAGCAGACCCCTTTCTGCCCGCGAAGCCCCTACGCGGCGGCCAAGCTCTACGCCTATTGGATCACGGTCAACTACCGCGAGGCATATGGAATCTTCGGCTCGAACGGTATTCTTTATAACCACGAAGGCCCGACCCGGGGCGAGACCTTCGTGACCCGGAAGATCACCAGGGCGGTCGCCGCCATCCAAATGGGCCTGCAGGACAAGCTCTATATTGGAAACTTGGACGCCTACCGCGATTGGGGAAACGCCAGGGACTATGTCGACGGCATGTGGAGAATCCTGCAGCACAACGAACCCGACGACTTCGTGTTGGCCACCGGTGAGACCCATAGCGTGCGCGAATTCGTCGAGAAGTCCTTCGCCATCGTTGGACGCACGATCGCCTGGCAGGGGTCGGGCGAGAACGAGATCGGCATTGATGCCAAAACCAATGAAACCCTTGTCGTCGTCGATCCGATGTACTTTCGGCCGACGGAAGTGAATGTCCTTCAGGGCGATGCTTCGAAAGCCAAGCGTCTGTTGGGGTGGTCGCATAAGACAAGCTTTGAGGCTTTGGTTCAGGAGATGGTCGAAAGCGACTTGCAAGCGGCAAGGGAAGCGGCATCGAACGGCGGCTGATAATTGTTCACCCGATGGACCGGACACAGAGATTGTTGAGTGCCGCGATTGTCGGCCTGGGACAGGCGGGCTCGCGGTTCGACGAGGAACCGCGACCTTGCGTCTGGTCTCACGCGGGGGCTTATCTTGCCTTGCCGGAGACATACCGCCTGCTCGGTGGCGCCGATCCAAATTCGGAAAACCGAGAAAGGTTTTTCCGGCGCGGCCCCGATCTGGAGGTTTTTGCCGACGCGGCAACCATGATGGAGCGATTGAAACCGGATGTCGTCAGCCTGTGCACACCGCCGACCGGCCGCGATGCACTATTGGCGTCGATGCTCGCCGCGCACACGCCCAGATGCGTGGTGATCGAGAAACCGGTTGCCCGGACGCCCGACGCGCGGACCCAAATTCTGGATCTCTGCAAACGCCACGGCGTGTCGGCCTTGGTTCACTACAATCGCCGATATGCCGACGTCTATCGCGACCTTCGCGGCAAAATCGCCGACGGATATGTGGGGCGCCCCGTTTCAATCACGATCTCGGCCCCGAATCGGCTGTGGTCGGTGCAAAGCCACGCCGTCGATCTGCTGCTTTTCCTGGCCGGTGAAAAACCGGCGCTGACAAGTGCCATGGCGCTGCCGGCGCTGACGGAAGATGGCGAAGGCGCCTGTGATCTGCTGGCACGGTTTCCATCCGGCATCGCCGGCAGGGTTCTGGTGACGGGGTTCAAGTCCGCCTTGGTTTTCGAAGTCGATGTCCTGGGTGCCGAAGGCCGGCTGACGATAACCGACTTCGGCCGCACCGTGACTGCGCGGCGATTCGAGCCTTCGCAGGAATATACCGGCTATCGGGAATTGGCGGCGCCGCAAAGCATCGGCGCGGATATCGAGCCCAATTCTACCTTTCTTCGTTGCATTGCCGATGCCGCCGCCCTCGCGCACGGAGGCGATCCGACGGTGGCAAGCTTGATCGACGCGCTGGCGAGCGAAGCGCTATTGACGGAAATGGAAGGCGCGGGTTGAGACCATCCGATCGAATCTCGTACCAATCGAAGACACCAAACAGGAAGATGAACTCATGACCGAAGAACTGGCAATTTTGGGCGGTCCGAAGCTGAGGACCGCGCCCTTCACGGTGGAACCGATGATCGACGAGGACGAGGAGGCGTTCGTTCTTGAGGCCATCCGCGAGCGCAATTTCTCACGCTATATCGGCGTGGCGGTCGAACGCGAGGTTCTCGAAATGCCCAGCGCCGAAGCCGCAGCGCTCGACGACTACTGGCACTTTCTGGGCGGGCCCAACGTGCGGCACTTTGCCGCCGAGTTCGCTGCCCGGATGGACGTGCCCTATGCCATTCCCGTTACTTCAGCGACGGCCGGGCTGGGCATCGCGCTTGCCGCCGCCGGGGTCGGACCGGGCGACGAGGTCATTTTGCCGGCGCTGTCGTTCAGCGCCACGGCCAATGCCGTGCTGATGTTCGGTTCCATTCCGGTGTTCGTGGATGTCGACCCGGACACCTTCTGCATGGACCCCGAGCAGGTCGAGAAAGCCATTTCTCCGCGCACGCGGGCGCTGTTGCCGGTTCATCTTACCGGCAACGTATCGGACATGGACGCGCTGCTCGCCATCGCCGAAGAACATCAGTTGAAGGTTATCGAGGACGCCGCACAGGCCATCGGCGGGAAATGGGGGAACCGGCATACCGGCGCGCTCGGCGATGCCGGGGTGTTCAGCTTTCAACAATCGAAAAACATCATGACCGGCGAAGGCGGCATGATCATCACCTCCAATCCCGATATCGCGGCGCGCGCGCGGCGCATCCTCAATCATGGGGAGCTGACGTTTGCCGACGATTGCACGGACGAAGAATTGGCCAATGTCATCGGGTTCAATTTCCGCATGCCGGAGCTTTGCGCCGCCTTGGGCCGGGCGCAATTGAAGAAGCTTGATGCGGTGAACCAATGGCGAACAGACAATGCCAATGTCCTGTATGAAGAACTCTCCGGCATCGAGGGCATTGTCTTGCCGCCGCGCCAGCAGTTTGAGATCGAAAAGGCCCAGCCCGTGCCGCACTTCTTCGTCGCGCTGTTCGATGCCGAGGCCGCCGGCATGAGCCGCGACTTGTTCGTCGCCGCGCTTCGCGAAGAGGGCATTCCCATCGGCACCGGCTACACGCGAACGCTTTACGGCGCACCCTTGTACCAGCGCCGCATCGCTTACGGCCGTGACGGCTACCCCTGGAACCAGGGCGGCGAAGAGAGCCCGATTACCTATCCGAAGGGCTTGTGCCCGGTGGCCGAGGCATTGCTTGAAGACCGTTTTCTGTGGCTGTATCACATCGCCTATTCTTCCACCAAGGAAGACATGCGAGACGTGGCGGCGGCGGTGCGGAAGGTCATGGCGAACCGCGACGCCCTGGTCGCGGCGGAGCCTCGCTTGCGAGACAAGCTCGGCGGCCACAGCAGCGGGCGCATCGGCGTGGCGCCCCAGCAGCTGAAGAAAGGCTAGTCGAATTATGCGTGCCCTTGGCGTCATCCAGGCCCGTGGCGGCTCGAAACGACTGCCGCGCAAGAATGTCATGAAACTCAACGGCGTGCCGTTGATTGCCTATGCCGTGCGCGCGGCGGCCGCGGCATCGTCGCTTGACCGCGTGATCGTCAGCACCGAAGACGATGAAATCGCCGCGATCGCCAGGGAGTATGGTGGTGACGTGCCGTTCAAGCGGCCGCTCGAACTGGCCGCCGACTACGCCGACGATGAGAGCATTATTGAGCATGCACTGACGTTTTGCGAACAACAGGACGGCGCGCCCTATGACGTCGTTGTAAAGTTGCACCCGACGACGCCGTTCCTTCAGCCAGATCACATTGACGCATGTGTCGAGCGTCTGCGGCGGGAGCCGGAGGTAAACTGCTGCTTCACGGTCTCCCACGTTACCGAACCGCCGCAATGGATGTTTCTGCCGGCCAGCGACGACGGCGAACCGACGCTGATGCTGGGAGGCAAGATCGATGGCGAGCGGAGCCACACCCAATTGCTCGACCGGGTTCTCATCCCGAATGGCGGTGCCTACGCAATCCGCGTTTCGGCATTTCGAGAACAGCGGCGCGTGTTTTCGGATCCCCTGCGCCTTGTCGTCATGGACGAAGCGCATTCGGTTGATATAGATACTGAGCTCGATTTTATGTTTGCCGAAGCCGTAGGGCGGAAATACGAATTCACGCCGATTGAAACGAGCCGAAAATAACGACGCCTGAACGGACCCCCCAATGACATTAGACAGCACATATTTGCTCGGCTTTACCAATGTCGCCAACTCGGAGGCGGCTGCGGCCATGCTGCAGATCCCGAAGGACGGCGGCGAGATCAAATATATCTGCATCGATGAGGAAAGGCTGTCACGCCAAAAGCATTCATATAGCTTCCCCCTGCGTGCGATCGACTATTGTCTTGAGGGTTTCGGTCTCGAATCCCTGCATCAGGTCGACCATATCTTTACCGACCACGGATCGTTCCGGCGCTTTCTCGTCAGCACGCCGTCCTATCGGCGGATCGAGCACGACTACCTGAAACTGAAGCTTGATTTCCCGCGCGAGCGGATTCACATCGTCGATCACCACGACGCCCACGCCGCTTCGGCTTTTTATCCTTCGGGGTTCGACGAAGCCGCGGTCTTGGTGGTCGACGGCTTCGGCTCCGGTCTGAACACCCAAAGCCTTTACCATATGAGAGGCTTGGAGATGACCGAAATTGAGAGAGGCCACGATTGGGGCATCGGCGCCCTGTATGCGCTGATAACGCGCGGTGTGCTTCCCTATGGGCCGGAGAAAGGGTTCGGCAAGGTCATGGGCCTAGCACCCTATGGCCGTGACATGCCGGGCCCCGTTCTCGAATTCAACCCGCGGGACGTTGGGTTGACCACCGACTATTCTGGATTTTTCTCGCGTTTGCCGATCGCCAGATTGCAGACCGATATCCGACAGTGCCAGGACCGCGAAGCGGTGCTTGAACCCTATTTCGCCAGAGCCGCCTACGATGTGCAAAAGGAATGCGAGCGCCAAATCGTCCGGATGGCTGCCTATGCTTATGAAAAGACAGGCTGCGATGCCATATGCCTAGCCGGCGGCACCATGCTGAATGGTATCGCCAACGCACAAATTCTCGAACAGACCCCGATCAACCGGATTTGGATTCAGCCCGCGGCTTCCGATACCGGCGGGCCGTTCGGGATGGTTCTCAACGGTTACTATCAGGTATTGGCCAAGCAGTTGCCGAAAAGCAGCGTGGCGACGGTGCGCATGCCGCATGCCTACACCGGACGGTCCTATCCGCGCAACGAAACCCAGGCCCTGCTCGAGCGATATGGCATCGCCCATCGCGAGGCCGCGCCCGAAGAGGTGGCGGGCCTTTTGGCCGACGGGAAAGTCTGCGCCTGGTTCGAGGGCGGCGCCGAATACGGCCCGCGCGCGCTCGGCCACCGTTCGATCAATGCCGATCCGCGCTCGAAGTCCATGTGGGAGCACCTCAATACCGCCGTGAAATTCCGCGAGGGCTACCGCCCCTACGCGCCGAGCGTGCTGGCGGAACACGCGAAGGATTGGTTGCAGCTCAGAACCGACAGCCCGTTCATGCTCATGGTGGTCGAGGTCAAGGAGGATAAGCGCGGGCTGATCGAGGCGGTGACTCACATCGACCACACCACGCGGCCGCAAACCGTGACCGCCGGGGAGAACCCCAACTATCACCGGATGATTTCCGCTTTCTACGAAAAGACCGGTGTGCCGATGGTTCTCAATACGTCCTTCAACGTCAACAAGGAACCGATCGTCGAGTCGCCGGCGGATGCGTTGGTCTGCGCCTTGGGGACCTCCATCGACTATCTCTATCTCGATGGCCTTTTGGTGCATGCCGCGGAATACAGGGATGCCGGTCTCCTCAATCGGATTCTCGAAGACAGGCGCCAGACCATCGACGCAAACTGGGTGAAGGTCCGCGACCGCCACCTGCGCGATTACGACGTCGCCGAACGTGATGCCTATCTCGTGGAAGAGAATAAGATCGCCGAATGGTACAGGGACTACCGCGCCAAGTACGAACTGGAACGCGCAATGGCGGATTGGCGCGATCATGGCAAGCGCATCCTGATCGTTGGGACGCGGCTCCATACGGCGTGTCTGTTTCTCTATATACCGGATTTCCCGCTGCTCGATGTCGCGGGTTTCGTTGCTATGGACGACCTGCCCGGCGAAACCGGCGAGTTCGGCGCATTTTTGGAGACCCGATTGCAGGATGTGGACTGGACGGATATCGACAGCGTTTTGGTTTCCTCGCACGAATATCAGAACGAGGCGGCGGCCAGGGTTTCGTCCGCCAATCCGGATATCGAAATCGTCAAGATCTACGACACCGCCTGTGACAGCCTGCTCTACGTATTGCCCGGCAGGTGGCCGGTGATGAACCCGGCGGCGGCCCAGGAAAAAGGCGTGGCGTTGACCCGCAAGGCGGCGCGCAGCGCCACGTCGATCGATTTCGACTTCGACGCCGGCGAGGTCGATATCTCTGAACGCTACGGTTTTGCCGTTGCCTACCGGACACCGATGCCCGGCCTACCCGGCGCCGTCGGTCCGCAAACGCTGGACAGTCACCTTCAAGTGATTTCGCAGAGCTTCTCGTTTGCGACGTTCGATCAGTTGTTCGATCCAGAGGCCGATCTCGATGAGAGCAGTGCGCTGATCTCCTTCGACGGCGGCTACAAGAGTTTCGTCACCGAAATGCTGCCGGTTTTGACTGCGCGCTCGGCGCCCGCGACGCTATTCGTTGCCGGGGCGTCGGTCGAACAGGGCGAAGTCCTGTTGTTCGATAAGTTGGCGATGTTGATGGAGCGCCACGGAGCCGCCGCCCTGTCGAAAGCGTTGAACGAGTATAGCGAAGCGCGCGGGACGGTTCTCGAGAATCCGCAATCGTTTGGCTTTGACGCTCTGATACCGAATGTGAATGCCGCGGCGCAGGATGTCTGGAAGCAGGTCATCGCCGCGATGCCTCCCGCCGAGGCGCGAAAGGCGCTCGATCCCCTGTTCGCCGGCAGTTTCGGAGATGAGAAAACCGTGGCCAGGGAAATCTACCTTTCTGCCGACGACCTGAAGAGATGTATCGATGGCGGTGTTTCCATCGGCTTGCTGCCATACAGGAGCGCCCTGCTGAGCCGGCTTGCGCTGGCTGATCAGGAACGTGAAATCCGCAGCTCCGCCGAGGCCGTGAACCGGGCCACGGGTGGGCGGCAGGATGGTGTCCTCAGTGTACCCTTCGGCACGACGGGGACCTGGAACAATACGACAAAGAGGGCGGCCAAGGCGTGCGGGCTCAAAGGCGCGGTCGTTCTCGGTGAGAGGATCATCAAGCCCGCCGACATCAAGGGCCGTTGGGAATTGCCCCGCCTGGCCCCAACGACGCTGTTCGATTCCGACGGAAAGATTATCGGGGAAAACCTGCTCGGGCTTGGCGGGCGGGAATAGGAGACGATCCATGGCCATGGATATCAAAGATCTCGTCGGCCCCGACCGAAGCTGTTTGCTGATCGCCGAGGCGGGCGTCAACCACAACGGTGATATGGGGCTCGCCCATGACCTGATCGACGCTGCGCTCGAGGCAGGAGCCAACGCCGTCAAGTTTCAGGCCTTTGTTACCGAAGAAATCGTCACCGCCCGGGCGACCAAGGCGGCCTATCAAAAAGACACCACCGGGTCGGGTGACCAGTTCGAGATGTTGAAGGCATTGGAGTTGTCCGCCGAGCAGCAGGCGGAACTGAAGAGCCACTGCGAACGGATCGGTCTTTTCTATCTTTGCACGCCGTATGATTTCAAAAGCGTCGACATGCTCGGCCGATTGGGAGTCCATGCGTTCAAGGTGGCGTCGACCGACACCAATAACATTCCGCTGTTGCGTCAAGTCGCGAAGACAGGCCTGCCGGCGATATTGTCGACCGGCATGGCGACCTTGTCGGAGGTCGAGGACGCCATTGGCGCCTTGCAGGACGCCCGCCCCGGCCTCTGGCTCGCGCTGTTGCAGTGCACGACGGAGTATCCGGCGCCCGTTGGCGAGTCCAATCTGCGCGTCATGGAGACGTTCCGCCAAGCCTTCGGACTGCCCGTCGGCCTTTCCGATCACACCACGGGCATCGGTGTCGCGCCACTGGCGGTCGCCCTCGGTGCGAATATCGTCGAAAAGCATTTTACGCTCGATCGTTCCATGGCCGGGCCCGATCACGCGGCCTCGCTCGATCCGTCGGGTTTCAAGGATTTGGTGGCGGCGGTGCGAGACGCCGAGGCGGCATTGGGCGATGGGCGCAAGGAAGTGACCCCGTCGGAATCGAAGAACAAGGTCCATATGCGAAAAAGTGTCGTGGCAAACCAAGACATAGCCGCCGGGACCGCGATCAAGCCCGAACACCTTGCCTGCAAGCGTCCCGGAGACGGGCTTGAGCCCGCATGGTTTGACAAAATCGTCGGACGTGTTGCACTCCGGGATATTGAAAAAGACCAGCAGATATCGCTCGCGGACGTTCAATGGTAACCGCAGCCGCCGAGAGACGGTTAATCATCCTGGGTGCCGGTGGGCATGCGCGTGTCGTCAGCAGTATCGCGGCGCAAACCCCAGACCTGCAATTGGTCGGCGTCGCCGATTGTTCCGAAGCCAGCCTTGGCGAGAAAATCGGGGCCACCGAGGTCGTCGGTACATATGCCGATTTGGAAAAATGGAAAGCGTCCGGAGTGACGCATGTCGCCGTGGCGCTCGGTGACAACGTAGAGCGCCGGCGGCTGTTGGCGGAGGCCGAACGCCAAGGCTTCATCGCTGCGACACTAATTCATCCGAGCGCGATCATTGAAACGAATGCTGTTATCGGTGCCGGCTCTGTGGTTTGCGCCGGCGCCATCCTTTGCGCGGAAGTCCGCATCGGCAAAGGCGCGATCATCAATACCGGCGTGATCGTGGACCACGAAACGATTATCGGGGATTATGGCCAAATCTCGCCGGGCTGCCGACTGGCCGGAAGAGTGACGGTCGGCGAAGGTGCATTCATCGGAACGGGGGCGATCATTTTGCCAAGCGTAACGGTCGGTTCATACTCTGTCGTCGGCGCCGGCGCCGTTGTCATCGAGGACGTCCCGCAAAAGGCCACGGTGGTTGGCATTCCTGCAAAGCCGAAATCATCATGAAACTCGATTCTGTTTTCGTTTCCACCGGAGCGTTTCCGAGTCGCGATGTCGGGGATATTCTTCAGCTGGCGCGGGAATGGGGCGTGTCCCGTGTCGAGTTGAGCTCCGACGTTTGCTACCGCGCCGACAATCTTGAAATCGTACGGCGCAAGGGGGAAGACTTCCGTTTCCTGGTTCACAACTATTTCCCCGCGCCGGAGCAGCCTTTTGTCTTGAATCTCGCGTCTTCCGACGCGGAAAGCCTTGAGCGAAGCCGGATGCATTGTCTTCAGGCATTGCAGTTGTCGGCAGAGCTGGAGGCGCCGTTTTTCGCTGCCCATGCAGGATTTGCCATCCAGCCACGCCCGGACCAGCTGGGGCGGCCGCTGCAAGGTGAGGCGACGCCGCGGGGGCGTTCCTATCGGATCTTCCTCGATAGCGTCGGAGAGCTCGTGGAGGCCGGCAAGCGTTTGGGCGTCGATTTTCTGATCGAAAACAACGTACTTTCGCCTGGCAATTTGATCGACGGGGGAAACCCCTTTCTGCTGCTTGTGGAAGCCGACGAGATCCAACAGTTTGCCCGCGATATTGGCGATGATTTCGGGCTCTTGCTGGACGTCGCTCACTTGAAGGTTTCGGCGACGACGTTGGAATTCGACCCGGTGACCGCGATGCAGGCGTTGAGCGGCCTGACCCGGGCCTATCATTTGAGCGACAACGATGGTTTCGAGGACCAAAACCGGGCGTTTGACGAGACGGCTTGGTTTCTGCCGTATCTGAAGCCGGATTGCCTTGCCTCGATAGAAGTTTATAAAACAGACAACAACACGATTGGACAGTGCTTCAGGGCGCTGCAGACAAGTAGTGCACATGATTGACAGTATGCTTGTAAACCAGGACGACACCCTGTGGGGCGCCCTGCAGATCATCGACGCCAACAGCATCGGCGTGGCCTTTGCCGTGGATGAGAGCCGGAAACTCACCGGGATCATCACGGACGGCGATATCAGGCGCGGATTGCTGGACGGAAAAAGCCTCGACTGCAAAGTCAGGCTGGTGATGAATGCCAGTTGTGTTTCGCTGCCGATTGGCGCGACCTCGTCGGAAATCTTTTCCAACTTTTCAAATAAAATCCGCATTCTGCCGCTTTTGGATGAGACCGGGCGGCCCGTCGACTTCGCCACGCCGCGTCGGCTGCACAAAATCCCCGTTGCCGAACCGGACATGGGCGGGAATGAGATGCAGTACGTGGAGAAGTGCCTCAACGACAACTGGATTTCGTCCCAGGGGCCGTTCGTCAAAGAGTTCGAGACCAAATTTTCCGAACAGGTCGGTGTCGCCAATGCGATCTCGACAAGCAGCGGCACGACAGCGCTGCATCTCGGCCTCGCAGCATTGGGGATCGGCCCGGGCGACGAGGTTATCCTGCCGAGCCTCACGTTTGCCGCCTCCATCAATGCCATCCTTTATACCGGCGCGACCCCGGTGTTGGTCGATGTCGAGCCCGATACCTGGAACATCGATCCCGACGAAATCGCCAGGGCGATTACCGATCGGACCAAGGCGGTGATGGTCGTCCATCTTTATGGACAGCCTGCCAGAATGGATAAGATCAAGGACATCCTCCGCGGACGCGATATCTTTCTCATCGAAGATGCCGCCGAAGCCTTGGGGGCGATCTACAAAGGAGAGCCGGTTGGTTCGTTCGGCGATGTTGCGGCGTTCAGTTTCTTCGGAAACAAGATCATCACCACCGGCGAGGGCGGGATGTTGATGGTGCGCGACCCGGAGGTGGCTGCCCGAGCGAGGATTCTGCGCGATCACGGCATGAATCCAAAGCGCAAATACTGGCACGATTGTGTAGGGTTCAATTACCGCCTGACAAACATTCAAGCCGCCATCGGCGTGGCCCAGTTGGAGCGGCTGGATTTCTTTTTGGCTCGAAAGCTGGAGATCGCGGAATCGTACACAACCAAGCTTAAAGACATTGAGGGATTTCAATTCCCGGTGAAGCTTCCCGAAAGCCGGAATATGTACTGGCTGTTTTCCGTCGTCTTGGACAGCCGGAAAACGGGTATCAGCAGAGATGAATTGATTGATGCCATGCTGCGTGGCGGTATCGAAACGCGCCCCGTTTTCCCACCGCTCCACAAGATGCCGCCCTATCTGGAATATGCCAGTCGACCGGTCCTGCCCGTATCGGAACATTTGGCGTATAACGGTTTATCGTTGCCGTCGTCTCCAAACATGACAATAGAGGCGATCAATGATATCGAGGAATTCATTAAACATGTGCTGAATGTCAGGAATTTTAAGATCACCCACCAAAACGAAGTACTCAAAGGAGAAGACACATGAGTCAGTATCTGCAAGGCAATTTCAAAGTTAAGAACGATGTCGAAACGATGCCGGAAGCCAACGATGATTCGGACACCGGAAAGTTCGAGCGCGAGGCCATGAAACGGCTCGGTGGATCGATTACGTTCGTGGCGCGCAACAAATTCGTCTGGGATGGCGACGACGCCAAGTTGTCCTGAGTACCGGTGGAATTGGCGGTGTCGCTCCGAGAAGTCGGAATGATATCCAAATATGAGTGATTACAGTTCGACGATCGTATCGGAATTGGCTGAACTCACGCTGGAAAGCGTGTCCCAAGTCGCGGTCGAGCACGCTGAAATTAATCAGCATTGGATCGACCATGACCGGACGATTGCGGATTTGGCCAAATCCGATCTGGCGGGCAAGAATGCGGCGATCGTGATCGCCGCCGGCCCCAGCCTGCATCGCCACGACACCGCCCGGATGATTAAAGACTCGGGCTTCACGGGGGTGATCATTGCCACTGAATCCTCGATGTCATGGTGCCTTCGAAACGATATCGTCCCCCATCTCACGGTGACGCTCGATCCTCACCCGAAACGCATCGTCCGATGGTTCGGAGACCCGGAGTTGAGTGTCAGTGACATGGCGGAAGACGATTATTTCGCGCGCCAAGACTTCGACCCCGCTTTCCAGTCTGATGACCTGGCGTTCAACCGCGAACTGATCGAACTGGTCAATCGACACGGGCCGAAAATGAAAATCGCCATTGCAAGTTGCGCTTCGTCGGCGGTTGTCGAAAGGGCAATTCAGGCCGGCATGGACCGGTACTGGTGGAACCCGATTTACGACGACTTCGATATTGATGGCGGCTTGACCCGGCGCCTGCATGAGAGGAACAAGTTGCCGTGCCTGAATGCGGGAGGGAACGTGGGGTCCGCCTGTTGGGTGTTCGCGCACGCCGTGCTGGGCGTCAAGCATGTGGCTTTGCTTGGCATGGACCTTTCCTACTACGGCGAAACGAGCTACCGCGAGACGCAAAAGTATTACGAGTTGATCGATCTCGTCGGCGAGGAAAACCTGTCCGAGATCTTCACGCACATTCACAATCCCTATGTCGATCGTGAGTTTTTCACCGACCCGACTTTCCTCTGGTACCGCGATGCCTTTTTGCAAATGGCGCAATGGGCAAGCGAGAGCGGTGTTGTGACCTACAATTGCACGGGCGGCGGCGTGCTTTTTGGCGATGCTATCGAGTTTGTACCGTTCGAAGATTTCCTGGCCGCGATCGGCTGACATGGTCAAGACATTCCTATCCGGAAACTATGCACTGCCGAAACCTGCGGGTGATAAACCCGCGACCGCCGATCAGGCATCGGGGCCGGCGAAGGAAAAACCGCCCTTGATTCAAAACAAACGGCACCCACCTGATCTAAAGGCAAGTGGTGGGTTTTGGGCGAAAGATCGTTAACCCCACGACATAACGCGTCGTAAATGAATTTAATCCGTCGACCGCCTGTCGGTCGTCAACGCAGTTGGGTGACCAAATGGCAAAGATTCTCTTCATCAATCCCGTCATTCGCCAGGAAGACCTGCCACGGCATGTTCCCTATGGGATCGCGCTGCTTGTCGCTGTCGCGGAGAGATCTGGCCACCAGGTCCAGGTGTTCGATGCGAACGCCTGGCGGGTCGACGACGAAACGATGATCCAGGTGATGCTGGCCGACGACTGGGACGCCATCGCCGCCGGCGGCATCACCACGGCCTACAATTCGCTGAAGAAGATTTTCGCGTTCGCCAAGACCCACGCGCCGCAAGCCGTGACCATCGCTGGCGGCGGATTTTTGACCAGCATGCCGCGCGACATCATGGATCTGATCCCGCAAATCGATGTTGGCGTGATCGGCGAAGGATTTGTGACCCTACCCGAATTGCTGTCCGCCATCGATGCTGGCAACCGCGATTTCAGTAAAATCAATGGCGTGATCTTTCGCGGCGAATCCGCCGTTCATTACTCGCCGCCGCGCCCGCTGCTCGCCGATCTCGACACGTTGCCTTTTCCGGCCTGGGAGTACTTCCCGCTTGAGGAGGTCTACTTCCCGAATTCGTCGATCGTTCTGTCGGAGGAGAGCTTCGGGTCGAAGCGGCGCCTGGACATCAACACGAGCTATGGGTGCTCGCTGATTTGCCGGTTCTGTTTCCACTTGGGGACCGCCGGCGACATGACCTATACCACCCGCGAGGACGGCGAACAGGATGTGCTTTTCGACGCGCCGGGCAACCATACGCGGCATATCCGCTACCACAGCCCCCGCTATATCGTCGATATGGTGAAGTACATGGTCGATCGTTTTCAGGTCGATTTCGTGTCCTTCCTGGACGAAAACCTGATGACCATGGACGTTTTCTCCAAGCGGACATGGCTGAACGAAATATGCCGTTTGTGGATCGAGGAGGGCCTGCAACCGCCGGAACGCGCGGAACCCGGTTCAAACATCGAGCCATACGGTCACGGCAACGGGGTCTATTGGGGCGGGACCAGCCATGCGTCCCTATGCACCCCGGAAGTGCTGAAAACGATGTACAAGGCCGGCTGCAGCTATCTGGATTACGGCTGGGAATCGTTCTCCAGGCAAATTTTGAAAACGATCGGCAAAGGTGCAACGCCAGAGAACAACAAGCGCTCTTACTATTGGACGATGGAATCGGGCATTCGCCCGATCCCGAATCAGATGATGGGCTTCCCGACCGAGGATTTCGACAGCCTGCGCGACAGCATGAAGGCGTGGGAAGAACTGGGTATCATTACCCGCCCGCACGTTGCCACGCCCTACCCCGGCAGCGAATGGTTCCTGATCTATCGGGACAAGATCATGGCGCAGTACGACAATGACATGGATCGGTTTCTGTCGGAACTGGGTGATGCCACCGATATCACTGCGGTAATTTCGGAAAACTTCAATGCCGTCGAGTTGTACGGCTTGCGCGAGCTCATGGTGCGCGGAGACTATGACCGCATCCAAGCCTTTGAAGACGAGTGGCGCAAGTTGAAAGGCGACCCCAGCGAAGGTATCGCTCGTGGCCGACAGCGAATGGGCCTGAAGTAAATCTCATAGTCCTGTCGTCGGACGCCCGGGGGCCCCGCCAAAATACCGGTAGAAAAAATGCGTGAAGAAGACATCCGCCCGCGCGCGCTGCTGAACGAATATCTTCGGCTGTCGGCGGAAGATGCCGAACGGTTCTTTCCCGATCCGGCGCTCCTGGAACGGGACGTGTGTCCCGGCTGCGGAAGCGAGCAGGCCGAGGCCAAATTCATCAAGAACGGATTCTCCTACGTCGCTTGCACAGCCTGCCGCACGCTTTACGCCAATCCCCGTCCGACGCCCGATCAATTGTCGGCGTTCTATCGCGACAGCCGCTCGGCCCGGTTTTGGGCAAAGACGTTCTTTCCGGCGGTTGCCGAGGTGCGCCGCCGCGAGATTTTCGCGCCGCGTGCGGCACGTGCTTTGGCTTTGGCGCAAGAGTTCGGCCCGCCGCCGCAAACGGTCGTCGACGTGGGAGCCGGGATCGGCCTGTTTTTGCATGAACTGCAGCGGCTCGCCCCGGCGTTGCATTTGCGCGCCGTGGAGCCGGGGTTGGATGCGGCGGAGAGTTGCCGTGACATCGGCATCAAGGTCTACGAAGGTTTCGCCGACGAAGCGGCACGGCAACCGGGATGGGCGGCAAGTGCCGATCTGGCAACCTGTTTCGAGGTGATCGAACATTTGGCGGTGCCGGAACACCTAGTGCGTGCCCTCGGCGCCCTGGTCAGGCCCGGCGGCCTGGTTCTGGTCTCCGGCCTGTGTGGCGACGGGTTCGACATTCAGCAGCTCGGCGAAAAATCCAATGCCGTGTCGCCGCCGCATCACCTCACCTTCTTGAGCCAGGCGGGGGTGCGGGCGATGGTCGCGCGAGCCGGCCTGCAATTGCTGTCGTTCGAAACGCCGGGCAAGCTCGACGTGGAAATCGTGCGCAAGGCCTTGTTGGCGGACGACGCGCTGATTTCCGACCCTGATCTTCGGCACTTGCTTCTTGATGCGGACGAGGCCGCGCGTGTGGAATTCCAGGCATCGCTTGTCGACGCCAAAAAATCTTCGCACATGTGGTTCCTGGCGCGCCGCCCAGCCTGATCATGCCTGTCCTGTTGCATCGGTCCGACGATCTTCTCGCAGCTTTCGATCGATGGGCGACTCTGGATGAGGCGGCCTGCCCGGCACTCGATAGCGCCCGCCGGGTCGAGGGTCTGGGGGCCGAGCTGGAAGCGGCGTTCGAAACAGAGGCCGGGAATTGGCTCGACTTGGCCCGAACCTTGGGGCGCGATGCGTCGGCGGTTCTGGCCCATGCGCCCAGCGCCGCCGCCAACGTCTCCGATCTGGGGTTGATGATGGCCTGGACGCGATTGGTCCGCGCCTGGGGCCGGCAGCCCGCGACCACGTTGTTCGTTTGCGACGACCCTTGGATGTTCCGACATCTGATGCAATGCGACGGCGTCGTGGCCGGGGGCAAACCACCGCTGACCGGGCGGCGCCTGGCGCTCTGGCTGCGGGGGTATGCGGCGCGATCCAGGGTCGCCTTGCGGATGGCGCGCAACGCTTTGGCATGGCGGCCTCTCCGGCGAAGACTTGGGGCCGGCGACGCGGTGTTGCTGGTGTATGGCCATCCGAGCAGCACCGCGGACGGTTTCGATGGGTATTTCGGCGACCTGATGCGGCAAATGCCGAAACTCAAGCGCGCCCTGCATGTCGACGGAAGCGCCACCGTCGCCCGAAGCCTCTGCCGTGACGGGCGGACCCTGTCGCTGCACGCTTTCGGCAATCCGCTGAAGGCACTGGCGCTCATTTTCGCCAAATGGCGCCCTAGCGCGGAGCACCGGCAAGGTACCCAGGGTTGGCTGGTCCGCCGGGCCGCGGCGATGGAGGGCGGCAGTGGACAGGCCGCCATGGTCGCCTGGCAGGATCATTGCCAGGGCGAATGGTTGAAGTCCGCGCCCCCGGCCGTAGTCGCCTGGCCGTGGGAGAACCACGGATGGGAGCGTGCCCTCGCCCGCCGCCTCCGTGCGCTGGGCGTTAACGGCGTCGGCTATCAGCATTCCGTCGTTGGCCGCCAAATGCTCAATTACGGCCCTGGCTCCAACCCCGACGGCGCCGAAAGCCTGCCGCAACGCATCTTAACGGCAGGCGAGGCGACCCTGAAACGCCTGATGGCCATGGGCGTGCCGCAAGCGCGTCTGACGGTGGCCGGCAGCCTGCGATTCCCGCGCGCGGCGTCCGTCGCCCACGACCCGGACGGGCCGGTTTATGTCGCCCTGCCGTTCGATCCGGCCATTTGCCGGCAAATGATCGCGGCCTGCCGGCAAGTCCGGGGCCGACGGTTCCTGGTCAAGGCCCATCCCATGTACCCGTTCGATCTGCCGGCCGATGCCGAGATCGCGCGAACGGAGAAAACGCTCGATCAATGCGAGAGCCTGTCCTGCGTACTTTACGCGGCGACGACGGTCGGCTTGGAGGCGGTGCTGGCGGGCTTGCCGACCCTGCGGTTTCAGCCCCATGACCGCATCGCCATGGATATTCTGCCTGACCACGTGAACGTCCCGGCGGTCTCCGCCGAGGGCTTGCAAGATGCATTGGAAAAACCAACAAAGCCGGGTATTTTTGCCACCCAATCGCTTTTCGGCCCGGTGGCGATGGGCATTTGGCAGGAGTTGCTGACAACGCATGACTGACACCCAGACACCCGAGGCCGCCCGCCCCATCGACTTGCGCGCCCGGCTCAAGGCCGGCAAGGCCTGCGTCGGGGCCTGGCAGACGGTGCCGTCGGCCAAGGTCACCGAAGCGATGGCGTCGCGGGGGTTCCACTGGCTGGCGGTGGATCTCGAACACAGCGCTATGTCCCTGGAAACGGTCGAGGCCTGCTTTATCGCGGCGGAACGGTACGGCGTGGCCCCCATGGCCCGCCTTCCCAACGCCGATCCCTACATGGCCCGGCGCTTGTTGGACACGGGGGCCGCGGGGTTGATCGTGCCGTCGGTTGAAGACCCCGACGCTTTCGCGGCGTTCGCCGCGCATTGCGTGTATGGCGAAAAGCGCGGTGTCGGCCTGTCCAGGTGCAACGCATACGGCGATACGTTCGAGCCCTATTTCAATGATTTCCAACCCGTCCTGGTGGCGCAGATCGAGACTCGGAAAGGCACTGAGGCAGCGGACGCCTTGGCGGCCATGGCGACAGTGGACGCGCTGTTTTTAGGTCCCTATGACCTTTCCGTCGATCTCGGCACGCCCGGCGATTTTACGTCGACGGCATTCACGCAAGCCGCCCAGCAGGTGCGCGAGGCTTGCGCCAAGCATGGCAAGGTCATCGGCATCCACCAGATCGAGTCCGACGACGAAGCGCTGGCGGCGAAAGCTGCCGAAGGTTACGGGTTCATCGCCTACGCCACGGATATTCTTGCCATGCGCCATGCGCTTGGCTATCCGGCACGAACCGTGGACCCGGAATGACCCGCGCCGTCTGCGTGATACCGGCCCGCATGGGCTCCAGCCGCTTTCCCGGCAAGCCCATGGAAACGCTGCTCGGCTTGCCGATGATCGAGCACATCCGGCGCCGCTGCACGCTGCACGAGGGGTTCGAACGCGTCGTCGTCGCCACCTGTGACGAGGTAATTTACGACGCGGTCGTGGCTAACGGCGGCGAAGCGGTGATGACCGCGGATACCCATGAACGCTGCACGGACCGTGTCGAGGAGGCCATTGCCAATATGGACCTGGGCCTCGACGACGACGACCTAGTGGTCATGGTCCAGGGTGACGAAATCATGGTGTCGCCCGAGATGCTGGCTGAAATGGTGGCGGTTTACGAAAGGACGGGCTCGCCGGTGATTAACCTCGTCTCGCGCCTGTACCGGACCGCGGACCACGACGATCCCAATACGGTCAAGGCGGTGTTCACCGAGGCAGGCCGCGCGCTGTTGTTCTCCCGCGCGCCCATTCCGTCGCGGGCGCGCTCGGACAATCCGCCGATGTTTCAACAAACCGGCGTCATTGCCTTCAAGGTCGCGTTCCTGCACCAGTTCTCCGCCATGCCGCAGACGCCGCTGGAAAAGGCCGAATCGATCGACATGCTGCGCGTGATGGAGCACGGCCTGGCGCTCGATGTGGTGCCGACCGACACGGAGACCATCGGCATCGATACACCGGCCGATTTGGCGCGCGCTGAGGAAATTTTGGCCGACGCCCCCCTGACCCGCCGATATCTGGATGAGGCATAGAAAACTGTGAGCGGCGGCCGTCTTCGCGTCGGGATTGCCGGTTATGGCGTCGTCGGTCGCCGTCGCCGCGATTTCATCGACCGCAATCCACACCTGGAAGTCGTGGCGGTCTGCGACCGAAATTTCGCCGAAACGGGAGCGCTCGACGACGGCGTCCGGTATTTCACCGCCTACCGGCAATTGCTGGATGAACAATTGGATGTCCTGTTCGTCTGCCTGACCAACGATATCGCGCCTGAAGTCACTATTGCCGGCCTGGAATTGGGCCTGCATGTGTTTTGCGAAAAGCCGCCGGGACGGACGGTCGACGACATCGAACGCGTGCGCGAGGCCGAGGCGCAGCAGCCGGGGCTGATCTTGAAGTACGGATTCAACCATCGCTATCACGATTCCGTCCGCGATGCATTGGCGCTGATGCAGGCCGGAGACATGGGCCGGGTGCTGAACATGCGGGGCGTCTACGGTAAGTCCAAGTTCATCAGCTTTGGCGAGGAATCCTCATGGCGGGTCCACCGCGAAACGGCGGGCGGCGGTATCTTGCTAGATCAGGGCATTCACATGGTCGACCTGATGCGCCTGTTCGGCGGCGAGTTCCATGACGTTCACAGCTATGTCTCCAATGACCACTGGGGACATGACGTCGAGGACAACGCCTACGCCCTGATGCGTTCGGACCGCGGCGTCGTGGCCATGCTGCATTCCACCGCGACCCAGTGGCGCCACAGCTTCCGCCTGGAGATCACTTTGCAGAAGGGGGCGCTGCTGCTGTCGGGAATTCTGTCGGGATCGAAAAGCTACGGCGCGGAAACCTTGACCGAAGTGTATCCCGCCGGAGACGACCTGGGCGACCCGCGCGAGGTGACGACGCGCTACAATGTCGACACCTCCTGGGCCGACGAGGTCAATGAATTCGCCAACTGTATTGTCAACGGTGAGCCGGTTCTCAACGGCTCCTCTGCGGATGCGCTCAAGACCATGGAAACCGTCTATCGTATTTACCGGGCCGATGCGGATTGGCAGCAACGCTGGAGACTTTGAAGCCATGCCAGAGGTAAATCCGCTCGGGGGCAAACGCGCATTGGTCACCGGTGCGACCCGTGGGATTGGTCATGCCATCGCCTTGCGCCTGATCGAGGATGGCGCCGAGGTCTTCGCCACCGGAACCCGGCCCGATGGCACGCCGCCGCCGGGCTCGGCGTATTTGGCGGCCGATTTCTCCGATGCCGCCGCCACCGAGGCCTTTGCCGGTCAGGTCGGGGAATTGGATCTTGATATCCTGATCAACAACGCGGGTATTAATAAAATCAATCCGTTTGCCGAAATCAATCCGGAGGATTTTGCCCGCATCCAGCAGGTCAATGTCACCGCGCCGTTTCTTCTTTGTCGCGCGGTGCTGCCGGGCATGCGCGCCAAGGGGTGGGGCCGCATCGTCAACATCAGTTCTGTTTGGGGTAAGGTCGTTAAGGAATACCGTGGCGCCTATGCGACGTCGAAGTTTGCCATCGACGGCATGACCACGGCGCTCGCCGCCGAGGTGGCCGCCGATGGGATTCTGGCCAACTGCGTGGCGCCCGGCTTCATCGACACGGAACTGACCCGCCGGGTGCTCGGACCGGATGGTATTGCCGAGTTGGCGGCGCGGGTCCCCATGCGGCGCTTGGGCCAGGTCGAGGAAATTGCCGAACTCGTGGCCTTTCTGGCTGGCGTCAAAAACACCTATATCAGCGGACAGAACATTGCCATCGATGGCGGGTTTACCCGGGTTTGACGGTGCTGCGCCTCATTCAGAAATTGCTCCACGCTCTTGGGTTGGATAGCCGCTCGATCTATCAGGGGCTTTCGGCACGAAGCGTCGAGGCGGCGGCGCGTGAGCAGGGCCTCATCGAGTTGCGCGAAAACCTTCGCCGGGTGGTTCCCGACGTCTCCGATCAGTACACCGCCCGGACCGACCCGCGGGAATTCGAACGTTACTGGGAACGCAAGATGCGCGGGCAGCAGGCCTTCCAGATCAAGTGCGTGCTGGACGTGCTTGAGAAAATCCCAGGCCAGAACCTGACCCTCGCCGATGTCGGCGACAGTTCGGGTAACCATGGCGCCTACATCAAGGCGCTGGCACAGGAAGGTAAGATCGGTCGGATCGTCGGCGTCAACCTGGACCCGGCGGCAGTCGAGAAGATCAGAGCCAAGGGCGGCGAGGCCATTTTGTGCCGCGCGGAGGATTTGTCGGATCGCGACATCGCCCCCGATCTGTTCGTCAGTTTCGAGATGCTGGAACATCTGACCGACCCTCTGCGGTTCCTGCATTCGCTGTCCGCCAACAGCGATGCGCCGCTGCTGATGTCCGTGCCTTACAGACGCGACAGCCGTTTTGGCGGTAATGGGCTGCGCGCGGCCGACGGCGGGACGACGCCGCTGACGCCCGAATCGGTACATCTGCTGGAGCTTTGTCCCGCGGACTGGAAACTGCTGGCCCGGCTCGGCGGCTATCGTTGCGACGGGAGCTGGATTTACCGTCAGTATCCGCTACATCATCCGTTGCGGCTCATGGCGCCGGTGTGGCGGAAACTGGACTTCGAGGGCTTCGTGGTCTTGTATCTCGTCCCGGACCGCGGCATGGCGGAACGCTACACCGGCTGGTGAGGAAAACGGAACCTGTGAGCGACACCATCGTTATCCAGTCCCACAAGGGACCTTATGAAGCGGCCTTTGTCGAAGATGCCATGCAGCGGCTCGATGGCGACATTCCCGAAGGCACGCATTTCATCATCGACGCCAAGATCGCCGAGCTGTACGCCGGCGAGATGGAAAACATTCTGGCTTCCCCCTCCGTGTTGCTGATCGAGGCGCACGAGAGGAACAAGTCACTCGATAAGTTTCCGGCCTATGTGGATCATCTGGTGGCGCGGAAAATCCGGCGCGATCAAACGCTTGTCGCCATCGGCGGCGGCATCATCCAGGACATTACCTGTTTCCTTGCCGCGACCCTGTTGCGCGGCGTCGAGTGGCGCTTCCTGCCGACCACCCTGTTGGCCCAGTGCGACAGCTGCATCGGGTCGAAAAGCTCGATCAATTCCGGCGATGCGAAAAACATCCTGGGCACCTTCACGCCGCCCAAGCGGGTCGATATCTCCACCCGGTTTCTCGCCACCCTCGATGCGCACGATATCCGCTCCGGCGTGGGCGAGATGCTGAAGGTGCATACCATCGACGGGCCGGCTTCCTTCGATGCCATTGCTGCCGATTTCGATGCCTTGTTCACCGACCCTTCGGTCATGGAAACATATATCCGCGCCAGCCTGCTGGTGAAGAAGGGGTATATCGAAACCGACGAATTCGACCGTGGGATGCGCAACATTTTCAACTACGGCCATTCCTTCGGCCACGCCATCGAGGCGGCGACGAACTTCGGTATCCCGCACGGCATTGCGGTCACCATCGGCATGGATTTGGCGAATTGGATATCGCCGCACCTGGGGGTCGGCGCGGAGATCCATTTCGAGCGCATGCACGCGACCCTGCGGGCAAACTTCGACGGCTACGAAGCGGTACCGATCGCCCTGGACCCCTTTCTGACGGCGCTTTCCAAGGACAAGAAGAACGTCGGCAGCGGCACCGTGGCATTGATTCTGCCGGATCCGGACGCCCGCGTTTTCAAAGACAACTATCCCGCCGACGACCGTTTCCGCGCCCTCTGTGCGGAATACCTGCAAGAGGTCCGCCCCCAATGACCCGCGTTGCCGTGACCTCACGGTCGTTTTCGCGCCACCCCGTCATGCGCGCGGAGCTCCTCGACCGCTACCCCGATGTGACCTTCAATGACAGCGGCTCGTCGCTGGCCGGACAGGCGCTGATCGATTTTCTCGGCGGCCACGAAAAGGCGATCACGGCGCTCGAGGTGATCGACGAAACGCTCCTTGCGGCGTTGCCAGAATTGAAGGTGATCGGAAAATATGGGGTCGGGCTGGATATGCTCGACCTCAGGGCCATGCAACGGCACGGCGTCAAGTTGGGCTGGACCGGCGGCGTCAACAAGCGCTCCGTTTCCGAGCTGGTGATCTCCTGTGCCATCGCCTTGCTGCGCCACGTTCCCGCCGCCAACGAAGAGGTCAAGAATGGCACCTTCCGTCAGCATCTGGGCCGGCAGTTGAGCGGCCGGACGGTTGGCATCGTCGGCTGCGGCCACATCGGCAAGGACCTTGTGCCCTTGTTGAAGGCATTCGGTTGCGATGTCCTGGCGCATGACATCCTCGATTTTCCGGCATTCTACGCCGAGCACGGTGTCAGGCCGGTGGCGCTGGAGGCGCTGTTGCGCGACGCCGAAATCGTCACCTTGCACCTACCATTGGACAATAGCACCCGCGGCATGATCAATGCGGAGCGCCTGGACCTGATGCGGCCGGACGCGGTGCTCATCAACATGGCGCGGGGTGGTTTGGTCGATGAGGCCGCCCTCAAGCAAAGGCTTCTCGACGGCCGCCTGGCCGCTGCCGGTTTCGACGTGTTTTCGCCGGAGCCGCCCGAAGACCGCGAACTGCTCAATCTCCCCAACATGCTGGCCATTCCCCATATCGGCGGTTCGTCGGAGGAGGCCGTGCTGGCCATGGGGCGTGCCGCTATCGCCGGGCTGGACGAGGCCCGTGAAGCCATGAGCTATCTGCCCGCCGGCGATCAGACGTAACATGCCACCAGAACCGGCCAAGGCTCCCCGCGTCTCGATCATCATCCCGACCTACAACCAAGGTAGGTTCCTGGGCGCGGCCCTCGAGTCGGTGCTGGCGCAAACCGTGCAGGATTGGGAGGCGATCATCATCAATAATTATTCCGATGATGAAACGGTCGAGGTCGTCAAAAGTTTCAACGAAGGTCGCTTTACGCTGATCGATTTCGCCAATCATGGCATCATCGCGGCATCGCGAAACAAAGGCGTTTCACTGGCGCGCGCGGAATGGATCGCCTTCCTTGATTCCGACGATACCTGGTTGCCGGAAAAACTCGAGCGCTGCCTAGCTGTCGCCACGCCTGATGTCGACTTTGTCGGTCACGCCATGAATTTGCTGCGCGATGGTAAATATCAAGGCGTTCAGTTTTCCGGCCCCGAGGCTCGGGCCGAGTACCGTTCGCTGCTGTTCGTCGGAACCTGCGCGACGCCGTCGGCGACGCTGATGCGCAAGAGCATGTATGAGAAAGTCGGCGGCTCTTCGGAAAACCCTGAGTTCCGTACGGCGGAGGATTACGAGCTTTTACTGAAGATCGCCGCCGCCGGGGCGCGGGTCGCGTTTATCCCCGATCGGCTGACCGACTACCTGCTGCATGATGCCAACACCAGCGGGTCGGCAAAGAAACATCTCGATGCCGGAGTGGCGATCGTCAGGAATCATTATGCCACCCTGGAAAAAAGACCATTCGACGGCTTACGGCTTCGGCGCCGTTTGGCGATGCTGTATTACGGCGCGGCACGAAAATTCATGGACCTCGGCGACAAGCCTCAGGCACTGAAGTATTTTTTCAAGTGCATATTCAATTTCCCATTCATCTTGCGCAGCTATATGGCGATCGTCATGACCGTTTTCAAAGTGCCGCGAAAAGCGTGAAACAGGCGCCAGATCAAGCCGCCGAGCGTGTGCCGACAGGCGAGGGCCGGGGGTCCGCGACGGCCATGGCCACGGCCAAGACGAAGGCAACCTGCCACCAGGCGGACCAGTAGGAGAAATTGAACAGGCCGGATACCCAGTACCCGCCGAAAATAACCGCGGCAACCAGATATCCGGCGGCGCCGGTCCTTCGATATTTCTGCATTATAGCCAGGGTGGCGGCGGCGACCGCGACCAGCATGGCGGTGAGGCCGATGGCCCCGGTTTCCGCAAGGATTTCCATCAACCAATTGTGCGGGTGAGCCGGAATGATATGCAGCTTTTCATTCCCCGGCATCGGCAGGTCCGCACCCGGCGCAAAATTGATGGAATTGGCTCCGATACCGAACCATGGCGCTGACTCGAAGATTTTCAGCACATATGTCCATATGGTCTGACGCTGAAAATCGACCAGCCAAATGGGGAAAGCCCAGTCCCCGGCCGGGGCTTGAGCGACCATGTGGTATCGGGAGGTCTTCAGCCAGATGATGACGCCGGCGACTACGGAAGCGAACCCGGCCGCGAACAAAATGAAATTGCGCTTCGTCGCCCGCCGCGCCAACAAGGCCACGCCGAACGCAAGAGCCGCACCGACAAAGCCTGCCAATGCCGCGCGGTTGTGGGTCTTCGATACCATGTAGAGCATCGTCGCGGCGCCGGCCATTGCGACCAATGCCAATATGCCCCGCCATCGCCAGGCATACCACAGCAGCAGCGGAACCAGCATGACCGCCAAGGCGGAGAAACTCTTGAACTCGGTCTTCAAGGGCGTCGATTTCGGCCCGTGGAGACGAAGCAGCCAATAAAGTTCCGGCAACGCGGTCGATGCGACAACGGCGAACCCGACACTGATCGCGGCGGCGATGGTAAGGGCGCTCAAGCTGACCTTGGCCAGCGGCGGCACGGCCCGCAGCGCCCCTGTCACCAAGACGCCGAACACGATGAACAGGACGCTCCTCAGGCTCGCTTCCGCTGAGCGCGCGACGAATGAAGAGCCCATCGCGCTGACCAACCACAGCGCCAAGGTGACGGAAATACAGATCGCGACGGGCGTGCCGAGCTGGCCCAGAAAAAACCGCCAGGCCGGTTGCCGGATCTGGCTGGCCAATAGGGCGAAGACCGCCAATCCCAGGGTTGCCGCGAACACGACCCGGCCGAATGCCAGGGCCGGGATCGAGACACCGAGCAAAACCGCAAAAAGGATGGAAAGCCTTGAGTTGCTTTGGTTCAGTTCCATTGGGGTTTCGAATACCCTCGTTGATTCCGTAACACAAGCCTCATCCAATCGCGACCTCAAGACGCCAAGTCTCTGACGGCGCCGCCCAAGAATATTGTCTTGGACGAACTCCGCGATACCTTCTATACCCTGTTCCGAACAACTGGAGAGCCACTAGCCCGGTCATCCCGGTCATCGCCGCTAGGATCGCACGAGACGAATTTGATCTCATCGAATATCAAAATCACGGTTGTCGGGCTGGGCTATGTGGGATTGCCGCTGGCCCTTTCGATGGCGAAGCGGTTTCCGGTCGTGGGGTATGATTCTGATGTCCAGCGCATGCGCCAACTGGCCGACGGAATCGACAGAACGGAAGAAGTGCCGGAAAGCCAACTGCGCCAATCCACCCTGACCTTTGCAGACAATCTCGACGACATTGCCGACAGCAACATTTTCATCGTCACGGTTCCGACGCCCATCGATGCCGATAACGCCCCCGACCTCGCGGCCATCCGCGCCGCCTGTGCGACCGTCGGCGGGATCATGCGGCCAGGTGCCGTCGTTGTCTTCGAAAGCACCGTCTATCCTGGCGTCACGGAGGACATTTGCGGCCCGGAACTGGAAAAAGCCTCCGGTCTGACCTGCGGCACCGACTTTTTCCTGGGTTATTCGCCGGAACGGATCAACCCGGGCGACACGGTGCGCACCATCGAGAACATCATCAAGGTGGTTGCCGGGCAGACGCCGGAGATTACGCAGCTTCTAGCCGAAATTTACGGCGCGGCGGTGCCAGCCGGCATCCATACCGCGCCCAGCATTCGTGTTGCCGAGGCCGCGAAGGTCATTGAGAACGCCCAGCGCGATATCAACATCGCCTTTATCAACGAGGTGACGATGATCTTCCAACGCATGGGCATCGATACGACCGACGTCCTCGCCGCCGCGCGAACCAAATGGAATTTCCTCGATTTCCGGCCGGGCCTCGTCGGCGGCCATTGCATCGGCGTCGACCCGTTTTACCTTGCCCATGCGGCCCGCGCCGTCGGCCGCGATCCGGAAGTCATTCTCGCCGGCCGGCGCATCAACGATGGCATGGCCAACTTCGCGGCCGACCAGATCAATGCGTACCTCGGCGGCCCGTCGCGTGTGCTGGTGCTCGGTCTTACCTTCAAGGAAAATGTCCGCGACCTCAGGAACTCCAAGGTTGTCGACATGGTCCGGACGCTGCGTCGGCAAGGTCATGAGGTCGAAGTGCACGATCCCATCGCCCACGCCGAGGAGGCGCTTGCGCTTTACGGGATCGAACTGCAACCCGATCTTTCGCCGGACCGGGCCTACGATGCAGTCGTTGCGGCGGTTGCCCACGATGCCTATCGCCAGATGGCGCCGGCGGGATTGGAGCAAATGATGGCGTCGGATGCCCTGCTTGCCGACCTCAAGGGTATCTGGCGCGACGAAAGGTTCTCCCCAAATATTCGCCGCTGGTGCCTGTGACCGACCTACGGGAGTCCGGTTTCCAGGATTTCCGGGCTGCCGCCGAGGCCATGGTGTCCGAGATTGCCGGCAGCCTGCAACGCCGCGTCGAGGAAACGGGGAGCGCCGTGCTCGCCGTTGGAGGGGGGCGCACGCCGAGGCAAGTGTTGCCGATCCTGGCGAGTCAGCCGTGCGACTGGGCGCGCGTTACCGTCACCTTGACGGACGATCGCCGGGTTGCCGCCGTCGACCCGGCCAGCAACGAGGGTCTGGCGCGGGAGTGCCTGTTGCGGGATGCGGCAGCGGCGGCTGCGTTTGCCGGACTGAACGGTATGGAGGCTGCTCATGTACCCATTCCCGACGTCGTCTATCTCGGCTTCGGCGAGGACGGGCATGTGGCGTCGCTGTTTCCCGGCGGTCCGGAACTCGACACGGCCGGTAAGGGGATCGTGCCATCACGAGCCCCAGTGCCGCCCCACGAGCGGGTTTCCATGACCATGGAGTCGTTGTTGGCGGCTCGGTTGATCGTTGTGCTGGTGGCGGGGGCGGAGAAGCGTGTGGTGTACCGACGCGCTTTGGCTGGCGGGACCGCATCTCCACTCCCCTTGGCGCGGGTGCTGAACCAGGATTTGTGCCTCGTCCGCGTGTTTCTGGCTGGGGGCTAACCCTCTCGTGCGAGCCGCCATTTAATCACCGCCTGGCGCCGGGCGTGGCGCCCGCGAATGACCAGTTGTGAGGTGTTTTGTGGGGTGCCGGTGCCGGCATAGATGCTTTCTTCCTGCTCCAGTTCGCCGTCCGACGTGCGCAGCCGCCAGCCCCGCCCGGTCGGCAGGCGCATCAGCGCCGAGCGGCCCCCTTCCTGCAGGGACACCTGCACGTCCGGATGCAGGTGAAAACGGATATCGAAGATTCGGCCAGTCGGCTGTTCGGCTTCCAGGACGTCCTCGCCGCGAAGATCGAGGCCATCGTGTTGCAGATAGAGAGAGCGCCGATGCGTCAGCCCGAACACCTCGCGATAGCCGTCGTGACTGGCTTCGACCAACACGTTGCGCTCATGTTCGCGGCGGCGGACGCCGACATTCGCCACACGCCGTTCGCCAAAGCCACCACCGGCAACCAAGTCCGAGGAGTGCACGTCGGCGACGGTCAGGGTCGAATGCGCGGCGGTGGCACGAAGCGCCTCCGCTAGTGCCGCGTTGCGCGCGTCCGGAAGGCTGCCGCAGTTGACGATCATCCGGTTCGGTCCGACGCTCATTTCGAACGACAGCGTGCCCGCGTGACCCTGTACGAACGGCGCGCAATCGACCGGTGTGCCCGCATCGAACAGGATGGTGCTGCGCCGCGCGCTCAACCGGTGGAAACCGGAATGCGGCGCGCTCGTCGCTGCCTTGGCCCGGCTTGCGGAACGTTCCAGCACGGCATCGATGATGGAGCGGTCTCCGGCCACCCCGGAATTGAAAAGCGCCAGTTCGCCGTCGCCGTGGCGGAAGGTGCGCAACATCGGCGCCATCCGGTCGATGGCGCCTTGCAGGATCTCCGGCACTTCGATCCTCGACGCCGCGAGTAGCGCGCGGATATGGATGATCGCGGCCAGGGCCTCGAGATGATGATGCGGCGAGCGAGTGAAATGGCCGCCATCAGGATGGATCAGGCCAGGAATCGTTTCGATCAATCCGCCGAGCGCGGTGGGCAGCCGGTTACGGAACGCCGGTAGGTATATGGCGGTGAGGATTCGTCCACGCCAGAACCGAAGCTGGTCGAGTTGTTCGCGGCCGGGTATGGGCAACCGGAAAAGGTGGCGCGCCTGGCGGCCCAGCGCTCGCCCCAGTTGTTCGGCGGTTTCAGTCGGCGCTTCATGGCACAGGGGATCGAAGTAGGTTAGGCAGAAGGTCAACCGGTCGGCGACACGGTCGGCGCGCCAAGTCTCGGGGTGCCACTCGTCGTTGCGGGTGAACCATTCCAACGCGCGCGCCCGGCCCGTGGCAATATCGAGCGGCGTTTCTTCATCGGAAAGCCAGGACAGCCACTGGAAATCGCTGTCGTCCATGCGGGCCGCGACCGGTCGCGGCCACAGGATCGGTGGGCGTTCCGTCGGCGCGAGTGGGCGGGTTCCGAGCGACAGGTCATAAAGGCGGCTCCCGAAAATCCTCGAGCGCAAGCCTTCAAGCATCGTCTCTATCCCATTCGTGGGTGTTGGTGGCATCTCGGCGCGGAACCGGCAGCGGCGAGTTCCAACCGAGAGGGCGGTTCCCACAACCAATACCTTTTTCTTGGCTGTCGTGAAACATCAAACCCCGAAAATCCCGCGCCTCAATTCCGGACGAACCGGCAGACGAAAAAGCCGTCTACCCCTCCTCTTTCAGCCAATTGGCAGGGAAGCGAGCGGAACCAGCCGTCCGGCGTCAGCGCGTCGGGCAACGCGGCGAGTTCGGCGGGCTGGAAAGGCAAGGGAACGAGAGACAAGCCTTCGATCAGGTGATCGGCGGCGGCCTGGGGGCCTTCCTCCGGCTGCAGGGAGCAGGTGACGAACAGAACTGAGCCGCCCGGTTTCACCATCTCCGACGCAGCGCCCAGGAGCCGTCGCTGCGCCGCCGCCAGCTTGGCGACGTCGTCTTCCGTCTTGCTCCAGGCCACATCCGGGTGGCGCCGCAGCGTGCCGGTGGCACTGCAGGGCGCATCGAGCAGCACCGCATCGGCCAGGGTGTCGGGACGCCACTGGGCGGCGTCGGCGACGACGATGCCGGCCTCGAACCCGAGCCTCCGCATGTTGGACTCGAGTCTTTCGAGCCGGGTTTTCGACCTGTCGACGGCGGTGACATGCGCGCCGGCATTGATCAGTGAGGCGGTCTTGCCGCCCGGCGCGGCGCAGAGATCGATGACCTGCTTGCCCCGCACATCGCCGATCAGCCCGGTGACCAGCCGCGCGGCGGCGTCCTGCACCCACCATTCGCCGTCAACGAAACCCGGCAGCGACGACACCGCGTCGTGATTGCCGAGCCGCACACTGGCGCCGGCGACGACCTCGCCACCCAGCCGTTCGGCCCAGGCATCCGGATCGGACTTGACGGAAAGGTCCAGGGGGGCGGGGGTCAGATGCGCCTCGGCGATGCGCCGGCAGGTCGTCTCGCCGTAGGCGCCGGACCACGACCGCCACAGCCAGTCGGGGGTGTTCAGCCGCGCCGCGTCTTGGGCGGCAACCCAATCCGCGCCCTCGCGCGTCAGGCGCCGAAGCACGGCATTGACCAGCTTGGCGAAGCCGCCTTCTCCAACGGCCTTGAACAGCCTGACCGAGGTGTCGACGGCGGCGTGGTCGGGAATTTCCATGAACAGGATTTGCGCGGCGCCGAGCCGGAGCACGTTTCGCGCCGCGCGTGCCTTTGCCGGCAGCGGCCGTTCCAGGGCGCGCCCGATGACATCGTCGATCTGACCCAGGCGGCGGATGGTGATGGTCAGAAGGCGGCGGGCGAAGGCCTGAGTGGCGCCGTCGGCGCCGGCCAGTTCATGGAGACCGCCGAGCACCGCGTCCAACGGCTGACGGCCATGCAGCACACGGTCGAGAGCATCCAGGGCCTGGCTGCGGGCGAGATCGATCATGCAGTTTGATGCCGCAAAACCGCCGCCGCCTCAACCCATCGTTTCAACGCACCGGCGCCTCAACCCCACGGACGGCGTTGCGGGGCGCCGCCATGAGGGGCGCCGGCCATTTCGCGCAGGCGCTGGATGCGGTTTTGCATGTTGGGATGGGTCGAGAACAGGCCGTCGACCGCGCGCGCGTGGAGCGGGTTGACGATGAACAGGTGTGCCGTCGCGGGGTTGTCCTCTGCCGTCGGGTTGTCGATGCGGGCGGCGCCGTTCTCCAGTTTCTGCAGCGCCGAGGCCAGCCACAGCGGATGGCCGCAAATCTCCGCGCCGGCCCGGTCGGCGGCGTACTCGCGGGTGCGCGAGATCGCCATCTGCACCAGCATGGCGGCGAGCGGCGCCAGGATCATCACCGCGATGGTGCCGACGATGCCGAGCGGGTTGTTGCGGTTGTTGCCGAAAAACAGGGCGAAATTGGCGAGCATGCCGAGCGCACCGGCGAGCGTCGCGGTGATGGTCATGGTCAGGGTGTCGCGGTTTTTCACGTGCGCCAGTTCGTGCGCCATGACGCCCGCGACTTCCTCCGGCGACAGCGTGTTCAAGAGCCCGGTGGTCGCGGCGACGGCGGCGTTCTCCGGGTTGCGGCCGGTGGCGAAGGCGTTGGGCTGCGGGTTGTCGATGATGTAGACCTTGGGCATCGGCAGGCCGGCCTGGCGCGCCAGGCGCCGGACGATGCCGAACAGCGCCGGCGCGCTGGCTTCACCGACCTGGCGAGCGCCGTACATGCCGAGCACCATCTTGTCGGAATTCCAGTAGGCGAACAGGTTGCCGCCGAGCGCGAAGATGAGCGCGATCATCATGCCGGCCTCGCCGCCCAACAGATAGCCGGCGGCCAGGAACAGCCCGGTCAAACCAGCCAGCAGCACCGCGGTGCGCGCGTAACCCATCAGGGTCTCTCCCTCGTCCATCACCGTTGCAATGACGGCCCAAAAAGGCCATCTCTTGAATTGTCAGCCAAGGGGAAAAGGTCAAGGGCCATGACAAACCCGTCGCAACCGAAACCGCGCCTCAGCCGGGCGATGGCCGTGCTCGGCGGTGCGCCGGTTGCCGCGACCGCGCCCGACTCACAGGCCAAGCCGCAGCCCGAACCGAATTCCCCGCCCTCACCCGCCCCCGAGGCTGCCGGCCAGCCCGGCGAGACCGGCGGCCCCAAGGGTCCGGAGCCGACCCGTTACGGGGATTGGGAGCGCAAGGGGCGCTGCATCGACTTCTAACTCCCGGCCCGCCGTTCCCGGCCCGCCGGCGCGCCCTCGTTCAGCCACCGCCGGTCGGGTCCGATATAGCCCTTGGCGCGGATAAACGGCCTCGGACAATTGAGGGTTCGGGCAATGTGCTTGTACAGAACATCCGGCGTGAACGGCTTGGCAACGAACTCGTGAATGCCGCAGTTGCGCGCCTCGACCACTTGCTCCATGGCCGACAAGCCCGAGACCATGATGATCGGCACTTCCGGATTCGGCACGTCGATGCCGCGCCGGACGAAGCGCGTGAATTCGACGCCGGAGAGAATCGGCATATCATAGTCGACCAAAATCAGGTCGACGGTGGTTTCCGGATCATTGAGGATCTCGAACGCCGACGGCGCGTCGACCGCCTCGCGGATGCTGGTCAAGTCGTGGGCGCGCAGCGCGGTCTTGATCAGCGCCCGCGCGAAGCGGTGATCGTCGATGACCAGGTAGGTCAGTTGGGTCAGATCCACGGCCTCTTTCGCGGTGGCATAGGGGGCCTGCACGGGCGGGATCGGGTCGGCTGGCATGGCGGAATACGGCATCGCGGAAATTCATTTCGATAACGTTATAACCATTGGCATTATTAGAGAAAAGGGCATATGCCGATGTGACGAAGATCACACTTTTGACAAGGATCGCGGAGAATTCATGGATTGCGCCCCCGGCAACCATGCGGCATTTTTTACCCCACCGATGGAGGGGCGATGTTTCGCGAGTTGTTCAGTTTTCTGGCGCCATCCCTGGCGCGGCGTTCTGCGCGGCGCCTCAAGCGCAAGGCCGCTCGGGCGCCGCAGCGCATCGGCGGCAACAACTTCGCGCCCGCCGGCGGCGGCCCCAGCGGCGATCCCAAGGTCCTGCTTGCCGACTTGGGGGGTGATTCCGGCGGTGCCCTGACCGAGCGTCTCAGCGAAACCCTCTCCGGTTGTGAGGCGCTGGAGGTCTACCGTTCCAATCAGGTGCTGAAACTGCCGCGCGACACGGACCAAGTGCGGCGGCTGATGGTGGCGGCGGAAAAGGGCCGAGAATGGCTGGTCGAGCAAGGTGCCGATATCCTGGTATGGGGGGAGTTGGAGGGCGACGCTGCACGGCTCCGTTTTACGCCGAAAATTCCCTGCGCCGACAATCTTCCCGGCGCCTACGGATTGGGTGACGCCCTGCTGTATCCCGCCGCCATGACCGAGCCGCTGGCGCCGGTGCTGCACGCCGCCGTGCTGGCCGCCGTCGGGCCCACCTATCCGGGGATGAAAACGCACCTTTCGGAAGCCCTCGGCTGGTCGATCCAGGCCAGCAAGGATATCGCCCAGAGCCAGCCGGACGGCATGACCGCGGTCCAGCACGCGACCCTCCTGATCAATCTCGCCAACGCCTTTTCGACGCAGTACCGGCTGATCAAGGGCGCCAAGAACCTGGCCAGCGCCGCCTCGCTCTACCGCACGGCGGTGAAGAAGGCACCGGCGGAAAGCGAACCCGATATCTGGGCCGTGGCGCAGAGCCACCTGGCGACCGCGCTCAAGGCGCGCGGCATCGCCGAGAAAAGCGACGACGTATTGAAAGAAGCGGCGGTCGCCTATCAGTCCATCGCCGAGACCCTCGGCCGCGGCACCCATCCCTATGACTGGGCGTTGTCGCACATCAACCATGGCTTGGTGCTCTATCGGCTATCCATGCGCACCGGCCGTGCCGCGTTTTTGCAGGAAGCCGGCAAGTCCTTCGAGGAAGCGCTTACCGTTTACACCAAGGAGGCCATGCCCATGCGCTGGGCCGAGGTGATGAACCAGTATGGCACCATCTTGCTGGCACTCGGCGAACAGGTTACCGGCAATGTCACGCTGGAGACGGCGGTAACCAAGTTCCGCAAGGTGCTGGAGGTCCGCAGGCGCGACCGCATGCCGCAACTGTGGGCGCAAACCGCGAACAACCTGGGCGCCGCCTGCTTCTCGTTGGCCAAACGCAATGCCGAGGTCGCGCTCTTGCGCGAGGCTCAGACCTGCTTCGAGGGCGCGGCCGAATCCTACCAACGCCTCGGCGACATCAAACGCGCCGAGGTGATTCGGTCCAATCTTGCGCGGGTGGAGCGCCTCTTGAGTGCGCGCGACGGAAGATAAAAAAAAGCGGGGTCCCGACCGGGACCCCGCCGGTTGTTTTTGAAACGCACCTAGGCGTCAGCGGTTCTGGCGATTTTCGATCAGGTCTTCGACCACGGCCGGCTCGGCCAGGGTCGAGGTATCACCCAGGTTGGAGTAGTCGTTCTCGGCGATCTTGCGCAGGATGCGACGCATGATCTTGCCGGACCTGGTCTTCGGCAGGCCGGGCGACCACTGCAGCCAGTCGGGGCTGGCGATTGGACCGATTTCCTTCCTGACCCAATTCACCAACTCTTTCTTCAACTCGCCCGTCGGCTCGTAACCGTTGGTGAGCGTCACGTAGGCGTAGATACCCTGGCCCTTGATGTCGTGCGGGGCGCCGACAACGGCGGCTTCCGCCACCGCTTCGTGTGCGACCAGCGCAGATTCCACTTCCGCCGTGCCCATGCGGTGGCCGGAAACGTTAATCACGTCGTCGACCCGGCCGGTAATCCAGTAGTAGCCGTCATCGTCGCGGCGACAGCCGTCGCCGGTGAAATAGAGGCCGGGATAGGCCGAGAAGTAGGTCTCGATGAAGCGGTCGTGGTCGCCGTAGACGGTGCGCATTTGGCCCGGCCAGGATTCGGCGATGCAGAGATTGCCGTCGCCGGCACCCTTGATCTCGTTGCCTTCGGCGTCGACCAGGAGCGGCACGATGCCGAAGAACGGCTGTGTCGCGGACCCGGGTTTCAGCGCCGTGGCGCCCGGCAGCGGAGTAATGAGGATGCCGCCGGTTTCCGTTTGCCACCAGGTATCGACAATAGGGCAGCGCCGCTCGCCGACCGTGTTGTAGTACCACTCCCATGCTTCCGGATTGATCGGTTCGCCGACCGTGCCTAGCAGCCGGATCGACTTGCGGCTGGTCTTGGCGACATAATCGTCGCCGGCACCCATCAGTGCGCGGATCGCCGTTGGCGCCGTGTAGAAGATGGAAATGTTGTGCTTGTCGCAGACCTGCCAGAAACGCGATGCGTCCGGATAATTGGGCACGCCCTCGAACATCACCGTGGTGGCGCCGTTGGCGAGTGGTCCGTAGACGATATAGCTGTGACCGGTGACCCAGCCGACATCCGCCGTGCACCAGTAGACCTCACCGTCCTTGTAGTCGAACACGTATTGGTGCGTCATCGAGGTATAGACCATGTAGCCGCCGGTGTTGTGCTGCACGCCCTTCGGCTTGCCGGTGGAACCCGACGTGTAGAGGATGAACAGCGGGTCCTCGGCGCCCATCTCTTCCGGTTCGCAAACCGGGTCTGCGGCGGCCGTAGCCTCGTGGTACCAGACGTCGACGGCCTCGTTCCAACCGATGTCGCCGCCGGTGCGCTTGACGACGAACACCGAATGGACGCTGTCGCAGGCTTCCAGCGCCTTGTCGGTATTGGCCTTGAGCGGCACCTTGCGACTACCGCGCAACCCCTCGTCGGCGGTGATCACCGCCGCACATTTTGAATCGTCGATGCGCTGCGCCAGCGCATCGGGAGAGAAGCCGCCGAACACCACCGAATGGATGGCGCCGATGCGTGCGCAGGCGAGCATGGCATAGGCCGCTTCCGGCACCATCGGCATGTAGATGCAGACCCGGTCGCCGCGCTTGACGCCGCGTGCCTTCATGGCATTGGCCAGCCGGCAAACTTGCTCGTGCAGTTCCTTGTAGGTGATTTTCTTGTCTTCCGACGGGTCGTCGCCTTCCCACAGGATGGCGACCTGATCGCCGCGCGTCTCGAGGTGGCGGTCGATGCAGTTGTAGGACGCGTTCAGCGTGCCGTCCTCGTACCATTTGATGGATACGTCCGGCTTCATGAAATTGACGTTGCGGACCTTGGTGTAGTCCTTGAACCAAGTGATGCGCTTGCCGTGCTCGCCCCAGAAGCCTTCCGGATCCTCGACGGAGCGCTTGTACATTTCCTGATACTGCGCGTCGGTGCAAAGTGCCTCGGCGGCGAACGCCTCGGGCACCGGGTAGACGTGAACCTCGTTCATTTTTACCGCTCTCCCTTGTTTATGACGACGCCGCGCGAAACCTCCCAACAGAACCCACGCGGTGCGGTTGCATTGTTCTGCTTGCGCCGGATTATCGCAAAACCAGCGGGATTCTCAAGCTGGACGACGCCTATCCATGGCGGCGGGTTCATCGCGTCGGACCACCCGCTGGTTCAGGCAGGGTGATGAACACCTCGCCCGCCCGCGTCTCGGCCGGTAGCACCGTCAGGTTGGCACCGGCGCAGGGGCCGGAAACGCAGTAGCCGTCCTCGATCCGGAACAGCGCGCCGTGCGTGGTGCAGAGGATGTGCGTCTTCTCGCGGTTGAGGAAATAGCCCTGCTTGAAGTCCAGGGGCGCGCCGATGTGCGGGCAGGAATTGACGTAGACGTAGATCGCGTCCGCCTGGCGGATGACCATGGCGCCGAAACGGCCCTTTTCGGTCTCTACCAGAAAGCCGTTGCTGCCGTCCTCGGGCACCTCGTCCAGGGTGCAAAGCCGAATCGGATTGCCGCCCATGCTCCTACCCCGGATAGACCTTGCGCCAGGGCGTGATGGTTACGCTTTCGAACAGGCCGGCCTTGGCGTAGGGGTCGCCGGCGGCGAAGGCCTCGGCCTCGGCGGCGCCGTCGAACGCCATGATCAACACGCTGCCGGTCATCCCTTCGCCGTCGCTGGTCAGGGTCGGGCCGGCGGCGACGATACGTTCCGCATGCGACTGCAGATAGGCCAGATGGGCATCGCGGTTGGCCTTGCGCAGCTCCAACGCGTTCGGTTTGTCGGTACAGGAAATGACGAAGTGCATGCGTTGATATCCTCGGGGTCTCGGGTTTCAGGCCTGTTCCATTGCCCGCAGCGGCGAATCGGCGCCGATTGGCCGGGCCAGCAGAGAAGCGACGGTGGCGTCGATTTCGGCGCCGCCGACCACGGCATGCACGGCCTTGCAGATCGGCATGTCGATGGAAAGCCGCCCGGCCAACGATACCACGGCGCCGGCGCTATCGACGCCCTCCGCCACCGAATGGCGCTCGCCCAACACCTCGGCGAGCGCGCGGCCTTGGCCGAGTGCAACGCCGAGCGAGAAGTTGCGCGACTGCATGGCGTTGCAGGTGAGCGTCAAATCGCCGATGCCGGAAAGCCCCATCAGGGTTTCGGGCGCGCCCCCCTTGGCGGCGCAGAGTTTGGCCATCTCCACCAGGCCGCGGGTGATCAGCGTGGCGCGTGCACTATCGCCGAGGCCCTTGCCTTCGACGATGCCGCAGGCGATGGCCAGCACGTTTTTCACCGCGCCGCCGATCTCGGCGCCGACGACATCGGTCGAGTGGTAAGCGCGGAAGCGCGGCGTTGCCAGCGCCCGGCTGAGGCGCCGGCCCAGGTCTGCGTCATGGCAGGCCAGTGTCACGCCGGTCGGCAGTTCACGTGCCACCTCGATGGCGAAGGTCGGTCCCGAAAGCGCCGCCAACGGATGGCCGGGCGCCGCCGCCTCCACCACCTCGTTCATCAAGGCGCCGGTGTCGCGCTCGATGCCCTTGGCGCAGATCACCAGCGGCGTCGGTTTGTTCAGGTGCGGCGCCAGCGCCTCGCAGGTGGCGCGCAGGAACTGCGCCGGCACCACCAACAGCAGCGCATCGGCGTCGGCCGCGTCGGCCAGGTCGCTGGACGCGGTGATGGCCGGATCCAGTTCGACGCCGGGCAGGAACAGGGAATTTTCGTGCACGGTATTGATGGCGTCGGCCACCTCCGGTTCGCGCGCCCATATTTGGGTGCGCCGTCCGGCCCGTTGGGCGACACAGGCAAGCGCCGTGCCCCAGGCACCGGCGCCGATGATGTTCACGCGTTCCATGACGGCATTCATAACCCCTCGCGGCCCGGCCTCCAAGAGGCGAGCGGCGGGAAAAGGGATGACGTCACGCCTTCACGCCCGCATAGGCCGCCTTCGGTGCGCCCGGATCGAGCGGCCAGCGCGGCCTGGGTTTGAAATCGAGGGCGTCGTGTTCACCGAGCCGGAGCCGTTCCAGCCCGGCCCAGGCGACCATGGCGCCGTTGTCGGTACAGAGCGCCACCGGCGGCGCGGCAAAGCCGATATCCTTTTCCACCGCCAGTGCCTCCAACCGGCCGCGCAGCGCCAGGTTGGCGGCGACGCCGCCAGCCACCACCAACGGCCCGCCCGTCGGGTGGTCCGCCACGAACATGTCGATGGCATTGGCGCAGCGGTCGGCCAGGACGTCCCCGGCGGCCTTTTGGAAAGATGCGCAAAGATCAGCGATATCCCGGTCCTGCAGCGGTCCCGGCGGCAGCGCCTCAAGGGTCTGGCGCACCTTGGTCTTGAGGCCGGAGAACGAAAAATCGCACCCCGCCCGGCCTTTCATCGGGCGCGGCAGGTCGAAGCGCGCGTCGTCGCCCGCTTGCGCCCGGCGCTCGATCTCCGGCCCGCCCGGATAGCCGAGCCCCATCATTTTCGCCGACTTGTCGAAGGCCTCGCCGAGCGCATCGTCGATGGTGGTGCCGAGGCGCCGGTAGCGCCCCACCCTCTCGACGGCGAGCAACTGGCAATGGCCACCCGAAACCAAAAGCAGCAGATAGGGGAAATCGATGGCGCGGCCGTCGTCGGTACCGGTGAGGCGGACCGTCAGCGCATGCGCTTCCAGGTGGTTGACGGCGACGAAGGGAAGTCGGCGCGCATAGGCCAGCGCCTTGGCCGTCATCACCCCGACCATGACACCGCCGATCAGTCCCGGCCCGCCGGTGGCGGCGATACCGTCTAGGTCGTCCCAGTCGAGGCCCGCGTCGCGCATGGCCTCGGTAACGATGCCGTCGATGGCCTCCACGTGGGCGCGCGCCGCGATTTCCGGCACGACACCGCCGTAGGGCCGGTGTTCGTCCAGTTGCGACAGCACCACGTTGGACAGAATCCGCTTCCCCTCGCCGTCCGTCACCACGGCGGCGGCGGTCTCGTCGCAGCTGGTTTCAATCCCGAGAACGATCATGTATAAGCCATTTCTCTCGACTGGCGCCGAACATAGGGTGCCCAATGTTGACAGACCAGCAATGATTTCCGCCGGGGACAGGCCATGACCGACCAACCGCTTCTTCGTATCGGCACCCGCGGGAGCCCGCTCGCCATGGCACAGACCCTGGAGGCGCGCGACAAGCTGGCCGCCGCCAATCCCGACCTTGCCCGGCCCGGCGCTATCGAGGTGTTGGAGATCAAGACCACCGGCGATGCCATCCTCGACCGCCCCTTGGCGGAAGTCGGCGGCAAGGGCTTGTTCACCAAGGAACTGGACACGGCGATCTTGGACGGGCGGATCGACATCGCGGTACACTCGATCAAGGACGTGGAGACCTTTCTTCCGGACGGCGTCGAATTGGCCGCCTGCCTGGAGCGAGAGGACCCGCGCGACGCGTTCCTGTCGCTGAAGGCGCCGTCGCTGGTCGAGCTGCCGGCCGGCAGCGTCATCGGCTCGGCCTCGCTCAGGCGCCAGGCGCAGATCCTGGCCCGGCGCCCGGACCTCAAGGTGACGCTCCTGCGCGGCAACGTGCAGACGCGCCTCGGCAAGCTCGCCGACGGAGTCGTCGATGCGACGCTGCTGGCCTACGCGGGGCTCCGACGCCTTGGGCTCGCCGACAAGGCCAGTGCGGTGCTTGAGCCAGAAGAGATGCTGCCGGCCGTCGGCCAGGGTGCCATCGGCATCACCTGCCGCGCCGATGACGCACGCGCACAGGGCTGGCTCGCCGCCATCAACCATACGGAAACGCAAATCCGGGTCACCGCGGAGCGGGCGCTACTGGCGGCCCTCGACGGGTCCTGCCGCACGCCGATCGGCGGGCTCGCGGAAATTGCCGGCGACCGGCTGCGGCTGCGCGGCTTGGTGGCACGCGCGGACGGTTCCGAGATATTCGAGGCCGAGCGTACCGGTTCCATCGCCGATGCGGCGGCGCTCGGCGACGATACCGGGCGTGAGTTGCGCGCGCGCGCCGGTGACGACATCTTCGCCCCCTAGACCGACGAGGCGCGTGCCCATGCGGGTCCTGATCACCCGGCCGGAGGAAGACGCGACGGAACTCGTCGCCGAACTGGCGGCGCGGGGGATTGACGGGACTCTGTCGCCGCTGTTGACCATCGAATTCATCGACGAGCCCGCGCTCGATCTGGCCGGCGTGCAGGCGCTGTTGATGACCAGCGCCAACGGTGTGCGCGCCTTTGCCCGCAACACGCCGGATCGCGGCCTTCCGGTGCTTGCCGTTGGCGATGCCACGGCGCGCGCCGCCGAGGCGGCGGGGTTCGCGGACGTTGCTTCCGCCGCCGGCGATGTCGATGACTTGGCGGCGCTCGCGGCGGAGCGATTGGACCCCGCCGCCGGCGTGCTTCTGCATCCGGCGGGCAGCAAGGTCGCCGGAGACCTGGCGGGCATGTTGGCGCGCCTGGGCTTCGACTATCGGCGCAGCGTGCTCTATGCCGCGCGCACGGCGACTGAATTGCCGGAATCGGCGCGGGCCGGGATCGCCGCCGGCGAATTCGACGGCGTGCTGATCTACTCGCCGCGTACCGGCGCCATCTTCAAGCGCCTGGTGCAGGCGGCCGGGCTCGACGCGGCGCTGGCGACGGTTCGGGCCTACTGCCTGAGTGCCAACGTGGCGGCGGCGGTGGCCGAACTGCCCTGGGCCGGTATCGAGACCGCCGCCCGCCCGGAGCAAACGGCTTTGCTGGCATTGTTCGGCGAGACGTGAGAATAGAATGGGTGGCCGTTGGGATCGGCCTCTCGAACCTGTAATATGGAAGTCTGGCACAGTGACGGAGTGAGCCATGGCGCGAACCGCGAAGACAACGACCAGCGGTACCGGTAAGAAGACCCCGGCAAAAACCAAGGCAGGCGATTCGGTCACCGAAGAGGCGGCCGCGCCTGACGGCGCCGCGCCGGCCCCGGCTCCGGCCCGCAAGGGCGGTGGCGGATGGATATTGTTTCTTTTGGTCGTCGCGCTTTGCGGCGGCGGCGCCTACCTTACCTATCCGCAATGGTATCCAAGGGTTGCCGATAAGCTGCCCGAATTGCCGACATTGGATTTCCTGCAGGATCCGCGTGTTGCCGGCCTGAGCGACCGCATCGCGGCCCTGGAAAAACAGGCCGGCGCCAACCTCGCCAAGGACGAAACCATTCAGCGCCTGGAACAGGAGCGTGAGCGGCTGAGGCAGGATCTCGGCAAGGCGTTGGCGCGGCTGGAAACGGTGGAGGCGTCCATGGCATCGGTGCGCGAGATGGCGGAAGCAGCCGCCCGCATCGAGGAAACGGCGGCGGCAAAAGAATCCCTGCAAGCCCTGAGCGAGCGGCTGAGCGCGATCGAGGATCGTGGTGCGGCTGTCGCCGGTGCTGCCGATGCCGAGCGTTTGTCGGCGCTGGCCGCGGCCCGCGACGAGGCCCGCAAGCTCGCCGAGCGCATGGCGGAACTGGAGAAATCGCAGGTCCAGGCGGCGACCGAGCGCGAGACGCTGGCGGAAATGGAAAAACGTCTGGCGGCGGTCGAGGACCGTCCCGCCGCTTCGCAGTCGGGCACGGCGTCGAAGGGCGCGGTGTTGCTTGCCGTCGGCCAGTTGCGCGATGCGGTGCGGCTCGGTACCGCCTACCAGCGCGAATACGACGCCGTGAAGGCCCTGGCCGGCGCCGATCCCGGGATCGGCGCGGCGCTTTTGACGCTCGGCAAGGCGGCCAAGACCGGGGTGCCGACGTTGGCGGTGCTGCGCGACGAATTCGGCGCCATGGCCAGCCCGTTGGTGGCCGAGGCGCGTGGCCAGGCGGCCGACGGTTGGTTTTCGAAGATCGTCGCAAAGGTCGGCTCGTTGGTCACCATCCGGCGCACCGACGGCAAGGGCGGCGACGATATCGAGGCCCTGGTGGCGCGTGCCGAACAACGGCTCGCTGCTGGCGACTTGGCCGGCACGGTCGAGGCGGTCGATGCGATGAAGCCCGTCTCAACCGAAGCGGCGGCCATGGTCGCACCCTGGCTGGATCGGGCGAAGACCCGCCTCGCGGCGGAGCGTGCGCTCGCGGCGCTGCATATTCATGCGGTGTCGAGCTTGAGCGGCGCGGTGAAGGAGTAGTCCGACGTGCTGCGTGCTTTATGGTTCCTGATCGTCGTTTTTCTGGCCGTGGCCGGCGTCGTCTGGCTGCTCGACCGGCCGGGTTCGGTGGCGCTTGATTGGCAGGGCTACCGGGTCGAGACCTCGTTCGCCGTTCTGGTCGCGGCAGCAGCGGCATTGGCGCTTTCGGCGGCCCTCTTGTATCGCGCATGGGTGGCGCTGGTGCGCGCGCCCGGGCGCATGGGCGAGGCCTGGCAGACGCGCCGCCGGGCCAAGGGCTATCGGGCGTTGACCCGCGGCATGGTGGCGGTGGCCGCCGGCGACGCCCAGGAGGCCGGCCGGCAGGTGAAGCGCGCCGAGGTTCTGCTCAACGAACCGCCGCTGACGCTGTTGTTGTCGGCGCAGGCGGCGCAGCTCAATGGTGACGAACAGGCGGCGGCCCGGTTCTTCCAGGAAATGACCGAAAACCCGGAAACAGAGTTCCTCGGCCTGCGCGGTCTCTTGACCCAGGCGATGAAGGCCGGCGACCACGAGCGTGGCCTCGGACTGGCGCGCCGCGCCTACCGCTTGCAGCCGAAGAGCGATTGGGTGGCGGGCAGCCTGTTCGACTTGCAGGTGGCCACCGGGCGCTGGCTCGACGCCCAGGTGACCGGCGACGAGCAGCACAAGCTGGGCCTCGTCGGCCGCGATGCCAATCGCCACAGAAAGGCGGTGCTGGCGTTGCAGCAGGGGCTCGACCTGGTTGCCGATGGCCATGCGGAAGCGGCCGCGCGGCAATTCAAGACGGCTTTCGACCTGACGCCCGATTTTGTGCCCGCCGTAACCGCCCACGCCGGCGCGCTGATCGACCAAGGCAAGAAAAAGCGCGCCGAGGACGTGATCCGCAAGGCCTGGACCCGCGAGCCGCATCCGGATTTGCTGGAGATCTATTGGCGCGCCGCCGGCGCCGACGATTCACTGGCACGGGTGAAGGCAACGGAGAAACTGATTGCCGGCAACAAGGCCCATGCCGAAAGCCACATCGCCATGGCCCGTGCGTCATTGGATGCGCAGCTCTGGGGCGAGGCGCGCGAGCATCTGTCCGCCGTCACCGACGCCGCCGACGAGGCGCGCGTCTGCCGGCTTTGGGCCGATCTTGAGGATTCGGAACATGGTGACGGCGACAAGGCGCGCGCCTGGCTGACCCGTGCCGCCGCCGCCGAGGCGGACCCCAGCTGGGTCTGTTCGTCGTGCGGCAATGCGGTGGCGGATTGGTCGGCGCTCTGCGGCAATTGTGGCGGTTTCGATACCTTCCAGTGGCGTCGCCCGCCGCACGTCAGCCGTCTTGCCGACGCTGCTTCCGAAAGCCGTGCCCTGACCGTGGCGGACTAATCCGCCGCGCCCGGCTTCGCCGCCGGATCCATCACCGCGCCGCTTTCCAGCAGAGCCAAAATCTCGTTCTCGCCGTAGCCGGCCTCGGCCAGGATTTCGCGGCCGTGCTCACCGATGCGGGGCAGGTCGCGGCGGATGCGCGTGCGCCGGCCGTCCATTTCCAGCGGCAGGCCCGGCACCCGCGTCGGCCGTCCGTCCGGCAGCGTCACGTCCAGCAGGTTCCCCGACTGGTTCAGGTGCGGATCGTCGAACAGGTCGTGCGGCTTGGTGATCGGCGCGAACGGCAGGCCGATACGGTCGCAGACCTGCATCAGTTCGTCGCGGGTCATGGCGCCGAACAGCTCGATCAGGATCGGCATGATGCGCCCACGCGCCTCCGAGCGGAGCGCATTGGTGGCCAGTGTCTCGTCAGCCAGGAGATCGTCGCGGCCGAAGGCCTCGCAGAAAATCTTCCACTGCGTGTCGCTGACGATGCCGACGAACAGCTTCTCGCCGTCGGCGGTGTCGAAGGTGTCGTAGACCGACCAGGCGCGCGGCCGCTCCGGCATGGGGCCGGCCGGCGTGCCGGTGACGGCGAACTGCAGCATGTGCTGGGCGACGCTATGCACCGTGGTTTCGTAAAGCGCCGAGGTGACTTCCTGGCCGTGGCCGGTTTTTTCGCGCTCCCGAAGTGCCGCCTGAATACCGATGACGCCGAACATGCCGCCCATGATGTCGATGACCGAGGCGCCGGCGCGTAGGGGCCGGCCTTCCGGCCCGGTCATGTAAGCGAGCCCGCCCATCATCTGCACCACTTCGTCCAAGGCCTTGCGGTGTGCGTAGGGGCCGTTCAGGAAGCCCTTGAGGGCACAGTAGACGACACCGGGGTTCTCCGCCCGCAAGGCTTCATAACCGAGACCCGCGGCCTCGAGCGCGCCCGGGCGCAGGTTCTCCACGACGACATCAGCGCTGATGGCGAGGCGCTTGGCGACCTCGAATCCCTGGGGCGATTTCAGATCCAGCGCGATCGAGCGCTTATTGCGGTTGTAGGAGGCGAAGAACCCGGCGCCCTGGTGCACAAGGCGGCGCGTGGTGTCGCCGTGCAACGGTTCCACCTTGACGACGTCGGCGCCGAGGTCGGCGAGGATCATGCCGCAGGTCGGGCCCATCACCATGTGGCAGAATTCGATCACGCGAATACCGTCGAGCGGCAGGGCTTCGTCGGGGGAAGTGGTCTCTGTCATGGCGGCGAGAGTAGCGAAGCCCGGGGTGGTTGGCAAAACCGGAAAAAGGGCATTCGGCATCGCGCCTCCGTTGTATTCGACGGGGCAATGGCGGAGACTGTCCGCCATCGATCGGGATCGGCACGGGGGAATCGAATGGAGGGATTTGCGGCATTGTTGCCGGCGGAGGTATCGTCGCTTTTCGCCTTTATCATGATCGCCATCAGTTTTCTGACCTCGTTCACCACCGCCGCCTTCGGCATCGGCGGCGGTGTGATCTTGCTGGCGACGCTGGCGGTGCTGTTGCCGCCGGTGGCGTTGATCCCGGTGCACGGTGTCGTGCAACTGGGTTCCAACGCCGGGCGCACCGCGATCATGCTCCGCCACGTGCAGCGCCCGGCGCTGATTCCGTTCACCATCGGCAGCGTCATCGGCGCCACGGCCGGCGGCAGCCTGTTCGTGCAGATCCCGCCATGGCTGATCCAGTTGGCCATCGGGCTGTTCGTGCTATGGACGGTGTTCGGCCGGCTGCCGGCCTTCGGCCGCCGCCACGTGTTCGCGGCCGGCGCCTTTTCCAGTTTCCTGACCATGTTCTTCGGCGCCACCGGCAATTTCATCGCCGCCATGGTGAAAACCATGAAATTGCCACCGCTGGAGCACGTCGCCACGCACTCGGCGTTGATGTCCATCCAGCATGCCTTGAAGGTGGTGGCCTTCGGCATCCTCGGGTTCGCCTTCGGCGACTACCTGTGGCTGATCGTGATGATGCTGGTGAGCGGCTTCGCCGGTACCTTCGTCGGCCGCCAGGTGTTGGACAAGCTGGGGGAGCGGTATTTTTCCAAGGTGCTGAACGTGCTGCTCACGGTTCTCGCCGCGCGGCTGATCTGGAGCGGCGTCGAAGGGTATCTGGCGGGGTAGAATGGCGACACCATCCAGCAAGGGAGAGCCGGCCATGGCGACACGCGGCGTACTGTATATCGTCTGGGGAAATTTCGATGCCGCCATCCTGGCGCGTTCGCGGGAGTCCTTGGCACGGGTCCATCCGGACCTGCCGGTGCGCGTGGCCGAACTGCCGGCCGGCGCGACACTTCTCGACAAGGCGGCGATGATGGAGTTGACGCCGTTCGATGAAACCCTGTTCCTGGACGCCGACACGGTGGTGCTCGACGATCTCTCCTTCGGTTTCGAGCAGGCGGTGCGCTTCGGGCTGGCCTGTTCCATCTGCGAATGCCCCTGGGCGCGGCGCTATGGCGGGCTGGCGGGTGACATGGTCGAATACAATACAGGTGTGCTTTTTTTCACTGCCGCCGCCCGGCCGGTGTTCGACGCCTGGAAGGCCTGCGCGGCGGAGGTCGATTCCTCCATTGTCTTCGACAACGGCGGCGAGCTGGCACGGATGCCCTTGAACGACCAGGCCGGATTCGCCAAGGCGATTGACGATACCGGCTTTAGGCCCTTCGTGCTGCCCTACAACTGGAACTTCCGGCCGAAATGGCACAAGAGCTGGTTCGGCCCGTTGAAGGTCTGGCACGACTATGCCGACGTGCCCGACGTGCTGATGGTCCACAACGCCGAGCAGGCGGCGCCGGATTCCATCGTCAGGCTGTCGGTGCTGCGCGACTGAAGCGCCGGAAACCCTTGACAGAAACGGCGCTATAAGGGATAGGGTGCGCCCAGAACGTCTCGCACATGGGCCGCCTTAGCTCAGCTGGTAGAGCATCGCATTCGTAATGCGAGGGTCGGGTGTTCAAGTCACCCAGGCGGCACCATTTTCCCTCTTTAGCTTTGGCGACCTTGCCTCCTGGAAACGTGGGCCCTGTTCCGCTGCGCATACGATTTGATGTGGACATCGCTTGTGCGCGTTCACATGTAAGGGAATGAACCATTTGTCGACCGGCTCGGTTCGACGCGGACGCGCCGTGCCTGAGCCCGCCCACCAGTGCGTAGGATCCCCGACCATGACGAATATGCTGCGAACCGCGCCGTTGCGCGCCGCTTTGTGCGTACTTACCCTTCTCGCCCTGCTCTCGCCGACGGCATTGCAGGCCGCCGGCGAGCGCGCCGGTAGGGTGGAGCGCCAGAAGGGCGAGGCGAGCCGGGTCGCGGATGGCCGGAGCCAGGCGCTGGCGTTGCACGGCGGCGTCTTCGTCGGCGACGAGATCGAGACCGGCGAGGGCGCGCGGCTGGTGATCCGATTTCTCGATCAGTCGACGCTGACGCTGGGCGCCAAGGCCAAGGTCAAGATCGACGCCCTGGTTTTTGACACCACCGGCCTCGGCGATGTGCCGGACGTCCAGGCGCTCAATTTCCTCCAGGGCGTGTTCAAGTTCGTTTCCGGCAAGGTGGCGAAGACAGATCGCCAGGCCTTCGCCCTCAACACGCCGGTGGCGACCATCGGCATCCGCGGCACCGAGTTCGTCGGCGGCGAGTTCACCGTCGGCATGCCGCCCGGCACCTCGCATATCGGGTTCCAGGTCCGGGACGGCGCCATCGAGGTCACCAATACGCTCGGATCCGTGACCTTGGAACAGCCCGGCGAGGGCACATTCATTCCGCTGGACGGTTCGGCGGCGCCGACACCGGTGCGTCCATGGACCGCCGAGGAGGCGGCAGAGGCCGACGCCTTGCTGGCCTTTTAAGCCTGCTTTTCACACCGGATCGAAACCGCAACGGAAACGTCTGGCGCGGGTGCCGGCCATCGATCGGCAGTTCAGGCGGGGCGCAATCCGCAGCGGGCGCCACATGCCGGCCAATCGGGTACGCGCTCGGGATGAACGAGGTAAAATCCTATGTAGGCGTTAATTGCCAACACCTGTTGCGATATCGAAATTAAATTTCCCAAGCCCAGTTCGAGTTCCCAACAACTGTCTTTTCCGCCATCGCACGCCGATAGGGAAGTCGGGTCGATATCGCCAAACCGTCCAGCGGCGCCATCCGCAGGTGTCGGACAGGGGTGGGCAGAAGTCGTTGGCATGACATCGGGAGCGTCCACTCGTTCGATCCTTTTCGATGCCGTTTAGACGGCATGGGTTGGGCCCGGAACAAGATTGACCCATCGGCACGCCGGTGACGCATTCGAGTCGGAAGCGGCGATATCACCGAATTTCAGGCGGGCCGGCGGCAACCGATCAGGGCCGCCGGCAGCGGCCGCTCGCGCCCGGTCTGGAGCGTCTCAAAAAATACCCAGTCAAAACAATGCACTACGATCAAATCGGCGCCAGTCGCGGCTGCAACTTCATGCGCAGTTTTTGGAAAGGTTAATAAAGGGTTAAATTCCTCCATCGATTCGATTTCCTGCGGATCCGGCCCCGATCTTGCGGTTTGATGCCGCCAGGCGGTCACGATCCCGGTCATTCGCGCAGTATTTAGCACACCCTCCATCTGGCCGGAAAAACGAGGGCGACAATGGACATAATCTTTTTAAAAACAATAGATTATATTGTTTTTTTATATGCCGGGTTATGGCCGTTTCGCCACCCGCTCCCGGCGCGCTCGCCGACAATGGTAGTTGACGCCGACAATGGTTTCGTTTTAGGTATTGATGCTTACAACTTTATGCTCGCACCGGCGCCGGGGTCCTGGGAATTGCCTCGCGGTGCGGCGAAGGAGCCGGCCCATGCTTTCATCGCCATCGTTATCGCCGTCATCATCATCACCATCATTGTCATCGTCATCGCGACCGCGCCCCGAGGATACGCCCGATACGGCCACCAAACAGTCCTACACCATTCCCTGCGCCAGCGATTTCCGCGATGCCGTGTTGGCATTGGCGCGCCGGCGCGGCGTCAACGTCGCCGACCTGGCCAGGTCCGTGGCCCTGATGGTGCCGGCGGCGACGCTGGCGGCTTTTCCCGATCCGGGCGAGCCCGAGGCGGATGACCGTGAGGCGGTGGTCATCAAGTCCGGCCCCTCCGCCGGCCGGCCCTGGCAAAGGAAGCCGCGCCTACAGGTGCGCATGGCGCCCGGTTACGACGTGGTGGCGCTCCGGCGCGCGCTCGGCGTGGCGCTGGCCATGGACCGGGGCGAGGCGGCGGTGCAAATCGATGCGCCGGCATTGGGCCTTGGGGGCTCGAGCGCGGACCGCGAGGAAATCGACCGTCTCAAGGCGATGGTCACGGTGCTGGCCTTCGATCCGCTCGAGGACGGCGTGCAAAGCCGGGCCGAGGCCCTGCATGTGCTGGGGTTCGCGCCGGGGGCCAGGCCCGACGCACAGGCGCTGCGTGCGCGCTTTCGCATGCTGGCGACCATCCATCATCCGGATGGCGAGACCGGCAGCCACAACCGCATGAGCCAGCTCAACAGCGCCATGGAACTGCTGCGGGACGCGCCGCAGATCTATTGATCACGGCCGCGCTCCGCGGGCAAAAGAAAACCGCCCGGACCGAAGTCCGGGCGGTTTGTGTTTGGGTCTTCCGCCGGGGTTATTCGCGGTTGCCGAACAACTGCAGCAGGAAGATGAACATGTTGATGAAGTCGAGATAGAGCGTCAGCGCGCCCATGATCGCCTTCTTCTCGGCCACTTCGGTGCCGTCGCCCTCGTAGTAGATCGACTTGATCCGCTGCGTGTCGTAGGCGGTGAGGCCGGCGAAGATCAGCACGCCGAGCACCGAGATGGCGAACTGCAGGGCCGAGCTTTCCATGAAGATGTTGACCACCGAGGCGATCAAGAGGCCGATCACGCCCATGATCAGGAACGAGCCCATGGCCGAGAGGTCGCGCTTGGTCGAGTAGCCGTAGAGGCTGAGCCCGCCGAAGGCGCCGGCGGTGATGAAGAACACCCGGGCCACGCTCTCGCCGGTGAAGGCGACGAAGACATAGGCCAGCGACAAACCCATCAGCGCCGCATAGACCCAGAACACCGCCTGCGCGGTTGAGGCCTGCATGGCGTGCACCCGCGCGGCGAGGAAGAACACCAAGCCGATGGGGGCCAGCATCACCACCCACTGCAGCGGCGTGCCGTAGATGGCCTGCATCATGGCCGGCTGGGTCGAGGTGGCGAAGGCCACCGCGCCGGTCAGCGCCAGACCGATGCACATGTAGTTGTAAACCTTGAGCATATAGGCGCGAAGCCCAGCGTCGATGCCCGCGGCGTGGGCCTGGGCGTCGGTCATCCGCTCGGCATGGCTGCCGGTATTGAGGGAGAACCGTTTGTCAGGTCCAAGAGCCATGTTGATACTCCTTATGTCATCGCCAAGACCGCCCGGAACGTCCGGGCGGAGGTTAAAATCGTCTTCGCAGCTAAGATAGGTATGCCGGATTCGGGAATCAATAGAAACCGGGGGTTTCGGAAAGGTTTCCGTTCGACAAACCGCGACCGATCCCTGATATATGAGGGGCTGATTTTCAGCGAAGGAGAGCATCCGTGTCCGTCAACCTGCCCCTGCCCCAGGTGCCGCCCACCGACTTCGGAGACGTGGAGGCCGAAATGGCGCGTTACAAGGAAGAAGGCACGGCGCGCGCACTGGCCATGGACAACCGCGGCCCGGTGCGTTTCGGTTCCGACGGCAAGCTCGATCCGGCCATCCTCGCTTCCTATTGGCAGCATGGGTTTTATGTCTTCAAGGGCGTCGTCGGCGCCGATGAACGTGCCGACATCGAAAACGACGTGGCGGAGATCCTGGAGCGCCAGCCGGCGGCACCCGATTCCGGTCTCGATAAGTACGGCCGTCCCGCCATCGCCCACGATTGCCAGGGCCGATCGTTTCGCCTGACCCGGCCGCTCGCCGACCCGCTCGGCACGTCCGACACCAACCACGGCCGTCACCAGGTGAAGATGGCCGAGCCGCAAGCGCCCGAGGGCGCGCCGGAATGGTTCATGCAGGTCTTGCTCGGCCCCCTGCAGCATTCGGAGGCCTGTCTCCGGCATTACGCCAATCCGCTGTTGTTGCGGATCACCGAATCGATCAATGGCCCGGACTTCACGCCCTTCAATGAGGGCGTCTGGGTGAAGGCCCCCTATCTCGGCGCGTCGGTGGCCTGGCACCAGGACGGCTGGACCCATTGGCAAAGCCCAGATCTCGATGCCGGGACGCATGGATTCAACTCGATGATGCAGCTCTACGGCAGCGACGCTTCCAACGGCCTTTGGGTGGTGCCGGGGACCCATGCCATGGGCAAGCTCGACATTTCGGAGCTCCTGGACGAAACCGGCTCCGATCGCATTCCCGGCGCGGTGCCGCTGATCTGCGATCCGGGCGATCTGGTGATCACCAACCGCCAGATCGTGCATGGCTCTTTCGCCAACACATCCGGCAAGGTGCGGGTCACCATTAACGCCGGGTTCCATCGGCGGAAATCGGTCCTCGGCGTCACCTCTGGCGGCATCCACAACCCGGTGTCGCTCTACGATGAGGCTTACATCCGGCGCCGTTCACGGCTCCTCATGTACGCCATCGACGCACGCCGCCGGCGCTTCCCGGACGAGACGCCCTACGTCTACCAGCCGATGGCGGAAAGCGCCGATGACTTCGTCTGGAACGAAGCCGCCAAGGCCGACATCCACGACTACAACCTGATGGATATCGGGATCTAGTTCACTCGTTCCTGAGAAACGGTGCCGCCGAGTGACTGAGCGCGCGCCAGGTGCCGAGGAAGCCGACCGCCAGGGTGACCGCGATGCAAAGCAGCAGCGTCGCCGCCAGGGTGCCGGGCAGGAACACCCAGTCCATGCGCATCAGGAACTTCACCACCGCCCAGGCGGTCAGCGTGCCGACGCCGGCGGCGAGCACCCCGGTGACCAGGCCCAGCAACCCGTATTCGACCATGAACACCTGGGCCAGGCGCCCGCGCGTCGCGCCGAGCACCTTGAACACCACCGATTCATAAATACGCCGCCGCCGCCCGGCGGCCAGCGTTCCGGCCAGCACGATGGCACCGGCCAGCACCGTCAGTGCCGCCGTGCCGCTGACCGCGCCGCCGACACCGGCCAGCATCGCCGACGCCGCCTCCAGGGCGTCGCGCACCCGGACCGCCGAGACGTTGGGGAAGGCGTCCGTGGCGGCGGCCTCGACGGCGTCTTCCCTCGCCGGCGGCGCCTCGATGGCGGCGATATGGGTTTGCGGCGCGGCATCGAGGGTGCCGGGCGCGAAGATCAGCGCGAAATCGAAGCGCAGCGATCGCCAGTCGATCTCGCGCAGGCTGCCGATGGTGGCGGTGATCTCGCGACCCAGGACATTGACCGTCAATGTGTCGCCAATATCGATGCCGAAACCCTTGGCGAGGCCGGCATCGAGCGAGATCAGCGGCGGTCCGGCATAATCCTTCGGCCACCACTCGCCTTTGACGATCTTCGAATCGTTTCTCGGTTCGGCGGCGTAAGTGAGCGCCCGGTCGCCGCGCACCGCCCATTGCGATTCGGGCCGAATCTCGGCCACTTCCACCGGGGTGCCGGCGATCTTGACGATGCGGCCCCGCAGCGTCGGCACGCGCTGGTAACCGCTGGTCTCGGCGACGCCGGTGACGGCGGCGTCGAAGGCCGCCACCTGGGCGGGTTGGATGTCCATGAAAAAGAAGGCGGGCGCGCGCTCCGGCAGGCGCTCGTTGATCTGGGCCGAGAGATTGCCCTCGATCTGGGTGATCGCGGCGAGCACCGAGAGCCCCAGGCCGAGCGACAGGACGACACCCAGCGTTGCCGCGCCGGGCCGGTGCAGGTTGCCGAGCGCCATGCGCATCGCCGCGCCGCGCATGCCCGTGGCGCTCCGTGCCCGGCGCATCACCAGCCTGGCGCCCAAGGCCAAAAGTCCGAAAGTGGCGAGCGCGCCGCCGACGAACCAGGCGGCGAAATACCGATCCGCGGAAGACCAAAGCGTCAGTGCCGCCAGGATCGCGACACCGGTGATGGCGGCCACGACGTAGCGGCGTTTCGGCCGCGCCGTGACCGGCGCCACGGCGTCGCGAAAGAGCTGCGCCCCCGGCACCTCGCGGGCCCGGGCGACGGGCCAGATGGCGAAGGTCGCCGCGGTCGCGAGACCGAACAGCGCCGCCAGGGCCAACGGCTGCCAATAAACCGCCGCGATGGGTTTCGCCGGCAGGACCGTCCCGGCGAGTGCCGCGAACCCCCATGGCAGCGCGCCGCCGACGATGCAGCCGAGCCCGACGCCGAGCGCCGCCAGCACCAAAACCTGGCTCATATAAAGCCGAAATACCAAGCCGCCGGACGCCCCGGCGCATTTCAGCGTAGCGATGGTGGCGGTCTTGGCCGCCAGGAAACTCGATACCGTGCCGGCGACGCCGATGCCGCCGACCAGCAACACCGTCAATCCGACGAAGGAAAGGAACAGGTTCATGCGCTCCATGAACCGCTGTACGCCGGGTGCGGCCTCGTCGGCGCCGCGCACCCGCCAGCCAGCCTTGGGGAACGCCGCCGTCAGGTCGTCGGTCCATTGCGTGAAGGCAACACCGGCTGGGATCAGCGCGCGCAGGTGGTAGCGGATCTGGCTGCCGGGCTGGACCAGACCCGTGGCGGCAAGGGACTGGCGTGCCACCAAAAGGCGCGGCCCCAGGCTGAACAGGCTGACGATGCGATCCGGTTCGTGGCTGACCGTGGCGCGGATTTCATAGAGCGCATCGCCGACTTGAATGCGCTCGCCGAGTTTGATCCCAAGCCGCGTCAACAGGTTGGAGTCCGCCACCGCGCCCCAGGCGCCGTTTGCCTCGGCAGTCAATTCTGCCAAGGGGCGCTGCGGTGCCGTAACGTAGGTCCCGGCGAGCGGATAGGCGCCATCGACGGCTTTCAACTCGACCAGGGAGCGAACGTCGCGCCGGTCCGGCGGCCTGGCCATGGCGCGCATCTGCACGACCTCCGACAAGGCGGCGGAATGTTCGATCAGCCAGGTGCGCTGGTCGTCCGTGGCCTCCCGGTGCAGCAGCCGGAGGTCGACGTCGCCGCCGAGCAACTTTTGGCCGTCGGCCTTGAGGCCGGCGGTTACCGAGGCGCCGATGGAACCGACGCCGGCAATCGCCGCGACGCCCAGGAACAGGCTGGCGAGGAAGACATAAAACCCCTTGAGCCCGCCCCGCAGTTCGCGGCGTAGGAGCTTCGCCACCAGGCGCCATTCGCCGTTCATAGGGCGCGCGCGTCCTCGATCACCCGGCCGTCGGCCAGGTGCACGATACGCCCGCAGCGCGCCGCCAGTTCCGGCGCGTGGGTGACCAGCACCAATGTGGTGCCGATCCGCGCCTGCAGGGTGAACAGTGCCTCCATCACCTTCTCGCCAGTCGCCTGGTCGAGGCTGCCGGTCGGCTCGTCGGCGAGCAGGATGTCCGGTTCGGCGGCGAAGGCGCGGGCGAGCGCCACGCGCTGCTGTTCGCCGCCGGAAAGCTGGCCCGGATAATGCCCGAGCCGGTCGCCGAGACCGACCAGATGCAACTGCTCGCGCGCCATTTCCAGCGCATCGGCACGGCCCGCGAATTCGAGCGGCAGTGCCGCGTTCTCCAGCGCCGTCATGGTCGGCACCAGGTGGAAGCCCTGGAACACGATGCCCACGTGATCGCGGCGAAAGCGCGCCAGCGCGTCTTCGTCCTGGCCGGTCAGGTCGCGTCCGGCGATGGCAACGCGGCCGGATGTCGCCGCCTCGAGCCCGGCCATGACCATCAACAGCGATGTCTTGCCGGAACCCGACGGCCCGACCACGCCCACGGTTTCGCCCGCGCCGATGCCCAGCTCGATGCCGCGCAACACGTGCACGGGCCCGGCATCGCTGGTGAGCGTCAGGTGCAGATCGGCGATTTCGATTGCCGCTCGGGGGGTCGGGTTGCTATCCATCGAACCATGAATGTGTGGCTGGAACGCGGCCGGCGCAAGGGAGCAGCGGCCCTTTACGGACTTGTGATCGTGGCGCTCGCCGCGGGTTCCACCGCCGCGTCCGCCGAGACGCTGCGTCTGTTGGCGCTCGGCGACAGCCTGACGGCGGGGTACGGCCTGGCCAAGCCCGACGCCTTCACCACGCAATTGGAAGCGGCCTTGAAGGCCGTCGGCGAGGATGTCCAGGTCATCAACGGCGGCGTCTCCGGCGACACGTCGGCCGGCGGGCGCGCCCGGCTCGGCTGGGCCTTGGCCGACAATCCCCACGCGGTGATCGTCGAGCTCGGCGCCAACGACGGGCTGCGCGGCCTGGAGCCCGCAGAAACCCTGACCAACCTCGACGCCATCCTGACCGAGACCCGCGCCAAGGGAATCCCGGTGCTGCTTTCCGGCATGCTGGCACCGCCCAACCTGGGGGCCGAATATGGCGCCGAGTTCCGCCAACTCTACCGGGACCTGGCGGCCAAGCATGATGTCCTGTTCGATCCGTTCTTCCTGGAAGGCGTCGCCGCCGAACCGGAGCTGAACCAGGCGGATGCCATCCATCCCAACGCAAAGGGCGTCGCCGTCATCGTCGAGCGCCTTCTTCCGATGGTGCGAAAGCTGGTCGCCATGGCCCGCACCCGGTTATGATGGCGCGATGAACGCCTCCGTTTCCGCCGCCGCACCTTTCGTCAGCGTCGTCAGCGACGCCGAAACCTGGTCGCTGGCGGCCAAGGACCTGGAGGCCGGCCTGGCCGGGATCGAGCCCCGCGCCGGCCGGCAGTTCCTGGGGTTCCTCTACGTCACCGACACGCTGGCCGAGGATTTCGGCTCCATCGTCAGTTACCTGCGCCAGAAGACCGGCGTGCAGCATTGGATCGGCAGCGTCGGCATGGGCGTGTGCGGCCGGGACCGGGAGTTTTTCATGCGGCCGGGCGCCGCCGCCATGGTTGGCGACTTCGACAAGGATAGCTTCCGCGTCATGCCGATGATGGGCCGTACCGTTTCCGAACTGGCGCCGGACGTGCGCGACTGGATGGCCCACGCCACGCCGCCGTTCGGCGTGGTGCACGGCGATCCGATGAACGCCGCCGTTCCCGGCATGATCGAGGCGCTGGCGCAGGAGATGGAGAACGCGGTGCTCGAGGTGCCGGGATTCCTTGTCGGCGGGCTGACCTCTTCCACCGCGGCGCATTACCAGCTTGCCGACGACGTCGTCGGTGGCGGGCTTTCGGGCGCGCTGTTCGCGCCGGCCGTCGAGGTCGCCACCGGCCTGACCCAGGGTTGCCAGCCGCTGGGCCCGGCGCACCGGGTCACGGACTGCATGGAGAACGTGGTCATGACCCTCGACGGCGAGCCGGCGCTGGACGTCTTCAAGCGCGACATCGGCGAGTTGCTGGCGCGCGATCTCGGCCGCGTCGCGGGTTACGTGCACGCGGCCTTTCCCATCCTTGGGTCCGATACCGGCGACTATGTGGTGCGCAACCTGATGGGCATCGATCCCGAGCGCCGCTGGCTCGCGGTCGCGGGCCCGGTCGAGACCGGCGAACGGGTGATGTTCGTCCGCCGCGATCCCGCCGGCGCCGAGGCCGACCTGAGATCCATGGTCGAAGGTTTGATGGCGCGGGTGCCTGGCAGGCCCCGCGGCGCCCTCTATTTCTCCTGCGTGGCGCGCGGCCCCGGCATGTTCGGCGAGGAGGGGCACGAGACCGCCCTGGTACAGGAACTCCTGGGCGACGTGCCGCTGGTGGGATTTTTCGGCCAGGGGGAGATTTCCAATAACCGCCTTTACGGTTATACGGGGGTGCTGACCCTGTTCTTGTAGCCGGACGAGAGGTGAATTATGCGATTGTTCGTCGCCATCGCGCTTCCCGCCGATATCCGCCTCGCTCTCGGGACGCTCTGTTCCGGACTTTCCGGCGCGCGCTGGATGAACCTGGAGAACCTGCACCTGACGCTGCGCTTCGTCGGCGAGACCGACCGCGGCCGCGCCGCCGACCTGGACGAGGCCCTGGCCGATATCCGCGCGCCGGCCTTCGATTTGGTGCTCGCCGGCATCGGTAACTTCTCCAACAAGAAACGATTCCGCGCGCTGTGGGCCGGGGTGGAGGGCAATCCCGCGCTTCTGCACCTGCAGCGCAAGGTCGAGCAGGCGGCGGTGATGGCCGGCTTCCAGCCCGAGGGGCGCAAGTTCACGCCGCACGTGACGCTGGCCAAATTCAAGGCCCAGCACATCGATCTCGGCGACTACCTGGAGGCCAACGGCTCGTTCCGCTCGGCACCGTTTCCAGTGAGTGCCGTGACGCTGTTCGAAAGCCATCTCGGCCACGGCGGTTCGCACTACGTGCCGTTGACGGAATATCCGCTGCAAGGCGCGGGGGACTGAATGAACCCCTATCCACACCTGTTCGAGCCGATCCGCGTCGGTCATTTGACGCTTCCCAACCGCCTGCTCATGGGCTCCATGCACACGGGCCTCGAGGACATGGACGATCTTGGCCGCCTGGCTGCTTTCCTGGGCGAGCGGGCGAAGGGCGGCTGTTCGCTGATAGTCACCGGCGGGTTCTCGCCGGATCGGCCCGGCCGGCTGAAACCCGGCGCCGGCACCTTCGATGGCGAGGACCAGGTCTCCGAACACAGGCGCGTCACCGACGCCGTCCATGCGGGGGGCGGCCACGTGCTGTTGCAGGTGCTGCACGCCGGGCGTTACGGCATGCACGAGGACATCGTCGCGCCGTCGGCGATTCCGTCGCCGATCAACCGCTTCCAGCCCCGCGAGATGACCGCCCAGGAGATCGAGGCGACCGTCGCCGCCTTCGGAAACACCGCGCGCCTGGCCAAGAAGGCCGGCTACGACGGCGTCGAGGTCATGGGCTCGGAGGGCTACCTGTTGACCGAGTTCCTGGCACCGCGCACCAACCAGCGCAGCGACGACTGGGGCGGCTCGGCGGAGAACCGCATGCGCCTGCCGCTCGACGTGGTGCGCCGGGTCCGGACCGAGGCCGGCAGCGATTTCGTCATCATGTTCCGGCTCTCCGTGCTGGACCTGGTGGCGGGGGCGCCGGACGCGGAAGAGACGCTGGCTTTCGCCCGGGCACTGGAAGCCGCCGGCGTCGACATCGTCAACAGCGGCATCGGCTGGCACGAGGCGCCGATCCCGACCATCGCCCAGGCGGTGCCGCGCGCCGCCTTCGCCGCCGATACGGCACGCATCGGGCAGGTCCTGACCATTCCCATCGTCACCTCCAACCGCATCAACACGCCGGAGATAGCGGAGCGCGTACTGGCGGAGGGGCAGGCGGACATGGTGTCCCTGGCCCGGCCGTTCCTGGCCGACGCCGCTTTCGTTTCCAAGGCGGAAGCCGGCGAGGCCGCCGCCATCAACACCTGCATCGCCTGCAACCAGGCCTGCCTGGACAACTACTTCGAGGGCAAGACCACGTCGTGCCTGGTCAATCCGCGCGCCGGGCGCGAGACGGAACTGACCATCAAGCCGGCTTCGAAGCCGAAGCGCGTCGCCGTGGTCGGCGCCGGCCCGGGCGGCCTGGCGGCGGCGGACGTGCTGTGCCGGCGCGGCCACCATGTGGTGCTGATGGAAGCGGCGGACGAGATCGGCGGGCAGTTCAACCTGGCGCGCCGTATCCCCGGCAAGTACGAGTTCGACGAGACGCTGCGTTACTTCCGCCACCGGTTGGGCGCGGGCGGGGTGGACCTGCGCCTGGGCCGCGCCGCCGACGCCGACGGCCTTCTGCAGGAGGGGTTCGCCGACGTCGTTCTGGCCACCGGCGTCCAGCCGCGCCGGCCCGATCTCCCCGGTGTCGACGGCGCCAACGTGATCGGCTACGCCGACGTGCTCGCCGGCCGTGCCGAGGTGGGGGCGCGCGCGGTGATCATCGGCGGCGGCGGCATCGCCTTCGACGTGGCGCTCTACCTGCTGGAGCGGGGCGAGGCCAGCTTCACCGACCCGGCGGCCTTCCGCGCCGCCTGGATCGACGGTGCCGAACCCGATGCCGCACGGCATGCGATCACCATGGTGCAGCGCTCCGACGGGCCCATGGGGCGCGGCCTCGGCAAGACCACCGGCTGGATCCACCGTGCCGCGCTGAAGCGCCGGGGCGTGCAGCAGCTCACCGGCGCCGCATACGAGAAGATCGACGCCGATGGCCTGCACATCCGGATCGGCGGCGAGCCCCGGCTGCTGGCCGCCGACACCGTCATCCTGTGCGCCGGCCAGGAGCCGCTGGACGAGCTGTCGCGGCCGTTGAAGGCTGCCGGCGTCGGGGTTCATGTCATCGGCGGCGCCAGGTCGGCCAAGGGGCTGGACGCCGAACGCGCCATCCGCGAGGCATGGGAACTGGCGGCGCAGATCTAGCTTTCCACCGTCTGTTGTGATGGCCGTCACAGGCATAATTTCAGCCATCGTCGTAAAACCTTCCCTGTTCGCGAAACCATTCGCCGGCTAATGTTACCCACTCATCGGGTGGGCGAAGGACGCCGGCCAAAACCAAACCCGGAAATCGGGCCCATCCTTTTTTCAATCACGGGGGATCCTCCAAATGATTCGACTCCATACCAGCCTTCTCAGGCTGTCCATCGTCGCGGCCGGCCTGGCCCTGGCGCTCGAAAGCGCGCCGGCCCAGGCCCAGGCACCCGATTGCGCGGCGGCGGTGACCAACATCGTCAAGACGCTGCGGCTCAACCCGAAAGTGGTCTCGGTCCGCGACATCCACTTGGCCTGCCTGCGCACCGGCAACAAGCCGGCGCTGGCCAGCCGCAACCTCCTGCAGCACTTCGTCACCACGGCGAAGATCACCCCCGGTCCCGTGAGCCCGGCAAACTGCGGCGATGCCGTGCTGTTCGCCACCGCCACCGCCGGCATGCCGGAAGCCGCCGCGCCCATGCAGGCCATCGGCCAGGCCTGTCAGGCCACCAAGGGCCGCGCGGCACTGGCGTCGCGCGATCTGGCGCACCGCTTCGTCGTCGCCAACAAGCTCGATCAGGCCAAGCCCGCCGACGCCAAGGTGGCGAATACCTGCCCCGGCCGTATCAAGGCCATTTCCGCGGCGCTGAAGCTCAACCCCAAGTTTGCCAACGACGCCGACATCGCCACGGCGTGCAAGAAAGGCAACGGCCGTCCGGTGCTGACCATGCGCAACTACCTGGACCGTTTCGTGGTTACCGCCAAGATTGCGCCGAGCGTTCTGCGGCCGGAAGGCAAGCCCGGCCAGCAGGCTGCCGGCTGCCCGGACGCCGTCACTCAGGTGATGAAGACGCTGGCCATCAATCCGAAGATCGCCAACCCGAAGAACCTGGCCACCGCCTGCCAGCGCGCCAAGGACCGCCCGGCGCTGGCTTCGGCCAATTTCCTGGATTACTTCGTCAAGCAGGGCAAGATCACGCCGGATAAGCCGAAGCCGGCGCCGGCGGCCTTCGCCAAGTCCTGCCCGGGCCGGCTGATGGCGGTGTCGAAGACGCTGCGCATCAACCCCAAGTTCGCCAATCCGAAAGACGTCCAGACCGCCTGTGCCCGCGCCAAGGGCAAGCCGGCGCTGGCGTCGCGGAACTTCCTCGGCCGTTTCGTCACGGCCGCCAAGCTGAAGTAAAGCCGGCGATCGCCTGTTCGGAGCGGGGCGGCGCGGTTGCGCCGCCCCGTTTCGGTTCAGGTGGGTTCCGATCCCGTTCGCCTTAGCCGCGCCACCATCCGCCCGTCGATGGCCGCGAGCCCGACGCCGATCAGGCCGAGCCCGATCAGGTGGTTGAACTCCAGCCGCTCATCCAGAAATCCGATCCCGAGCGCGATGGCGGTGGGCGGAATCAGGAAGGTCACCAGCGAGATGTTGACCGCCCCGGCGCCGGCGAGGATGCGGAAGAACAGAATATAGGCGAGCGCCGTGGACAGCACCGCCAGCGCCACCAGCGCGCCGGCGGCGGCCATCGACGGCATCGCCAAGGTCCAGGGCCGGTCGATCATCAGCATCAACGGCGCCATCAGCAGCGCCGACGCCGTCACCTGGCCCGCCGCCGTCGCCATCGGCTGCACGCCAAGGTCCCGGAAGCGCCGCCCGAAGACGCTGGCGAAGCCGTAAGAGAGTGCGCCGCCCAGCACCGCCAATTGCGCCGCCACCTCAAGCCCGAGCGATCCCAGCGCCTGCCAGCCGATCATCACCGTGACGCCGGCGATCCCGGCCAGCACGCCGAACAGCTTGGCCGGGGTGAGCTTCTCGTCCCCGGTCGCCAGATGCGCGACGATGACGGAGAACAGCGGCGTCATGGCGTTGAGGATGGAGGCCAGTCCCGAGCCGATATGCGCCTGTCCCCAGACGATGAGCGAGAAGGGGATGGCGTTGTTGAGCACGCCCATCCCGAAAAACGCCATCCACACCCGGCGCGACCCGGGGACGCGGATACCCATCAGCGCCAGCGCGATCCACAAGGTGACGGCCGCCAACCCGACGCGCGCGACGACGATGGTCAAGGGCGGCAGTTCCCGGACCGCCACGCCCTGAAAGAAGAACGAGCCGCCCCAGAGCACGGAAAGCGCGATCAACATGACCCATTCCGAGGACGTCATGGAACGGTTGCAGGCCGGGGCGTCGGTCATGGCGTTGGCGTCTCCGATGGCGGGGTTTCGCTGCCTTAGATCATGCCGCGCCGCTCATCGCCACCCGGTTCTTGCGCCCGCGCTCCGGTATCGCCGAGACGTCCAAAACAGCATTGTTTCGGTAGCGAAACGCGGGTTGTAACGAATTGATTCCATTCGATTCTGAAAAAAATCTCAGAAACGAACCCAATTTTCCCCCGATGCGGAAAACCCCCTGCCGGCCCCAACCTCCGAGGATCGGCGCCGGTCGTTTCCTATTCGAATGTCCAATAGCGGGCCCGCGCCGGGGATACCGGCGCCACGGGCCCAGAATAGAGCCAAAATCGCAAAAGTCAATAAATTCCTAAAAAATGGAATTCACACTTATACGATCTCCAGCACCACCTTGCCCGTCGACTTGCGGCTTTTCAGCATGGCCATGGCGTCGGCGGCCTGCTCCAGGGGGAAGGTGTGGGAGATATGCGGTTTCAACTCGCCCGCCGCGTACCAGTCCATCAACTCGGCGAAGGAGCGCTTGACCAGGGCCGGGTCGAGTTTGCGGTGCGCGCCCCAATAGTAGCCGATGACGGTGATGTTCTTGACCAGGATGATGTTGGCCGGAATTTGCGGGATGGTGCCGGACGCGAAACCGACCACCAGGATGCGGCCGCGCTGCGCGGTGGCGCGGAGCGAGGCGTCGAAGGCCGAACCGCCGACCGGATCGTAAACCGCGTCGGCGCCGCGCCCGTCGGTCAGTTGCTTGACCCGTTCGCGGATGTCCTCCTTGTGGTAGTCGATCAGGTGGTCGGCGCCGTACTGCTTGGCGACGGCGAGCTTGTCGGGCCCGCCGGCGGTGGCGATGACGGTGGCGCCGAGTTTCTTGCCGATCTCCACGGCGGTGAGGCCGACGCCGCCGGCCGCGCCATGCACCAACAGCACCTCGCCCGGTTGCAGCTTCAGTTTCTCGGTCAACCCGATGTGCGACGTGCCGTAGACGCTGGGGAAGGCGGCGGCCTCGGTGAAGGCCATGCCGTCCGGCATGGGGATCAGGTTGGCCGCGTCGGTCACCGCCTCGGTGGCGAAGCCGCCGTGACCGGTCATGGCCATGACCTTGTCGCCCACTTTGTAATCGCTGACGCCGGGAGCCACCTCGATCACCTCGCCGGCGGCCTCCAGCCCGGGGCTGAAGGGAAACGGCGGGCGCACCTGGTACTCGCCCTTGATAATCAGCGTATCGGCGAAGTTGACGCCGGACGCCTTGACCGCGATGCGCACGCCGTTCTCGATCATCGGCGGCGGCGCGGTTTCCTCCACCTTCATGGTTTCGGCTTCACCGTATTCGTGGCAGAGAAAGGCGCGCATGGTCCGGGGCTCCTGCTATACGTCCGTTAACTTGAAATCACGGAGGTTTTGCCCGACCCTGGCCCACGGGGCAAGAGCCGGCGCAACGAGAGCCGGCGAAATCCGACAGGGGTGAATGGATGTCGCGCGGTTATTTCGGCATTGGCGTCGAGAGCATTTCCAAGACCATGAACGTCGGCAACCTGTTCCGCTCGGCGCACGCCTTCGGTGCCAGTTTCGTCTTCACCGTGGCCGCCAATTACGAGCGCAAGCTGGGCGCCAAGTCCGATACCTCGGACGCCATGGGCCATCTGCCGTTCTATTCGTTTCCCGATGCGGCGTCGCTGATGCTGCCCGACGGCTGCAAGCTGGTCGGCGTCGAGCTGATGGATTCCTCGGTCGAACTGCCGAGCTTCCGCCACCCTCCTCAGGCGGCCTACATCCTGGGCCCGGAGCGCGGCGAATTGTCGCCGGAACTGGCGGCGCGCTGCGATTGGGTGGTAAAGATCCCGACCAAGTTCTGCGTCAATGTCGGCATCGCCGGCGCCATCGTCATGTACGACCGGATGATGAGCACGGGCAAGTTCCCGCGCCGCGCCGAGCTGCCCGGCCCACCGACCGAGGAGATCCCGGCGCACAAGCACGGCGGCCGATTCTCCCGCAAGGCCAAAACGATGGAGGCGTTCCTTGATACGCCGCCTGAGGGGTACAACGACTAGTCCAGCGCGCCCGCCGCCAAACGGATATCGCCCACATGCGTGCCGACGACGTTCTCCACCGCCGTGGTGGCGAAGCCGGATAGCGCCGCGCGGGCCGCGTCGTCAAGGACGCCGAGCCTGTCCAGGAGCGCCGTCATGATGACGGGCGTGGCGCGGTTGTTGCCGTCTTCGACCTTGACCGCGACACCCAGGCGCTTTTCCGGCACGATGGCGATATGCACGCCCTCGGCGCCGGTCTTGGTGGCGAAGCGGCCGTGTCCGGCGCGCATGGCCACCGTGTCGAAGCCGCCGGTGCCGCGCACCATTTCCGGATGCGCCGTCATGGCGGCGATGATGCGCTCCACGGCGCGCCCCCGCGTGTCGGTCAAGGTTTCGGGCGCGGCCATGCGCGCCATGGCGCGGGCGAGCGCCGAAAGCGGCATGCCCAGCACCGGAATGCCGCAGCCGTCGAGCCCGCGTTCGCTATTGTCGAGGGTTTCGCCGCCGAGCTCCGCGAGCAGCGCCGCTAGGCGCTGCTGTGCCGGGTGGACGGCGGTGATGTAGCCCTTTGTGTCCTCGCCCAGGTGCCGGCAGGTGGTGAGGAAGCCCGTGTGCTTGCCCGAGCAGTTGTTGTAGATGCCGCTGACGGCCGCGCCGGAGCGGATCAGGTCGATCATTGCCTTGTCGGCGCGGGGCAGGTGCCCGCCGCATTCGAGATCGTCGGCGACGCAGCCGATGTGGCCGAGCCAATGGCTCACGGTTTCGGTATGGATCTTCTCGCCCAGGTGCGACGCGCAGGCCAGCGCCACGTGCCGGGGCTCCAGGCCGAAAGCGTCGGCGGCGCCGGTCTCGACCAGCGGAATCGCCTGCAGCGGCTTGATCGCGGAGCGCGGATAGACGTGCGCCGCGATGTCGCCCCAGGCCTCGACCACTCGGCCCTCCGCATCGACCACGCAGGCGCGCACCCGGTGGCGGCTTTCCACCAGGTCGCCGCGGGTCACTTCGACGCAGATCGGGTCGGTCATTTGGCCCATGCAACCTATGTGAACCCCGCCGCGCCCCTTGGCAAGAGGCGATTGCCGGTCTATGTAAGGCGCATGTTGAAAACGATTTTTTCCATCCTCGCCTTCGCCCTGGTGACGGCCATGGCCGGGGTTTCGGCCGGCACCGCTGCGGCCGAATCCTTCCTCGGCAAGCACGGTGACTGGGAGGCCTTCAGCGACGTCGAGGCCGGCAAGACGGTCTGCTACATGGGCTCGGAGCCCACCGACAAGCGCGGCAAGTACAATGTGCGCGGCGCCACCTACATGATGGTGACCCACCGCCCGGCGGAGAACTCCAAGAACGTGGTTTCCGTGCGCGCCGGCTATACCCACAAGGCCGGCTCGGACGTGGTGGTCATCATCGGCAAGGCCGAGTTCAAGCTGTTCACCAAGGATGGCTGGGCCTTCGCGCCCGACGCCGACGCCGACACCGCCCTGGTGGCGGCGATGATCCGCGGCGCCTCCATGAACGTCGTCGGCTTTTCCGCGCGCGGCACCAAGACCACCGACGTTTATTCCCTGAAGGGTTTCACCGCCGCCTACCGCGCCATCGGCAAAGCCTGCAAGGTCAAGTGAGATGGACCCGCGCCGCAATCTGGTGGGCCTGAGCCGCGCCGAGCTGGAAGCGGAGATGGCGGAGCTGGGCGAGAAGCCGTTTCGCGCCAAGCAGCTCTGGCACTGGATCTATTATCGCGGCGAAACCGACTTCGCCCAGATGACGACCCTGGCCAAGGATTTCCGCACCCGCCTGGCCGAGACCCACATGGTCGCCAGGCCCGAGGTCAGCCGTGAGCAGACCTCGGAGGACCGCACCCGCAAGTGGCTGATGCGGTTCGCGGACGGCCAGGAGGCCGAATCGGTGTTCATCCCGGAAGAGGACCGGGGCGCGGTCTGCGTTTCGTCGCAGGTGGGCTGCACGCTGACCTGCACGTTTTGCCATACCGGCACCCAGAAGCTGGTGCGCAATTTAAGCGCGGCGGAGATCGTCGGGCAGTTCATGGCGGCGCGCGATTCCTACGGCGAATGGCCGACACCCAAGGACGGCGGCCGGCTGATCTCCAACATCGTCATGATGGGCATGGGCGAGCCGCTGTTCAATTACGACAACGTCGCCACCGCGCTGCGCATCATCATGGACCCGGAAGGCATCGCGCTGTCGAAGCGCCGCATCACGCTGTCGACATCCGGCGTGGTGCCGGAGATGCGGCGTTGCGGCGAGGAACTGGGCGTCAACCTGGCGGTCAGCCTGCACGCGGTGACGGACGAGTTGCGCGACGTGCTGGTGCCGATCAACCGCAAATACCCGATCGAGCAGTTGATGGCCGCCTGCCGCGACTACCCCGGCGCCAACAACGCGCGCCGCATCACCTACGAATACGTCATGCTGAAGGACGTTAACGACAGCCTCGCCGACGCGCGCCAACTGGCCAAGCTGGTCAAGGGCACGCCCGCCAAGTTCAACCTGATCCCGTTCAACGCCTGGCCCGGCGCGCCCTATGAATGTTCCAGCGGCAACGCCATGAAGCGGTTCGCCGATTTTCTCAACGATGCGGGCTATTCGGCGCCGATCCGCGCGCCCCGGGGGCGCGACATCATGGCCGCCTGCGGGCAGTTGAAATCGGCCAGCGAACGCCAGCGCAAGGCCCGCGCGGTGGCCGCGGCGGAGTAAACCGATAACAAATTTATGAACATTACCCTTTAAGTGGCTCTAGTTTTAGTTGCCGAATCGTGGCATCATATGCGCAGCCAATCAGCTAGAGGGGACCGATGGTGAAAGTGCCGGATAAATACCAAGAACGCTATGGCAAGGCCGATACCGGACGCCTGCCGCCAGGCGTCGCCAATCCAGTCGACCAGCACGTCGGCAGCCGTCTGCGCCAGCGCCGAACGCTCTTGGGGTTGAGCCAGGAAAAGCTCGGCGAGGCCGTCGGCCTGACGTTCCAGCAAATCCAGAAATACGAAAAGGGCGCCAACCGCATCGGCGCCAGCCGGCTGTACCAGTTTTCCGAAGTGCTGGACGTCGACGTCTCCTACTTCTTCGAGGAGATGCCTTCCGAAATCCGCACCCGGCGCGGCGCCTACGCCGCCGGCCTCAAGGACCAGGACCAGGAAACCCTGCAGCCCAACCCCATGGCCCGGCGCGAAACGCTGGAGCTGGTCCGCTACTACTACCGCATCGTCGACCCGGAAGTGCGCAAAAACGTCTTCGAGCTGGCCAAGACGCTGGCCCGTACCGCCAAGGATTAAACCCGCCCGCCATCCCGTCTCCGCCGTCCCAATCACGGGTGCGGATTTCAGCCCGCGGGCCTTGCCCGGCGGGGCTGTTCGCCTATACTCCCGGCCGCTCGATCGGACATCCCCGATCTATAAAACATGATTTGAGGAAACGGACATGGCGACGGATGTCAAGAAAGTGGTGCTGGCCTATTCCGGCGGGCTCGATACCTCGGTAATCCTGAAATGGCTGCAGGACACCTACGGCTGCGAGGTGGTGACCTTCACCGCCGATCTGGGCCAGGGCGAGGAGCTCGAGCCGGCGCGCCAGAAGGCCGAGATGCTCGGCATCAAGGAAATCTATGTCGACGACCTGCGCGAGGAATTCGTGCGCGACTACGTCTTTCCCATGTTTCGCTCCGGCGCCATCTACGAGGGCACCTACCTGCTCGGCACCTCGATCGCCAGGCCGCTGATCGCCAAGCGCCAGATCGAGATCGCGCTTGAGACCGGCGCCGACGCCGTCTCGCACGGCGCCACGGGCAAGGGCAACGACCAGGTCCGGTTCGAGCTCGGCTACTATGCGCTCAAGCCCGACATCAAGATCATCGCGCCCTGGCGCGAATGGGACTTGTCGTCGCGCACCAAGCTCATCGACTACGCCGAGAAGAACCAGATCCCGGTTCCCAAGGATAAGCGCGGCGAACCGCCGTTCTCGCAGGACGCCAACCTTCTGCACATCTCGTCGGAAGGCAAGGCGCTGGAGGATCCGTGGGAGGAACCCGACTGGGAACACGTGCTGACCCGCGTGACGCCGCCCTGGCTGGCGCCCGACACCCCGCAAGAGATCACCATCGATTTCGAGAAGGGCGATCCCACCGCCGTCAACGGCGAGAAGCTGAGCCCGGCCGATCTCCTGACCAGGCTGAACGAACTCGGCGGCGCCAACGGCGTCGGCGCCATCGACATTGTCGAGAACCGCTTCGTCGGCATGAAGTCGCGCGGCGTCTATGAGACTCCCGGCGGCACCGTGCTGTTCCACGCGCACCGCGCCATGGAGAGCCTGACGCTCGACAAGGGCGCCATGCACATGAAGGACGAGCTGATGCCCAAGTACGCCGAGATGGTCTACAACGGGTTCTGGTTCGCGCCCGAGCGCGAGATGCTGCAGGCCGCCATCGACAAGGCAAGCGAGCCGGTGACCGGCACCGTGCGCCTGAAGCTCTACAAGGGCAACGTCATCGTGACCGGCCGCAAATCGCCCAACTCGCTTTATTCAGAAGCCATGGTCACCTTCGAGGACGACGACGTCTACGACCAGGTCGACGCCAAGGGCTTCATCAAGCTCAACGCGCTGAGACTCAGGCTGCGCAAGCACTTCGGCTAAAACCGGCGCACGCCGACGGGGCGCATCGCCACGCCCGACGACGTTGCGGCGCTGGGGGCGTTTCTGCTGTCGGCCGATGCCGGCCAGATCACCGGCCAGATCACCGGCCAGATCACCGGCCAGATCACCGGCCAGATCACCGGCCAGATCACCGGCCAGATCACCGGCCAGGCCATCCACGTGGACGGCGGGCTTGGATTGGGTATCTACATAACGGGAGGAACGACACATGCGACTTCAGGGGAAAGCCGGTTTAATCACCGCCGCGGCGTCGGGCATGGGCCGCGCCGGGGCGGAAATCTTCGCCGCCGAGGGCGCCAGCGTCGCGGTCGTCGACCGTGACGAGGCCGGCGTACAGGCGGTGGCGGACGCCATCACGGCCGCCGGCGGCAGCGCGCTCGCCATCGCCGCCGACCTGCGCGACGACGCGGCGGCGAAAGGCATCGTCGAGCAGGCCGCGGCGGCATTCGGGCACCTCGATTTCGTCTGGAACCACGTCGGCCATCCCGGCCCGGCGGCGGTGGAGGGCGTCGACATGGCCGGCTTCGAGACCGCCGTCGACCTCAACCTCCGGAGCCACCTGGTCACCACCGAAGCGGCGATCCCGCACCTGCGCAAATCCGGCGCCGGCGCGTTCCTGTTCACGGCATCGACGGCGGGGCTCATGGGCTCGCCGCAAAGCCCGGTCTATTCGATGATGAAGTACGGCACGGTGGGGTTCATGAAGTCGCTTTCCAAGCGTCTCGCCGCCGATAACATCCGCGTCAACGCCGTCTGCCCCGGACCCATCGACACGCCGATGCTCCGGGTCTTCGTCTCGCGCCCCGATTCCAGCCCCGAGGCGCCGGGCCGCAGCACCGACGAGGTCGAGGCGATGGTCGCGGGGCGCGCCGGCGTGGTGCCGCTGAAGCGCTTCGGCCGGCCCGAGGAAGTGGCCCGCGCGGCGTTGTTCCTGATTTCCGACGAGGCGTCGTTCATCACCGGCGCGGCGCTGCCGGTGGACGGCGGCATCACGGCTTAGGCCGGGTCGGGCTGCTTTTTTCGAACTTGTCCTCGAACACGTCGCGGACGCCCTGGAAGAAGTCGGCGAACGGCTGGATGGCGGCGCCGGTGAGCTCGCCGTCGGGCACCATTTCCGGATCCGGCCGGTAGGGCGCCAGCGGGTCGGCCTCGGGCGCCGGCGGCGCTTCATCGGTCTTGGCTTCGCGCAACGGCGGCGATTGGGTTTGCGGGGGCGGCGATTGGGTTTGGACCGGCTTCGCCGGTGCCAGGGTCGGCTGGCCCCGGAACACGCCCGGCGTCAGTTCGCCGACGATGTTGAGCAGCTTGTAGGCGGCGATGATGACGTCGCTCTCGGCCGATTCGGCATCGCTCTGGGCGTTGATCAGCTCGGTCTCGCCGGTCAGCACGTCGATCAGCGAGCGATTGCCGAGCTTGCGTTCCTCGCGCGCCAGTTCCAGGAAGGCGGCGGCGATGTCGGCCTGGTTCTTGCGCGACGCCGCGGTCAGGCGCGCCGTGTGCAGGTCCTGCCAGGCGTTGCGGGTCTCCTCGACGATGCGCCGGCGGGTGTCGGCGACGGTGCGGGCGCTGGAGACCAGGTCCAACTGCGCCGCGCGCAGGGTGTTCACCTGGGTCAGGCCGAGGTTGAGGCTCATGCTCATTTCCACCTTGGCGACGAACTCACGCTTCAAATCGACCGTACCGGAGACGTTGTTCTTCCACTTCTGCTCGACGATGCCCTCGATCTTGGGGAACAGTTCCGAGCCGTAGGTATTGTGCACGTCCATGCGCGCCTTGGCCTCGGCCAGGCGGTCGAGGACCAGGTCGTTGTTGTTCTTCTCGGCGCGCGCGATCGCGTCATCCAGGGTGGTGGGCAGCAGTTCCAGCGGTAGCCGCACCGGTTGCAGGCTGCCCTCGTCCGGGTGGTTGTCGAACAACGCCCGGTAGCGGTTGCGGGCGTTGATCAGTGTGCCTTCCGATTGGATCTCGCGTGCATCGGCGCCGGCCAGTTGCCGTTTCGCCTGCAGAACGTCGGTCGACAACCCGCCGCCGGTTTCCACCCGCGCCTCCTCGAGACCGGTCTGCTTGCGGATGTTGTCCTTCGAGCGCTTGGCGAACTCCAGCACCCGGGATGCCCGGTAGAGATTGACGTAGGCCTCGACCGCCTCCTGCATCAGGTCCTGTTCGGCACCGACCAGATTGGCGCGGGCCTCCACCAGTTCGAGGCGCGCCTTCTCCACCGCCGCGTCGGTGGCGCCGAAATCCCACATCAGCTGCGTCAACGACAGGTCGACCTCGCTGAACGGCAAGGAGGTGTCGGTGTCGTGCGGGTTGCGGATATTCTCGTAGCCGTGCGTGGCCGTCGGTTCGAGCACCGGATACCAGTCGCCGAGGGCTTCACGCGCGCGGTTCTCGGCGGCGCGCACGTCGGCCTTGGCGCCGATGATGCGGTCATGGGCCTCGATCATTTCCGGAACCAGCGTACCCAGACTCTGGCCGTAGGCCGCGGGCGCCAGGACGAAGGCGAGCGCGGTCAGCGCCAAGGCGCTCCCGATCATCCCTCTCAAGCTCGCACCGCCCATCGGCATGGTTCCTTATCCATGCGGGTCAAACGGCCCCACGCGTGCCGGCAATCCGACACACGAGGACACGCAGCACCATTGGGCCGCAACGACACATGGGTTGCGGCCTTCCGGCATCGTTGGTGAGGGGATCCTTCCTGGGTCAGCCCCTCTTATCGTTGCGGCGATCATATCACCGGGGTTTTCGAACCGACAAGCGTGCCGTCGGCGAAGATCGCCGCGGCTTGTGGAGGATATTGTGGATAGGTGCCGGCTAGGAGGCGCGGCGGCGCAGCGTACCGTCCTTCTCAACGGCGGCGTCGAGCTCGCGCAGTTCCTGTTCAACACGGTGGCGAAGTTCGAAGTAGCGCCGTTTCTCGTTTTCCGATAGACGCGCCCCGGCGGGACTGTTGTCGCCGGTCGCCTCGCAGACGAAGGCCAGCAGTTCGCCGACCGCCACCGGTACATCGAGGGCCTCATCGCGGACGCTGCGCTTGCCGGCCTCGCGTTCGGTCGAGTCGTGGATCCGGTTCAGTTCGTCGGTCACCGGCGCAATGCCGGCGGCGCGCTCCAGCGCCACCAGGACGTCGACCGGCATGAAGGCGGATTTCTCGAAGCTCTGGTACTGCGACAGATTGGTCGGCTTGACCCGGCAGACCTGTGCAGCTTCCTGGAGATTGTTGAATGCATCGAGCAACTTCCGGGTGGCCAGTTTCAACAACCGGATATCCATTTCGTTCAGGCCAGCGTTCATTTTACGTTCCCTCTGCCGTAGTCAGTGACATGGCGTCCGGGATTATGTAGGTTTAAGGCCGTAATTTGAAGGAAAACCGGTATGTGCCGGGGCGCTTCAGGTTGTGGTCAAGTTGACCGGGTACGAAACCCGCTTCGATCCGACGGTGCCGGGGCACCGGCGGGGGCACGAAACAAGGAGATCGAGGGGCCAGCGGGTCCCAGGGAAGTTCACCGATGGCCGTTGATGAACAGACAAACGGACCGTCGAACCGAAAGCCAGAAGGTCGTCACGAATCACAACAATCAACCGACGGCCAGTACATAGCTCTTGAGGATACGGGACCGGTAAGAACGGTCCCGGAATGGGCGTTCGAGGACGCGGTATTCACGCGCCACGGCAACGATCTGGTGATCGAGGCCGTGGACGGCGGTGTTTGGGTTGTCGCCGATTACTTCGCCAACGGTTTCCGTCCCGACCTGCAGAGCCTGACCGGCGAAACGCTGAGCCCGGAAATGGTGGCGGCACGGGTGGCCCAGGGCCAGCCCGTGCAGGTCGCGCAGGCGGCCGGCACCCAGACCGACGCGCTGCCGGAAGGCGCCCCCCAAGGCCCCGGTCAAGAGCCCGGGGAGACGCCGGGCGCGCCTGCCGGTGACGCGCCGCCGGCGATCGGATCGCTGGAACAACTGCTGCTTTCATTGTCCGGACAGGACGGCGCGCCCGTCGGCGACGGGCTGTTGCAGGTGTTCCAGGCCGCGGCGCGCGAGGCGCTCGGCGATAATGTCCCTCCCGAAGAACTGCAGGCGTTCCAACAAGCCTTCATCGAAGCGCTGCAGGGCTCCATCGCCTTTGGCGACAATCCGGTCGCGGCGCTGGAAGCGGCGAAATCGATTTTCGCCAATCCGCCACCACCGCCGCCCACCGGCGACGCGACGCCGGAAGGACAGGCCGATAACCTGTTACAGGCGCTGGCCTCGGGCGACGGAATCGCCGACCTGGTCGATCAATTGGCGCAGCAGGCCGGCGGCGGCGAAGTGGTCAGTCCGGAACAGGCGGCCCTGGCGGCGCAGGCCTTCATCGAAGGGCTTGGCGAAAGCCTGGCCGGGGGCGAGCTGCCGCTGGAAGCGATCCAGCTCGCCGACCAGCTCTCCGGCGACGTCGCCGAGGGTGTCGCCCCGGCCGGCGAGGGCGGCCCGCAGGACGCGCTGTTGCAGGCGCTGGCATCGGGCGAGAACGCCACCCAGGTGGTCGACCAGGTGCTGGGCGACAACGCCGGCGACCCGAACGCCGCGGCGGCCTTTGCCGATGCCTTGGCGCAATCGCTGGGATCGGGTGAATCGCTGCAAGATGCCCTTGGCCAGGCCGCCGAGGCGCAAGACAACATGGCCCAGGCCCTGCAGCAGACGGCGGCGCCCGTCGATCCGACCCTGCAGGCGCTCGCCAGCGGCGAGGGGACGGAAGGGCTGCCCACCGATCCCGCTTTCCAGCAGGCCCTGGCGCAGGCGCTCAACGCCGGCCAATCCACCGCCGACGCGATGCAGTCGGCCCAGGCCACCGTCGACAACCTGGCCCAGGCGCAGGCCCAGACCACGGCGCCGGGCGACCCGCTGTTGCAGTCGCTGGCGTCCGGCAACAACGTGGAGCAGAACGTCGGCGGCTCGGCGGCCTTCCAGCAAGCGCTCGCCCAGGCGCTGGCCGGCGGCGGCTCCACCGGCGACGCGGTGCAGCAGGCGCAGGCGACCAGCGATACCCTGAACCAGGCCCTGGCGGCGACGACGGCACCGGTCTCCGCCGCCGACCAGTTGGTACAGGCCCTGGCCAGCGGCAACAACGTGGCGCAGGCGGTCGGCGGTGGCGGCGATGGCTTCGCCGAAACCCTGGCCCAGACCCTGGCCACCGGCGCCAGCGCCGACCAGGCGGTGAGCGAAGCCACGGAAACGGCGGCCGCGACCGAATCGGCCGTCGCAGAGACCACCACCGAAGCGGCGCCGGAAGCGGCGCCGGCCACCGAAACCGCGGCGGCGGAACCGGCTCCCGCGCCACCGCCCGCACCCGCACCGGCACCCGCGCCGGCCCCCGCAGCGGTCGCTGCACCCGCGCCCGCGCCGGCCCCCGCGCCCCCGCCGGCGGCTGAACCGCCACCGCAGCAGGTGGCGGCCGCGCCGGAACCGGTCGCTCCGCCGCCGGTCGAGCCCCCGCCGCAACCGGTCGCCGCGCCGCAACCGGCTCTCGCACCGGCACCGGCACCGGCGCCGCCGCCCGCTCCGGCACCCGCCCCCGCCCCGGTGGCCGCCCCTGCTCCCGCGCCCGTTCCGGTACCTGCACCGGCCCCTGCTCCGGCGCCCGCGCCGGCCCCGATCTCCGGCGGCAGCGGCAGCGGCAGCCTGTTCGGCGGTGGCGGCTATACGCCTGCGCCCGCCCCCGCGCCCGCCCCGACGCCTTCGCCGTCACCCCGGCCGAGCCCATCGCCGTCGCCGGACCCGGCGCCCGATCCCGATCCCGCGCCGGACCCGACGCCGCCGCCGTCCAGCCCGCCGCCGAACATCCAGCCGACCTCGAACGCCTTTACCAAGTCGGGCACCGAAGACGCGGCGGTGAATTTCGCCCTTGCCGATTTCACCGCTGCCTATGCCGATCCCGAGGGTGTGCCGCTGAACCGGGTGCGCATCGACTCGTTGCCCTCCAACGGCACCCTGAAACTGGGCGCCGCGAACGTCACCCAAGGCCAGGAGATCCCGGCATCGCAATTGGCCAATCTGAGTTTCACGCCGAACCAGGATTTTGCCGGCACTACCGGGTTCTCCTATCGCGCCCATGACGGACAGAGCTTCTCGCCGGTGTCGGGTTCCATCTCCATGACCTTCACCGGCGTGCCGGACGCGCCGTCGTTCACCGGCAACGCCAGCGTCAACGGCGTCGGCGCCGGCGATACCAACCCCGCCGGCGACACGGTGCAGTCGACGTTCAGCGGTGTTTACAGTGACCCCGAATCAGACAGCCTGGCCGGTGTCGTCATCACCCAGAACGCAGCCACCGCCGGCCAGGGCACCTGGCAGTACTCCACCGATTCGGGTTCCAACTGGCACGCGGTTGGCACCGTCTCCGACGCCGCCGGCCTGGTGCTCGGCGCGTCCGCCATGCTGCGTTTCGTGCCGGCGGGCGTGTTTACCGGCACGCCGGGCTCGCTCACGGCACATGCGATGCAGGCGGGGCACGGCCTGACGCTGACCTCGGGCGCCAGCCGCCAGACCTATGACACCACCACCGACGACGCCACCGGCGTCGTCTCCGTCGCCGGACGGGCGGTCAACACGCAAGTCGGCGAAGCGCCGCTGGTGCACGGCGTTTCCAAACCGGGGGGCGTGCTGCAGTTGGACGGCGCCGGGCAGTTCGTCGATCTCGGCGCGGCGACGCAACTGAAGACCGGCACCGGCGCGTTCAGCTACGAGGCCTGGATAAAGATCCCGGCAACCAGTGCCGCGCAGGAAATTCTCGCCATCGGCGGCACCGCCGCAGACGCCAGCTCCGCGCACCTGCTATTGGACGCCGCCGGCAAGCTGCAACTGCTCAACGGGGCCGGCGCGGGCGCCACCGGCGCGACGACCCTCGACGACGGCCAGTGGCACCACGTCGCCGCCGTGCACGATGGCGCCGGCAACGTCAGCCTCTACGTGGATGGCGCCGTCGACGGCACCGGCACGTCGAGCTTCAACATCTCCGGCACCGCCGCCTTCATCGGCAAGAGCACCACCGGCGCCAATTCGTTCAAGGGTTGGATGGACGAGGTGCGGGTCTGGGGCGATGCGCGCTCGGCCTCGGAAATCCGCGAAACCTATTCCAAGGCGCTGACGTCGACCGGGGACAACCTGCTCGGGCTGTGGGATTTCGACGCCGTTTCCGGTACCAGCGTGCCCGACGATTCCGCCAATTCCAACGCCGGCACCATCGGCCCGCAGCCGCCGACCCAGAACGTCACCTCCCTCGACGGCCTCAACGCCGAGGCGCGCGTCCAGATCAACGGCTTCACCATGCCGACTTCGGCTTTGACCGTTGAGTTCTGGACCAAGACCACCGACACCGACGCGACTTTCTTCTCCTATGCCGTGGACGACGGCACGCTGCAGGACAACGAATTCGTCATCTACGCCAACGACGCCGCCAACCAGCTCAACGTCTACGTGAACACCGGCGCCGTCACCTTCAACACCAACGTCACCAACGTCACCAACGGCGACTGGCACCACGTGTCGGTGACCTACGATTCCACCGATATCTCGCTCTACGTGGACGGCCAGTTGGTCGGCACCCAGGCGGCGCCGGCCGCGGGCGCCATCGCCGCGCATGCCAACAGCGCCATTACGCTCGGCCAGGAACAGGACAGCATCGGCGGCAGCTTCGACACCAATGACGATCTGGCCGGCGAGATGTCCAACCTGCGCATCTGGGACAAGGTGCGCAGCCAGGCCGAGATCAATTCGGATTTCACCAAGGAATTGGCCGGCAACGAGACCAACCTGGTCGGCTACTGGAAGCTCGACGACGCGCCGAACGCGCAAGGTGGCGGCACGGCGGCGGCGACCACCGGCGGCGTCAACGGCGCCTACACCGCCGCCGTCAAGGCCACCGCCGGCACCAACGTGGTGGTGGTGCCGAAGCTTTCCGACAACGCGCTTTCATTCGACGGCACGAACGACATCGTCACCGTCAACGATACCGGCGCGCTCAATTTCGGCGCCGGTTCGTTCACGCTGGAGGGCTGGGTACAAACCAGCCAGAGCACCGGCCTGCAGCGCATCTTCATCAAGCCGGCCAGTGAAACCACCTCGACCCAGTCGGGCGCTGGAAGCCAGTCCTACAGCCTGCTGATCAATGCCGGCCAGGTGCAGGTGCGCTTCGACCAGGAAGGCGGCGGCGTCAATTCGGCCACCTCGACGCAATCCGTCGCCGACGGGCTCTGGCATCATGTGGCCGGTGTCTATGACGCCGCCAACAGCCAGCTCAAGGTCTATATCGACGGCGTGCTGGCGGCGACGGCGTCGACCACCGGCGATCCCATGCAGGACGACCTGAAGTTGGAAATCGGCGGACGCTCCAGCGAGAGTAGCCAGTACTTCAACGGCAAGCTCGCCGACCTGCGCGCCTGGGACGACGTGCGTTCGCAGGCCGAGATTTCCTCCAACACCAACGCCCGGCTCACCGGCACCGAGGACAACCTGGTCGGCCTCTGGCCACTGGACGAAGGCACCGGCACCACGGCGAACGATGTTTCGGCGACTGGCCAGGACGGTACCATCTCGGGCGCGGCCTGGAGCTACGACGCCCCGCTGTTGGGCACCACCACGCTGACCATCAACGAGGACGACGCCTATTCGGGCAAGGTCACGGGTTTCGACCAGCAGGGCGACAGCCTCACCTTCTCTGTCGTCGGCACCGCGCCCGCGAAGGGCTCCGTCTCGATGAACTCCGACGGCACCTTCACCTACACGCCGAACGCCAATGCCACCGGCTCGGACACCTTCACGGTCCGGGTCTCGGACGGCACCACGTCGTCGACGCAGGCGATCACCGTCAACATCACCGCGCTCGAGGACAAGCCGGTCGTCGCCGCCAAGGGCGGCGTGACGGTTTACGACAAGGTGCTCGGCGCCGCCGCCATCGATCCCAACATCACCGTCTCCGATGCCGAGGGCGCCTACAACGGCGGCGCGCTGGTGGTCCGCATCGATACCGGCCAAGACTCCGGCGACCGCTTGAGCATCGACAGCCAGGGCACCGGCTCGGGCCAGATTTCCGTTTCCGGCACGACGGTTTCCTACGAAGGCACCGCCATCGGCACCATCGACGGCACCAACAACGGCGGCGCCAATGTGGGCTTGCAGATCGACCTCAACGCCAGTGCGTCGAACGCCGCCGTGCAGGCGCTGGCGCGTGCCGTGCAGTTCCATACGCTGGGCTCATCGACGGTGCCGCGTTCGATCAAGTTCGAGGTCACCGACGCGGCCGGCAAGTCCAACCCCGGCGACGTCACGGTCATCGACACCAACTTCGGCTCGTCCGATCTTTCCGGCATCGCCACCTCGACGTCGAACGCCGCCATCGAGAACGGGTATCTGAACCTGGCCAAGGTCAATGGCGCCAACAACGCCTTCACCGTCAATCCCGCCGGCGCGGCGGAAGGGGCCAGGAACTTCAAGGCCACGTTCAAGCTCGAAATCGGCGACGGCCAGGGCGGGGACGGGTTTTCGTTCGGCTATGGCGTTGCCGGCAGCTATGACGCCTCCGTCGGGCAGGAGGGGCTGGCGACCGGGCTCTCCATCACCTTCGACACCTGGAACAACGAGGGCAGCGAGGAGACCTTCGGCGGCCAAACCACCTTCGGACGCGCCGAGCTGAAACTCAACGGCACCGTCATCGCCGTTTCGCCGGTACAGGTGTTCAGGAACGAACAGGACGGTTCCAGCGGCACCGACAGCTACACCGAGGTGGTCATCGAGCATACCGACGCCGGGCTCTTCGCCAGCTACGGCGGCACCACGCTGTTCAACGGCATCGACCTGGGATCGGGCTACGATCCGGCGGCCGCGTCGAGCGCCTATCAGTACGTGCTGGCGGCGGGCGTGCATGCATCGGGCGAAAAGCACCGGGTCGACGATCTGAAGATCACCGTTCCCGGCGACAACACCCGCATCGTCGACATGCAGGGCGAGCGCGAGTTTTCCGACAGCTTCACCGCCAAGGGCGCCGACCAATTGGTGATGAACTTCGACGGCTCCAACGACTACATCAACCTGGGCGCGTCAACGGAGATCAACACCGGCCCCGACGCCATGACCTGGGAGGGCTGGATCAATACGTCGGTGAATTCGGCTGCGGTGCAGACGATCTTCTCCGCCGGCACCGCCGGATCGGGTAACGCCACAGCGGTCAGCTCGACCTTCTCTTCCGCGCCATCCAACCTGACCACGGTGGGCGACGCCGCGGTGACCGGCGGGGTGCTGCGGCTGACGCCGTCGGCGAGCAGCCAGGCCGGCCGCGCGATTTTTGAACCCGGCGACGCGGTCAAGGGGGCGGAGGACTTTACCGCCACCTTCAACCTGAAGATCGGCGACCCGGCAAACGGCGCGGCCGGCGACGGCATGAGCTTCAACTACGGCGCCGATTTCACTGGCAACGCCGAGGAGGGCACGTCGAGCGGGCTTTCGATTACCTTCGACACCTTCAACAACGGCGCCGGCGACAACTTCGACAAGCTCGAGGTGAAGGTCAACGGCACCGTCGTCCATACGGTCAATGCGCCGGGCGAGGTCAACAATCCGTTCCGCATCGACGGCCGCCAGGTGCTCAATCTGGACGGCAATGGCGATTACGTCAGCCTAGGTGCCGGCGACAGCAACATCTTCCGCACCACCGGCCTCGGCGACATGACGGTGGAGGCCTGGATCAAGCCCGACAACCTGAACGGCACGCAGAACATCTTCGCCCTCGGCGGGGATTCCGGCGATGCCGGCGGCGTCGTGCCCGACCCCGACAACTTCCTGTTTCTGATGCAGATGGACTCGGGCGGCGACATCAAGCTCCTGCACGAAATTTTCGGCGGCACCGACAACCAGGATGTCACTTTCAATTCCAACATCCAGGCCGGTCAGTGGACCCACGTGGCGGCGACCCGCGACATTGCGACCAACACCTACCGGCTCTTTGTCAACGGCGTCGAGGTCGGTTCCGGCCAGACCTATACGACCGACCCGAACGGCGGCTCCGCCGCCGTCGCCCGCATCGGCGCGGAGTTCTCGTCCAGCAGCCAGCCGGCCTTTGAATTCGACGGCCAGATCGATGACGTTCGCATCTGGAACGTGGAACGCAGCGCTTCCCAGATTTCCAACAACTACGACAAACTCATCTCTGGCAATCAGAGCGGCAACTTGATCGCGCATTACACCTTCGACGACGCCGGCAGTCTGCCAAACGATTATGCCAACAGCAACGACGGCTCGTTCCAGGGCAACGCCGGTTTCGCCGACGGCGACCCGAGCGGCAAGACCGCCCAGTTCGTGCCGGTGACCATCCGCCACGACGCGAACGGCCTGGATATCATCTACAACGGCGAAAATCTGGTCACCAACCTGAACATCAAGGCCCAGGGCTACGATCCCAAATACTCGGACGACTACGTATTTTCGGCGCGCACGGGTTCGGCCAGCGACACCCATCAGGTCGACGGCCTGACCATCACCGCCGAACAGACCGGCACCCGCAGCGCGCTGGTGGTCAAGGACGGCAAGCTGCAGTTCGCCGAAGTGACCTCAGCCGGCACGACCTACCATGATTCCGGCGTCACCGTGGCTGGCGGCTGGCACCAGGTCTCGGCCACCCACGACGGCAACAATACCCTGAAGCTCTATGTTGACGGCGCCCTGGTGAAGACCATCACCGGCGTCGAAAAAAACGTGGTCTCCGGGGATGCCTTCATCGGCGCGGGATCGTCCGCCGGCGCCGATCCCTTCGACGGCCAGATTTCCGAGGTCCGGGTGTGGAACGTCGAGCGCTCGGCGTCCAACATCGGCGAGGCCTATACCCAGGACTTCGGCGATCCGTCGGAAACCTCCAACCTCGTCGGCTACTACAACTTCGAGACCATCCAAGGCCAGACCGCCCCCGACACCGGCGCCGGCGCCGATAGCAACGGCACGCTTGGCGCCAACACCTCGCCGGGGACCCGCGATCCGCACCTGCAACTCGGCACCATCACCGGCCCCGACGCCAGCAAGTGGGTGGTCGTCGACGGCGGCCACGAGCAGGGCGGGTTCAACACAGCCGACGATTCGATCACCGTTTCCGGCGGCGACCTGGTGTTCAAGAACCGCGAGCTGTTGCGCACCAAGGATGAGTTCGATCCCGCCGGCGGCAGCCCGATCCACCTGACTGGGCGCTTCACCTTCAATACCGCGAACGACATTTTCTCGGTGTTCACCCGCGCCAACGCCACCCCGGACACGACGTTCTACGGCTACCCGACCACCGGCATCGCCTTCCAGGCGCATGAGAGCGGTACGCTGACCATCGACGCCAAGACCGCCGCCGGCGCCACCTCGAGCCTGGCCAGCCTGTCGTTCGACCTGGTCACGGGCCGCGAATACGAGTTCGAGATTGTCGATGACGGCACCAGCCTACGCTACACCATCACCGACGTCGACAATCCCGGGCATACCGGGACGGTGACGGCGTCGTCGAGCTTCAACCCGAGCGACAACTTCATCGTCGTCACCAACCATGAAGAAGCCAGCGGCACCGACTACACCCTCAACCTGCACGAAATTTCCATCGACCAGAGCCTGGTCACCGAACAGGAGACGGCGCTCTCCGTGCAGTTGGACGCGCCGAGCGCCACCGGCACGCTCACCTACGCCATCATCACCAATCCGGCGAACGGCGCGATCTCGGGCCTCAACGCCACCACTGGGCAGCTCACCTATACGCCGAACGCGAACTTCCACGGCGCCGACACCATCACCTATTCGGTCACCGGCACGGACGGTCGCGTCGACGTCAAGACCGTCAGCGTCAACGTCAACGCCGATCTCGACGTGCAGGTCGCCGGTTCGAACCTGGATTTTGACGGCGCCGACGACTATGCCACCCTCGGTTCCGGCTCCGGCTCGCTGCACACCGGCACCGGCCCGCTCACCTACGAAATGTGGATCAAGACCACGGATGCCAGCGCCGAGCTGCTCAACATCGGCGCCAGCAGCGGCAATGACGAGGCCGATTTCTATCTCTCTGGCGGGACGCTGCGCTTCAGCGGCGGCGGCACGACCTTGAATTCCGGCGTCACCGTGAATGACGGGCAATGGCATCACGTGGCGGTCAGCTATGACGGAAGCGCCTCGGCGACGCTCTACGTGGATGGCAGCGCCGTCCATACCGGCGCGATCACCCTGAACGTCGCGGGCGGCGCCGCCCGGCTCGGCGGCACGCTTCAGGGCGATACCTTCTATGACGGCAACATCGACGAGCTGCGCATCTGGAACGTGGTGCGCACCGCCGACGACATCCGCATCAACTACGACCAGCAGATGACCGGCTCCGAGACCGGGCTCAAGGGCTATTACCGCTTCGACGACGCCCGCGACGATCCCGATGACGCCGCCGACAGCTTCGTTATCGACAAGTCGGGCTCGGGCAACAACATGACCCTTGGCGGTTCGACGGAAAACGACACGGCGGAACCGAGCGTGGCGACGCCGGCGGCAGGCAGCGCGCCGGACATCTACGGCAATATCGTCGAGATCGTCAGCGACGAAACGGCGAGCGGCACCATGGTCTATGACGAGGCGCTTTCCGGCACGGTCAGCTATTCGGTGACGTCGCCGCCCACCAGCGGCCAGGGAACGGTGAGCATCAATGCCTCCACCGGCGTCTGGACCTACGATCCCGGCGATTTCCGCGGCACGGCGACGTTCACGCTGCGCGCCGCCGGATCGACGTCCGGCACCGACGACGAGACCATCACCGTCACCACCACGGAAGTGGCCGAGCAATCGGTCAACGTGCACGACGGCGCGGCGCAGTTTGCCGGCACCGACGAGACCATCGCCGCCGATCTCGGCACCGGCACCTTCACCAACCAGATCACCATCGAGCACTGGGTCAATTTCGGCGATCTCGCCAACCACCAGAACACCGTCCGCGTCGGTGACGCCGACAACAACCGCTTCGTCATCGAAAAGATATCCAATACCTTCTCGGTCTGGCTCGGCGGTGACGGCGGGTCCACCTCGATCGATTCCGGCACCACCGTTGCCGCCGATACCTGGTACCACGTGGCCGTCACCTATGACGGCTCCACGGTAAAGATTTACGTCAACGGCGCGCTGGTCAAAACGCAGGCCTATTCGGGCGTGGCGCTGACCAACACGGCGCAGTCGATGACCGTCGGCACCGACAACGGCGGCTTCGATTCCAATTCCATGATCGACGACGTGCGGATTTGGTCGACGGTGCGCTCCGACACGCAGATCCGCGCCACTTACAACGAACAGCTCAGCGGTTCGGAATCGGGCCTGCAGGTCTACTATCGGATGGACGACAATCCGGCCGGCACCATCGTCGACAACTTGGGCGCGCTCGGCGCCACCGCCGACGGCGTACTCAAGGGTGGCGCCGAACTCATCAACCCACCCGAGGTGGCGCTCGATTTCTCCGGCAACAATTCGTCGGGCACCTTCATCAACGTCGGGCGCGGCACGTCGGACAACCTGGCGATCACCGGCGACCTGACGGTCGAAGGCTGGGTCAAGCTCGACAGCCTCAAACTGCAGAATATCGTCAGTTTCTCCAATCCGTCCGGCACCCCGGAAACCGCGGCCAACAACGATCTCTATTCGCTCTGGATTACGTCCGGCGGCGACGTCAAGTTCGGCCACGAGACCGGCAGCGGCACCGACCAGGACGCCACCTTCGACACCAACCTGACGGTCGGCCAATGGGTGCATCTGGCGGCGGTGCGCGATTCCACCACCAAGACCCAGTCGCTCTACATCAACGGTGAACTCATCGGTGTCGTTGGTTACAGCGCCGATCCAACCGGCGGTGCAAACGGCAACCTCTTCGTGGGGTCGAGCTCGCGCGGCACGCTCAACGACGACCGCCTGGACGGGCAGCTCTCGGACCTGCGCATCTGGTCGTCAGCCAGGACCGCCGACGAGATCGCCGACAATTACCTGAACACCCTGGAAGGCAGCCAAACCGGCTTGGTGCTCAACTATCAGTTCGACGAAGGCACCGGCAGTTCCGTCACCGACGCGTCGGGCGCACAGACCGGTGCCGACGCCACCAAGACGGTTTCCAACACCGCCACCTGGGTCGACAACGCGCCCGATATCTACGGCACCAAGATCACCACCCAAGAGAACGAAGGCGTATCCGGCGCCATGGTCGCCAACGACGTCACCGGCACCGCCACCTACAGCGTGCAGAACCAGGCTTCGGCCAACGGTACGGTGACGATCGATTCCTCCACCGGGCTTTGGACCTACACGCCGACCGCCGGGTTTGCCGGCACCGCGACGTTCACGCTGCGTGCGACGGGTTCCACGTCGGGCACCGACGACGAGACCATCACCGTTACCGTGGTCGGCGAGACGCAGGATTCGGTCGACGTTTCGGCCGGCGTGCTGCATCTCGACGGCGCCAACGATAAGGCGGTCTCCGCCGGCACGGTGACGCTCACCAGCCATTCCATGGAGCTTTGGGTCAACACCACCGACACGCGGGCCGACCGCGGCTACATCGGCACCGACCAGTCCGGCGGCGCGGCGGCGCAGATCTTGACCAATGCGAACGGCACATGGCGGGTCGAAATCAGCAAGGACCTGACCAATTTCAAGACCTATTCGTCGAGTCAGGTCGTCAACGACGGTGCCTGGCACCATCTCGCCTATACTTACGATGCCGCCACCGATACGCTGCGGCTTTACGTCGACGGTGTCGAGGACACCACGGTCACCAAGACTCTCGATGCCACCATCTCTTCGTTCACCTTGACCGATGAGATCATGGTTGGCGTCGAGCGCGGCGGAAACAACTACGTCAAAGCCGACATCGACGAGGTCCGGGTCTGGAACGACGTGCGCACGGCGGAAGAAATCTTCGCGGGCAAGGACCAGCAGTTGGGCGGCGGCGAGAGCGGCCTGCAGGCCTATTACCGCTTCGACGGCGAGGCTTCGTCGACCACCGTCACCAACCATGCGACGGCGACGGGCACGGCCATGAACGCCACCGCGTCCGGCGGCGCCCAGACCCTCGACCTGCCAGAGAAGGCGCTTCGCTTCGACGGTTCCACCACCACCATCGATGCCGGGCGCGGCGCAAGTGATTCACTTGCCGTCGCCGGTGATCTGACCATCGAGACCTGGGCCAAGTTCGACAGCGTATCCGGTGGGCACACGCTCCTGGAGTTCGGCACCAAGAGCGCCGACGAAACCGGCAACGTCCTTTACCGCCTGAAACTGACGGACGGCGGCGATATCCGTTACGGCCACGAATACGGCTCGTCCAACGACGAAACGCTGACCGACTTCAATACCAACCTCACCGCCGACCGTTGGTACCACATCGCCATCAGCCGCGATGTCAGCAGCAATCTTATCAAGCTCTATATCGATGGCGAGCTGTTCGGCACCGCCACCTACAATGTTTCCGACCCGACGGGCGGCGGCTTGGGTGCCTTGTTCATCGGCGCCCAGCACACCGGCACCGGCGCGCAATCGGACCCGCGTGAGTACTTCGACGGCGAAATGGCGGACCTGCGTATCTGGAACAGGGTGCGAACCGATGAAGAGATCGTCGAGAACTTCACCGAACAGTACCAGGGCAGCCAGTCCGGCCTTGTGCTCAACTATCACTTTGACGAAACCGCCGACAACACGGTGATCGACAGCTCCGGAACCCAGTCGGCGGCGACGGTTTCCGGCACCGTGGAATATGTCGATACCACGCCCGACGTCTACGGCAACGCCATGACCATCGGCGAGAACGACACCGCGTCGGGCGTCATGACCGCCAACGACCTGATCGGCACGCCGACCTTCTCGGTCACCGGCGCGGGGGCAGCGACCAACGGGCAGGTGACGGCCACGACCTCGGGTGGCGGTTCCGTCACCATCGACCAGTCGACGGGCGCCTGGACCTATACCCCGGCGGCGAATTTCCACGGCTCTGACAGTGTAACCGTGACGGCAACTTCCGGCTCGGTCACTGATTCCGAAACCGTCACCATCACCGTCACCCAGGAAGACCACGATTCCGTCAACGTCTCGGGCGGCGTTTTGCAACTGGACGGCACCGGCGACCATGTGGTCATCGATCATTCGAGCGACCTCAACACCTCCAACTGGACCATCGAGACCTGGTTCCAGACCAGCGGCCACTCGGCGGCGGGCGACGCCAACATCGGGCGGCTGATCTCCAAGGCGCAAGGGACCGGCGGCAACCAATTCTCCATCTATATGTATCAGGGCAAGCTCAACCTGGTTTCCAATAACCTCTCGACCTCGACCATCACCACCGGCGACACCTATAACGACGGCCAATGGCACCATGTGTCGGGCGTCTACGACGGCTCGGCGCTGAAACTCTATGTGGACGGCAACCTGGTGCAGCAGGCCAGCGTCACCGGCACGCCGACGTTGGAGAGCAAGGACCTCTACCTCGGTGCCTACAACGACGGCAGCGGCGTGACGCAGGGCTTCGACGGCCGTCTGGACGACGTCCGCATCTGGTCGGCGGCGCGCACCGACGACGAAATCCGTGCCAGCTACGACCAGCAACTGAGCGGGTCCGAAACCAACCTCACCGCCTACTACCGCTTCGACGACGATCCGAATGCCACCACGGTGCGTGACGCCACCGGCAACCAGCACACCGGCACCGAGGGCGGCGACGCCGAGGTCATCGGCGGGCGTGGCAAGGTGCTGTCGTTCGATGGAACGGACGACTACGTCAACCTGCCGGACAGCGCCGAGGGCACGACCCTGCTTTCGGCCGCGGCGGGCACCGTCGAGGCCTCGTTCAAGCTCGATGCGAGCGCCTCGACCGCGACGCCGATCTACGTGTTCGCCAACCGCGATTCCGGCTCCGGCGACCAGGTTTACATCCAGCTCACTCACAACGGCAGCGATTGGGAACTGTTCGGGAACCTCGACGGCCAAACCGTCAACATGGGGACGGTCCAGGCCGGCCAGTGGATTCATGCCGCCGTTGCCTGGAACGGCGCCAACGGCGAGATGTTCCGAGACGGCATCAGCAAGGGCACGGTCGCGGGCCTCGACTTCACCAGCGCCATCAACAACCGAGTCGCCATCGGCACCTACAACGAGGATCTCAACGGCCAGTTCTTCAAGGGCGAGATCGACGACGTGCGCATCTGGTCGACGGCCCGGAGCGCCACCGAAATCGCCGACAACTTCAACTCGACGCTGGGCGGTTCGGAAACCGGCCTGGTCGCCAACTATGCCTTCGAGGAGATCGTCTCCGGCGAGGTCATCGACAACGCCGGCACCGCCACCAACGGTACCGTCAACGGCGCGACGCTGGTCGATGGCGCACCCGCGGTCTACGGCAACAGGGTCGATATGATCGAAGGCGAAACCGCTTCCGGGCGCATCACGTCGAACGATATCGTGGGTGCGCCTGCGACGCCCTACAGCGTGCAAGCGGCGGCGTCCAACGGCACCGTCACCATCGACAGCTCGAGCGGCGAATGGGTCTATACGCCGAACGCCAATTTCACCGGCACCGACACCTTCACGCTGCGCGCCTCCGACGGCACGCGCAACGACGACGAGGTGATCACCGTCACGGTCAAGAGCGACGACCGGGTCAATGTCGCCGACGGCGCCATGCGCTTCGACGGCAGCGGCGACCAGATCAGCCTCGGCGCCGCCGCCGCGCATCAGTTCGGGTCGGCGGATTTCACCATCGAAACCTGGGTGCGCACCGGCATTACCAGCAATTCGCGGCTCAACATCTTCGATTTCGGCAACACCTCCACCGACAACGTCGGCGCCTTCCTCTATATTGAGGACGGCAAGCTGGAGTTCGATTCCTACAACAGTTCCGTCAAGCCCGCCGGTACGTCGGTCATCAACGACCAGGAATGGCACCATGTGGCGGTGACGCGGTCCGGCACCACTATCAAGCTCTACGTCGACGGCGAGCTGGAATCGACCTCGACCATGAATGCCTTCACCGTCGGCGCGCCGTCAGTCGCCAACACCGTCGGCACGACCAGCTTCAAGGGCGAGATGGACGACTTCCGCATCTGGTCGACGGCACGCAGCGCCGACGAGATCCGGCTCAACCACGACCAGCAGCTTTCCGGTTCCGAGACCGGTCTCGTCAGCTATTACAAATTCGACGACGACCACGCCGGCACCACCGTCGCCGATAGCGCCGGCACGGCCGAGAACGGCACCGCCGCCGGCGACGCCCAGGTCATCAACGCACCCAAGCACGCACTCACGTTCGACGGCACCGACGACTACGTCACCGTCGCCCACGACGCGGCCCTCAACCCCACCCATTGGACCATCGAAACCTGGTTCAAGACCACCGCCCACACGACAAACGACGTTAACGATATCGGCCGGCTTCTCTCCAAGGGTGTCGATGCTTCGACCAATGGCTATACGCTGGCAATGCTGCAGGGCAAGGTGCAACTCGCCACCAACAGCCTTTCCACCAACCAGATCGAGACCACCGGCGCCCTCAACGACGGCACCTGGCACCATGTCGCGGCGGTCTACGATGGCGACACGCTGAAGCTGTTCGTCGACGGCGCCTTGAACGCGTCCGCCAATGTCACCGGGACGCCGACGCTGAATTCCAACGACCTGACGATCGGGCGTTTTCAGCAAGGCGCCGCTGCCGGGATGCAATACTTCAACGGCGAAATCGGCGAGGTGCGTGTCTGGAACACTGGCCGCACCGACGAACAGATAGCCGACAATTACAACCAGACCCTCACCGGCGACCAGGACGGCAAGCTGGTCCTGAACCTCACGTTCGACGAGGGCTCCGGCACCACCGCATATGACAGCGCCGGCAGCGCCAACAACGGCACCATTTCCGGCGCTACCCATGTGGAGACCGCGCCGGATATCTACGGCAACGCCGTCACCATCCAGGAGAACGAGACCGTTTCCGGCACCTACGAGGCCGAGGCGTCGAGCTTCGCGGTGGCGACGGCGGCGTCGAACGGCACGGTGACGCTGGATACCGCGACGGGTCATTGGGTCTACACGCCCAACGCCAACTTCAACGGCTCAGACAGCTTCAAGCTCTCCGCCGCCGGTGCCGGCGAGGAGACCATCACCGTCACCGTCAACAAGGTCGACCACGATTCCATCAATGTTTCCGACGCGCTCTTGGTGCTCGACGGCACCACCGACTACGTCGATCTCGGCACCGCGTCGCAGCTGGGGGCGCTGACGTCGAACTTCACCGTTGAGGCCTGGATCACGCCGGAAGACCTTTCCGCCATCAGCCGCATCATTTCCTCCACCCGCACCCACGGCAACGACGGCTGGGCCTTCGGCACCGATGCCAGCGGACACCTGATGTTCACCACCTACAACCACAACGACTACGAGACCGGCGTCACGCTCACCGCCGGCGAGCGGGTGCATGTGGCGGCGGTGATGCAGACCGACGCCTCGCCGGCCAACACGGTGTCTTTCTATATCAACGGCAATCTGGTCGGCACCGAGACCTACGCCACCGCGCTCGGCACCGCCAACAGCGCCGGCGACGGGTTCCTGATCGGCGCCGCCACCGCGCCCAACAGCACCGCCTTGAGCGAGCACTTCAAGGGCACCATCGACGACGTGCGGGTCTGGTCCGATGTGCGTACGGCCGAGGAAATCCGCGCCACCTACGACCAGCAGCTTTCCGGCTCCGAGGCCGGGCTGGTCGGCAACTGGACCTTCGACGATGTCGCCGGCGCCACCGTGCAGGACAAGAGCGGCTCCGACAACGACGGCACGCTGCTGACCGCCGTCGGTTCGCGCAAGGTGATGGATTTGACCCCCAGCACAGACGTCGCCACCGGCGTCGGTATCGCCGATTTCGACGGCTTCCCGCAAACGGCGATCACGGTGGAGATGTGGGTCAACCCGGATGTCGTCGACGCCAATGCCGCCGGCGACACGCTGTTCTCCTATGCCACGGCGGGGGACAGCAATGAGGTGTTGATCCATGTGCTGGACGGCGGCGACCTGCGGGTGCTGGTGGACGGCGGCTCCGCCGACTTCAATACCAACCTGACCGCCGGCGCCTGGCAGCATCTCTCGATAACCTGGGGCTCCAATTCGGCCACGGTCTACATGAACGGCGTCGCGGTCGAGACAAAGGCGCTTTCCGGCACCCAGATGGAGGCCGGCGGGACGCTCTATCTCGGCGTCGACCAGGACAGTGTCGGCGGCGGTTTCCAGGCATCCAACGTCTTCGACGGCCAGATGGCCGAGGTGCGGGTCTGGGACAAGGTGCGGACGGCGGCCGAGGTTAAGGCCGATTTCGACCGCGAACTGGAAGGCTCGGAATCCAACCTGGTCGGCTACTGGAAACTGGACGAGGCGTCCGGCACCCGGGCGCTGGACAGTGCCGGCAACAACGACGGCGCCTACGCGTCCACCGGCACCGCGCATTCGGACGCCACCGTGCCGGTGGCGGCGGAGAACGCCGACGCCGTTCATACCAACTGGACCGGTGCCCTGAAGTTCAGTGAAAGCAGCACGGACTTCGCCCAGGCGAACCTCGGCACCGGCACCATCACCAACGCCATGACCATGGAATTCAAGGTCAAGCTGGACGATTTCTCCAGCTTCCAGAGCCTGCTGGCATTGACCGACTCGACCGGCTCGAAGGCCGAATACATCCCCTTCGTCACCACTGACGGCTCGCTGTTCCTGTATCTGAAGAATGCCGCCGGCACGCCGACGGATGTCGATTCCGGCATCAACCTGAGCGCCAACACCTGGTACAACGTCGCCACCAGTTACGACGGCACCACGGCGAAGATCTACATCGACGGCCAATTGGTGGCGTCGCAGGCGGTCTCGGGCATGACTCTCAACGCCTCGGCGCAGACGGTCACCATCGGCAAGGACACGTTGCGCGGGCAATACACGGACGGGCTGATCAGCGACGTCCGCATCTGGAAGACGGCGCGCACCGACGAGCAGATCGCGGAAAACTACAATAAAGACATCTCCGGCAACGAAGGCGGCGACCTGGTCGCGCATTACACCTTCCCGGAGGGCGCGACGACCCTGGTTGACAGCGCCGGGTCGAACAACGGCACCATTACCGGCACCACCCACGTGGACCTGGCCGCCGACATCTACGGCAACACGCTGACCATCCAGGAGAACGAGGTGGTGCGCGGTCAGATGAGCGCGTCGGACGTGTCGGGCTCGCTCACCTACAGCGTTCAGACCGGTCCCAACAACGGCGGTGCCGTCACCATCGACGCCAACGGCCAATGGGTCTACACGCCGAAGGACAACTTCAACGGCACCGAGACCTTCACGCTGAAAGTCGTCGGCGCGACGTTCGGGTCGGATGAGGAAACCGTGACCGTCACGGTCAGCCCGGTGGCGGCGAATTCCGTCGACGTTTCCGATGGCGTGCTGACCCTCGACGGCAGCAACGACTACGTCGACTTGCCCGATGCGGCGCTTAACGATCTCGCCGGCGGCACCATCGAGGCCTGGGTTTATCTCGACGCCAATACCGGCGAGATCATCACCGCCAAGCAGCACGACGGCGCCAACACGACGGCCGCTTTCTCCATCGGTTCCTACATCAATTCCGGCGGCGGTTTCGCCGCCGGGGATGCCGGCAAGCTTTACTTCCACGGCGCCAACGGCGTTACCCAGGCGGCAAGCACCGGCACCATCGCCACCGGCGCCTGGCATCACGTCGCTGTCACCTTCGACAGCTCCGAAGCGCGGTTCTATATCGATGGCACCCTGGACTCGGTGACCAGCGGCAACTACGCCGTGCCGAATATCGCCAATGCCTCGGTAACCAGCCTGGGCGCGCAGGTCGCGTCGGGGACCGTCACCGGTGCCTTCGACGGCCAGATGGACGAGGTCCGCATCTGGCGCGAGGTGCGCACCGCCGAGGAAATCCGCGCCAATCTCGATCAGCAACTCACCGGCACTGAGCCCAACCTCAACGCTTATTACCGCTTTGACGACGACAGCGTCGGCGACAGCCTGCGCGACGCGTCCGGCAACGGTCTCGACGGCAGCCTCGAGAACGGCGCCACGGTGACCACGTCGGCGGGGCCGGACCTCTTCGGCACCATCATCGAAACCGTCGAGGCGACGGCCGTCACCGGCAAGATGACGGCGAACGATGTGGTCGCCACCGGTTCGATCACCTACGCTAAGACCGACGGTTCCAACGGCACGGTGAGCATCGACGGGTCCGGCAATTGGACCTACACGCCGTCTGCCGGCTTCACCGGCACCGACAGCTTCACCGTAACCGCATCCGACGGCACCGGCGGCGTTTCTGATGACACCGAGACCATCACCGTTTCCGTCAAGTCCGACGACCGGGTCAACATCCATGACGGCGCCTTGCAGTTGGACGGCAGCAACGACCTGGTCAATCTCGGCACCTCGGGCGCGATCTTTACCGGCACCAGTTCGCTAACCTACGAGGCCTGGATCAATACGTCGAAGACGTCGGGGCGCCAGGAAATCCTCTCCATCGGATCGAGCCCGACCTACCTCGGCGCGACGCTGCTGGTCCAGGACGGGGCGCTGCGGTTCGACCTGTCGGGCGAAGCGGGGCCGGTATCATCGCAGTCGGTTGCCGACGGGGAATGGCACCATGTCGCCGCCACCCTCGATACGTCATCCAAGTTGGCGACCGTCTACGTCGATGGCGTGGCGGTCGACAGCTATACCTTCGTCAATGCCGCGACGATCAACGTCAGCAGCGGCCAGGCTTATATCGGCAATGTCTTTGCCGGGTCCTCGACCTATTTCGAAGGCATGATCGACGAGGTGCGGGTCTGGAACACGCTGCGCAGCGCCGACGACATTCGCCTCAATCACGACCAGCAGCTCAAGGGCTCGGAGAGCGGTCTCAAGGGCTATTACCGGTTCGACGATTCCCATACCGGCACCACCGTCGAGAACCATGCCACCGCCAATGCCGGCAACGACGGCACGCTCACGAATGGCGCTTCGATCGTCAACACGCTCGGCCGGGCGCTGAAGCTCGACGGCACCGGCGACCTCGTCACCACGTCCGGGATCGATCTCAACAACAAGTCGTTCTCCTGGGAATTCTGGGCCAAGCGCGACACGTCGGATTCGGCGGACCTCGTCCTGGGCGCGCGAGTCACGCCGGGAGAGAACGACAACAACTTCTTCCACGCCGGCTGGCTCAATTCCACCTTCCGCTTCAGCTTCAACGGCACCAACTCCGACAGCACGCTCGACTACACCGATACCGGCGGCAGCCTGGATGAATGGGCGCATTGGGCCGGCACCTATGATGCCACGTCCAATCTGGCGAAGCTCTATAAGAACGGCGAATTGGTGGCGACCGCCGTCTTCGCCAACGACCTGAACACCTCGGCGCCGCTGCTGATCGGCGGCTCGCAGACGGGGCAGAACTTCAACGGCCTCGTCGATGAGGTTCGCATCTGGTCGGACGTGCGCACGGCCGACGAGATCGCCGACAACTACAATCAGTCGATCGGCGCCGACGCCGACAATCTGATCGCCAACTACCACTTCGACGCCGACAGCGGCAGCGTGGTGGACAGCGCCAGCGGCGTTTCCGGCGCCAATTCCGGCACGCTTTCCGGCGATGCCACGCGCGTCGATACCGCGCCGGATGTCTTCGGCGGCGACGATGCGGCCAATAACCAGTTGCTCAAGATCGGCGAGGGTGAGACGGCCGCCGGCCGCTTCGAGACCTCGGCGACCAGCGTTTCCAATTCAAACCCCTCGCACGGCACGGTGACGCTCGATGCCGCCACCGGCAACTGGGTCTACACGCCGACGGCAGGCTTCATCGGCAACGACAGCTTCACCCTCACCGCCGGTGGGCGCACGGAAACCGTTAACATCACGGTGGTCAACGAGGCGGAGGACTCGGTCAACGTCGCGGGCTCGGCCTTGCAGTTCACCGGCCGCACTTACGACCGCATGACCGCCGACTTGGGCAGCGGCACGCTGACCAACCAGATCACCGTCGAGATGATGGTCAACTTCAACCAGGTGCCGACATCGGGCGATGACGCGCAGCAGAACATCCTCAACCTGTTTGGCGACAGCAACGTGCATCTGTTCAACCTCTACAAAGCGAGCAACAATACGCTGAATTTCTTCGTTAACGATCAAACCGACAATTCGCCGCTTGCGACGGTGACCAGCAGCCTGACGGTCACTGCCGATGCTTGGCATCATGTCGCCGCGACCTACGACGGCACAATGGCCAAGCTCTATGTCGACGGCACGCTCGCCGGCCAGGCGGCGGTCAGCGGCCTGACTCTCGCCGGTCAGGTTCAATCGCTGGTCATTGGGGGCAACCCACTTGGCCATGCCAACTTCACCCAGGGCGTCGACGCCCGGGCGCTCATCGACGAGGTGCGCGTCTGGTCGACGGTGAAGACGGAAGCGGAGATCAACGCTTCCAAGGACCAGCAGCTTGCCGGTTCCGAGAGCAACCTGGAAGCCTACTACCGCTTCGACGAGGCGGACGGCGATTCCGAGGTCGAGAACATCGCCGCGCAGACAGGCCGCAAGGTGCTGAACCTGGACGGCAGCGGCGACTACATCGAAATCGCCCACAACGCCAACTTGAACCCGACGAATTGGACCATCGAGGGCTGGTTCAACACCACGCATTCCGGCACCGCGAACAGCGATATCAACCGCATCGTTTCGAAGATCAGCGATACGGGATGGAACGTCTTCACGCTGCAGGTTTATGACGGAAAGCTCGGCACCAATACCAACAGCGGAAGCAACACCGATTTTTCCGCCGTATCGACCAGCACCGTCAATGACGGCCAATGGCATCACGCGGCGGCGACTTTCGATGGCGCGAACCTGAAACTCTACGTGGATGGCGTACTGGAGGCGACGACCGCTTTTTCGGGCACGGTCGATTACGGCAGCCAATCGGTGAACATCGGGCGAAGCTACGATCCGGTGAATGGCTCGATCCAGTTCTTCGACGGCAGCCTGGACGAGGTTCGCATCTGGTCGACGGCGCGATCGGAAGCGGAAATCCAGAGCACCCTAAACTCGAGCCTGTCGGGTTCGGAATCGGGGCTCCTGGCGTCCTATTCCTTCGACGGCGACACCGCCGGCACCGGCCAGACCCACACCAGTTCAACCGGCAACTACAACGGCACCGGCCACGGCAACGCCACCGTCGCCGACAGCACCTCGACGCCGGTCGACGCCCGCACCGGCTCGCTCTCAAACGGCAACGTGTTGAGCCTCGATGGCACGGGCGACTATGTCGACCTCGGCACCCAGGCGGGCTTCGCCACCGGCAGCGGCAATTTCACCGTCGAGGCATGGATCAAGACGTCGGTCACGTCCGGCCGGCAGGAGATCTTCAGCTGGGGCAACTTCGGCAACCTCAACCAGGCGGCGTACCTCTACGTCGAGAATGGCAAACTGAATTTCGACACCGACTTGACGGACGGACCGACCAGCACGGCATTGGTCGCCGACGGCGAATGGCACCACGTCGCCGTGGTCAATACCTCGGGAACGATGCAGCTCTATATCGACGGCGCGGCCGAAGGGGCGGGCCAGGCGATGTCGCCGGCGATCGCCAGTGGGCCCGCCAATATCGGCCGCGCCATCTACAACGACAGCAACTTCTTCAACGGCGAGATCGACGAAGTCCGGTTCTGGAATACGGCCCGCACCCAGACGGAACTCCAGACCCATATGAACGACACCCTGACCGGCTCGCCGTCCGGCCTCGTCGCCGCCTACACATTCGACGACGATGACGCGGGCACCGGCAAGACCATCCAGGATGCCTCCTCGAGCGGCTACAACGGCACCGGTCAGGGCGACGCCACGGTGACGGCGACCACCGACACGCCGGTCAATTCCTCACCGATGATCGTCAAGGATCTGGGCAAGGTACTGAGCTTCGACGGGTCCGGTGACGTGGTACAGATCGTCGACGGCAACGGTTTCGACACGGCGAGCTACACCCTGGAGACATGGGTCAAGCTCGATAGTGCCGCCAACATGACGATCCTCGGCCGCTCGGCCGCCTCCACCTTCGGCGGCGGCATCTCCCACGCGCTCTACACCGATGCCCAGGGGCACTTCCAGCATTACACCTATGCCGGCAATACGCAGAAGTACGCCACCAGCGACATCGTCGCCCAGACCGGGCAGTGGTATCACCTGGCCAGCACCTACGATGCCGCCACCGACACCATGAAACTGTTCGTCAATGGGACCCTGGCCGCGACGACCACCGGCGTCGGGGATGTCTGGGCCGATGGCGACCGGTATCTGATCGGAGCCGGTGCCGGCAGCCTCAACCAACTGGACGGTCAGGTTGCCGAGTTCCGGGTTTGGAACGTGGCGCGCACCGATGCCGACATTGCCGCCGACATGAACGCCAACCTGTCGGGTTCGGAAAGCGGCCTGGTCGGGCTCTATACCTTCGAGGACGCCAGCGGCAGTTCGTTCTCCAACGAGGCATCGACGTCCACCACCAACAGCGTCTCCGGCGCCACGGTCATCGATGCCACGGCGCCGCTCTTTGGCAACAGCTTCACCATCGACGAGAACGAGACCGTTTCGGGGCGCATGACCGCCAACGACGTGACCACCACCTCGACCGTCAACTATTCCGCCATTCAGCCCAGCGCCGGCAACGGCTCGGTGACCATCGACAGCGCCACCGGCGAATGGACCTACACGCCGCCCGCCAACCACACCGGCACCGTCACATTCCAGGTGCGCGCCTCATCCAACAGCGTCACCGACACAGAGACCGTCACCGTCACCATCAACGCCGACAATGATCCCGCCGTGCCGGGCGGCGTGCTGCAGTTGAACGGCGCCGGCGACCATGTGGAACTCTCCGCGATTTCCGGGATCAGCGGCGCCTATACCATCGAGGCCTGGGTCAACGCCGCCGCCGCCAACACCTTCAGCCGAATCGTCGATCTCGGCCAGGGCGCCGACGACGACAACATCATTCTCGGCTTCAACGACGCGACCGGTCAGATCACGCTGCACAACCTGGTCGGCGCCACCAAGACCGTCGTCAACACCACGTCGACCCTGCCGTTGAACGAGTGGGTGCATGTGGCCGCCGTCAACAACGGCGACGGCACCGTCGCCATCTATTTCAACGGTGTCGCCCAGACGCTGAGCGGCAACACCTCGGACTTCTCCGCCGGTGCCAACGTCACCCGCGATTCCAACTATATCGGCCGCAGCAACTGGGAGGCCGACGCCGACTTCAAGGGCATGATCGACGACGTGCGAATCTGGAACGACGCGCGCAGCGCCACCGAAATCACCGACAACTACAAGAGCCGCCTGACCGGCAGCGAAGACAATCTCAAGGCCTATTACACCTTCGACGCGGTCAAGGGCGCCGTCGTCGACGACAAGGCATCGGGCGATCACGACGGGGTGCTCAAGGGCGCGGTGACGCCGATTGCCGCCCGGAACGTCCTCTCCCTCGACGGCACCGACGACTACGTTTCCGCCAACCTCGGCAGCGGCACCATTTCTTCGAACCTGACCTTGGAGGCCTGGGTGCGGCCGGATGCCTTCGGCAGCTATCGCAATCCGGTCAACCTGTTCGGGTCGTCGGGCGGCGAGATCGGGCTGCAGATCTCCGACACCGGCGTGTTCAATGCCTGGGTGACGGGGTCCAATGTCAACGTCAATTCGTCGAATACGCTTTCCACCGATGCCTGGGTGCATTTGGCGGTGACCTTCGACGGCAATACCGTCCGGCTCTACGAGAACGGCGAACTGGTCGGCAGCCAGTCGGGCATCACCATGACCGGGCTTACCGGCGACCAGACGCTGCACATCGGACGCAACGACGATGCCGCTAATCATTTCGACGGTCTGGTCGACGAGGTGCGTATCTGGAACGTCACCCGCAGCCAGGCGGAGATTCAGAACTCCCTGAACAACAAGCTGAGCGGCAGCGAAAGCGGCCTGGTGGCGCAATATTCCTTCGACGGCGATAACACCGGTTCCAGCGGCAGCGTCGACAACGGCCAGGGCACGGCGTCCAGCGACGGCACGCTGACCAACGGGGCTTCGGTCACCGTCTTCAACGACAGCCCGGTGCGGGACGAACAGGCGCCGCTCATCGGGCCCAGCGGCAACATGATGGATGTCGCCGACAGCGGGGCCCGCGACGACGTCAACACCACCATCGGCGCCGGCGCCGTCCCCAGCGCGGTGACCATGGAAACCTGGATCAACTTCGACCGCGGCGCCACCCAGGACAACTTCATGGCGCTGCTGACCCAGGGCGACGGCGGCGTTGCCGGCAAGGACAATCCGCGCTTCGTCCTCTACAAGGACACCAACGGCCAGCTTTCCTTCTGGCTGCAGGACGATAACGGCAGCCACGGCTCGATCATCGAGACGGCGGCGAAGGTCATCGATACCGACGTCTGGTACCACGTCGCCGCCACCTACGACACGGCCACCGACCAGGCGATCCTCTATCTCAACGGCGAAGTGGTCGCCAGCGGGACGGTGACGGACTTTACCCTGCATTCGGGCCAGTCGCTGTTGTTCGCCGCCGGCTCCGACAACGGCGGCATCTCCTTCGACGGCCAGATGGACAACGTCCGCCTCTGGTCGACGGCGCGCACCGCCGACCAGATCCGCGAAGGCATGGGCCAGAGCTACGATTACGACACCTCCAGCCTTCTGGTGCAGTACACCTTCGACGACGTCAACGGCACCTCGGTCAAGGACAACACCGCCTCGCAGCAAAACGGCACGCTCACGGGCACCGCGACCATCGTCGATTCCGGCGCCGGCGGGCCGTTGGTGGTGCCCGGCTTCGACAACGCCGCCAAGTTCGACGGTTCCGGCGACACTATCTCCTTCGGCACGCAAGTGGCGCCCACCGGTTCCGCGGCCAGGACCATCATGCTCTGGGCCAACACGTCGAGCACGGCCAGCCAGACGTTCCTCTCCTACGGCGATTCTTCCGGCGCCGGGAAGCGAATCGCTTTCGGCCTCAACGCCGGCGGGGCTGATGCGCAGGGCATATCGCTGGATGTCAGTTCCGGCCAAATCACCTATCAGCCGCTGACCAATCACGCCGATGGCCAGTGGCATCACTATGCCCTCGTCGTGCCGGCCAGCGCGGCGGACGGCACCATCAGTCTGCGCGACGTGCAGATTTACCAGGACGGCCAGCTGCTGGGCGCCATCACCAATCTCTATAGCGATTCGGATGTGGCGCTGAACACGGCTTCGGGAACGCTGCGGCTCGGCGTCGATTTTGACAACGCCAACAATTACTTCAACGGCAACATGGCGGAGGTCAGCGTCTGGTCGAAGGCGCTGACGGCGGGCGAGATCAACGATTACATGACCGAACAGCTTTCCGGCGGGGAATCCAATCTCGTCGGCTACTGGAAACTGGATGAAGGCACGGGCACGACGGCTGACGATTCGTCATCGAACGGCAACGACGGCACGCTCAACAATACCACCTGGGCCACCGACCTGGCGCCCGACCTCACCGGCACCCATCACGATATCGCCGAGGACGCTTCTGCATCCGGTCAGATGACCGGCGCCGACGTCACCGGCACGCCGACCTACACCCTGATCGGCAACCCCACCCACGGCAGCGTCGACCTCGACGGTGCCACCGGCCAATACACCTACCGGCCCACCGCCGACTACCAGGGCGAGGACAGCTTCACCATCCGCGCCACCGGCGCCACGTCGGGAACCGACGACGAGGCGGTTTCCGTCACCATCGGCCAAGACCCGAGCCTGGCCGAGAACCAGGCGCTTTCACTGGACGGCACCGGCGATCACGTGCTGCTCGGCACCGACGCGGCGATCGACCTCGCGGCGGCCATTACCATCGAAGCCTGGGTCAAGACATCGACGACGGGTACGATCCAAAACATCGTCGGCAAGAGCGCCGACGGCAGTTGGGCCGCGGGCGGCAAGCAGCTCAGCATTTCCGCTTCCGGCCGGCTTCAGTACGACAACGAGGGCGAGTCCGCGATCGTCGGCACCGACACCATTGCCGATGGCAAGTGGCATCACGTCGCGGCCACGATCGAAGAAGGGGGCGCCAGCGATGTCCTCAAGCTCTATGTCGACGGCAGCCTGCAAACGATCACGGCGGGCGCCGGCATCGGGACAACATCCGCGACCATGAACCGCGCCGACGACGTCAGCAGCCACCGGGTGCGTATCGGCAGCCTGGACGGCAGCCAGGAGTTCCTCAACGGCGAGATCGACGAGGTTCGGTTCTGGGACAAGGCGCGCAGCCAGGCGGAAATCCAGGCCGATATGGACCGGCAGTTGAACGGGGATGAATCGAATCTCGTCGGTTACTGGAACTTCAACGACGGTGCCGGCAGCTTGGCCGCCGATTCCAGCCCCTATGGCAACACCGGCACGCTGGTGGGCGATGCCGGCTACAAGAACCTGACGACAGTCTCCCTGGGCAACAGCCAGACCTACAAGGGGATGCTGCTGGGTGAGGACGCGGACGGCGACAACCTGAGTTACTCGGTCACCGACGGCACCTCGCTCAGCGGGTTCACGCTCGATTCGGACGCCAACACCTACACCTTCGTCAGCGATTCGACGGACGGAGAATTCACCGCATCGATCGACGTTACCGACGATCACGGCAACACCAGCACGGAGACGCTGACGTTCGTGGTAACCTAGTATCGTCGCAAAGGGGTTAACATCCCGGTTTGTTGGGCTACAATCCGGGACAACAACGACAAGGCCCGGCTCGATCGCGCCGAAAAGCGGCCGTGGGGAAGGAAAGCAGTCCGATGAAGTGGATCATCCAGAAGTTCCATGACCTGCCGAAACGCGAGCGGTTCATCGCCATCCTGGCGAGTATCGCGGTCTTGGGCGTGCTGTTTTCCCTGCTGGCCAAGGTGTCGTTTATCCTCGAGGACGAGGACGACTTGTATCGTATCGCCGTGGTGGCGCCGGTCAGCGGCGATAATGAAGGCATCGGCCGCTCCATCCGCCAGGGCGTGGAGTTTTTCGTCAAGACCGTCAACGATGCGGGCGGCATCGGCGGCACCAGCGTCGCCGTCGACATCTACAACGACCAGAACGACCCCAAGCTGGCCAAGGAAGCGGCCATGCGCATCGTCGCCGACAAGCGCGTGCGCGCCGTCATCGGGCACTGGTCGACCCCGTCGGTGTTGGCCGCCGCGCCCATTTACGCCGAAAACGGCATTCCGCTGATCGTCCCCTCGGCCGTGCATCCGGATGTGGCGAAAAGCTCCGAATGGCTGTTCACAGGGCTCTTCAACGACCGCGAGCAGGCGCGCTTCCTGGCCAATTACGTGCGCAACGTGATGGGCAACAAGCTGATTTCGATGATCGTCGACAAGAATGCCTACGGCGACATCATGGCCGGTCCCTTCGCCGAAACGCTGCTCCGTTTCGGTACCAAGGTGCGCTACACCTGGGAATTCGACACGTCGGCCAACGTGGTGCAGCAGATTCAGGCCATCGTCGACGACCTGAAGACGAAAAAGGACGCCGGCACCCTGTTCCTGGCCACCGACGGCCTCAATGGCGCGCGCGTCATCAAGCTCATGCGCGACAACTCGGTGCGCAACCAACTGGTCGGCACCAGCGCGCTCGGCACCCACGCCTTCGCCGATTTCGTCGCCAAGCTGCCCGGCCGCCATAATGCTGCCGGCAAGTATTCGGACGGCATGCTGATCACCACGCCATTGCTGTTCGATACGGCCAACGAGACGGCGCAGAATTTCAAGAACGGGTTCCTCGCCGCCTACGACCGCGATCCCGACTGGGTCGCCGCCTTTTCCTATGACGCGGCACAACTGGTGGTGCACGCCATGGTCGAGGAACACCGCGAGGGCGCCGAGGGCGAAGAGGGGCGCATCGCGTCGTCGCGCCAGTACATCCGCGATTTCATCGCCGGCCACAACAATCCGGAAAACGCGCTGATCGGCATCACCGGCGCCAACTTTTTCGACGCCGACGGCGAGGGCAAGAAGCCGGTCTTCATCGGCATCTACAACGGCATCAACGTGATCTCGGCGCTGACCCAATTGCAGCCGATCAAGTCGGAAGGGGCGCGCAACTATATCGACGAGCTGAAGCGCGGGCGCATGCTCTACGTGAACGACCGCTTCATGTACAAGACCAACGTCGTTTACACCGGACTGCAGATCAACGAGATCTCCGGCCTCGAGGTGGAGAAGAACCAGTACGACCTGGATTTTCTGATCTGGTTCCGCTACCGCGGCCAGTTCGAACCCCAGGACCTGGAGTTCGTCAACGCCGTCGAGCCGATCAAGCTGACCACGCCGGCGGAGGAACGCCAGGTCGGCGACATGACGTACCGGCTCTACCGTGTGAAGGGCAAGTTCCGCTTCAACTTCACGGATACCCGCCGACCCTACGGCCAGCACGTGGTCGGCGTCGGCTTCACGCACCGCTTGCTCAACAAGAACAACCTGCAATACGTGGTCGATGTCCTGGGCCTGGCGCTCGACAAGGGCGAGACGGTGAAGGACAAGCTGGAAGATCGCCAGGCCCTGAACGCCGCCACCGGCTGGATCATCGAACGCGCCTGGAATTCCCAGGACATCATCGCCAAGGGCACCATGGGCGATCCGGCCTATGTCGGCTTCGGCGCGACCGATCCGGACTTCTCGCAGATCGACCTCGGCATGGTCATCAAGCGCGGCGAGTTCAACGCGCGCGATTTCGTGCCGACCGAGTTCTTTATATATGTCGGCATTTTCGCGCTTATCGGCACCATCTTCGCCGTCGGCATGGACCGGCGCGAGCGCGGCCGCTTCTGGGCGGCGCAGTCCTGGTTCCTGCGCGTCATCTCCTGGCCGCTGCTGTTGCTTTCGGGCGGCAACCTGGCCATCGACCTGGCGTTCCAGAACCTGGCGGATCACTACATCGACATCATGATCCTGGTCTACGATTCGCTCTGGTGGCTGGTGCCGGCCCGGCTCATCGGCCTCGCCGTCGAGCGTTTTCTCTGGACGCCGTTGGAGGACCATACCGAACGCAACATCCCCAACGTGATCCGGGTGTTCGCGTCGGTGACTGTCTATACGTTCGCGGTTTGCGGCATCATCGCCTTCGTCTTCGATCAGACGCTGACCTCGATCCTGGCGTCCACCGGTCTGCTCGCCATGATCATCGGCCTCGCCATCCAGGCCAATATTTCCAACATCTTCTCCGGCATCGTCATCAACATGGAGCGCCCCTTCAACGTCGGCGACTGGGTGCAGATCGGCGATTTGGACGAAGGCCGCGTGGTCGACATTACTTGGCGCACGGTGCGGGTCAAGGTTCGCAACGGCTACGTGATCTCGGTGCCGAACGGCCAGGTGTCGGAGGCCCAGATTCATAACTTCAATTCCTTCAACGCCGTGCGCGTCGAACTGCCGCTGTATCTCGATGCCAAGTATCCGTTGTTGGAATCGGCGGAAATCATGGAAGAGGGCCTGGCCGCGGCACCGCAGATTCTCGACTCGCCCGAGCGCGAGGTCCGCTTCAAGGGTGTCGAGCGTCATCCCGGCGCCTGGGTCAGCGTCTACGAGATCCAGTTCTGGCTCGACAACTACGGCCGCCGCGAGGAGATCGCCGAAGGCGCGCTCAGCCACGTGTGGGACGCCTTAATGGCGCGCGGCATCTATCCCGCCGACCGGCCGGACCCGGCGGTATTGGCCGCCATCGGCGCTGCCGTCGGGCAAGACGAGGCCCAGGCCCAAGCCGGGGACGACGCAGGTGGCGGTGGCGGCGGTGAAGAAGAATACGAACTCGAGTTCGAGGATAATTGAGCGAATTGCTCCCACTGGAGGTCCCCCCATGTTTCTTGATCGGCTGAGCGAACGCCAGCAGCAATCTTTCCTGGCCCTGGCCACCCGCATGGTGCTCGCCGACGGCGACGTGGCGCCGGAGGAGGACGAAATCCTGCAGATGCGCAAACGCGCCATCGGCGAGGGCATCGTCGCGCCGCCGGCGGAGGTCTTCGGCGCCACCAATGCCGAGGTCCTGGACAGCCGCAACGTGCGGGTGTTCGTCACCTTCGAGGTGCTGTTGCTGATGGTCGCCGACGACAACATCCATACCGACGAATCAAAGGTCATCGACGAGATTTGCACCGTGCTGGAGATATCCGGCGATGAGCGCACCCGCCTGCAGGCGCTGGCCGAGCAAGCGGTCGCCGACCCCGAAGCGACGCAGTCCAGTACCGTCAAGGACGCCGTCGAGGCGCTGGCCCGCGGCGGATGAAGCGTCTGATGCGGATATCCGGAACCCTGGTGGCGGCCGCGCTGCTGGCGATGTCCGGAGGCGCATCGGCGTCGGGCACGCTTTATGACATGTCGGCGTTTCTGGCGCAGCCCCACCCGTTCGCGGCGGCGGCGGCGATGCCCGCATCCCAGCCGCCCGTGCCGCAAGTCCGGCCGGAGGTCCGGCCCCGCCCGACGCCGGCCGGTGCGCCGGTGCCCCCGAACCTGGAAGCGGCCAGCGGCGGCTCCGGCAAGTGGATTTCGGAAATCCGCGGCGGCGTCCTCAAGCACTCGATTTCGCCCATTGGCCATAGCGCCAAGGAAACCGGTGTCGACGGCAACCTGGAAGTTCTGTTCGCCTCGCCTGGGTGGCTGTCATGGCTGTTGAAGCCGCGCCCGCAGATCGGGGCTTCGTTCAACGGCAGCGACAACAACACCGACGTGCTTTACGCCGGGCTGCAGTGGGAATGGACCTTTTGGGATGCGTTTTTCTTCGACTTCAGTTTCGGCGGCGCCGTGCACAACGGCGAACTCAGCTATGATGCCGGCGTGCCATTCCCGGAATATGCCGGGCGCCGACGCGAACTGGGCTGCCGGGCATTGTTCCGCGAATCCTTTGAATTGGGCTGGCGTTTCTGGGAGCGCCACAACCTCTCGGTCATGTGGGCGCACTACTCTCACGGTGGTATCTGCGGCGATCAGAACGAGGGCCTGGATAACCTGGGCATGCGCTACGGCTACCGGTTCTAAGGACGGAGGACCCGAATGATGTCTGACGCCTTCACAAACGATCCGCCACCGGCGTTGGAATGGTCGGAAAAGTTCGCAACGGGAATCCGGGCCATCGACAACGACCATCGCGGGCTGTTCGAGGAATTTCGGATCCTGAGCCAGCAGTTGGCGAATGCGGCCGGCCCCGGCGACGCGGCGCCCGTGATCGCCAGCCTGAAACTGTACGTATCCGAGCATTTCGACCGCGAGGAAATGTTCATGGAAAATGCCCATTACCCGGACATCGAAGCGCATAAACAGGAACACCGGAGAGCCGCGAGCCTGATCGATGAGCTCGATCACATCTACAGGGCGGACCCCGGTTCCGTCGACGGCGGCAAGGTCGCGGAGTTCCTCGGCAATTGGCTGGCCGGCCATATTCTGGGCTCCGACATGAAGTATGTTCCCTTCCTGATCGGCGAAGCGAAAGGGCCGTCATCCGAGACGGCCGCCGCCGCCGAACCCCAGGGTCCCATCGACACGACGGAGTTGCAATTGCACCTACCGCCGGAAAAGGTGGAGACCGTGCGCCATTTTGCCGAAATCCTGGCGGATGGCGGCAAGGCCGCGACGGCCTTGATTGAAGCGGTCGAGCAGATTTCCGCGAAGCGCCTGCGCGCCACGCATGAATCGGCGCGAAAGCTATTTTGCAGGGATTGATCGGCGCCGGCGCGAACAGGTAACGATGGCGGGGGCGCTTCCGCTCAGGACCAAAGGCATCTGAACGGAAGCGCCAACCGGTTCGAACAGGCCGGCGTTGGCCGGCCTAGCTGAGTGCGGTAATGAAACGGGTTTCCAGATAGGCTTCCAGCGCCTCCGAGCCGCCTTCCGTACCATAGCCCGAATCCTGGATGCCGCCGAAGGGCACTTCGGGCAGCGCCAAGCCGACGTGGTTGACGGTCAGCATGCCGCTCTCCACCTCCCGGCTCATTTTCTGCAGGGTCTCGGCGGAACGGGTGAAGGCATAGGCCGCGAGCCCGTAAGGCAGGCGGTTGGCCTCCGCAATGGCGTCGTCGTAGGTCTTGAAGCGGTTGACCAGCGCGACCGGTCCGAACGGCTCGTCGTTCATGGCCGCCGCGTCGGTGGGCACGTCGGTGAGCACCGTGGGCTGGAAGAAATAGCCCTTGTTGCCGATGCGCTCGCCGCCGGTGGCGAGCGAGCCGCCCTTCGACTTGGCATCGGCAATCATCGCTTCGATGGCCGGGATACGGCGCTCGTTGGCGAGTGGGCCCATCTCGGTGTCCGCCTCAAGCCCGTTCCCCACATTGGTCTTTGCCATGGCGGCGACGAAGCCCTCCAGGAACTGATCCGCGACGCCTTCCTGCACCAGAAACCGGGTCGGCGAAACGCAGACCTGGCCGGCGTTCCGAAGCTTCGTCGGCACCATGGCGGCCACCGCCTTGTCGATGTCGGCGTCGTCGAAGATTAGCACCGGCGCGTGTCCCCCCAGTTCCATGGTGGCGCGCTTCATGTGCTGGCCGGCGAGGGCCGCCAGATGTTTGCCGACAGGCGTCGAGCCGGTAAACGAGATCTTGCGGATCACCGGATGCGGAATCAGGTATTCGGAGATTTCCGCCGGCACGCCGTAGACCAGGTTGATGACGCCGTCCGGCACGCCCGCGTCGGTGAAGGCGCGGATCAGTTCCGCCGGCGAGGCGGGTGTCTCTTCCGGCGCCTTGACGATGATCGAGCAGCCCGTCGCCAGCGCCGCCGAGACCTTGCGCACGATCTGGTTGACCGGGAAGTTCCAGGGCGAGAACGCCGCGACCGGGCCGACCGGCAGTTTCAGCGTCATCTGCGTCACGCCGCTTATGCGCGCCGGAATCACCTGGCCGTAGGTGCGCCGCGCTTCCTCGGCGAACCAGTCGATGGTATCGGCGCCGACGCTGATCTCCATGCCGGCTTGGACCAGCGGCTTGCCGTTCTCGCGGGTCATCAGCCAGGCGATGTCGTCCTTGCGCTGGCGCAACAGGTCCGCCGCCCTACGCATGATCCGGTAGCGTTCGAAAGCGCCGGTCTCGCGCCAGACGGCGAAGCCCTTCTGCGTCGATTCCAGCGCCGCATCCAAGTCGGGCCGCGTTGCCATCGACAGGCGGCCGATTTCCTCTTCCGTGGCCGGGTCGATGATCGCCATGGTCTTGCCTTCGGCGCCGTCGCGCCATTGGCCGTCGATGAACAGTTTTACGTCGGGATAGGTAGGCATGATTGAGGCTTTCCGTTGTTAGAATGATTGTAAGGCGCGGACCCGTGCCGGCAAATGTCGGGCACCCATGCGCACAAGGCAAGGGGGGAGGCGGGAATTTTTTTTTGGGCGGGTTCGTCGTTGCAGGCTGGTTCAGATCAGTTCATCGCTGCGGTCGTCGGTCTCGCCGTAACGCTTGAGAATAGCCGGTTTGGTGCCTTCGTAAACCCGCGCCAGGCCTTGCGAGATGCGCTGGTTCTCGCGCTCGAACAGGGAATTGCCGGCGAGGTCGGAATCGACAATGAAGGGGCCGAAGTTCTCCACTTCCATCACCCACATGGCCTGAGCGATGCCCAGTTCTTCGATCCAGATGGCGTCGCGCACGTGCTTGACGCCGCGGCCCAGCAGCGCACCCGTGCCGTATCCCACCGTGGTGAGATAGACCGCGCCGTTGGGCACGAAGAGGTTGCGGTAATCCTCGCCCGACATGCCGCCTTTGCCGATCACCAGCCTGGCACCGGCGACCTCGAACCAGCCGGCCATCCACTTGGAAAAGCGAAAAGACGCGGTGGCCGTCACGGCACGCAGGTTGAACGAACCGTCCGGGTTGACCGCCGCCGCCGGCGAGCAATGGAAATTGGCGGCGCTGACGGCCGGCAGGTCAATGGGCAGCTTGGCGCCCTGTTCCAGGACCTTGGTATAGACGCCTTCGCGGCCCGTGTAGACGACACCGTCGAGATAGACGATATTGCCGATCTCCAACCGGCTGAGCGCTTCGCGGTCTGGGTTGGTGCTCAGGCGGACTGTCTTGAGGTTTCCGTGGCTTGCGGCCATTCCACCGTCTCCCGTCGCATGTAGGGTGTGAACCAATTGGGATCGGTGCGGAACTCGACCCGCCCGTCCGAGTGAATACGCGCCACGGCGCGCCTGGAAGACAGGCAAAAGGCGTGCACGCTCATGGGCATGCCGCCGGTGTGGCAGTAGCCGACCTCGATATGGCAGTCGACCACCATGGCATTGCCGACGAAGCCCATGGCGCCCATGCCGATGGAGTTGCCGATCTCCTTGAACTCTTCTTCCAGCGCGGCGATCTTCGGGTCCGGGTTCCGGTCGCCGACGGTGCGCAGGCAGGCGGCCTGCTTGCCGAGGACCATGGTGGTGTCCTTGGAGCCGCCCAAGCCGATGCCGATGATCGCCGGTTGGCAGGCGAGACCGCGCTTGCCGAAGGAGACGAGGCTATCGATGAAGAAGCGCTTGATGCCGTTGATACCGTCGCCCGGGAACAGCATCCGGTAATCGGTGCCGAACAGGCCGCCCTTGTGCACGGTGGTGAGGTCGAGCCAGTCGCCTTCCGGTTCGAAGGAATATTCGATCTCCGGCGCGTTGATGCCGACGTTGTTGTCGTGGTCGGTGCGCCACAAGGGGTGCACCCGGTTGGGGCGTAGCGGCACGCCGGTCGTCGCTTCCGCCGTGGCCAGGCGCAACTTTTCCTCCAGCGCCACGGGGCCGCCGGCGATCTGGGCCTCGTTGCCCATTTTCACGTACCAGCGCGGCACGCCGGTATCGGCGCACATGGCGCGGCGGTCTTCCTTGGCGGCTTCGTAGTTCTCCAGCATTGCCTGCAGCACGAAAGCGGAGAGATCGCCCTCTTCCTTGGCGGCCGTTTCCTTCAGGCCGGTCAGGTAGTCGTCGGGGATCTCGATCGCCGCCTTGTCCATCAACTGGCGCGCGGTGTCGTGGATGATGTCGATATCGATCATGGTCCGTCCCAGAATTGCGTTGATGGTTTAGGTCTACAGCCCGGCGCCCATCGGTGCAACGCCCAGGCGGGGTTTTTCATCCTCGGCCGAACGCCTATACTGCCGGCAGCGCGGCGCTCTGGAGGATCACCGACCATGACAACGATGTCCCTGGCGCTGCTGGGTCTCTGCAGCGTGATCGTCGGATTGTTGGTCGGCGCCGTCGGCATCGGCGGCATCCTTCTGGTGCCGACGATGACCTTCCTGCTCGGCTTCGATGTCCATACCGCCATCGCGGCGGCCATGTTCGCCTATATCTTCGCCGGGATCGCCGGCGCCCATTATTTCCTCGTCAATCGTTTGATCGAAGGTAAAACGGCGCTCTACCTGTTTGCCGGCGCCGCACCCGGTGGGCTCGCCGGCGCGCTCGTCGCCACCTACGTACCGGCGACCGTCTTGAGCCTGCTGATTGCCGCCGTGGTTGCCTTCGCCGGCGTCGATGCGTTGCGAAAACGAGGCAAGGGGGCGGAGCGCACGGACCCGTTGCCGGGGTTGGCCTTGGTCGCGATCGGGTTCGTCACCGGCACCGCCTGCGCCATGTCCGGTGCGGGTGGGCCGTTGGTGCTGATCCCGATACTGGTCGCTCTCCGGACCCCGGCCCTGGCCGCCGTCGGCCTTGGCCAGACGATCCAGATTCCCATCGGCCTTCTGGCTACCGCCGGCAATGTCGCCAACGGCAAGCTGAATTTACTGGTCGGCGCCATCCTGGCGGCGGGATTGGTGGCCGGTGTCTCGTTCGGCGCGCGGCTGGCCAGCCGCGTGCATCCGGAACGTCTGCGCCTGATCCTCGCCTGGGTGCTGGTGGCGGTGGCGCTATCGATGGTGGCGCGGGTGCTGGCCGATGCGGCCGGCTAGGCCTGTTCAGGCGGAGCGCTCGGCGATCACCGATTCCAACTGCGCCATGGTGGCGCGCAATTGCGCCTTGATCTTGCCCGCCGGAATCGCCTCGTTGGCGGTCGACTGGTAGTCCTTTGGCAGGATGTCCCTGATGTCGAAATCGGCACCGACGCTCTCGATGTCGAAGTCGTCGTCGGAGATGTAGCGGTATTTCAAGACGGCGTTGGTCCAGGCGAAGAACCAGAACTGGAAATAGCCGAAACCGCCCTTGTCCAGGTTGCGGAGCGCCAGCATCAGTCCGCGCGTCGCCCAATAGATGTTGGCCGGCTCGGCAGCGAAGCGCATGAGGCGCTGCGTCATCTGCCAGAGCGCGGCCTTGTTGGCGGCGATCATCTTGATGAACAGGCCCAGGTTGCCGAAGCCCTTGCCTTCCATGGCGACGAAGTTGCCTTCGTTCAAGAGTTCGAAGTAGGCATTCAGGCGCTGGTATTGGTAGCGGCCCTTGGAGAATTCACGCACAAAATACTTGTAGCCGTCGATCATGGTCTTCGCCGCCAGCAGATAGCGCACGTTGGTCTGATACTTGTAGCCGCCGAGCCCGAAACGCACGTCGCGCAGGCGCCGCGAGAGTTTCATGCGGCGATAGAGCGGCGTGCCCGGTAGCGCCGTCAGCAGCGACGGGTCACCGGACAGCAGCGCCCCGTCGCGAAGCCCGTCGAGGGTCGCCTGGAAGGAGGCCTCGGTGTCGGAATCGAAACCGAAAATCAGCCCGGCGACGACGATGAAGCCGCGCGATTGGATCTCGCGCACCACGTTGATCATGTCGGGCGCGGTGTTCTGTACCTTGGCGGTTTCCAGGAGCGAGTTTTGCGAGAAGCTCTCGATGCCGATGAACAGCATGTCGAAGCCGGCGCGGCGCATTTTCGCCATCAGGTCCGGGTACTTGTAGAGATTGATGGTAAGCCATGTATAGAGGCTCGGCCGGTGGCCGGTGCGCTCCTGCCAGGCGAGGATCTTGTCGATCACATCTTCTGCCCAGCGCGGCTCGCCGATGAAGTTGTCGCAGGCGAACAGCACTTGTGTGACGCCGAGGTTGGCCAGATGGTCCAATTCCGAGACGATCAGGTCGGCGGACTTGTTATGCGGGCGGTTGTTGTCGGGCAGGATGCGGATGTCGCAGAACTCGCACAGGAACGGGCAACCGCGCGAGACCTCCAGCACGGCGCCGTAGTAGCGCCCGATGGTTTCGTCCAGCATCGGCCGGTAGAAAGGCTTGGCATCAACGATGGGGAAGCGCCGATCGGACTTGATGATGCGCTCCAGTTCGCCGCCGGTACGCAGCGTCTCCAGGAGCCGCTCGACCTCCTCCTCGCCGTCGCCGATGAACACATGGTCGAAGCCGTCCAGTTGTTCCAGCGTGCCGGCCTGTTCGAAGGACCAGGCGATGGGCCCGCCGATCAGGCTTTTGGCGTTCGGATAGCGGCGCTTCAACTCGGCGCGCACGCGTTCCATGTTGGCGTAGTCCTGGTTGATGCCGCTGAACAGGAATGCATCGGCTTCGGCGATGCCGGCTTCGCGCTCAAAGCGGCAGTCGGTCAAGGAGAGCGAAAAACGGCCGTCGCCCGGGATGTGCGCGCCAAGCGTATAGGCCCAGACCGGCATAAACTTGGCGCCGTAGTTCTGGGTGTCGGCATAGACCGGGTCCGGCGCGTGGATGAAGGCGACCCGAAACGGTTGCGTGGCTTGAGCGTTCATGGCTCCCCGATGACGCATGGCTGCGATGCGCCCTTATTAGCGCATATGGGCCTTTTGGCCACGCATTAAAGGGATTTCCGGTTCAATCGGCGCGGACGGCCAGCGGCTTGGAGGCGGCGACCTCTTCCGGGGTCAGGCCTTCCAGTTCATGCGGGAACACCAGCCATTCCTCGGTCTCGTGAATGTAGTAGTCGGGAATGATCGGGACCTTGCGCTTGCTCGGCTTGTAATAGACCGTCGCCACCTTGATCACCTCCGGCGCGTTGCGCCTGGAAAGCTCGTGGATGCGTTTGATGACGGCGTCGATGGAGCGGCCGGAATCGAACACGTCGTCGACGATCAGGAGCGTGTCGTCGGCGTTCACGTTCTCGACGATGTAATGCAGGCCGTGCACCCGCACCTCGTCGCTCTGTTCCTCGATGCCGGTATAGGAGGAGGTGCGGATGGCGATGTGGTCGGAGGGGTGGCCATGGTACTTCAACAGTTCCTGCACCGCGATGCCCACCGGCGTGCCGCCGCGCCAGATGCCGATGATGTAGTCGGGAAAGAACCCGTCGGCCATGATCATATGGCCGAGGCGGAACGAATCATCCAACAGGCTCTGGGCGGAAATGTTGGTCTTGGCAACCATGGTCGGCAGTCTCCGAAAAAGGCTCATTGGCCGGAATTGTTCGAAAGATTTGGGGCATTCTCAAAAATTTTCGAATAGTCCCGCTTTTGATTTCAGTTAAGATCATTGATTGGCGATGGCGGATCAACGCCTTTCATGAACTTTGCCATTGTTGCGGCGGTGCAACGGTCATCGCCGAAGGCTAACGACGGGCCGCCTCGAAGCGGCCGCAAGAGGTGCGGATGCGGGAATTCGTGACGTTTCGGTTGAATGGCCGGGAACTCAGCGTGGGCGGTCTCACGCCGACGACGCCGCTGCTCAATTTTTTGCGCGACGGCCAGGCCCTGACGGGGTCCAAGGAAGGCTGCGCGGAGGGCGACTGCGGCGCCTGCACGGTCGTCATCGGCGAGCGCGTCGGTGCGGAGGTGCGCTTCAGCGCCGTCAATGCCTGCATCCAGTTCCTTCCCATGCTGGAGGGAAAATCCGTCATCACCGTGGACGGGCTGAAATCGGCGGACGGCGAACTGCACCCGGTGCAGCAGGCCATGGTCGACGAGCACGGCTCGCAATGCGGTTTCTGCACGCCGGGCTTCGTGATGATGCTCTATGCCGCGATGCTCAACGGCGAGCCGCTCGGGCCCGACGCGTCGCCGGACGTCTTGGCCGGCAACCTCTGCCGCTGCACCGGCTATGGTCCCATCGCCGCCGCCGCGGCCAGGCTCGACGGCGCGGCGCTGCCGGACTGGGACCGGGCGCGGATCGAGGCCGATGCCGCCTGGATCGAGGCGCGCGCCGATACCGAAACCGTGCGTCTGGAGGGAGACGGGCAGGTCTGGTTCTCGCCGGCCACGGCCGACGCGCTCGCCGATTGCCTCGCCGACCATCCGGATGCGGTCATGGTCGCCGGCGCCACCGACGTGGGCCTTTGGGTGACCAAGGCGCACCGTAAGCTCGAGGCTCTGGTGCATCTTGGCCGGGTGCGCGATTTGCATGGAATCGAGGAACGCGACGGCAAGCTGGTGATCGGTGCCGGGGTTACCTACGAACGCGCCATCGGCGCCATCGCCGGCCATTGGCCCGACTTCGCCGAGATGATGCGCCGTATCGGCGCGCGGCAAGTGCGCGCCGCCGGCACCATCGGCGGCAACATCGCCAACGGCTCGCCCATCGGCGACACGCCGCCGGCCTTTATCGTGCTGGGCGCCGAGTTGGTCCTGCGCAAGGGGGCCGAGCGGCGCCGCTTGCCGATCGAGGATTTTTTCATCGACTACGGCAAGCAGGACCTGGCACCGGGCGAGTTCCTGGAAGCCATCGAGGTGCCGCTGCCGGGGCCCGGCGCGGCGTTTCGGAGCTACAAGATCTCCAAGCGCTTCGACCAGGACATCTCCGCCGTCTGCGGCTGCTTCGCCGTCGATGTGGCCGACGGCATGGTGGTATCCGCGCGCATCGCCTTTGGCGGCATGGCCGCCGTGCCGGCCCGCGCGCACGCGGTGGAGGCGGCGCTCGCCGGCCAGCCCTGGACGCTGGAGACCGTCGAGGCGGCGACGGATAAGTTCGCCGCCGATTTCACGCCCATTTCCGACATGCGCGCCAGCGCCGGCTACCGCATGGCGGTGGCCAGGAACCTCATGCGGCGCTATTTCCTGGAAACGCAACTGACGCCGGCGGAAACCCGGCTGGTCGGCGCCGGCGCGGCAATCGGCGGTGCACGCAAACCGAGTTCGCTGGGTGCCCATGCGGAAGCGCCCGACGGCGTTTCCGGCGGTGTCCGCGCCACCCGGCGCCATGACAGCGGTCACAAACACGTGGCCGGCGAGGCGCTGTTCGTCGACGACATCACCGCGCCCGCCGGCACGCTGCAGGTCTATGTGGCGATGAGCGAGCGCGCGCACGCGCGGATCAAATCCATGGACCTTTCCAAGGTGGCGGCGGCGCCGGGGGTGGAACTGGTCCTTGCCGCCCAGGACATTCCCGGCACCAACGACATCAGCCCTGCCATGGGCGACGATCCGTTGTTTGCCGATGGGTTGGTGGAATACGCCGGCCAGGCGCTGTTCGCGGTGGCGGCGCCGACCATCGACCAGGCCCGCGAAGCTGCGGCGCTGGCGGAGATCGACTACGAGGACCTTCCCGCCGTCCTCGATATCGACACCGCCATGGAGGCGGGCTCGTTCCTGGAAGCGCCCTATGTGATGGCCAGGGGCGACGCCGCCGGCGCCATCGCCGGCGCGGCACAGCAGCTTGCGGGTCGCATCTATATCGGCGGCCAGGAGCATTTCTACCTCGAAAGCCAGGCGGCCCTGGCCGTTCCCGGCGAGGACGGCGACGTCACCGTGCATTGCTCGAGCCAACACCCGAGCGAGATTCAGCACACGGTGGCCAAGGTGCTGGGCACAGCCAACAATGCCGTCACGGTGGAGGTGCGGCGCATGGGCGGCGCTTTCGGCGGCAAGGAGAGCAACGGCAACCTGCCGGCGGCGGCGGCGGCTCTGGCGGCGGCCCGCACGGGGCGCGCCGCGAAAGTGCGCTACGACCGCGACCAGGACATGATCATCACCGGCAAGCGCCACGATTTCCGTATCGACTACCGGGTCGGCTTTGACGCGGACGGCCGCATCGAAGGCATCGAGTTCGATCAGGCGGCACGCTGCGGCATGTCCTACGATCTCTCCGTGCCGATCTGCGACCGCGCCATGTTCCACGCCGACAACGCCTATTTCCTGGCGAACGCGCGCATTACCTCGTATCGCTGCAAGACCCATACGGTTTCCAATACCGCGTTCCGGGGGTTCGGCGGGCCGCAGGGCATGGTCGCTATCGAGCGCGTCATGGATGAGATCGCCCATGCGCTGGGGAAGGAACCGCTGGAGGTACGGCGGGTCAACTTCTACGACCCGGCCGGCGCCGTCGGCGCGCGCTCCGTCACGCCCTACGACATGCGGGTCGAGGACTGCGTCATCGAGGACATCGTCGCCGAGCTCCGCGCGTCATCGGATTACGACGCGCGCCGCGCCGAAATTCGCGCCTGGAACGAGAAAAGCCCCGTCTTGAAGCGCGGCATCGCGCTGACGCCGGTGAAATTCGGCATCTCGTTCACGCTCACCTTCCTTAACCAGGCCGGCGCCCTGGTGCACGTCTACAGCGACGGCTCCATCCATTTGAACCACGGCGGCACGGAAATGGGCCAGGGCCTGTTCACCAAGGTGGCGCAGGTGGCGGCGTCCGCGTTCTGCGTCGATCTCGACCGCATCAAGATCACCGCGACGCATACGGGCAAAGTACCGAACACGTCGGCGACGGCGGCGTCTTCGGGCTCCGATCTCAACGGCATGGCGACGCAAGACGCCTGCGAAAAGATCAAGCAACGCTTGATCGATTTCGCTGCCGAACGCTGGCAGGCGGACCCTGCGGAAGTCCAGTTCCTGCCCGGCCGGGTGCGCGTCGGCAGCGCCGAGATCGCCTTCGACGAACTGGTCGGCGAAGCCTACCGGGCGCGGGTGCCGCTGTCGGCCACCGGCTTCTACGCCACGCCGAAAATCCACTGGGACAAGGAACAGGCCAAGGGCCGGCCGTTCTATTACTTCGCCTACGGCGCGGCGGTGACGGAATCCGCCATCGACACCCTGACCGGCGAGAACCGCATTCTCCGCGTCGACATATTGCATGACGTCGGCAAGTCCCTGAACCCGGCGCTCGATTTGGGCCAGATCGAGGGCGGTTACGTGCAGGGCGCGGGCTGGCTGACCACCGAGGAACTCTGGTGGGACGCGAACGGGCACTTGAAAACCCATGCGCCCTCCACGTACAAGATTCCGACTCTTGGCGATAGGGCACCCGATATGCGCATGGCCTTATGGGAGCGGGGGGAAAATATCGAGCCGACCATCTACCGTTCGAAAGCGGTGGGCGAACCGCCGTTGATGCTGGGCATTTCCGCCTTGATGTCGCTTTCCGACGCCGTTGCCCAGGCCGGCGACGGCGGGGTCTATCCGTCCCTCGACGCACCGGCGACGCCGGAATGCGTTCTCGCCGCCGTCGAGCGTGTCACCGGTAAAAAGGAGCACGCGGCGTGAGCGCAACCTGGCTGCACGACCTGGCGGCGGAAGGCGCGACGCGCGTGCGGGTCAGCGTCATCGCCGCCGCCGGCTCGTCGCCCAACCAGGTCGGTTCCGCCATGACCGTCGGCGCCGATGCGTTCACCGGCACCATCGGCGGCGGCACCTTGGAACTGGAAGCCCTGAAACAGGCACGCCGGCTTTTGGACGCGGCCCCCGCCGCCGGACCCTGGTTCCGTCTGGTGCGCGATTTCCCGCTCGGCCCGGCGCTCGGTCAATGCTGCGGCGGCCATGTGAAGCTGTTGTTCGAAACCGTGACGGCGGCGGATGCCGAGGCCATTGTGAACGACATGGCGGATATGGATGCGGAAGACCTTTTGTTGGCTCGGCCGTTGATGTCCGGCCAGCCGCTCCGGCCGCTCGCGACCGATCATGCCGATACCGGAGACTGCCCCACTGCGGTGCGCCAGGTGCTGCGCGACCTCGCCATGGGCATCCGCGATTGGTCGGCGGTGAACAAACAAGGCTGGTGGATCGAGCCCGCGCATTCGCGCCGCCAGGTGATGTTCCTTTACGGTGCGGGCCACGTGGGCCGCGCCGTGGTGCATGCCTTTCAGGGCCTTCCCTTCGATATCTATTGGGTCGATACCGACGCGTCCCGCTATCCCGCGGACATTCCCGCCGGTGTCGAGCGGATGGTTTCCGCCAACCCGGCCGATGCCGCGCGCCTGGCGCCGGGCGGTGCCTGGCACGTGGTCATGGCCTATTCCCACGCCATCGATTTCGATGTCTGCCAGGCAGTGCTGGCCAGGGGCGATTTCAATTATCTCGGCGTCATTGCGTCCGCCACCAAGCGCCAGCGTTTCCAGCGCCGGCTCCGCGATGCCGGAATCAAAGACGCAATGATCGCGCGCATGATCGCGCCGATTGGTTTGGAAGGGCTCGAGGGCAAGGAACCGGCGGTCATCGCCGTGTCGCTGGCGGCCGACTTCCTGTTCAGATTGCAGCAATTGGGGACGGACCGGAACACCATCAGAAAAAGGGGAACGGCATGAGCGAAGTCCCGCTGTTGCAGCTCGACGGCATCACCAAGAGATTTCCGGGCGTCGTCGCCAACGACGACGTCAGTTTCTCGATCATGCCCGGCGAGGTGCATGCGCTCTTGGGCGAGAACGGCGCCGGCAAGTCGACGCTGGTGAAGATGATCTACGGCGTCCTGCACCCGGACGAGGGCAGCATGCATTTCGGCGGCGCGCCCTACGCGCCGGCGAAACCGTCCGAGGCCCGGGCGCACGGCGTTGGTATGGTGTTTCAGCATTTCTCGCTGTTCGAGGCACTGAGCGTCGCCGACAACGTGGCGCTCGGCATGAACAAGGACGCCGTCGGCGCCAACCTGGACCAGCAGATCATCGAGGTCTCGGAAGCCTACGGCCTGGTGCTCGACCCGACCCGCTACATCGGCTCGCTCTCGGTCGGAGAGCGCCAGCGGGTCGAGATCATCCGCTGCCTTTTGCAGAACCCGCGACTGCTGATCATGGACGAGCCGACGTCGGTGCTGACGCCACAGGAAGTCGACATCCTGTTCGAGACGCTGCGGCAACTCTCGGCGGAAGGCTGCTCGATCCTCTATATCTCGCATAAGCTCGAGGAAATCCGCACGCTCTGCGACAAGGCGACGGTGCTCCGGGGCGGCAAGGTGGTCGGCAGTTGCGATCCGCGCCAGGAAACCGCCAAGAGCCTGGCCGAGATGATGATCGGCACGACGCTGACCATGGCCGAGCGCAAGCAGGCCACGCTGGGCGACGAGCGCCTGGTGGTGCGGGGGCTTTCGGCACCCAGTGCCGACCCCTTCGGCGTCGATATCGATGACGTTTCGTTCTCCGTTCGGGCGGGCGAGATTCTCGGCATTGCCGGCGTTGCCGGAAACGGCCAGGTGGAATTGATGGAAACGCTGAGCGGCGAACATCCGACGTCGCCGGAAACGGTGATGATCGACGGCGCCGCCGTCGGCCACATGGGTCCGACCGGCCGGCGCCGGCTCGGCATGTGCGCGGTGCCCGAAGAACGCCTCGGCCACGGCGCGGTCCCGGATATGTCGCTCTGGGAGAACGTCATCCTCTCGGCACGGACCCGCAAGGGCATCGAGCAGGGCGGCTTTCTCGATCTCGCCAAGGCGCAAGCCTACGCCACGGACGTGGTGGCCCAGTTCAACGTCAAGACCGCCGGAATCGAGCACGCGGCCAAGAGCCTGTCGGGCGGCAACCTGCAGAAATTCATCGTCGGGCGCGAGATCATGCAGGCGCCGACGGTGCTCATCATCCTGCAGCCGACCTGGGGCGTCGACGCGGCGGCGGCGGCGGACATCCACCGCGCTTTGCAAAGGCTCGCCGACGAGGGCTCGGCGATTCTGGTGATTTCCCAGGACCTGGACGAGTTAATGGCGATTTCCAACAACTTCGCGGTGATCGCGGAAGGAAGGCTCTCCGACGTGTCGCCCACGGGCAGTCTCTCCATCGAGGAGATCGGCTTGCTGATGGGTGGCGTGCACGGCAGCGCGGAAGCGCCTGCCCGGGCGGAGGCCAGCGCATGATCCGGCTCGAACCGAGAAAAGAGGTCTCCAAGCACCTGCTCTACCTGACGCCGGTGATGGCCGTCGCGGTCACTATCGCGCTCGGTTTGGTGATGTTCGCGGCGCTCGGCAAGGACCCGTTCCGGGCCATCGCCATCATTTTCTACGAGCCTTTGACCGATCTGTTCACCATCTCGGAGATGATCGTCAAGGCGACGCCCCTGATCCTCATCGGCATCGGCCTTTCCTTCGGGTTTCGCGCCGGGGTCTGGAACATCGGCGCCGAGGGGCAGTTCACCTTCGGCGCGCTCTCCGGCGGTGCGGTGGCGCTTGCCCTCTATCAGGTCGAGGGGTTTTGGGTTCTGCCGCTGATGTGCCTGGCCGGTATCCTCGGCGGCATGGCCTGGGCGGCGATTCCGGCGTTCCTGCGGACCCGTTTCAACGCCAACGAAATCCTGGTGACCTTGATGCTCACCTATGTGGCGGTGCTGTTGCTCAGCGTCCTGGTGCATGGGCCCCTGAAGGACCCGGAGGGGCTCAACTTCCCGGAAAGCCGGCTGTTCCATGAGGCCGCGACCATGCCGATCCTGATTGCCGAGACCCGCGCGCATGTGGGCTTCATCGTGGCGCTTGTGGCGGTCGCGGTGGCCTGGGTGGTGTTGTCGCGCCATATCTTCGGCTACCAGGTGAAGGTCATGGGCCAATCGCCCAAGGCCGCCGCCTACGGCGGTTTTGTCGAAAAGCGGGTGGTCTGGATCAGCCTGATGATCTCGGGCGGGCTTGCCGGCCTGGCCGGCACCTTCGAGGCCGCCGGCCCGGTCGGGCAGTTGGTACCGGCGCTGCCGGTGGGCTACGGCTTCACCGCCATCATCGTCGCCTTTCTCGGGCGCTTGAATCCCATCGGCATCTTGCTTGCCGGTTTCGTCATGGCGCTCACCTACATCGGCGGCGAGGGGGCGCAGATTTCCATGAACCTGCCGAGCGCCGTCACCGGCGTGTTTCAGGGCATGTTCCTGTTCACGTTGTTGGGCATCGATGTGCTGGCGCGCTACCGGGTGCGCATGGCCCGGCGCCTGCCGGCCGAAAAGGGGAGCTGAGCCATGGATCTTCTCGTTCTCATCTTGCAAGGCGTCATCGTCGCCGCCACGCCCCTGGTTTTCGCGTCCATCGGCGAACTGGTGGTGGAGCGCTCGGGCGTTCTCAACCTGGGCGTCGAGGGCATGATGATCCTCGGTGCCATTGCCGGCTTCGCGGTGACGCTCAGCACCGAGTCGTATTTCCTCGGCATCGCCGCAGCGGCGCTGGCCGGCGCCGTGGCGGCCCTGCTGTTCGCCTTCCTGACGCAGGTTCTGCTGTCGAACCAGGTAGCCACCGGCTTGGCGCTCACCATCTTCGGGCTCGGGCTCTCGGCGCTGATCGGCCAGGGCTATTCGGGCGAATCGACGACGCCGCTGGCCAAGGTCCACATTCCGCTGATCTCCGATATTCCGTTCATCGGCCCGGTGCTGTTCGAACACGACCCGCTGGTCTACCTGTCGGTGATCGTGGTGGCCGGCGTCTACTGGTTCCTGAGCAAGACCCGCGCCGGGCTGATCCTGCGCGCGGTCGGCGAGAACCACGACGCCGCGCATGCCATCGGCTACGGCGTGATCAAGGTGCGGTTTGCCGCGTTGATGTTCGGCGGCGCCTGCGCCGGCGTCGGCGGGGCCTATCTTTCCATCGTCCAGACGCCGCTCTGGGTCGAGGACATGACCGCCGGGCGCGGCTGGATCGCGCTTGCCATTGTCGTCTTTTCGGCCTGGCGGCCGGGGCGCGCGCTAATGGGGGCGTACCTCTTCGGCGGTGTCACCGTGATCCAATTGCACGTGCAGGGGCTCGGGGTGGACATCGACGCTCAGTATCTGTCAATGTTGCCCTATCTTGTTACCGTCCTGGTTCTGGTGGTGATTTCCCATGACAAGACAAGGGCCAACCTCAACGCGCCGGCGTGTTTGGGCAGACCTTTCTTCGCATCGTCTTGACCACGCAAGCTCGTGGTCGGTAACCCAGTGGTGAGATAACCAACAAAGGAGACATCCTTATGAAAATGACCTTGAGGAAACTTTCCGTCGCTTTGGCCTTGGGCCTGGCAATGGTGATGTCGGGCGGCGCCCAGGCACAGACGAAGGTGGGCTTCGTCTATGTCGGTCCCGTCGGCGACCATGGCTGGAGCTATGAGCACAACCAGAGCCGTCTGGCCGTGGAAAAGGAATTCGGTGACAAGGTGAAGACCACCTACGTCGAGAACGTCTCCGAAGGCCCGGACGCGGCACGCGTCATTCAGCAACTCGCCCGCGCCGGCAACGACATTATCTTCACCACCTCGTTCGGGTTCATGAACCCGACCCTGCAGGTTGCGAAGCGTTTCCCCAAGGTGAAGTTCGAGCACGCCACCGGTTTCAAGCGTGCCGCCAACGTCGCCACCTACTCGGCACGTTTCTATGAAGGCCGCCACGTGATCGGCCTGATCGCCGGCAAGATGACCAAGACCAACACGGTCGGCTACATTGCGTCCTTCCCGATTCCGGAAGTGGTGCGCGGCATCAACGCCGCCTACCTGGCCGCCAAGAGCGTCAATCCGGCGGTCAAGTTCAAGGTCGTCTGGGTCTCGACTTGGTTCGATCCGGGCAAGGAAGCGGATGCCGCCAAGGCGCTGATCGACCAGGGCGCCGATGTGCTGATGCAGCACACCGATTCGCCGGCCGCCATGCAGATCGCCGAGAAGCTGGGCATTTACGCTTTCGGCCAGGCATCCGACATGAGGAAGTTCGGGCCAAACGCGCAGCTCACGGCGATCATCGACGATTGGGCGCCCTATTACATTCGGCGCGTCAAGGCGGTGATGGACGGCACCTGGAAGAGCACCGACACCTGGGACGGCATCGGCCCCGGCATGGTCGGCATGGCGCCGTTTTCCGACAAGATTCCGGCGGACGTGAAGGCGATGGCGACCAAGGCGCATGACGATATCGCCGCGGGCAAGCTGCATCCCTTCACCGGCCCGATCAACAAGCAGGACGGTTCCGTCTGGCTGAAGGCCGGACAGACCGCGCCGGACGGCGATCTCGCCGGCATGAACTTCTACGTCGAGGGCATCGAAGGCTCCTTGCCCAAGTAACCTCGCATCGGGCGGCGCGGCCCCGTTGCCGCGCCGCCTTTTTTCCGCCCGCATTTCGGGGAAGCACAGGCCATGGCGATGAATTTGGTTCTGAAAGGCCAAGTGCTGTCGTTTGCGGGCGATCCCTTTTCCGAAGAACCGGACACGGCGCTTCGGTTCGAAAGCGCGGGCGCCGTCCACGTGACCGACGGCATCATTCAGGCGGTCGGTCCCGCCGAGGAAATCGTCGCCGGGGCAATCGGTGCCCGGGTGCTGGATTACGGCAGTTCCCTGATTTCGGCCGGTTTCGTCGATTGCCACGCGCACTATCCGCAGCTTCCGATCATCGCGTCTTACGGCGAGCAACTGCTGGAGTGGCTGGAGACCTACACCTTCCCCTGCGAGGCGGCTTTCGGTGATCCCGCCCATGCCCGTGAAGCGGCGGAACTGTTCCTCACCGAGGCGGTCGCCAACGGCACGACCACGGCCTGCGTCTACGCCACCGTGCATCCCGAATCCGTCGATGCCTTTTTTGAGATTTCGGAAGCGAGGCGTCTCCGCATGGCCTGCGGCAAGGTGCTGATGGACCGGAACGCGCCCGAAAACCTCCTGGATACGGCGCAGACCGGCTACGACCAGTCGAAGACGCTGGCCGAAAAATGGCACGGGCGAGGACGCAACATCTACGCGGTGACGCCGCGCTTCGCCCCCACTTCGACGCCGGAACAACTGGAAGTGGCCGGCGCTCTCTGGCGCGAGCATCCCGGCACGCTGATGCAGACGCACCTCTCCGAGAACCCGAGTGAAATCGCCTGGATGAAGGAGTTGTTCCCGGAGGCCCCGGACTACTTCGGCGTCTACCAGCACTTCGGTCTCACCGGCCCCGGCGCCATCTTCGGTCATGCCATCCACCTGACGGAACGCGAGCGTGCCGCGCTCCGCGACACCGGTTCCGCCATTGCGCATTGCCCGACGTCCAACATGTTCATCGGTTCGGGCCTGTTCGACATGGCCGGGCTGCGGGATGTGGATACGCCCGTCACCGTCGGTCTCGCCAGCGATGTCGCCGGCGGCACCAGCCTGTCCATGTTCAAGACCATGCGCGCCGCCTACGAGGTGGCGCAATTGCGCGGCCACAGCCTGCACCCCTACCAGCTCTGGTACCTGGCGACGCAGGGATCGGCCCAGGCGATGGGCATTGGTGACCGGGTCGGCAATTTGGCGCCCGGCATGGAGGCCGACGTGATCGTCATCGATCCGGCCTCGACGGAATTGATCGCGCACCGCGTGGCGGAGGCCGAGAGCCTGCGTGATGTGCTGTTTGCGCAGATCATTCTCGCCGACGATCGCGCTGTCCGCACCGTTTTCACCAACGGCATGATCGCCTGGGACCGGCCCTAACCGCCGTCGATCAGCTTGCGGGTCAGGCGCGCGTGGGTCTCGAGAACATGGCCGAGATCGGCCGTCGCCAGCTCGCCGTCACGGACCACGAAACGCCCCTCGACGACTGTGTGCCGGGCCCGGTGCGGGCCCGAGAACACCAGCCCCGCGACCGCGTCCCAGGCGCCCGCCATGGCCACGCTACCGGTATCGAAGACGGCGAAGTCCGCGCGCTTGCCCACTTCCAGCGACCCCAGATCGGGCCGGCCGAGCACTGCGGCGCCGCCCCGCGTGGCGATCTCCAGCGTATCCCGCGCGCCCAGCGCATCGCCGCCGTAGCGGACCCGCTGCAACAGCATCGCTTGGCGTGCTTCCGACAAGAGGTCGCCCGCGTCGTTGGATGCCGAGCCGTCGACACCGAGCGCGACCTTGACGCCGGCGCCCAGCATGGCCCGCACCGGCGCGATGCCGCTCCCCAACCGCATGTTGGAGCATGGGCAGTGAGCGACGCCGGTGCCGCTCCGGGCAAAGAGACCGATCTCGCCTTCGTCGAGCTTGACGCAGTGCGCATGCCAGACATCGTCACCGGTCCAGCCCAGGTCCTCCGCGTACTGGCCGGGGCGGCAGCCGAAATGCTCGAGCGAATAGGCGATGTCGTCGTCGTTCTCGGCCAGGTGCGTGTGCAGATGCACGCCCTGGTCGCGCGCCAGCAGCGCCGCGTCGCGCATCAGTTCGCGGCTGACAGAGAAAGGCGAGCAGGGCGCGACGCCGATGCGCACCATGGCGCCCGGTTCGGGGTCGTGGTGGCCTTGGATCACCCGCAGGCAATCCTCCAGGATCTGGGCTTCCCGCTCCACCAGGCTGTCCGGCGGCAGCCCGCCGGCGCTTTCTCCGATGCTCATGGCACCGCGCGTCGCGTGCAGCCGGACTCCGATCGTGGCGCCGGCCTCGATCTCGTCGTCGAGGCGGGCACCGTTCGGGAACATGTAAAGATGGTCGGACGAACAGGTACAGCCGGAGAGTGCGAGCTCCGCCAGCGCCAATTGGGCGGAGACGAATATCTCCTCGGGCCCCATGCGGGCCCAGATGGGATAGAGGGTGGTAAGCCAGCCGAATAGGGTCGCGTCCTGGGCGGCGGGAACGGCACGGGTCAGGTTCTGGTAGAAGTGATGGTGGGTATTGATCAGCCCCGGCACCAGCACCGCGCCGGAGAGATCGAGAATCTCGTCGGCCTCGGCGGGGAGGTCGGCCGTGGCGCCGACCGCCTCGATGACGCCGTCGCGGGCAAAGAGGCCGCCCGAAGCGATCTCGCGGCGTTCGCCGTCCATGGTCACCAGGACGTCGGCGTTGTTGGCAAGCAGTGTCGTCATTCGAGAGCCTTGCGGGCCGGCCGGGAATGATCCGGCCGGCCCCAGGGTTGCGTTCGATGGTTGTGTTCGACCGACCCGTCAGTGGGTCGGTTCGTCGTCGATCAGGTCTTCCGGCAGTTCTTCCGGCAATACGAGGTTGAGGATGATCGCCAGGAAAGCCGCCGGCAAAAGGCCCGATGTCAGCAACACCTTCGCCGTCGACGGCAGATGCTGCAGCGCGTCGGGTACCAGTTGCAGGCCCAGGCCCACCGACAGCGAGATCGCGAAGATCACCATGTTGCGGCGGTTCCAGTGCACGTCGGAGAGCATATTGATGCCCGCCGCCGCGACCATGCCGAACATGACGATGACGCCGCCGCCGAGCACCTCGATCGGCACCGAGGAAATCACCGCGCCGACCTTGGGGATCAATCCGGCGACGATCAGGAAGATCGCCCCGATGGTGACCACGTGGCGGCTCATGACGCCGGTCATGGCGATCAGGCCGACGTTCTGCGAGAACGACGTGTTCGGCAGGCCGCCGAAGATGCCGGAAACGGCGGAACCCAGGCCGTCGGCGTAGGTCGCGCCTTCCAGTTCCTTGGTTTCGGCCTCGCGCCCGGCGCCGCCCTTGGTGATGCCCGACACGTCACCCACCGTCTCCACGGCGGAAACGAAAGCCATCAGGCAGATGCCGAGGATGGCGCCGGCCGAGAATTCGATGCCGAACGGGAACGGCTCGGGCAGGGCAAACACGGCGGCGCGGCCGACATTGGCGAAGCTCACCATGCCCATGAAGTAGGCGACGACGTAGCCGACGATGAGCCCGATCAGCACCGCGGCGACGGAGATGATGCCGCGGGTGAAGAACTTGACGCCGAGCGTCACGACGATGACCACCAGCGCCACCGACCAGTTTTGCAGCGAGCCGAACTCGGGCTTGCCGATGGCCGGCACGCCGCCCGCCGCGTACTGGATGCCGACCTTGATCAGCGCCAGGCCGATCATCAGCACCACCAGGCCGGTCACCAATGGCGGCAGCGCGAAGCGGATGCGGCCGATGATCGGCGCCAGGCAGGTGTGGAAGATGCCGCCGACGACAATGCCGCCCATCAGCACCGCCATGGCGTCGACGCCCTTGCCGGCGACCAGCGGGATCATCACCGGCAGGAAGGCGAAGCTGGTGCCCTGCACGATGGGCAGGCGCGCGCCGACGGGGCCGAAACCGATGGTCTGGAACAGGGTGGCGATGCCGGCGAACAGCATCGATATCTGGATCATGTAGATCAGGTAGTGGAAGTCCGGCGACTTGGAGCCGAACCCGAAACCGGCGACGCCGGCGATGATGATCGCCGGCGTGACGTTCGAGACGAACATCGCCAGGACGTGCTGGATGCCGAGCGGAATGGCGGACCCCAACGGCGGTGTGTAGTTCGGGTCTTTCAATTGTTCGGGCGTGCCCAAACCGGAATTGTGTAGGCTCATGCGGTTACTCCTCGTTCTGTTCCGACAGTTTCCCCCTCTCGGATCGATTGATGGCTAGCGGCCCCGACATCATGGAAGCATGTCCTCCAGACGCAGCCGCGCGATGCGTTCCACCTGGCGGCACGCGGTCGTAAACTCGGTGTCGCGGTCGTTTTCGGCGCGGGTCTCGAAGGCGGCCAGGATATCGGCCTTGCCGAGCCCCTTGACCGCGATGATGAACGGAAAGCCGAAGCTTTCGGTGTAGCGCTGGTTCAGCGCGGTGAAGGTGGCGCGCTCCTCGTCGGTGAGCGCGTCGAGCCCGGCGCCGGCCTGCTCGGCGGTCGATTCGGGCGTCAGGCGCTTGGCCGCCGCGAGCTTGCCGGCGAGGTCCGGGTGTGCGCGCAGCACGCCCAGGCGCTCGTCGTCGGAAGCCATGCGGAACTGCGCCGCCAAAGCGGCGTGCAGGCCGAGCGCGGTATCGTTGGCCGGGCCGAGCTCGGCGTCGAAGGCGCGTTCGGCGATCCATGGGGAATGTTCGAAAACGCCACCGAAAGCCCGGACGAAGTCGTCGCGTTCCATCGCCGAGGGCACCAATTCGGGTCTCGCCGGTGGATGATGCTGGGTCCAGTGCCGGGCGATGTCGATGCGGCGCGCGAACCAGACGGCATCGTGGGATTTGGCATAGTCGATGAACTTGCGGATGGCGGCCGTCCGCCCCGGGCGGCCGGCGAGGCGGCAATGCAGGCCGATGCTCATCATCTTCGGCTGGCCGGCCTGGCCCTCGCGATAGAGCTCGTCGAAGCTGTCCTTCAGGTAGGCGAAGAACTGGTCGCCCGAATTGAAGCCCTGCGGCGTGGCGAACCGCATGTCGTTGGCATCCAGTGTGTAAGGCACGATCAACTGGTCGCGGCCGGCGTGCCGGCGCCAGTAGGGCAGGTCGTCGGCGTAGGTATCGGCGACGTAGTCGAAGCCGCCTTCTTCGGACACGAGATCGACCGTGTTGACCGAGCAGCGCCCCGTGTACCAACCCGTCGGCCGCGCACCGGTGACGGCCGCGTGGATGCGGATCGCCTCGAGCATATCCGCGCGTTCGGCGTCGGGCTCGAAGTCCTTGTATTCGATCCACTTGAGACCGTGCGAGGCGATCTCCCAATCGGCCTCGAGCATTGCCGCCACCTGCGCCGGTGAACGCTGAAGCGCGGTGGCGACGCCGTAGACCGTGACCGGAATGCCGGCCTCGGTGAACAGCCGATGCAGCCGCCAGAAGCCGGCGCGCGCACCGTATTCGTAAATCGATTCCATGTTCCAGTGGCGCTGGCCGGGCCAGGCGGCGGCGCCGACGATCTCGGAGAGGAATGCCTCGGACGCCGCGTCGCCATGCAGGATGCAGTTCTCGCCGCCTTCCTCGTAGTTGACGACGAACTGCACGGCAATCGCCGCGCCGCCGGGCCAATCGGCCCGGGGCGGGACGGCCCCGTACCCCAACATGTCGCGCGGATAGCGCATGTTCTTGTCGTTGCCCCCATCCATGGACGACGTTTACCTTAACAGCAAAATAATCGCCCTGACTTTCAAAAAATTTACGAAAATGATCCGGTAATCAAAGTCTGGCCCCGGCGCGGCGTTTTGTCGATCATGGGGGCGGGACCAACGGAGGATACCATGGCGGCGGCAAACGGCTTTCTCACCACGCATATTCTCGACACCGCGCACGGCTCGCCGGCGCCGGGCGTGCGGATCGAACTCTACCGGTTGGAGGGCACGGAGCGCCGGCTGCTGGCCGAGCGCACGACCAACGACGACGGCCGCACCGATACGCCGATCCTGGGACAGGACGCGTTCGAGACCGGCAACTACGAGCTGTTGTTCTTCATCGGTGATTACTTTGCGGCGCGCGGCATCGACCCCGATGTGCGGTTCATCGACGTGGTGCCACTGCGTTTCGGCATCGCCGATGCCGACGAGCACTACCACGTGCCGCTGCTGGTCTCGCCCTATTCCTACTCCACCTACCGGGGCAGCTAGTCGCCGTTCAGCGCGCGCTGGCATTCGGCCATGGCGAAGTCGATGAACTGACGGACCTTGCGGTCCTGCAGCCGCTTATGCGGATAGATGCAGGCGAAAGGCAAAGGTGTCGGCGGCGTTTGCTCGGCAACGGTGAGCAGCGCACCGGTCTCCAGCAGGTCGCGCACCTCGTAGAGGGGCTTGTTGACGATGCCGCCGCCGGCCAGCGCCCAGTCGGTCAGCACGTCGCCGTCGTCGGAATCCATCGGGCCTTGGAAATCGTAGCGCCGGGCTTCGCCGTCGACGCGCAGCGTCCAGTAGAACTCATCGGCGCCGGGATAGCGCAGCAACAGGCAGCGATGCCCGTCCGCAACCAACTCGTCGCCGGTCTTGGGCATGCCGCGCTCGGCGATGTAGGCCGGCGCCGCGCAGAGCACGCGTTCGAACTCGTGGATGGGCCGGACGCGCAGGTTCGAATCGGTGAGCCGGCCCAGCACGAAGGCAGCGTCCAGCCCCTCGCCGGTGACGTCGACCCGGCGGTCGGTGAGCCGAAGGCGGATATTGACGTCGGGGTAACGTTGGTTGAACGGCGGCACCAGCGGCGCAATCAGCTTCTTGCCCAATCCCAGGGGGGCGGCGATGAAGATCGTGCCCTTGGGCTTGTCGGTGATCTCCGCCATGTCGCTTTCCACTTCGGCGATGGCGTCGAGGATTTTGGTGGCGCCGGCGTAGAGCAGGTTGCCGTGCGAGGTCGGCTTCATGGAGCGCGTCGTGCGGTTGAACAGGCGGACGGCGAAATGCTTCTCCAGTTCCGAGATGCGGCTCGAGACCACGGCGGCGGAAAGCCGCATGTCGCGCCCGGCCGCCGACATGGAGCCGAGTTCGAAAACGCGCACGAACGTCTTGAGGTTATTCACATAAGACACGAAAAAATAGATACCATTTTCCGGTTTTTTTTGAAAGTGCTCGCGTCCGCGGCATCTTCACGTTTGCGCCGTTCTCTGCCAACCTAGCGCCAACGGATCGAGGAGCGTCATGATCGAAACTGCAATTCTCTGGGACTGGCTCAGTCTCGCGGCCCGCTGGCTGCACGTGATTACGGCGATCGCCTGGATCGGCTCGTCGTTCTATTTCATCGCCCTGGACCTGGGGCTGCGTAAGAACCCGGAACTTCCCGACGGCGTCAGCGGCGAGGAATGGCAGGTGCACGGCGGCGGCTTCTATCACATCCAGAAGTACATGGTGGCGCCGGCAAAGATGCCCGAACACATGACCTGGTTCAAATGGGAGAGCTACATGACGTGGCTTTCCGGGTTCGCGCTCTTGGCCATCGTCTATTACCACGGCGCCGATCTCTACCTGATCGATCCGGCGGTGCTGGATGTTTCCGCGGGGACGGCGATCGGGATTTCGCTGGCGTCGATCGGCATCGGCTGGGTGATCTACGATCTTCTGTGCAAGTCGCCGTTGGGTGCCGACAACACGCGGCTCATGGTGCTGCTCTACGTGGTGCTGGTGGCCATGGCCTGGGGCTATACGCAGGTGTTCACCGGGCGTGCGGCCTTTGTGCACCTGGGGGCCTTCACCGCGACCATCATGTCGGCCAACGTGTTCATCATCATCATCCCCAACCAGAAGAAGGTGGTCGCCGACCTGGTTGCCGGGAAATCGCCGGACCCGGCGCTCGGCCTGCAGGCCAAGCAGCGCTCCACCCACAACAACTACCTGACGCTGCCGATCCTGTTCCTGATGCTGTCGAACCACTACCCGCTGACCTTCGGCACGCCCTACAACTGGGTGATCGCGTCGCTGGTGTTCCTGATGGGCGTCACCATCCGCCACTGGTTCAATACCCGCCACGCCCGCGCCGGCAGCCCTTACTGGACCTGGTTCGCCACCGTGGCCCTGTTCGCCGCCATCATCTGGCTCTCGACCCTGCCGGCGGCCGACGCGAGGGACCAAGCCGATGCCGGCGTGAAGCTCTCGGCCGTCGAGCAGCGCTACGCCGCCAACGCTCATTTCGAGGCCGTTGTCGAACTGGTCAGCGGGCGCTGCTCCATGTGCCACGCCCGTGAACCCGGCTGGGAGGGGATGGCCACCGCACCCAAGGGCGTGACGCTCGAAACCGAGACCGATATCGCCAAGCGCGCCCACCAGATCTATCTGCAGGCGGGCCGCAGCCACGCCATGCCGCCGCCCAGCGTGGCACGCGACGGCATCGAACTTTCGGCCCGCGAGCGGATGCTCCTGGTGGAGTGGTACGAGGGGTCCTGAGCGAGAACCGCAGACCGCAGATCAGTCGAATTCCTGCAGGGCGTCGTGCAGGGTCTCGATGCGCTGCAACCGGCCGCGCCCTTCCGTGCGCAACCGCTCGACCACCGCTACGCAAATGAAATGCAGCAACGACATGGCCGACGAATAGCGGTCGAACAGGTCGGTGCCGCGCACCGCGCAGGGGATGGTCCATGTCGCGTCGGGCACCGGCTCCGCCGTCCAGTCGGTGATGTAGAGCACTTTCGTCCCCAAGGCGCGCGCCGCTTCCATGATGCGGCGCACCGCCGCGACCCGGCGCCGGAAGCCGATGACGATCAGTAGGTCGTCCTCGCCCAGATCGGCAATCTCCTCGGCGATGGTCTCGCCGGCGGACGGCAGCAGGTGCACGTCGCCGCGCACCTGGATGATCTGCTGGCGCATGTAGCCGGCCAGATAATAGCTGTTGCGAAAGCCCGCCAGGCAGACCCGCCGCGATGTGCAGATGGCATCGACGATATTGACGAAGGTATCGGGACGGAGCGATTCCAAGGTCACCGAAATATTGCGCAGGTCCTGTTCCAGGTGCTGAGCGACGCGAGTGACGAAATCCCCGGCCGACGGTTTGCTGGACATCAGATAGAGCGGCGATCCCCAGGCCTTGGCATGGCGCGCGGCGCGGCGGGCCTCGTCGAAGTTGGAAAAGCCGAGCCGCTGGATCAGCCGCGTCACCGCTGCCTTGGAGCCGCCGGAAAGCTCCGCCAGTTCGGTCGCCGAATAGGCTGCGATCTCACCCGGAAACTCCAGGATCAGGTCGGCGATGCGGCGCTCGCTGTCGGGCAGGCCGTCGTAGTGGTCGCGGATGCGCCCCTGCAGGGAGCGTCCCGCGGCGGTGCCTCCGTCGTCCGCCGACATTGAATTCGTCGGTCCTCGGCCTGGTGCTGAACCCATGATCCCTCCCGGTGGATGGGTCGAGGCTAGGTAAAACGAATCTGAAATTCAAGTTTCTAAAACTTGACACCGTAAAATTTCAGTTTCAAAGTTCGATGGGGATATGGACGGGTAAGAGGGCTGCGCTTGCAAAACCTAGCCGATGGCTCGATCAGACTGAGCCGCCGCATGAACTGGTTCGTCGAACGGTTCTGCGTGCTGTTGCTGATTCTCCTGGTTCTCGACGTCTGGCTCGGCGTGCTGGTGCGCTACGTCCTGCCGGTGAAATGGACCTTCACCGAGGAACTGGCCCGCTACCTGATGATCTGGATGGCGTTGCTGGCGGTCTCCAGCGGCATCTCGCACCGCGAACATATCGGCATGCTGGTGGTGTTCGATCGCTTTCCGCCGGTGGTGCGCAAGTGGCTGGCGGTGGCCTTCGACCTGATCGCCTTCGGCTTCTTTGCCATTCTGCTGATCTATGGCGTCGGTTTCGTCGAGCGCGGTTTCGGGCGCTACACCATGATCAATGAAATCCCCAAGGCCTATCCATTCGTCGGTGTGCCGCTGGCCGCGGCGCTGGCCTGCGCGCAGTTGCTATTGGTCGCGGTACACGATTTCTTCTCCACCGACGGTGTTACCGCGGCGGAGCGGGTGGAGATCTGAGCCATGCTGATCGTCGCCTTCACCTTCTTCGGTCTACTTGCGCTCGGCATGCCGGTGGGCTTCATTCTCGGCATCGCCGGGCTGGTCGGCATTTTCGACATGGGCGGCGGGCGCTTTTTGACGATGGCACCGGATCGCATGTTCGCCGGCCTCGACCTGTTTCCGTTCCTGGCCATGCCGTTCTTCATCCTGGCCGGCGAGATCATGAACCGGTCGGGCATCACCACCCACCTGGTCAGGTTCGCCGACGCCCTGGTCGGGTGGATGCGGGGCGGCATGGCGCACTCCAACATGGTGGCTTCGGTCATGTTTGCTGGCATCACCGGCGCCGCCACCGCCGACGCGGCGGCGTTTGGCAACACGCTGGTACCGGCGATGGTCAAGCAGGGCTATACCAAGCCTTTCGCCTGCGCGGTCACGGCAGCGGGTTCGATCATCGGTCCGACCATTCCGCCCTCGACACTGATGGTCATCTACGGCTCGATCATGGGGGTCTCCATCGCCGGGCTGTTCGCCGCCGGTATTGTGCCGGGGCTTTTGATCTGCGCCATCTGCATGGCGATCATCGCCGGCCTCGGCAAGCGGCTGAACCTGCCGAAGGCCGAAGGCGGGCCGAAGCTCGGCCAGATCATCCTCGCCTTCAAGGAGAGCTTTCTGGCGCTGATCCTGCCGGTGTTCATCCTGGGCTCGATCCTGGGCGGTATCGCCACACCGACGGAAGCCGCCTCGATCGCGGTGTTCTATGCCCTGGTGGTCGGTGGCCTGGTCTACAAGGGACTGACCTGGGCCGACCTCTACGACATGTGCGTGCGCACCACGCGGATTACCGGGGTCATCTTCCTGATCATCGCCTCGGCCTCGATCCTGGGCTGGTGGATGACCTTCAACCAGATCCCGCAGGCGGTCGCCAACGGTTTCCTGGCGCTCTCCGACGATCCCAACATGATCATCGGCATGATTATCGCATTGTTGCTGTTCATCGGCCTGTTCATGGACATCAACGCCACCCTGATCATCCTGGCGCCGGTGCTGGCGCCGTTGACGCTGCACATCGGCATGGACCCGGTGCACGCCGGCATCATGATCATCCTGGCGCTCAACATTTCGCTGATGACGCCGCCGGTCGGCGCCTGTCTGTTCGTCTTGGCGTCCGTCACCAAGGAGAAGATCGAGAACATCACCCGTTCGCTCTGGCCGTTCCTGCTGGGCGAGGTGATCGTGCTGTTCCTCATTGCCTATTGGTCGGACCTCACTCTTGCCGTGCCCAGGTTGCTCGGCTTGTAACGCGGCCCCGGGAAAGCGTCGCTAATCGGGCACAAATGCTCATTTCCCCCAACCCACAAACCCAACCAGGAGGATATCCATGACTTTCCTTAAGAAACTGACCACCACGGCGGCGGCTTGCGCCGTCGCGGCGTCGTTCGCCGGCGCCGCCATGGCCGCCGACGTGACCATCCGCGTCGGGCACCTGAACCCGGCCGACCCCTTCGAGAGCCACTCGGGCGCTATGACCGCGATCTTCAAATCCATGGTGGAATCCGCGTCGGGCGGCGCCATCGAGGTGAAGCTGTTCCCCAACGGCCAGCTCGGCAAGGACAACGAAGTCATCCAGCAGGTCCGCGACGGCATCGTCGAATCGACAATTTCGTCCTCCGGCGGCATCGCCCAGCACTACCCGCTGGTCGGCATCTTCGACATCCCCTTCGCGTTCCCGAACATCGCCGTCGCCAACAAGGTGATCGACCAGCGCAGCGAATTCGGCAAGAAATTCACCGGCGATCTGGAAGCCAAGACCGGCCTCAAGGTGTTGGGCATGATCGATTCCGGCGGCTTCTTTGCCTTCTCCAACTCCGAGCGCCCGATCAAGACGGTCGCCGACATGAAGGGCCTGAAGATCCGGACCATGACGCTGCCGACCCACAAGGCGATGGTCGACTCGCTCGGCGCCCAGGCGACCCCGCTGCCGTGGGCCGAGGTCTACACGTCGCTGCAGACCGGCGTCGCGCACGGCCAGATGAACCCGATTCCGGTCATTGCCTTCGCCAAGTTCGATGAAGTGCAGAAGTACCTGTCGATCACCAACCACGTGATCACGCCTTACATCTGGACCATGAACAAGGCCTTCTACGACGGCCTGAAGCCGGAACACCGCAAGATCGTCGATTGGGCTTCGGAAGTGGCGACGGAAGCCGGGCGTGGGGTGTCTCGCGTCATCGAGGCCTCCGAGCGGGGTTTGCCGAAGTTGGCCAAGAAGATGCAGGTCAACGTGGTCGCCCCGGCCGAGCAGGCGAAGTTCGCCGCCGTGGCGCAGCCGGCGGTGCGCAAGCTGATCGAAGAAAAGCTGGGTGCCGAAGGCAAGGACATGCTCGATTCGATGATGGCCGCCATCGACGCCGCCAAGTAATCGTCGTGGAAGCGGGGGCTTCGGCTCCCGCTTCCGCCCTTTTTCTATATTATTGTTACTTCCTTTTCCGGACGACCCGAGGCGAAAGCCGTGACTTTTTTATTTCCGAGCCTGCCGCACCGGCTGGCCCGCAATCCGGGCCTTCGCCCCGGTGCCGACTACGGCCCGCGCCAACAGGCGCAACTCAACGCTGCCGGCCTGGCCGAGGCGCGGCGCTGTATCTCCGCCTGGCCGGGCTACGCACCGACGCCGCTGGTGGCGCTGCCGGGGCTGGCGGCGGCGCTCGATATTGGCGGCCTCTACTATAAGCAGGAGGCCGCGCGCTTCGGGCTCCGCAGTTTCAAGCCGCTGGGCGGTGCCTATGCGGTGGAGCGTTGCCTGATGGGCGCCGTCGCCGAGGCCACCGGGCGCGAAGACATCGACCCAGCTGAAATCCTCGATGGCCGCCACGCCGATATCGTATCCGGCGTCACCGTCACCGCCGCCACCGACGGTAACCATGGCCGCTCCGTCGCCTGGGGCGCCAGGATGTTCGGCTGCCGCTGCGTCATTTATATCAACGAGGCGGTGAGCGAGGCGCGCGAAGCGGCCATTGCCGCCTTTGGGGCCGAAGTGCGCCGCAACCCCGGCAGTTTCGACGACGCCGTGCGTCAGGCCTTTGAGACGGCGCGGGCCGAGGGCTGGCACGTCATTCCCGACACCAGCGATGGCGTCGTCGTCGAGGCCCCGCGCCACGTCATCCAGGGTTACGGCGTGATGGCGGCGGAAGCCATTGAGCAGTGGCCCGGGAGTCGCCCGCCCACGCACCTGTTCCTGCAGGCCGGTGTCGGCGGCATGGCGGCAGCGACCACGGCCGAGTTCTGGCAGGCCTTCGGCGCCGACCGCCCGGCGACGGTACTGGTCGAACCGGAACAGGCGGCCTGCTGGTTCGCCAGCCTCGCGGCCGGCGAGCCGACCGCCATTACCGGCGATGTCGATTCGTTCATGGGGGGGCTATCGTGTGGCGAGGTGTCGCGCCTGGCTTGGGACATCCTGTCGGAGGGCGCGCACGCGGCGATGATCATCGACGACGAAGCTGCGGCCGAGACCATGCGGCTCCTGAGTCGCGGCGTCGAGGGCGACCCACCGCTGGTGGGCGGCGAATCCGGTGTCGCCGGGCTGGCCGGCCTGATTACCGCCGCCCTGGATCCGGAGGCCAGGGAAACATTCGGCTTGGGGACCGGTTCGAACATCATTGTCTTCGGCACCGAGGGCGCTACCGACGAGGCCATGTACGAGCGCGTGGTCGGCCGCCCCTGGCGGGAGGTGGCGCCGTGAACAACCTGCGCATCAATATCGACCGCCTGATCCGGCGCATCGAGAAATTGGGCCGCATCGGCGCGCTCGAAGGCGGCGGCGTCTGCCGCCTGGCGCTCAGCGACGCCGACAAGGCGGGCCGCGACCTAGTGGCCGGATGGATGGCGGAACTGGGCCTCGAGGTCAGTGTCGATGCCATCGGTAACGTCGTCGGCTTGCGCAAGGGTCGCCAAGACGGCGCGCCAGTGATGATCGGCTCGCATATCGACACCGTCGCCACCGGCGGCCTTTACGACGGCAACCTGGGTGTGCTTGCCGGGCTCGAAGTGATCGAGACGCTGAACGACGCTGCCGTCACCACCAAATACCCGCTCGCCGTCGGGTTCTTCACCAACGAGGAGGGCGCGCGCTTTGCTCCCGACATGATGGGCAGCGGCGTGCACCAGGGTGCACTCGATCTCGACACCTGCCTTGCGACCTCCGGGATCGACGGTGCCACCGTCGGCGGCGAACTGGTGCGCATCGGTTACGCCGGGCCCGAGCCGGTGGGGACCATGCGGGCCCGGGCATTTTTCGAATTGCATGTGGAACAGGGCCCGGTGCTGGAGGAAGCTGGAATCGCCATCGGTGCGGTCACCGGCGTGCAGGGCATTTCCTGGACGGAATATACCGTCCAGGGTGTCTCCAACCATGCCGGCACGACACCCATGCGGCTTCGCCATGATGCCGGCTACGTCGCCGCGGCCATCGCCGTGGCGGCCAGGCGTATCGCCAAGGACATGGGCGGCGACCAGGTGGGCACCTCGGGCGTGATCGAGTTGGAGCCGAACCTCATCAACGTCATCGCCAGGCGGGCCAAGGTGACCGTCGATCTTCGCAATACCGATGAGGCCTTGCTGCAGCAGGCGGAAGCGGCAATGGCCGCCGAAATCGCCTTGCTCTCGGCTTCCGAAGGCGTCGAGATTTCGGCCCGCACCCTGGCCCGGTTTCAGCCCGTGGAGTTCGACCCGGCGATGGTCAGCCTCGTCGCCGACACCGCCGGTGCCCTCGGCCACAGCGTTCGGCGGATGCCGTCCGGCGCCGGTCACGACGCCCAGATGTTCGCTCCCAACTGTCCGACCGCCATGGTGTTCGTGCCGTCCAAGGACGGTATCAGCCACAATGTCCGTGAATTCACCGCGCCCGCCGAGATCCAGGCCGGCGCCGATGTCCTGTTGCAAACCGTCCTTTCCGTTGCCGAAAGCTGAGTCCCCGCATGCCCCGAATTCTGACCGTCGCCGCCGCCCAATTGGGCCCCATCGCCCGAACCGAGCCGCGTAGCTCCGCCATTGCCCGCCTGATGGCGATGATGCGTGAAGCCAAACAGAAGGGCGCGGACCTGGTGGTTTTTCCGGAGTTGGCGTTGACGACCTTCTTTCCGCGTTGGTACTTCGACGACCAGGCCGAGATCGATGCCTTCTTCGAGCGCCAGATGCCGAACGCCGAGGTACAGCCGCTGTTCGACCTGGCGTGTGAATTGGGCATCGGCTTCAAGCTCGGCTACGCAGAACTCACACCCGACGGGCATCACTTCAACACCGCCATCTTGGTCGCACCCAATGGCGACATCGTCGGCAAGTACCGCAAGATCCACCTGCCCGGCCATTCGGAACACGAACCCTGGCGCGCCTTTCAGCACCTGGAAAAACGCTACTTCGAGCCGGGCAACCTGGGCTTTCCGGTGTTCGAGGCCTTCGGCGGCCGGCTCGGCATGTGCATCTGCAACGATCGGCGCTGGCCCGAGACCTTCCGGGTGCTCGGCCTGCAGGCGGTGGAGATGGTGATGCTCGGCTACAATACGCCGGTGCACTATCCCCCGGCGCCGGAACACGACCATTTGCAGGATTTCCACAACCACCTTGTGTTGCAGGCCGGCGCCTATCAGAACGGCACCTGGGTGGTCGGCGTCGCCAAGGCCGGGCGCGAGGAAGGCTGCGATCTGATCGGCGGTAGTTGCATCGTCGCCCCCACCGGCGAGATCGTCGCCCAGTGCGAGACGCTGGGCGATGAGGTCATTGTATACGCCTGCGACCTCGACCGCTGCCGTGAAATTCAGGACAATATCTTCAACTTCGCCCTGCACCGGGAGCCCGAGACCTATCGTCTGATTACCGAAACCAAGGGCGCGGTGCGGGACTGGACGAAAACAAATGGGGACGCATCATGAGTTTGGGACTGGAAAGCGAAATCATCGACCGCGAGGTCTACGACCGGAACCTGCACGATATCAGGGGCGCCGGCGTGACGCTGCCGCGCATCGCCGATCTCGCCGATCCGCCGGCGCGCCTGGCCGAGCGGCAGGCGGCGCTCGCGGGCGTCGACGCCGACGCGCCGGATGCCGGCAACCTGTTCCGCGTGCACTGGTACAACGACGCCGAACGCCGCGGGCTTGCCGCGGCCCCCGATCACATCGTGCTCGGCCCGGAACTGACCGGCGTCGAGGCGAAGATCGCCGTCATTCTCGGCAACCGCTTCCCGATGATCCGCGCGCACAAGGTATTGGCTGCCTACGGCTGTCTGGTGCCGAGGCTCTTGTCGGGCAAGTTCGACGCCAAGCGCCATCGCGCGGTGTGGCCGTCGACGGGCAACTACTGCCGGGGCGGTGTCGCCATTGCGCGCATTCTCGGCTGCCACGGCGTCGCCGTGCTGCCGGAAGGGATGAGCGCCGAGCGCTTCCAGTGGCTGGAGAACTGGACCCTCGATCCCGCCAACGACATCATCCGCACGCCCGGCACCGAGAGCAACGTCAAGGAGATCTACGACGCCTGCCATGCGCTGTCACGGGACCCGGACAACGTCATCCTCAATCAGTTTTCCGAGTTCGGGAACTACGTCATCCACCGCGCGGTCACCGGTCCGGCGCTGGAGGCCGTGTTCAACGCGCTCAACGTGTCGGGCGAGCTCAAGGCGCGGGCCTACGTCTCGGCTTCCGGTTCCGCAGGAACTCTAGCGGCGGGCGATCACCTGAAGAAATCGCTCGGGACCGACACCTGCGTGGTCGAGGCGGTGGAATGCCCGACGCTGCTCTATAACGGCTACGGCGAGCACAACATCCAGGGCATCGGCGACAAGCATGTGCCGTTCATCCATAACGTCATGAACACCGATTACGTCATCGGTGTTTCCGACAAGGCCTCCGACAGCTTGAACCTGTTGTTCAATACCACCGTCGGGCGCGGTTATCTGACGGCGCGGGCCGGGCTCGATCAGCAGGCGCTGGCATCGCTCGGCGATTTGGGGCTGTCGTCCATCGCCAATGTGCTGGGGGCGGTCAAATACGCGAAATATGCCGGCCTCGGGCCCGACGACGTTGTCCTGACGGTGGCCACCGATGGCGCCGAAATGTACGCCACCGAAATGGCCGGCGCCGAACGCCGGCTTGCGACGGGCCGTTTTGACGAACTGGCTGCGGCCGAGGTCTACGGCCGCTACATGCTGGGCGTCGGCACCGATCACCTGCAGGAACTCGACCGTCCCGGTCGCCAGCGCATCTTCAACCTGGGCTACTATACCTGGGTCGAACAACAGGGCGTGCCGCTGTCGGATTTCGATGTCCGGCGCGACCAGGCGTTCTGGGACGGGCTGATGGACCTGGTGCCGGTCTGGGACGGCATGATCGACGATTTCAACGAGGCATGACCCCAGGGATTTTGTGCATTGCAAAAAATTCACTTACATTGCGGGCGCCGGCCGGGTTAGTCTTTAGGTTGTGGGGACGGCCTGAACACCGACGACGGGAGTGTAAAATCTCATGCGGCGTAGGCTCGCCACCGACCAACTTCCAGATTTCCTGAACGCGTTTCGGGCCCGGGACTATGAAATTATCGGTCCGACGGTGCGCGATGGCGCCATCGTTTACGCCCCCATCTCAGGCACCGATGAGTTACCCAAGGGCATCGTTGACGAACAAGGTCCCGGCCGCTACCGGCTGAACGACACCGCCGGCAGCGCCTATTTCGATCATGTGGCCGGTCCCATCGCCTGGAAGCGCTACCTTTACCCGCCCGAGCAGAAGCTGTTCTCCGCCAGCGGCGGCGACGGCGGGTTCACCGTCGACGTCGAGCCCGAAACACCTCCCGCACGGGTTTTCCTCGGCGTTCGCGCCTGCGACCTGGCGGCGATCCGGATTCTCGACAAGGTTTTCGACAACGGTTCCTTCGCCGATGCCGGATACGGCGCGCGGCGCAATGCGTCGCTGGTCGTTGCCGTCAATTGCGGCCGCGCCGGCGGCACCTGTTTCTGTACCTCGATGGGCACCGGGCCCAGCGCCGAAGCCGGCTACGATATCGCCATGACCGAGGTGCCGGGTGACGGTTATTTCGTACTGGAAGCGGGCTCCGAGGCCGGCGAGGCCCTGTTGGACGGCTTGCAGCTTGCCGAGGCGACCGCCGATGAGTGCGGTGCCGCGGACGCACGGGTCGAGGCCGCGGCCAATTCCATGGGCCGAGAAATGATTGCCGACGTCGCCGACGTGTTGGCGGGCAACCTCGATAGCCCGCATTGGGACCGGGTGGCGTCACGCTGCCTCAACTGCGCCAACTGCACCATGGCCTGTCCGACCTGCTTCTGTTCGACGGTGGAGGACACCACCGACCTGAGCGGCGAACATGCCGAACGTTGGCGCAAGTGGGATTCCTGTTTCACCATGGATTTCAGCTATGTCCACGGCGGTAGCCTGCGGCGGTCCGGCGGCGCGCGCTACCGGCAGTGGATGACGCATAAGCTGCTGCATTGGCACGAGCAATTCGACAGTTCCGGGTGCGTCGGCTGCGGGCGCTGCATCACTTGGTGCCCGGTCGGCATCGACATCACCGAAGAAGCGCGCACCCTCAAAAACCATGAACGGAGATCAGAACATGGTGGAAGTTGACGGTCTGGGAAAACTGCTGAAGGAACACCCGTTCTTCGCCGACTGGAGCGACGACTACCGCGAGCTTCTGGCTGGCTGCGCGATGAACCATCGTTTCGGTGCCGGCGAGTACGTGGCGCGCGAAGGCCAGCCGGCCGACAAGTTCTACCTGATCCGGCATGGCTCGGTGGTGCTGGAATATCCGGTGCCGGGCAATGATCCGCTGCTGATCGAGACCCTGCACGAGGGCGAGGTATTCGGCTGGAGCTGGTTGGTGGCGCCCTATCAATGGTCATTCGACGTGCGCGCCATGGAACTCTGCCGCATGGTCTCCATGGACGCCACCTGCCTACGCGGCAAGTGCGAGGCCGACCACTCGCTCGGCTACGAACTGTTCAAGCGCTTCCTGCCGATCATTTCCGAACGCATGCAGGCGTCGCGCATCCGATTGCTCGATCTCTACGGTCCCAGGAAATAAGGAGAACGGCGATCGCTCCCCAAGCCCAGGCCACGCCCGATCCGATGATCCCGCGTCCGTTCCGGGTGCTGCGGCGCCGGCGCGAGCTCGGCGACACCTTTACCCTGGAGCTGGAAGCCGACGACGGCACGCCCTTCGCGTTCCAGCCCGGCCAGTTCACCATGCTCTATGTCTTCGGGGCCGGCGAGGCGCCGATCTCGATCAGCGGCGACCCGGCGAAGGGGCCCTTGGTCCATACCATCCGCGCCGTGGGCACGGTCACCGACCGGCTGATGGCCCTGAAACCCGGCGACCATGTGGGCGTGCGCGGTCCGTTCGGCGCACCCTGGCCGGTGGAGAAGGCGCGCGGCCATGACGTGTTGATCATCGCCGGCGGCGTCGGGTTGGCGCCGTTGCGCCCGAGCATCTACCACATCCTCGCCAACCGCCAGGACTACGGCCGGGTGGCAATCCTCTACGGCGCGCGCACGCCCAAGGACATCCTGTTCGAAAAGGACCTGATCAAATGGCGATCGCGCTTCGACATCTATGTCGATGTGACGGTAGACCGCGCTGAGGTCGGCTGGCAGGGCAAGATCGGCGTGGTGCCGAAGCTGATCGACTATGCCAGCTTCTCGCCGGAGGACGCGGTGGCCATGGTCTGCGGCCCGGAGATCATGATGAATTTCACCGTGCAGGGGCTCCAGCGCACCGGAGTCGCTTCCGAGGATATCTACGTGTCGATGGAGCGCAGCATGAAATGCGCCGTCGGTTACTGCGGCCATTGCCAGTTCGGCGGCCGGTTCGTGTGCAAGGACGGGCCGGTGTTCTCGCATGCCGAGGTGGCGGCGCACATGAGCGTGAGGGAGCTCTGAGATGGCGAAACCGAAACGCGCCCGGCCGAAACTGGCGGTCTGGAAGTTCTCGTCCTGCGACGGCTGCCAGTTGAGCCTGCTGGATTGCGAGGACGAACTGCTGGCGGTCGCCGAGAACGTCGAAATCGCCTATTTCCTGGAAGCCACGCGGGCCGAGGTCAAGGGGCCCTATGACGTGTCGCTGGTGGAGGGCTCGATTTCGACGCCCTACGACGCAGAGCGCATCCACAAGGTGCGCCGCCAGTCGAAGCTGTTGATCACCATCGGTGCCTGTGCCACGTCCGGCGGCATTCAGGCGCTGCGCAATTTCCAGGACGTGGAGGAACTGACCCGCGCCGTCTATGCGCGGCCGGAGTACATCGACACCCTGAACAAATCGACGGCGATCGCCGATCACGTGCCGGTGGATTTCGAGTTGCACGGCTGTCCCATCGACAAATACCAGCTACTTGAAGTCATCAACGCGCATCTGAATGGCCGCAAGCCGGTGGTGCCGAACTACAGCCAATGTATCGAGTGCAAACGCCACGGCAGTGTCTGCGTCATGGTCAGCCAGGGCATCCCCTGCATGGGGCCAGTGGTGCAGGCGGGTTGCGGCAACCTGTGTCCGTCCGTGGGACGCGGCTGCTACGCCTGCTTCGGGCCGAAGGAAACGCCGAACCCGCAAAGCCTGGCGCATTGGTTCGGCGCCGAACTCGGCCAGGGCCGGCGCCAGGTGCGTGACCTGTTCCGCGGCATCACCGGCGCCGCAGAGCCCTTCCGCAAGGAGAGCGAAGCCCATGAGTGACGCCGCCACACGCACCATCAAGGTCGACGCGCTCGCCCGGGTCGAGGGCGAGGGCGCGCTCTATGTCCGGGTCAAGGGCGGCGAGGTCACGGATATCAAGTTCCGTATCGTCGAGCCGCCGCGTTTTTTCGAAGCCCTGTTGCGCGGCCGCATGTTCGGCGAGGCCCCCGACATCACCGCGCGCATCTGCGGCATATGCCCGATCGCCTACATGATGGGTGCTTCGCAGGCCATGGAAGATGCGCTCGGCGTCACGGTCGCGGGCGGACTTCGCGATCTTCGGCGATTGATCTATTGCGGCGAGTGGATCGAAAGCCACGTGCTGCACGCGGCGATGTTGCATGCGCCCGATTTCCTCGGTCTCGACGACGCGCTGCTGATCGCGCGCGACAATCCGGAGTTGGTGCAAAAAGCGCTGCAGGTGAAAAAGCTCGGCAACGACATCCTGGAAGTCGTCGGCGGCCGCGCCGTGCACCCGGTCAACCTGAAGGTCGGCGGGTTCTACAAGCTGCCGGCCGAGGACAAACTCGCAGCGCTCCTGCCCAGGCTCGACTGGGCCATGAACGCATCGAAGGAACTGGCGCTGGCCTTTGCCGGCTTCGATTTCCCGGCGCTGGAACAGGACTACCACTGCGTTTCGCTGCGCCATCCGGGCGAATACGCCATCCACGAGGGACGCATCGTCTCCAACCGGGGGATCGATATTCCCGTCAACGAGTTCGACCGCCACTTCGGCGAGGAACACGTGCGTCATTCGAACGCCTTGCAGGGGTTTTACCAGAACGGCGACGCGCCCTACCTGGTCGGGCCCATCGCGCGCTACAACAACAACTTCGAACAACTTTCCGATGCCGCCAAGACCCTGGCCGAGGATTGCGGTCTCGGGCGCCAGGTCAACAATCCCTACAGGAGCATCCTGGTGCGCATGGTCGAGACCTACTACGCCTGCGAGGAAGCGAAACGCCTGATCGAGGGCTATGCGCCGCCCACCGCCGCCAGTGTCGAAACGCCGATTGCCGCCGGGCGCGGCTACGGCTGCACCGAGGCGCCCAGGGGCATCTGTTTCCATACCTACGCTCTCGACGCCGAGGGCCGCATCGAACACGCCAACATCGTGCCGCCCACGTCGCAGAACCAGAAGCAGATCGAGGACGATCTGCTGGCGGTGGTGTCGGGCAACCTGGAGATGGAGGACGAGGCGCTGAAGTGGCGCTGCGAGCAGACCATCCGCAACTACGACCCCTGTATTTCCTGCGCCACGCATTTCCTCAAGCTGACCATTGAGCGCGACTGAGGCGGTCCTGGTTATCGGTGTCGGCAACCGCATGCGCCGCGATGACGGTGCCGGGCCGGCGGTACTCGACCGCCTGGCGGCGCGGGCGCCGGCGAACCTGGAAACGGAAGAACTCGCCGGAGACTGCGCGCGGCTGATCGAGCTCTGGGACGGGCGAGCTCATGTGATCGTCGTCGATGCCACGCAATCGGGTGCCGAAGCCGGGACGGTGATCCAGTTCGATGCCCTGGCGGCGGAAATCCCGCGCGAACTGTTCATTCACACCAGCCATGCCTTCGGCATGGCTGAGGCGGTGGCGACGGCCGGTGCGCTCGGGCGCTTGCCCGGATCGCTCCGGGTTTTCGGCATCGAAGGGGCCGCGTTCGGGTTCGGCGAAGGCCTGACGGCGGCGGTCGAAGCCAGCGCGGAAGCGGTCGCCGGGCGGATTGCGCTCATGCTCGAAGGCGGCTGAGGGTCAGGACTGGCCGCGCTTGCCGCCGTCCGACCGGAACAGCTCCGAAATCCGCTCGCTGATTTCCAGGGTCTCCTTGGCGAAGGCCTGCTGCTCGGCCTCGCCGGCGACGTTCATGGGAAATACCGCGGCGATGGCGGCGACGATGTTGCCGCCCTCGTCCAGCACCGGCGCGGCGACGCCGCCGACACCGGAATGGCTTTCGCCGTTGTTCCAGGAAAGCCGGGTCTCGCGGATCTCGGCCAATTGCTTCTGCAAGGCATCCATCTCGGTGATGGTCGTCGGGGTCAGTTTCGTCAGGCCGGGCGTAACGGCGATGGCTTCCAGCAGTGCCGGCGGTGAAAAGGCCAGCAACAGCTTGCCGGCCGCCGTCGCGTGCAGGAACCGGTGCTCGCCGACACGGGTGATGACCCGGAGCGCGCTCGGGCTTTCGACCGTCGCCACCACGAGGCCGAGCGCGCCGTCGAGGACCACCGCGTGCGCCGACTGGTCGATGCGCGCCGTCAAGGTGCCGAGAAACGGCAACAGCTTCTGCACCACGTTCTGGCGGCTGGCGAAGATCGAGCCCAGCCGGAAGGCGCCGACACCGACCCGCACCTTGCGCGTCACCGGGTCCTGTTCCAGCAGCCGGCCGCGGCAGAGCGAGTTGACGAGGCGTGAAACGATACTCTTGTGGATATCCAGTTCCTTGCTCAACTCGCCAACGGAAAGTTCCGGCCGGGTGTGCGAAAAGGTCTCGAGAATGCGCATCGCCTTCTCGACCGTTTTCAAACTGGAGCTGCCTTGCCGATCCGCCATGGTCACCATATCGTTTGCCGCCGAAGCCGGGGGAATGTGTCGGCCAAAACCGGCGTTGTCAAATGAACAACCAGTCTGCCTGACCGGTCATCGCAACAGTGGTCTTATGTGCCGCGCTTATATGTTGTGAATAAAACAACAATATATCATGTGTACCGTTATTTCGCATTGTTAATCGCTTTTTCATGTGATTTTCTAGTTGTTAATAACGGTACTGAAATGGAGGGCGTGTCGTGCGTCTGACGGATTTGCACATGGATGGAAAGGTGGCGATCGTGACCGGCGGCAGCCAGGGAATCGGCCGCGCCATCTGTCTCGCCTTCGCGGGTTGTGGCGCGCGGGTGGTCATCGCCGACGTCAACGCCGACAGCGCCCAGCAGTTGGCGGCGGAAATCTCGGGCCTGGGCGGCGAAAGCCTGGCGCTCACCGTCGATGTGCGGGACCGGGGCCAGGTCGATGCCATGGTCGAGCAGGCGGTGGCCAAGTTCGGCACCATCGACGTCCTGGTTAACAATGCCGGCGGCGCCAGCGGCGCCAACTTCAAGATCGGTCGGTTGTTGAACATCACCGAAGCCGATTTGGACGAGACCCTGGCCGTCAATGTGAAAAGCCTGTTCCTCTGTAGCCAGGCCGCCGGCCGCGTCATGTGGGAGAAGAAGTCCGGCTGCATCATCAACATGTCGTCGATCACCGCGTCGCTGCCCTGGGCGGGGATGCCGGCTTACTCGGCCGCTAAGGCAGCGGTCACCAGCCTGACCAAATGCATGGCCGTTGAGCTGGCGCCGCACATCAGAGTCAATGCCTTGGCGCCGGGCCTGGTGGAAACGCCGCGCACGTCTCAGAACCGCCGGGCCGAGCAACTCGAACAGTTGCTGACCAACGTGCCGCTGGAGCGCATGGGGTCGCCCGACGAAATTGCCGACATCGCCCTCTACCTGGCGTCCGACGCCGCCGCCTGGATGACCGGAAATATCGTCGATTGCAACGGCGGCCAGATCTGGATGACCCACGACGGCCGGCCGGAATTCCGCGACGGCCCGCGTTAGCCGCGGGCTCAGCTCATGGCGCCGCCGCCGTCCACCGGCAAAGCCACGCCGGTGATGTAGGACGACCCCGGCGACACCAGGAACAGCGCCGCGCGCGCCATCTCCTCGGTCGTGCCGAGGCGCTTGATCGGGCGCACGGACTTGTTCATTTCCGTATAAGCCTGGGGCTCGATGTCGGGATTGCGATCCAATACGCCCTGCCAGAGCGGTGTCGAATCGATCGGGCCCGGGCAGACGGCGTTGACCCGGATACCGTCGTCGGCGAGACCCACGGCGAGCGCGCGGGCCAGCATCAAGAGCCCGGCTTTGGATGCGGAATAGGCGGGCGATTGCCGCGATGGCCGGATCGCCAGTCCCGAGCCCGTGAACAGGATCGAGCCGCCCCCCACCTTGGCGATTTCCGGTGCTGCGAACTTGGCGCCGAAGAAGCCGGCCTTCATGTGGATGTCCATGATCTGGTCGTAGGCTTCCTCGGTGGTCGATGACAGCCGGCCCGGCCCGGCGACACCGGCATTGTGAAAGAAAATATCGAGCCGCCCGAACGCGGCGACCGTTTCGGCCACCATGGCCTCGATCTCGGCCACGCGGCTCAGGTCGGTCTTGATGAACACCGCCTCGCCGCCGCCGCCGGTGATTTCCGCCGCCGCCGCTTCGCCATCCGCCTCGTTGATGTCGGCGATGGCGATTTTCGCGCCTTCTTCGGCGAACAGCTTCGCCGAGGCCCGCCCGACCCCTGTCGCGGCGCCGGTGATCAGCGCCACCATCCCCTCCAGTTGCATTCCCGTCTCTCCTGTTCACAGGGTCTTGATATTTTAGGACGGCACGGGCCGCCACTTGAATTGGAGCAGAAATCGAGAGGCGTTGCAATACGTTGCTGATAACGCGACATATGGGAATCGCTTTTTATGTCTAAAAACACCAGCTACCGTTGACACATTGCACGACCTGTATATAGACTAAATCAAAATAAAAAATATGTTGTGTTTATAGCAACTTTTATCCGATGGGAGGACGTTCATGCGTAAGGCACTCTTGCAGGCATTTTTCGTATCCGCCGCACTGTTGGCGTCGTCGTCGCTGGCCTGGTCGGCGGACGCCACCAAGCTTTCATTCAGCATTTGGCAGCAGCCCCAGCACTACATGGTGAAGGCCATCCAGAAATGGGCTTCCGATGTCGAGGCACGCTCCGAAGGCTCGGTGAAGATCGAATTTTACTTCGGCGGCACCCTGACCAAGGGATCGCAGGCCTACGATGGTGTCTTGAAAGGCATCTCCGACATGGCCGCAGCCGCATCCGGCTGGAACCCGGGCAAGTTTCCGCTGACCCGTATCACCGACATTCCGCTTGGCTGGACGTCGAGCCTGCAGGCGAGCCGCGTGAGCTGGGACTACTACAAGAAGTTCAAGCCGAAAGAATGGGACAACGTGCACCTGCTGTTCCTGTACACCGACGGTATCGGCAACCTGCATTCGAAGGCGCCGATCAATGGTATCGGCGACCTCAAGGGCATGCGCGTCCGCGGCACCGGCAGTGACGTGCCGTTGATCAAGGCCATGGGCGGCTCGCCGGTCGGCATGCCTTGGGGCGAGGTCTATCTCTCCCTGCAGCGCGGGATCGTCGATGCCATGATCTCCAACTACGCGTCGTTCAAGGCAGCCAAGCTGGGTGAGGTCACCGACTACACGACCGAGTATAACATCCGCTCGGCCGGTTTCTGGGTGGCCATGAACAAGGCCAAATGGAACAGCCTGAACGCGCAGCAGCAGAAGGCCTTCACCGACGCCAGCGAAGCCGCCGTCGACATGGTCGGCAAGGCCCTCGACGATGCGCAGGCTGGCGGCCGTCAGTACGCCTTGGATATCGGCGACAAGATCATCACCCCCACCGACGCGGAAAAGGCCAAGTTCGACGCCGCCCTGGCGCCGGCCCGCGACGAATGGCTCGCCGAAATGAAATCCAAGGGTCTTCCTGGCCAGGAAGTGCTCGACTTCGTCACCAAGGCGATGATGGACCACAAAGGCTGAGCGACGGGCCGGCTCTGCGAATATCGGGCACCCGGCTTTTCCCGGCTATGGCCCCGGCGGAAACCAAGGGTTTCGCCGGGGCTGCTTTCGGCGCCGGCTTCGGCTTAGACTGACGGCCTTTGGCGGCCACGCCGGCCGACGGCCAGAAGTGAAAGATCGGGGGGTTATCATTCAACGTTTGCAGGCTATAGCCGAATCCGTCTCCAGATTGATGACGATCATCGCCGGAGGCTGTCTGATAGGCATGGTGGTCATCACCACGCTGAACATCATCGTGCGCCGCGCGCCGTTTCATGCGCCGATCCTCGGATCGGCCGAAATCTCCACCTTTCTCGGCGCCATGCTGATCAGCCTGGCATTGCCGCTCAATCAATTGCGCAAGGGCAACATTGCCGTCGAGATGCTGTCTTCCAGCCTGCCGCCGCTGGTGCGATTGGTCCTGGAAAAGATCGTCCTGCTCATCAGCGGCGTGACCTGCGTCGCCATCGGCTGGCAGCTGTTCGAGCACGGCTTCGTCCTGGCCGAGCGCGGCGAGGTCTCCATGACCCTGGCGGTTCCGTTCTACCCGTTGATTTACGTGTCGGGCCTGTGCTTCGAAATGCTCGCCTTCGTGCTGTTCGTGCAGGCCGCTGCCGGCAGTGATCGGACCGACACATGAGCGGCCCGAGCCTCGGTTTTTTCGGTGTGGTCGTGTTGCTGGCGGTGATGCTCACCGGCATGCCGATCGCATTCGTGTTCGCGTTCCTCGGTTTCGTCGGGGTCGCTTATATCATCGGCATCAATCCGGCGATGAACATGCTTGCCCTCGACGTCTGGGAGGTTTTCAGCTCCTACACCCTGACGGTCATTCCCCTGTTCATCCTGATGGGCATGATCGCCTTCCAGTCGGGCATCAGCCAGCGGCTCTATGCCGCCGGCCACGTGCTGTTCGGCAAGGTGCGTGGCGGCTTGGCGATGGGCACGGTGATGGCCTGTGCCGCCTTTTCCGCCTGCTGCGGTTCAAGCCCGGCGACGGCGGCGACGGTGGGGGCGGTGTCGCTGGGCGAGATGCGCCGCTACAAGTATTCCGATGCATTGGCCACAGGCTGTGTCGCCGCCGCCGGATCCCTCGGCATCCTGATTCCGCCCAGTGTCACCCTGGTGATCTACGGCATCATGACCGAGAACTCCATCGGCAAGCTGTTCGTCGCGGGCCTGATACCGGGCATCATCCTGACCGGTCTCTACGTGCTGACCGTTGCCCTCATCGCCATGATCCGCCCCGACATGGTCGGTCCGCCGGCCGATCCGGCACCGCTGCGCAAGAAGATCGTTGTCGTCGCCAGTAACGTCGGCGAGGTGGTAGCCATGTTCACCCTGATCATGGGCGGACTTTTCCTGGGCTTCTTCACCCCGACCGAGGCCGGAGCGGCGGGCGTCGCCGGCATCGTCGTGATCTCCGTGCTGCGCCGGCAATTGAAATGGAAGGGGTTCCTGCAGGCGGTGGAAACGTCGCTCTCCAACACCGCCATGATCATGCTGATCATCGCCGGCGCCACCATCTTTGGCCACTTCCTGTCGCTGACGCAATTGCCGACGGCGGCGGCCTCGTGGGTGCTGGGCCTCGGCGTGCACCCTTACATGGTGATGCTGGTGATCCTCGGAATCTACCTGGTCGGCGGCAGCTTCATGGATTCGCTGGCGCTCCTGCTGCTCACCTTGCCGATCTTCTATCCGGTGAGCCAGCAACTCGGCTTCGATCCCTTGTGGTTCGGCGTTCTGGTGGTGATCGCCATGGAAATGGCACTGATCACGCCGCCGGTGGGGATCAACGTCTTCGTCATCAAGGGCATAGCCAAGGACGTGCCGTTATCGACCATTTTCAAGGGCATCTTCCCGTTTCTGCTGGCGGAGATGCTGATGGCCTTGATTTTGTTGTTCTTTCCGGAACTGGCCACATTCCTTCCAAGCCTCATGTAGAGAATTCACCTGCCACGCAGACAAAATCGGAGAAAAGAAATGGCTGACTTATATACAGTCGTGTGCATGCAAACCAATCGGGTGGGCATCGACAACCGCAACGAAATCCGCGACGCGAACCTCAATCGCTGCCTGGAGCTGTTCCAGTACGGCGCCAAGCGCCTGGCGTTTCGCGAGTACGCCCCGCTGAAGCTGGTGGTCTTTCCCGAGGTCTTCCTGCAGGGCTGGAACGACAATCCCGCGCCCTACAACAACATCTTCACCAAGGTGGCCAAGGACATGGCCGTCACCCTGCCCGGCAAGGAGACCGAGCTGTTGGCCGAGCAGGCGCGCATGTACAAAACCTACATCGCCGGCAACGTACACGAGGTGATGCCCGAGTTCAGCGAGGACATCGCCTTCAACAGCGCCTTCATCATGAATCCGGAAGGCGAAATCATATACAAGCGCCACAAGTACTGTCCGTACCTTCCCTATCGGGGGCGCGACGACGTCAGCCCGCACGACGTCTGGGACCGCTATATCGAATTCATGGACGGCAAGTATGGCCGCAAGAAGGGTGATATCCTGAGCTGCATGTTCCCGGTGATCGAGACCGACATCGGCAAGCTCGGCTACCTGATTTGCAACGAGGCTTTCTATTCCGAACATTCACGCGCCATGGCGCTGCAGGGTTGCGAGGTGATGATCCGCTCCAGCGGCATGGCCGAGCCCGACGGCTCGCCGCCACAGGATCTCTGGGAAGTGACCAACCGCGCGCACGCAGCTTTCAACACCATGTACGTGGTCGCCTGCGCGCCCGGATATCTCTATGTTCCCGGTAATCCGATGAACGCCTATCCCGGCAATTCCATGGTCGTCGACTACCACGGCGCCATTAAACAGCAGATTCCCTATCCCGGCGAATCGATCACCGCCGCGCAGATCAACATCGAGGAACTGCGCCGCCGTCGCATGGACCCGCGCCAGAATTGGCTCACCCAAATCCGCGCCGAGGCGTTTCGCGAGATGTACGACAAGCCGATCTACCCGATCAACATGTTCGCCGACGAGCCGCCGATCGATCAGGCGGACCGCTCCAAGGCCCAGCCAATCCAGCGCTTCGTCGACGAGGGTATCTTCATCGCGCCGAAGGGCGACCAGTCGGGCTGAACCGGCGGCCGCCCACGAACGAGTTGCACATGGGAGAATTCTTCTCCACCCTCGCAGCAGTGAGCTGAGTTCGTGAGGGAATGCAAATGACGTTCGAAAACAAGGTCGTTGCCATCACCGGCGCGGCGGGAAACCTGGGCCGCGGCACCGCGGCCGCCTTCGCCGAGGCCGGCGCCCGGCTGGCGCTGTTCGATGTTTCCGCGGAGGGGCTTGAGCGGGCCTACGGCACGGACGATGCGTCGCGCAGGCTCGTCGCCGTTGATCTTCTGGATAGCGACGCGGTGGAGGCCGCCGTCAAGGGTGTCACCGACGCCTTCGGCCCCATCGACGTTCTTTGCAACATTGCCGGCGGTTTCGACATGGGCACGCCCGTGCACGAAACGCCCGGCAGCATGTGGCGGCAGATGAACGACATGAACGTGCGCACCCTGGTGCACATGTGCCGCGCCGTGGTGCCGGTGATGATCGCGGCCGGCGGCGGCAAGGTCGTCAATATCGGTGCCGCGGCGGCCTTGAGCGGACTTCCCAACATGGGAGCCTACCTGGCGTCGAAAAGCACCGTTATCCGACTGACGGAAAGCATGTCGGCGGAACTGCGCGACCAGGGCATCAACGTCAACTGCGTGCTGCCCAGTATCATCGATACGCCGCAGAACCGCGCCGCCATGCCCGGTGCCGACCCGTCGCGCTGGGTGACGCCGGAAGCCCTGGCGGATGCCATTATGTTTCTCTCGTCCGAGAAGGCGCGCGCCGTGCATGGCGCGGCACTACCGGTCACCGGCCTCGGTTGACGCGCCCGGCTAGGGCGTCTGCCGCGACAGGCGTTCTTGCCAGCGGCCGTGCAGAACGATGCCGGCGACGAGACCCAAGGCCAGGAGATCAAGAACCAAGACTCCGGGAATCACGCCAAGCGCGGCGGCGATCAACAATCCGCGCAACGGCCAGGAAAAGGCGTTGCGGTAGAACCCGCCGGTTCCCAATGCGAACAGGAAGGCAGCGGCGATGCCGCTCACCGTGGCCCACAGGATCTGCATGGGTTCGCCCTCCATCATCATTGCCGGCCTGAAGATGAAGAAGAACGGCAGGACGTATTTCATCACCGCCAGTTTCAGGCTCTCCAGTGCGATCGGCCACCAGTGCGTCTGGGTGATGATCGATGCAGTGAACACGGCCGTGCAAACGGGCGGCGTGAGCGCCGAAAGGAGCGCGCCGTAGAATACGAACAGGTGCGCGTGCAGGATCGGCACGCCCAATTGCGAAAGCGCCGGCGCGCAGACCGCGGAGGCCAACAGGTAGGCCGCCGTGGTCGGCATGCCCATGCCCAGCACCATGGACACCACCAGCGTCAGGAACGATGCGATCAGCATGCCGTGGCCGAGGCCGACGCTCAGGATCAACTCGCTCAACTTGATGCCGAAGCCGGTAAAGGTAATCAATGAAAGCGTGATTTGCGCGCAGACCAGCAACGGCACCAGCGTCGCGACGCGCCGGGTGCCGAGCCGTGCGCCGTCGAGCAGGCAAAGCAGTTTCTCTTTCCAGCTCTCCGCGCCGGTGCGTCCGAGCACCAGGTAGAAGGCGAGGTTGGTGAGGATCGCGTAAAACGCCGCCAGCGTCAGGGTCTGGCCGCTGAACATGCCGGCCAACAGCACCGTGATGGTCACCGCCAGCGGTACGACCTTGCGGAAGTTCAGTACCTGGCGCAGGGTCGGGATGTCCTGTTCGTCGAAGGCGCGAAGGTCGAGCTTGCGCGCCTCCACGTCGATACTGAACCACACGGTCACATAAAACAGCAGCGCCGGCACCGTCGCCGCGACGACGATGGTCACGTAGGGAATTTCAAGAATCTCCGCCATCACGAACGCGACCGAGCCCATGATCGGCGGCGTGATCTGTCCGCCCGACGAGGCGACGGCTTCGACCGCGCCGGCGAAGGCCGGGCGGTATCCGAGCCGCTTCATGGCCGGGATGGTGAAATTTCCCGTGGTCGCGACGTTCGCCACCGCGGCGCCGTTGACCATGCCGAAGAAGGCGCTGGCGATGGTCGACACCTTGGCGGCACCGCCCGGCGAGCGGCCGGCGGCGATCAGCGCGATGTCCATGAAGGTGTCCGCCGCGCCGGTAACCAGAAGGAAACAGCCGAACATGATGAACACCGCGATCAATCCCGCCGAGAGGCCAGTGATCAGGCCCCAGATCGCTTCCGTGCCGAGATAAAGGTGTTCGACCACATAGGTGGCGGCGAACCCGGGATGCCCCCACCAGCCGGGGATGAACTCACCCAATATCGCATAGGCGATGGCGACGATGGTGAGTGTCGGCAGGATCGGGCCGGTGGTGCGTCTGGCCCCTTCCAGCAGCAACAGGACGAGGCCGACGGTGAGGGCGATCTCCACCGGTTGGACCTCAAGGGAAAACGTCTCGATCAGGCGCTGTTCGGAAAAGAAAATGTACGCCGCCGCCACGACGGCGAACAGACCGAGGGATATCTCCCGGACCACCACCCAGCGAGACGCCTGGCGGCCTCGCAGCCAGGTCAACCCGATGACCGGAATAAACACCAGGAACAGCGAGAAACCGACATGGACGCTTCGCTGATGCAGTTCCGACAGCGGCAACAGGCCGGCGGTCAGAACATGGAACCCCACATAGAGCACCGACAGGATGCTCAGCAGCGTGGCTCCGGGTCCCTTGAAATCGTCAGATTCGTCCGTGTCCATCAACGCACACTCGATCAGGTTTGTCCGGTCATTGAACAGACGTCAGGGGAATCCGCCCGGCAAGGCGCGGCGAATTCCCCCTTCGCCTCGGGAAGGAACGGGTCTTTCCGCGCTTACTTCATTTCCGGCGGAACCAGTTCGTCCGGCACCGTGTAGCCGCGCGAACGGTAAAACTTCACGGCCCCCTTGTGCAGCGGGATGTTCATGCCTTCCAGGCTCATGGCGATGATATCCTTGCCGCGCAGCGGCATCCACACCTCGTCCTGGTGCTTCTTGCCATCAACGATGCCTTTCAAGATCGCCTCCACCTCGTCGTCGCCGAGAAGGTCGGAGTAGGTGTAGTGGCCACTGAACGCCGCCCAGGTGCGGAAACCGTTGATACCCGGAATATCGCCGTCCTTGACGGTTACGAACGAAAGGTACGGGAAGGCTTCCTTGACCGTGGCCGCTTGACCATCGGTGAAGCTCAGCACCTTGATTGGCGTCTTGGTCGCCAGTTCCATGGTGGCGCTGTCCAGCGAGGTGCCTTTCATGGCCTTCACGTAACCGACGGAACGGCCATCCTTGATCGCCTTCAGGGCGTCGGAAAGGCTGGCGTTGTAGTAGTCCGGCTTGATGTTCAGGACGTCCAGGGTCTGGGATACGATCGACGCCGTCGCCGAGCCGCGCTGTCCGGCGCTCCAGCTCTTGCCCTGCAGGCCATCCAGGGTATCGATGCCGGAATCCTGGCGGACGATATAGGGCTGGATGGAGCGCTGGTAGAGCCACAAGCCGCGAAGCTTGCCCATCTTCTTGCCCTTGAATTTGCCGATGCCGTTGTAGGCCTGGTAGACCGAGGCCATGTTGCCGAGGCCGAGCTTGATCTGCCCCTTCGACATGCGCCCCAGGTTGTCGACCGCGCCGCCCGTCGAAATGACGGTGACGCTGACCTTGTCGCCGGAAACGGTGTTGATCGATTTGGCGGCGGCGACCGCATAGGTGTAGGTCGAGGATTGGGTCCTCGTGGTGCCGTAGGCGATTCTCTCCTGGGCGTAGCCGGGAACGGCGACGCTCAGCAGCAAGCCGACGATCGTCAACTGAAACAATCTGCTGTACATGGTCTTCTCCCTTTCTATCTCCCATTGGGAACTGACGGGCGATTCCCGCCGGTTTCCCGGTTAAAGCCTTGATGCGAAGCGATGCCGAGTTCTTGTCGTGGCGCTCGTTTTCCCCCTCGCGGTTTCCATTCGGTGCTTCGGTGCCGGTCAGGCAGCGATCCCCCTCTCGGCAAGAAGCGACGGAATCTCTTCCAGCAAGGACGTGACCATGACGCCGGCCTCGGCCAGGGCACGTCGCTTAGCGGTAGCGGTGTCGTTGTCGTCGGCGATCATCGCCGCGGCATGGCCGAAGCTGACGCCTTTCGGGTAGCGTTCCTGGAACAAGCCGGAAATCATCGCCGCGATGGGTTTGCCGATGCGGCCGCTGCGGACCAGCCGGGCCACGTCGTGTTCGTTGCGGGTGCCGGGTTCGCCGATCAGGACGATGGCATCGGTATCGGGGTCCTGTTCGAACAGTTCCACGTATTCGGCCATGCCGAGCCCGGTGACGGCGTCGCCGCCCATGGAAACGCAGGTCGATATGCCCAGTCCCGCGGCCTTGAGGGCGAGGGCTATTTCGGCCGACATGCCGCCCGAGCGCGAGCAGACACCAATCCGGCCGGGACTGTAAATCTCGTCCGGGTCGGCGCCGCCGATGCCGCCCAGGCGCGATTGGCCCGGGGAAATGATGCCGTTGGTATTGGCGCCGATGAGCCGCACCCCCGCCTCGCGCGTCGCGGCGGCGATATAGCTGATATCGTGCACCGGAATGAATTCGGCGGTGAGCAGCAATAGCCCGATGCCGGCGTCTATGGCTTCCAGGACGGCGCTTTTCGCCATCAAGGGCGGCACGTAGATGGCGGACGCATCGACCGGGTGGTCGGCGACGGCGCGGCCCACGGTATCGTAGATGGGGACGCCGAGGACGCTTTCGCCGCCCCTCCCCGGCGTCACCCCGGCGACGACCTTGGCGCCGTAATCGAGGCTTCTCTTCAGGTCGGAGCGCGCCTGGCCGCCGGTAATGCCCTGGATCAGGATGCGGGTGGAACGGGTGACGAGAATGCTCATGACGCCGCCCCCTCCGTGGTCTCGTTGGTAAGGGTGACGATGCGCTGCACGGCGTCGCTCAGGGTGGTGCCGCGGGCCATGTAGTGGAAACCGGGCCGGCCATCGACCAGGGCTCGGGCCTCGGCTTCGCCGGCGCCGAACATGCGGATGACGATGGGGAAATTGGCTGTGTCCAGTCCCATCTCGTCGATGACCTCGACCAGCGATTGGACCCGAATGTCGGCGCGCGCCATCTGCGCGAAATTGAAGCCGACGAGCAGGCTTCGCGTCTTCGGGTTGCCGAGGATTGCCTTGATGACCGCCTTCAGCTTGCGGCTGTCGCTGCCGGTGGGGGGTGTCACGCAGTGGTTCGCCGGATGGCCGCCTGCAGCGACGATCAGGTCGTGCTGATAGAGCCCGGCACCGCCGCCGCCGACCAGAAGCCCGATGTCGCCGTCGAGTTCGATGTATCGGCATTCGCCACCGGGAACCGTGCGGTCAATCTCGTCCACCTGCAACTCGCGTTCGTTGGCAGTTGCGGTGGCGCCGGCACCCGGATCTTCCAACGCCTTCCATTCTGGCTGGCGCTCGAGGGCCTGGCCGTCGATTTCCATCATGGCGCCGACAAGGTTGAGCCGGCCTTCCGGATCGGTGGCCAGCGGGTTGATTTCCAGCAGCACCATGTCACCGTTCCGGAATGCCGCCGCCAGCCGCGCGGTCAGTTCGCCCAGCTCGCGCAGCAACGGGCCGCCGACACCGGCCTGCAGCCACAATTCCCGCGCCTCCCATTCCGTCAGGTCCTTGCGCGGGTCGAGTTCCGACCTGACAACATCGTCCGGCCGGTTCTCGAAGGTGCCTTCGATCTCGACGCCGCCGAAACGGCTGAGCAACAGGTGCGGACGCTCGCCGCCGGCGAAAAATCCAACGTAGAATTCCTCGGCGATGTCGATTTTCTTTTCAACGTAAACCCTGGCGACCTGGTGATCCGCGATGGTGCGGCCGATCAAGCCGCCGGCGCTCTCGGCACAGGCTTCCGGGGACTTGGCGGTGACGACGCCGCCGGCCTTGCCGCGCCGGCCCGCCGGCACCAGCGCCTTGACGACCAATTTCCCGCCGAGCCGTCCGGCCACGTCGCGCGCTTCCGCGGGGGAGGCGGCGGCGGTGCCGGGCGGAACCGGGAAACCCCTGTCCCTGAGCCAGCCTTTCGCCATATCCTCGAGCACCCGCATGGCCGGTCAGCCCACCAGTGCCGATGCGGTGCCGGCCAAGACTTTCTCGCCGGCGCCGTTCTCGCACCAGACATCCAGATGGACCCGCTCGCCGTCGGGCGACGATCGCCGATCGCTGACCGCCGCTTTGGCCTGGACCGTCTGGCCGACATAGATGCTCTTGGTAATCTTCGCTTCGATGCAACCCGAGCCGTACCAGCCCTCGCCGAACAAATCGACCATCAGGTCGATCAACAGTCCCTCGAACTGCGTGCCCGAGCCGATAATGCCGCCGAGCCCGGCTTCCTTGGCCTTGACCAGGTCCGTGTGCAGGTTCTTGTCGGGCCATTCGGGCATGTCGAAGGGACCGCCCGAAAAAGCCAGGATGCGCGACAGCGATAGGGTCAGCAGGCGGCCTTCGAACATCTCGCCGGCGGCGGCGGTCTTCAGGCGGTTTCGCGTCGTCGGTTCCAATTCAGGCGACCTCCGGCTTGTTGCGGACGAAAAAGGTCGAATGCATTTCCCGGCGCAGCAGGTGCTGTCCGTTTTCGTCGTGAATGTTGATGCCCATGGCCTGGTAGCGGTGGCCGCGCTTCTCGTAGGCATCGAGAACCTTCCAGGTGACCCGGAACATGATCCCGACCCGGGCCGGATTGAGGAATTCGACGCTGTCCTTGGCGAAGATGGAGCCCATGTCTGGTGCCAGCTTGAATGACGGACTGCGGGTTCGGGCCGACATGTGCAGAAGCAACACCGGATGGACCTTCGGCGGCAGGGCGCCGTCGGTCTCGCGGTATTGCGGATCGAAATTTTCCATTGAGAAGAGGATTTGCTGATTGTACTCCGGCGTGATCACCACCTCCAAAGGCTCATGCTCATCACCGGGCACGAATTCGTGCGCGTATTTCATCGGCTCAAGTTTTCCCTGTCCAGGTTCACCCGGTTGGCTGGTCGTGTTTTTTTCCGGGTGAGTTTTTTTGTCTGCGACCTGATAATTCCGAGAGCCGCCGATGGTTCGATCCGCGATTTCCCGAATATCCATTTCCAACGCTAGCCGCCCCTCAGAATGAAGGGAACATATAGTTACATAACTTTTAGTTATTATAATTTATGTGTATTAAAGCCACGAATTCGTTGATGAGCCTGGGTTCCAGGGCAATTCGAGCTCCGGTACGGTGGCTTTTTGGCAGAGGTTAATCGGGGAAGTCGTGTGTGCTCAGGAGGACGTTCATGGGGTATTTGGATTTTGCCGCCGCTTCCTTGCTCGAGGCATGAAGCGAGTGGATGAACTCCTTCGCGAGCTGGGAAAGCGGGCGGAAGCGCGACGTATAAATGCATGAGCGCGCCATCAACCGCGGCCGGAACGGCCGCACGATCAGGTCCGGGAATTCGCCGGCATTGAGGGCCAGCGGATTGATCATGGCGATGCCGACATTGTTTTGAACAAGGTAGCAGACGGAACTCGTCTGGTTGATCATGATGTCCGCCTTATAGGGTTCGCCGACCTTGTTGAAGGCGTCGACCACCAGCGAGCCGACTTGTGTCTCGTCGGGAAAGCCGATCATGGTGAAGGGGCGAAGATCGATCGGATGAACCGTCGACAGTTCCGCCAACGGATGGCCGCTGGGCAGCACGATCACGAATTCGTTCTCGCAGAGATCGATCGTATTGCAGAGCGCAATGGACCGGGAATCGATGTCCTTTCCGGGAACCGAGGCGAAGCCGACGTCGACCTCGTTGCCGGCGACTTGGCTGATGACGTTGCGGGTGACGTTGGCCTTGATCTCGATCTTGGCTTCCGGGCGCTTGCCATAGAAATCCTTCACCGCCCCGGCCAGGAACGTCGCCGCCACCGCCGAGGATGCTGAAATGGTGATCTTGCCGGTGGCTTCGTACTGCAGGTCGCCGGCGAAGCGGCGCACCGATTTGAACTCCTGCAAAAGCTTCTGTGCCTTCGGGAACAACAATTGCGCTTCGGGCGTCGCCTGCAATTGGCCGCGGTGGCGGTGGAACAGGGTCAGGCCCAGTTCTGTTTCGATGATCTTCAACGCCTTGCTCACGGCGGGCTGGGAAATGTTCAGCAGCGTCGCGGCCTGGGTCACCGACCGGCTGCCCATGAGCGTGATAAAGATTTCGAGTTGGCGAATGTTCATGTCTTCAGCACGGGCCTGCCCATGCGATAGATACGCCGATGTGCCCGGGGACGCAGCGCGGGGAAAGGGCCGCGCCGTTCGCGCCCCGCGAAACCCTCGCTTGATGGCGCCTCACACCGGCACCTCTGTCGTATCCTTGATGCACTCCATCGAGAAATAGGACGACACGTCGAACAGCGGAACGGTTCGGATCAGTTTTTTATAGACCCGGTCGTAGTCGGCGACGTCAGCGACGGCGATTTTCAGAAGATAGTCGAAGTCGCCGTTCAGGCGGTGGAATTCGAGCACGTCGGCAATGGCGCGGATGCCGTCGGAAAATTTCTGCAGCCAGGCTTCGGAATGTTCGCGGGTGCGCACCAGCACGAACACGGTCATGCCCTTGTCGACCTTGTCATGGTCGAGAATCGCAACTTCCTTGGCGATGACGCCGGTTTCCCTGAGCGCCTTGAGCCGCCGCCAACAGGCGTTGGTGGATAGGTGCAGTGCCTCGGCCAGAGCCGTCACGGCAACGGTGCAGTCGCGCTGCACCTGGCGCAGGATCTTGCGGTCCATTTCGTCGAGGTCATGGTGCTTGCTTGGCATTTTGATCCTCCTCAACGGTATTCGGTTACGAGAATATCATTATAAATTAAAAATTATTTTCTATTTCAGTCAAAAAATCAAAAATCTTTCACCTATCAATCGAGAATATTGTGAAATTCGGGAAATAATTTCTGTAGCGCCGGTTACACTCGGCCCCATCGATGATCCAACAACCCATTCAGCGGGCTCCCATGAAAGAATATTTTTACTTCGACAACGCCGCCACCACCTGGCCGAAACCGGAACCGGTTTACCGTTTCATGGACGCGTTCTACCGCAGTCATGGCGTCAACCCGGGGCGCACCGGTTTTCAGCTTTCCGCCGAAGCCGAGACGATGATCTTCGAGACGCGCCGGATGCTGGCCGCGTTTTTCGGGTTTGGCGGCGATCCGAACCGCGTCGTCTTTTCGCTCAATGCCACCGATTCCATGAACACCTCCCTAGGTGGGTTGGTCGGTCCGGGGGATCACTTGGTCATTACCCGGACCGAGCACAACTCGGTCCTCCGGCCGGCCAATCATTTGGAGCGCGACCATGGCGTTTCCGTGACCCGGGTCGAGCGCGACGGTGCCGGCCAAGTGGACCCGGCGGACATTCGCCGCGCCATTACGCCCCGCACCAAGGCTGTCGTGGTCAATCATGCATCGAACGTGCTGGGATCGCTGCAGGATATCGAGGCCATCGGCGCGGTCGTCCGTGAGACCGACGCGCTCTTCGTCGTCGATGTCTGCCAAACTGCTGGTGTGGTCCCCACCGACATGGATGCCTGGGGCGTCGATGTGCTGGTGTTCACCGGGCACAAGGGCCTGTTCGGTCCCATGGGCATCGGCGGCATGATCGTCGGCGAGGGCGTCGATATCCGGCCGGCACGGGTCGGGGGGACGGGTGTCGATTCGATCACGCCGTTCCAGCCGGATGGCTATCCACATCGCCTCGAGGCCGGGACCCTGCCGTTGCCGGGCATCGCCGGCCTCAATGCCGCACAGCATTGGTTCGCGGACCTGGGCCGCGAGCGGATGGGGGCGGGCGGCGCCGACGGTGCTGACCACGGCGCGCTGTCGCGCGCCGCGATGAACCATATCCACGCGATGGAACTGGGTCATGTTTCGCGCCTGGTCGATGTCTGTGCCAGCCTCGACAACGTGCGGGTTTACGGCCCGAGCGCGAACGCGCCTCGGGTTGCGACCCTGTCGATCAACATCGGCGATCTGCCGGCGGAACAGGTCGCTTCCATGCTCGATGCCGATCACGGTGTCTGCGTGCGTCCCGGTTTGCACTGCGCGCCCCTGGTGCACGAGGACGAGCACACCACCGAGCGCAAGGGCACGGTCCGTTTCTCACCCGGTTTCTTCACCGACGAGGAAGACATGGTCCAGGCCGAAGAGGCGATCCGCGATATCTGTGCCTACGCGGCAAGACGCGCGTAGAGGGCGCACACCAAGAGTGCAATCACCGCTTACTGTTTCGGCGCGGACTTGCTTTTTGACCGATAGTGGCACGTCTCCGCGGCTCTCAACGAAATGGCGTTGGCCTGTGTGGTGCCGTTGACGAAGCCGAGGTGCGCAAATTCAACGTTGCTATTTAACCCTGTCGCGGTCTTCGAGCCCCGGCATTTCCGCAATCGGAAAGCTGCGTGCGGCGACTCAGGCTAGTGTGACGTCCCCTCCGACAGGTTGATTTTGTTGAAGACGTTGTACTTGCCGGACGGTTTATTCATGGGGATACGCTTCACTTCCTCAAGCGTCTTGGCGTCGTAGACGACGAGCGCGCCCTTCTTTTCCCAGATGCTGACCAACGCATAGGCGCCGTCGCGCGTGAACTCCACGTGCGCGGCGGTCTTGCCGGGTTCTGGGCGCAGCGTCTTGACGATCTCCAGGCTCCGCTTGTCGATGACGTGCATGACGTCCTTGTTCTTGCCGAAAAACACATCGACCCAGGCATAGGGGGTGTTCTCGTGGCTGCGCATGAAAAACCCGGTGCCCATGGTCTCGATCCGCTTGATGGTCTTCCAGCTCTGCATGTCGATGACGCTGACCGCCGGCTCCCTGAGGTGCGGTGTCGCCATTACCATGCGGCCGTTCAGGTTCCAGACGATGCCGGAGCCCAGGTGCGGCATGCCCGATAGCTCGAGCTCGGCAATCTTCTTGCGGGCGTCCAGGTTGTAGACGATGCCTTTCTTGGCGGTGCGCCCCGCGCCCATGACCTCGGCGTAGGTAGGATCGAAGAAGAAATCATCCATGTAGTCTTCGACGGCAATCCGCCGGACCGCGAACGGCCCCTTGTCAACGATCACCGCCTCCACCTGGCCGGGCCGATAGTTGTGCACGAAGTTGCCATAGACCGGTGGGGCGTCGGGATCGTAGGAAAGTTCCCAGATCTCCTTGATGTCCTTCAGCGCGGCAACGAAGCTCCGGCGCGGGCGCGCGTCGTAGACGGCGCTGACCCGGGATGTCGTGCCTTTGCCGTCACCGACTTCGATCACCTTGAACGGGCGCAGGTCGTCGGCATGCAGCACGACCAGCGAATGCGGCAGGAAGTTGCCGACCATCACCCATTTGCCGTCCGACGAGATGGCGATGTTGCGGGTATTGATCCCGGCACGGATTTCCGCCACCGGTTTCAGGCCGTAGAGGTCGTACTTGGAGACCCAACCGTCGCGCGAACCGAAATAGACGAAGCGGCCGTCCGGCGAATACTTGGCCCCGCCGTGCAGCGCGAAGCGGGACGGAAAGCGCCAGATGGGCTCGAACTTGTCGCCGTCCAGGATGGTGACGTGATGATCGCCGGTCTCGACGACGGTGAACAGGTTCAGCGGATCGGCATCGTGTTGCGGCGTCGCCGGCAGATCTTCGATGCGGTTGTGCACCACGTGCGAGGCCGCGATCTTAGCCATGTCCCATTTCGGTACTTCCGGCAGGGGCTGGTAGATAAACGCCACCAGCGCCTCGATATCGGGCTTGGAAAGGGTTTCGCCGAAGGCCGGCATCTGGGTCGCCGGGCGGCCCATGGCGATGGTCGCCGATGCCCGCTTTTTCCGGAGCCGGCGCAGGTTCTCCGGCAGCAACGCCGGGCCGATCTGGCCCAAACGGTCGTCGCCATGACAGGCGGCGCAATGCTGCTGATAGAGGATCTGCGCATTGGGCTCGGCCGCCAGGGCGGGGGCTGCAAGCGCCGCCAGGGCGACGGCGAGAAGAGCGGCATTAAGCGATCGCATGGCGTTTCTTCCTGTAGGGCGTGACGGCGACACGTTCCGAGGGCGTACCGGTAAAGCCGATTTCCCTGTCGGTGAGATAACAGCCGGGGTCTTCTTGCCAGGCGTCGCCCGTCACCTGCATGGCGCGCACCCGGGTATTGCCGCCGCAGATGGCGAAGTGCGTGCATTGGCCGCAGCGGCCCTGGACGGTTCGCGGCCTGGCCTTGAGGCCGGCCATGATCGGGTCCGAGGTGTCGGACCAGATTTCCGAGAACCGCCGCGTCTTGACGTTGCCGAGATCGTAGTCCCACCACATGGTGTCCGGATGGACGTTGCCGAGGTTGTCGATGTTGGCGACATTGACGCCGGACGAATTGCCGCCCCACTGCTTGAGCTTGGCCTCGACGTGTTGGGCGCGCTCCGGGTGATGCGCGCGCACCCAATGCAGCATGTAGACGCCGTCGGCATCGTTGTTGCCGGTGACGAACTCGCGCTCGCGCCCGGCCCGCAGGTCCGCCTCGCAGGTCTCGAACAGCAGGTCCATGGCCTTACGGGTGGCGGCGAAATGCGCGTCGTCGCCGCGGTTCTTATTGCCGCGCCCGGCGTAGTTCAGGTGCGAGAGATAGAACTTGTCGATGCCCTCGTCATCGCAGAGCCGGAGCAGATCGGGAAGTTCGTGCGCGTTGTCGAGGGTCATGGTGAAACGGAGCCCGATCTTAATGCCGTTCTCGCGGCAAAGCCGGGCCGCTTTCATGGACTTCTCGAAGGCACCGTCGAGCCGGCGGAAGCGGTCGTGGGTGGCGCCGATGCCGTCGATGGAGATGCCGACGTAGTCGTAGCCGATATCGGCGATATCGCCGATCTTGCCTTCGTCGATCAGGGTGCCATTGGTGGAAAGCCCGACATAAAACCCCATGGCCTTGGCGCGGCGCGAGACCTGGAAGATATCGGGCCGCATCAACGGCTCGCCGCCCGACAGGATCAGCACCGGCACGCGGAAGGCCTTGAGATCGTCCATGACCGTGAACACCTGGTCGGTGGAAAGTTCGCCCGGGAAGTCGGTGTCCGCTGAAATGGCGTAGCAGTGTTTGCATGTCAGGTTGCACCGCCGGATCAGGTTCCAGATCACCACCGGGCCCGGCGGGTTACGGGTCGGGCCCAAGGGCGTCGGCGCCAGGACTTCCTTCATGTATTGGGTAATGCGGAACATGTCGTTTCTCCGTCAGGCGGCCAGCCGAAGCCCGGTCTTCTTGAGGATTTTGGTGCTCAGCAGGATCTGATGCCTGCGGCAGCGGCTCCCGAGCGCGGCGGCGATGCGCTCGGCCTTCCCGGCCACCTCTTCGTGGCTCTTTCCGTGCACCATGGCGAACAGGTTGTAGGGCCAGTGCGGCAAATGGCGCGGGCGGTGATAACAGTGCGAGACGAAATCGAAATCGCCGATCTCGCGCCCGGCGGCGCGGATGTCCTCGTCCGCCACGTCCCAGACGGTCATGCCGTTGGCCGTGTAGCCGAGCTTGTAATGGTTGGGCACCGCGCCGATGCGCCGGATGGCGCCGGCTGCCAGCATGCGGGTCATCCGCGCCATGACCTCTTCGGCGCCGCAACCGATGTCTTCGGCAATGGCACGGTAAGGTTCCGCGCAGAGCGGCAGGCCCGCTTGGGTGGCGGCGATGATGCGGCGATCGAGTTCATCGGGCACGTAGCTCATGCGTCGAACCTCAAGCCAACGAAGAATTCCTCCAGCTTCGGCATGTCGTAGACGCGCAGTCCCGTCGCGGCCTCGATCTCGGAGATGACCTGCGCGATGCGTTTGGGGGTTTCCGTGGCGAGCACGAACCACATGTTGAGTTGGTGCTCACGGGCGTAGTTGTGGGCCACTTCCGGGAACCCGTTGACGATATCGGTGACGGCATCGAAGTCCGCCGCCGGCACCGTCAGCGCCGCCAGGGTCAGACCACCGCCGAGCTTCTCGGCGTGAAACATGGGGCCGAAGCGGCTGAGCACGCCGGCTTCCAAAAGGGAGCGCACACGATCGATAAAATCCCCTTCGGAGATTCCCAGGCGTGCCGCCGCTTCGGCATAAGGGCGGGGAGAGATGGGAAACCCGCCCTGAAATTCGTTGATGATGGCGCGGTCCATGGAATCCATCAGGCCGCTCCCCGCTGCAGGGCCGGCCGCGCCGCGCCGTAGCGCGCGCCGCGCTGCTTGAACCGGCGCAGGCTGAACAAGACGTCGCTGGGGCACGCCTCGAGGCCGTGTTCGGCGTTGATCTCCGCCACTTTCTCCAGCACCGAAGCGCGGTCGCGGCCATGGATCATGGCGAACAGGTTGTAGGGCCAATCGGGCAATCGGCGCGGCCTTTGATAGCAAAGCGTGACGCAGGGCGTGGCGGCCACCGCCGGTCCGGTCTGGGCCACTAGCGCATCATCGATATCCCAAACCACCATGGCGTTGGCCGAGAACCCGAGCTCGTGGTGGCGCACGATGACGCCGAAGCGCTTGATCACGCCGGCATCGACCATGCACCCGAGGCGCCGGATGACCTCCGCCTCGCCCAGGCCGATGGCCGTACCAATGGCTTGGTAAGGCCGGCTCACCAGGGGCAGGCCATCGGCGATGGCGGCCAGCAGGGTCTCGTCGGTGGCATCGATCAGCATCTCAGGTCGAACCCCAAATCGATATGAAACGGCGTCACCAGCGGCAGATCGAGGACCCGGATCCCCGTCGCCGCCTCAATCTCGCCCAACACCCGCAGGACCGCCTCTCGGCTCTCGGCGGTGACCACGAACCAAAGGTTGATGGCGTGGTCGCGCTCGTAGTTATGATTGACCTCGGGCCGTGCACTGACGTGAGCGGCGACATCTTCCAACCGCGTAACCGGCACGCGCATCGCGGCCAGCGTGCTGGCGCCGACCGTATTGGGCCGCACCACGGCACCGACCCGGCTGATGGCGCCGGCGCCGGCCAGTTCTTCCAGGATCGCCAGGACGTCATCTTCGGCGAGACCGAGGGCATCGGCCATGCGCGCGTAAGGCCGGGGCTCCAGCGGAAAGTCCCGTTGGAAATCGTTCAGGAGCCGCAGGCGCTCGTCGTTCAGCTGCATGACCTAGAGCCCCGTCCTGTGCGCGCGAGCGGAGAGAAAGATGCCGCTCGGCTTGTCGGCGGGAAGCTCGGCGATCTTGGCGAAGGTCTCTGTGTCGTAGACCTCGACCACGCCGACGTCGCGGACCGAAATCCACACCTGCTCGCCGCGCGGCGTGAACTCCAGATGCAGGACCGCCTTGCCGGGCTTGAACTCGCGGATGATCTTCTGGCTCGGCACGTCGATCACCTGCACGGTATCGTTGAGCGGGTGGGCGAAATTGACCCAGACCTGGCGGCCGTCCGGCCGGGCGACGGCGAACACCGGCTGGCCGTGCACCTTGATGCGGCCGACCTCGGACCAGGTGGCGGGGTCGAGCACAAGCAGCTCGTGGTGGCCGATGGCGGGCAGGAAGATTTGCTCGCCTGCCCGCGCCCAGCCTTCCAGGTGTGGCATCTTGTAGACCGGCAGCTTCTCCTCGCCCTTGCCGTAGCCGTCGAGGATGCGACGGACGCCTTTTTCTGGCGCCCACAAATCGAGCATCGCCATGCCGTCCTCGCCAAACAGGCCGGCGATGTAGTAGCGCCCGTCGTCGGTGACCAGCGCGTCGTAAGGCTGTTTGCCGACATCGCGGAACTTGGTGATCTTGGGCGTGTTTCCTTGGCTGAAATCGGCGATCCAGATCTCGCCGCCGTCATAGAGGCTGAAGACGAAGCGCCGGCCCGGCGCATCGACCAGGCCGACGGTCTTGGACTGCGCGCCGTCGGCATCGATGGCGGGAATATCGGCGACCAGTTCCAGGGTCTCCGACGAGAACACCTTGACGCCGCCCGGCTTGTAATTGGAGACCGCGACCAGCTTGCCGTCCTGGGAGATGGCGCCGCCGATGGAGTTGCCGCCTTGGATGACGCGGCCGGCAATCTTCGCTTCCAGCAGGTCGACCTTGGTCAGGCCTCCGTCGCGGCCGAACACATAGGCATAGCGTTGGTCGCGCGAGAACACCGCGGACGCATGGCTGAGGTCGCCCAGTCCCTCGACGGTGGCAAGCCGGGTGCGGCCGGTGGTCTCGATCACCTGCACGCGGCCCTTGGCACGCTCGACGACGATGCCGAGATCGCCGGAGCCGCGCAGTTCGGCGGCACGCGGCGCCGTCACGTAGGCCGCCAAGGCAATCAGCGCCAACAGCGCGATCCGCAACAGCGGGGAAATCGAACCGCCCATCACTCAATACCTTTCTTCAGTTGCCGGGCCATCCATAGCGCCTCGGCTTCGCTCAGTTGGCCTCGCCATGGCGGCATCGGGGTTTCGGGGATGCCGTCGAGGATCACGTCGGCCAGGACTTCCACGTCCTTGCCTTCCAGATTTGCCGGAAGCAGGGGCGAGCCGAGCCCGCCTTTCATGGTCAGCCCGTGGCAGGAGCCGCAGTCCTGTACCAGGAGGTTCATCAGATCGACCTCGCGCGCCGCCGACATGGCGCCGCCGCGCGCTGACGCAAGGCCGTCGAACGCAACGGGCAAGCCCAAGACGATCAATGCCGCCGCGGCCCGGACCCCCATCCTGACGCCGCGCCTAGCCATGGCCGGCTTCCAGTATGGGCGGCGGGATTTCCGCGAGCCCCGCATCGATACCGAGTTCCGCCGCCAAACCGGCGACGGCGCCGATGATGAACAGCACCGGGCCGTCGAACCGGGCATCGGTAACGGCCTGGGCAACCTCGCCCAAGGGCGCGATGACCTGGCGCTGGTCCGGCTGGGTGCCGTTGCAGATGGCCAGCACCGGCGTCGCCGCCGCGAGGCCTTCGGCGATCAGGCGAACGGCGATTTGCGCCATGTTGGCGCGGCCCATGTAGATCACCAGCGTGGTCTCCGGATCGGCGAGGCCCTGCCAGTCAAACTCCAGCGGCGCATCCTCGCGGCAGTGCCCGGTGACGAACCGCACGCCGCGCGCCAACCCCCGGTGGGTCAGCGGCAGGCCGACGGACGCCGCGCATCCCGACGCCGAGGTGATGCCCGGCACCACTTTGTAGCCGATGCCGCGCGCATGCAGATAGGCGGCTTCTTCGCTGCCGCGCCCGAACAGGAACGGATCGCCGCCCTTGAGCCGCACCACCGTGCGCCCGGGCTTGGCCAGGCTGGCCAGCAACTGGTTGATTTCGTCTTGCGGCACGGGGTGGCAGTTCGGCTGCTTGCCGACGTTGATTCGCGATGCACCTTCCGGCACCAGGGCCATGATCTCGGCCGAGACCAGCCGGTCGTAGACGACCACGTCCGCCGCCTCGATCAGCCGCAGCGCCTTCAATGTCAGCAGTTCCGGATCGCCGGGACCGGCGCCGACAAGATGGACGACCGCGTGCGCGTCTTGGTTTCGGCCGGTCATGATCGGACTCCCCATCCGGTTCGTGAACTGACCCTTCGGATAACACGCCTCAGGGTGGCAAGACTTGACTGCGGTTAAGGCGGGCGGCGCAGAGCGGGGGTATCCCAGGCAGGCATATCGTCAGCGAAAATTGCTCATGGAGGCATTTGAGTATGTTGAAAACCAGCCTTTCCATTCCTGTCGTGGCCCTGGCCGCCGGTATTGCCTACATGGGCATACCGTCGGGTGCGGGCGCACAGGATCCGACGCTCTCCGAGAAGGACTTCGAGGAAGCGAAAACGCTCTACTTCCAGCGCTGCGCCGGCTGTCACGGCGTGCTGCGCAAAGGCGCCACCGGCAAGAACCTGGAGCCCAAGGCCACCCGCAAGCTCGGGCAGAAGCGGCTTGAGAAGATCATCGCCATCGGCACCGAGGGCGGCATGAACAACTTCGACGACCTGTTCTCCAAGGAGCAGATTTCGAAGCTGGCCACCTATATCCAGATGGACGTGCCGCCGCCGGCGGAAATGACTCTGGCCGACATGAAGAAGCGCTGGAAGACCTTCGTCAAACCGGAGGACTATCCGACCAAGCCCATGCACGGCCGCAACTGGGAAAACTTCTTCCTGGTGATCCTGCGTGACGCCGGCAAGGTCGGCATCATCGACGGCGACAAGCACGAGGTCGTCGCCAAGGTCGACACCGGTTACGCCGTGCACGTGATGAAGGAATCGTCGGACGGCCGCTTCTGGTACACCCAGGGCCGTGACGGCAAAATGACCAAGATCGACCTGTGGATGGATCCGCCGCAAGTGGTGGCGGAAACCCAGATCGCCTCCGACGCCCGCGATGTAGCCGTCTCCCACTACGGCAAGTGGAAAGACAAGTACGTCATCGGCGGTGCCTATTGGCCGCCGCATTTCGTCATCCTCGACGCCGTCACCATGGAGCCCTTGAAGGTGGTTTCCACCCGTGGCGTCAACGTCGACGGCGAGTACGTCAACGAAGCGCGTGTCGCCGCCGTCTACAACACCCCCAAGGCACCGACCTGGATGGTGGCGGTGAAGGAACTTGGCCAGATGTGGCAGGTCGACTATTCCGACCTCGACAACCTGCGCATCGAGCAGATCAACACCAACAAGTTCCTGCACGACGGGTTCTTCGATCCGACCCAGCGCTACTTCCAGATCGCGGCCAACGCATCGAACCGCATCGAGATCCAGGACACCGTCACCCGTAAGGCGGTCGCCTCGATCAACACCGGCAAGATGCCGCACCCGGGTCCCGGCGCCAACTGGGTCGATCCCAAGTGCGGGCCTGTCGCCGGCACCACGCACCTGGGTGAAGGCAAAGTGACGGTCTGGGGTAACGACCCGGCCGGCCATCCCGACCAGGCGTGGAAGATTTGCTACAAGGTCGACACCGACGGCCCGGGCCTGTTCATCCGCACGCATCCGAACAGCCCCTACGTCTTCGCCGACCAGACCAAGCATCCGGAACCCGAGATTCAGCAGTCGATCAAGGTGATCGACAAGAAGACGGGCAAGGTCGTCAAAACCATCCGGGTGACCAAGGAAAAGACGGCCCTGGCCGTGCACTCCGAATTCAACAAGGACGGCTCGGAAGTTTGGGTCTCCGTTTGGGTTCGCGGTGGCAAGAAGAACTGGCTGAAGGGTGAAATCGTTGTCTACGATTCGAATACCTTGGAAGAAAAGGCACGGATCAAGGATCTCGAGACGCCGACCGGCAAGTTCAACGTCTACAACCGGGTTCACCACGTGACCTGACGCAAGGGATCGAGGCGGGTGTATTTCACCCGCCTCTTCTCTTTGCCCCGGCGCCGTCACCGGCACCTCATTTGTTAGTCGATTTAGGACACCGGCCAGGAATTTTCCCTGGAAATATGTTGAGCGAGCAGGAGAGTACGGAAAATGTTCGGACGGTTTTGGAATTGGTTCTGGCGACCGACGTCCCGCTATACCTGGGGCGCCATTTTCGTCGTCGGCGGCATTGCCGGTATTGTTTTCTGGGGCGGCTTCAACACCGCCATGGAGGCGACCAACACGCTGGATTTCTGCGTTTCCTGCCACGAGATGCGCGACAACGTCTATCAAGAATACAAACAGACCATCCACTACCAGAACCGCACCGGCGTGCAGGCGACCTGCTCCGATTGTCACGTGCCCGATCCCTGGGTGCACAAATTCGTGCGCAAGATCCAGGCGTCGAACGAACTGCTGCACAAGGTGCTCGGCAGCATCGATACGCCGGAGAAATTCGAGGACAAGCGCCTGACGCTGGCGAAGCACGTCTGGAAGGCGATGAAGGAAACGGATTCGCGCGAATGCCGCAACTGCCATACCTGGGAGGCCATGGCCGCCGTCAAACAGAAGCGCCGCGCCACCAAACGCCACGAGGACGCCCGCGCCGAAGGCATGACCTGTATCGATTGCCACAAGGGCATCGCGCACCGCGCCGTTCACAAGCTGCTGGCGGAAGACGAAGACCCTTATGACGGCAAGGACGACCCGCGGCGCCTGATCTCCAAGGCCGAAGAAGCCGCGATGATCGCCAAGAAGGAAGCGGAAGAAGCCGCCGCAAAGAAGGCCGCCGAGGAAGCGGCGAAGAAGGCGGCGGAAGAGGCTGCCGCCAAGCAGGCCGCCGAAGCCGCCAAGGCTGCGACGCAGGTGGCGGTAACGCCTGCTGCCGGCGGCAACGCCGGCTGGGATGGCGTCAAGCCGGTGGATGTGGTCATGCTCTACCCCGGCCAGGCATCGCTGGAATGGATCCTCAACGGCCCCGATCACGGCGGTGCGCGCGCCGTCCGGCGCATCGGCGACCGCTGCCAGGAATGCCACAAGGGTGAACAGGCCGACATGGGCAAGAAGATCGTCGGCGGCGAAAAGGCGGAGGCCACGCCGATCCCCGGCAAGCGCGGTTCCATCAAGGTCGCGGTGCAGGCCACTCATGACGGCAGCAACCTGAAACTGCGTTTCCAGTGGCCGGACGCCGGGCATACGCCCGTGCCTTTCGCCGAGGGCGGCAAGATGGACCCCGACAACCAGGTCAAGCTCGCCATCATGTTCGACGACGGCAAGGTCGACGGCGCCGAACAACTGGGCTGCTGGGTCACCTGCCACCACGACTCCCGCTACATGCCGGATGCTCCTGCCGTCGATGCGCTGAGCGCGAGCCCGGTGGCGAAGATGATCGACGTCACCGGTGGTGTCACCAAATACACGAAGGGAAGCCGCACCGAGCTCGAGTACAAGGGCAAGGACGGTGCCAAGCGCGGCGCTTGGGACAAGCTGATCGACGCGGCCGAACTTCAGGCCAAGCACGGCGAAGGCGCCTTCATGGACCTGGTGCGCTACAAGTCCAAGGACAATCAGGTCGAGGAAGGCGAGGTTCTGGCGGAGCGCAAGCTGAAGACGTCAGACAAGGTCACTGGTACCGGATCGCTGGAGAACGGCACCTGGACGGTCACGCTGACGCGGCCCTTGGCGGCGACGCAGCCGGGCGGCGTCACATTCGAGCCGGGCAAGGTCTACACTGTCGGGTTCGCCATCCATGACGACTACACCGCGGCACGGTTCCATCACGTGTCGCTGGAATACCGGCTGGCATTGGACAATCCGGAGGCGGAAATCAATGTGGTCAAGAAGTAGCCTATCGGCGGCGCTGCTGCTGGCGGTGGCGCTGCCGGCCTTCGCCGGCGGCGAAGTGGCGGTCACCGAGGAACGCAAGCAGGCCTGCGCCGAGGCCGAGGAACGCTTCAAGGAGTTGTTTCCCGACTACAAGGCGGAACCCGGCACCGCCATCGTCAAGGTCTACAAGTACAATTTCTGTCCGGTCAACATGACGGTCAAGGCCGGCACCCGGGTACGCTGGATCAACTTGGACAAGCGGACCAGCCATAGCGTCTGGATGAAGCAGGCCGGCGTTGCAGAGTCGGAGCGGTTCTTTCCGGATGAAATGTGGGAATTCACTTTCGATAAAAGCGGCGACTACCCCTACCTCTGCGGTCCGCATTGGGAACAGCAGAACATGCGCGGTTTCGTCAAGGTTGAGTGACCGTCCGCCCGTTCCCATCTGCGATGACCAAGGGCAACCGAAAGCCGGATAAGAGCGGAAAATGAACGGCCGTCAATTCTCCTGGGAAGCGTTTTTCTCTTACGGGTTCCGGCCGTTCTTCCTGTTCGCCTGTATCTTTGCCGCGCTCTCCATGTCCGCCTGGATGCTCTGGATCGGGCTGCATGCGGCCAGCGCCCAGGTGCTGCGGCCAACCATCGCCATGGCACCGCACGCCTGGCACGCACACGAAATGCTGTTCGGCTACACCATGGCCGTCATTGCCGGTTTCTTCCTCACCGCCGTTCCCAACTGGACCGGCGCCAAACCGGTGAATGGCGGCGCCCTGGTATTGTTGAGCGCCGCCTGGTTAGCCGGGCGCGCTGCGGTCTGGATGTCGGCGCACCTGCCGATGGCGTTGGTCGCCGCCGTCGACCTCGCCTTCATTCCGATGCTGCTGGCGTTGGTGGCGAAGGCGTTGCTGCGCCGCTGGGCGCCGCGAAATTTTGTCTTTATCCCGATCCTGACGCTGTTGCTGATCGCCAACGCCCTGGTTCACGCCGAGTGGCTGGAGTGGATCGATGGCGGTACCGAGATCGCCTACGGGCTGGCGCTCAATACGGTCGTGGTACTGATCGCCATCGTCGGCGGCCGCGTGGTGCCGGCCTTCACCACCAACGCGCTCCGTCGCATGGCCCATGACCGTCTGCCGGCCTCGCACAAATCGCTGGAGATCGCTGCCATCGTGTCGGTGGTCGCGGTGCTGATCGCCGAACTGGCCGGCTGGGACGGCTCGATCGCGGGGACCATCGCCGGCCTGGCGGCCCTGGTGCACGCGTTCCGCCTAGCCGGTTGGCAAGGCCACAAAACACTCACCGAGCCGATCGTCTGGGTGTTGCACCTGGGCTACGGTTGGCTGGTGGTTGGGCTCGGGCTCAAGGCCGCCGCCCATTTCGGTCTGCTCGGCCACGCCTCGGCCATCCATGCGCTCACCGTCGGCGCCGTCGGCACCATGACGCTGGCAATCATGACCCGTGCCAGTCTCGGCCATACCGGACGGGCGCTGCAGGTGAACGGCACCACCGCCGTTGCCTATGTGATGGTTTCCCTGAGCGCGGTGCTGCGCATCGCCGTACCGGTGCTGATTCCCGAGGTTTACAACGAAGGTATGATCGTGGCGGGCCTGCTTTGGGTCGCGGCCTTCGCCGCCGTCTCCGTGGCCTACTGGCCGGTGCTGACGATGCCGCGGATCAGTTCCCGGGCCGCCGCCGACGATTGACGGCGCGGGACGGTTTCGAGTGGAGCTGTTTCAGCCGCTTTTCGCCATAGGAAACTCGCCGCGCTCCGATTGTGCGTGATCGAGCAGTAGTTCCACGTCGTTGATCAAGACCCGGTTCTGTTCCGTCCGCACGCCGATCTTGCGCAACTTTGCCAGAATCCGCGACAGGCTTTCCGGCTGCATACCGAGCCGCCTGGAGATCAGCGTCTTGTCGTAGGGCAGGAACACGACGGCCGGACCCGACGACGATGAGCATCGGCGCAACAGGAATTCGATCACCCGCTGAGTCGCCGAACAGGTCTTGAGTTGCTCAACCTCGACCACCAGGCGATGCATGTGACGCGACATGGAGGCCATCATGTTCAGGGCGATGTCCGGATTGTCATGAACCATGTGGCGGACGGTATTGCTGAAGACCGGCACCAGCCGCGCCTCCTCGACCACCTGGGCCGAGGCCGGATAGCCGTCTTCCAGGAATGCCGCCGCTTCCGCCAGGGTCTCGCCCTTGGTGAAAACGCCGATCACGGCCTCGTCCCCGGTGATGGTGTCTCGATACACCTTCACCCAGCCGTCCATGACAATGAAAAAGCACTCGGCCGGATCGTCGCGATAAAAAAGTACGTGTCCTTTCGGATATTCGCGCGCGACCGACTGGTCGAGGAGCTTGGCGAGGAAGTCGTCTGGCATGCCGGCGAACAGCGGCAAGCCGCGGACGATGTCCATATCAGCTTGGCTCAACACGTAAACTTCTCCCCGGGCATCCAGCGGGCGCCCGTTTTCCTCAATCAACTCTCCCCCAGGAAAATGAGGAGTGCTAAACCGTAGTGCATTCCGTCTCGGCGATCCTTGACCATTGTCAAGTCTGGCAAAAACCGGCGTGCTAATTCTCGTAGCATGATCATATCGCCAAAAGCCCTGCGCCCCAAGATGCAAAGAACGGGAAGCGGCGCCATACCGAACTGCCAAGCCGGGCTGTTTGGCCTGGCCATGCTGGCCGCCGCCCTGGCGCCGGCGGCTTCCGCGCTCGCCGGTTCCGACCTGGCCGAGGTCTCCGGTCCCACCGTTGCGCTGGATGGTCAGACCGTCGAGGTGCGCGGCCGGCGAATGACGCTGAAGGGGGTCCTGGCGCCGCCGCTCGGCATGGCCTGCCGGACCAGGCGCGAAAAGCCCTACCCCTGCGGGCAACTGGCCCGGACGGCGCTTTCGGACATCGTCCGCAACCAGGTCGTCGTATGCCGAGCGGAGCCCGACCCGGGTCGCGGAACCTTGGCGGATTGTCGCGTCGGGCCGTTCGACGTCAACGAACAGATGATCCTGAGCGGCCGCGCACTTGCCGGCGACGGCGCCGGCGAGCGTCTGCGCCGTGCCGAACGCGCCGCACGCCTGCTCGGCGAAGGGTTGTGGAAAGGCCGTTTCCCGCCGCCGGCCGAGTGGCGGCAGCCATGAAGCGCCGCGGCAGACCGGATACAATCTCGTCATAAGGAACCTGGCATTGGAAACGCTTTATTTCATCGTCATCGCCGTCGTCCTTTATTTCCTGGCCGACAAGGTCCTCGACATGATCGAGGTTCGTCGCGGCTCCCGTTTCGAGCACCGCTCGATCATGTTCTTCTTCATCCTGCTCGGTATGGCCGTTTCCGCATTCTGGGTGCTGCAGCGCCTGACCGGCCACGGCAAGCCGTTAATCGGCGGCTGATAGTCCCTTCACCGCCCCTCCTTCGCCGCCCTTAACCGATGTCAAGGTGCGGATTTGCGCGACCGCTAGGTTTCGAAGCCGTGGAAATAGGTTTTGCCACAACGGAGGAAGGGGTCATGACCGACAACACACCGAACCAGGCGGGCGACGACGAGCGCATGCATCCGATGCAGGCGCTGTTGGACAATCCGTTCTTGCTTTTATTCATCGGCGTCGCCGTTCCGGCGGTGCTCTACACCATTTGGGGGGTCCTGGAACTGGCCATGATCCCGATCGCGCAATAGGGGGAGGCATCCATGGCACTGACACCGCCTGAAGTCCGGCATTGGTACAAAGAACCTTTGCACAAGATGGAGATCGTCTGGATCACCATCGCATTCCTTTGGGGCTTGGTGATGTTTTTCACCATGGTCTATTGGCACATCAACGGCACCCAGAACCTCTCCAACGAGGCCTACCGGGTGATCCCGGAACAGTACGGCGAGAAGGTCGAGGCTTTCGCCGAGAAGTACAAGGTGCGCGAGGAGGCCGACATCCCGGTGGTCAAACCGCCGGCCGGCGGCGACGCCTATCTGCTGGCGCGGCTGTGGGAATGGTGGCCGATCCTGGAACTGGAAAAGGGCAAGACCTATCGGCTGCATATGTCGTCGATGGACTGGCAGCACGGGTTCTCCCTGCAGCCCGCCAACATCAACATCCAGGTCCACCCCAACTACGAGATGGTGCTGACAATCACCCCCGACAAGGCGGGTGAATACGGCATCGTCTGCAATGAATTCTGCGGTGTCGGCCATCACACGATGCTCGGCAAGATCTACGTGAAATAAGGGGACCCGTGATGGCTATCGATACCACTTATCGCGTCTGTCCGGAGACCGGTCTCAAGGTTTTCTCGCAGACGGAAAAATTGATCAAGGCGAACGCCGTCGTGGCGATCGTCTTCCTGGCCATCGGTGGGCTGTTCGGCCTGTTGGTGGCGTTGACCCGTTGGCAGGCGGTGCACATCCTGCCGGCCGACCTGTTCTACCTGGCGCTGACCGCGCACGGCGCCGACGTGCTGCTGTTCTGGATCCTGTTCTTCGAGATCGCGATCCTCTATTTCGCCTCGTCGGTGCTGCTCAATTGCCGGTTGGCGACGCCGCGCTTCGCCTGGCTGGCATTCGCGCTTATGCTGGTCGGCGCGCTGGTCGCCAACGTGGCGGTGCTGCAGGGTGAATCGAGCGTCATGTTCACCTCATACGTACCAATGAAGGCGGCTCCACATTTCTATCTGGGCCTGATCGTTTTCGCCGTCGGTGCCTTGATCGCGGTGTTCGTGTTCTTCGGTACCCTGGTGGTCGCCAAGCAGGAAAAGACCTATGAGGGATCGATCCCGCTGGTTACCTTCGGCGCCGTGACGGCGGCGGTCATCGCCGTCTACACGATCGCGTCGGGCGCCATCATCCTGATCCCCACCTTCCTCTGGTCGGTCGGCTATATCGCCAGCATCGATTCGGTCGCCTACAAGGTGGTCTGGTGGGGCATGGGGCACTCCAGCCAGCAGATCAACGTCTCCGCCCACGTGGCGGTCTGGTACGCCATCGCCGCCATGGTGCTGGGCGCCAAGCCGCTGAGCGAAAAAGTCAGCCGCACGGCTTTCCTGCTCTACATCCTGTTCCTGCAGTTGGCGTCGGCGCATCACCTGTTGGTGGAGCCGGGCATCAGCTCGGAATGGAAAGTGTTCAACACCTCCTACGCCTTCTATCTGGCGGTGCTGGGCTCGATGATCCATGGCATGAGCGTCCCGGGCGCCATCGAAGCCGCGCAAAGGAGGCGCGGCTTCACGCAGGGCATGTTCGAGTGGCTCCGAAAGGCGCCATGGGGCAACCCGGCGTTTTCCGGCATGGTGCTTTCCGTGATCATGTTCGGTTTCTTCGGCGGTATCTCCGGTGTCGTGCTGGGTGCCGAGCAGATCAACCTGATCATGCACAACACCATCTACGTGCCGGGCCACTTCCATGCCACCGTGGTGGCAGGCACGACCCTCGCCTTCATGGCCGTGACCTATCTGGTGATCCCGCTGATCTTCCAGCGCGAAATCCGCTTCAAGGGCATGGCCAAATGGCAACCGTACCTGTTCGGTATCGGTGCCGGCGGCATCTCGCTGTTCATGATGGGGGCCGGCACGCTCGGTGTGTCGCGACGACACTGGGACATGACCTTCTCGGACGCGGCGCTGAGCTTCGACTATCCGCCGGCGGCGTTCCTGATGATGGGGCTGAACGGCATCTTCGCCATCATCGCCACCATCGGCGGCGTCATGTTCGTGCTTATCGCCGTGGCCTCGGTGTTCGGCGGCAAGGTGCGTGACGAAGCCGCCGCACAGGCCGATCCCTGTGTCTACAAGGGCGGCGGCGAAGCCATCGCCAGCTATGGCGGCGAAGGCACGCTGAAGTTGCCGGGAACGGTGACGCTGGTGACGATCTTCTTCGTTTCCTTCGTTCTCTACTTCTTCGTCAACTGGAAGTACCTGTCCGAGGTTTGGCCGCTCAGCTAGCGGCATGTGGTTCGGGACGTCGGTATTCTCCCCCCATCCGATGCCGACGTCCCGGCCACGCCCTCAGACACCACGAGATCCCCCGAATGACTGGATGGGGCGGGAGATCGAAAGATGCGACAAACGGCCGCCGTTCTTTACAGCGTCTTCAAGATCCGCATCGGCCTGGCCATCGCCATTACGGCGCTGGCCGGCCTTGCCGTGACCCCGGGCCGCGTCGTCGGCGCTTCCGAGGCTCTGCTTCTGGCACTCTCCGTGCTCGGTGCCAGCGCCGCCGCCGGCGCCTTCAATCACCTTGTCGAGCGCGACCTGGATGCGCGCATGCATCGCACCCGTACAAGGCCTTTCGTCACCGGGGCCTTCCGGGCCGGCTGGCCCTGGGGCCTCGGCATCCTGGCGCTGCTGTGCGCATCGGTGGGGCTGGCCTGGTGGGCGGTCAACCCGGTGGCTGCGCTCTACGTTTATCTAGGTGCGGTCTTTTACGGCTACGTCTACACCGTTCTACTGAAGCGGCGCACTGCCTGGAACATCGTCATCGGCGGGCTGGCCGGCAGTTTCGCCGTTCTCGCCGGTGCCGCCGCCGTCGACCCGACGCCGGGCCCGGTGGCGTTGGCATTGGCGGCAACCCTGTTCTTGTGGACGCCGCCGCATTTCTGGAGCCTCGCCATGGCGCTCCGCGACGACTATGCGCGCGCCGGCGTGCCGATGCTGCCGGTGGTGCTCGGAAACGGCCGGGCGGCCAGGGTGATCGCCGCGCATACGGTGGTCCTGGTGGCGGTGTCGCTGACGCCGCTCGGGCTCGGGCTGGGTTGGGTCTATGGCGGCTGCGCGTTTGCCGGCGGGGCGCTGTTCATCGCCGCCAGCGTCAATTTGATGCGCCGGCCCGATCGGGACACGGCGCTTCGCAATTTCCATGCATCGTTGGTGCAGTTGGTCCTGGTCCTCGCCGGTGCCATGATCGAGGGATTCGGCCTTGTCTAACCGCCGCCCGCTGCCTGTTCTCGCGGCTCTTGTGCTGCTGTTGGCGCTGCCGGCCTGGGCGGCGCCGACGACCGATGCCAACAAAGGCCAGGCGGCGCCCGTATTCGACGAGGCCGCGGCACTGGCGAAGAGCCGCGCCGCCGTTGGCAACAGCGTTGACGGGCTTCGGTTCGTCGATGCCTCGGGACAGCGGATCGATCTCGCCCAGTTCCAGGGCAAACCGCTGGTCCTCAACATGATCTACACCAGTTGCGCGCATTTCTGCGGCGTCCTGGAGCGCACCCTGATCGAGGCAGTCGAATCGGCGGAAGACATCCTCGGCGCCGGCGCCTTCACCGTGGTTTCCGTCGGTTTCGACAGCAAGGTCGACACGCCCGAGCGCATGCGCCAATGGGGCAAAACCCAGGGCGTCGATTTCCGCAACTGGCACCTGTTGGCGGGCGACGCGCTCAACGTCCGCAAACTCGCCGACGCGGTCGGCTTCACCTGGGCGCCGTCGCCCATCGGTTTCGACCACGTCGCGCAGACCACCCTGATCGACGCCTCGGGCCGCGTCGCCTACCAGGTTTACGGCTCCAACTACGACGCGCCGATCCTGGTCGAGCCGCTGAAACGCATCGCGCTCGGCGAACGGCTGTCACTGGCCAGCCTGGAGGGGCTGGTCAACCGGGTGCGGCTGTTCTGCACCGTCTACGACCCGAAGACCGGCCGCTATGAGTTCGACTATTCGATCCTGATTTCCATCCTCATCGGAACTTTGATCCTCGCCAGCGTCGGCACCATCGTCGTGCGTGCCTGGCTGCGCGAGCACCGCCGTCACCGCCTGGCCTGAGCCCGGCGGTCAAGAATAACAAAAGGAGCCGGCTGCGTGGACATCCGTACCCCATTGAAATTGATCTTCCTATGGCTGGAGGGATGGTTCGACCGCATCTTCACGCCCGCCTGGAACCCGTTCTATTGCCTGGGTGCGCTCGGATACTTCTATTTCTGGGTGGTCGCGGGGTCGGGGCTTTACCTCTATATCTTCTTCGACACCGGCATCCCGCAGGCCTTCGACTCGGTCGAATACATGACCCATGAGCAATGGTACCTGGCCGGTATCATGCGCTCGCTGCACCGCTACGGCTCCGACGCCATGGTGGTCATGACCATGATGCACCTGGTCCGTGAGTTCGCCTTCGACCGTTACCGGGGCGGGCGCTGGTATTCCTGGGTCACCGGCGTGCCGATGATCTGGCTGGTGTTCGCCGCCGGCATCACCGGCTACTGGCTGGTCTGGGACGAACTGGCGCAGTACATCTCCATCGTCACCACCGAGTGGCTCGACTGGCTGCCGATCTTCGGCGAGCCGATTGCGCGCAACTTCATGGCGCCGAGCCACTTCGACGGCCGCTTTTTCACGCTCCTGGTGTTCTTGCATATCGCAGTGCCGCTGATCTTGCTCTTCCTGATGTGGTTCCACCTGCAACGCATCAACTATTCCAAGACCAATCCGGCGCGCGGCCTCGCCGTCGGCACCTTCCTGATGCTGCTGGCGCTATCCATCGCGGAACCCGCCATCAGCCACGAGATCGCCGATCTCGCCAAGGTGCCGACCGATCTTCGCCTCGACTGGTTCTATCTCTGGTCCTATCCGATGATCGAGGAATTCGGCGCCGGCTTCATGTGGTGGTTTGCCTTCGCCGGCACCCTGCTTTTGATCCTGGTCCCCTGGCTGCCGCCCAGGCGACGCCGGGCGCGGGCCGAAGTGAACCTGGACAACTGCAACGGCTGCACGCGTTGTTACGACGATTGTCCGTTCAGTGCCATCGAAATGGTGCCCCGGACCGACGGCGCCGTGTTCGAGCGCGAGGCCCGGGTTATTCCCGACCTCTGCGTCAGTTGCGGCATCTGTGCCGGCGCCTGCCCGACCGCGACGCCATTCCGCCGCGCCAGCGACCTGACGCCTGGGATCGACCTGCCGGAGCATCCAATCGCGGATGTCCGCGAACGCACCGAGCAGGCGGCGGCGAAGCTTTCGGGACAGGGTCGGATCATCGTCTTCGACTGTGAACACGCGCTCGATACGGCCAAGCTCGGCATCGCCAACGCGGCATCGGTGGAGTTGCGCTGCACGGCCATGCTGCCGCCAAGTTTCATCGACTATGTGCTCAGTCGCGGCCTTGCCGATGGCGTCGTCCTTACCGGCTGCCGCGAAGGGCAATGCCAGTACCGGCTCGGCAACCAATGGGTCGACGGCCGCCTGGAGGGCACGCGCGACCCGATGCTGCGCAAGCGCGTGCCGCGCGAGCGGTTGCTCAAGACCTGGGCGTCGCCGGCCGACGGCAAGCGGTTCCGTCATGACGTCGAGGCCTTTCAACAGCGCATCGAGACGCTTGGCGACCCGAGCGATGCCAGCACGCGGCATCCGACAAAGGAGACGGCGGCATGAGCGAACCGACGATGAACGCCCCCAAGCTTTTCGGCCAGGCCGTTGTCTATGGCCTGTTCGCGCTGGCCGTCGGCTACCTGGCGACACGGCCGGTCTGGAGCCATTTCGACGCGTCGAATGCGCGGCTTCTGGTCAGCTTCACCCACGGCGGCAAGACCGCAGGCGACTGCCACAGACGGACGGCCAAGGAGTTGGCGGAACTGGCGCCCAACATGCGCATGGCCACGGTCTGCACCCGTGAACGCGTGCCGCTGCTGTTCGAGATGAGCATCGACGGCAGCCCGGTCCACCGCGAAAGTCTGCCGCCGACCGGGCTCCGGGGTGACGGACCGTCGCGCATCTACGAGAAATTCTCCGTCCAGCCGGGCCGCCATGAGGTGATCCTCAAGCTGCGCGACACCAAACGTACGGAAGGCTTCGATTATGAGCGCAGGGCGACGGTGGAACTGAAACCGGGCCAGAACCTGTCGGTCGATTTCAAGGCCGCGCAGGGCGGTTTCAAGTTCGAATAGGCGGGCGGGAGAACAAGAAAATGCCGATCATCGAATGGCGCGATGAGTTCAAGACCGGCGATGCGTCGGTCGACCATGAGCACGAAGACCTGATCGAACTGATCAATGCGCTTTACGACGCCATGGCCGAAGGACCGCCGTCTGACGAGACCGTGCGCGCGCTAGGCGAGGTCTTCGCCCGCATCTCGGCCCACTTCGCCCTCGAAGAGCGCGAAATGCGCGAAGCCAAGTACCTGGCGTTCCCGGACCATAAGGACGACCACGAGGACCTGCTCGACCGCATTCGCGACATCATGGATGCCTACGAGGCCGGCGTCTTCAACGAGCAAAAGCAAAATCTCGGCGATAGCCTGCGCGACTGGTTCGTCAACCACTTCAAGACCCACGACCGGAAACTGCACGGCGTGCTCGGCCAGACAAAACCTTGAATATTGTCAGCCATATCCGGCTTACATTCTGATAGGGATGTTGGCGGAGGGAGCGGGAAACTACACCAACTTTCCGCCTTTAGGGATTGCCTGGGGTTCGCGCTAGGGCAACCGCCGCAACCTGATGCGACTGTACCAATAGCCGCCCAACTGCAGATTTCTAAGGAATGTCGGGTTTCCGATCAGAAATCGGAAGTGACGACGGAACCTTCGCTTAGACCGGAGACGACCCAAAGTGGGCATACGCGGTTTACCGCACCGGCGGGAGTACGAGTGGCGGGACACCGGAATCGGGGGCGGTGAATTTTTCCACCTCGACAAGTGCCGACAAGGGGCTTGGGCCTTGCGCGAGTTTCGAGGTTCCGATGTCGTTCGTCAGTCCGTTCGGATTGCCCCGCCGCTGCAATGACGGCGACCGCGCATCCGGCTCGGCATCGAACCATGCCCCGGTGGACAGGCAAACAACGCCGGCACGCATGTCGTCGCGCGGATCGGCCGCGGCAAGGCAGGCGCCGCGCGCATTGAAGACACGGACCGTGTCGCCCCGTTCGATGCCGCGCGCGGTAGCGTCAGCGGTGTTGATCATTAACGGTTCCCGGTCGCCAAACGCCGGGTCCCGGCGAACTGAAACCTGCCCAAGCTGGCTATGCAGTTGGTGCGCGGGCTGGTTGGTCAGAAGGTGCAACGGCCACCGACGGACCGTTTCCGACCCGAGCCATTCGCGAGGTTCGCACCATGCCGGGTGTGGTGGACAGTCGTCATAGCCGAACCCGGCAATCGTGTCGGAGAAGATTTCGATCCGGCCCGATGGCGTCGACAACGGATTGCCCTCGGGGTCGGCCCGGAACCGCCCGAACAGCGTGGGCACATCCGTCGGCGGCGGCACCCGCCAATGCCCCTTGGCGATGAACGCCTCGTAGGTCGGCGGCTCCAGCCCCTGCGCATTGGCCGCCACCGCCACCGCGTCGAAAAGATGACGCACCCAGGCGGCTTCGTCGCGGTCTTCGGTGAATGCCGCATGACAGCCTTGGCGGGCGGCGAGATCGGCGAGAATGTCGAAATCGTTGCGCGAGCCGCCAACGGGATGGATCAGGCGCGGCATGTGGAACAGGAAAGGGTCGCGCGACGAGCCGCCGATATCGCTGCGTTCCAGGGTCGTCGTCGCAGGCAGCACGATATCGGCGCGGCGCGCCGCCGGTGTCCACCATGGCTCATGGACAATGATGGTTTCCGGTTTCTGCCAGGCGCGGTTCAGGCGGTTCAGGTCCTGATGGTGGTGAAAGGGATTGCCGCCCGCCCAATAGACCAGCCGGACATCGGGATACACGACATCCCGGCCGTCGAACGAAATGGATTCGCCCGGATGCAGCAACATGTCGGTGAGGCGGGCAACCGGGATCGACCGCGCGACGGGATTTGCCAACCCCGGCATAGTGGGTGCCAGGCCGCGTCTGCGAAACGCGCCGACGCCGTTGATCGAACCATGCCCGAAAGAGAACCCGCCGCCGGGCAGGCCCACCTGGCCAAGCACGCAGGCCAGCGCAATCAACGCCCAGAAAGGCTGCTCGCCGTGTTCGGCGCGTTGCAGCGACCAGGTCGCGCTCAGCAATGTCCGGCCGGCGGCGATCCTGTGGGCGAGGCCTTTGATTTCATCCGCCGGAATGCCGGCGATCTCCGCCGCCCAGGCGGTATCTCTCACGACCCCGTCATTGCTGCCCATGAGGTAATCCCGGAAGGCGTCGAAGCCGACGCAGTATTTTTCGAGGAAGGAGCGATCGTGGGCACCATCGTTGATGAGCTCATAGGCGAGCGCGAGCATGATCGCGGCATCGGTATTGGGGCGCGGCGAGATCCGTTCATCGACGAGATCCCGTGGAGCGTCATCTCCGTTGGGACTGACGACAATGACCCGCACGCCAGCGTCGCGTGCGTTGCGGAGCCAGTCCGCGGACGAATGCTGCCCCGCACCGCCGGCGGTCACCCGCCAGTTCTTGGGGTTAAGGCCGCCGAAGGCGACCAGGGTATCCGTGTGCTCGACGATCTCCGGCCAATCGACCTCTGCACCGGTAACTGTAGAATAATCACCGAGGACATGCGGCAGCAGGATTTGCGCCGCGCCCCAACTGTAATTACCGATCTGATCGACGAAACCACCGGAAGCCGCGAGAAAACGCCGTACCTGGGTGCGCGCATGATGAAACCGCCCGGCGCTCGACCAACCGTAGGACCCGCCGAAGACGGAATCGTCACCGTATTGCGTCCGGACACGCTGCAGTTCGGCGGCGACCAGGTCGAGCGCCTCGTCCCAGGATACCGGCACGAAACCCTCTTGCCCGCGCCGCGACCGGTCGGATGATTCCCTGTTCGCCAGAAAGCTCTCGCGTACCATGGGGGCGTCGATGCGCAGCTCGGAGTAGACCAGTTCCGTCAGAGCACCAATCATCGCAGGATCGGCGTTGGATCCTTCGAAGGGCACGGTTTCGATAAGCCGCCCATCTTCGACGGTGGCGGAAAAGGCGCCCCAATGGCAAAGGCTGGTGCGGACCTGGCGCGTCAACGGGTTAGGTCTCGCCCCTCTTGCGCCGGCGCTCGGCCACGGTTTCACCGGCGATCAGCCAGTCCGTGGCCGCGATATCCTTGAACACCACATAGACGTGCTCGGCTGAGGCATCCATGTGATCGACCAGCGCATCGGTGATCGCCTGGGCAACCCGCTGTTTCTGTTCTTCCGTCCGTCCTTCGATGATTTCAACGGCAATGTATGGCATTGGCTATCCTTTCCAATTTTCAGCAACCCAACGACAGTCCGCCGTCCACACGCAGAACCTGGCCGGTGATTTGGCGCGCATCCGCGGACAACAGAAAGCAGACCAGTGCGGCGACTTCGTCGGGCTCGGTCAAGCGGCCGGTGGGGGTGCGTGCGGCGGCCCGCTGCCAGGCGTCGTTGCCGAGCGCGGAATGGCCGCTGGCTTCCTTTCGGGTGTATCCCGGCGCCACGGCATTGACGGTGACACCGGCATCCGCCAATTCACGGGCGAGCGCCTTCACCAGGGCCTCAAGCGCGCCCTTGGCCGCGGCGGTCACAGCAAACGGGCGATCCCCGTCAAAAACCTGTGCTACGAAGGAACTGACAGCAACGACGGCACCATGGTCCGAAACCCGCAGTGGATCGGCGGCAGCCGCCGCCAGATCGAGGAATGCCCCCGGCATCGCCGCCAGGCCGGCATCTAGCGCCGCGCGGTTCCCGTCGGTGACGCTTCCGGCCTGGGCGAACCCGGCGTTGGCAACGATCTGGTCGAGGCCGCCGAATGTCTCAACGGCCTGGCCGATCAGAAACGCGCCAGCGCCGGCATCTCCCATATCCGCCAGCGCCGTCGCCACCTCGGCACCGGCCGAACGGGCTTCCGCCGCAATCTTTTCAAGACCGTCGGCGGACTTGCGGGTGTGCAGGAGCAAGCGCACGCCGGGCGCCGCCAGGCGCCGAGCGGTGGCCGCGCCAATTCCGCTGGCGGCACCGGTGATGAGGACGGTCCGGGACATGGATAGCGTCTATTCCGCCGCCAACACCTGCGTGCCGTCGAGCTTATAGCCGTAGCGCTTATCCAGTTCCAAATCTCTACAAATATCCAATCCCCGCTTCAGGTGCGCGGGATCCAGCGGCATCAGCGGCTTGCGCAACGGCCCGGCGGGCAGACCGACCGCCGCCATCAGGGTCTTGGTTGCGACCGGGTTGATCGCCGAGTAGGCGAAGTGAAGCATGGGCAGATTCTTCAGCCAGGCTTCACGGCAGGCAAAGGCGTCGTTGCCGTCCCTCCACGGGGTCGAGATGACGGCCATTTCCTGGGGAATGATATTGCCGGTCATGTTGGCCGTTCCATGGCCGCCGAGAGCCATCATCGGCACCACCAACCCCAGGTTCGGCGAGCAACAGCACATCAGCGCCATATCCGGTTTGGCCGCGCACATCTGGGCCACCTGACCGACGCGCGGCGTCGATTCCTTGAGCACGACGAACCTCGGATGTTCCGCCAGCTTGAGAAGATCCTCGTGGGTGAGGTCGGTGCTGACACGGGGCGGATTGTTGTAGAAACCGAGCGGAATTTGCGAAGCATCGGCGACTTCCAGGCAGTACTGCACGATGGCGGCGTTGGAGGCGCAGATATAGGCCGGCGCGGCAATAATCGCGCCGTCAGCGCCTTCGCTCGCGGCTTGCGCCACGTAGTCGATGGTCGCGGCGGTGGTCGTTCCGGTGCAGCCGTACCAGAATTGCATCTTGCCGGTCCGCGCTTTCATGGTTTCGCGCACGATGGCGTGACGCTCCTCCATGCTCAGCATCGAAACTTCGCCGGTGGAGCCCATGATCAGCACCGCCTTGGTGCCGTTTTCTTCATGAAACTGCAACAGGGTGCGAAAGCCCTCGAAATCGATGGAGCCATCGGCGTTCATGGGCGTAATCAGGGCAACGAATGAGCCTTCAACCATTGCTGTCGTCATTTACGTTTCCTCCTTTTTAGAAGATGGTCGGATCCTTAAATTCCAAAAACCTTGGGCATGAATTGCTTGGGCAGGCCGATGACGATGTCGGGTATCCACAACGACAGGATCGCCACGAGAATGACCAGCCCGACGATCGGTAGGATCGCCTTGATGGCGGCCATGATCGGCACTTCGCCGATCTGGCTGGCGATCAATAGGCAGATGCCGTAGGGCGGCGAGATCAGTCCGACGGACAGGGTCACCGTGGTCAGGACGCCCAAATGAACCGGATCCATGCCGGCGGTATCCCCGAGCCCCTGGATGATAGGCAGGAAAATCAGCACCGCGGAAATCGGGTTCAGCACGGTGCCGATCAACAGCAAGAACCCGATCAGCAGCAACATGATGCCGAAACCGTTACGGGTCACTGACAGAATAAAATCGACGACGATGTCGGCGGCGCCGAGGTAGGAGATCAGCCAGCCGAAAACACCGGCACCGGCGACCGTGAACAGCGGTACGGAGAAGTCCACCGCCGACTTGGTGAGCATTCCCGGAATTTCCCCGAACGGGATTTCGCGATAGACGATGAACGAAAGGAACAGCGCCCACGTCACGGCGCTGATGGCGGCTTCCGTCGGCGTGAAGATGCCGGTGATCACGCCGCCCAGGACCATGACCGGAATCAACAGCGGCGGGGCGCCGATCATCAGTGCCTTGCCGACGGCGCGAAAGGAGGCCTTGGTGTTCGCCGGGTAGCCGTGTTTCATGGCGAGGATGTAGGTATATCCCATCATGAAAAAGCCAATCATGACGCCTGGTATGACGCCGCCGAGGAACAGGGCGCCGATGGAGACGTTGCCGAACGCGCCATAGATAATCAGGATGATGCTCGGCGGAATGATGACGCCAAGGGTCGAAGAGGCCGCCGTCAGGGCAACTGCAAACGCGGGATCATAGCCGGCTTTTTTCATCGCCGGAATCAGGATCGATCCGACGCTGGCCGTATCCGCCGCGGCGGACCCGGAAAGGCTCGCAAATACCATGCTGACGAATACATTGACGTGACCGAGACCGCCTCGGACGTGACCGACGGTGACGTCGGCGACCCTCAGCAGTCGTTCGGTAATGCCGCCCGTATTCAGGATGCGACCGAGGAACATGAAGAACGGGACGGCCAGGAGCGGGAACGAATCGATGTTCGAATACATCTGGTTAACCGTCGACGCCAGCGGCAGATCCTCGTGAAGGATGACGAACACGGACGCCAGGATCAGCGAGAATCCAATATTCACCCTGAGGACGATGAGGAGAAAGAAACTTCCGAGCAGCAAGACCAGCGGATTCACGACGGGCCTCCGCCATGCAACTCGCGAATCCGCCTCAGATCATCCGGGATCAATTCCGCCAGGAAGCAGGCCATGGCCATGGCGCCCAATGGGATCGGCAGGAAAAACCACATTTCCGGAATTTCCAGGCCCGATGCAACCCGCGTCCAGGCCATGTTCGATAGTATCCAGCCGTTATAGATCAACACGCCGACCACGCCCGAAATGGCGAAATGGCTGAGGATCGAGATCACGGAATTGGTCAGCTTCCACTCCGCCGGAATCAGGTCGAGCGTGTAATGTTCGTCCCACCGCAGGGCAAGCGCGGCGCCGATGAATATGCACCACGAAAATGCCAGCTGCGCGACATCCAGCGTCCACACCAGGGAAACGGCGAGGACATTTCGGTTCAAAACTTGAACGAACACGACCACGATCATGATCGCAAAGGCGGCAGAAACCAACCAGCGCAGCAGGCGGTCCAGTACTCGGTTAATGGATCGGATCAGTTTCATGAACGGCATTCAAGTCTGCCTGGCATGTGACGGGCAAGTAAGCCCGGATGCACCAAGCGGAATGTCCGGCAAGCCCGGGCCGCAGTTGGCGCATGCCCACCGCGGCCCGGGCGCACGGATTATTGGTTGGCCCGAATCATCTCCAGGACTTCGGTCAACCCCTTTTCCTTCGCGAACTTGTCCTGTACGGGCTTGAGGACCGCCATGAACTCGGACTTATCGGGTTCGGTCACCGTGACGCCGTGCTTGGTTTTCAGCGTTTCGACCAGATTGGCGTCGTAACCCTTGGCTTTTTCGACACCGACTGCCGTTGCATCGATGGCCGCCTGCTGAACCAAGGCCTGCAGATCGGCCGGAAGCTTGTTCCAGGACCGCTCGCTCATGGAGAAGTGGTTCACCTGAATGGTATGGGCGGTCAGGGCCAGATAAGGCGCGACTTCATAGAGCTTGCTGCCCAGATAACCGGGGATCGAGCTTTCCAGGGCTTCGGCGACGCCCGTCTGAATACCGGCATACAGTTCCGGCCAGGCGATGGTCACTGGCAGCGTCCCCAGCGTCTTCCAGGTTTCGGCGATGACCGGCGACGGCGGGGTGCGCATCTTGAACCCCTTGATGTCCGCCAACTTCATCACCGGCTTTTTAGAGTTCGACATATTGCGGGTGCCAGACCCACCCAAGGCCAGCAGTTTCAGGCCGAGCTTCCGGTCGGCGTAGACTTTTCGATAGTACTTCACCACCGGTGAGCCGGGGCCGACAGCCTTCATCAGGCCGTCGAAGCTGCCGAACAGATAGGGCAGGCTGAACACGCCGTATTCGGGCGCGCTCTTGACCGCGTTGTTGGTGGAACTGACCATGAAATCGATGGTGCCCAGGCCCATCTCGCCGAGTACGGCCGGGTCCTTGCCGAGCGACGCCGCCGGGAAAAGCTTCACCGCAATGCGGCCGCCGCTTTTCGCTTCGACTTCCTTTTTGAAATGCTCCGCGATGTCGTTGTATGGGTGCGGCGATTTGACCTGCGTGTGGAAACGCATGTTGAAATCCGCAGCCTGCGCGCCCGTAGCAGCCATCCCGAAAACAACCGCGGCCGTGGTGATCTTGTATAGGTAATTCATGCCAATCCCTCCTTGGTAGCCATGACGCCAGCGACCCAATCGCTTGCCCTGCGCGAAGATCCGCCGCGCCAGCACGCCATATAAGCCGTTTGCTCTATCCGGCACTATCGAAACGATGAATTGGATCACTTGGCATCATACCTGTCCAATACGATTTTCTATTGCTTCCATGAAAAATTGGTATGGAATTGGGTTCCCCCGGACTGGCAACTCATACGGCAAAGATCTCACTTTGCGACAGAATATGGTTTCTCGCTTCTTCGATAAACAAATCGGCGATCCGCGAGTGTGCGGTTTCCGTCGGGTAGATTATTCGAAAATCGAAAGGCACATGCGGCTTGAACGGGCGAATGAAGATCTTCTTGTCGCGGAAAAAACCCGCCGTCATGGGGTCGATCAAGCCGACACCGATCCCCTGCGCCACCAACGAACAGGCGGAGAACGACGGCTGCGTCTCAATCCGGATATTGCGCCTTACGTTAGCCTTGGTGAACACTTGGTCGATCTGCAACGCGGGCAAGGTGTGCTGTGCCAGCGAGATGAAGGGTTCGTTCTCAAGGTCGCGCGGGCTGATGGTTTTCTTGGCTTCCAAGGGATGTCCCTTGGGCGCCACGAGCACGCAATGGGAGCGGAACGAGGGGCCGATCTCGACGCCCGGCTGGTCCAGGTTCAGGGATCCGATGCCGACATCGAAATGCCGCGCTGCCACCCACTCGACAAGGCGCGGGGAGCTTTGGACTTCCAGCGTGATCTTGATATCCGGGTATTTCTCGCTGAATTTCCTGATCGTCACCGGCACCAGATCGAGACAGACCGCCGGCATGGCGACCACCCTCAGATGGCCGCGACGTAGGTCTTTGATTTCCTGAGCGGCCTTTTTCAGGCTTTCGATGCCGACGAACGTGCGCTCCAGTTCCTCGAAAAAATTCGTCCCTTCCAGGGACGGATAGAGCCGTCCCTTGCGGCGGATGAACAACTTGAACCCGATGGAATACTCCAGGTCCGCGATCAACCGGCTGACGCCCGGTTGCGAGACGTTCAGCATTTTGGCCGCACCGGTAACACTGCCGACCATCATCACCGCGCGAAAAGCCTCGAGTTGCCGTAAATTCATCTTTCCCCCGCTCACTTTGATGGGCCATGCCGACGTCGACCATAAGGGCTGATGGCCCCACCCATCCCATAACATTATTTCATGTAACGTTGCTCTATTGATATTGGAAATGTATGAGCCCTTATGGTCGAATTGCCTCTGCGGATAAACGTCAGGGGCAAGCCCAGGCCATGATCGACAGAAAGATGGAAACGGACGTCCTGGTGATCGGCGGCGGCGGCGGCGGCCTGCGCGCGGCAATCGCAGCCGATGCGGCAGGCGCGCGGGTGATGGTCGTCTCCAAGGGCATCGTCGGCAAAAGCGGTCTCACGCAAACTGCGGTCACCGGATTTCAAGTGGCGCTCGGCAACGCCGACCCAAGGGACAACCCCGACGTCCATTTCAATGATTCCATGCGCGGGAGTTATGGGGTTGCCGATCCCGAACTGGTCCGGATTTTCACACAGGAGGCCCACACCGCGGTCGAGGACATCGAAGCCTTCGGTGCCCGATTCGACCGCGACGAAAACGGGCAGTTGATCCAGCGGGCGCTGGATTCATCCCAAACCTACCCGCGTTCGCTCCGCAAGGGTGACTCGCTCGGCACACCGATCATGCAGGCGCTGCGCAAACAGGCGAAAAAACGCAACATCTCCTGCCTGCACGAAATTCTCGTGACCAAGCTCCTGGTCGACGGTGATCGCGTCAACGGCGCCGTGGCACTGGATTTCCGGACCGGCGAGCTGCTGCACATTGCCGCCAAAGCGGTGATCATGGCCACCGGCGGCGGCGCCGAAATCTTCCCCGTGCACAGCAACACGCCGGACGCCACCGGCGACGGATGCATCCTGGCGCTGGAGGCCGGCGCCGATCTCGTCGACATGGAATTCGTCCTCATGCTCGGTCATGCGGTGCTCTACCCCGAACCCGTTCGCGGTGTCTTGTTCACCTACCAGTACCTGCTGCCGAAAGGCGCGCGCAGTCCCTATAACGCCGACGGCGAACCGTTTCTCGCCAAGTACGACCCCGAAGGCAGCGACAATCCGGCCCGCCATATCTATGCGCGGGCGATTTTCGGCGAAGTCCGGGCCGGGCGGGGCAGCCCGCATGGCGGTGTGTTCTTCGATCCGGCATCCGTATCACCGCAGACGCTCCACGAAACCCTGCCTTCGCAAACCAATCTCCTGGAGACCCTGGGCGTCGACATGACGAAACCGATCGAAGTCGGCGTTGCCGCGCACTACTTCTGCGGCGGCATCAAGATCGGCCCGCATGGCAATTCGTCGCTGGCCGGCCTGTACGCCGTCGGGGAGTGCTCCGGCGGGCCGCACGGTGCCGCGCGGGTCGGCGGCAACTCGCTAACGGAGGTTCTGGTGTTCGGCAAACGGGCCGGGAAGCATGCCGCCGAAAGCGTTGCAGCGGCACCGGCGATCCGGCCGGACGGCGAAGCGATCGAGGCGGAATGCGCGCGCTTGGCTGAATGCCTTGCCACGGCCGGCGACGGTCCGCAGCCGGCCGACATTATCGATGACTTGAAAAAAGCAATGGGCGACAATGTCGGTGTCGTCCGCAATGCAGACGGCCTGCGCCAGGCCGCCTTGGACCTTCGAGCCCTCGAAACCGACCAATTGCAGCGCATGGCGCTGACCAATCACGACCGGGTCGCGAACTATCAGTGGGTGCAGGCTATCGAGGCCCGGACCATGGTTCGCCTCGGTCGGGTCGTCGCTGCGGCGGCACTGGAGCGCACGGAAAGCCGCGGTGCCCATTTCCGCGAGGATTTCGAGCAGCAAAACGACGCTGAATGGCAGCGTAATATCATCGTCCAAGGACGGGATGGCGATTTCACGCTCCGCCGTTCGGCTATCGTCAGCGGCGAGATTTTAAAGAAGGCGGGGTGAGGCCGTGAAACATACACTGCGATTGTCGCGCTTCGATCCCACGGTCGACCAGGAACCGCACGAAGAGACCTATGAATACGAGGCGGAAGGCACGCTCAACGTGATCCAGGCCATTCGCCGGATTTACCGGACCGTCGACGGCACGCTCTCATTTCGCGACACCGACTGCCACCGGGGGGTATGCGGGCTTTGTTCGATGATGATCGACGGCAAACGCCGGCTCGGTTGCATGTGCATCGCGGAAGACGGGATGACCGTCGCCCCGCCGCCCAATCGAAAGGTGATTAAGGATCTCCTGTTCGAAATGGATTGATCCAAAAGGCAATGATTTGAGCGCCTCAATTTCAACACAACCGGCCTACGACGTTGCCGTCATTGGCGGTGGCTTACTCGGCGCGGCAGTCGCCTATGGACTGGCCGGGCTCGGACTGAAAACATTGATGGTAGATGAAGGGGACATCGCCCACCGTGCCGCCCGCGGGAACACCTCCTTGGTCTGGGTGCAAGGCAAGGGACATGGTTGTCCAGCCTACACGGCGTGGACAGTTCGTGCTGCCGAGGCCTGGCCTGTATTCGCGGCCGAACTCAATGAACTGACCGGCGTTGATGCCAACTACCGGCGCACAGGCGGCCTGAAGTTCTGCCTTGGTGACACGGAATTCGAAAGCCGTCACAGGTTGATCGATAGCATCGAAACGGAATCTCCGGCCGCTCGTTCGGAGATGCTCGACCGGCAGGCCCTTCTCGACATCTATTCGGAAATCGGTCCGCAGGTCACCGGCGCCTCCTATAACCCGATGGATGGCCAAGTCAATTCGCTGCTGTTGTGGCGAGCCCTGCACCAAGGGTTCCAACAGCATAACGGCCAATATCTGCCCCGGCATTCGGTTGGCAGCATCCGCCAAATCGGAAACGCATTTGAACTGGTCGCCGGTAACGAAACCGTGTGGGCGGAAAAGGTCCTCCTCGCCGCTGGCATAGCCAACGCACGACTTGCAGCGCAGGTCGGCCTGAACGGGGGAGTTCGCCCGGTCCGCGGCCAGGTTTTAGTCTCGGAGAAACTGCAGTCCCGCTTTGCCGTTCCGGCGACGGACCTGGTGCAGACTGATGCTGGGGGGTTGCTGATCGGCAATGTGGAGGAAGATGCCGGCCTCGACGAAAGCACGAACATCAGGGTTCTTTCCGGCATGGCACGGCGTGCCGTGGCCACATTTCCGTCCCTAGAATCGGTGCAACTCGTCCGTTCCTGGGCGGCGCTACGGGTAATGACGGAGGATGGCAATCCACTTTACCAGAGATCGGAGAGCCACCCGGGGGCCTTCGCCGCCTCGACGCACAGCGGCGTTACGCTGGCCCCGCTACATGCCACCGTGCTGGCTCGCTGGATCGCCGGGCTGGAAATGGACCCGGCCGTCGAGGCCTTCCGACCGGAGCAGCGCCATGTTCATTGATCTGGCCGCCGATCGGCCGACGGTAACAATCCACATCGATGGCTTACCCCATATTGTTTCCGCTGACCTGAGCGTGGCGGCCGCCCTACTGTCGGCTGGCGTTTTCAACTTGCGGGACAGGTCCTTCGGCGGCGCCCAGGGGCCGTTCTGCATGATGGGGGTCTGTTTTGAATGCCTATGCACAATCGACGGTCAACCTAACCGGCAAGCCTGCCTGGAAACCGTGAGCCAAGAGATGGTTATCGTCACCCGGTCCGCCGCTGCCGCAGAGGATCAGTGGTGAGTGGCGACAGTTGCCAGCTTGCCGTGATCGGTGCCGGGCCAGCTGGCCTGGCTGCCGCCATCGAGGCCTCCGCCGTGGGGCTGTCGGTCGTGGTGCTTGACGAACAGCCGTTACCCGGTGGTCAGATCTACCGTTCCCTGGAACAACAAAAAAACGGAAAGCGGCCGAGCCTCGGTTCGGACTACGAGCAAGGGCGACCGTTGCTGCGGGCTTTTCGCGATAGCAGCGCTGACTACCGGCCTCTTTCCCAGGTATGGGAAGTCACCCCCCAGCGGCACATTCACTATAACTGCGACGGCATCAGCCGATGCCTTCGGGCCGAGTTTTTGATCATCGCCGGCGGAGCCCAAGAACGGCCGGTGCCGATACCTGGCTGGACCTTACCCGGGGTGATGACGGCAGGAGCGGCACAAATCCTACTTAAATCAGCCGCACTAGGCGCCCCACAGGCTGTATTTGCCGGGAGCGGTCCCCTGCTTTACCTGGTCGCCTGGCAGTACCTGCAGGCCGGTTTGCCTATCGCTGCCATATTGGAAACGACCCCTCGGGCCAACTATCTGCGAGCGGCGCCATATTTGCCGGCGGTCCTTAC